>Ga0209979_1000016_pt1 | contig 426085 bp, 390 predicted proteins | sample AnhtaG_FD_183114 | JGI IMG/M metagenome (GOLD analysis project Ga0209979, IMG submission 183114) | Deep subsurface microbial communities from Anholt, Denmark to uncover new lineages of life (NeLLi) - Anholt_01485 metaG (SPAdes) (version 2) | ecosystem: Environmental > Aquatic > Marine >... | reverse complement strand
CAAGCGGCTCGGTATCTCGATCCTGCCTGATCAATGGACCCATTGGAGAGAGCCGACTTTCTCCCGGAGTCCCGCACCAATTCAGGCACTCGCCCGCTCAGGCGCCTCGTAGTGTCGAAGACCCGCCTAGGAGCGTGATAATGAGCGACCATTCATGCGCAAGTGCGAGCTGTGACTCATGCCGACGCTCGTCAGCCAAGGGCGCTAGTCCTACGAGAACCTACCGGCAAATGGCTTCGTAGGCTTGCGCCAGCTGTTCGAGTTCAGTCCACGTCACACAGCCTTCGGGCGTGGCATGCCCAAATTCCACCAGGGCCTTGAACAGCGCCTCGACGCCTTCGAAGGCATCCTGATCGACGCGGAGCTTTTGGATCGCGTTGTAAGGCTTATCTGATTTGGCTTCCTTGCGGAAGAAGACGCTCTCAAAATTGGGCACCATGGCGATCTGCCGTGTCCGCCCTCCCGCGGCTTTGATGACCTCCCGAATTCGGGAGTTGTTCGTCCACGCGGGATTCGCTATCTCCTTTCCGTCTCGCATGCACGTTGGCGTGTCGGAATCATGGAGCACGGCATAGGGCGCCTTGAAGGCGTTGAGGATTCGAGCCATTAGCGCGATCGTGACCTTGCCGCGGGCGCGAATGATGTGTGTGCCGCGCAAGGCGTCGTTGCCAGGATCCTTTGATAGGACGTACTTGAACGCGGTGTATTCAGTGTCTCCCTCCACGAGGATGACGTTGCCGCCGAAGAAGAACTCTGCGACATGCGGATCGTACAGGTTGAGTAGCTTCAGCTCTTCCTTCTCTTCGGGATCCAGCTTAACGGTGCCCGGCCGGAAGACGGTCGTACTCTCGATCTTCCCGGTATCCGTCCGGCTGACGCGCACGATGGTCGTGTTGTCCCTGGACAGGTCGATGAAGGCCGGAGAGTGCGTCGTCACCATCACCTGCCAGTTCCCCCGATCGGGGAGCCTGTACAAGAGGTCGCATGCGTCGCGGATCGCGCTCGGGTGCAGGCACAGCTCCGGTTCATCGAGCAACAGGAGGTGTGGGCGGGACGTTTCCGTCTTCTTGGGGGCGTTCTCGCACACGTACTTCAACGCGGCCCACATCAGTGCCCGACGTGCCCCGCTGCCCTGCTGGGCGATGGAGGTAGCTAGGCCTTCCTCTGGCCCCATCCGAAGTTCGGCGGACGTCTTGAAGAAACTAACGGCGGACGTTAGGTCGTCTTCCGGCCGCGCATCGAACTCGACGCGATAACCACGGAAAATGTTGCCGATGAAATCCGTGAGGTGGCCCTCCACGGCTCGGATTTCTGTTTCAGCCTGCTGGACGACCTCGCGTTGCAGCTTACCGAGACTCTCGAAGAGCTGGCCGAAGCTCGTCTTAACGGCCTGGCCGTGCTCGTCTTCCTCCTCATGTGGCATCTCCGCAACCTTCTGTTTCAAGATGTCCATGAGCAGAGTCGTAATCTGCTCGGCCTGTTTCTCAGGAAGGTCGAAAGAGGAGATCCGGTGGGGGTGGGGACGGTTCGCCTTCGCCACTCCGGCTGCGCCCCACGGCACCCCGCTCGCGGCCCAGTCGCCAGCCTCGACGTCAAAACCGATGCGCTTCGGGGCCGTTTTCTCTTGCGACCAGACCCATTTCTCGCGCACGACTGGCTCCCCCGTGGAGTTGTCGACCCATTGGGCGCCGGGTGGATTCGCATGCACCACAGTATGCAGCTCGATCTCGGGAAGGTTATCGGGATCGACGACACCGTTCGGGAACTCCGAGAGGTCGAGCTTCGCGGTCTTTGCACCCTCTTCCATGACCAGCTCGTAGGCCCGCAGGATCGTGCTCTTGCCCGCGTTGTTGGCTCCCACAAGCACTACGATCTCGTCGAGTTCGATGGTCACCGGCTCGGGGCCAATGCAACGGAAATTCCGGATTTTCAACAGCTTCAGGCGATCTCGCTTACGTTCCTCGGCCGCGGCCGCAGGAACGGTCTGCTCCATTATGATGGCGGGTGTCTCGTCTTTGATGGCTTTCTTCTTGGGGGGCATGGCGGCTCCGATGGGTACTGCGTTGTGTGACTACTTTTTGTGCTTGGCGAAGCAAGCAGGGGTGCTTTACCATGAAAACCCCAAAATCGTGCGAGCGAATTCCAGCTTGCTGCACCAATCGGGGCCTCCGTGAGACCACCAGCGGAACCGGCGCCGACGATTCCACCCTCGACGACATCGAGCTCGCCGTGGACGAGGCCTGCACCAACGTCATCGAGCATGGCTACCAGGGCCAGGTCGAGGGCCGGACGATCCGGATCGAGGTGTCGAGCAGTCGGAGGGCGATCGTCATCACCATCATCGACCGGTCCGCCGAGTTTGATCCCAGCAGCGTGCCCTTGCCCGACCTCGAGCAGGTGCGACGTGACCTGCAGGTTGGGGGCCTAGGGCTGTTTCTCATGAGGACCTTGATGGAGACGACGTGAGCTACGAAGCCGGGCCGGAGGGGAACCGGCTGACGCTGACGAAGAGAGTGGGTTTATGACGGGCAACAAGGGCCGTTCCAGCTGAAGGGGCAGGCGACCAGCAAGCCAGGTCGATTCCATGGCTTATTATGCAGCTTGATAAGAAACCTCCAGCTTAATATGTAAGCTCAACATGACACGTGATGAGTTGGAGGAGCTTCTACTTAAGTCATGAGTCGACCCACCGCTTCATAGGCTTCCAGGACCTCAAGGTCGCCTGGCCAGGAAGCCTCGGTCGAGTGGCAGGTCAAGCGTGACGAGTCCCTCTCTGGTGAGGATCTGGGACTAGCCCGGGGGTGGGCCGAGTTCAATCCGGACCCGCTGCTTGCCACCGTCCGGATTGCCCACCACCTCGAACCCAGCGCCAGCAAAGAGCGATCGCGTTCCAGTCCAGGCGAATGCCGCGGGAAGCGGCGTGCCGTCCTTGGGGGGCTTGACCGGGTAACCCTCGACGACGGTCACCCCATGGCCCTTCAGGGCTTCGAGGGCGGCAGCCAGCAGGACGCGCGCCACCCCTTGCCCCTGGAAACCCTTCTTGACAAAGAAACAGGGAATCGACCAGACCTGATCCGCATCGTCACACCGAAAGCTCGGGGCCCGGTCGAGCTTCGCGAAGTCCGTCCGGTGGTCGAATGCACACCAGCCGACGGGCTCTTCCTCGACGAAGGCGAGGATCCCATGGGCCTTGCCGCCTTCGACCAGGAAGCGCATGCGACGCTTGGCCTCGTCGCCCTTGATGTCCTCCCAGCGCTCGCCCTTGGCCGTACGCCAGGACATGCACCAGCAGCCCCCGCAGGCCCCCCGTTCGCCAAAGAGGCGCTCGAAGGCTGGCCAGAGCTCTGGGACGAGCTCGCGGGTCGTCACGTTCACCAGCGGTTGGCTCCTTCTGCGCTTTCTGGGGGAGCCCTTGCGCGATCGCCTGGCGCCTCCCTGCACTGAGCATACCAGACTCCGAATGGACCACTACTCTGGCTGTGCAGTTCGGCTAAGGCGTCCGAGACAGGTAAGGATGGATCGGGCCGACAATGGGGTATAGGATAGGATGCAGCAACAATAGGAAGGAGGAGGTCGCCGTGGTTCTCGATGAAACCGTTGAGCTGGATGAGACTTCCTTCGAGTGGCTTGACGGCCGTGCGGCCAACCCGACCACCGATCCAGCGGTCGAGGCATTGGTCATGGAGGCTCTCAGCCTGCTCAGCGAGAGTCGATGACATTCAAGCTCTCGGCGCCGGACCTGGTCTTCAAACCATTGGACCAGGTCCCTTCTGATGCTCGCCAGGCCTTCTCGGTCCATGTGGCCGACACCGATCGTCGATACGCTACGCTCTACAGGGGGCTGACCAGCTATTTCCGAGGAGAGGCTATCGAGGCAGAGCACGCAGATCGTCGCACGCGAACCCACGTGGCGCTTTTCGAAGACCGGGTCGTCGGGTACGTCACCACCCACGTCCACATCATAGACAAGCGGCAACCGACGCTAGTGAGGAAGACCCATCAGACACCTTACACGGCGCTGCACGTGACGCACATCGGCGTCCAGGACGGATTCCAACGCAGAAGCATCGGCCGCCAACTGCTACTCCGCTACGGGATCGGCGCCGCAGCGGTCATCACCAAGCTGGCGGGATGCCGGTATGTCTATCTCCAGGCCATTCGACCTTCCGTGCCGTTTTACGAGCGATTGCGCTTCGTGACCATTCCACGGGGCCACGCGGATCAAGGCACAACCCTTAGCGTTCCGATGGTCCTGGACCTTGCGACAGCCGGTACGGCGCTTGATTTGATGGCTTCTGTGGCGCTGCAGAATTTGGGTGCCCGCTGACACCCGCCATTGGGTCTTGCCGATGGAACCGGAAGCTGAGATCATTGCCAAATGGTCGTCTTGCACGCCGGACTCTCCGATCGCCAGTTCCTGCTTTGGGCCGAGCAGGCGACCGAAGGTCCTTCCCGGCCTCGCCGGCCCCACGCGAGCGGCGCCACGCCCCCCCATCCTTTTGCCGCTAACCGCACCACCCTCCGGGAGATCCTGAAGAGCATCGGGCCCGTCGATCCGGCCCCCCGCTTCCTGGACGCGATCGCCTCCCTGCCCACCTCCCACGACTCCCCCGTTCCCTCCAGCCCCCTGATCGGCGACGCCCCCTCCGATCCGGCCACGCTCGAAACCTGGTCCCTTCCCGCCTGCGAGCTCGACATGCCGGCCGCGATCCAGCTGCTTTCGGTCTGCCGGGATCGCTCGGACGGAGACGGCATCAAGGCCCTGCTCGCGCCCGGACTGGTGGTGGGTCCCGACATGGGATACTGGGCGATCGCCCTCCACTTCGGCATGGGTCTGGTCCTTCGCCAACACGTGCTGCCCGTGCTCGGCGAGGACGACCAGGGCCACTACGCCTCGTGGGAACCCGCCCTCACCGGAGCCGACGCCGAACGCTTCAACCGGCTCGCCGCCGCCATGCCAGCCCCCTGCCGAGCCCTCGGACTCGAAGCCGGTGATACGCCGCCCCCCCGGCAGTCGCTGCTCAAGAGCTTCCTCGACGACCTCGTCGATTGCGTCTTCCGCCCCGCCTCCCGCCGGCGCGGCCGCGCCCCCGTGCTCGACAGCCTTCACGAGCAGTGGCTGTACGCCCTGAGATCCCCCGACGGTGACCTCGCGGGCGATCGCCGGGAGCTCGAGCGCTTCGCCCAGCAGATCCGGCAGTGGCGCCGCCCCCTCGACCTGGGGGCACCTTTCAGGCTGACCTTCCAGCTCGACGAGCCCGAAGCGGGCGACCACTGGAACCTCGGCTACTACCTGCAGGCCACCGAGGATCCCAGCCTCCTCGTTTCCACGGCCGAGGCGTGGGAGCCCAAGGGCCAGGTCAAGAAGATCCTGGCGAAGGGCGGGTTTCATCCCCGCGAGTACCTGCTCTCGGCGCTGGGACAGGCGATCGCCCTGTATCCCGAGCTGAAACCCAGCCTCCAATCCGCCGTTCCCGAAGGGTTGTGCCTGGATAACAAGGGGGCCCATCGCTTCTTGACCGAGCGCGCGGCCAACCTCGAGGAAGCTGGCTTCGGGCTGAGGCTTCCGTCCTGGTGGACCGGTACCACCACCCGGCAGAAGCTCAGTTCCAGCGCCCAGATCACGAGCCCCGCCATCTCGGGCCCCGTGCGCCTCTCGCTCGATTCCCTCGTCCAGTTCGACCACCGGCTAGCTCTGGGTGGTGAGCCCATTTCGCTCGCCGAGCTGCGCGAACTGGCCCGTCTCAAGGCCCCGCTCGTCAAGTTCCGCGGGCAGTGGATCGAGGTGGATGCCCAGGCCATCCAGGCCACCCTCGACTTCTGGAAGCGCCGCGGATCGCGGGACGTGACCGTCCGCGACGTGATCCAGATGCGCCTCGGCATGGCCAGGAGCGAAGAAGGGTTTGCGATCGAACAGGTCGAGGCGACCGGCTGGGTCGCAAACTTGCTTGATCAGCTCGACGGCCGGGTTCCCTTCCAGTCCCTCGATCCACCGGCCGGGTTCTCCGGAACGCTGCGCCCCTACCAGGTCCGCGGCTTCTCCTGGCTCGACTTCCTGAGCCGCTGGGGACTGGGGGCCTGCCTGGCCGACGACATGGGACTCGGCAAGACCATCCAGCTGCTCGCCATGATTCAGCGGGATCGAGAGGAAGGGGGCGATCGCCCCGTCTTGCTCGTCGCCCCGACCTCGGTCGTCGGCAACTGGCAGCGCGAGGCCGCCCGCTTCACCCCGGACCTCCGGGTCCACATCCACCACGGGGCGGAACGCTCCCGAGGGGCCGACTTCTCCCGCGTCGTGGCGGGTTCGGCCCTCGTGGTCACGAGCTACGCCCTCCTCCAGCGCGACAGCGACCAGCTTCAGGCCACCGCCTGGCGCGGGGTCGTGCTCGACGAGGCCCAGAACATCAAGAATCCCGACACCAAGCAAGCCAAGGCCGCCCGCGCCCTGAAGGCCGACTTCCGGATCGCCCTCACCGGGACCCCGGTCGAGAACCACCTGGGCGACCTCTGGAGCCTCATGGAGTTCCTCAACCCCGGGTTCTTGGGGCCTCAGACGGCCTTTCGCCGGGACTTCATCACGCCCATCCAGTCCTCGGGCGATCTCTGGGCGACCGAGCGGCTGAAGCGGCTCACCTCGCCCTTCATCTTGCGGCGGCTCAAGACCGATCGGTCCATCATCGCGGACCTGCCGGAGAAGCAGGAAATGAAGGTCTTCTGCCCGCTCACCAAGGAGCAGGCAACCCTGTACCAGGCCGTCGTGACCGAGGCCATGGAGGCCATCCAAGGGGCGGAGGGCATCCAGCGCAAAGGGCTCGTGCTCGCGACCCTCATGAAGCTCAAGCAGGTCTGCAACCACCCGGCGCAGTTCCTGGGCGACCGCTCCGCGCTGCCGGGTCGCTCGGGCAAGCTCGCCCGGCTCGGGGAGATGCTCGAGGAGGTGCTCGCCGTGGGCGATCGCGCCCTGGTCTTCTCCCAGTTCGCCGAGATGGGCCGCCTCTTGCAGCAGCATTTGCAGGAGGCCTTCGGTCAGGAGGTCTTCCTCCTGCACGGCGCTACCGAGAAGGCCAAGCGCGATCGGATGGTCGAGCGGTTCCAGACCGATCCGGCCGCGCCGCGGATCTTCGTGCTCTCGGTCAAGGCGGGCGGCACCGGGCTCAACCTGACGGCCGCCAATCATGTGTTCCACTTCGACCGATGGTGGAACCCGGCCGTCGAGAACCAGGCGACCGATCGCGCCTTCCGGATCGGGCAGACGAAGGGCGTCCAGGTCCACAAGTACCTGTGCCAGGGCACGCTGGAGGAGCGCATCGACGAGATGATCACGCGAAAGCAGGCGCTCGCCGAGCAGGTGGTCGGCACCGGAGAAGACTGGCTGACCAAGCTCTCGACCAGCGAGCTGCGGGAATTGTTCGCGCTTCGGCGCGACGCGGTGGAGGTCTAGCATGCCACGGTACTGGGATTGGGGCTATTCGCGGGCCCGGCCTCCGAAGGGCGGGATTCGCTCCCAGTCCCAGCGGGGTGCCTTCGGGGAGAGCTGGTGGTCCAGGCGCTGGATCGAGGCGCTGGAACGATTTACCGACTCCTCACGCCTCTCCCGCGGCCGGTCCTACGCCCGTCATGGTCACGTCCTGTCCATCGAGGTGGCCCCAGGCCGGGTCAAGGCGGAGGTCCAGGGCTCTCGGCGCACCCCCTACAAGGTGGTTCTCAAGGTTCCGCCGTTGTTCTCCGAGGCCATCCCCCGCCTTTCCGAGGCCCTGTCGCATCAGGCCCTCTACGTGGCGCAGCTGCTGGCTGGTCAGATGCCGCCCGAGATCGAGAAGGTCTTCTCCGCGGTGGGATTGAGCCTCTTTCCGACCCTGGCGCGAGACCTCGAGACGAGCTGCACCTGTCCCGACTGGGGCAATCCCTGCAAGCACGTAGCCGCCGTCTTCTACCTCTTGGGGGAGGAGTTCGATCGGGATCCCTTCCAGCTCTTCACCCTGAGGGGCCTCTCGACCGAGGCCCTGCTCGGATCGATCCAGACGAGCGAGCCCGAGGAGCCTGATCACCCGGAGCCTCTCGATCCAACCGGCTTTTGGGGGGCATTGGATTCCGAACTGGGAAGGCTTGCCATGCCACGAGAGGCCTCCACCCCGTTGCCGATCCTGCAGCGACTGGGCCCCCTCCCATTCTGGCGAGGTCAGGATCCACTCGCGGTCGAACTCGGGCCGGATTACGCCACGGCTGCTCACCGTGCGAGAAACTGGTTCGAGGGGGAAAGCGGAGCCTGACCGCGAGACCAGCCCATGACACCCCCAAATGAGGAGGGCCCTCACGACGATCGTGGGGGCCGGAGGTAGGGGTGACCTGTTTCCGAAAGTCTTGTGCGGCGGTATCGCCCAACGGGTGTTCGTCCGTCCTTCTTCAACTCCTTCCAGGTTTCCTTCCTCGCACCATCACTGTGGTTCCGCCCTACCGGATGGGAATCCGTGGGGCCTACTGAACTGGCAACGATGACCCCGCCTAGTTCAGACCTGACCCACCACACCCGATAACGCTCCTATGACAACCGCTACCCTCAAGTTCGAAGCCACCTTCGAAGCCAACACCGTCAACCTCGCCAAGATCCGGACCTTCATCCGTGAGACCACCAGCGAAACCGGCGCCGACGATTCCACCCTCGACGAGTTCGAGCTCGCCGTGGACGAGGCCTGCACCAACGTCATCGAGCACGGCTACCAGGGCCAGGTCGAGGGTCGGACGATCCGGATCGAGGTCACGAGCAGCCGGAGGGCGATCGTCATCACGATCATCGACCAGTCCGCTGAGTTTGATCCCGGCAGCGTGCCCTTGCCGGACCTCGATCAGGTGCGACGTGACCTGCAGGTTGGGGGCCTGGGGCTGTTTCTCGTGAGGACCTTGATGGACGACGTGAGCTACGAGCGGATGCTGGGGGAACCGGCTGACGCTGACGAAGAGGGTTGGAGGGTAGGCCTGAGCCAGGCGCCCAGCCGTCTACCTTGCTCGGGTATTGGCGATTCGGTAAGCGTCGATCCCGGAAACGATGCCGTAGACCACTCCTATGAATATCGGGCCAAAGAGCATGAAGACAACCGGGCCAAACGCCCAATCCCCAGGGTGGTGGAACGGAAGCTTCGGAACGATGTCCATCGAGAAAATAAGCCCAATGCTTCCGCAGGGGTAGATGCTGGCCATCATAACGACCGGGCTAAGAAGACCTATCAGAAGCCCACGCCACGAGCGACCGGCGTATATCTGTCCACTTCCCGTTGTCAGCCAGGATAGGAGGAACAACGGCAGCTTGATCATTTCGATGCGCGAGGGCAGGTGGAAGTAAACCCAGTAGCAGAGCGTTGGGGCGGCAAGGCTGCTGAGGGCCGCAGCTAGCAACGGACTGACGCTTCGAGTGGTCGAGGTTCGATCAGCCGGGGGAAGATCAGCCATCCGTCCTTCCGATCCAAGTCGGCCAGACCGCCGTTTCGGTTTTCAGATTCACCGACGCGCCGTAGCCCAGCCCCTAGATCATCGTACCCTCGACTCGGCCCCTACGACGAGGGCCATGATGCCCTGGAGCGGTTCTCGGGGCTGCCGGTTCCCAAGCGCACAGCCGAGACGATCGTGGCCGAGGCGACCACCCATGTGGCCCCCGGCTCACGCTGGACACTCACCGAGAAAGGCTCGGTGCTGCTCATCCAGGCCGATTCTAAGGGCATCCGGATGGTCAAGCCCAAGGTGGACGAGCCCAAGGGGCCGAAGATGCGCCGTGAAGAAGGGCGAGAAGCGCAACACCAAGAAGATGGCCGTCGCCTTCACGGTCTACATGATCAATCCGGTGGAAGGCCATGCCCCGGCTCCCATCGCCCGCAAGGTCTACGCCTATCTGGGGCCGAAACGCTCGGCGTTCCTCGCTTTCCAGGCCGAGGCCGTGAAGCGGGGCTACGGCTGGTACAAGACCCTGTTCCTCTCCGACGGGGATCCGGACCTGCACACCCTCCAGCAGGAGTTCTTCCCCGACGCCGAGCCTTGCGTGGACTGGGTCCACGTCGTCGAGTACCTGTGGAAAGCCGCCTACGTCTTCCACCCCGAGGGGAGCGAGGAATCGCGCACCTGGGTCAAGGAGCGGGTGGACCGCCTCTTGGCGGGCGACGTGTCGACGCTGATGCGGGGCCTGCGTCAGAGCCTGACCAAGGGGTCGAGGCTGAAGCCGAGCCAACTGGAGACGCTGCGGACGGTGGTCGGGTACCTGGATGGCGTTCGCCACCGCATTCCCTACCCGCAGTGGTATGCGGCGGGATACCCGATCGGGACGGGTTCGGTCGAAGGGCCGTGCCGCCACCTGGTCGAGGACCGGATGGAGCGAGCGGGTATGAAGTGGACGGCGCCCGGCGCTCAAGCTCTCTTAGACCTCCGGTGCGTCTTGGAAAACGGCGAGATGGACGAGTTCACGAGGTACCGCATCAGGCGAGAACACCAGCGGCTGTTCGGACGCCCGTTACCCGAGGCAAAGACCGCATGACCGCTTCAACTCGCCGTAGCCACACCCCAAAGATATGCGGGGAGCGTACTTGTAACGCTCTTGACCGTGGGTTCAACGGGACTTCGTTCTTTGACGCCCGCCCGCTTGGCCGCAACCATGGCCGAGTACTTTCGCTCACCCTCACGCCCTCTTATCCACGCTGAGACTTATGCCAGGAAACAACGAGGCACGTTCCTCACGCGCCGTTGTGAAGGCCCCCAACGAGATCGGGGGCACCCCCACCCAGCGGGACCGACTTCTCCACGGGCTCAGCCTCTTGCACGAGTCGATGGAAGACTTGTTCGGATTCCCGCCCGGAAACCTGAGTGACAGCCTCATTCTGGCCTATGAGGAAGGTACCCACGGGGCCCTATGGGCCTACGCTGACGGATTACCTGGCCATCACATCGGAGTCCCACCGGGAACCTGGCTGAACCTTCTCTCGGCGGCCGATCGCTCGACCATGGTGTCGGCCCTTGTCCACGAGGTCGGTCATGTGGCGATGTGGTGGGACCGGGATGCCGTAGTAGGGGATACCTACCTTCAGTGGCCTGGAGCCGTCGAAGGCCTGGCAACGCCGATCGGGACCTACGCCTGTGTCCGCCATAGGATCACCCCGTCCTGGATCGACTACCCCGCAGGCGATCGCGACTGGTCATCCATCGAGGATTGGGCCACCCAGTGGATCAACCAGGGTCTCGAAGCATTGGTCTTCGGCGTGACTGGGGCTGACAGCCTAACCAACGGGGGGCACTCGGGCGGATCCAAGATTGTCGAGGCCGGCATCTTCGATCTGCTATTCAATCATCTCGGTGGGTACGAGCCTCTGAAGCGAACCCTACAGCGCTTCGTGACGGAGTTCCGGACACCCGATCGGGCGAGGAGGTCGCCCCAGCAGAAGATGGAGGACTTTTTCATCTTGCTTGGCCTGGAATCCGGTCGCGATCTTTCCGACTACTTGGAGGCCTGGGGGTTCCCCACCGAGCGGATCTAAGACGAGCTAGCCGGATTGAGGCGCGTGCCAGGTAGGCTTCCCCGAGCCAAGACCGTGAACTACCGGTAGTCCAGACCGTGCCCGGCCAGCAGCATCCTGCAGAGCATGCCGACCTCGCCGCCGGAGAGGGACCGAACCTGGTTGAAGAATGGCCACTTGGTGTGGGTATAAGTTTGGGGTAATCGTCACAGCATCACACCCAACAGGCAGCCGAGTGACCGAACCTTTCACGCGACTTCAGGACATCACCAGCTACACCGTCCACTACAAGCCTAAGGATTCGGCGGTAGCCCTATGGGATTGCCCGAAAGCGATCCGAGATGCCGCCAGGGGGCTGCTTCCCGAGCCGAAGCGGTTCGGCCCCGGCGAAGTAATCCAGGCGGTCTGGCCGGTCCTTCTTTCGGCTTCCGGGTTGGTCTTGTTCGCCGGGATCCCTGTCTGGTCGAAAGGCTTCACGCTTGGCCATGGTCTGTTCGACCTGGTTGCGGCCATTGTCTTTCCCTTCGTAGTTGTTCCGGTCTGGATCGCGAGGGGAACCGATCGAGACTATAGCCGTGACAAGGGCATCTTTGACTCTTACGCGGCCAACCCTGACCTCTATCGGGACGAGATCTACAAGGTAGCGGTGAGTCGCCTCCCGTACCTTGATTTCAAGGGGAAGCACCTCTCGGTCCAGGACGGTGCCAAAGTCGGCCGGTTCGAGGCTCAGGTGATCGAGGCCTTTCGGAAGCTCGGTGTCCACCAGGAAACCAAGGTCGAAAACCGGGGTCGCCCATATCTGATCCACCAGTACGAGCTGACCGAGCTGAAGTGGGGCAGGTGGGAGAACGGCGACACCAAGAATTACGTACTGGACATCGCGATCCTATGGCCCGAGCGTCGGATCAAGTACGACATCGAGATCGATGACCCATCACACCAGAGCGGCACCAGGCCCCTGAAGGACCGGAACCGGGATGACATCCTGACTGAGCGGGGATGGTTCACCAGGCGCCTCAACCACAACTTCTTGGCCGACCCTGCCAAGATGACCAAGGCCTTGAACGAGATTCTCAGCATCGTCTACTTCTTCGCCAAGTACGCCAACGACGAGCCGATCGACTGGGAAGTTCGGATGGTGGCGCTGATGCAGAATCGACGGTTCAGGAAGCAGCAGAAGGCCCTCCTGGGAGCTAGACCAGCATCGCCCAGTACTGTGTCGGCAGGGGGAGCGTCGTGACCATAGACTTTGGGCCTGGTCATGGATTCAGAACTTGCTGCTGACAGGAAAGGGAGCCCTGAGTGAACTGTACGATCTTCTCAAGATTAGGTGGTCTGGCCCTAGTTGCAGGGGCTTTAGCCCTATCAGGGTGTCCGGATACAGACACCTCGAGCATGATCGTTAGAGCGTCAAACAATCTGAACCAAGTCCAGACCCCACAGGCCAGGGACTTCTTCTACCCGACCTCGTTGGGCTGGAGGGATCTGCTGGAAGGAACCATGTCCATGCAGTCCTCGGTTCCTGGCGTAGGTTTGGCTTCCACTGTGAGCATGCTGTTCTCAGTCGTTAGCTACTCGTCCACCCGCTCTATCATACAGACCACTTTCACCGGGTTCTTGCCCTTCGCCCCCAGTTCCAGCTCGATATCAACGACGTCCTGGTCGGTGAATGGGGATGGCACGGTTATCTGGGGCGACGGCACCAGTCCGCAAGACGTCGGTACCTACGGTAACAACCTCTTTTCTGGGTCGGCCGTTGTCGTAACCCCGGCATCAGGCTCAACGGACGCTCGAACGATGAGAATGATTGGCCGGGAGTCTCTTACTACCCCGGCAGGTCCGATAAACGCCTACAAGTTCGACATGGGACACTACCCGATGGACTTTATGTGGTGGGCGAAGGGTGCCACCCTGGTTCGTGCTACCTCAATCAGCACCACATCTATTTCTTCCCAAGGGACCGCCACGTTCAGCATGGAGCTCAGGCTCAAGAGCTATTCGCTATAGCGCCGGCCTTCCGGGCCATCCAATCCCCGTGAAGGTCATTGCCCTATTTTGCTGGTCACCAAGAAGGACTACAAGCCGGTCGCGGTCATCGAGCACGGAGAGAGCCACCAGGGCGATCCGTATTGCCGGCATCTCCTGCGGGTGACAGTATTACTTAACGGGTACTTGAGTCCTTTCCTATTCTAAGATCCACCGCAATCGCCGACAAGCCCCCTTCTCCTACCCGGCCATGCTCACCTCCCACCTCGACCCCCAACCGGCCTTCCTGATCGTCCTACGAGGTTTGGGAGTCATCGGCCGAGACCAGCCCATAACACCCCCAAATGAGGAGGGCCCCCACGACGATCGTGGGGGCCGGAGGTAGGGGTGACCTGTTTCCGAAAGTCTTGTGCGGCGGTATCGCCCAACGGGTGTTCGTCCGTCCTTCTTCAACTCCTTCCAGGTTTCCTTCCTCGCACCATCACTGTAGCTCCGCCCTACCGGATGGGAATCCGTGGGGCCTACTGAACTGCCAACGATGACCCCGCCTGGTTCAGACCCGACCCACTGCACCCTATAACGGTCCTATGACAACCGCTACCCTCAAGTTCGAAGCCACCTTCGAAGCCAACACCGTCAACCTCGCCAAGATCCGGACCTTCATCCGGGAGGCCGCCCGCGGCTCCGGCGCCGACGATTCCACCCTCGATGAGATCGAGCTCGCTGTGGACGAGGCCTGCACCAACGTCATCGAGCACGGCTACCAGGGCCAGGTCGAGGGCCGGACGATCCGGATCGAGGTCACGAGCAGCCGGAGAGCGATCGTCATCACGATCATCGACCGGTCCGCCGAGTTCGACCCCAGCAGCGTGCCCTTGCCCGACCTCGAACAGGTGCGACGTGACCTGCAGGTTGGGGGCCTGGGGCTGTTTCTCGTGAGGACTTTGATGGACGACGTAAGCTACGAAGCCGGGCCGGAGGGGAACCGGCTGACGCTGACGAAGAGGGTGGGTTTATGACTTAAGTCATGAGTCGACCCATAGCCTCATAAGCTTCCAGCACCTCAAGGTTGCCTGGCCAGGAAGCCTCGGTAGGGCGGCAGGTCAAGCGTGACGAGTCCCTCTACTGGTGAGGATCTGGGACTAGCCCGGGGGTGGGCCGAGTTCAATCCGGACCCGCTGCTTGCCACCGTCCGGATTGCCTACCACCTCAAACCCAGCACCGGCAAAGAGCGATCGCGTTCCAGTCCAGGCGAACGCCGCGGGAAGCGGCTTGCCGTCCTTGGGGGGCTTCACCGGGTAACCCTCGACGACGGTCGCCTCGTGGCCCTTCAGGGCTTCGAGGGCGGCAGCCAGCAAGACGCGCGCCACCCCTTGCCCCTGGAAGCCCTTCTTGACGAAGAAGCAGGGAATCGACCAGACCCGGTCCGCATCGTCACACCGAAAGCTCGGGGCCCGATCGAGCTTCGCGAAGTCCGTCCGGCGGTCGAACGCACACCAGCCGACGGGCTCTTCTCCGACGAACGCGAGGATCCCATGGGCCTTGCCGCCTCCGACCAGAAAGCGCATGCGCCGCTTGGCCTCGTCCCCCTTGATGTCCTCCCAGCGCTCGCCCTTGGCCGTACGCCAGGACATGCACCAGCAGCCCCCGCACGCGCCCCGCTCGCCGAAGAGGCGCTCGAAGGCTGGCCAGAGTTCGGGGGTGAGTTCGCGGGTCGAAACGTGCATGCGGCAGTGGGTACTTTCTGGAAGATCGGAGAGCTGTCCCTGGCCTATCACCACTGAAAAAGTAGCCTGTCACGGGTTTGAGGCTCTGGGGCACGGGTCAAGAATGGCCGGTGCTTCAGTTCTCCAGGTTTCTCTCCTGGCTCAGTCCTGGCAAACCATCGATGCTAGAAGCGTTATGGACCTGGACGTACTGCCGCAGACCTTCGGGTCCCTTTTGGTCGCGCCACTTCTGCGGTTGCGGACGTTCACCTTGGTAGTCCATCAGTGGAACGCCATACCCACATGAATCTGCGATGCGTTCAACGTGAATCCGGACGACGGCTCGGATACCACCGCCTGTGTCGAGGGTCGGCAGTACCTCGCCTCGACCGTGGAGCCTAAGAATCTTCGGCGGCCCCTCAAAGGCACAGAGCATCACGCAAATCCGGCCGTTCTCCTGAAGATGAGCAACAGTCTCGATCCCGCTGCCGATCCAGTCATCGTATTCGATCGTGTGGCTGTCAAGGATACGAAGCGACTCAATCGGCCCTTTCGGTGAGACATTGACGTGACCACCTTCGGATGGAGCCGTGCCACAAAGAATAGTCTTTGCGAACGGATCCAATCGGCCAATTGGTCGGAAATCTCGTCGTATAGCTTGCCCATGGCGTGAATCAGTAGATGGTGCTGCGAGTGCTTGCTCAATCTTACCAGGCTGACGAAAGCAAAGCCATGGCCCTGGGACCGACGCCTCGTACAAGCACGCCCACCGGCAGGGCTAGCCCTTGCCCGGACTGTCCCGGTTACAACGGGGGCGGTCCGGGCAGAATCGCCATGGTCGAACGCGCCTATCCGGGACAGAACGGAGCCCAAACTTGACCGATGTCTTGCTGGCCACTTCGAGCCAGCTACCGGAACTGGATGTCACAGAGCAGCCTCTTCTCGCGGCCCTGCGCGCCGCGGGCCTCACGGCGGAGCCGGCTGTCTGGGATGATGAGTCGGTCGACTGGGGCGGGGCCCGGATGTGCCTGCTGCGCTCGACCTGGGACTACCACCTTCGGCTCCCCGCCTTTCGCGACTGGGCGAAGCGGGTGTCGGCCGCGACCCGCCTCTGGAACCCATGGCCGGTACTCGCGTGGAATACGCGGAAGACCTACTTGAAGGACCTCGCGGATCGAGGCATCGAGACTATCCCTACCGTATGGCTTGAGGCCGGCCAAACGGTCGAGCTCGATTCCCTGCTGGCCGAGGGCGGGTGGCGGGAAGCCGTCATCAAGCCAGTCGTTGGAGCGGGCGCCAACGGGGCCCGCCGGGTTCGAGGCGGTGAGGATGGCCAGGCGGCGCTAGAGGCCCTGCTAGACACTCAGGGGGTCATGCTGCAACCCTACCTCGCCGCCGTCGAGGGCCAAGGGGAGAGGGCGTTGATCGTCATCGATGGCGAGGTCACCCACGCGATCCGCAAGTCGCCGGTCCTGTCCGGCGCATCCGGAGTGACCCGAGTGACGGCTTCCTCGGAAGAGCTCGACTTCGCCATGCGGACGATCGCCGCCGCCCCCGGCCCGCTGCTGTATGCCCGGGTCGACATGGTGCAGGACGATCGCGGGGATCTCCGGCTCATGGAGCTCGAGGTCACCGAGCCAGGCCTGTATTTCGACCTGGCGCCCGATGCGGCCGAACGCATGGCACGGGCGATCGCCACCCGACTGCAAGAACTCCAGGCTTGATGAAGGCCACACGCCTCTCGACGGGCGGCTTTCCGGGTGGTCCCGATTGCCTTACAATCAGGGCATGACACATGCCAATCGTTCCATCCGCCACCTTCCCACGCTCTTGAAGCCCATCGCGCTTCCGGCTTCGGCCTTGGCCTGTTCATTGTGGCTGGTGACACCCGCGATCGCCGTCCCCATCGGCACGACTCCCGACACGCGCCCGGCCGCGCCGCAGCAACGGACCCAGTATAAGAGCGTCGGGTACGGCTTCGAATTCGGTGGCAGCTTCTTGCAAGGCAACGCCAACCTGACGAACCTCGAAGCCTCGGGCAACTTCAATGCCAACCAGGGCCCGCATCAGCTCTTCCTCGACCTGGGAGGCCTGTTCACCCGGGCCGGTAGCAGCACGCTGGTCAACCGGGTGTCTGGATCGGGACTGTACGCCTACGCCCTGAACGACCACTGGAATGCCTACGGCTACACGACCAGCTCGCACGACGATGCGATCCGCCTGAATTACCGGCTGACCAACGGAGTCGGCCTCTGCGTCCATCATCTGGCCGAACCCCTGTTTTCCCAACTCTTGTTCAGCGCGGGCCCCTCCTACGAAAATGGCTGGTTCTCCACCGGGGTGACCAGCGCCGCGTGGCGGTCGGTCTTAAGGGCCAATGCAGCGCGCTCTCTTTCGCCGACGACCGAAGTGGACCTCGATACCTTCTACTCCCCGAACCTCGTCGATGGGTCCGACTACCGGCTTTATGGAGAGGCGTCCCTCAAGGTCAAGCTGACCGAGGCCCTCACGCTGATCCTGACCGCTGCCGACGAGTTCGACAACCGCCCGCAGCCCGGCATCCTGAACAACGATGCCGGCCTCTTCACGTCGCTACGCGCGGACTGGGGTCACTAACAACCGGGTTCCTTGCGGGCGGCGAGGGCGGCTGCCAGCAGACCACCGCGCCCTTCCCAAAAGTCCCGGCAACCAACATTTGACCTGGTCCAAACAAAGCAAGCCTTCAACCGTCACGCTTCGGGCCGATACTGATCTCAGAAGCCGAGAGGATGCGGACCCAAGTCAGTCGAGACGCGACCCTTGCGGTTGCCGAGACCCCGGAACGGTCCAACACTCCCTCGCACCGCCAAGGCCACCGGCATCGTGCCGGTGGCCGTTTGGTTCGCAGGGCCCACCTCGTCCGGGCTGGTCCGACGACCGTCGAGCGGTTCAAGGCCGCTCGCCACAACGACTGGTCCTTACTTGAGACTCCGGAAGGTCTTGGGCTGGGTCTGGCCGCGCCTCCGTGGTTCCGGCCGACGCCTGCTGGCACTTCATTTCCTGGAGCAGCTCCTTCGCACGCTCCAGCTCCTGGCGCCGCTCCGGGGCGAGGCGGCGTCCCGCCCGGTTGATGAAGTACTGGACCATCGCGACGGCGGAGCCCAGTCCCCGGGGGGAGACCGCCGGATCGGCCATGACGCGGGCAATCTCCTCGCCAGGGCGCGTGAAGGTTCCGGGCGGCGGGAAGGTCGACACCGTCTTCACCGTCTGGACCCAGCGATGGCCGTTGCGGCCGTCCCGATCACCGCGCATCGTCCCGCTCTCCTTCCAGTTAGCCGACACTATACCGGATTCACAGATCGCGACGCGGTGGCCAGAGCCGTCAAGCGTGCCCTCCCCGGGCTGTCGATCCCGCCCATCGAGCGTGGGGTCTGAGCGGAGGGTGGCGACGGGCACACCGTGATCCAGAATCAACCCTCCTTCGATGGGCAGGGCGTGATCGGGAGTGCCGGGTGATCAGGGCGCGATCGCCGCGCTCCCGAACAGGGCGATCGGGTTGTTGAAGTCGAACGACCAGTCACGGTCCGACGAAGCGGCCAGGTCGAAGTAGGCCGTGCCCCAGGGACGCAGCACGCCCGGCAGGCTCTTGGGGAAGGCCGTGACCGGGGTGAGGGTGACGCCGGCGAGGGTGATGGCCCCGTAGGTGCCGTGCAGGTCGATGTCCGGGGCGTACTGGAAGCGCGAGTCGGAGGTGACGTGCAGGCCGCTGATCGCGTTGGCGATCGCCCAGTCCGCGAACACCGACTGGAAGCTGAGCCCCCGGGCCGCGAGGGCCCCCGCGACGGCGTCCACCCCGGTGTCCGGGTAGGCCATGATGTCGTGGATGATGCCCGCCCCGAATCGATCGTAGAGGTACCGGGTGAACAGGAAGCTCAGCCCGTAGGAGAAGCCATTGGGGTTGTGGAACCAGTCGGTGAGCGAGTAGGCCGCCGGCTTGTCCTGGAACGCCTTGATGTCCTTGGCGATCGCGTCGTTTCCGCCCCGCAGCCCGAAGCCGCACAGATCCATGGAGAGCATGGCCCAGCCCTCGTCGAGCCAGGTATCCTCGCTCACCGTGCGGCCCGGCAAGAGGACCTTCTGGTTGAAGACGCACAGGTGGGTGAATTCGTGGGCCAGCGTCCCGTAGGTTGTGTAGTTGGGCTGCTGGAAGAGGCGGGTGGTGAGGAAGACGGCCTTCTTCTGGTTGCTGTGCAGCCGGGGACTGGTCGCGACGGTGGTCGCGCTCAACATGTCCCGGCTCCAGAAGTAGCCCATCAGCCCCTTGTCCTGCCCGAAGTTGTCGACGGCGGGTGACAGGACGACGTAAACGTGGGAGTCCCCCTCCAGGTCGGTGGCCGGATCGGCCCCGAACGTGCCCGTGACCGTGGGATACTCCTGAGACTCGAAGAGGTTGGCGAGCCGCGCGATCTGATCGTCGGTGACCGTGGCCCCGCCCGTGTCCTGGTCCAGGTAGAAGTAGGCATGCTGGGTCGTGAGGTGCAGGGTGGCGGTGCGCAGGCGATCGCCCGCCAGCGACGAATCCCCGATGTTCACCCAGAAGGATTCGGTCTGTTTGCCTCCGGCCTGGGTGCGGCGGCGGGGGCGGGCGATCGCCCCTGGCTCTCTCAGGAGCGAATTGGTGCTTGCCCCGAAGGCGTCCTCGCGCGGTGTGAGCGATTGGACCCGGAACTGGAAGCTGGGGCTCGTGGAATCAGAGGCGGAGACGGCGAAAAGCAGGTGACGGGCCGACCCCAGGTCGAGGTGGGTCGGATTGCCGACGGGCAGGAGGAACTGGCGGATGGTGCCCCCTGCGACGCTCGTTGCGGAGCCGGTGGCGGGGGTCGTGGGCGTGCTCGTACAGCTACCGGTGAGCCCAGCGGCAGCGACGGCGATCCAAGAGGCGCAGCGCTTCCCCCTCATAGGGGCATTATGCCTCGGACTAGAAACTTCGTCACCAACGGACAGGGGCATGCCCGGCCGGCGCTGGGACCATGGGACGACCCCGGCCCGATTCGCCGCTCAAGCGCTCTCAGCGGGCTTGCACAGGAGGCGGAGATGGCGATAGGCGGCGCTCACTCGAGGAGGTTCCTGCTGGCGTTCCTGCTGGGACGCCTCGTCAAGCGCTACCCGACCCCGCTGGGGTGGCTGGTGATCGGGTCCAACCTGGGACTCGGCTTGTTGGCGCTCCGTTGGCTGGCTCGCCAGCAGCCCGCCCCCACAGCGCGTGGAGTGCCGAAGGTGCGGGTGCAGTGGCTAAGGGAGCACCGCCCGGTGAGAAGCCTGGCGGAGCCCTCTTAGAACCGCAGCGCGGTCGTCGTCTTGGTGCCGGCGAAGGCCTGGAAGCTGCTCGCGATCTGCGGGTTGCTGCCGCTCAGCGCATCGAAGGTCGAGGCGGCCGACGAGGGGGTGGTCTCGTCGATCGCCGTGATCTGGGCCGTGCTCAGGTTGTTGGCCACATTGCCCTCGAGGGCGTCCACGTCGGTCTGGACGATGGCGTCCAGCTTGGAGCTCGCGAGCGTGCGCAGCTTTTCGGCCACGATCATGGAGGCCGTGTTGATGTCCCGCACGGCCGTCGTGCTCGACGGCTTGAGGAAGGCCGAGATCTTGAGGGTGCCGCCGCTCTTGGACGAGCCCGTCGCGACCAGGAACACGGCCTTGCCCACCGGCAGCCCGTTGATCGTGAAGGTCCCGTTGCTCGCCGCCGTCACCGGCCCGCCGACCGGAGTGCCGTCCGACGCGTAGGCGCGGATGCTGGCGCTCGCCATCGCCGAATCGCCCGCCACGGTTGCGCTCGTCCGGTAGGCGCCGCCCGAGAAAAGAGCCGCCTGCTGGGTGCTCAGGGCCTTGGCCGTGCCCGAGACCGACACGCCACCCCCGATGGCCGTGAGCAGGGTGGAGCAACCGCCGAGCATGCCGGCGGTCAAGAGAATGGGCAGGGTCCGGCGGGTCATCTGGCCTCCTGGTGAACGGTTGGCCGGGCAGGCTGGTGCTCGGCGAGCCATGTCTTGAGCATCCGAAGATCATAACGGGCGTCGACCTCTTTGAACAGGTCGCGGGCCCGCATGGTGGCCGCCGCCGCGTGGGTGCGCTGGCCGTCGGCGAAGAGCACCTGCGCGAGCCGCATCCAGGCCCGGCCGAGCTCCAGGTTACTGTTCAAGGATTGCAGGAGTGTGATCGCGCGGCTGCACCAGGCCACGGCCTGCTTGGGCTGCCCCAGGGCGCTGTACAGGGCGCCCGCGAGCGAGTAGTAGACCCCTCGGAAGGCGTCGTCCCCGGTCACCTTCGTGACGCGCAGGCCCTTGACGATCGCCTCCCACGCCTCCCGGTGCGCCCCCAGGGCGAGGTGGACCGTCGCGAGCTGCGAGTAGGCCCCGGCGAGCACCTCGTTGCTGTTGAGCGCCTCGAGGGATGCGATCGCCTCTTTCAGGATCGCGAGGGCTTCCGGGTGGCGTCCTTGCTTGGCATACACCTCCCCAAGGTTGCAGCGGTTCATGGCGAGGCGCGAGGCGAAGCCGATCCGCTGGCAGATGGCGAGCCCTTCGGAGAAGGCCTTCTCGGCCCCCGGCAGGTCGTCCTGGTCGAGCAGCAGGGCGCCCACGTTGTTGTAGCCGATGGCGATCCAGCTCTGGTCGCCGACGCGCTGGAAGGCGGCGATCGCCTTCTCCATCATCTGGCGGGAGCGGGCGAGGTCCCCCAGCTCGTAGTAGACCTGGGCCATGTTGTTGCTGCTCGCCCCCACGCCAAGCAGATCCTCGATCGCCTGGCGTAGCTCCAGGGCCTTGGCATGCTGGTCGAGGGCCTCGGTGCAGCGGCCCAGCTTGAGCCAGCAGAGGCCCGCCACCGAGTGGCAGAACGAGAGGTCCTTGCGGTGCTCGGGGGCCGTGAGCGCGAGCATGGCCTCCTGACAGTGGGCGATCGCCCGGTCGTACTGCCCGAGCCCGTACTCGACGTAGGCCGTGGCCGCGACCAGCCCGGAGCGCTGCGCGTCCGTCCCGCGCTCGCCGGCGAGCTCCGTCTGACCCGTCTGGTAGGTGGCGAGCGCCTGCTCGTACTGGCCGAGCCGCTCGAACACGGCCCCGCGCTGCCGGTGAATCGCGGCCCGGGCGGATCCCGTCGTGGCATGGGGCAGGGCGGACTCCAGGTGCGCCAGGGCCTCCTGGTAGTGTCCGAGGGTCGCCTCGACGGAGGCGAGGGTGGTGAGTAGCGCTTCCCAGGTCGGCTCGGGGGCCACTTCCAAGGAGACCTGGGCGCGCAGCTCGAGGGACTGGGTGAGGGCCGCCTTCGCGCCGGCGTTCTCGAACATGGCCATGCCGTGCTTGCCCGCCAGGTACAGGTAGAGCAGGGCCTTGGGGCGGTCCTCGGCGAGGGTGAAGTGGTAGGCGAGCAGCTGGGCATGCTCGGCGGGCTGGTAGGCGTCCTTCTCGGCGATGAGCGTACCGACCCGCCGGTGCAGCTCGCGCCGCACCTTGACCAGGATGCCGTGGTAGGCGACCTCCTGGATGAGCGCCTGGTTGAAGGCGTAGAGCCCTGGGTGGTGAGCGCGGGGGTGGACCAGGTCCGCCGAGACGAGCTCCTGCAGGACCAGACCCATCTCGTCCGCCTGGCTCACCTCGGTGAGCAAGCTGCGCGCGAATTCGCGGCCGAGGACCGAGGCGACCTGCAGGGCCTGCTTGGCACTCGCCGAGAGGCGATCGATGCGGGCCACGACGACCCCGTGAATGGTGCTCGGCAGGGTGACCTTGCCCCTGGTCGGCTCGATCCGCCAGGTATCGCCTACCCGCCCGATCACGCCCGCCTCCGTCAGGGAGCGGATGAGCTCGCAGAGGTAGAAGGGATTGCCTTCCGCCTTGGCGAGCGCTTCCTCCAGGACCGCCCGGAACCCCTGCTGCTCGACGGGGCCCGAGAGTTCGAGAAACGCCCTGATCAGGGCCTCGCCGTCCTCGGCCGAAAGGGCGCGCACATGCATGCGCAGGGCAGACATGCCGAGATCGTCCGGGAGGATCTCGTCGCCCTCGGGGCGGACCTGGGCGAGGATCAGGAGGGGGACCGGGTAGTCGACCACCCGCGCCGCCGTCCGGATGAGGGAGAGCAGCCACTGCCGCGAGGCGTCGTCGGCCCAGTGCAGGTCGACGAGCGACAGGGCCGTGGGCGGCGCGCCAGGCGTCACGATCAGGTCGAAGCTGCGCTGGGTCGCGAGGTTGCGCAGGGCCTCCGGGTTCAGCTGCTTGAGATCGGCCGCGCGCACCGGCAGCGACAGGAAATAGCCGAGCAGCTCGGCGTCCCGGGCGGGGTCCTGGCTACCGTGCTCGCGGCACCAGGCCTCCAGGTGCGAGTGGGTGACGGCGTCCAGGTCGATCCCGAGCCAGTGGGAGAGCAACGAGGCGACGAGCGAGTAGCTGATGTCCTTCTGGTAGGAGAGGCAGCGGGCCCTGAGCACGCGCCACGGATGGTCCTCGGTCAAGCGGCGCAGGAACTCGCGGACCAACCGGCTCTTGCCGATCCCGGCGTCGCCCACCAAGGAAACGAGCTGGGGGGATCCCTCCAGAGTCGACTGGGCCGCCGAGGCGAGTCGGGAGAGCTCGTAGGCGCGGCCCACGAACTCGGGGTGCTCGCGCGGCTCCTCGGTGATCGGCGCCCTGGGGCCCCGGGGCTCGTAGACCCGGATGGCCCGCGATCGCCCCTTGATCGAGACGGGATCGAGCTCGACGAAGTCCCACCCGTGGGTGGTGAGCCGGTAGGTCTCCTCGCTGACCAGGATCGCGCCGGGGCGGGCCCCCTGCTCCATGCGCGAGGCGATGTTGACCGTCTCGCCGAGCACCGTGTAGTCGCGCTTCTGGTCGCCGCCCACGGCGCCCGCGATCACGAGCCCGGTGTGCAGGCCGATGCGGATCCGCAGCCGGATGCCGGTCTTGGCCTCCAGGTTGTCCGCGAACTCCCTGGCCGCGACCTGCATGGCCCACGCCGCCGCGAGCGCCCGCTCGGGGTCGTCCTCGTGGGCGACGGGGGCGCCGAACAGGGCCATGATGGCGTCCCCGATGTACTTGTCGACCACGCCGCCGTACTGGTAGATGGGCCGCGTGAGCACCGTGAAGAAGCGGTTGACGATCGCCGTCACGGCCTCCGGATCGAGCTTCTCGCTCATGGCCGTGAAGCCCGAGACATCGGTGAAGAGCACCGTGATGATGCGGCGGTCGCCCAGCTCGCCGAGCCCCTGGGTTCCCCGGGAAGCGGAGAGCGATTTGCCGCACGCCTCGCAGTAGAGGGACCCGGCCTGGTTGTCGTGCTGACAGTGGGGGCAGCTCCTGGTGAGCTTGCCCCCGCACTGGCCGCAGAATCGCGCGCCACTCGGGGCCGGGGTCTGGCACTGGGGACAGTTCAAGTCAATCCTGCCGCACGCATGGGGGGATGGGCGATCGCCCGCCATTATACCGGACGTGGGCCGGATCCGATCTCAAAGCCAGACACCACGGGCCATGGCGGCGCCCTATCGCCTCCGAGGCCCTCCGGGCGCCCGCTCCCGGGTGTCTTGACCTTGAAGTAATGTAACGATTAGGATTTGTTTGTAAAACTTTGTATGGATCGTTTGCCCCTTGTCCGGGGAAACGATCGCGAGAAAGGACGTTGCATGCGCCGACTCAAGAGTCTGATCACCCTCTCCCTGGCCGGCACCCTGCTGGCACCGGCCGCCCTCGCCCAGAAAATGCCCATGAGCCACAGAATGTCGCCCATGGGCGTGCTGCCCGGCGGCATCTCGTTCCTGGGGCAGGTCGACCATGCCTACCAGGAGGCCCTCAACGCCCACGCGGCCGTGGCAATGGGCATGAGCGACATGGCGGCCAACCACCTGTCCAACGTCGACATGGTGATCGCCAACCTCACCCAGGTCGACACCTCCCTCGATACCGACACCAAGAATAGACTGTCGGCGATTCGCCAGGATGCGGCGAACCTCAAGGGGAATCTGAGCGACCGCACGGCCGCCCTGACGGGGACCACGGCCCTCGTGGGCCGCTTCGCTTCGCTCATGGACCAGGTCGCCTCCCGCAACCTGGGTGGCGGCGGCGGTGGCGCCAACCGGCCCAACATGGCCGTCGCCGAGATCCTGGCCGATGCCGCCCAGAGCGCGGCCATGGGCCAGGAGGCCCTCGCGGGGCGCGACTTCGAGACGGCCCAGATCCACGTGCGGGATCTCACCCGCCACCTCGACCAGGCCCAACGCGCGGCCGCCATGCCGATGGCCCGGGTCGCGAGCGCCGACAAGCAGCGGATCCAGGCCCTCAAGCGCCAGGCCCAGACCCTGGACTCCCAGGTATCGAGCCGCAGCAACTCGGCCGTGCGAACCGCCGGGAACCTCGTGACCCAGATCGGGCGCGATCTGCCGCACTTCGCCCAGGCTCCCGCGGGCGGCGGCGCCGGGATGCCCATGAACCGGTAAGCTTTACCGGCAAGCAGGCTCGCCCTAGACTGGTGCTCGGACCCCGAGTACCAGCTAGGAGCGAGCCTTGAACCAAGAAGCCGTCGCGGAGCGCCTGGAGGCGATCGCCACCCTCATGGAGCTGAAGGGCGAGAACCCCTTCAAGGTCAAGGCCTTCACCGGTGCGGCCCGCACGATCGAGGGCCTGGAGGGAGACCTGCCGGCCCTCGTCGCCGCGGGCGGCCTGCGCGGGATCAAGGGGATCGGCCCGGCCCTCGCCGAGGTCATCACCGAGCTCGTCACCACGGGCCGCTCGGGTGTTTACGACGAGCTCAAGGCCGCGACCCCCGCGGGCCTGATCGACCTGCTCGAGGTGCCGGGCCTCACCCCCAAGAAGGTCAAGGCCATTCACGAAGGCCTCGGCGTCACGACGGTGGGCGAGCTCGAGTACGCCTGCCACGAGAATCGCCTGGTCTCGCTGTCGGGCTTCGGCCCCAAGACCCAGGAGAAAATCGTGGCGGGCCTCGCCATGTTCAAGAAGAACCAGGGGCAGCGCCTCTACTCGGAGGTGATCGGGCCCGCCGAGGAGCTCGTGGCGGCGATCGCGGCGTCGCCCGGGGTGCAGCGGGTCGCGATCGTGGGAGACGTCCGCCGGCGCTGCGAGGTGGTGGGGGGGCTCGAGCTCGTGGTCGCGGGCGAGGGCCTCACCCTGGACGCCGGTCACCTGCCCGGAGTCGCGCAGGTGACCGAAGCCGGCTGCCGCCTCGACGACGGCCTGGCCGTCACCATCCATCGGGTGCCCCCCGAGGCCTTCCCGGCCGCCCTGCTCATGGCGACGGGCTCACGGGACCACGTGGCGGCGCTCGCCGAGCGCGCGGCCTCACAGGGCCTGCGCCTGGACACGACCGGGCTCTGGCGCGGGGCCGAGCGGATCGAGGCGGACGAAGAGGGAATCTACCGGGAGCTCGGGCTGTCGTTCATCCCTCCCGAGCGGCGCGAGGCCCAGCATCCGATCGAGCGCCCCGTGCCCGTGCTCGTCGACGAGCCCGATTTGCAGGGGGTATTCCACGTCCACACGACCTACTCGGACGGGGCCGCGAGCCTCGAGCAGATGGCCCGGGCGGCGCAGGCCATGGGATTCCGTTACCTCGGTATCTCGGACCACTCTCAGGCGGCCGTGTACGCGCAGGGCCTCACGCCCGACCGGATCCGCGAGCAGCACGGCGAGATCGACCGGCTCAACGCCGAGCTGGACGGCATCCGGCTCTTGAAGGGCATCGAGGCCGACATCCTGGCCGACGGAGAAATCGACTACGACCCCGAGACCCTTAAGACCTTCGACTTCGTGATCGCCTCCGTCCACTCGCGCTTCGGCCTGGACGAGGCCGGCATGACCGAGCGGCTGGTGCGGGCCATCCGGCACCCGCGGGTGACCATGCTGGGGCACATGATGGGCCGCCTCCTGCTGTCACGGGAGCCCTACGCCCTGGACGTCGAGCGGGTGTTCAGGGAAGCGGCCGAGCATGAGGTCGTGATCGAGCTGAATGCGAACCCCCACCGCCTCGACCTCGACTGGCGGGTCATGGACCGGGCGCTGGAGCTGGGGGTGGCGATCGCCATCAACCCGGACGCCCACTCGGTGAAGGGGCTCGCGGACACCCGCTACGGGGTCGGCATCGCCCGCAAGGGCGGGGCGACGCCCGAACGGGTGCTCAATACCCGGTCGCTCAACGACCTCTTGGCCTACCTGGCCAGGCGGCGGGAGCGGGCCGCCTCCATGGGTCAGTAGCCGGCGATCTCGCGCTCGAAGCTCTCGACCTCTCCGCACTCCTCGCAGATCCAGACCTCGCGGACAAAGTTGGCCTCGCGGACCCAGATCTCGCGGTCCTCCCGCATCCGACCCTCGCAGTGACGGCAGGGCATGGGCGCCTCCTTCGTGGCGATCGCGCCGCGTAGCCTAGCACGGCGATCGCCCTGACGATAGGTCCATGGTGACGAGAGGCCTGCGCGCCTTGTGCCGGTCGGATCCAGGAGGTAGGCTCGGGCCGCGTCGCGTGGAGGTGATCCCATGGCCGGTCAGCAACCCCGTAAGCCCATTCCCCGCTTCGAGGCCGCCAAGGTCGAGGTCGAGGTGGACGAGGCTCAAGAGTTCGGTTCGGAGATGCCGATCCGCAGGCCCGAATCCGAAGGGGCCGAGCTGGAAATCGAAGGGGAGGCCCACCTCGAGCCTCCCCCGGATCAGCGCGGGTACCGGAACCTGAACGAGCGTAAGAGCTCCTAACAAAACCAGGCATGTTACCTCGGTTTGGCCGACGTGTCGGCTCGAAGGAACAGTTTTGTTAGGCGCTCTTAACGCCTCTTGGTGGCCGTCGGCATCAGGACGACGCCCTGCTTGGGATTCAGGTGCAGGGCCACGGTGCCGTTTGCGACCGTGTAGGTCTGGCGAGCGAGCGGATCGGTCACGGTCGTGCCGTTCGGGAACACGCTCGACACGTCGAGGTTCCAGTCGCGCACCTGGTTGCTGTTGTTGAGCATGACGGCGATCTTGCTTGCGCCCAGCTCGCGGACGTAGGCGTACAGGTTGAAGTCGTTGTGCCGCAGGAACGACCGGAAGGTGCCGGTGCGCAGGGCCGCGTTCTGGTTGCGCAGGGCGATCACGGTCTTGTAGAAATTCTGCACGTCCCGGTTCTGGTTGGCTGGGTTCCACTCGTAGCACCGCCGGTTGTCGGGATCCTTGGCCCCCTGCATGCCGATCTCGTCGCCATAGTAGACGACCGGCGTGCCGGGGAAGGTCATCTGGAACAGGACCGCGAGCTTCTGCTTCGCCGTGTCGCCGCCGCAATCCGTCAGGAAGCGCGGCACGTCATGCGAATCCATGATGTTGAACATGACCTGCGAGATCTGCGGGTCGTACTCATTGAGCTGGCCCAAGAGCGCCTGGTCGAGCTGGTCGACGTTCATCGTCTGGTTCGCGAAGAAGTTATCGACGTTGCCGCGCCAGACGTAGTTCATGACGCTGTCGAACTGGTCGCCCTGCAGCCAGTGGCTGGCATCCGTCCAGATCTCGCCCACGATGTAGGCGTTGGGGTTGATCGCCTTGGCGCGGCTGCGGAAGCCCCGCCAGAAGTCGTCGCTGGCGATCTCGTTGGGCACGTCGAGGCGCCAGCCGTCGATGCCCTCTTTGAGCCACTTCTCCTCGACCGAGTAGATGTAGTTCTGGACGTCGGGGTTGCTCGCGACCATCAGCTTGGGCAAGGTCCCGAAGCCCCACCACGAATCGTAGTTGGGCTGCGGGCTGGTCACGATCGGGAAGCCGAAGATGTGGTACCAGCCCCAGAAGGGCGACTTCTGGCCGTTGGTCTTGCAGTCGACGAACATGGCATTGTCGTCGCCGGTGTGGTTGAACACCCCGTCCAGGATCACCTTCAGGCCGAGGCTGTGGGCCGTCTGCAGCATGGTGTGGAAGGCCGCGTCGCCGCCGAAGTGCGGGTCGACGTGCATGTAGTCGCCCGTGTTGTACTTGTGGTTGCTGCTGCTGGTGAAGATGGGGTTGAAGTAGAGGGCCGTCACGCCGAGCTGCTTGAGGTAAGGCAGCTTCTGGGTGACGCCCTGGAGGTCGCCGCCCATGAAGTTGTTGAAGGTCGGCGTGCCGCCCCAGGGCTGGACGCCCTGCGGGTCGTTCGAGGGATCGCCGTTGCAGAAGCGCTCGGGGAAGATCTGGTAGAAGACGGCGTTCTTGGCCCAGTCGGGCGTGCTGACGTTGCCAGCCTTGGCCTTGCTCGCGTGCATCCCGCTCGCGCTGCCGCCCAGCCACCCCATCGGGTTGGTGCCGCACCCGGCGATCGCCACGGCACCGGCCAGCAAGGAACTCCAGATCGCCCTCTTCAGCATCGTCGCTCCCCTTCATCGAGGCGGGTCGGCTGTTCCGACATCGGAACGGGCCGTCCGGCCGCGCGGTCGCCTCTGCAACGAAGCGACCTTTCTGGGTATTATAGGTGGCCTCAATCAAATTTAAAAGTAGCTTAAGAAGGTTATGGAGGGAGTCGCCTCCGAACTTGCGCCTTCATCCAAACTTAATCTCTTAACCGAGAGGCTGGGGCCTAGAAGCGCCAGTGAGCCTCGACGTCGACGCGCTGATAGCCCCCCGAACCGCCGAATTCCAGGCTGCGCCAGCTGTACGCCCCGGCCACGCTCATGGCGAGGTCGGGCGAAAGTTCCCAAGCTAGCGAGCCTGACACCATGGGAGACGACGCGCCAGAGAGGGCGTCGAGGCTGTAGCCGGGCAGCACTCCGACCAGCCAGGCCCCGAAACGCTGCTGATAGCCCACGAGTGCCGAGTGGACTGAGATGACTTGCGGCAGCCCGACGAGAGGACCGGCCGCGCCCCAGCCCCGTTGCTGCCACTGGTAGGAGAGGCTCCATGGTCCGTCCGGGGTCGGTCGGAAGCTGGCCTCGGTCAGGTAACCCTGCTCCTGGCCTACCGCCCCACCGAACAGGTAGAGCCACCCGGTCGAGACCTCCCCCCTCAACGACAAGCGAGAAAGAGGCTGCCAGCCGATTTCCCCCATCAGGCGACGGTCCCGCCCCTGCTGGGCCACCGTTGCGGCTGAATCCTCCCACCGGGCCTCTTGGGCCTCGGCCTGGACCCGCCAGGTGGGGGCCCGCCAGCCGAGGGTCAGGCTGCCCAGGGGGGTGCGGACGGGGCCCGTCTGATTATCCGCGGCGAGGGTGGCGTTCCCCTCGAAGGGCCCCTGGTGGGCCGAGATCGCGAGCTCGGCCTCCTGGGCAGGGTTGGCGGCCGTCCCCCAATCGAGGCGGGAGGTGGCGACGTTCAGGTGGAGGCGATCGCCCACCAGTGCCCTGACCCGCGTCCCCACGGCACTGTGATCGAGCAAGCTCGTGGTCTCGTGCCAGCCGAACCCTTCGACCTGGCTCGCCCCGTCGGTCTCGAACCCGCGTACCACGTCCCGCCAGGAGGGATCCTCGGGGTGCCGATCGACCTCGTCGCGGGCGAGTTTCCGGGCGAGCCGGTCGCGGCCCACGGCCCGCAGGTCCTGGACCTCCTGGCTGGCCCAGTCGGCCCGCTGAGGCTGGTCCTGGCGCAGCCGCTCGAGCAACGGAATCGCCTCGGCCGGACGCCCCGAGGCCTCTAGCCAGTCCACCTGCAGCGATCGGACCTCGACCCGGTGGGGCGCCATCCGGTACGCCCGCAGGACGAGAGCCGTCGCCGTTCGGGGCTGGCCCTTCCTCAGGCGGTAGCGGGCGGCCGCGATGGTCGGGGAGAGCTGGTCGGAGAAGCGGGTGGCAAGACGGTCATAGGCGGCGTCCGCCCGGCGATCGCCCAACCGCTCGAGTGACATGGCTGCGACCTCGGCCGCGGCCGCGTTGCGATCGAGAGGCTCGGCCATGTCCAGGGCCTTTTCCCAGGCCCCCTTGGCGGTGGGGCGATCGCCCAGCGCGGCCGCGAGCTCCCCGCGCCGGAACCAAGTGTCATAGCTCTCGCTGCCAAGCCCGTGGAGCCGGTCGAGGGCGGTGGCCGCCTTGGCCGGATTCCGGTCCTGATAGAAGTCGGCCATCAGCCGCAGCGCCCGCGGCGAGGGGTGACGGATGTCCGCGACCTGCTTCATCAGGGGGGTGGCGGAGGCCGGATCGGGGCCGTAGAAGCGGCGCGCCGCCACCTGCAAGACGACGTCCGGATCCTGGCTCTTGAGGGCCGCTTCGTCGTGGGCCCAGGCGGCGGCATGGTCCCCACGGCGTTCGGCCAGATCGGCTATCGCGAGGTGGCTAGCCGTATCGTCCGGGGTCAGCCGGAGAATGGCGGCCAGGGCCGTTTCCTGGTCGGCCAGCCGATCGAGCCGGAGGGCCAGCCGAGCCCGCTCCCGCCATTCCGCCAGGGTGGAGTGGGCTCCGACCAGGGCCTCGTAGGCCTCCTGCGACCCCGACGCCCGCTCGAGCAGGTTGGCCGCCCGCAGCCGCGAGTCCGCGCTCGCATGGCCGAGGGCCAGACGGCGCTTCCAGTCATGGGCGGCCGCCAGGAGGTCCCCTTGCTGTTCGTGGACCTGGGCCAACTCTTCCCAAAGCTCGGCGCGGCCCGGCTGAGCAGCCAGCAGCAGCCCGAGGACCTTCGCGGCCTCGCTCCAGGCCTCACGCCGCTCGATCATGGTGGCAGCCTGGCGCCAGAGGTCCGGATCATACGTCTTGCCGGGCCGGAGTTGAGCCAGGTAAGCGGTCGATTCGGCCACCCGGCCATCCCATACCAGCCACTGGGCGTAGCGGGCCCGATCCTCCGGGGTCGCGCCGGGATCCAGGGCCAGGACCCGCGCGTTGCCGAGCGCATGGGGGTGATCTCCCACTTCCATCTGGGCAGCGGTCAGGCGCCGCCGCAGGTCGATCCGGCCGGGTCGGACGGCCAGCAGACGTTCGAGAGAGGTCCGCATGGCCGGGGTCACGTCGTCGAGCGGGTTGGAGAGCTTGAGCCACTCCTCGCGCCACGCCTCTTCCTGGGCCAGGGCGAGCACGTGCCGCCCCGGGGCCAGCAGGTTGGCATACACCGCTTCGGCGTCCTCGGGGCGGCTCGCCCAGCCCAGCGCCTGCGCGAGCTGGTGGGTGTTGCCGACGTCGTTCGGCCGGAGTCGATCCCAGCGCTGCAATTCGGCGATCGCCTCGTCCAGGCGGCTCGTGCCGAGCGCGAGCCGCACGTACTCGGCGTGGGGGGTAGGGTCGTCGGGCTGCTGAGCGATCTGGATCCGGAGCAGGGCGATCGCCTCGTCCGTCCGGCCCGCCCCCACCAGGAGGGAACGCGCCTCTCGCTGCAGGCCCCAGTCGGCCGGATGGCCCCAGGCGATCCGGGAAGCGAGGGCGGGAGCCTCGGGGGACCGGCTCGCGACCAGCACCGCGAGGAGGTGGCGTCCTGTCGCGCGGTCGGGGTGCAACGCATAGAGGGCCCGGACGTGGGGCAGGGCGCGTCTCGGTTGGCGGGACCATTCGGCGAGCTGGGCCGCCCGCTGATGCCATGGCTCGCGTTCGGCCGGAGGGGGAGCATGCTCCAGGACGTCGAGCGCGTCGATCGGGCGTCCGGCCTGTAGCAGCAAGGAGACGAGCTGCTGGGCGGCCGCGTTCGTCGGGTGCAGGGCGTAGAGCATGCGCTGCATGGCCACCGCCGTGCGCACGTCCTTGGAGGCGAGCGACAGGTCGCGCAGCCGCTCGACGGCTTCCGGATCGTGGGGGGCGGCCCGCACGATGGTTTCCTGCAGGCGGCGGGCCTTGGGGAGGTCGCCGGCCATGAGGGCCAGGTCGACGAGGCGGGGGGCCTCGGTCACGGCCAGGACCTCGTGAGGACCGGTCAAGAGGTCGAGCACCCGGCGGGGTTGGCCCATCGCGAGCCCGATCCGGCGCCCGTGCTCGCGCTCGGCCCTTGTAAGGGGACGATCGCGGCCGGTCGCCTCGAGCAGGCCTAGGGCGTCGCCGTACCGGCGGGCCGCCTCGTAGAGGTCGACCAACCGTTGCCGGAGGGCCTCGTCGTGAGGGGCTTCCCGGTAGGCCCGTTCGAAGACGGGCAGGGCGTCCTTCACGAGCCCCGAGCGGACCTGCATCTCGGCGACCTGGCGCTCGCCCGGCCAGAGCAGGATCGACAGGGCCAGGAACCCTGACCCGGCGACGGCGGCCTGCCACGGGCGCGCGATCACCAGGTGACCTCCAGCTCGGAGCGGCCACGGGGACCGGTCACCCGGATCGTGCCAGCGGTATCGGCGATCGCCGGACGATTCCGCACCAGGACCCGCTGGCCGGGCGCCAATCCCGCGATGGTCGCGACCAGGGGCACCGTCCCGTAGAAGGTCGCCTGGATCCGCCCGTTCGCCCATGTTCCCTGGACGAGCGGGGCATTGGCCTCCCGCAGGAACGGAAGCCGGTCAGGACGGGCGGCGAGGACAAGGCGAGCCTCGCCGGGGGCCAGATGGACGTACAGGGAGTGATTCGCGCGATGGTAGCCGAGCACGCCGTTCGAGCGGGCGAGATCGGGGTCCCGCGGTTCGTCGTCGAAGCGGACGGTGGCGCAACGGCCGTAGTCGCGCGCGATCCAGCTGTCCTCGCCATCCGGGATCAGCTCGCCGTGGAAGTAATCCTGGACGAGGCGGGCGTAGGTCGAGGCGAAGATCGGGGTCAGGGGCTCGCGTTCGGCCCAGCGGCAGACGTCCAGAAGGACCCGCGTCGACCCGACGTGCTCGCCGGCATAGAAGTGGTAGTAGAGGTTGACGGGGGCCATGCGGCGAGGCTTCTCGGCGAACCGGAAGGTGTCGAACACCGCGCGCTGCCCGTCGAAGGGGCCCGTCCAGAGGTGGGTGAAGTTGTTCTCGTTGGTGACGCTGTTGTAGACCTGCAGGTGCGGCCCGACCCGCCGGGCGAGCGGTGACAGGTTGAAGTAGGACGGGAAGGTCGGGTCGAGTTTGGCGTCGCCGCCGTTCATGTTCGGCACGCCGAGCCGTTCCAGCACCTGGAAGTAGGGGGGCGTGGGGTTGGTCCGGCCGGGCCAGAGCATCAGCTCGACCCTCTTGCCGCGAGGCAGCAAGGTCTGGATGTAGCGGATGGAGCCCGCCATCTCGAGCTCGGGGTCGAGCGGCTTCTTGGAGGTCTTGATCTCGTCGGTGTCGGAGTCCGAGATGGCACCGCCTTCGGCCATGTGGCCCTTCTCCATGTCGAAGGGATGGGTGTAGGTGTGGCTTGCGGCCTCGACGTTGGGGAGGCGGTAGAGGCTGCGGGCGATCGCCTCCAGCTTCGGGTGTCCGACGAGCTCGCGCGCGATGACCGACACGGTCACGGGCAAGGAGGTCCGCGTCAAGACCTGGTCACGAACGACCTCGGCCGAGGTCGTCCGGTGGGGCCGATGGGCCATGTTCGAGAAGCCGTCGCCGTCGATGTGCGAGTAGAAGATCCGCCGGCCGTTGATCGTGGTGGGGTCGAAGTGAGGCTCGCGATCGACGTGCAGGGCTCTACCCAGCAGCCAGAACGGGTCGACGCGCCACTGGGCCTGGAAGGTGACCGGGTTGCTGTGCAGGAGGTAGTCCATGCCGAGCAGCACGGCCCCGTTCGGACCCAGAACCCCCATGTCACTCGCCTGCCCGGTGTCGGCCCGCCTCACCCGCAGGAACACACTGGCCCCCGGGTCCTGGGCTGTAGCAAGCACCCAGCTGGGCGGCGGCTCTCGCCAAGGACGCTCGAAGCCGACCTGAGGGGCGGCGGCATCGAAGGTCAGGTGTTTGGGGTCGGCGAAGTAGTCGCCTTCGTAGCGCAGCCCGAGCGATGCCATGAGCGGGCTCCACCGGTCGCGCGGCACGGCGCGTCCGGTGCGGGTATCCAGCAGGAAGCCGAGGCCGCCCAGGATGGCCACGGACTGGCCCTGGTGGATTCGATCGGTCAGCCAGTCGGCGTAGGCGGGGGCGTCCGGGACCTGGTCTCCGTACACGAGCGTGACGACGCCGCGCGCCCGCGCGCTGAGCGCGGGATCGGGCAGGCCCTTCTCCAGGTCCTGGAAGTGGACGATGAGGCCGAGGTGGTTGAGAACGACCTGCACGGCGGACGGCAGGGTCTGGCCGCGCAGGCTGGTGCCCTCCGCGCTGTCGTAGAGGACAAGGACCTCGCGGCGCAGGGGGGCGGCGGCTTGGGATGGCGAAGTCACTAGGGGGACCCCCAACATCAAGCAGCCCAACGCCAGCTGAAGGAACGGCCTGCGGCCGAATCCCCCGCCCCCCGACCCCCGCCCCCCGGGGTGGGGGAGTGTCGTCCCGGCCGTTGGAAGGAATGATCGCTGCTGGCCAGGTCCTTCTCCGCGCGAAGCGGCGGAATCCTCCCCCACCCCTGGGGGGAGGGGGTTGGGGGGCGGGGTGAGCCGGCCAGCCTCGCTCATACGACCGGAGTCGCCTCTCGTCACGGCGTCTCCCGCAAGGTTTCGAGCTTGATGTCGCTCACGAACGGGACGAACCCCGCCTCCCGAACCCGCTGGGCCACCGCCGACCGTGACGCTTCGTCCTGGGGATCGGCGTACTCGAGCACCAGCAACGGCAGCCCACTCGCCTGCGCCACCTGCCGCAGCTCGGTCGCCCGCACCGCCGCCGCGCTCACCTCGCGCTCCCGATAGGCCGCGGGCTTGAACCGGTAGTCCGTGAACACCGACTCGACGGCGATCGCCGACAACGATCCCGACGCCTCGGGCAACAGATCGAGTCCGCCGTTCGCGACCAGGAGCGCCTCCGGGCAGCGAGCGCGCAGATCGGCCAAGAGCCGGCGCATGGCGGCGATCGCCCCCACCTGCCTCTTCTCGCGTTCCAGATAGGCCGCCGTGTCCAGGGTATCCAGGAACAACCCGTCGTAGCCCCGTGCGACCAGGGACGGCAGGAGGTCGTCGAGCACGAGCGATCGCCAGACCTTCGAACCCGGTTGGACCATGACCGCCCCTGGCCAGTTGGGGTTGTGGCCTGCGAGCGTGCCTGGCGAGGCCTTCAGCTTCGCGAAGTACGGGCGAGACTCGTTCACCTCGCCCAGGCTTAGGTAGGCCAGGATCTTCTGGCCCGAACGCCGGATCCGATCGGGTTCCCATCCCTGATCGGGCTCCAGCACCAGCAGATCGGGGCGCCTCAGGTCGTCGGGATCGGCTTGAGCCCCGTAGAACACGGCCCAGGAACGGACAGGACCCAGGCTGGGAGCTGGCGACGGGCTCGCCCCCACCGTGAAGAGGGCGAGCAGTGGGCCGATGATCGGCCAGCGGGTCCAGAACGGGCTCGTCGACATCCTTGGCCCCCTCAGATCGGTTGCTTCATGAACACGTGGTACTCCAGTTCCCCCAGACGGTGGTCCAGGAGCCAGAAGCCGATCAACAGCGTGAAGGCGTTGGCCACCGTGTACCCGAAGGCGAAGGCGGGCAAGCCGACCAAGAGAGAGAGGCCCGAGAAGGCCAGGTTCGCGGCCAGGTAGGTTCCGGCGAGGATCGCGGCTTCGCGGCGGAAGTCGAAGTAGAGCAGCAGGATGAGCACGATCAGGTGCAGCACGTGCAGGAAGGCCCCGAACACGCCCGTCCTGAAGACGAAGATCGAGAGCCACGAAAGCTTGAGCACCGAGGCCACCTCGGGGGCGAGCGCCACCAGGGCGAAGGTGATCGCGCCCTGCACCTTGACCAGCAGGCCCGCGCTCGATTTCAGGACCCGTACCATGTCGTCCTTGACGGAGAGCAGGGCCGAAAGGCTTGCCCGCGCCGCGATCGTCGCGAAGTAGCGCCGGTACTGGTCGTAGAAGTCGGTCTCGACCTTGAGCAGGAACAGGGCCAGGGATGGGATGATGGTCAGATAGGCGAGGAACATGGCGTTGTCGTAGACGGGCGCGATGCGCAGCGCGCCCGCCACCGGGACGCTCACCCCCGGGTGGTACCAGAACAGCAGCTTGTCGACCCAGGTGGCCAGATTGTAGGCGAAGCCCGTGAAGGCGAGCGCCCAGTGTTGCTTGAAGCTCGCCCACATGCCGATCGCACGCCCCACAGGAAGCCCGAACTCCCGGTCCATGCGCCCCAGGAGGATGAAGAAGGTCAGCACGACTCCCGCCGTGAAGCCCAGCAACTGGGCCTCCAGCCCGCCGTGGTGGCTGCCGTACCAGCCGAGCAGAAAGCTCATGGCCCAGCCGCCCGCGAAGGCGAGGGTGATGGCCCGGTAGTCGTTCGCGGCCGAGAGGAAGACCATGGCGAGCCACGTGCCGTTGAGGGCGAGGTACAAGGCGATCGCCACCCCCTTGATCAAGAACCCCAGCGGCACGAACGAGAGGAAGCCGCAGGCGACCACGAGTTGCACGGTCAGGAGGATCCCCAGGAGCTCGGTGAAGGCGGGCGCGAAGACATCCGTCTCCTTGAGGTAGAGGCGATCGGCGAGATAGCGCGAGGCGGCCATCTGCAACGCCCCGACCCCCACCAGCGAGAAGGCGAAGGCATAAGAGACGAGGGCCAGGAACACCTGGCTATCGTGGGATTCGACCCCGAGCGCGCTCCAGACGCCAAGCAGGGCGAGGGTGACGCTCGACGTGAGCCAGGGGCCGCTCGAGATGACGGTCGCGTAGGCGAAGGCCTGCAAGGGGCCCGAGAAGCCCTCGTCGGAGAGCATGCGCCTGAGCGTGAAGCCGATGCCCGCCATCAGGCCGGGACCTCCGAGTTGGCCGCGAGTTGGCGGTAGAGGGTCCGGTAGTAGTCGAAGACCTGTTCCTGGCGGTAGTACCGGTTGAGGCGCTGGTAGCCGGCGCGCACCATCTCGGCATGGCGCTGGGGGGACTGGGCGAGGTCCAGGATGGCGGCGGCCGTGGCCCCCGGAGAGACGACGGGCGTCACCAGGCCCGAAGGACCCAGGAGGGCGTCGTCGCCGGGCTTGCCCTCCAGCATCTCGCGGCAGGCCCCCACGTCGGTCGAGACGGTTGGGACGCCCGCGGCCGAGGCCTCCAGGATGACCAGGGGTTGGGATTCCGAGACGCTCGTGAGGACGTTGAGGTCGAGCCTGGCGAGCCACTCCTTGACGTTCACCTTGCCCGTGAACGTGAGCACGTCTTGCAAGCCCAGCAAGGCGACCAGTTCCTGGCACTCGCGGAAGTAGTCGGGGTCCTCGTCCGTGGGCCCGAGCACGTAGGCTTCGACGGGGGTCGTCATGTGGGCGACGTGGACGGCCCGGATGAAGGTCTTGATGTCCTTGATCGGCACCACGCGGCCGATGAGTCCGATCCGTAGGGGGCGATCGCCCCAAGAGCGCTCGACCCGCGCGCTGCGGTAGGCCTCCGGGTCGATGCCGTTCGGCACGATGACGAGCTTGTCGGGATCCGCCCCCGCCGCGACCTGGATCCGGCGGTTCGCCTCGTGCAGGGTCACGATCGTGTCGGAGAGGTCGTAGGTGAGCTGCCCCAGGAAACGGTACAGGTTGCCCCACCAGCCCTTGAAGAAGGGCTCGTGCGGCACGTAGAAGGTGCCGGGAGGCGGTTCGCGGTAGATCCACTCGGCGTGGGCGATCTCGATCTCGCGCTCGCGGGTGTAGAGGCCGTGTTCGGTGAGCACGATGCCGGAGCCGTGCCGCAGCTTCGCGAGTCCGGAGAGGAACCCGGCGTAGCCCGTCGAGACCGGGTGGTAGACGGCCGCCTCGGGCAAGGCGACCTGCATCATTCGGAACATGGGGCCGTGGATGGCGCGCCAGGTCCAAAAGTAGTCCAGGAAGCTGACGTAGCGCGATCGCTCCTCGTAGAGGCGCCTCATGAGCTGCCAGGTGCTTTTCGCCGTGAATAGGGTGACGGCCGAGTGCCGCTGGGCCCTCAAGAGGGCCTCGACGGTCTTGAAATAGGGGCAACGGGAGGCAGTCGGCGCCTCATGAAGCGCGTGCAGCGCGGCCATGGTCTTGGCGTCGACCTCCCGACGCTCCTTCGTATCGGCGAGCGGTCCGAACAGGAAGACGTCCTGGCGCGAGACGACGTTGTCGGGCACCGCGTACTTGTCCACCCGGTTCGACTTCTCATCGGCGAGCAGGGTCAAGAGGGCGAACTTGACCTCGGGCAGGTTCGAGATGATCTGGTGCACCCAACTCGCCACCCCGCCCGTGATGTAGGGGTAACTGCCCTCGACGACGAAGCAGACGTCAGCCTTCATGGGACCCCCAGTACTGGGCCATCGGGAACAGCGGGGCGTCTTCGGTGAGCCGGTCACGCTGGGCGATCGCCTCCAGCCTCAGCCGGTCCAGCTCGCCCTGGGCGTAAAGGGATGCGTCCAAGATGAGCGCCGCCTCCGGGTGGTCGGGCGCGAGAGCGATCGCCCTGCGGACGAGGGCCTCCGCCTCCGCGGCCACCCCCCGGGCGAGCCTCGCCGAGGCGAGCAGGACGAGCGCGCGGGCCTCCAGCTCGGAGTCTGGACCGGAGTCGAGGGCGGCGCGGGCCGCGGTAGCGATCTCGTCCCAGAGGTGGGCGATCGCCGCCCCCGTCGGCAAGCCCGACTTGACGTAGCGGCGGGCCAGTTCGGCGAAGGAGACTAGATCGCCCGCCGAGCCCTCGGAGAGCCGTTCCCGTGCCTCCTTGAACTCGTCGCTGAAGGATTCCTCGAGCTTCAGGAGGGCGAGCGAGGTGAACAGGCGGGTCTCGTCGTTCGGGTCGTTCAGGGCGGCCTTCAGGATGGCGACCCCCTCGGGGCCTTCGCTGGTGGCCAGGGCCCGCGCCGCGGCTTGCTTTTCGGCTAGATCCCCGTGGCGCAGGACCTCGGCGAGCGGGTTGACCGAGAGCTCGCGGCGGATGGCCTCTTCCATGTCGTCGAGGGTCATGAGGCGCTGGGGGGGCGCGTGGGTGTCGATGAAGGCGTAGTAATCGGCCGCGAGGTGACCCAACCGCTCGGGCCGTGCCGGGTAGGCGAGCCACGCCCCCAGAGGGCCGACCAGGGGAAAGGAAAGGGTGAGGAGGCCGGCGCGCGCCGCGATCATGGGGGCGTCCGGGGTGGCCACGCGCCACACAAGCGCCGTGAGGGCGGCCGCCCCGGCGTGGGCGACGGCGATCGCCCCGAGCGGCCAACCCTCACGCCAGCCCAGAAGCGGCAAAACCCCGAGGGGGACGGTGAGAAGCGGGAGCCGGGGCCTCATCTCAGGCCTCCTGCAAGTCGAACGCGAGGACCTGCAGCACTTGCAGCAGGCCTTCGGGGGAATCGGCCTCGCCCTCGTTGCTCGCGACCGCGATCACGAGCCCCGGGCGGCTTTCCTGGATCCGGCTCGCCAGGACCTGGGCCCCGGATTGCGGAGTGATGGGCAGGACGAGCAGGAACGAATCGTCCGTGCGGTAATGGGCCAGGAGGTCGACTACCCGGACGCGCCGCTGGAGGTCGGTGACGAGGGGAAGGGCCGCCTCCGCGCGGTGCTCGGGCTCCTCGTCGAGCAGAGAGGGTTGGCGGACCAGGATGACCGAGAGGGGCAGCTTGTAACGCTTGGCGATCCCCCACTCCTGGTTCAGGCGCTCCAGGATGTAGGCCGATCGGTGGATCCCGGTCACGGGGTGGGCGATCTGCTGCTCCTTGGCCCAGGCGTAGGCCTCTGACTTGGAGAGGGCGCGCCCGAACCAGTCGGCGATGAGGTCGAGCAGCTGCGCGGTCGCGAGCGTCAGGCTCGAGAAGGGAATCCGCTCGATCACGACGACCCCGCGCACGCGGCCGTCGGCGTGGCGGTAGGGGGCGACCAGGAGCGCGCGGGAGCGCTGGTACTCGGACCGGGTCCGCACCCCCATCGACTTGCCCGACCGGACGGCCATGCCCACCGGTCCGTCATCCACCACCAGCGTGGCCGGCCGATCCTCGACCTCCCCGAGCGAGTCGCGCAGCAGGAGCCGGAACCCCTCCAGCTCGTACAGGGAGAGGGCCTCGGCCTCGGTGAAACGCTGGACCAGCTGCAGCATGGCCGGGACCACGGCCTCGGGATCGAGCACCTCGAGGTTCTTGGCCGCCTCGTACATGGCCGAGATCGACTGGACCTGGCCCACGATCCGGCGGTCCAGGGCCTCCTTGGCCGCCGTGAGGACGCCGTAGCGGTTGGAGAGGTCGAACAGCCGGGCAGCGAGCTCGTCACCCTCCGACCGGGCCTGGCGAATGGCTTGACGCTGGGTGTCTCCCATCAGGCCGACGACCATGCCGAGGCCGGTCACGGCGATGGCCTGCGGGAGACCGGCGCGCGCCAGGGTGAGGTCGAAGAAAGCGAGGGGAGGGGTACCGGACGCGAAGAGGTGCAGGAGGCCCGCCGCGAGCCCGGCCAGGGCCCCCCAGGCGAAGCCGTAGCGGGCGGCCACCAGGGCGATCGCCAGGACCGACGGGTCGAACCATGCGAGGTGCCACGGCAGGCCCAAGGCCCAGCCGGCGGCCACCAGCGCCGACAATTCGGCCAGTTTACGCCACGCCGGGATAGGGCGCGGGCGGGAGGGCTGGAAGGGATTAGGGGCGGACATCCGTTCCGACGGTCATCCACGCGAGGGTGCGGGACAGCCCGGTTTCCAGGGGGACCTCGGCGCGGAACCCGAGACGCTCGGCCATGGTCGAGACATCGGCCTGCGAGTGGAGGACGTCTCCCTCGCGCGGGGGGCCGTAGGTCAGCTTCGGGGTGCGACCGGCGGCCTTTCCCATCACCTCGAGCAGGTGCAGCAGGTCGAGGCGGTGGCCCGTTCCCACGTTCATGACCTCCTCGCGCAGCCCGGGGGTCTCGACCGAGCGGGCGATCGCCTCGGCCACGTCCTCGACGAACACGAAGTCGCGGGTCTGCTCGCCCGTGCCGTGGACAGTGAACACCCGATCGTCCAGGATCTGGCGGGCCGCGATCGAGATGACCCCCGAGTAGGGGGAGTCGGGCCGCTGGCGCGGGCCGTAGACGTTGAAGTAGCGTAGGCAGACCGTTTCGAGGCCGTGGTAGCGGCTGTAGTAGCCGGCGTCGACCTCGTTGAGCCACTTGCTGTAGGCGTAGGGGGAAGCTGGGGCGATCGGGCCAGCCTCCTGCTTGGGAAGGGCCGGGCCCTGCCCGTACACGGCCGCCGAGCTCGCGAGCACCAGTCGCCGCACGCCGGCGAGCCGAGCCGCCTCCAGGGCATGGCGGGTCCCGGTGACGTTGACCTCCCAGCACCGGGTCGGATCGGTGACGCTGAGGGCCACGGAGACCATGGCGGCCTGGTGGACGAGGGCGTCGCAGCCCCGGACGGCTTCCAGCAGGGCGGACAGGTCCCGGATGTCGCCTTCCACGAAGTGGGCCGCGGCCGGCACGTTGTCGCGCGAGCCCGTTTCGAGGTTGTCGAGCACCACCAGGTCGTGGCCCCGCGCCAGCAGTTGCTGGACGGCCGTCGATCCGATGAAGCCGGCTCCGCCCGTGACGAGGATGCGCAAGGTTCTGTCCCCCGAATGATGGGCCTCGCCGCCGATCGGCGAGGCCGATCCTGCATGATAGCCTGGATCGAGGTAATATCATAGGGTGGCTGAGGTAGCTAGGAAGCGCATCACAACCGCAGCGAGCATACGAATGAAGGATACTCCTCCATGCCCAGCGTTTTGATGGCGGGTTTTCCCATCGATCTCGGCCCCTGGCTCGAGATCCGGTTCCGGGGCCTCGTCGTCAAGGCGGTGCAGCGTGGGGCCGAAGCCCTCCGTGACCTCGCGGAAGGAGACTGGTCTCTCCTCCTCGTCAGCGACACGCTGACCGAGCCCGAGGTGTCCGAGGTGCTGGCTCGGCTCAGGGCCATGCCCGATCGCAAGGGCCTCCCCGTGCTCGCGTGCCTCGACAAGGACGTGGACAAGCTGTTGCTGCTCAGGCTGATCAACCAGCTGCAGGTCAATCAGCTGCTCTTCCATCCGCTCGATCGCCAGGAGCTAGCCCGCCAGGTCTCTAGCCTCCTGGATCTGCCCCTGACCCCGCCCAAGGTCGACCTCCCCGCCTCGCAGCTGCAGGTGGCCACCTCGATGGCCGAGATCTGGAGCCGCTTCAAGGACGCGACCCTCAACCGCGTGGGGGTGATCGAGGAGGTCACAGCGGCCCTCTTGCGCGGGGCGCTGACGATCGAGCAAAGGCGGCAGGCCGAGCGTGAGGCGCACAAGCTGGCAGGCTCGCTCGGAACGTTCGGGTTCCACGAGGGGTCTCGGCTGGCGCGCGAGATCGATCGGTTCATGCAGCCGGGCGAGGAGCTCACGCCGGAGTCGGGCCTACGGCTCTCGGAGCTCCTGGTCCAGCTGCGCCAGGAGGTCAGTCAGGAACCGCGAACCGGCGAGGAGGCCGGGGCCTCGGGCACGACGCGGCTCCTCATCGTGGACGACGACCGCGAGCTGGCCGAGTTGCTCGCGGCCGAGGCGCGTCTCCGCGGGTTCGAGGTCCAGTCATCGGCCAACCTGGGCGAGGCTCGGGGGGCGATCGCCCCCCGACGCCCCGATGTCGTCCTGCTCGACCTGACCCTGTCGGATTCGGCCGCGGACGGCCGGTTGCTGATGGCCGAGCTCGCGGCCTTGAGCCCCCCGGTACCAGTCGTCGTGTTCACGGGCCAGGATGCTTTGATCGATCGGATCGAAGTGGCGCGGCTGGGCGGGGCGGCCTTCCTGCAGAAACCGCAGACCCCGGCGAACGTGCTCGACGTGGTGCGGCGGGTCCTCAAGCGTCACGATCCCGAGACCTCCAAGGTGCTCGCCGTCGACGACGACCCCACCATCCTGAAGACCCTCGAAAGCCTGCTGGCGCCACGGGGCATCCAGGTCACGGCCATTTCGGATCCACTCCTGTTCTGGCAGGCCCTGGAAGACACGCAACCCGACCTCCTGGTGCTCGACATCGACATGCCATTCCTCTCGGGCATCGAGCTATGCCGGGTGATCCGCAACGACGTGCACTGGAACGAGCTGCCGGTGCTGTTTCTGACGGCCCGGACGGATGTCGACACCATGCAGCGCGTCTACTCGTCGGGGGCCGACGACTACGTCACCAAGCCCATCGTGGGCCCGGAGCTCTTGACGCGCATCAGCAACCGGCTGGAGCGCAACCAGATCCTGCGCCGTCTGGCCGATACCGACGTGCTGACCGGGGTGGCGACCCGCCACAAGGCGACGCAGGTCATGGAGCACTTCCTGAGGCTCGCCAAACGCCAGGACCAGCCGGTCTCGGTCGCCGTGATCGACCTTGACCACTTCAAGCCGATCAACGACCGGTACGGGCACCCCACGGGCGACCGGGTCCTGCGGAGGGTGGGAGAGCTGCTGCTGCGCTCGTTGCGCGGTGAAGACGTGGTGGCGCGCTGGGGCGGCGAGGAGTTCGTGATCGGGGCCTACGGCTCCAGCAAGGAGGACAGCATTCGGCGCCTCTCGGGGATCCTGGCCGATATCTCCCAGGAGGAGATGCAGGGCCCGGTCGGGGAGGTGTTCCGGGTCAGCTTCAGCGCCGGAGTCGCGCAGTATCCCGCCGATGGGATGGACCTCAACGCCCTCTACATGGCGGCTGACGAGGCCCTCTACAAGGCCAAGTCGGGAGGGCGCAATCAGATCGTCCCTTGCGCTTAACGGCCCCTTGGGGGACCGGGTTCGTCAAAACCCTCCGAGGGTCACGCCGAGCGTGCCACCGTATGCCTGTTGTTGGAAGGCACTGCCGAAGGTCTGTTCGAAGTACCCCCCCAGCGTCACCATCCGGCTCTCGAACAAGTAGAGGCGCGGCTCGACGCGCACGGTATCGAGAGTCCCCAGGGAGGCGTTCGGAACGCTGGTCATGACGTAGGGCTGCCAGTCCAGCCGGCACTCCAGCCCCAGGGGGCCGAACAGGGAGTGCCCGAGGGTTTGCTGGATCACCGGGCCGTGAACGGTCTGCGAGCTCTGGAACAGGAAGATGCTGGGGGCCGGCGGGGCGGGCGGGGCGGCGCTGCTCACGACTTGCGTGAACCCGGCCCGGTAACCCAGCGAGCTCTCCCCCGACAGTCCCCACCACGCATAGCGCAGCCCGCCCGCGAAGTCGAGCACGGTGGTGGTGCGGGTGTGGGTGACGCCGGGGTAGTCGTCGTCGCCCAGCTGGTAGCCGATGCGGCGGAGCTGGCCCGTGATCGCGTAGGGGCCGAAACGGGGCTGCCAGCGCACGGCGACCTCGACGGCGCCGCTCGCCGCACCCGAGATCATCTCGGGCTGGTACTGCTCGCTGAGGTTGCCGTACCCCACTCGGATCTCGGGCACCGGAAAGTTCCACTGCATCGGTTCGGAGGGCCGTGGCCGTTGCGGGACGGGAAGCGGAGGCAGCTCGATGAGGCGATCGCCCTCCGACCCGGAAACCAGTCGGTAGTGCCGGATCGCGCTGCCAGCGGGGGGAACGGCCAGGACGTCCTGCTCGACCGAGGAGGACTCAGTGGCCACGGCCGAATTGTCGGCCGGCGCGAGCTTGAGCTGGACGCCCGGCGGATCGGACCGAACGACCTTTTCGGCCTTGAGGGGCATCCGCCCCTCGACGACCAGGTGGATCCCGCTGATCTCGGGGTCGTAGGCGGCCGCGAAGGTCCGCACGAGTGGGGAGTGGCGAACCTGGGCGGACAGCTCGTTGAACGGAAAGCGAGTCTGGTAGAGGTCGATCACCAGGCTGGAACCGGAGGCCGCGACCGTCGTGAGGGGCGGATGCGCATGGTCCAGCGCTAGGAGAAGGCTGTTGGTCTGGCCATCGAAGCGCAAATCCTTGACCACCGCGGCCTCGGGGGCCGACATGGCGCGCCCGCCTCCCAGCATGGTCGCGAGCAGGGCCAAGACGGCGACGGCAGGGACCTTGGGCATCGTTCTATTGCACCTGCCCGACTTCGAAGTTGGCGTACAGAAAGGCCCGGTCTCGCTTGAGGAGGCTCGCCGCTTCTTCCGGGAAGCGCTTGAGGCGTGGGACGGCCTGGTCCGGGATGGAGCGGGCCAGGAGCGTGTTCCAATTGGCCATGCGGGCCCCGGGCCCTCCCAATCGCACGATCTCCAGATGCAGCCGCACGAAGATGGGCTCCGAGATCCAGTCGAACAGGTTGGACAGGTTGAAGCGCGTGAAGGCCCCGTCGGGGGCATGGGTGAAGTACTGCTCGATCTCGCCCGTGACCGGCTCGACCCGATCGACTCGTGAGCGCATCGTCTCGAAGTTCTCGCGCAGGAGGTAGGAGGGAAGGGCGTCCTCGTCCAGGTAGTGGCCGAGGAGGATGAGGGCGAGAAAGTAGTTGCTGCGCGCCGGAATGCCGGTGAAGGCGTGCTCGGCCCGCTCGCGGAAGATGCGGCCGAAATTCTTGAAGTTGACCAGCCGGAAGTGCTCCTTGTCTTTCGCGCGGGTCATGACCGTGCGGCTGAAGAACAGGTCGAACAGCATCCGCCAGAGCGGCCCGTCGATTTCCTTGTCGTAGAAGGCCCGCTGCTCTTGGAGCGTGGCGCAGTCGAAGAAACGGCGCAGCCGCTTGCGGCCGTACATGGCACGCATGAGTTTGCCGAAGGCGAGCAGGTAGCGCTCCAGCCGCCCGACGTACATGACTCCGCTATCGAGGAGCACGCCGTGCTCGTCCCAGAACCCCTTGGCTTCGGGAATGAGGGCGGGGCGAAGCTTTTGGTAGAGGGCTTGGCGCCGCGTGGAGCGACGGATACCCAGGAGCTCGAGGAGCTCGCCGTGCTCGAGCTTCTGGAATGCCGCGATCTTGAGGCGCAAGAGGTGGTTCTGGCTCGCGTTGAAGTCGAGGGCCACGACCTTGGCCGGGTCGTGCAGCAGGAGGCTCAAGGTGTTGCAGCCGCCGGAAGTGACTGAGAAACAGCGATCGCCCGGTCCCACTTGCAGGGCCTCTTGCAGGACGGCGGGATCCTCCCAGCAGTTGCTGTAGCCGATGGAGCGGAAGAAGGGGCGGTCGGCGACCTCGCTGCGGAGGTTGCGGGTGACCCGCATGGCGTGGGCGAGCTTGTTGCCGGAGACGGGCTCCTGGTCGAGGGTGGCGGTCATCCTTCCTCCTGAACGGCTTGGATGCTCCCTTATACCCGCCACGCGAAGCCGATCACCCTTCGCCACTTACCCCGTGGTCAGGCGAGTGGCTCCTGGCCAAGGCTGAAGAGAGGGCCATGGAGGTAACTATGGAAGGGGGGTGGGCCATTGGCTGTTCTCTTGTTGCTCAAATCCCCGCGGTGGGATAATGAGGCCCGAATTGAGCTTGCGCAGGATCGGCGGTAGCAATGGTGTCGATTCCCGGCTATACCGTGACGGACGTCGTCTCTGAAGAGGGAGGCGTCGGCGTGTACCGGGCAAGAGGGGACGGGGGCGACGTCCTGCTCAAGATTCCGCGCTCCGATCCCTCCTTCGTGAGCCTCGTTCGCCAGTTTCAGCACGAGGTCGGCCTCAAGGAACGCTTGGATTCCTCCTGGGCGTTGCGCCCCTTGAGGCTGGAACGATCTGCCGAGACGGTGGCCCTGGTGTTCGAGGAGTTCAGCGGCCAAGCCCTCGATCGCCTCTCCTTTCCCTTGGATCCAGGAAGGTTTCTGGCGATCGCCATAGGAATCGCCAAGGCCCTGGTGGGTCTGCACCGCCAGAACCTCATCCACAAGGACCTCAAGCCCTCCAACATCCTGGTGGGTTCGAGTACCCACGACGTGAGGCTCACGGGCTTCGGGATCGCCTCCGTGCTGCCTCGCGAGCAGCAAGCCCTGCGGGCCCCGGCCTTGATCGAGGGAACGTACGCCTACATGTCGCCCGAGCAGACCGGCCGCATGAACCGAGCGATCGATTACCGGACCGACTTCTACTCCCTGGGGGTCACTATCTACCAGATGTTGACGGGGGTGCTGCCGTGCGAGGGTCACGATCCCCTCGAGTGGGTTCATTGCCACATCGCCCGAGAGCCGAAGTCCCCCACCGAGCTCAATTCGGCGGTGCCCCAAGCGGTCTCCGACCTCGTCATGAAGCTGTTGGCCAAGAACGCCGAGGATCGGTACCAATCCGCTGAAGGCCTCCTGGTCGACCTGGAAAGGTGCTTGGCTCAATGGGAGTCCGGGGGAACGATAGGGCCTTTTCATCTGGCCGAGCGCGACCGCTCGGAGAAGTTCCAGGTTCCCCAAAAGCTGTATGGCCGTGAGCGAGAGGTCTCCGTCCTCATGCAGGCCTACGAACGGGTTGTCTCGGAGGGATCGTCCGAACTCTGCCTGGTCTCGGGTTATGCGGGCATCGGCAAAACGTCGGTGGTCCACGAGCTCTACCGCCCGGTCGTTCGGGATCGCGGCTACTTCATCGAGGGAAAGTTCGACCAGTACAAGCGGGACATCCCGTATTTCGCCGTCGCCCAGGCCTTTCGGAACCTCGCTCAGCAGATCCTGGCGGAGAGCGAGGAGAGGGTTGATGCCTTGAAGCGACGGATCCTGGAGGCCGTCGGCCTCAACGGGCGCCTCATCGTCGAGTTCATTCCCCCGGTCGCGCTGATCATCGGGGAGCAGCCGCCCGTCGTGGATCTGCCGGCGATCGAGTCCCTGCGCCGCTTCAACACGGTCTTCCAGCGTTTCGTCGGGGCGGTGGCGACCGCCGTGCATCCACTCGTCCTCTTCCTTGACGACCTGCAGTGGATCGATCCGGCCAGCCTCAAGCTGATCCAGCATGTCATCACCCACCCGGACACCCGGCATCTTCTCTGGATCGGGGCCTACCGGGACAACGAAGTGCCCCCCTCTCACCCCTTGATGCGCGCGCTCGGCGAGATCGAGAAGACCCCGACCCTCGTTCAGGAGGTCATTCTCTCCCCGCTGACGACGGGGCACCTGAACCAGCTCGTTTCTGATGCCCTCCACTGCCACGAGTCGGTCACCGAGGCGCTGTCGCACCTCGTCTATGAAAAGACGGGCGGAAACCCCTTCTTCGTGTCCCAGTTCCTGACGACCCTCTACCAGGAAGGCCTGATCTCGTTCGACCACGGTCGAGGCGGTTGGACTTGGGACGTTGCCAGGATCCGCGCCATGGGATTCTCCGACAATCTGGTGGACCTGATGCTCGGAAAGCTCAAGCAGCTTCCGCCCAAGACTCAGGAGGTCCTCAAACTCGCGGCCTGTCTGGGTGAGAAAGGGGAAGTCCGGGCTCTCTCCATGGTGCTCGAACGCCCGGAATCCGGCACCATTCGAGTTCTCCGACCGGCCATCCACGAGGGTCTGATCCTCATTCAGGACACCACCTACGCCTTCCTGCACGACCGGGTCCAGCAAGCGGCCTACCAACTCATTCCCGAGAGCGAGCGTCAGGCGGTGCATCTTCGCATTGGGCGTCTCATCCTCGCGCAGACGCCGGAAGAAGCGCTATCGGAGCGGGTGTTCGACCTCGTGACCCACTTCAATCGGGCCTCTGCCTTGCTCACGAGTTCGACCGAGCGGGATCGGGTTGTTCGCCTCAACCTGCTGGCGGGACGGAAGGCGAAGGCCTCCCTGGCGTTTTCTGCCGCCGATGCCTATCTGACGTCGGGGATTGCCCTGCTCCCCCCCGATCCATGGGAAAGCGACTACGAACTGGCCTTCTCCCTTCACCTCGAGAAGGCGAACTCCGCCCTATCAGACGGTCGGATCGAAGAGGCTCTTGCCCAATTCGATCCTCTGCTCGAGCGCGCGCGTTCCAGTGTCGACCAGGCAGCCGTCTACCGCATGCAGATCGCGACCCTGCTCATGGCAGGGAGGCCCGGCGAAGCCGTGGAGAGTGGACTGAGGGGCCTCTCTCTCTTCGGGATCCACCAGTCCTCTCATCCCACCGGGGAGGATGTCCAGGCCGCGTTCGAGCGGGCGCGATCGCTCATGGCCGATCGGACGATCGAATCCCTCATCGACCTGCCGATCATGACGGATCCGGACATGCGGGCGGCCATGGACCTCCTGGCCGACATCTATTCACCGGCTTACCTCACCGACTCCAACTTGTTGGACCTGACGATCACCCATATGGTGACCATCAGCCTCCGGTACGGCAACACGGAGGCATCAACCACTGGGTATGCCTATGCCGGCGCCATGCTCGCCGGAACCTATCACCGGTACAAAGAGGGCGATCGCTTCGCGAGACTGGCCTACGATTTTGCAGACAGGCATGGTTTCGGCGCCCATAAGGCCACGGCCATCATTAACTTAGGGCTCGTCTCATTCTGGACCCGATCCCTGCATGAGGTGCTTCAACATGTCCAGGCGGCCTACGAGGCAGCCATCGAGACGGGGAACCAACTCATGGCCTGCCATTGCTGCGTTTTTTTTCCTTGGGTGTTGCTCTACCTGGGAAACACCCTCGACGAGGTCTTGCGAGAATCGGAACGGGCCCTGCATTTCGCCGGCATGGCAAATTATCCCATGGTTTATGAAGCCATCCGGCCCTTGCACCGCTACCTCCAGACCCTGCGAGATGGCCCCGTCCGGCCCATGGACAACGAGCATGCGTGTGAGATACCGCCCACGGAGCGTCGCATCCCGGTTGTTCAGGGCGTCTACCACGTCACGAGGCTCATGGAACGATACATGGCAGGAGATATCACCAGGGCCCTCGCAGAAGCAGAGAAAACGCTAAGGGTTCGATGGTCCATCCAGTACCTCCCGCATATCCATTCCCTGACCTTCTTCCACGCCCTGGCGTTGGCTGCCGCTTGCCCCCGCGAATCGTCTGAATCCCTGAAGACCCTTCGAGGCTACGAGCAACAGCTGCGCGAGTGGGCGGAATACAACCCGGAGACCTTCCGCGACTCCTACCTGTTGGTCGCGGCCGAAGTCTCCCGGGTCACCGGCGAGACGCTGGAAGCCGAGACCCTCTATGAGGAAGCGATTCAATGCGCGCAAAGACGCGGATTCGCCCAAAACGAGGGGATCGGAAACGAGCTGGCAGCGAGGTTCTACCTCGACCGTGGGCTCGAAACGTCAGCGCAGGCTTACCTTCGACGGGCTCATCGCTGCTACCAGCGCTGGGGAGCGGAAGGCAAGGTCCGGCAGCTCGAGGATCGGTATCCTTCGCTGCGGGAGCCCGACCCGCTGGTCCCGGGAATGACGGTGGGGACTCCGGCCGGACAACTGGACGTCTTGGCGGTGCTCAAGGCGTCTCAAGCCATCTCGCGGGAGATCGTCCTCGACAGGTTGCTCGAGACCCTCATGCGCACCGTGATCGAGAGTGCCGGGGCCCAAATGGGCCTCCTCCTCGTCGCTCAGGGCGATCGCCTCTCGATCGCCGCGGAGGCGCGCGTCGAGCGAGGGGACATCCGGGTCTACCAGGATTCGAGCGATCGCGAGCTTCCGGAGTCCATCCTCGGCTACGTCCGGCGGACCCGCGAAAGCGTTCGCCTGGAAGACGCGGCGGGCCAGGGCATGTTCACGCCCGACCCCTACCTGGCCCGGAACCGGACGAAATCCGTCCTATGCCTGGCCTTAATGCGGCAGGACGCGCTGGTGGGCGTGCTCTACCTGGAAAACAACCTGGTCACCGGTGCCTTCACTCCGGACAGGCTCGCCATCCTGGAGGTCTTGGCCTCGCAGGCGGCCATCTCGCTGGAGAACGCCTCGCTCTACTCCGACCTCCAACGGGAGAACGCGGTTCGCCGGGACGCCGAAGCCGCCCTGCGCGAAAGCGAGGAGCGAATCCGGGCCATCCTGGACTACGCGCCGGCGGTTGTTTTCCTCAAGGATCTCGAGGGCCGCTACTTCCTGATCAATCATTGGTTCGAGGTCGTGTTCCACAAGTCCCTGGACGAGGTCAAGGGCAAGACGGCTCACGACCTGTTTCCCGATGAAATTGCCGACCGCTTGCGGGCGCACGATCAGCAGGTACTGGCTGCCAAGAGTCCCTTGACGTTCGAGGAAATCGTCCTCCAGGACGACGGCCCCCACACATATTACACGATCAGGTTCCTGCTCTACGATCGCCAAGGGCAAGCCTATGCGCTGTGCGGCATCGCCAACGACATCACCGAGCGCAAGAAGGCCACCGAAGAAATCTCGCGCCGGACGGCCGAACTCGAGAAAGCCAAGGAGCTCGATCGCCTCAAGAGCCAGTTCGTCAACTCGGTCACCCACGAGCTTCGGACGCCGTTGACCTCCATCCAGGGTTACGCCGAGTTCCTCGAAGAAGGGTTGGGGGGCCCCTTGAGCCCGGATCAGCGGGAGTTCGCGCTTCAAATACAGAGCGGGACCCGGCGCCTGGCGCACCTCATCGACGACCTCTTGGACTTCGCCCGGATCGACGCGGGGACCTTCCGGCTTCAACGGCAAGAGATGGACCTGAGGGCCAAGATCCTCGAGATCGCGACCAGCCTGAAGCCTCAGCTCGAACAGGCCGGAATCGCTCTAAACCTGGACCTCCCGCCAGATCCTTTGATGGTCAGCGCGGACGCCCAGAGGATCGGCCAGGTGCTGATCAACCTCGTCAACAACGCCATCAAATTCACGCCGATGGGGGGAAGGATCCGGGTCGGGACGCGGCAAGAGCAGGACCAGGTCATCTGTGAGGTCGAGGACTCGGGGGTGGGCGTCGCCTCCGAGGACCTTCCGAAGCTGTTTCAGCGATTCAGCCAGCTCGAGAGTGGCGTCCGGAAAGGGAGCGGAACGGGTCTGGGGTTGAGCATCAGCAAGGCGATCGTCCAGGCTCACGGTGGGCAGATCGGTGTCCAGAGTGAACCGGGCAAGGGCAGCCGATTCTGGTTCACGCTTCCGGGGCCGTCCGCTCAGGGGCCAGCGAATCCGTCTCTCCCGTGACGGGGCGGTCGCCAGTGAAAGGAAGTGAACGGACCTGGTAGGGGGCGTCAGGCGAATTGTTGCCTCCGGCTGAGACTGAGACGCAGAGCCCTTTGGGCTGCCTCTTCGGCTTTTGCCAGGTAGGCTTGCTGGGCCTCGGTCAATGCTCCATCCGCACCCCGCACCAGGCCAAGGAAGGCCGCCAGTGCTGCCAGGCAAGTGGTCAATTCTCGTTCCGTCTCATCCATGACGCTTCCTCGATGAACCAGACGTTGCTCTGGGTGGATCCCTTCCAGCGAAAAGTGGCTGTCAGTATCCTACTGTGGGGCACCGGGAACCGGGTAGCTCAATCCTCCGCGGTTCTTGTCCAATCCTCCGAGAGCGGCAGAAACGGCCCGGGGCGTGAGGTAAACTGACCTGAGCGAAGGCCATCGCAGCGAACGGAGAGCAGACAGATGATTGATGCGGTTCACTCGCCCGAGCGGTATGCCATGGACACCGCCGAGGTGCGGACGGAGCTGGTCGGCCACATTGCACGTTGGGCCACCGGTAATGCCGACAAGGCAACCGCCATCCCTTGGCTGACGTTGTACTCCCGGATCCAGACCTCGCAGCCGCAATGCCATGTCTACGAGCCCAGCGTCGCGGTCATCGTGCGCGGGCGGAAGCAAGTCTCCATCGGGGACGAGCTGTTCGTCTACGACGAATCGCGGTTCCTGCTGACCTCCGTCGATCTGCCCGTGTCGTCGTGCATAGCGGCGGCCTCCGAAGCTCAACCCTACACATCGATGAGAGCCAAGCTGGACATGGCCAAGATTCGACAGCTGATCCTGGACTATGAACTCCCGGCTCCGAAGGTCTCCCCGATCACCCGGGGCATGGCGACGGGCCCCGTGACGGTCGCGCTGTTATGCGCCTTTTCCCGCCTGCTCGACCTGCTGGACTCGCCGGAGGACATCCCGGTGCTGTCCGATTTGATCTACAAGGAGATGGTCTATCACCTGCTCCGAAGCGAGCAAGGCGGTCGCTTGTGGCAGATCGCCATGACGGGCAGCCAAAGCAACCGCATCCAAAAGGTGATCAACTGGTTGAGGCACCACTTCGCGGAGCCGCTCCGGGTGGACGATCTCGCCAACCTAGCCGCCATGAGCGTCTCGTCGATGCACCATCACTTCCGCGAGATCACCTCGATGAGCCCCCTGCAGTTCCAGAAGCACTTGAGGCTCCAGGAAGCGCGCCGGCTCATGCTCGTCGAGGACCTCGATGCCGGCAGCGCCGCCTTCCAGGTCGGCTACGAAAGCGCCTCCCAATTCAGTCGGGAGTACCATAGGCTGTTCGGTCAGCCGCCCATGCGCGACATCAAGGTTCTGCGCACGTCGGCCCAACTCATGGAGGGAGTCGCCGAAGGTGCTCGATTGGCGTAAGTCCCGTTCGGCGCCTCTTCAGGGTCGCGAAATCGGGGTCTTTAAAGGGGTCTCCACGTCGGACGGCTCACGTCGATTCCCCGGCCACCAGTTCCAATCGCCCGCCAGACGCATGAGGGCCGGTACCAGGCCGATCCGGATCAGGGTGGCATCGACGAGCACAGAGACGGCCAAGCCCAGGCCCAGCATCTGCACGATCACCATCTGCGCGAAGGCAAAGGCCCCGAAGACGCAGGCCATGATCAGGGCGGCGCTCGTGATGATCCCAGCCGTCACCGAGAGGCCGCGGGCGATCGCCTCCCCGTTCTCGCGGGTCTGGTCGTAGACCTCCTTGATGCGGGTCAGCAGGAACACCTCGTAGTCCATCGACAATCCGAAGGTGATGCAGAACAGCATGAGCGGCACGGTGAGCGGAATCGCCCCGGTGGGATGCTGCAGCCCGAACAGGGACCCCATGAAGCCCTGCTGGAACACCGCGACCACGGCCCCGTAGCCGGCCGCGACCGAGAGCAGGTTCAGGACGACCGCCTTGATCGGGACCAGCACGGACCGGAAGGCGATCCCCATGACCAGCAGGGTCGCAAGGATCACGAACCCCATGACCCGCGGATAGGATTCGTAAAGCGATCGGTCCAGATCGATGTAGTAGGCGGCCTGACCCCCGACCAGCACCTTGTAGCCGGTCGGCGGGTGGGCGGCCAGGTCGGCCGAGAAGCGTTCACCCTCGTCGAAGGGTACCTCGTCCTTGAACACGACCTGGAAGAAGGTGCTGTGGCGATCGCGGCTCAAGAAGAGCTGCCCGATGAGCGGGTACTGGTGCACAGCCGCTTCGACGTTGCTGTAGAGCAGCATGTAGCTAAGCGGAGACAGACCATCCCTGAGGTCCACGGGGCTCAGGACCTGGGAGACCCGGCGATCTCCCCTCAGCTTGGCCGAGTAGGCCATCAACGAGGGCAGGTGGTGAGTGGCGAGGGCGTTGTCGTCGGCCGTCAGGACGATGTTGACCGGGTAGATGGCGCCGCTGCGGCCCATCTGGGCGAGGCCGTGCAGGCCCTTGATGAATTCGAGCTCCGAGGGCAGCCAGTCGCCGGTCGGAAAGCCGAGGTGGATTTGCCGAGCGGGGGCCGCCATCGCGAGGATCGCGACCAGCGAGACGATCGCCACCGGCAAGGGGCGCTTGAGCAGGCGCTGCGCCAACCTGTACCAGGCCTCGGTCTGGTTGACGAGCGTGGGCAGGCGCAGCCAGCGCGGCGCGTCGATCCGTGGGCCGAGGATGGCCAGGACGGCCGGCAGGAGGGTGAGGGCGATCGCCATCGACCCCGCCACCACGGCGAAGCCCCCGGCCCCGATCGAGCGGGTGTCCAGGATCGGCGTGAACCACAGCCCGATGAACCCGATCAGCACCGTGAGGCCCGAGAAGAACACGGCGTGGCCCGCCGTCTCCATCGTCTCGGCGATGGCGGCTTCCACGTTGTTGTCGCGCCGGCCCAGCGCTTCCCGGAAGCGATTGACCATCAAGAGCGAGTAGTCGATGCCCATGGCCATCCCGAGCATCGAGGCGGCGCTCTGCGCGAAGGCCGTGAACTCGATGGACTGGCCCACCGCGAACAGGAGCCCCAGGGTGACCGTGATGGCCGTCATGCCGATGACGAGCGGCAAACCGGCCGCCACCAGGGTTCCGAACGAGAAGAGTAGGACGAGGGCCGTGATCGGCAAGCCTCGCGCTTCGGCCTTGCCCGAGTCCTCGGACGAGAAGCGGCTGATGTCGTAGGTGAGTGCCCCGCCTCCGGTGACATGCCAATCGAAGGTGGGGTCGTGGGCCTTGGCCTCCCCGGCGAGGGGAACGATCGCCTGACGGACCGGCTCGACGGCCTTCTCGGCCCCTCGCAGGTCACCGGCCTTCAACCCGATGAGCGCCAGGCTGCGGTGGCCGTCGGCCGAGATCAGGCGGCGATCGCCCCCGGGGCCATAGGCCGTGACGGCCGAGACGACGCCCAGGCCCTTGAGTTTGGCCGTGGTCCGCGCGAGGAAATCCCGGTAGGCCGGGGATTCGACGGACTGGCTGCTCGAGGTGACGAGCACCAGCAGCTGACCATACGGGTTCGCGAACGAGTCGTGCAGCATGCGCGACGCCTGCTCCGACTTGCTGCCCGCGATGCCGCCCGTGCCGCCCTGCAGCACCTCGGTGACGCGGCCGGCGCCCGCCCCGAAGAGCATGAACAGCGCGATCCAGACGATCACGACCCGCCAGCGGTGGCGGAAGATCCAGGTCCCGAACGAGGCGAAGGCGTGATTTGACATGGCCCCAGACTAGCGTACCCCTGGCCGGGCAGTCCAGGGATAGATCCGGGAGCGGGCGAGGTATAAGGCGTCTGCCCAGTGATTCCGGGGGTGCTGCATGCCGACCCATCCCGCCACGACCCATGAGTCCGTCGAGCAGACGAGCTTTTCCGACGAGGCGGTCGAGCGTCTTCTGGCCATCGACGGGGTCCCGCCCCACGTCTCCGACGCCTATCTGCGGCGCTGGCTAGGCACCGCCAGCCCCTTCCTCGCCTACGGTCGCGCCGCGCTGCTGTTCGCCGAGGAGCGGGGGGCGATCGCCGTCACCTTCAACCCGCGTGTCACCGGGACCCCCTTTGCCGGCTTCTCCTTTCTGCGCCTCGCGCCGGGGCTGAGCGCCACCGAGCGGCAAACGGTCGCCCAAAGCCTGCTGCAAGAAGCCAAGCAGTGGGCCCAGGCCCAAGGGGCCAAGCACTTACGGGGGCCCCTGCCATTCTCCACCTGGCATCCCTATCGGGTCGTGGACACCGATACGGGAGCGAGGCCGTTTCGCTTTCCGGGCGAATCGGTCGAGGATCGGGCGATACAGGAGCTGTACCGCTCGGCCGGTCTGGAAATCACCGACCGGTACGAGACCCGCATGCTGGTGGACGGGCAGCCCCCATGGGATCCCCTGCTCAAGATGGAAAGCCTCATGCGGCGTCGCTCGCGCTACCAGATCCGCCCCCTGGCCCCGGCCGAGGTCGGGGCCCGCATGGCGCGCATCTTCGAGATGGTGAGCGCCACCTTCTCGAACAACGCCTATTACTCGCCGATCGATCCCGCCGAGTTCGCCGAACTGATGGGCGGTGGAGCGGCCAAGGGCTACAGCCTGGGGGCCTTCTCGCCCGAGGACGAGTTCATCGGCTTCTGCGTCGGCTACGCCCACGATGGGGTCGGCATCCTCAAGACCCTGGGGGTCGCTCCCGAATACCGCGGCTCCTACGTCGCGATGGGCCTCACCTTCGAGTTTCACCGCCAGCTCAAGCAAGACGGCCTTCGCACGGCCCTCCACGCCATGATGAAGGACGACAACGCCTCCCAGTCCATGAGCGCCAAGTATGCCCAACCCCTCCGCTCCTACGTCCTCTACGGCTGCGCCGTCGACTGAGGAGAACATCTATCAGCACACCCTCCTGAACCCCCGAATCCGGGGCGACAAGGTGGCCTTGTGGTGCCGGCCGAAGGGATCCAGACGGGATCTCTCCCGCACCTTCGACGAGCTGAAGGGGGACGCCAACCGGATCGCGGCCTGGCTGCGCGCGCAGGGGCTGGGCCCGGGCAGCCGCGTGCTCATCCTGGTGCCCATGTCGTTCGAGCTGTACGCCCTCATCATGGGGGTCGCCCAGATCGGTGCCGTGTGCGTGTTCCTCGACATGTGGGCGACACGGGCCCAGATCGATGCGGCGATCGCCGCCGCCGCCCCGGACGTCTTCTTCGGCATTCCCAAGGCTCACCTCTTGCGCCTCACGAGTCCGGCCTTCCGCCGGATCCCCATCCAGATCCGGGTGGGAAGCGGCTGGCTCGGAAGACCCTATCGCCGGATCCTCGAAACGACCCGACCCGACCCGACCGTAGCCCCGGTCAGCCCGGACGACGCGGCCATCATCGCCTACACGACGGGCAGCACGGGGAGGCCCAAGGCGGTGCGGCGATCGCACGGCTACGTCCGGCACATGCTCGACGCCCTCGACGTCCACGAGGCCAAGCGGATCGACGCCATTGACTTCCCCTGCTGGCCGATCCTGCTCTTCGACGGGCTGTGCCACGGGCGGACCAGCGTCATTCCCCAGTTCCCGCCCGGCAAGATCGCCGAGGCCGATCCGGTTGTCTTGTTGGATCAGATGATAAGTTGTGGGGTTACCTTGTTGACAGGACCGCCGTCCCTCTTCGAGAGGCTGGCCGATCACTGCGAGCGCATGGGCCGCACCCTGCCGGTCGAGCATGCCTTCGCCGGGGGGGCCGTCGTGCCGCCGACCCTGCTGCACCGGATCCAGCGCCTGATGCCGCGGGGATCCGCCTATGTCGTCTATGGCTCGACCGAGGTGGAACCCATCTCGATCGCGTCGGCCCGGGAACTGGCCGAGGCGCCCGAGGGCCCTGGCACCTGTGTCGGGAGGCTGCATCCTGCGCTCGAACTCAAAATCGTTCGGGGCCACGAGGGCCCAATCGTCCTCGGCGAGCGGCTCTGGGACGAGTGGGAGCTTCCTGTGGGCGAGTGGGGCGAGATCGTCGTGAGCGGCCCGCACGTCGCGGTCGACTACTACGAGGACCCGGACGCCTTCGCCCTCAACAAGATCCGAGAGCCCAGTGGCCGGATCTGGCACCGCACGGGCGATACGGGCTACCTTGACGAGACGGGCCGCATCTTCCTGACCGGCCGATTGAGCCACATCGTCACGACCGAGCGGGGCCGGCTCTACCCGGTGCCGATCGAGCGGGAAGCCAAGCGAATCGCCGGAGTCGGCAACGCAGCCCTCATGGCCATGGGCCAAGAGGCCTGGATGATCATCGAACCCGCCCCCGGGGCGGATGCCCGATCGGTGATCGACCTCGTGAAGGTGTCCCTCGGGCACCACCCCATCGATCGCTTCCAGCTTCACTCCAGGCTGCCCGTCGATCCGCGCCACAACTCCAAGATTGACCTGGATCGGCTGCGTGCCGAGCTCGCAGGGAGGACCCCATGATCGCGACCCACCTCACCCCCGTCGAGCAGGCCGATCCAAAGCTCTGGGGCGGCAAGGGCGCCTCGCTCATCCGCCTCGCCTACTGGCAGCTGCCGGTGCCTCCCTTCTTCGTCCTGCCGAGCACGCTGTTCACCGAGGTCTGGCAAAGGCGGCCGGTGGCAGTCGGAGGGGCCGCACACTTGCGGCAGGAGGTGGCCGAGCTGGCCAAGGACCCAGCAGTGGGCGATCGCCTTCGCGCCATCATCCGCGAGGGCCTTGAGGCCTTGCCCGACGGCCCCGTGGCCGTGCGGAGCTCGGCGAGCGACGAGGATGCCGCCCAGGCTTCCTTGGCCGGGCAGATGGACACCTTCCTGTTCGTGCCCCGGGACGTGGAGCATGTCCTCGCCCACGTGATCCGGTGCTGGCAGTCCCTTTTCTCCGATCGGGGCATGAGCTACCGCGAACAGCGCGGGCTCTCGACCGACGGCCTTTCGATCGCCGTCGTCGTGCAGACCATGAGCCACGCCGACCGCTCGCTCGTAGCGTTCAGCGCCAACGTGTTGACTCGGGATCCGGACGAGATGCTGGTCAGCGCCGCTTGGGGGTTGGGCGAGGGGTTGGTCTCGGGAGCCGTCGACGCCGACCAGTACGTGTTGTCGGCCAAAGATGGGGCGGTGCACGATCGCCAGCGTGGCGACCAGGACCAGAAGAGCGTTCGCGGACCCGAGGGCGGTGTGGAGCTGGTGCCGGTGCCGCCCGACGAGCGGGTCCGCCCGGTCCTGAACGAGGCCGAGCTGAAACAGGTCTGGGAGCTCCTGAAGCGGGTCCAGGAGCGCTTCGGCTGCCCGGTCGACGTCGAGGCTGCCTTCGAGGGCGGTCAGCTCTACTGCCTGCAGGCGAGGCCCATCACGACTCCCATCGGGGGACGCAAGCTCCTCTGGGACAACTCGAACGTGGTCGAGAGCTACTCGGGCGTCACGACGCCCTTGACCTTCTCGTTCGCGAACTTCTGCTACCAGACTGTCTACACCCAGTTCGGGCGGATGCTCGGGGTGCCGCGCGAGCTGCACGACGCCCACGAGCGCACGATGAAGACCTACATTGGGCTCGTCGACGGGCGCGTCTACTACAACCTTCTGACCTGGTACCTCTCGATGGCCCATCTGCCGGGCTTTTCGTTCACCCGGACGGCCATGGAAGGGATGATGGGGGTCAAGGAGTCGCTCGACTACGAACTTCCGGCGGCCAATAAGGGGCTCAAGAAGTGGACCCACGACCTTCCCCAACTCGTCGGGATGGTCGGCCGCGCCCTCTGGCACTTCATGACGGTCGATGATCTGGTACGCGAGTTCGAGGCCAACTTCCAGAAGGTGTACGGGGCCTATCGCGACGAGCGCTTCCAGGGCTGGGATGCGCCGCGCTTGGTCGAGCTGTACGAGGACCTGGTCAACAAGGTCATGCGCCGCTGGCAGGCCCCCATCATGTCGGACGTGGGCGCCATGGTGAGCTATGCCCTGCTCAAGAAGCTCTGCGCGAACTGGATCCAGGGCCCCGAGGGCCTGCAGAACGAGCTGCTCGCGGGCGAGGGAGGCATCGAGAGCACCCAGCCGACCAAGCGCCTGATGGCCATGGCCAAGCGAATCCAGGGCATGCCGCGCGCCATGGAGGTGCTCAAGGTCTCCCCCGAAGCCTTCTTCGCCGCGATCGAATCCGAACCCGAACTGGCGTCGCTCAAGGCCGAGGTGGCCGACTGGCTCGTCCGGTATGGCGATCGCTGCATGAACGAACTCAAGCTCGAAGAGCCCTCGCTGCGCGAGAAGCCCGAGTTCATGGCGACCATGCTTCGTAACTACGTGGCCATGCCCGATCTGGACCTCGAAGCGATGGAAGCCAAGGAGCGGGCGGTCCGCTCGAAGGCCGAGAAGCTGGTGGCCGAAAAGCTGGGCTTCAACCCGCTGCGGCGCTCGATCTTCGGCAAGGTCCTGCGTTCGGCGCGCAAGCACGTCAAGAACCGCGAAAACATGCGCTTTGCCCGCACCCGGATGTTCGGGGTCGTGAGGCGCCTGTTCCTTGCGGTGGGGGCGGATTTTGCAAGCCAGGGTGTGCTGAACGCCGCGCCCGACGTCTTCTACCTGACGATCGACGAGATCGTGGCCTATGTCGACGGGCGCTCGGTGACTAAGAACCTCAAGGCCCTCGTCGCGCTTCGCAAGGCCGAATTCGAGTCGTTTCAAGCCGATGAGCCAGACGAGCGCTTCATCACCCGGGGGTTGCCCTATGCCCACAACACCTACCGCGGAGCCCAGTCGGCGCCCGTCGAGGACCTGGGACCCAACGTCTTGCAGGGCACGCCCTGCTGTCCGGGCCAGCTCGAGCACGTGACGAAGTTGATCCGCACCCCCGGCGATGACCTCACCCTGAACGGTGAGATCCTGGTCGCTCCGCGCACCGATCCGGGCTGGGTGGCCCTCTATCCAGCCGTGTCGGGCCTCTTGATCGAGAAGGGGAGCATCCTTTCCCACTCGGCGATCGTGGCGCGCGAGCTGGGGTTGCCGACGATCGTCGGGGTCAAGGGATTGTGCGATCGCCTCAACCGCGGCCAGAGGGTCCGCATGGACGGCACCACCGGCCGGATCGAGATCCTGGAGGAAGAAGGAGGCCCCGATGGCCCTTAGCGTGATCGACGCCGGGCAGTTGCACCGGCAGGCTCAGAAACAGGTCTTCTCGATCGAGGACATTCCGTTCGGCGAGGGGGTCGACCGGGCGAAACCCTACGCCCCGGAAACCCTGTCGCAGCTCTATTTCACCCCCAGTTACAGCCACTTCGACGATCGCGAGAGGTTGCTCTACAACCAGGTGATCGCGCTCGCCATCTGCGAGCAGTTCATCTTCCTGGAGGAGCACCTGCTAATCCCAGCGGTCGAGAACCTGCTCGCGGCCCGCAAGGCGACGCTGAGCGCCGATCTGCGGCACTGCCTGATCGACTTCGTCCACGAGGAATACAAGCACTCCGAGATGTTCTGGCGGGTCCTGGAGGCGGCTGAACCGAGCTGGTACCAGCGGCGCGAGCCGGTCGTGTACAAGTCGAGCCAGCTCACGGGCAAGGCCCTGCAACTGATCACGCGGGCGCCCGAGACGTTCGTCGTGTGGATCTGGCTCGCCGTCATCTTCGAAGAGCGCACGATCGATCTCTTCAAGAAGTACGACGCCGATCCGGACGTCGAGCCGCTGTTCAAGGCCGTCCACCGCTTCCACATGCTCGACGAGGCGCGCCACTTCCGGATCGACCAGCACCTCTTGACCGAAGTCTACGACAAGGCTTCGCCAGCCTTGCGCCAGTTCAATGTGGCCCTGTTGAAGCGGATCCTGGGCATGTTCACGAGCCCCACCCGCTCTCCCTGGGCGGGCCTCGATCGGGTCATGGCGCAATCCCCTCGGCTCAGGGCCTACCGGGCCGAGTTTGCCCGCGACATCGCCGGACTGGGGCGAAACGAGGCGTTTCAGCAGGCGAATTACTCGCGCGAGGCCCTGCCCATGAGCTTCCAGGCCCTCGACCACTATCCCGAGATGGCGGCCTTGCAGGCCATCATGCCCCTCTACGAGCCGAAGCCGGTGGCGGCATGAACACCGGCCCCCTCGGCAAGATCGCCCGCTACAAGCCCGCTCGACTGCTCGCGACCTGCCCGGACCGGCCGGGGATCGTGGGGGCGATCGCCACCTTCCTCTCGAGCTACCAGGCCAACATCCTCTCGGCCGGCCAGCACTCGACCGACCCCCGGGATGGGACCTTCTTCATGCGGGTCGAGTTCGACCTGGCCAACCCCGCCGACCGGGCGGCCTTCCAGGCCGACTTCGCCGAGCGGGTGGGCTTGCCGTTGCGGATGACCTGGCGGTTCAGTTATGGCGATCGCCAGCGTCTCGCGATCCTTGTCAGTAAGCTGGATCATTGTCTTGTTGACTTGCTGTGGCGGCAACGACGTGGTGAGCTGGAAATGGAGATACCGTTCATCGCGAGCAACCATCCGGATCTGGCCGAGGACGCCGCCTTCTTCGGGATCCCGTACCACCACCTGCCGATCACCCCCGAGACCAAGCCCCAGCAGGAGGCCGAGTTGAACCGTCTGCTGGAGGAGTACGAGGCGGACGGGGCGATCCTGGCCCGCTACATGCAGGTTCTCTCGCCCGGATTCGTGGCCCGCTGGCCCTCGAAGATCATTAACATCCACCACTCGTTCCTGCCGGCCTTCATGGGGGCGAACCCCTACCGGGCGGCCTTCGAGCGAGGGGTGAAGCTGGTGGGGGCGACCGCCCACTACGTGACCGACGACCTCGACCAGGGGCCAATCATCGAGCAGGACATCGCCCGGGTGAGCCACCGTGAGACGGTCGACGACCTGGTTCGCATGGGGCGGGACATCGAGCGCCAGGTGCTGGCAAGGGCCGTGCGGGCGCACCTCGAGGACCGGATCCTGGTGCAGGGCAACAAGACGGTAGTCTTCTGATCGTCACCCGGATCCTCGCTAGGCGCGGGGTGGGGGCGTGCTATCATGCTCGCCAGGAACAACTCCCGCTTGCTTCGAGGTCTCCGATGCGTTCGCTCTTGCGTCTCTTGATCGTCAGCGACTCCCCGGAAGAGGCTGGCGACATTGAGGCCCTCCTGACCCACCATGGCCAGGAGGTTTCCGCCCACCGCGTCGAGAACGCCTCGCAATTGCGGGCCGCCTACACTGAGGCTCCCTGGGACGCCGTCCTGGTTAACTGGACGCACGCCCGCATTCCGGGCGAAGAGGCGATCGCCATTCACCAGCGCAGCGGCCTCGACCTCCCCCTCCTGGTGGTCGCGGGCCTCGCGGACCCCGAAAAGGCCCGATCCATCGGCGCTCACGCCGTGGTCCCACCCGGCGAATGGGACCGGCTGGAGGCGGCGATCGCCCACGAGCGCGAGCAGGCCCGGGAGCGGCGGCGGGCCCGTCAGGCGGAGGCCATGCGGGCCGCCGCGGACTAGGCCGCCTCTCCCTAGGTTTCACCAAACTCAATCAGCAAGCCAATCCATCACCCTCGCTCGCCCGGAAAAGCGTGCGAGGGTTAATTTACGCCGGTTTAACCGACCTTTCACGGGCGTGCAAGCGCAAGAGCCGTATCATCGCGACATCGAGGGGGACGAGCGAGCCCCAACCCTGATGAATCCTGACCCAAAGAAAGGAAGGACCCCGATGAACCTGATCATGCGCGTGTTGAAGGACGAGGAAGGGCAGGCCCTGACCGAGTATGGGCTGATCCTCGGCCTGATCGCCGTCGTGACGGTCGGCGCCCTCACCATGATGGGCACCAACGTCAACAAGATGCTCTCGGCGATCGCCAACACCCTGAGCAGCACCAGCAAGTAGGCGGGGCGATGAGTAGGCGGACCGAATCCGGGCAGGCACTGGTCGAGACGGCCCTCGTGCTTCCCGTGATCCTGGCGATGGTGCTGGGGATCTTCGGGTTCGGCCGCCTCTTCAACGCGCAGCTCGTCATCACCAACGCCAGCCGAGAGGGTGCCCGGGTGGGCGCCCTCGGGCGGGCCGACGACGGCATCAAGCAGTCCGTCAACAAGTACCTGACGGGCGCCGGGCTCACCGAGCGCGTCGCCATCTCGATCGATCGGCCCCCCAGCCCGGATGGCCCCGATGTCCACGTGGCCATCCGCTACCCCTTCCACACCGGGATCGCCCTGCCGGGCGTGCCGGATCCCCTCTACCTCACGTCTTCCGCGGAAATGCGCATGGAGAACCAATAAGCCATGAAGAAGGTCTCACGGCTCCTGATCGCGGTCGGGCTCGGGCTCGCCACGAGCGGCGCCATGTTCCTCTACGTCAACGGATTGAACCAGCGCGCGGACGCGGGCGAGCCTCAGGGGCCGGTCGTCATCGCGACGACGGCGATCGCGGCGAACGCCAAGATCGCGGGTTCCGAGCTGACGGTCGAGAAACGGCCCGCCAAGTTCATCCCGCAGGGCGCCCTGACCAACCCCGACCTCCTGGTCGGTCGCATGGCCAAGATCGACATCGCGACCGGCGAGCCCCTGCTCGAGAGCAAGCTGGTGCCGCCCGGCCAGGAGAACCAGACCGTCCTGCCCGTGCCCAAGGGCATGCGGGCCGTGACGGTCGCGGTCGACGAGGTGGTCGGCGTCGCCGGCTTCGTCCAGCCCGGCATGATCGTCGACGTCATCTCGACCATGGACGTGGACGGTAAGGCCGAGACCAAGTTCCTCCTGCAAAAGATCAAGGTCCTGGCCTGCGCCCAGGACGCCAAGAAGAAGGACGACCCCGAGGCCAAGGTCGTCTCGTCGGCTACCCTCGCCGTGACCCCGCCGGACGCCGAGAAGCTGATCCTCGCGGCCGACCGCGGCAAGATCCGGCTCGCCATGCGTGACCCCAAGGAGACGGCCGACGCCAAGACCTCGGGCGCTACCCCGGAAAGCATCCTGGGTACGGCCCCCAAGAAGGCCAAGGTCGCCGTCAAGCCCCGCGTCGAGCGCGTCACCCGGATCGTCAAGGTGATCGTGCCGGCCAAGCCCTCGGCCCCCCGCCCGGAAATCATGATCATCCGCGGCACCTCGACCGAGATGGTCACCCGCTAGGTCCCACCCCTTACCAGGAAGCGAGCTGTCCGCGATGAAGTGGTTCCACGTATTCTTGGCCCTCGGTCTCGCCGTGAGTCCGATGGCTCCGGCCTTCGCCCAGGCGGACGGCACGCTGCCCGTCTCGGTCGGCATGAGCCAGGTGATCACGGTGGGCGGCGAGGTGACCAAAGTGTCGGTCACGGACCCCGCCATCGCGGACGTGACGGCCCTCTCCAAGAAGGACGTCCTGATCAACGGCAAGAAGCCCGGCACCACGAACCTGATCATCTGGACCAAGAGCAAGCGCTTCACCTACGACGTGGTCGTGCGGGTCGACTCCGGCCTGCTCAAGGCCACCATCCTGAAGGCGACAGGCGCCAAGGACCTGCAGGTCGAGGTCGTGAACGACGCCGTCCTGCTCTACGGCAAGGTCGACCGCACCAGCCAGGTCCAGATGGCCGAGAAGATCGCCTCGGGCTTCGCCCCTCGGGTGGTCAACCTGCTCGCGGCCAACGCCGTCCAGCAGGTCCAGGTCAACGTCGAGGTGGTCGAGCTCTCGAAGAACGCGGGTTCGGAGCTGGGTATCAAGTGGGGCCAGATGACCCGTACCTCCAACGGCGAGGACAACTTCGACGCCGATCACGTCGGCATGATCCAGCAGGACCCCCGCAACCCGCGCAACGGTCAGACCGGTAGCGCCCTCATCCCGATGGGTAGCACGGCCTTCGGCCTCTACGAGCGGATCGCGGCGCGCCTCAACCTCTTGGTCCAGAACGGCAGTGCCAAGGTGCTCGCCAAGCCCAACCTGGTCGCCGTGAGCGGCGGCAAGGCGCACTTCCTGGTGGGCGGCGAGATCCCGGTCCCGATCGCCCAGCTGCAGAACCAGGTGACCTTCGAGTGGAAACCCTACGGGATCAAGCTCGACATCGAGCCGACGGTCCTGGAAGACGGCCGGATCCAGATGCGGGTGGCCCCCGAGGTGAGCCAGCTCGACTACAACAACGCCGTGCGCGTGGCCAACTTCGTGGTGCCGGCCGTAACGAGCCGCGTGGCCGAGACCCAGGTCGTGCTCAACCAGAATCAGGGGCTCGCGATCGGCGGCCTGCTGCAGAATACCGAATCGAAGGCGGTCGAGCAATTGCCCTTCATCGGCAGCATCCCGATCCTCGGCGAGCTGTTCAAGTCGACCAAGTACCAGCACGACGAGACCGAGCTGACCATCCTCGTGACCCCCCGGCTCGTGAGCAGCTAACGGAGCACATACCCCCTTTTGGTAGGGGGGCTGGAGAGCAATACCCCCCCTGGATGGGGGGGCTGGTGGGGGGTGATGCAATCGCCGCAGGCGACTCCACCAGACCAGGGAACGCCATGGCTACGCCGGCCACCACCCCCCTTGCGTCCCCCCATCAAGGGGGGAAAGGGCGAAAGGAGTCCGATCGTGAGACAAGATCCATTCGACCGCAAAGGGGAGCGGGGAGCCACGCTCGTCACGACGGCCCTCATGGCCACGGGCCTGGTCGTCGTCTCGGGTCTGGTCGCCGATACCGGGGCCATCATGTACCAGCGCACCCGCATGCAGGTCGCGGCCGACGCCGCGGCCCTCGCGGGGGCCAAGGCCCTCCTCAACGGCCGCCAGTACGCGATCGCCCAGGCCCAGGACGTGGCCGCCAAGAACGGCTACGCCCTCAGCCCCGACAACATCTCGATCCAACAGGGCAGCCGCATGAACGTCAGGCTGGACAATAAGAGCCCGAGCGTCGTGGCCCGCGTCCTGCAGGCCGTCAAGTCGGGCGGCGATCCGAGCGGGGCCGCGCCGCTCACGGTCGGAGCCAAGTCGACCGCGGACCTCCATTGCGTGAGCCTGACGTACGGGGTACGGCCCTTCGGCGTGCCCGAGCAGGACTTCGTTCCCGGAATCGAGTACGCCCTCAAGCAGGGAGCTGGCAACAGCGTGCGCGGCAACTTCCAGGCCCTCGCCCTGGACGGCACGGGCGCGAGCATCTACCGGGACGAGATCCTGAACGGGGCGAAGCGCACGGTCCACGTGGGCGACATGGTGCCCACCGAGCCCGGCAACAAGGCAGGCCCCACGGTGGTCGCCATCAACCAGCTCTTGGGTAACGACCGTACGGGGTATCGCCAGGCGGTCTCCGGCGCCCGTACCCCGCGCGTGATCACGGTCCCGCTGCTGGGCGACAGCTTCTTCCAGGCCACGGGCCGCTCCAACGTCGTGATCGCAGGCTTCGCCCGCTTCTACGTCACCTACACGACGGGCCGCGGCGAGGTGTACGGTCGCTTCATCGACAAGCTGAGCCAGACGCAGGTCACCGGTACCTCCTTGCAGTACTCGGTGCGGCTGGCCGACGAGCAGGACCCGGTACCGCCGCCCGTGAACCCGGCGAGCATCCAGTAAGTCAGGAGACCCCATGGCCCCGCTTCGAACCCTGCTGCTAGGAAGCGACCCCCAGCGCGATCAGCTCCGCTCGGAACTGGCCGACCCCCGGCTCGCGTCGCTCGTCGGCGAGGCCAAGGGGCTCCTGGACGGTCTCGAGAAGGCGGCGATCGCCCAGCCCGACCTCGTCGTCGTCGCCTACGGCGGCGACTTCGCCGCCACCCTGGTGGGCCTCGAGGGGCTGCTCGCGGCATGCCCCTCCGTCACCCTGCTCTTGGTCGGGGCCAAGCTCGAGAGCCGCGAGCTCGGCGAGGCCATGCGAGCCGGGGTACGCGAGGTACTCGAACACGCCGCCGACCTGGCCCCCGCCGTCCAGCGAGCCCAGGTTTTCCTCAGCCGGGTGCGGGGCGCCCGCAGCGAGCCCGAGGCCCCGCGCGCCGGAAAGGTCCTGGTCGTCTATTCTCCGCGCGGCGGATCGGGCAAGACGACGCTCGCGGCCAACCTCGCCATGACCCTCGCGACCGAGCTCGCGGGCGGGGCGGCCCTGGTCGAGCTGTCGAGCCAGTTCGCGGAGCTCGACCTTTTGTTCAACGTCAAGCCGCCGGCGCATCTCTCGGACGTGGCCCGCCTGGGACCGCGCCCCGACGCCGAGTCGATCGATCAGGCGCTCTGCGCCTACGGCCAGGGGCTCAAGATCATGGGGGCCTCGCCCACCGCCGAAGACGGCGAGCTGATCGACGCCAAGGTCGTCACGGCCGTACTCGCGCACCTGAGGCGACGCTTCGACATGACGGTCGTCGACACGGCGAGCTGGCTCACCGAGTCGACGGTGCGCGCTCTCGAGATCGCGGACCACGTGGTCGTTCCGATGTTCCCGGATCTCGCGAGCCTGCGCCACCTGCAGCGTGCCCTGCGCCTCTTCGCCGACCTCGGCATCGGCGAGGACAAGGTCGAGATCGTCACCTGGGCTCAGAAGAGCGAGATCGACGAGGCCGCCATCAAGCGAATCCTTCATAAGGGGGTCGCCAAGCGGCTTCCCTACGTGCCCGACGAGGCCATGGCCGCGATCAACGCCGGCAGCCCTATCGTGGCCCTGTCACCCAACGGGTCCTTCGCCCGTGCCTGCAAGGCCTACGCCCAGCGCTTCGGGCCGCCCGTCCAGACGGCGCTCGTCGAGGTGCGTTCGCCCGCTCACCGGCTCGCCGAGCTGTGGAACCGCCTCCGGAGGATAATCGATGTTCCTGCGCAACCGACTTAAGCCCGGCGCGACCGAGGAGGTCCGGCGCGAGGTCTCGGAGCCGATCGTCTCGGCGACCGTCGCCCGCGAGCCCATCGCCCAGGCGAGCGATCCCCTGACCGAGCTGAAGGGAAGGGTCCATCGGCTGCTCGTCGAGAACATGCGCCAGCAGATGCTGGACGAATCCTCGGGTCCGGAGCGAATCAAGGAGGCGATCCGCGAAGGCCTGGACGCGACGCTCGCGGCGCCCGACGCCCCGGGCGGCCATCGGCTCTTGGCGCGCGCCGAACGCGATCGCCTCGTCGAGGAGCTCTACCACGACATGCTCGGCCTGGGCCCCCTCGAGCCCCTGCTGCGCGATGACTCGATCTCGGAAATCATGGTCAACTCACCGCGCCGGGTCTACGTCGAGCGGCGCGGCCGGATCGTCAAGGTGGACGTGGCCTTTTCGGACGATGGCCACCTCCTGCGGGTGATCGACCGGATCGTCTCGCAGGTCGGGCGCCGGATCGACGAGAGCTCCCCCATGTGCGATGCCCGCCTTCCGGACGGCAGCCGCGTCAACGCCATCATCCCCCCCCTCGCGATCGACGGCCCCTGTCTCACCATCCGCAAGTTCCGCAAGGACCCGCTCACGGCCGATACCCTGGTGGGCTACGGCTCCATGACCCGTTCGATGGCGCAGTTCCTGCAAGGGTGCGTGGAGGCCCGGCTCAACGTCCTGATCTCGGGGGGGACCGGCTCGGGGAAGACGACCCTCCTGAACGTCCTATCGGGCTTCATCCCGGTCCACGAGCGGCTCATCACGATCGAGGACGCCGCCGAGCTGCAACTGCAGCAAGAGCACGTGATCCGCCTGGAGACCCGCCCGGCCAACGTCGAAGGGGTGGGGCGGGTCGACCAGTCCGAGCTGCTCAAGAACAGCCTGCGCATGCGCCCCGACCGGATCATCCTGGGCGAGGTGCGCGGCGGCGAGGCCCTCGCCATGCTGCAGGCCATGAACACCGGCCACGAGGGCTCCCTCGCGACGATCCACGCCAACTCGACCCGCGACGCCCTCTCCCGCCTGGAGACGATGGTCATGATGACCGGGATGGAGCTGCCGTTGCGGGCGATCCGAGAGCAGGCGGCCTCGGCCCTCGACCTGATCGTCCAGATCGAGCGATCGAGCGACGGAGGGCGACGCGTCACGAGCATCTCCGAGATCGTCGGCATGGAAGGGGACGTGATCCAGATGCAGGAGATCTACCAGTTCGTCCGGCAGGGCCTCGACATCGACGGCCACCTGCTCGGCCAACACCGGCCCACCGGCATCCGCCCCAAGTGCGCCGACGCCCTCCGGACCAAGGGGATCGAGCTGCCCGTCGACCTCTTTCAGGGCATGGCGGGGGCGGTGTGATGCTTCCTTTCATCCTGCTGTTCACGGCCATCACCCTCGGAGCCTTCTTCCTCTCGGGGTCGCTCGCGCCCGCGACCGAAGGGGTGGGGTCTCGGGTGGCGCAGCTCGAGGTGACCCACACCCCGCGCAAGCGCCTGGGCATCGGGCTGCGCCGCCTCGGTAGCCTGATCGAACCTTGGGTCAAGGGTCTCGCGATCGCCAAGAGCCTCGATCGGGAGCTCTACCGAGTGGGCTGGGCCTGGAGCGCCAGCGAGTTCCTGGTGGCCTGCGCCCTCCTGGCGGTGGCGAGCGGGTTGTTCTCGGCGGTCCTGTTGCAGCGCCTGTGGCTCGCCCCGATCGTGGGTGCGGTGGGAGGAGCCATCCCGTTCCTGCAGCTGCATCTCAAGCGCCAGAAGATCCTGAAGGCCCTCAACGAGCAGCTGCCCGACGCGCTCATGCTGATCATCAACGGGGTGCGGGCCGGGAACTCGTTCCTGCAGGCCCTGCAGCTGGTCTCGCGGCAGATGTCGGGGGCGATCGCCCAGGAGTTCGCGACGACTGTGAGCGAGATCAACTGGGGCCTGAGCGTCGAGACGGCGCTTTCGAACCTATCCGAGCGGATCGGCTCGGTCGACATCGAGCTCGCGGTCGCGGCCATGCTCGTCCAGCGCGAGGCGGGCGGCAACTTGACCGAGACCCTGACCAACATTCACGACACCATCCGCGAGCGGGTCCGCATCTCGGGCGAGGTTCACGCCCTGACGGCCCAGGGCCGGCTCTCGGGGATCGTCCTCGTCTGCCTGCCGGTGGGGGTGGGGTTCCTCTTCAGCCTGGTGAGCCCGGGCTACATCGGCCCCCTGTTCACCGATCCGCGTGGGCAGATGCTGGTGGGTCTAGCAGTTGTTCTGCAGGCTTTGGGCATCTACTTCATCCGGCGCGTGGTCGCCATTCGGTTTTGATGCTCGGAATGGATTCCGAGCTTCTGTTGAACCCTCTCCCCTCGGGGATGAGGGTCAGGGTGTACAGAAGGGCCGGCGATAGCCGGAGGGGGATCGCGAGCCCGGATGGCAAGCTTTCCTCGAGGAGTCTCCCGTGATCAACCCCGTCTGGAGTGCCAGTTTGAGCTTTCTCGCCGTGACGGCCGCGAGCATGGTCGGCCTGTCCCTCGCCACGCCGCGCGAGCGGATCACCCGGCGGCGCATTGAGGCCGTCGCAGCCTCGGGCCCCACAGGCCCCGTGCCGCGCGAGAAGCTCCTCGAGCAGCCCTTCATCCAGCGGGTCTTGCTGCCGGCCTTGGGGGCGTTCTCGGCGCTGGGCGATCGCCTGACCCCCAGCGCCCAGCGCGATCGCCTGGTGCAGAAGCTGCAGCAGGCCGGAATCTTCGGACCCCAAGGGGTCCAGGCCCTGCTCGCGGTCAAGGCCTTGTCCCTGGCGATCGCGGCCGTGGTCTTCTGGTACGCGGGCGCGATCAACGTCGGGGCCGGGCTGGTCGGTGGGGCGACCGTAGCCCTGATCGGCCTGGTCGGCCCCGAGCGGTGGGTCAATGCCCGGATCAAGAAGCGGCAGGAATCCATGACCCGATCGTTGCCCGACGCCCTCGATCTGGTCACCTCCTGCGTCGAGGCGGGGCTCAGCTTCGATGGCTCGGTCCTCCGCATGACCTCGCGCTCCAGCGGCCACGGCCGCGAGCTGCGCGAGGAGCTAGGGCGGTACATGACCGACGTGCGGGTGGGTCGACCCCGCGCCGAGGCCCTGCAGGACCTGTCCCGGCGTTGCGGAGTACCCGATCTCGAAGGGGTGACGGCGGCCCTGGTGCAGGCCGATCAGCTAGGGGTGGGGGTCGCTCAAACGCTCAGGACCCAGAGCCAGCACCTGCGCAACAAGCGTCGCCAGAGGGCTCAAGAGCAGGCGCTCAAGGCCCCGGTCAAGATGCTCTTCCCGCTCGTCTTCTTCATCTTCCCGACCATGTTCATCGTGACCCTCGGTCCCGCCGTCATCCGGATCATCGACACCTTCAGCAAGATGCACCACTGACCCCCGTCTCCCCGTTGTTCAACGGGGAGACGGGTTCAAAGGGGCTTGGATCGGCTGGGCGAGCGAACAGATAGGTCTCGATGCCGGCCCGGTGTAGGTAGTCGAGCCCGCGCTTGTCGCGGTACGAGGCCTCGCCGTAGTAGACCTTCAAGACATTGCCCTTGTTGACGATCCGCTTCGCGCACATGAGGCACGGCTCGACCGTGACGAACAGGATCTTGGGCCCCTCGTAGTTGCAGAACAAGAGGGCGTTTTCCTCGGCGTGCAGGTGTTCGCAGGCCCCGGGCACGGTCCCGCCGTGCGCGCAGGCGTTGTCGTCCATGCCGACCCCGCCCCCGTTGTAGCCATGGCCGACCGTGCGGCGCAGGTCGTCCGTCGTGATGACGCTGCCGACCTTGCGTCGGGAGCAGGTAGAGTGCTCGGCCCACATGAAGGCGAGCTGCATGTAAGTCGCCTCCGGGGTGGGGCGTCCGTCGGGTCGGGTCCAGTTCGGCATGGGGTGCATGGTCCTCCTCTCGATCTCTTTGCCCTCCGAAATCGAGATCTAACAGAGATTTATTTGCCTCCTTAAAGATAACCGGGCGTACTGCGTATAAGAGGCAATAGAGGGATCAGCCCCTGCCCGTTCGAAAAGGAGACGCTATGCGGAAACACCGGGCCTTGTTGGCTTTTTCGCTGGTACTTGCCTCAACCTGCACCCTGGCCGCCGCCGCGTTCGGCGAAGAAATGGTGGTGGATAGCGCCAAGACCTATACCCCGGGGGCCAACAACGGCCAGCCCGGCTACTGGGTCACGTTCACCCGCCAGCATTTCACCAAGAATCAGATGTTCATCGCGAGCCCCGTCGGGCGCTACGACGCGACCATCCAGGAGGTGCTCGCCAAGAACGGGCTCAACCGGGCGCTCAGCCCGGCCGAGCTCACCAACATCTACAACCAGTACGGGATCCCCTTCGCGTCGGGCGCCAGCTACGATTCGGCCGCCTACCACAACTTCGACTGGAACGGGACTCTCGCCCGGATCCAGGCCGACGCGGCCGCCGGTCGGCTGAGGGTCGCCTCGCTACCGTCGTCCTACGTCGAGTCGCTGGCCGCTGAGCTGAATGCCAACAACTCGGCCGCCCTGGTGGCCAAGCTGGGCCCGGCGGCGGTCGATGCCCTGATCGAGAATGCGTTCAGCGCCAACAACGGGGCCCAGGTGGGCGAAGGTGCGGGCTACGGCAACGCCGGCGTCTACACCTACTGGGGTGACAACGGCAAGGGCGGCTATCTGTCGCCCGGCTGGCATACCCTGGGCTACTCGCACGGGATTGCGGTCCGCAACCCCGCCCAACTCGACCAGGGCGTCTACAATCGGGACGCCAACCGCAGCATCCGCGACATCCTACTCAACTCACCCGGCGACATCGCCTCGCTGCAGGGTAGCCCGAACGTCGACTCGATCATCCAGGCGGCCAGGTTCACGGCGATCGCCGGCGGGATCGACCAGGGCCTCAACCCGGTCGGGCTCAAGATCGACACCTGGGTCAACACGGCGAACGGTCCCGTCCACATCGTCGAGAGCCAGCCCACGTCGGCGCGCCTGCGCGACCTGTCGCGCTTCCTGGTGGCCGACCAGTGGACGACGCACTCGCCGATCGCGCTGGACCTCAACCACGACGGCAAGATCGGGGTGACGGGCTCGTCGACGGCCCAGAAGCGCCTGCACGAGCACGGCTTCGTCGCCCAGGGCGCCGTTTGGTTCGACATCATGGCAAACGGCAAGAAACAGCACGTCGAATGGCTCAACAACGACGGGGACGGCTTCCTGGTCGACGACACCAACGGCCGGGTGAGCAAGGCGGCGGCCAAGACCGGCGAGATCGACGCCCACGCCCTCTTCGGCGACGCGATTGGCTACGCCAACGGCTATCACAAGCTGGCCGTCCTCGCGGCCAAGAAACAGGTCGCGAGTACCCTCAGGATGAGCGATGCGGTTTCCTGGAACCTTCTCTGGCACCAGAAGCCAGTGCTGAAGGGCAAGGAACTGACCTCGCTCAAGGTGTGGGTCAACAAGAAGCACGACGGTTTGGTGCATCCCGACGAGCTCTACTCGCTGGCATCCTTGGGCATCACCGAGATCGGGACGCGGCCTGAAATCAAGAAGAACGCGAGCGGCGAGTACGTCATCCAGTCGTACTTCATCCAGCACGGTAAGCGCTACCTGACCGAGGACGTGTGGTTCGCCGAGGACCCCGCGACCCAGAAGAAGTAGTCGGCGCCGGGCAGGAGGAAGCAAGATGAAGCGACACAAATCCGCGGCGATCGCCGCCGGGCTGATGGCCTTCAGCCTCTCGGCCGGCGCCTACGCCGCCACCGACCCGGGTCCTGGGTGGACCCTCTTGGATCAGCAGACGATCCGCTACTTCGAACCGGGCAACGTGCCCCCGGGGGACGCGAACGCGGGCAGCGGGATCTCGGGCGGGCCCGGTTCTTCGGACTGGCTCTTGACCAACACGGAGACCATCCGGGTGTTCGTGCCGGCGAAGGACTCGGGAGGGCAGCTGATTTCGACCAGCTTCTCGGGGACCTCTCAGGACCGCCAGAGGGTGCCCTTGGGTCAGCTGACGGTGAACGGGTCCCTCACGAAGGACGCTCCGTACTCGGACAACAACCCGGCCCACTGGGCGAGCGCTCGGGCGGGTGATTCGCTGCGGTACTCGGTGCCGCGTTACCAGGTCACCCACCAGGCGTTCAGCGTGTACAACCAGTACGGCTGGGAGTACCGGACGATCAGCCACTTCGTCGACACCTACCGGGTGTCCCAGGAGGTGGATGCTGGTAACGGCGTGGTGTTCGTGGACAACCACACCTACACCCAGTCCCGGGACCAGGCGGGCCCCTGGGGGTCGGCCTCTCTGGACGCGGGCCTCAACCAGTTCGTGCGGAACGGGGTGGTGAATGGGCTCGATCGGCTGAGCGACCTGGCCTTCGCCGTGGCGACGAACACGACGGGGGCGGCGAGCCGGGCCGGAAGCGGGACGGGTAAGGCGTCGAGCTTCCTGTCGGACAAGAATTCGGGGGCGTCCAAGGAGCGGTTGGACGGGTCGTTCAAGCGTAAGAGCATCGGGGCGGACAAGGCCGCGGCCTCGAAGTCCAAGGAAAGGCCGGTGACGGGCGGGATCGCCCTCATCGCCCGCCTGCCCTTGGTGGTGCTCGCCGCGCCGACTCCGGCCCCCACTCCGACGCCTCAGAACCAGAACCAACAGGGCCAGAACCAACAGGGCCAGAACCAGCAGGGTCAGAATCAGAATCAAAACCAACAAGGTCAGAACCAGCAGGGCCAGAATCAGAACCAGCAGGGCCAGAACCAGGTCACTCAAGCCGACTGGGTGGGGACTTGGACGACCCAGCTAGGCACCACGTTTACGCTGACGGCCGTGGGAGCCGACCAGATCCAGGTCTCGGTGACCCTCTTCGGTAACACTTACTCGGAGGTGGGCACCCTGAACGGCGATTGCAAGGAGCTCAAGAAGGACACTGGCAGCGTGAAGTTCGCGATGCACTTCCACCAGGACCAGAACCCGGTGAACTGGGAGGGTGACGGCAGGGCTCCGGTCATCGGGAGCTTCCACATCACCCCGGCCGCCAAGCAGTAGACACCAGGCTGGCTACAGCCGGAGGGGCCCCCGCAAGGGGGCCCCTCGCCATCTATCCGCTTCTTGGTGGGTGTCGGTTCACGCCCTCATTTTCCCTCAGGAACCGAGATCTAACGGAGATTTATTCGGCCTTACAAAAAGATCGCCGCGAACTGCGTATAAGAGGCAATAGAGGGTTCAGCCCTGCCCTGTCGAAAAGGAGTCACTATGCGGAAACATCGGGCCCTGATGGCGCTCTCGCTGGTACTTGCCTCCACCTGCACCCTGGCCGCCGCTGCGTTCGCGGAAGATATGTACGTCGACACCGACAAGACCTACACCGCCGGCACCAACAACGGTCAGGCCGGCTTCTGGATCGAGTACACTCGCAAGCACTTCGCGCGTAACGCCAACTACATCGCCAGTCCGGTCGGCCGCTACGACGCGACCATTCAAGAGGTCCTGGCCGGTGCGGGTCTCAACCGGGCGCTCAGTCCGGCCGAGTTGACCAACATCTACAACCGGTACGGGATCCCGTTCGCATCGTCAGCCTCCTACGACGGGGCGGCCTACCACAACTTCGACTGGAACTCGGCTCTCGCCCAGATCCGGGCCGACGTGGCGGCGGGACGGCTGTCGGCCCCGTCGGCTCCGGCCTCGGATCTGGCTCTGGTCAACAAGCTGCTCAACGCCAACAGCTCGAGCGCGCTCATCGACTCGCTCGGCTCCAGCACCCTCGACTCCTACATCCGCGAGGCCTATGCCCAGAACCAGGCCGCCGCCGCTGGGCAATGGATGGGGGCCGACAACTTCCACGGCGGGGCCTACACTTACTGGGGCGATACCGGCAACGGTCGCTTCGACGCCCCTGGCTGGCACACCCTGGCAAACGCCCACGGCATCAACTACCTCAACAACGCGCAGATCGACCAGGCGACCTTCAATCGGGATGCCAATCGCAGCATCCAGGACCTACTGTTCAACGCCCCCCAGGACCTCAAACAGTGCACGGGGGCGGGCAACGTCGATTCGATCCTGACGGCGGCGCGCTTCACGGCGATTGCCGACCAGATCGACAAGGGGATAAACCCGGTCGGACTCAAGATCGACCAGTGGGTCAACACGACGAACGGCCCGGTGCACATCATCGAAAGCCAGCCCTCGGCGGCGCGACTGCGTGACCTCGCTCACTGGCTGATCGCCTCGGAGTGGACGACGCACTCGCCGATCGCGCTGGACCTCAACCACGACGGCAAGATCGGGGTGACGGGCTCGTCGACGGCCCAGAAGCGCCTGCACGAGCACGGCTTCGTCGCCCAGGGCGCCGTTTGGTTCGACATCATGGCAAACGGCAAGAAACAGCACGTCGAATGGCTCAACAACGACGGGGACGGCTTCCTGGTCGACGACACCAACGGCCGGGTGAGCAAGGCGGCGGCCAAGACCGGCGAGATCGACGCCCACGCCCTCTTCGGCGACGCGATTGGCTACGCCAACGGCTATCACAAGCTGGCCGTCCTCGCGGCCAAGAAACAGGTCGCGAGTACCCTCAGGATGAGCGATGCGGTTTCCTGGAACCTTCTCTGGCACCAGAAGCCAGTGCTGAAGGGCAAGGAACTGACCTCGCTCAAGGTGTGGGTCAACAAGAAGCACGACGGTTTGGTGCATCCCGACGAGCTCTACTCGCTGGCATCCTTGGGCATCACCGAGATCGGGACGCGGCCTGAAATCAAGAAGAACGCGAGCGGCGAGTACGTCATCCAGTCGTACTTCATCCAGCACGGTAAGCGCTACCTGACCGAGGACGTGTGGTTCGCCGAGGACCCCGCGACCCAGAAGAAGTAGTCGGCGCCGGGCAGGAGGAAGCAAGATGAAGCGACACAAATCCGCGGCGATCGCCGCCGGGCTGATGGCCTTCAGCCTCTCGGCCGGCGCCTACGCCGCCACCGACCCGGGTCCTGGGTGGACCCTCTTGGATCAGCAGACGATCCGCTACTTCGAACCGGGCAACGTGCCCCCGGGGGACGCGAACGCGGGCAGCGGGATCTCGGGCGGGCCCGGTTCTTCGGACTGGCTCTTGACCAACACGGAGACCATCCGGGTGTTCGTGCCGGCGAAGGACTCGGGAGGGCAGCTGATTTCGACCAGCTTCTCGGGGACCTCTCAGGACCGCCAGAGGGTGCCCTTGGGTCAGCTGACGGTGAACGGGTCCCTCACGAAGGACGCTCCGTACTCGGACAACAACCCGGCCCACTGGGCGAGCGCTCGGGCGGGTGATTCGCTGCGGTACTCGGTGCCGCGTTACCAGGTCACCCACCAGGCGTTCAGCGTGTACAACCAGTACGGCTGGGAGTACCGGACGATCAGCCACTTCGTCGACACCTACCGGGTGTCCCAGGAGGTGGATGCTGGTAACGGCGTGGTGTTCGTGGACAACCACACCTACACCCAGTCCCGGGACCAGGCGGGCCCCTGGGGGTCGGCCTCTCTGGACGCGGGCCTCAACCAGTTCGTGCGGAACGGGGTGGTGAATGGGCTCGATCGGCTGAGCGACCTGGCCTTCGCCGTGGCGACGAACACGACGGGGGCGGCGAGCCGGGCCGGAAGCGGGACGGGTAAGGCGTCGAGCTTCCTGTCGGACAAGAATTCGGGGGCGTCCAAGGAGCGGTTGGACGGGTCGTTCAAGCGTAAGAGCATCGGGGCGGACAAGGCCGCGGCCTCGAAGTCCAAGGAAAGGCCGGTGACGGGCGGGATCGCCCTCATCGCCCGCCTGCCCTTGGTGGTGCTCGCCACGCCGACCCCGGCTCCGCAGAACCAGCAGGGTCAGAACCAGAATCAAAACCAGCAGGGCCAGAACCAACAGGGCCAGAACCAACAGGGCCAAAACCAGCAGAACCAGCAGAACCAGAACCAGCAGGGCAACCACTTCTCCAAGGCGGATTGGCTCGGGATCTGGCAGACGGCCCGGGGGAACCAGATCGAATTCCGGGATGCGGGCGGCAACCAGGTAGAGGTGATCGTCTCCGCCATCGGGGTGGACGTGGTGGCGACCCTGAACGGGGGCTGCGACGCCCTGCAGAAGCCGAACGGGCCTGGGCCGATCCACGTCGACCTGCACGTGCACCCGGCCGATGAAGACCATCCGGTCACCATGGATGGACACTTCCGGGTTCCGCCGAACGACATCCAGGTGACTACTTCGACCCATCAGTAGCGACTGATCCGACCGAGAGGGGCCCCCACCCGGGGGCCCCTTCACCCTTAGGGCAGGTTGAACCGCCGGACGCAGTGGTTGCCCTGATCAACGACGTAGAGTCCGCCAGACGGGTTGTAGGCGAGCGCCAAAGGGGTACGGAAGCTCGCCGATGCGGGGAGACCCCCATCTCCGGCGTATCCGGAGGCCCCGGTGCCGGCTAGGGTGGCGACCGTGCCATCGGCCCGAACGACCCGGATCCGCTGATTGCCCGTGTCCGCCACGAACAGATCGCCCAGGTTGTCCACGGCCACCCCGGATGGCGCCGTGAAGCTGGCGGCCTCCGCCGTCCTTCCATCCCCGAAGAACCCGATCAGGCCGTTGCCCGCCACGGTTGATACCGTGCCGTCGGGGCCGATCTTGCGGATCCGGTTGTTGCCGGTGTCGGCGATGTAGAGGTTGTCCTGCGAGTCGACGGCCAGATCGGCCGGGTGATTGAATCGGGCCTGCAGGGCCGGACCCTGGTCTCCTCCGAATCCGGCCGTGCTGGTGCCGGCGTAGACGCCGATCTTCCACTCGTGTGAGGCGTCCAGCTTGAGGATCCGGTTGGCGGCGCTCTCGCAGACGTACAGGTTGCCGCCCGAGTCGAAGGCCATGCCCGTCGGTCCCTGTAGCCGCGCGTTCAGGCCGGCGATGGGAGCGGCGCCCACCACGAGCGTCGTCGCCCCGCCGCCCGCCACGGTGATCAGGTGGTGGCTCGGATCGACGCAGCGGATCATCTGATTGCCCGTGTCGGCGATGAAGACCAGGCCCGAGGCGTCGTCCGAGACGACCTTGGCCGGGGCGTTGAGCTGCAGCTGGGTCAGGTTGGCCCCATCCCCGTTGTTTCCGGGCTGTCCGGTGCCGACGTAGGTGCTCAGGTCCCCGTCGTAAGTGAGGCGGCGGATGCGATGATTGCCCGTGTCGGCGATGAGCAGGTCTCCCCGGTTGATCGCGACGCCGGAAGGGGTGTTGAGGGCGGCCTGCAGCGGGTTACCGTGGTCGCTCCCGACACCAGGCTGGCCGGTGCCCACCACGGTGGCGATCGCCGCGTCCCTGGTCCCGGTCGGGTCCGGAGTGGGTGAGCTCGAGGGACCCGGGCCGTGCGAGGGAGCCGGGTGCGTGGGGCGCGGTCGGGGGGGCGCGTTCGGCGGGGGCGGGGATCCGCAGGCGGCCAGCATGGCCAGGGCCACCCAACTGAAACGGCGCACGGCTACCTCAACAGACGGACGACCGCGTTGTCTCGGTCGGCCACGACGATGCCTCCGTCGGGGCGGATGGCGACCCCGCTCGGTTGGTTGAACTGGATGGCCCCGGCGGTGTTGGACAGCCCGGGGGCGTTGGTACCGGCGAGCGTGCGAACCGCGCCGTCGGGGCTCACCTGCCGAATCGCGTGGTTGAAGGTGTCGGCCACGATCACGTCACCCTGGGCGTCCACGGCGACCCCGGCCGGGAAGTTCAGGCGGGAATGCTCCGCGGGGCCGTCGGTGAAGCCCAGGATCCCGTTGCCCGCGATCGTCGAGACGGTGCGGTCGGGGCCGATCCGGCGCACCCGCTGGTTGCCGTAGTCGGCCACGAAGAGGCTCCCGCCCGCATCGAGCGCGAGCTTGTGAGGCAGGTTGAAGTAGGCGCGCGCGGCGGGGCCGTCGGCGAAGCCTCGCGCGTCGTTGCCGGCGTACCGCGAGACGGCCCCGTCCGGCGTGACGCGGTCGATCCAGGTGGTCGCCGAGAGGTAGAGGGTACCCGAGCGATCGCAGGCGATCCCGAACAGCTCGATCGGCTGGTACTCCGAGCCGTCGGCGTTGTGCAGGGCGAGGGTGCTCACGTGTCCGTCTCGGGTGACCCGGCGCACGCCGTCGAAGTCGACGACGTACAGGTCGCCGTTGGGGGCGATCGCCACGTCCTTGGGACCCATGAAGCTCGCGAGCGATCCCACTCCGTCGGCCCGCCCCGGCGTGCCGCCCGCGCCCCCGGCGAGGGTCGAGACGGTGCCACTGGGCGAGATCTGGCGGATCCGGTAGGCATAAGGCTCGGCCACGAACACGGTGCCGTCGGCTGCGACGGCGACCCCCTCCGGGGCCTGGAACTGGGCCTGTCCCGCCGCCCCGTCGCGCTTCCCGGCCGTCCCGGTCCCGGCGAGCGTCGAGGCCGCGAGGTTGGGCCGGGCCAGCTGGATCTGCGGTGCGACCGAGACCTGGCCCGGGGTGTAATCGGCCGTTACCCCCGGCCCGGGGTCGTCCGGCGGCGGCGCGACCGTCTCGGGGGGCCGCGCGCAGCCTGCCATCGCCAATCCCGCCATGACGGCCAGCCACACGCCTTGCAAACCCTTCATCCGGGCCTCCTCTCGGGCTCTCGGGGTCATGGCGAGAGCCTAGGGGCCCCGAGTGACGGAGCCTTGACGCCTCGATTAAGCAGCCATTAAACCCTCGTTGGCCAGGATTCATCCCGGCGTAACGAACAGGTCAAGCTGAGGCAAGGCGAGCTCACTAGGCTACCGTGGCTAGAGGCCCAGTGGGCGGTAACCGGGGAGCTTTGGCCGTGCCCTACCTTTACTTGCTCGTGGCCGTGCTCGGAGCGGCCCTCATCTGGACCTGGAAGCAGCCTGGGGAACGGTTGGCCAAGGTATCCGATCGCCTCAACGCCCTGGATGCCAATCGGCCGGTTTCGTTGCCGCTCGATCCCCCGCGGGTGGCCGAGGTGCAGCGCCGGCGCCGCCGCCGGACGCGGCGCCGCCAGTGGGGGGAGTGGGCGGCCCGGGTCGGGCCCGGGGCCGGGGTCGCGCTCGCGGCGCTCTGCCTGCTGGCGCGCGCCTGGCAGACGTGGGGCCTTGGCCGGACCGGGCTCACCCTGGCCTTGGTGGCCGTCGGGGCCTGGCTGGTCGGGTGGTGCTGGGAGCGCTGGCGGTGCAGTCAGGTCCGCCGGCAGTTCTTGCCTGCCTTGCAACTCTTCGCTCAACAGCTATCTGCCACCAACAGCGACTTCACGGCCCTGGAGGCGGTCGTGTCCCTGGCCCCGTTCCCCATCGCCGAGGAGTTCCGGAGGGTCCGCGCGGCACTCCTGGCCGGGGCGACCGATGAGCAGGCCTGGGCCGGTTTCGCCCGGCGCACCCCCTCGGCCGAGATCCGCCTGGTCAGCGAGGTGTTGCGCCGGGTCGAGGGTCGAGGGGCAAGGCTCGCCGGTCTGCTCTTCACCGTGCACGGGTGGTTGGTCGAGAGGGCCCGCCTGAGGCGCCGGCGCGATCGCCGGGCGGACAGGCAGCGAGGGCTCGCATGGGGGTTGGTCACGTCGGCGTCGCTCCTCGCCGCTCTTCGCCTGGGCCAGGGCGGGGGGTTGCCGCTCGCGGCAGAGGCGGGGCTCCTGGGGTGTGCTCTCGCGGTGGGGGTGCTCGATGGCCTGGCGAGTGAGCTGCGTGATGGCGCTTAGCCTCCTATCGGTTTTGAGTCTGGTCGGCCTGATGGTCTGGCTGCTAGTGAGAACCTGGAAGGCCTCCCGGCGCCGCGTGGCGGTCCAGGAAAGGCTGCATGCGCTCGACCGGGATCCCCCGCCTTCGCCAATCAGCGTCGAGGGCCGGAGCCGGCTCCGGCCCCCGGGGCGCGGGATCGAGACGATCGCCATGATCGTCCTACCGGTCGCCGTCTGGCTCTTGCCCTACCAGCGTGACGCCGCGTTCTGGAGGGTGGCCGTGCTCGCCTCGACGGGCGGGCTCGCGATCGCCCTGACGACCCTCGCCTGGTCGATCCACCGCCGCCAGGCGCGGGGGCGGGTCGAGTCGGTGTGGCGGCTCGCCGGTTCCTGTGCGGCGGGCAGCAGCCTGGAGTCGGCCCTGGGGGCCCTCGTGCGGGATCGGGATCCGGCCGATCGGCCCTTCAAGCGGGAGGCCTGGCGCTACCTGCAGGAGAGCCGCATGGGGGTTTCCCGCTCAGAGGCCCTGGCCGCGCTCGAACGCCGGCTGAGATCCCCCGAATGGACCCGGGTCTCGATCGCCCTGCGCCAGAGCGGCAGCCGGCCCTCGGAGCTCGCGGCGACGCTCGCGGCCGGCGCCCTTGAGCTCGAACGGCAGGCGTCCCGGGCCGATCGGTCGGGGATGCTGGCCGGGGCGATCGCGGTCGCCTGCCTGGCGCTGGTGCCGCTGTTGGCGATCGCCTGGGCCCCATGAGTTCGGGCCGGCGAGAAACCTCGCCGGCCCGGGGAACCGAGGGGGGACTAGATCGCCTGCTGGGCGTCGATCCGGCCGTGCCCGTAGTGGGGGTCGAAGCTGCCAAGCATGCCCGTGGGGTGGGCGGCCGCGCCCTCGATCCGGGCCTTGACCTGGTCGGGGGTGAGCTCGGGGTGGGCGGCGCGCACCAGGGCGGCCAGACCGGCGACGTGCGGGGTCGCCTGCGAGGTGCCGGTCAAGTAGGCGTACTTGGGCGTGGCGCGCATCCCGTTCTTCTCCCAGAAGGCCTTGTCCTGGGCGTACTCATCCATTCCGGCCACGTGGTAGGTCGGGAAGGTCGAGAGGATGCTGTACCCGGGGGCCGACACCGACTCCCACGAACCGAACTGCGAGAAGCTCGGCACCTTGTCGTTGATGTCGGTCGCGCCGACCGCGATCACACCGGGGTAGGCGGCCGGATAGCTCTTCTGGCCGCTGCCGTTGTTGCCCATCGCCGCGACGACCACGCAGCCCTTGCTGAGGGCGTAGGCCACCGCCTGGGCACCGGTCTGGGTCTGCTGGGGGCCGCCGAGGCTCATGCTGATGATGGTCGCCCCGTGATCGGCCGCCCACCGGATGCCCTCGGCAATTGAGGCGTCCGACCCGCTGCCGTCGGCACCCAGCACCTTGATGGGCATGAGCTTGGCGCCGGGCGCCATCCCGACGATCCCGCCGGCGTCGTCCTTGAGGCTCGCCGCGATGCCGGCGCAGTTAGTGCCGTGACCGTTGTCGTCGGCGGCGGACTGGGACGGATCGGCCGTGTTGGTACCAGCAACCAGCTTGGGGGCGAGGTCGGGGTGGGTCAGGTCGATGCCCGTGTCGATGACGGCGATGACCTGGCCCTCGCCGGTGGTCTTGCCCTGCACGTCGAGGGCGTGGGTGATCTTGGGACCGTACTCGCCGGGGAAATTGGCGCCCTGGGCTCCGAGGCGGCCGCCCCGGATGGCGACGGGCGTTTCAGGGATCGTGAGCTTGTAGTTGGGCTCGGCGTACTCGACCGTCGGGTCCTGCCGCAGGGCCTCGAGGGCCGCCTCGACGTTGCGATCGGTGACGGCGTCGATCTCGAGGCCGCTCTTCGTAGCGCTCCGGACGGACCGGACGTGGGCGACCGATTGAGTGCTCATGACCCCGGCGCGGCGCTTGACGATGATCTGGGGCACGCCGCCCACCGAGTAGACCTGGGTGAGCGAGACCGGGGCCGAGGCGCCCCGGATGGCGAGGTTGCCAGCGGGAAGGCCGCAACCGACGAGGGCGAGGGCGGAAAGCGTACCAGCAACGAGGGAAAGGTGGGCCGATCGGGCCATGGGCGGGTCCTCCAATTCAGCGAAACGTGCGCGGGTTCGAACTATCGAGAAGCCCCGAAGGGCGCGTGGACGAACGAATTGGATGGGGGCCTAAGCCCTATATATGAAACCCAGGCCAAGCTAAACCTTGGGTTAACCTGAGTTAAATCAGGATAACCTGAAGGTTAACCGTGTGGCAATACCTTTAACCGAAACTTAACTTGAGGCCGTGGTCCGCACCTGGCGGGCGATGGGTTGCGTTGGTTGGTGCTTGGAGCCGCTCCGCCGCGGAGCTAGACTGTCCGCGACGCGCAGGATGCGCTAGTGCCGCGGAAGGCAAGGATGCCCGAGAGCGGCCGACGCGCAGGATGCGCTCGTGAGGGGCGGCATGCAGATTGAGCGGGTGGTGATCGAGCGCAAGGATGGGGACACCTTCTGCGGCATCCTCACCTACGAGCACGCCCTGCGCCATCAGATGTTGACCTGGAGCTTCCACCTGGACACGGAGCGGAAGGTCGTGCTCCTGCTCTATCCAGCGAGTTCGGCGACGGCCTACCCCGAGGTCCAGCTCCACTACCGCGAGCTGGCGGATGCCATCCTGGACGCGATCCTGAACCGGGCCTCGCCTTAGCGGGTGCTCTGAAAGGCCGTCTAGGCCGATTCCTGGCTCGCCAGGGCCTGGTAGAGGTCTGCTTCGGAGCAAGCCCCCAGCTCGATCAAGATGGGGCCCAGGCGCGCGCCAGAGCGTTCTTGCACGCCGAGAGCGGCTTCGATCTGGGCCACCGAGACGAGACCCCGGCGCAGCATGGTCTGACCGAGCCTCACGTCGTGATACTGGTCCTCGAGGGTGCTACGCAACTGGTTGAAGGTGATGTAACCCAGCCCGAGCAAGATCTCGCCAATGCGGAGATAGGGGCTTTCTTCCTGGGTGGCCAGCGCGCTCGACAGCTGCTCGGCCGTGATCATCCGCCTGGCCAGCAGAAGGGATCCGAAGTGTGCCGACTCCGCCGGTACCTTGCGGCCAGAGGGGCCCACCACGGCCGAAACCAGCGGCTCGGGGGCGGAAACATGGTGGGCCTGCGGGTGATGCAAAGATCCTCCTCGGCTGATCATCGCGTCTTCAGCCAACTTGCCCGCTATTATAGGCGAACAAGCGAGGAACCATGCGATTTTTAACGATAGTTTAACTTTCCGCGCTAGAACAACTTGGCTTTGACCTTGAGCGATCCGTCCCGGTCGAAGACGTCCCGGCCCCGCGTCTGTTCGAGGAGCGGCTCGAGCGAGGCGAGCGTCCCGTCCAGCTTGGTCGTCACCTTGTCGAGCCGGTCGAGCAGGCGCGGCAGGCGCGCGAGGCTCGGGGTCAGGGCGTCGAGCGTGCTGGGCAGGCGTTCCAGTGAGGGCTGCAGGCCATCGAGGGTGCGATCGGTCTTGGCGATCAAATCCGGGCCGTTCTTGGCCAGCGCCCGCACGGCCGGGTCGAGGGCCTCGCTCGAGCGATCGAGCCGGGCGATCAGGCCGGGGGCGTGGGCCGCGATCGCCTTGCTCGTCGGCTCGAGGTCGGCCGTCATGTGGTCCAGGCGCCCGGCCAGACCCGGCACGGCGTCGGCCGCCCGGTCGAGGCTGCTCACGAGGTGGTCGATCTTGCCTTCGTTGGCCGTGAGCATCCGGTCGAGCGTGGTGAGGGTCTCGGCGGCCTTGTCCATGGTCGTCCCGAAGCGATCCTCGCGGCCGCGCAGCGTGAGGGCCAGCGAGTGCATGACCGAGGCGACGTCCCGGGGGTCGACGTCTTTGAGCACCGGGCCGATTTGCTTCATGACCTCGTCGACCTCGACCGGAACCGTGGTCTGGCCGATCGTATCGCCGTCGCGCAAGAGGGAGGCCGTCTCGGATTGGGGCAACAGCTCGACGTACTTCTCGCCCAAGAGGCTCTTCATGCGAATCGCCGCCCGCACATCCTGGCGAATTTGGGCGTCCGTCTTGAGCCGCAGCTTGACCAGGGCCTTGTCGTGGGCGACCGACAGGCTCTCGACCGAGCCGACGTTGACGCCCGCGATCAGGACGGCGCTGTCCTTGACGAGGCCCGCCGCGTTGTCGAACTTGGCCGACACGACGATGGCCCGCCCGACCTTGAGGCCACCCACGGCGATCGCCATGTAGGCGAGCACCCCCAAGGCAGCCAGGATGAAGGCCCCCAGCGCGACGTCGGTCCAGAGCTTGCGTTCCATGCGGTCCCTTCTTGCTAATTTAGACGACCTGGATCGGCCCCTCCGAGCTGCGATCGAAGAATTGCCGCAGGATCGGATGGTCCGACTGGCGGAGCTTCTCGGTGGAGCCGTAGGCGATCAGCTGGCTCTTGTAGAGCATGGCGATCCGATCGGCCACCTGGAAGGTGCCAGGGATGTCGTGGCTGATGACGATGAAGGTGAGACCCAGCTCGTGCTGCATGCGCCGGATCAGCTTGTCGATGGCGTCCGACATGACGGGATCCAGCCCCGAGTTGGGTTCGTCGAAGAGGACGATTTCGGGTTCCAGGGCGATCGCCCGGGCGATCCCGACCCGCTTGCGCATGCCGCCCGACAGCTCGGACGGGAACTTGTGCTCGATGCCGGGCAGGCCCACCTGGGCGAGCTTCCGGGCTACGATCTCGCGGACCTCTCGCTCGGGCTTGCGGGTATGCTGCTTGAGCGGGAAGGCGACGTTCTCGCCGACGTTCATCGAGTCGAACAGGGCCCCGTCCTGGAACAGCATCCCGAACTTCTTGCGCAGCTCGTAGAGCTCGCGCTCCTTGAGCCGGGTGATGTCCTGGCCGTCGATCAGGATCTCGCCCCGATCCGGCTTCAGGAGCCCGACCAGAAGCTTGATGAAAACGGACTTGCCGGTGCCCGACGGACCGATGATGACCGTCGTCTTGCCGCGCTCGATGCGCAGGCTCACGTCGTCGAGGACCTTCTGGCGACCGAACGCCTTGGAGACCCCCTTGAACTCGACGATGGTCGAGGGCAAGAGGGGGCCGGATCCGGTGATGAGGCGCGTCTTTTCGGTCTCCATACTGCCCTTCTACCCGATCCTAGCCGAAAAGGGCCTCGGAGAGGAAGTAGTTGACGATCACGATGACGGTCGCGACGGCCACGACCGTTCGGTTGATGGCCCGGCTCACGCCCTGCGGTCCCGGGCCCGAGTGGTAGCCGTAGAAGCAAGCGATCAGGCAGGTCACGATCGAGAAGATCATCCCCTTGAGCATGGCGGCCGAGAGGTCGCGCATGGTCACGTAGCGCGTCACGTCGGAGAGGAAGGTCCCCGAGTTGACCCCCAGCTGGAACACGGCCACCATGTAGCCGCTCGCGATCGCGGCCAGGCTCGCGAACAGGATGAGGGCCGGGGCCACGAACAGGAAGGCGAGGAAACGCGGGGCCAGCAAGTAGCGGTACGGGTTGACGGCCATGACCTCCAGGGCGTCGATCTGCTCCTTGATCCGCATGGTCGCGATGGTGGCCGTCATGTCGGTGCCGGGCTTGGCCGCCATCATGGCCCCCACGATGATGGGGGCGAACTCGCGCAGGCACATTAGCCCCGAGTAGGCGCCTACCATGTCCTGGCCCCCGAACTTCTGGAAGGCGAAGTAGCCGACGAGCACGATATTCGAGCCGACGAAGGCGCAGATCGCCATGATCACGGGGAAGCTCTCGAGGCCGATCTTGATCATTTGGTCGATGACCCAGCGGGGGCGCGGCGGGTGCAGGATCGTCCAGCGCAGGATCCGGCCGAAAAAGCGCATGAGGGCGCCGAGCTCGGCGAGAAATAGGCTGCTCTTGGATCCCAGCTGGGCGATCATCCCAACACCTTGAGGAGGGCCGTCGTGATGAAGTAGTTGGCGATGGCGATCGCCACGATGGCGTGGACGACCGTCTTGTTGGCCGCCCGGCCAACCCCCTGCGCCCCGCCCGTCACGTGGTAGCCGTAGAAGCAGGCGATGACCCCGATCAGCAGGCCGAACACGACGCTCTTGGCCATCCCCCCGAAGATGACGTTCATGTGGACGAAGTCGAGCAGGTTGGCGACGAAGACCCCCTTCGTCACCCCCTTGAGCCCCACGGCGACCGCGTAACCGCCCAGCATGCCGGCAAGCGCTCCGAAGAGGCCGATGAGTGGGCAGGCGACGATGAGGGCCAAGAGCCGCGGCACGACGACGAACTGCATGGGGCGGACGGCCATGACCCCCAGGGCGTCCAGCTCCTCTTTCACCCGCATGGTCCCGATCTCGCCGGCGATCGCCGTGCCGGCCTGGGCGGCCATCATGATGGCCGAGAGGGTCGGGGCCATCTCGCGCAGGATGGATTCCGCCAGGAGGCTGCTCAGGACGTGGTCGGCCCCGAAGATCCGGATCACAGCGAGGCCCTGCAGGGATCCGATCATCCCGACGGCCGTCATGATGGCGAGCACGGGCACCAGGCACTGGAAGACGACGCTCGAGAGAGCCCGCCGGGTCTCGTCCCAGAAGAAGGGTGGCGTCACGAGCGCCTTGCCCACCTCGGCCACGAACCCGCCCATCGCGCCCAGCACGCTCAGGAAGGTCAGGAAGGGGCGCAAGAGGGCGAACGGCACGTGCGGACTCCATGGAGGGGGACACGCCCATGTACCCGGGGAGGGCTCCCTTGTACCGAGCGGGACAAGCGAGCGACCCCGGGGGGAGGCCCCGGGGTCGCTCTGAGCATGGGTTTGGAAAGGGTTAGTGGCCGGTGCTGGTGCCGGATCCGGGCCAACCGCCGCTGGATCCGCCGCCGGTGCTGGGCCAGCCACCGCTCGATCCACCGCCGGTACTGGGAAAGCCGCCGCCCGTGCCACCGCCGGTCGAGCCACCCGTCGAGGAATCGGACGTGGCGGTCGCCTGGACGTCGTCGGACGACTTGGTCGGAGAGACCGTGATGGTGGTCGTCTGACCGCCCGAAAGGGTGAAGGGCTGATCCTGGGTCTCGACCTGCTGTCCCTTCTTGGTGAAGGTGACGGTCACCTTGCCCGAGACGTTCTGGCTGGACGGGTTCTGCAGCTGGACGGTCACGGTCTTGATTTTCTTCCAGAACCAGAAGCCGCTCATCTTCTTATCGGTGACGGTTGCCGAAATTTGGACCGGAGCGGTCGGGGTCGTGCTGCCGCCGGGGTTGAAGACCCCACCCCCCGTGGACCCGCCCGTGTTGCCACCGAGGCCGCCGCCCGTGCTTCCGCCGGTCGTACCGGGATCGGTCGTGGTGGTGCCGGTGCCGCCCGTGCCGTCGTCGACGGCCGCCGGGGACCGGCTGCAGCCGGCCATCAGGCTCATCACCAGGGCACCGACGATCACCAGGACCGCCTTGCTCCGCAAACTGCTCATCTCCACCTCCCGATAACTCCAGAACCCCATGCTCTTAACAGTATTTGGACCATGGCCGGAGGGATCTTGCCTCGAACCGGTTAAACCTGGACTAAGGATCCAGTAAGGTTCCAGTAAACGGCGGCAGTGCGATCAGAAGACCTCGCGGACGAGGTCCCGATCGAGGAGTCGGGCGGCTTCGCGGGCGTTGTCCCGGAAGGTCTCCCCGAGGCCCGGGATCTCCCGGAACTGTTGCAGCAGATCGATCACCTGGCGCAAATGGCGGACCAGTTGCCCCTCGTCGATCCCCGAGGCCTCGATGATCGGGCCCCAATCGAGGCCTTCGGCCCAGGCCTGAGTGAGGCCGACGTAGTCGGGCACCAGGTAGATCGGCTGCTCGATCTCGTACTGGATCATGAGGCGGGCCAGCCGCTTGGCGTCCTTGGCGAGCCGGTCGAACAAGATCCCGAGCGCCGGGCTGAAGGGCCGGCTGCGCCAGCTCTGGCGGCCCCGCACGGGTTCGGCGACGAGCCCGCTCGCGGCCGCGGCCAGCTCGACCGGGCTCAGCCCCTCGAGGTAGCCCTGCGCCAGGGCCTCGGCCGTCACCAGCTCGTTGGTGGTCCGGACGGCGGCGAGCGTCCGCCCGCGTGCCAGGAGCTCGCGCCCACGCAGGAAACCTGCCTCCTCCAGGTAGGAGACCAGCCTGAGGAAGCCTCGCCAGTGGTTCGAGTGGATGTGGTCGATCTCCTTGTTGTACCGGCCGCTCTCCTGTTCGAGCGCCTTGCGCTCGCGGACTGCTTCCTGACAGGCCTTGCGCTCCTTGCAGCCCGTGCACGGGTAGCGTTCCAGGTCCTGGCCGAGGTCGCGCAGCTTGAGCTTGACCTTCGCGACCTCCGGAGGGTCGGTGATGGGCTTGACCAGCTCCTCGAGATCGAGGCCGCTGGTCGCGATCCACTCGTGCCAGGTTGGCCGGTAATCCCCCGGCGTGTGCTCCTGCAGGTAGCTCAGGCGGCTCGCCTTGGTGATCACCTCGCCGGGCAGGCCGTGCACCGGTTCCGCAGGCAGGGCCATGACCAGGTGCCGCGAGCCCAGCCGGCAGATCGCAGGGAACTCGAGGAGGACGGAGAAGTGGATGTCCCCGCTCTTGACCACCTGCACGTCCAGCAGGATGCCGAGCACCGGCTGGGGGTAGCCCGGGGGATGCACGAGGAGCCAGGTGCCGACCGGGGCCTTGGTGAGCTGGGAGGCCGCCGACTGCCTGGAGACGTACTGACGCGAAGTTTCCAGACCATTGAGGCGCTTGCGCAGGCTCTCCCGGTTGGCCCGCATGAGCTTCATGCCTTCCAGGAGCTCGGAGCGGGCCCGGCCCGGCACGAAGGGGCAGGTCGCGTCCAGCTTCGAAAGCCGTTCGTCGGCCCGCAGCTTGCGCTCCGAGAGCAGGGAGACGGCGCCCGAACTCTGAAACTGGGCGAAGCTCTGCTCGACGATCCGACGGGCCTGGGCCAGCTCGTAGCGGTGGACCAGGTTCGCCACCATGTTGAAGTTGAGGGTGAAGCGGCTCTTGAGCGGTTCGGCGCTGTCCCGCACGAGGTGGACGAGGTCCCCGATCGAGTAGCGGTGGCTCGCGAGCACGACCCCGTGCCCGACCTCGTCCATGCCGCGCCGGCCCGCGCGGCCCATCATCTGCTGGAACTCCCCCACCGTGAGCAGCCGGTGCCCCTCGTCGATCCGTTTGATCAGGCTCGCGAGCACGACGGTGCGGGCCGGCATGTTGATGCCCGCCGCCAGCGTCTCCGTGGCGAACACGACCTTGATCAGGGCCCGCTGGAAGAGGCGCTCGATCAGGAACTTCAAGGGCGGCAAGAGGCCTGCGTGGTGGGGAGCGACGCCGTAGGGCAGCCAGTCCAGCCAGCGCTTGGTGGCGTGTGAGCCGAGCATGCCGGGGGTCGCTTGCACCGCCGACTCGACCATGTGGATGATCTGCGCCCGCTCGGCGGGGGTGGTCAGCTCGAGGTCGGCGCTGATCACGTCTCGCGCCTTCTCCTCGCAGCCCTGGCGCGAGAACAGGAAGTAGATGGCAGGCAGCATGTCCTTGAGCTTGAGCTCCCGGACGACCTGGATCGGGTCGGGGGCCTCGACCCATCCCTCTTCATCGCCGAAGCGCTTGACGGCGAGCCGGCCCTGCGGGTTGAACAGCCGCTTGATGCTCGGCACGGCCACGTGGGTCTCGAGCGGCACCGGGCGCTCCAGGTGGGTGATGACCCGCATGGGCTTGTGCACGGAGCTCACCCAGGTCGCGAGCTCGTCGGCGTTCGGGATGGTGGCCGAGAGGGCCGTCACGCTGGTGTTCTTGCCCAGGAAGACGATCGTCTCCTCCCAGACCGTGCCGCGGCCCTCGGTGCCCAGGTAGTGGGCCTCGTCGAGGATCACGTGGGAGACATCGGCCACCCGCTCGGGGTCGACCTGCAGGATGTTGCGCAGGATCTCGGTCGTCATGACCAGGATGGGGGCCTCGGGGTCGATCACGACGTCGCCCGTCATGAGCCCGACCTGGCCGGGAAGACTGGCCTTGAGATCGCGGTACTTCTGGTTGGAGAGGGCCTTGAGGGGGGTCGTGTAGAGGCAGCGGGTGCCGCTCTGCCGAGCGAGGAAGATGGCGAACTCGGCGACCACCGTCTTGCCCGACCCGGTGGGGGCGGAAACCAGCACGGACTCCCCGCGCGCGAGGACCGTCATGGCCTCGGACTGGAAGGGGTCGAGCGGAAATGGTTGGGAGCGGGCGAACTCGGCCACCAGGGCGGCGGGATCGGTCTTCATCATGGTCGGGATCCCTTTCGGCCGCAGTTTACCACGCTCCCCGAAGCGAGCCAAGGTTCGGGCGTGCCCGCGTTCACTTTCCTTTCACGCCGTGAGGGCTAAGATGGGGGCATGTGGGACTTGGAGGAGGGCTTTTGGCGGGAAGGCGATCGCCACCTCGCGGGCGTCGACGAGGTGGGCCGCGGCCCCCTGGCCGGCCCGGTCGTCGCGGCCGCCGTCGTGCTGCCCGGCCCGGACCACCCGAACCACGCCGCCGTGCGGCGCCGGCTCGTGGGATTGACCGATTCGAAGCAGCTGACGGCCCGAGACCGCGAGCGTTTCGCCGAGATCCTCCCTCAAGTGGCGCTCGGGTGGGCGATCGCCCAGGTCGAGGCCCTCGAGATCGATTCCCTCAACATCCTGCGGGCTTCCCAGCAGGCCATGGCCCTCGCCGTGCGCCGCTTGCGGCGGACCGTCAAGCCGGACCGCCTCCTCGTCGATGGCCACCTGACCATCCCGGGCCTGCGCGGGCCCCAGACGGCCCTCGTGAAGGGGGATGGCCGCTCCATGTCGATCGCGGCCGCCTCGGTGATCGCCAAGGTCCACCGCGACGCCCTCATGGTTCGTCTGGACGGGCGGTACCCGGGCTACGGCTTTGCGAGCCACATGGGCTACCCGACGGCCCAGCATCGGGAGGCGATCGCCCGGCTCGGCCTCTGCCCCGAGCATCGGCGGAGCTTCAAACCCTGTCAGGCGGTGGTGTCCGTTGGCTAGATCCTCCTGGTGGTTCCTGCTAACCGTTGTCGTGGCCTTTCCCGCCCGCGCCGGGACCCCCCTCACCCTCGACGAGGCCCTGCGCTTGGCTCAGGCGCGCTATCCCACCGTGCGAGGGGCCGCGCTGACCGAGCAGGCCACCCAGCACGGGCTCGCGGCCGCCCGGTCGGCCCGCTGGCCCGCGCTCGGGATCTCGGGCGGCTATCTGCACACCAGCCCGAACGCCCAGGGCAACCCCTCCTTCGTCGCCAACAACGCCCCGGACGAGTACCGGGCCCAGATCGGGATCACCCAACCCCTCTACAGCGGAGGGGCGCTCGGGGCGGCCATCTCCAAGGCCGAGGCCGATCGCGAGGCGGCCCGCGCCGACGCGCAGGTGGCGGCTCGGCAGCTGGGCTGGCAGGTGACGTCGCAATTCTTCGGGGTGCTCAAGGCGCGCGACACCCTGCGGCTCAACGAGCTCGCGCGCGTGGCGGCCGAGGCCCACCTTCGCGAGGGACAGGTCTTGCTGCGGCACGGGGCTCTGTCCCGGCTCGATGCGACCCGCAACCAGCTGGACGTGTCGAACGCCCAGCTTGACGTCGAGCGCGCGAGCGGAGACCTCACGGTGGCGACCCGCCAGCTGGCCGAATCGATCGGCGGACCGGTGCCGAGCTCGCTCGCCACCCCGGACGTGACCCGGGGGTCGCGCCTGTCGCTCGACGAGGCGATCGCCCGGACCGCCGCGCGGCCAGAGGTCGCCTCGGCTCGCGCCAAGGCCCGCTCGGCCGAGGCCGATTGGCAGATCACCCAGTCGGCCCTGCGCCCGCAGGTCCAGGCCGTGGCGGGCGCCGGCTGGGACGCGGCCACCTTCTACTCCCCGTCGAACGCCGGCTGGGATGCCGGGTTGAACGTGAGCGTCCCCCTCTTCGACTGGGGCCGCCTGGCGGCCCAGGCCCGCTCTTCTGAGCTGACTTACCGTCGCGCAACCGAGGATATCCGCCTGGCCGAGCTGACGGTCCGGACCGAGGTCGTGCAGGCCTACACCGACCGCGACGTCGCCGAGCGACAGGCGCAGACCGCGGCCGAGAGCCTTTCGCTCGCCCAGCAGGCCGCCACCATGGCCCAGACCGGGTACCGGATGGGCTCCATTTCCAACCTCGAGTTCGAGCTGACTCGCCAGCAGCTCTCCGTCGCCCAACGTCGCCTGGCCAGCGCGCGCATGGACGCCATGTTGGCGGCCTTGCGGCTGCGCTGGGCCCTCGGGGAGGCCTTGCCGTGATCCACCGCCTGATCCCGCTGTTGCTCGTCGCTGTCGCGGTGACCGGATGCCATGGGAAGCCCGCCCCCACGGACGACCAGGGGGATGGCCCGCCGATCGTCCGAGTCTCGGCGGCGCCGGTCCGGAGCGTGACGGCCCCTCGGACGGTCGACGGGTTCGGGAGCCTGGTCGTGCCGCCCAACCATCAGAGTGCCGTCGCCTCGGCCGTGGGCGGACGGGTGCTCGCGATCCACGCCCGGGTCGGGCAGCGGGTCGCGCAGGGCGAGATCCTGGTCGACTTGCAGGCGGACCCGACCGCCCAGGCCGACCTCGCGAAGGCCCGCATCATGCTCGAACAGACCCGGCGCGAGCGCGACCGGCAAGAGGCCCTGGTCAAGGCCGGGGTCGCCGCCCGCATGCGCTACGAGGACGCCGAAAGCGCCTATCAGGCTGCCAAGACCGACGTCGCCCTCAAGGAGCAGGCGGCGCGCCTCGCCCGCCAGAACGCCCAGCTGCGGGCCCCGATCTCCGGGGTGGTGACGGAGGCTTCGCTGTCCATCGGGATGGTCCTGCCGGCCCAGACCCCGGCCATGACCGTCTCGGATCTGCACGGGATGTGGGCCGAGGTGGCGATCGCCCCCGACGATCTGCCCCAGATCCGGTCGGACCAGCGTGCGCGGGTGACCCTGTCGGACGGGACAGCGATCGTGGGCCGGGTCGTGAGCGTCAACCGAGTCGTGTCGCCCGACACCCAGCGCGGCAGCGCCCGGATCGCCCTGGAATCACCCCCCGCGGGCGCCGAGGCCGGCGCCTTCGTGCGGGCCCGGATCGACGTGGGCCAGAGCCAGGGTCTCCTGGTGCCGAGCGACTCGGTCGTGGTGCGCGACGGCCAGGAGGCCGTGTTCGTGATTCAGAACGGGGTGGCTCACCTCACCCCGGTCCACCTCGGGGCGTCTGAGGCGAGCGGGACCGTTGTGACTGGCCCGTTGCAGCCCGGGGCGCCGGTCGTGACGACGGGGGCCGCCGAGCTGACGGACGGTGCGAGCGTGAGCCTCGAGGCGACGAAATCGTGAACGTCGCTGACTGGGGGCGGCGCCAGGCCAAGGCGCTGCTGTTCGTCACCTTGATCCTGGCCGTAGCCGGGGCGTTTCTCGCCACCCAGCTGCCCGTGTCCCTGTTTCCCCGGGTCGACTTCCCGCGCATCGTGGTGAGCGCCGACGCGGGCGACATGCCGGTCGACGAGATGGTCGCCTCGGTGACGCGACCGCTCGAAGAGGCCGTCAACTCGGTCCCGGGCGTGGTCAACGTGCGCTCGACGACGAGCCGCGGCGCCGCCGACCTCTCCATCAACTTCGACTGGCACGCGGATATGCCGCAGACCTTCCTCTTGGTCCAGAGCCGGCTCGACCAGATTCGCAGCAGCCTGCCCGCGAACCTCCACCTCGTCACCCGGCGCATGGACCCGACGGTCTTCCCGGTCGTCGCCTACAGCCTCACGTCGGCGACGCGCAGCCCGGTCGAGCTGCGGAACCTGGCCCTCTACACCCTTCGCCCCCTGCTCGTCCGCGTGCCCGGGGTCGCCCAGATCGATGTCCTGGGCGGACAGGCCCCGGAGGCCCTCGTCGAGGTCAACCCGGCCAAGCTGCTCGCCTTCCACGTCTCCGTCACCCAGGTGGCGCTGGCCCTGCAGGCCACCAACCAGACCTCGGCCGTGGGCAAGCTCGAAGAGCACTACCAGCTGTTCCTGACCCTGGTCGACGGACGCTACCAGACCCTCGACCAGATCGCGAAGACCGTCGTCACCTCGAGCCGCGGGGTGCCGGTCATGGTGGGGGACCTCGCCACCGTGCGGCTTTCGACCGCCCCGCAGTGGATCCGGGTCACGGCGGATGGGCACGACGCCGTTCTGGTCAACGTCCTGCAGCAGCCCGGAGGCAACACGGTCGCCGTGGACGGGGCGATTTCCCGGCAGCTCGAGGCGATCCGAGCGAAGCTGCCGAGCGGGGTCGCGATCGCCCAGTACTACAATCAAGCCGATCTGGTCCGCGAGTCGGCTGCGAGCGTGCGGGATAGCATCCTGGTGGGGGTGGCCCTGGGCGCTTTCGTGCTCTACCTGTTCCTGCGCAACTGGCGGATCACCCTGGTCGCCGTCGCGAGCGTGCCCGTCACCGTCGCCATCTCGGTCGTCCTGCTCCACCAACTGCACCAGGGCTTCAACATCATGACGCTCGGAGGGCTCGCGGCCGCGATCGGCCTCGTGATCGACGACGCCATCGTGATCGTCGAGAGCATCAGCCATCACCTGAGCGAGACGGGCGAACGGGTGGCCGCCGTGAACTCGGCCCTGCGCGAGCAGATGAAACCCTTCCTAGGCTCGAGCCTGTCCTCGGTGATCGTCTTCCTGCCGCTCGCCTTTCTCTCTGGCGTCACGGGGGCCTTCTTCAAGTCGCTCGCGCTCACCATGGCCTCGGCCCTCGTCGTTTCGCTGGGCCTCTCCATCCTGGTCATCCCGATCGTCTCGAGTCGCCTGTTGCCCCGTCAGTCCATCCGGTCCAGCCAGGGGACTCCTCGACTGGCGACCTTCTACCGTCGCCTGATGGGCGGGCTGCTGCCGCGACCCTGGGTGACCGTGATCGCCTCCCTGGCCCTCCTCGCCGGCAGCCTGACCCTGTACCGCACCCTGCCCAACGGGTTCCTGCCCGAGATGGACGAGGGGGCCTTCGTCATCGACTACTTCACCCCGCCCGGCATGGCCCTCTCCGAGACGGATCGGGTCGTGCGCCAGATCGAGGGGATCCTCGTGCACGTGCCCGAGGTGGGCTCCTACTCGCGCCGGACCGGCACCCAGCTGGGCGGTGCGCTCACCGAGCCGAACCAGGGGGACATCCTGGTTCGCTTGAAACCTGAGCGAAGGCGTCCCATCGATGCCGTCATCGACGACGTGCGCTCGGCGATCCAGGCCCAGGTGCCCGGCATCCACGTCGAGTTCGCGCAGCTCATGGAGGACCTGATCGGGGACCTGACGGCCGTGCCGCAACCGGTCGAGATCAAGGTGTTCGGCAGCGATCCGGCTGTGCTGAGGCGGCTCGGGCAGCAGATCGCGGACCAGCTCCCGAAGGTCCCCGGGGTGGTCGACGTCTTCAACGGCACCCAGATCGCGGGACCTGAGCTCATGTATCGACCTGATCCGCTCAACGCGGGGCGTTACGGCCTCACGACCGACGCGATCCGCGCGGCCCTGGAGGCGGCCCTGGAGGGGACGGTGCCGACCCAAATGCTGCTAGGCGACCACCTCATGGACCTGCGGGTGCGCTACCCGGCGATCGCCCGCAACGCCGCCGCCGCCCTCGGCCAGATTCAGATCCCGACCCCGGATGGCCACACCGTCTCGGCCGACCGGGTTACGAGCGTCCGGATCGAGCCCGGTACGGCCGAGCTGACCCGCGAGAACGTGAAGCCCATGGTCGCCGTGACGGCCCGCATTGAGGGACAGAGCCTGGGGGGCACCATCGCAGCCATCAAGGCGCGGCTGAGCCGCACGGTCGTCATGCCACCCGGTACCTACGTCGAGTACGGAGGGCTGTACCGTGAACAGCAGGACTCCTTCCGGGGGTTGGCGCTGGTCCTGATAGCCGCCGTCATGCTGGTCGTGGCCGTCCTGCTCGCCCTTTTCCAGTCCTTCGCGGCGGCCTTCGCGATCGCCTGGATCGCCGCCCTCTCGACCTTCGGGATCCTGGGCGCCCTCGCGCTCACCCACACCCCGCTCAACATCTCGTCCCTGATGGGGACGGTCATGATCGTCGGGATCGTGGCCGAGAACGCCATCTTCCTGGTGCATGCGGTCGTCGAGCGGCGAAAGCGGGGGATGGAGGTCGATCAGGCCCTAATCGAGGGGGCGTGGTCACGGGCCCGGGCGATCGCCATGACCACCCTCGCCGGCATCCTCGCCCTGCTGCCCCTCGCCATCGGCCTGGGGGCTGGGGCGCAGATGCAGAAGCCGCTCGCGATCGCCGTGATCGGCGGCTTCGCCCTCTCGAGCCTGCTGCTCTTGGTGATCCTGCCGAGCGTGCTGCGGATCCTGGCGCCGCGGACCCGCCCGTCCGTCAGCGAGCCGATCCCACTGGCGCGATGAGCCCCATCTCGCGCCCCACGGCCTCGAACACGGCGAGCGCCCGGTCGAGGTCCTCGCGCGTGTGGGTGGCCGTCACGATCGTGCGGACCCGGCTCTTGTCGTTGGGGACGGTCGGGAAGCCGATGCCCTGTGCGAACACGCCCTGCTCGAACAGCCGGTCGGAGAAGGCCATGGCCTTGGCCCCGTCTCCCACGATGACCGGGGTGATGGGGGTCTCGGAGTGGCCGGTATCGAAGCCGAGCCGCTCGAGGCCGGCCTTGAAGTAGCGGGTGTTGTCCCAGAGCCGCTCCATGAGGCTCGGGTCCTCTTGCAGGAGGTCGAAGGCGGCGATCGCCGCCGCGGTCACGGCGGGCGGATGCGAGGTCGAGAACAGGAATGGCCGCGCCTTGTGGATCAGGTAGTCGATCAGGTCCTGCGAGCCAGCCACGTAGCCGCCCAAACAGCCGATCGCCTTGGAGAGGGTGCCGACCTGGACGTGCACCCGGCCGTGCAGGCCGAAGTGGTCGACCGTGCCGCGGCCTTGCTGGCCGAGTACCCCCGAGGCGTGGGCGTCGTCGACCATGATGATGGCCTCGTACCGCTCGGCCACTTCGACGATGTCCGGCAGGGGCGCGATGTCGCCGTCCATCGAGAAGACCCCGTCCGTGATGACGAGCGTGCGTCGGTAGTGGCCCTGGGTCTCGTCGAGGACCCGCCGCAGATCGGCCACGTCGCGGTGCTTGAAGACGGCGATCTTGGCCCGGCTGAGTCGGCAGCCGTCGATGATGCTCGCGTGGTTGAGCTCGTCTGAGACGATCACGTCCTCCTTGCCGAGGATGCAGGACACCGTCCCGGCGTTGGCCGTGAAGCCCGACTGGAAGACGAGGGCCGCCGGGGTGTGCTTGAAGCGGGCGATCTTCTCTTCGAGGGCGACATGGTCGGCCATGGTCCCCGCGATCGTGCGGACCGACCCGGATCCGGCCCCGTAGCGCTCGACGGCGGCCATGGCCGCCTCGATCAGCTTCGGGTGGGTCGTGAGGCCCAGGTAGTTGTTGGAGCTGAGGTTGATGACCTCTCTGTGGTCGAAGACGGCCTCGGCGGCCTGGCGCCCTTCGAGGACGCGGGGATGGCGAAACAGGCCCTGGGCCCTGAGGGATTCCAGTTCCTCGCCGAGGTAACGCAACGGGTTGTAGGTCATGACGGGCTCCTCGTTAGGGGGTCAGGACGATCTTGCCGCAGTTTCCGGAAATCATGAGCTCCATGGCCTCGTCGATGTCCTCGAGGCCCATGTGGTGGGTGATGAGGGGGTCGAGGTCGAGCTGGCGCGCGTTGAGCAGGTGGGCGACCTGGTACCAGGTGTCCATCATGCGCCGGCCCGTGATGCCCTGCACGGTCACCCCGCGCATGACGATGTCGTTGGCGACGTCGAGCTCGACCGGGCGCGACGGGAGGCCCAGGATCGAGTAGCGTCCGCCGGCCCGCACCATCCGGAAGGCGTCGCGCATGGCCTTGGGGTGGCCGGACATCTCGCAGATCACGTCGACCCCGCCCGGGACCAGGGCGTGGACGGCCGCCACGGCGTCCTCTTCATCGGCCTTGATGAGGTGGGACGCCCCCATGCGGCCGGCGAGCTCGAGCCGGAAGGCATTGAGGTCGACCGCGATGACCGTCGACGCCCCGCAGGCCTTGGCGACGGCGCAGGCCATGATCCCGATTGGCCCGCAGCCGATCACGGCGACCGTGCGGCCCGCAATGTCCCCGGCGAGCACGGTGTGGACGGCGTTGCCGAGCGGCTCCTGCAAGGGGGCCCACTCGAGCGGCAGGGTGGCCGCGTTCTTCCAGATGTTGGAAGCCGGCACGGCCACGTACTCGGCGTAGCAGCCCGGGATATCGACCCCCAGGATCCGGGTGTTGGCGCAGACGTGGGCCTGGCCAGTCTGGCACTGATAGCAGTGGCCGCATACGACGTGGGTCTCGGCCGAGACGAAGTCGCCCACCGCCACGGTTGTGACCTCGGAGCCGACGGCCACGACCGTGCCGCCCAGTTCGTGGCCGATCGTGACGGGGGGCTTGACCCGGCCCGCTGACCAAGCGTCCCAGGTGTAAAGGTGGAGATCGGTGCCGCACACGGTGGTCGCCCGCACCTGGACCAGCACGTCGCGGGGCCCGATGGTCGGGACGGCCGTCGTGATGAGCCGCGCCCCGCGGGCAGGCTCGGTCTTGGCCACGGCCCGCATGGTTTCGGGCAGGGAAGAGGGCAAACGCCCGGCCTGGGCGGAGATCAGCATGACCATGGAACCCTTTCTGAGCAGCTTGGGTTTCCAGTCTACCAGATCCCGCGAGAGCGGGCCTTTACGGCCCTTGAAGCGGCCGCGAGGGTGCGCTGGAGGCCGTGGCGATCGCCCTCAGCCACCCGGCGGGATCAGCCGATCTCGCCGGCGTCACCAGGTCTTCGTCGTGGGTCAAGGTGCGCAGCCGCTGGGCCCCGTAGGGATCGCCCGGTCGCGCTTGCGGGACCGGCTTGTGGCAACCGAGCATGATCCCGGCCGCCACCAGGGCCCCCAGCCAGAGTCTCACGGTCTTTCTCCTTTCCCGAACGAGCCCAGTGTAGCCCATGGGACGGCCCCCTTCTTTACGAATCTTTAAGCCGTCGATCCGCGCCAGTGCTATAATTGCCGAGAATCGACAGGACGAAAGCGCCGGTCTGGCGCGGGGTTTCCGCCTCGCCACCGACGGTGTGAAAGGAGGGCAGCCGTGGACAGCCGCGACGATCGGAACCGCCTCCAGTGCCTGGTGGACGAGGGAACCCTGATCAACCGCCGAGACATGGTCCGGATCCTGCGGGACCTCGGCCAGGTCCGCTATCAGGAGTTGGTGGACGGTGCCCTCACCCGACAGGGCGAGGGCCTCATCGTCAACGTCGTCTCGAGCGAATCGGCCTCGACGATCGTGGTCAACAAGCGCCTCTACCTCAACGTCAACGGGTTCGACCACATGCAGTTGGGCTGCGACGAGGCCGGAGGCAGCACCCTCGACCTGGTGAGCGAGGGGCGGACCCTGCGCCTGATTCCGGTCACCGACCCCATCACCGACCAGACGCCCGTCGTGACGGTCGATACGGTGGCGGCGCCCCGGACGGCCCTCGATCGGATCTTCGGGGAGTCGTTCGCCGAGGTCTACCTCGACGACGAGGACGACTCGGACGACGACTAGCTCCTGAGGGCCTGCTCGACAGCCATTATACAGCGGCCGTCCCACAGCATCCACGGGTGCAGCACCACCGGCACGACGATCTCGTGGGCCATCGGCAGCTGGGAGCTGTTGGACGGAACGATCATGAGGTCGAACGGCGTCCAGATCGTCGTGACCTTGAGGTGGCTCGCCGTATCTGGCCAATCCCGGTTGAGGTCGGCGATGAAGGCGCTGCCGACCCGCAGCTCGCTTCCCCCCACGTTCCAGCGTAGAAAGCCCGTCCAGGTGCCGTGGTGCGGGCTCGCGATCGAGACGAACCGCTCGACCTCGGCGGCGCCTCCGAGCCGCTGCAGGTAGTAGCGGCTCGCGATTCCCCCCAGGCTGAAGGCGACCACATCGACGTGTTTGGTGCCGGTGCGCCGCTTGATCACGGCGACCCGATCCCGGATCTGGCCGGCCAAGACTTTGAGGCTGGCATCGCCATTGCTCGGGACCATGTCGAAGGCCTCGGCGTCCCAGCCCGCGGCCACGAGGGCCGGCCGCATGGTCCGGAACACGGCCCCGGTGTCGTCGATGCCATGGACGAGCAGGACCGGGTTCACGAGGCGACCTCCTGGGCCTGCAGCTTCTCGAAGTAGAAGCGGGCCATCAGGCCGTCTCGCATGCGGGCCGGGACCGGCACCCCCAAGAGGACGAGGCCCAAGAGGGGCGATCGCCTCAACAAGAGCCGCCAGCGGGCCTTGTACAGGCGTCTGGGTGTGACCGGCCCTTGCAGCACGAGCACGTGGCGGGTCCGGATCACGGGGGATCCGGCCGGGGCGTGGTAGAGGACCCAGCGATAGCGACCGAGTAGCTCGGAGGGCAACGGGGGACGCTGGTTCTCGACCGGCACGAGGCCCGTCAGGAGGTCGAGGTCCGCGATCGAGGTGCTGCGCAACGTGCCCTTGCCGGGCAGGTCGCCGGCATCATCCGTCTCCTCGAGGATGATCGGCAGGATGCTCTCGTCGCCGGCCAGATCGACCACCAGGACCCGGCCTCGCTCTCGCAGGAGGGCGATCGCGAGGCACGCCGTCGCCACGGCGCTCACGTCCGGGTCGTCGAAGGCGATCACGGCGGCCTCCCGGATCATGGGGCGCTTGCGAGTGGCCAGGCGCCGGAAGAAGACACCGAGGGCCTGGGCGGGTGGGCTCTGGAGCTCGAAGAAGCGTCCCCCCATCCCGATCCCCGCGGGCAGGATGCCGAGGACCGGGATCCCCTGCATCTGCGGGAGGGCGAGCATGGTCCGGCGCCTGACGAGCACGACGACGGCCCCCAGCACCGCGAGCACGGCGAGCCCAGACAAGGCGATCGCCCGGACAGCCGCCGGGGGTGGGTTGATGCCCGGCTGATCGAGGCCATTGCCGCTCAGGCGGTAGGCAAAGCGCAGGTGGGCCCCGGCGAGGAGTTGCTTCAGTTCGGCGGCCGCGAGGCGAGTCGCCCTGGCGGAGTCGTCGGCCGACCCCTCGAGCTCGAGCCGGACCCCGATCCCGCGCGGCGATCGCTCGATCGAGACCATGGTGACCTCCGAGCGGAGGGCCTCCGGAAAGGCCTGGTAGAAGGCCGGCAACCAGGCGTCGGCCTGGTCCTGCAGCGAACGCACCTCACTCGCGGGCGCCATGGGGGACAGCTCGGCCCGCAGTATGCGCTCGAAGCCGAAGGCGGCCGGGGCGGTCGCCGCGAAGAGGGCGATCGCCAGGAGGGCGGCCAAGAGGAGTGGGCGCGAAACCGAAGCCATGGAGGGATTATACCGAGCCCGGCGGTTTCTCGTGCCAACCGAAAGCCGGCGCCTCCTGGCGCCGGCTTTCGAAGGAGGCGAGAGGCTAGGCGAGCGCCGGGGCGCTGCCGTTCGCCGCGCGGGCCAGCAGCTCCGCCTTGTCGATCCGCTCCCAGGGCAGGTCGAGGTCCGGGCGGCCGAAGTGGCCGTAGGCGGCCGTCTGCCGGTAGATGGGACGGCGCAGGTCGAGGGCCCGGATGATGCCTGCCGGACGCAGGTCGAAGTGCTCGCGCACCAGGCGCTCGATCTGCTCCTCAGGGATCTTGTTGGTGCCCTGGCAATCGACCATGACCGAGGTGGGGCGGGCCACCCCGATGGCGTAGGACACCTGCACCTCGCAGCGATCGGCGAGGCCCGCCGCGACCACGTTTTTGGCGACGTAGCGGGCCGCATAGGCCGCTGACCGGTCGACCTTGGTGGGATCCTTGCCGGAGAAGGCGCCGCCGCCGTGCCGGGCGTAGCCGCCGTAGGTATCGACGATGATCTTGCGCCCGGTGAGGCCGGCATCCCCCATGGGGCCGCCGATGACGAAGCGGCCCGTCGGATTGATCAGGATCCGGGTGTCGACCATCAACCCGGCCGGGATGATGGGCCGGATCACGTGTTCGACGATATCGGCCGCGATCTGGTCCTGGGTGACCTCGGGGGCGTGCTGGGTCGAGATGAGGACCGTGTCGACCCGCACCGGGGTGCGGCCCTCGTACTCGACGGTGACCTGCGTCTTGCCGTCGGGGCGCAGGTAGGACAGGGTCCCGTTCTTGCGAACCTCGGAAAGGCGCAGCGAGAGGCGGTGCGCCAGGCTGATGGGCAGGGGCATGAGCTCGGGGGTCTCGTTGCAGGCGAAGCCGAACATGAGGCCCTGGTCTCCGGCGCCCACCGAGTCGATCTTGGCGTCGAGGTCCGCGTCATCGGCCCCGCCACGCAGCTCCCAGGCTCGGTCGACGCCCTGCGCGATGTCGGGCGACTGCTTGCCCAGGGCGACCAGCACGCCGGCGGTCTCGGCGTCGAAGCCGTACTTGGCACGGGTGTAGCCCACCTCGCGGATGGTTTTGCGTACCAGCTCGGGGATGTCGAGCGAGGCGGTCGTCGTGATCTCGCCGGCCACCAGCACGAGCCCGGTCGTGACGGTCGTCTCGCAGGCCACGCGGCCCAGGGGGTCCTGCGCCAGGATGGCGTCGAGGATCGCGTCCGAGATCTGGTCGCAAATCTTGTCGGGGTGGCCTTCCGTCACGGATTCGGACGTGAACAGCCGTCGGCGCTGGGTCATGGTGTCTCCTTCCTGGTCGGGGCAAAAAAATTCGCCCGCACCTCTGAATCATCAAGAGGACAAGGGCGATTCGTCGCTCATCTCTCGAGGGTGGGGTCCCTCGCAGGATTTGGCACCTTGCGCTGCGCGCCGGTTGCCGGGCATCATCGGGCCAGTCCCTCCGCCGTCTCTTGATAAGCCTGCTATGTGGGCCCGGGGGCCGTTGTCGTCGTCCCTTCGGGGGACAAGGTCATGTTCGACCGCCAGGAGGAGGTTCTTGAGGCCTCGGTCTGCAAGCGGGACCCGGGCGGTCCCGGGGCGATCCATGCCGGATTGTCATAACACGGGGCGGGGGGGGCGTCAACGGCGAAGGGTACAAGCGGGCTCGCCGCCGGCCCGGGCCGGCGGCGAACCGTGTCTCCCGCAGGCTAGAACCGCCAGGACGTCCCCAGCCCGAGGGCGGCGGGGCCTCCCACCAGCCCGAGCGCCGGCCCGGTGTTGAAGCCGACGAACAGGTCGCCCGTCACGTCGCGGGTGAAGTCATACCGCAGACCCAGGGCCGACTGGGTCTGCAGGCCCGCGACCGGCAGGCCCAGGTTGGTATCGGCCAGGACGTGCAGGTTCGGGATGACCGACAGGTCGGCCCCCAGGCCCAGCCCGAAGTAGTTGAAGGCGCCCGGCGCCACCCCGCCGATCACCTGCGGGGCGTTCAGGAAGCCCAGGTTCCAGTTCGGCACGACCGACAGGCCCAGGTAGTTGGCGCCGCCGAAGGCGAACAGCTTGGAAATCGGCAGCCCCAGTTGCAGGCCGAGGTTCGGCACGCCGTTGGCGTCGATCTCGACGATCCCCCCGGCGAGGCCGGCGAGGCTGACGATCGCGGGGCCCTCCTGCATCCAGCCCCACTTGCCGCTCAGGTTGAGGCGACCGCGCCACGGCGTGGTCGCGACCATGCCGACCCCGGTGTCGAGCTCGAAGTTGGGGCTGAGGCCCATGTCGGCCTGCAGGTTCAGGGCGTTGCCCGACACCCCGCTGATCCCGATTCCGACGGGACCTGGCGCGAGGCCGACTCCGCCGACGAACAGGTTCGCGCTGACCAGGTTGTTGCCGAGGCCCAGGGTCTGGGCGGTCGGGACCGAGTAGAGCCGGGTCGGACCCGCCGGGGCGGCAGCCACCACCGGCACCGTGACCGTGGTGGTCGAGGTGATCATCTCGGCGGCCCCGGCCGTCCGGGCCAGGCCGACCGTGAAGGCCCCCGCCAGGCCCAGCGTGAGCAGTAACTTCCCTCGCATCGCCATCCCTCCTTAAGCGGTCGCTCCCCACGGAGTGTGAAGTTTTGTGAAGTACCTTAGCACTCCCCTTGGATGTAGCACAATGCTCTTTGGCATGTTTGCTGTGGCGCGGAGCCCGAGGGGCCAGTCACCCGAGAAAGGAGCCTCCATGTCGTCCGCGGTCGAACCACGGGACGCCGCCGAATCCATCCTGGCCCACCGAGAGCGGGCGCTGGCCCTGCACCGCTCCTGCCTGATCGTCGATGGCCACGCCGACACGCTCGATCGCATCCTCACGGAGGGGCATTCCTTCCTCGAGCCCTCCCCGGACTTCCAGATCGACTGGCCGCGCCTCCAGGCTTCCCAGGTGAACGCCCAGGTCTTCTCGCTGTGGACCCCGCCCGAGTACCAGGGTGAGCGCTCCATGCACCGGGCCCTGAAGATGATCGGCGCCTTCCTGGAGATGCAGCGCGAGTGCCCGCAGCTGAGGCAGATCCAGTCCGTCGCGGACCTCGACGCCTCTCGGCCCGGCTTTCTCTTTTCGTTCGAGGGGGCCGATCCGCTGGTGGACGACCTGACCATGCTCGAGGTGTTCTACCGGCTGGGCGTGCGGATGATCGGGTTGACCTGGAACGGCCGGAACGCCTTCGCGGACGGCCTCCGGGTGGGGCCCAGGCCATCGGGCTTGACCGAGCTCGGGCGCGAGCTCGTCGAGCGGATGGGGGAACTCGGGATCGTCCTCGACCTCGCCCACATCGCTGAGCCCGGCTTCTGGGACGCGCTGGAGTGCTCCGCGGGGCCGGTCGTGGCGACCCATGCCAACGTCCACGCCCTGCATGCCCACGCCCGCAACCTGCGGGACGACCAGATCCGGGCGATCGCCCAGCGTGGGGGCCTGGTCGGGATCACCTACGTGCCCGGCTTCCTCGCCCGCGAGGGGGCCGACCTGAGCGACGTGCTCGACCACATCGACTACGTCGTCCAGCTGGTGGGAGACGATCACGTGGGGCTGGGATCGGATTTCGACGGCATCACCACACCGCCCACCCGTCTGTCGGACGTGGGGCAGTTGCCGAACCTGACGGCGGGCATGTTGGCGCGCGGCTACACCGAAGCGCGCGTCGCCAAGATCCTGGGGGGCAACTGGCAGCGGTTGTTCGCGGCCGTTTGGAAGTGAGCCTGCTACTGTGCTAAGATCCTCGGGCGGCGTGCTTCTGCGCCCTCCGGGCCCTGGGCAGCCGATTCTGGTTGGAGGATACTCGCTTTGACCCTCGTTCTCGACGATCCCGAGCGCCTGGCGGCCCTCGATCCGGCGGGCATGTTGGATTGCGTCCGCCGCCTGCCCGATCAGGCCTCCGATGCCTTCCGCCGGGCCCGTACCGTGACGCTGCCGAACCCTGCCCCTCGGCAGGTCGTGATCGCGGGGATGGGGGGCTCGGCGATCAGCGGGGATCTGGCCCGCACGCTGCTGTATGGCACCTGCCGAGTGCCCGTTTCGGTCTCGCGGCACTGCGCGCTGCCGGCCTTCCTGGGTCCCGAGGACCTTGCGATCCTGCTCTCCTACTCGGGCAACACGGCCGAAACCCTGGGTTGCCTCTACGACGCGATCGCCCGGCGGATCCCCTGCGTGCTCGTGACCAGCGGGGGGCAGTTCCAGGCGATCGCCGAGCAGCACGGCTTCCCCGTCGTCTCGCTGCCGGGCGGCTGGATGCCGCGCGCCGCCCTGGGGGACCTCTACTTCAGCCTGCTCGGCCTCTTGAGCCAGCTGCCCGGGGCCGAGTGGATCGATCCCGCGCCGGCGATCGAGGCCCTGCGCGCCGATCGCTCCGTCCTGGACGCGACCGTGCCGACCGAGCGCAACCACGCCAAGCAGCTTGCTATGCGCCTTTACGGCAAGACCCCCATGCTGTTCGGGGTGACCCCGACCACCGAGGCCGTCACCCAGCGCTGGAAGGCTCAGTTCAACGAGAATTCGAAGGTGACGGCGATCGCCAACGCCTTCCCGGAGTTGACCCACAACGAGATCGTCAACGTCGCCCACCGCCGCCACGCCGATCACGTCATGGTGATCCTGCGAGATCCGACCGATCCCGAGCTGTTGCAGCGGCAGCTGGGCTTCGCGCGGGACCTCATGGCCCCCCAGGTCGACGAGGTGATCGAGCTGGTCGCCGAGGGGGCTGACCCCCTCACCCGGCAGCTCCGCCTGGTCTACCTCGGCGACTGGGTGAGCGTCTACCTCGCCCTGCTGGACGGCGTCGATCCGACGCCCGTCGAGGCCATCTTCGGGCTCAAGGCCCGCATGGCCCAGGCCCAGCCGCAAGGGGTCCGCTAGTGCGCGCCGTCATCATCGCGGGGGGATCGGGCACCCGCCTCCGGCCACTCACCTACAACACGCCCAAGCCGATGGTGCCGCTCTTCGACAAGCCCTTCCTGCAGTACCAGATCGAGCTGCTTCGCGAGCACGGCATCACCGAGATCGTCATCAACCTGCACTACCTGTCCGAGGCGATCCGCAACACCTTGGGGGACGGTAGCCAGCTGGGCGTCAAGCTCTTCTATTCGTTCGAGGACAAGGCTCTGGGCACGGCCGGGGCCGTCAAGAACGCCGAGGAATTCTTCACGGACGAGCCCGTGCTCGTGTTCAACGGCGACATTCTGACCGACCTCGACCTGTCGGCCGTGCTCGAGACCCACCGAGCGACCCGGGCCCGCGCCACCCTGACCCTCATCCGGGTGGACGACCCGACGGCCTTCGGCCTGGTCGTGCTCGACGAGGGGCGCGTCGCACGCTTTCTCGAAAAACCCACCATGGACGAGGCCCGGAACCTCGGCGTCGACACGGTCAACGCCGGGATCTACGTCCTCGAGCCGGACGTATTCCGGTACGTCCCCAAGAACGAGGCCTATTCCTTCGAACGGGGCCTCTTTCCCCTCCTCTTGCAGCTCGACGAGCGGATCTCGGGCCACGTCACGGATTCTTACTGGCTCGACATCGGCAATCCCCTGAAGTACATGCAGGCCCACATCGACATCCTGCAGAAGCGCGTCAAGGTCTCGCTGCCTGGTTCCGAGCTGCGGCCCGGCCTGTGGGTCGGCGAGGACGCCCACATTGCCGATTCGGCGGACATCCGGGGGCCTGTTTACCTGGGCAACAGGGCACGGATCCACAAGAAGGCGCGCCTGCAAGAGTACACGGTGCTCAGCTCGGACGTGGTCGTGGACGACCGGGCCAACCTCGACCGCGCCATGGTCGGGGCCGGCACGGCCATCGGCGAAGAGGCCCGCCTGCAGGGCTGTCTGGTCGGTCGGAACTGCCGGATCGGTCCATACGCTCAACTGGGTCACAACCTGGTGCTCGCCGATGATTCGGTCATCGGCAAGGGCACCTGCATCGCCAACTAGGAGCCCCCATGGTCCCTACCGCTTCCTCGGTCATCCGCTTCGGGACGGATGGCTGGCGTGCCGTCATCGCCGACCAGTTCACGTTCGACAACGTGAGGGCGGTTGCCCAGGCCCTCGCCACGACCTGGAAGCAGGAGGCCGAGGCAGGCGATCGCCCCGTCGTGGTCGGCTTCGATACGCGCTTCCTCTCAGATCGCTTCGCGCTCGCGGCCGCCGAGGTCATGGCGGCCAACGGGTTCCGGGTCATGATGGCCGACCGCCCGTGCTCCAGCCCCGCCGTCTCCTGGGCGGTCAAGGAGCACGGGGCGATCGGGGCCGTCATGTTGACGGCGAGCCACAACCCGCCCGAGTACAACGGCTTCAAGATCAAGGCCCATTACGGCGGCTCGGCCTCCCCCGAGCTTACGGCCCGCGTCGAGCGCGCGCTGGGGGGGGCCATCGCGACCTACGCGGGAGAGCCCATCGCGCGCTTCGACCCGCGCACCGGCTACTTTGCCCAGCTGCGGAGGCTGGTCGACGTGGAGGCGATCGCCCGCGCGGGCCTCCATGTCATCGCGGACCCGATGCACGGTGCCGGGTCCGGTTACCTGACCGAACTCTTCGCGGGGACCCCGCTCGATCTGACCGAGCTCCACCGGGAGCGCAATCCCGGCTTCAACGGCACCAACCCCGAGCCCATCGCCCCCAACCTGCGCGAGCTGGTCGATCGGGTCCGGGGCGAGGCGATGCGCCATCCCTTGACCGTCGGCCTCGCCTTCGACGGGGACGCCGACCGGATCGGTGCCGTCGACGCGACCGGCGAATTCGTCAACTCCCATCAGATCCTGTGCCTGCTCCTGCAGCACCTGGTCGAGCGCAAAGGGTGGACGGGCGGGGTGATCCGGACCTTCTCGACCAGCCGCATGGTCGAGAAGATGGCCAAAGCCTACGGCCTGCGGCTGTTCGAGACCCCCATCGGCTTCAAGTACATCTGCGACCTGATGGTCCACGAGGACATCCTGATCGGTGGCGAGGAATCCGGGGGCATCGGGGTCAAGAACCACCTGCCCGAGCGGGATGGGATCCTGTGCGGGCTCCTGTTGCTGGAGATCGTGGCCGCGACGGGAGCCACGCTCGGCGAGCTGGTGCAGCGCCTGGAGGCCATCCACGGTCCGCACCGCTACGACCGCATCGACCTGCACTTGACCGATCATGCCGTCAAGGACCGGGTCCTCCAGTCCCTGCGCGCCCATCCCCCGACGGCGTTCGCCGGGTTAAGCGTCACCGACGTCGAGACGACCGATGGGATAAAATTTGGGATCGAGAACGGGGGATGGCTGTTGTTCCGGGCTAGCGGCACCGAGCCGCTGCTCCGGATCTACAGCGAGTCTCCGGACATGTCGCAGGTCGAGGCCCTCCTGGCGGCGGGTCGCGCCTACGCGGAAGGAGCGTGAGGTGAGCACCAAGACCCGGGTGGCCGTCCTGTGGGGCGGATTCTCGACCGAGCGGGAGGTGTCCGGCTGGTCGTGCGACATGGTTCAGCGCAACCTCGACCCCACGGCCTACGAGGTCGCGGTGTACGATCTCAACGAGTTTCTGCCGGGGGGCGATCGCTCCTGGCTCGACCTCAAGCGCGCCTGCGACGTGGTCTTCATCGCGATCCACGGGGCGGGCGGCGAGGACGGGACCATCCAGGGTCTGCTCGAACTGCACGGCATCCCCTACACCGGCTCCGGAGTCATGGCGAGCGCGCTCGCCATGAACAAGGCGCGCACCAAATCGGTCTACCGTGACCGCGGCATCCCGACGGCCGACTGGCACTACTTCGACTTGCGGCTCAAGCCCGTTCCCACGGCCGAACAGGCCCTCGTCGAGGTCGATCGCCGCTTCGGCTGGCCGGTCGTCCTCAAGGCCGACAACCAGGGCTCGAGCTTCGGGGTCCACATCGTTCGGCGCCGCGAGGACTTCGCGGCGGCCTGGGCGGATGCGGCGTCGCTGTCCCGAGAGTTGCTCGTCGAACGCTTCATCCCGGGCCTCGAGGTTACCTGCGGCGTCATCGGGGGATCTGAGCTGGAGGCCCTGCCGGTGGTCGAGATCGTACCCAAGAGCGAGTGGTTCGACTTCGAGGCCAAGTACGTGGCCGGGGCCTCCGAGGAGATCGTCCCGGCCCGGATCTCGCCTGAGCTGACCCTCCGGGCGCAAGAGCTGGGGCTCGCCGCCCACCGCGAGTTGGGGTGCTGGGGGATGTCCCGCACGGACATGCGGATCACCGAAGAGGGCGAGGTGGTCGTCCTCGAAACCAACACCATTCCCGGCCTCACGGAGAACAGCCTGCTGCCCAAGGCCGCTCGCGCGGCCGGGATCATGCTGCCCGAGCTGCTCGATCGCTTCATCTTCATGGCCTTCGAGCGGGAATCGTTGCGGCTGCCGGCTCAGGCCCGCATCCTGAGCTGAAGCGGGAGGCTCTCGTGTCTGCGCTGCCTCTGCCGCTTCTCTATCCCGGCGCGCTGGTCGTCTTCATCATCGGGTTGGTGCTCTGCCTTCGCCGCCTGCTCGCGGGCTTCGCCCTCGTCTCGGCGGCGGCCGCCACCCTCGTGGCCACCCTGGCCTATCAGCAGGGTTGGACCGTCTCGGTCGGCCAGGGCATCTCGATTGGCCTCATCCTGCTGCTCGCCGTGCTGGGCTTGTCGCTCGAGATCCTGAGCGAGCGTCTCCACCTGCGTCTGGGTTGGGTGGGCCAGAACACGGTCTGGGCTGGCCTCATTGGCGGAATGGTCGGCCTCTTCCTCTTCGGGGGGGCCCTGTGGATGCTGCTCGGCGTGCTCGTCGGCACGATCGCCGTCCAGTTCTCGGGGCGGGCCGCGGGTGGGGTGCGGCTGGACCGCGCCTTGCTCGAAGGCTTCGAAGGCTTCTTCGCCATGTTTGGTTCGCCGGGCTTGCGGGTCCTGTTCGCCGTGGTCATGATTGACCTGGCGCTCAACCTCGTCTCGCCCGAGCGCGTCCCGCTTTACTAGGAGGCTCCATGCAGGTTCGCGAGGTCATGACCACCCCGGTCGTGTCGGTCACTCCCGAGACGACGGTCAAGGAGCTGCTCACCCTATGGACCGAGCACCCAGTGAGCGGCTTTCCGGTGGTCGACGGCGAAAAGGTGGTCGGCGTCGTCTCGGAGACGGACCTGGTGTACCGCGATCGCCCCCTCAAGCCACCGGCGTTCGTCGCGATCCTGGATGCCTTCATTCCGATCACCTCGCCGCATACCATCGAGCAGGAGTTGCGCAAGACGGTGGGCACCAAGGTGTCCGACGTCATGACGAGCCCGGCCCTGACCGTCGGGGCCGACGACGACCTCTCGGTCGCAGCCTCCCTCATGACCGATCGCCATGTCAACCGTCTTCCCGTGGTCGACGATGCCGGGAGGCTCGTCGGCATCGTGAGCCGGGCCGATCTGGTGCGGGCTCTGGTCTGAACCGCCTCGTCCATCGCCCGAGTGTAAAAGGCGCCTCCGGGCCGTGGTAGGTTATGGCCCGTGACGGCTTTAACCCATGGGCATGAGGAGGGGGAGATGGACGCCATCAGCCTGTTGAAGGAAGATCACCGCCAGGTAGATCGGCTGTTCCGAGAGATCGAGCGGGCGAAAGGCAAGGGAATGGAGAAGGTGGCCCCCCTCGTCGAGCAGGTGTTACGCGAGCTCACGGTCCACTCGAGCCTGGAGAAGAGCATCGTTTACCCGGCCTTTCGCAAGGCCCCGGGTGCCAATGAGCTGATCCTCCAGTTCCTTGAAGAGCACCACCTCGTGGCTGTTGTCATGCAGGAGATCGAGGGCCTCGATATGCGTGACGAGCGCATGCCTGCCAAGATCAAGCTCCTCAAGGACTTGGTCCAGCACCATTTTCAGGAAGAGGAAGCGCAACTCTTCCCGCAGGCCCGCGAGATCTGCGGCGAGGACCGCTTGAAACAGCTCGGCGAGCAGATCGAGGAGGCCAAGCCCCGCCTCCAGGAGAAAGAGGCGAAGCTGCGCATTACCATGTCCCCGCTCGAACAGCTCCACGAGCACCGCTGACGAGGAAAGGGCCGGCCTCACACGAGGCCGGCCCCATCAGGCTCGGATCAGGCCGCCGGCTTTGGCTCGGCGGGGGCCATCCAGTCCTTGACCTTGTTGCCGAAGCTCTCGAGGTCCGAGGGCCCGGTGAAGAAGCGGTAGCCTTGCTCCATCAACTTGTTAGCGGTCGCGCGGTCCGGCACGGAGGCGCCCATCGGGATGCCGACCTTCTGGGCGGCCTCCGCGATCTTGGCGAAGGCGGCCTTGACGTCCGGATGGCCGGGCTGACCCAAGAGCCCCATCGAGGCGGCCATGTCTTGCGGCCCGATGGTGAAGGCGTCGACCTTGCCCTTGGCGGCCTCCATGATGCCGTCCAGATTCTTGAGCATCCCACCCCGCTCGGCCATCAGGATGAGGGCGACGTGGTCATTGGACTGGTTGACCTTGTCGAGGTCGAACGAGTAGTTGGCGGCGCGGCCCAGGCCGACCCGGCGATCGCCCTCCGGGATCCGCTCGCTCTTGAAGTAGACGGCCGCGATGGCCTTCTTGACGTCCTCGGGGGTCTCGATGTTGGAGACGATCACCCCGCCCGGACCGGCGTCTAGGATCGGCTTGATCGCGTCGATCTCGTTGATGGGCACCCGTACGATGGGCACCGCCCCATGCAACTGGGCCGCCATGAAGTGGCTGCGCAGCTGCTCCAGGCTGTTGACGCCGTGCTCGCCGTCCACGAACACGTAGTCGACTCCCTTGGAGGCGGCGAGTTCCGTGAACATGTTGTCGCTCGAGGCGACGAACGCCCCCCAGACCGGGCGGTTGGCGTTCAGGGCCGCCTTGACCGGATTGGGCTGGGCGTATTGAGACTTCGCCAGGGAGGGGCGATCGCCCGCCGCCACGTACTGGTCGGCGAGCCGGTTCTTGAGGGCCGTGTTCTCGGTCACGAGGGCCTGAGCCTGCTTGGCGGCGTCGGCGACCTCGGCCTTCGAGGCGAGGCCCATCCGGTCCTCCAGCGGCCTCACGACGTGTTGCGAGACGTAGTCCTTGACGCTGCTCAGGCCGAACATGGTTCCCTCGATTCCCGGATCTCCGGACTCGCGATGCTCTTCCTCGGGTGTTATCGGGCTGTTAAAAGCCGGCTTTCTTATGACGGGGTTAACTTCTACTCAAGGCGACGGGTGTGGTATGGTGGACGGTGACCAATCGCCCGTCCGATGAGGAGAGCCCCTTGAAGTACCTCGTAGTCGCCCTGACCATCGCCGTCATGTTGTTGCCGGGCTGCCACCGGATCATGCGCAAGCTGGGTTTGAGCCACAAGGCGACCCCGGCCCCGGCCGCCTCGGTGAGCCCCGCGACCAATCCGTAGCGCCTGCGCCCCGCTCGGGGACGCTTCCATGACCCGTAAGCCCCGTCCCAAGCTGCACGGACGGCTCCATCGCTCGAAGGCCTTCCAGATCCCCGGGCTCAAGGGGGATCATCCGCTCACGGTCTACCTGCCACCCGGGTACGACCAGGGGACCCAGCGGTACCCGGTCGCGTACATGTTCGATGGGCAGAACCTCTACGGGGACGCGGGCTCGTTCTCGGGCGGTTGGCACCTGCATGAGGCACTCGATGCCCGGGCGAGCCACGGCAAGACAGTCCCCATCGTAATCGGGATCCACCACGGCGGCCCCACACGCGTGCAGGAGCTGTCGCCGTGGCCGGTCGAGAGCAGCGGCAAGGCCTCGGGTGAGACCTTCCTCGATTGGGTGGTCGGCCCGCTCGCCAAGATGGTCGCCGAGGATCTGCGGATCCTGGCGGGTCCCGAACACACGATGGTCGGAGGCTCGTCGCTGGGCGGCCTCATGGCCCTCTATGCCTTTTTCCGGCACAACGAGCGATTCGGACGAGCCCTCTGCATGTCGCCATCCCTGTGGGTGCAGGGCGGTGAGATCTTCCGCTACGTGGCCGCGGCCCCGGCCTACGGGGATCCCCGCCTCTATCTCGATTGCGGCGGGCGGGAGGCCCAGGGCATCGTGATCGAACACGCCGAGTGGATGTCCCAGCTGTTGGTGCGCAAGGGGTTCGATTCGGGCCGGCACCTCATGTGGCGGCCGGACAAGCGTGGGGCCCACAACGAGCGGGCATGGCGACGCCGTCTGCCCAAGGCCTTGCGGTTCCTGTACGGTTAGCTCCGGGGCGAATCTCCCCCCTGCTGCGCAGGAGGGGGAATTGAAGCCGGTTTGGGGGGCTAGTTGGGGGTGACCGGCGTGTAGAACCGGAAGGTGTTGGGCTGCTCCTTGGCCCTGTACATGGCCGCGTCGGCCTTCATGAAGAGCGTCGTCGCGTCGTCCCCGTCCTGCGGGAACAGGCTCACCCCCACCCCGAGGCTCACCTCGACCGGCAGGCCGTTGATGACGAAGGGCCGCGAGAGCTCTTCGATCAGGCGCTGGGCGATCGCCGAGACGTAAGACAGCTCCATGATGTTGGTCAGGATGATGGAAAAGCCGTCGCCACCCAGCCGGAACACCCCGTCGTACTCGCGGACGCAGCTCACCAGCCGGTCCGTGACGGCCTTGAGCAGCTGATCGCCGGCGACCTGGCCCAGGGTTTCGTTGACGCGCTTGAACTGGTCCAGGTCGATGAAGAGAACCGCCACCAGGAGCCGGTGCCGACGGGCGTAGGCGAGGGTCTGCCGGAGACTGTCCTGGAACATGAGGCGGTTGGGCAGGCCCGTGAGCGGATCGGTCGCGGCCATGCCCTTGATGCCCTCGACGAGGGGGCTCGACGGGCTCAGGGGTCTCACCAGCGCGAGCAAGAGCCGGCCCGGGATCCCCTCGTCGTCCATCGGACTCAGCGAGACCTCGATGGGCACCTCTTCCCCGTTCTGGCGCCGGGCGACGGCCTCGAGGTTGAGGTCGTGCCCGATGGCCTGGAACCAGGGCCGCCCGTCACGCTCGGTGCCGCGCAGCCGCTCGGGCAACAGGTCGTCGAGCGTCAGGGTGCGGGCCGTGCCGGCATCATAGCCGAACAGGGTCTCGGCTGCGGGATTCCACAGGATGATCTGGCCGGTGTCCGTCTCGGCCACCACGCCGGCGTCTCGAATGCTCCGGAACAGGCGATCGAAGCCGATCTCCTTGAACTGAGCCGAGGTGAGGGTCGAGTCGTACATGGGCTCCTCACGCTACCGGGAAAGGGGGCCCGAATCAAGCGATGGAGCTACGGTAACACATCCGCGGCCCCCATGGATCCGGTCCTCACAATTGGTTAGCTTGAGGCGGAGCGATCGCCCTCAACGCAGCCGGCCGTAGCGGCGCATGACGGCCTTGAGGCGGTCCAGGGGCAGGGCGTAGACGGTGTGGTCGTCGCGTCCGACGACGGTCGTCGCGCCGGTCAGGGCGTTGTCGATCGCCTCTTCGGTGCACTCGACCGTGGCCTCGAGCAGAGGGGTGATTTTGGCGTTGTTGACGGCCGAGAGGGGCACCGTGACGGCGTCGGGGTCGTGCGGCAGCTCGAAGGCCGTCGAGAAGGCCAGCATGAGGTCGCCCGAGCTGTTGCGCGCCGTGCTGCCCGTCCGGGCGAGGCCCAGGGCGGCGCGCTTGCACAGGCGCTGGAGCTGGGTGGGAGTCAAAGGCGCATCCGTGCCCACCACGATGATGATCGAGCCCTCGGTGGGCGATCGCTTGGGCAACAGGTCCGTGATCTCTTCGCCCACGGGCACGCCGTCGATCCGCAGGTCCGAGCGGACCCCCATGTTGCAGTTGACCAGCACGCCCACCGTGTAGCCCCCGTCCTGGGGATCGAGCACGCGGCTCGAGGTTCCGACCCCCCCCTTGAATCGGTAGCAGGTCATACCGGTGCCGGCCCCGACGCTGCCCTCCGGCACGGGACCCGATCGGGCCTCGTCGATCGCTCGGATCACGTCCGCCTCGGTCACGTGGCGGCCGCGCTGGTCATTGAGGAAGGTGTCGTCGCACTCCCCGACGACCGGCAGCACCACGTCGTCGGAGATCCCCATCTGGGGATACTCCCGCTCCATCCAGGTCACGACGGCATCGCTCGCGCGACCGACGCACAGGGTATCGGTCAGAATGACCGGGGTTTCCAGCCAGCCGGCCTCGTTGATCCAGTGGGTGCCGGTCAGCTCTCCGTTGCCGTTGAGGTCGAAGGTCGCGGCCATGCACTTCTTGTGCCAGATATCCGTGCGCGGCACGATCGCCGTCACCCCGGTCCGAGCCGGGCCGTGGCCGGGGACCAGCTTTCCGGATCCCTCGATCACCGTGACGTGGCCCACCCGGACCCCGGCGACGTCCGTGATGGCGTTCCAGCGGCCGGGACGGTAGTGACCGATCGTGATGCCCAGGTCGCGCAGCCGGGCACGCGGGGCCTCCGCCGAGCGGGCGGGCAGGGCGATCGCCAGGATGGCGAGCGCGATGGCGATGCGGCAGGGTCGGAGCAACCGCTATCCCCGCTTGCCGAAGCCACCGAATCGGCCGCCACCCTCCTGGCCCGTGAGGACGTTCGGGTCCTGGCCGTTGTCGACCAGGATGGAACGCGGAAGCGTCACCCGGACCAGGTCCTGGTAGAACTCGAAGACCGGCATCTGAAGGCGCTTGCCCAGTTGCGGATCGAAGTACTCGATGTTCGGGAAGGCGAATCGGGTGACCTCGACCGAATGGTAGATGCCGTCAGCCTTGACGGTGGCCTTGACCCCGCCCTGCAACTCCGGAGCGTTCATGACGTTGCTGAGCAACGCACCACCGGTCGAAAGGATGTTGGCGGCGTTCGCCATGAACGATTCGCGGGAAATGGTGACGAAGTCTGCGCCCAGCACCGCGTTGTACAGGTGCTCGGCTTGCTTGCCGGTGAGGCCGTCCTGGGCGGTCGTGCCGGCATAGTTCTCGAAGGACTTCTGGATGGCGAATGAGAGCGGGTCGCGGCCGGCCCGATCGCTGGGGTTGAGGTCGGGCAACTTGAGGGTGTCAGGCTGCGGGCCCGGAGCCTCGCCGGGGATCTTTGCCTCGCCCTTGGTCGCGAGCCCGACCGCCACACGGGCGAAGTCGGCCGGATGGTCGTTGCCCAGCATCTGCTGGAGGGTCGCCTCGCCGCAATCCAGGGTGTTGTCGCCCTGGGACACGACCGATCGGGTGATATTGGCCAGGATGTCGCGGGCCACCTCGCTCTTGTCCCCCGGTACCTTGGGCGATAGGTCCGAGCCATTGAACTGCTTGAGGTAGTCCAACATGTTCTGGCCGAACTGATCGGCCTTGACCAGCGCTTTTCCGGAACGGAACCGTACGAGGTCGAACAGCGAGTAGAGATCCTTGTCGACCTGCCTAGCCTGCTCAGGCGTCGCGTTCTTGGTGGCGGTCATGTAGAAGCGCTCGAGGACCTGCTTCTGGTCGTCGGTGAGCGGCTTGCCATCGATGCGCGCCGCGTCCAGGAAATGCTTGATGTGGTCGGGGACGTTGGCGAGATCGTCGGTCGCCTGAGCCTTGCCCTTGGTCGGGTCGTTGGCCGAGAGGTCGTTGAGCTTGGCTTCCTGCTCGAGATCGCGCGCCTTGGGGGCATCGACCTGGATGGTCCCGCTGCCCGATCCTTTGGCGTTAAACTCGGTCGACAGGTCGCGCACCGGGGTGGTGTCCGGGGTCAGGCTGCGTGGCGATGCGTCCTTCGGGCCCACCTCCAGGGAGAGGTCGCGCACGGGGGCCGTATCGGCCTGAAGGACCCGAGGCTCCGAGCGGGTCGCGCTGCCTTCCAGGGAGAGATCCCGCACGGGGGCGGTGTCCGGGGTCAAGATGACGGGCCGGGCCGAGCCGGCGGCCATCTCGGTCGAAAGGTCGCGGACTGGGGCATGGTCCGGAGTCAGGGTGCGGGCGGAGATCGGGGTTTCGGGGCTGAGGCTCAGGCCGGGCCGCGGAGCGTCGAGCGAGATGCCCTTGTCGACCGCGAGGCCCCCGTTGCTCAGGTCGCGGCCCCGATCCACCGTCACGCTCGTGCCGCCCCCCGAAGTCGGATCCAGCGATCGCCCACCCGTCGACGGCCCCAGGGCAACGTCGACAGCCCGCTGAACATCCGAACCCAGGTCCTCCTTGGGCTTGTCCACCGCGATCGACCCGGAATGGCCAGTCGGCTGGATGGGGGCGATCGTGTGGGCGGAGAAACCGGTATCGACCTGCCCCTTGGTGAGGTCAGTGCCACCGTAGGCCTGGACAGTACCACCCGAGGTGAAGGTCGCCAGCGGGAACGAGGTGGCGGCCGAGGTCGCGATCTGGCTCTGGTCGGTCTTGAGCTCCGGCGAGGTCGACCGACCCGCCTGGTCCCGGCTGGTGAAGCCTTCCGGGGGCTTGTTGCCTTGGAAGCCTGGCACCAGCGAGTGCAGCAGGCTCATCATCAGCGGCGAAACGGACCCGTCGGACATAGCGGCACCTCACCCGATCGTCAGCGCGGCATCCTTCTTATCCCCGAGGGGGACTTTAAAGATTCTCGCGATCGGAATAAGGGTCCGTGAAATGTTCGTGTTCGGCGATGGCCGTCCCCGACCCCTGGGGTTCCAGGCGCCCTGTATCCCCCATGGAGGACCTGTATCGGTCCAGGTATTCGATTCCGTCCGATCGGGCCGTCGAGCTCTCGCGAATCTCGGCCCCACGGGCCTCTTTTCGGTCGAGAAATTTACGTTCGATCACGCAAGGATCGCGCAGGGGGATCCCATAACTCCCGTGTGTTAAGGGACTGTTAGTTGGGTGGATTCGGAAGGGAGGGGACGAGATGGCCGTGACGCTGTCGCCGGCGATCGCCCCCTTGACCACCCCCACCCGCCCCCAGAAGGCGGCCGAGCCCAAGAAGCCGACGGTCCTCCAGAACCTCGTCACCGAGAACAAGGCGATGGTCGCCCAGATCGGGGCCGACCTCCAGGACGTGGTCGAGCACCCCATTTCCAGCCTCGGCCACATGGTCGAGTCGATGCTCTTCCCAATGCTGCATCCGGTCACGGCGGTCCGCTACCTGGAGAACATGGTCAAGCGCGATCCGGTGGGCGGCACGATCGATTCAACCGGTGCGGCGGCTGGCATGGCGACGATCGGGCTGGTCGTGGTGGCCGGGCTCGCGGCCCTCGCGGCCCCGCTGACGGCCGGGGCGAGCCTCGCGGTCTCGGCCGGGGCCCTGTCGGCCGCCGAGACCCTCGGCACGGCGACGATCGCGATCGACGCGACTGGTTTCGCCCTGCACGAGGTCCGCGGGGCGAAGGCCGATTCGGCCGACAAGGCCGCCGAGGAGGGCCAGAACTCGGCCGCTTACGTCGAGGATCAGATGCTCAACCTCGTCGCGACGCTCGGCGGCAACGTCTTGGAGACTCACCTGCCCAAGGCGACCGGGAACGCGGTGGTGGACGGCACCATTGGGCGGATCTCGAACAACACGGTGGGCCTCTTGGGCGTGTACGATTCGCCCGCCTACATCTCCAAGCTCGCTCAGATGCACAAGCACACCCGGGTCTCCCATCCAGGCCACGTGGTCGGCGGGGCGGTCTTGAACGAGACCAACCCCAATCAGCAAGATTCCCGCGATCGCCTGCAGCTGTCGTCGCAGGCCCGCCAGGCCGGCCGATAACCATGCCCAGTACGGATACTGGGCTTCCTTGAATCCCCCACCCCCGGGGGCGGGGGCAGGGGGCGGGGGATAAGCGAGCCCGGATGGATCGCCCTCCCTTCTTAGCGCCGAGTCGCCGAGGCCCCGGGGGCGCGGCTCCCCATCACCTTGTTCAGGAGGTTCAGGGCCGATCCGGCCTGGAACCAGCCGATCTGTTCCATGGTCATCGTGTGCTTGAGCGGAACGAGGTCGCTCGTCCCGTCCGCGTGCTCGACGAGCATGGTCACGGTGCGCACCGGGTCGAGCTCGTGCAGGTACTCGAAGGAAACGCAGTCGCCGGCCCGGATGCGCTCGTAGTCGGCTGGATTGATGAACGTGAGCGGCAGGATGCCCTGCTTCTTGAGGTTGGATTCGTGGATCCGCGCGAAGCTGCGGGCGATCACGGCTGCGCAGCCCAGGTACCGCGGGCTCATGGCGGCGTGCTCGCGGCTCGATCCCTCGCCGTAGTTCTCGTCCCCGACGATCACCCAGTGCTTGCCGCGCGCCTTGTAGTCGCGGGCCACCTTGGGCACGTCGACGCCTTGTTCCCCGGTGTAGACGTCGAGGGTCTTGCCCCGCTCACCCGTCCAGGCGTTGATGGCCCCCGTCAGCATGTTGTCCGAGATCTTGTCGAGGTGCCCCCGGAAGCGCAGCCAGGGACCGGCGGGCGAGATGTGGTCCGTGGTCGTCTTGCCCATCGTCTTGATGAGCACCGGCATGTGGGCGAGCTCCGACTCGACCATGGGCTCGAAGGGGTCGAGCACATGCAGGCGATCGCTTCCCTCGGGGATGGCGAGCGAGACCCGGCTGCCGTCCACGGGGGGCGCGACGTATCCCTTCCGGCGGCCCGTGTAGCCATCCTGGGGCAGGGCGTCGACGCGGGGTGGGGGTGTCAGGCTCCAGGCGTGGCCGTCGGGCGATCGTAAGAGTTCGGTGAGGGGGTTGAAGGTCAGGGTGCCCGCGAGGCCGTAGGCCATGACGATCTCGGGGCTCGCGACGAAGGCGTAGGTCTCGGGGTTGGCGTCATTGCGGCCCGGAAAGTTGCGGTTGAACGAATTGATGATGGCGTTGCGCTCGCCCTTCTTGAACTCGTCGCGCTTCCACTGGCCGATGCAGGGGCCGCACGCGTTGGCGAGGATGGTCGCGCCGACGGCCTCCAGCCGGCCGAGGATCCCGTCTCGCTTGACGGTTTCGTAGATGAGGGCCGAACCGCAGTTGATCAGGAACGGTACGGCCATGCGGGAGCCGTGGGTGATCGCCTGGTCGGCCACATGCGCGGCCCGGACCATGTCCTCGTAGCTCGAGTTGGTGCAGCTGCCCACGAGGGCGACCGCGATCCGCTCCGGGTAGTCGTGATCCCGCACGTCCTGCGCGAGCTGGGAAACGGGTCGTGCGAGGTCCGGGGAGTGGGGGCCGACCACATAGGGCTCCAGGGTCGACAGGTCGAGGTCGATCACCTCGTCGAAGAAGGTCTCGGGCCGATCCTCCACTTCGGGATCGGCGGTGACCAGGTGCTGGTAGGCATTTGCCAGGTCAGCCAGGGCGCCGCGCTCGGTGGCTCGCAGGTAGCGCTCGGATTGCTGGTCGTAGGGGAACAGGGAGGTGGTGGCCCCGATCTCGGCTCCCATGTTGCAGATGGTCGCCTTGCCGGTGGCGCTGAGGGTGCGGGCGCCCGGCCCGAAGTACTCGATGATCCGGTTGGTGCCGCCCTTGACGGTCAGGCGGCCACAGACGTAGAGGATCACGTCCTTGGGGGCCGCCCATCCCGAGAGCTCGCCCGTGAGCCGGACGCCGATCAGCCGGGGCTGCAGGACCTCCCAGGGGAAGCCCGCCATGACGTCGACCGTGTCGGCCCCCCCGACCCCGATCGCGACCATCCCGAGCCCGCCCATGTTGGGCGTGTGGGAGTCGGAGCCGATGATCATGCCCCCGGGAAAGGCGTAGTTCTCGAGGACGACCTGGTGGATGATGCCGGATCCCGGCTCCCAGAAGCCGATCCCGTACCTGGCGCAGGCCGAACGCAGGAACTCGTAGACTTCTCGGTTGGCGTCGAGGGCGCGGGCCGTGTCGGCGGCTGCTCCCTGGTAGGCCTGGATCAGGTGGTCGCAGTGGACCGTGGTCGGCAGCGTCACGCGGGGCAGCTGGGCCTGCATGAACTGCAGGATGGCCATCTGGGCCGTCGCGTCCTGCATGATGACCCGGTCGGGCCGCAGGCTGAGGTAGGCGGAGCCGGCGAGCAGGTCCTGGCGTTCGGGGGCGTCGAGGTGGCCGAACAGGACTTTCTCGGCGAGGGTGAGCGGGCGCTGCAGGCGCCCTCGGATCACGTGGAGGCACTGTTCCATCTGGTCATACAGGGTGCGAACCAGCTCCGGGGTGGTCTCGATCGTGACCATGGGCGCCTCCCGATCTGCTCAAGCGAGGGTCATGGGCCTCGCTGAGCCCATCCTAGTCGTGGCGGGGGCGGGGTCAACGCCAGGTTCGGCGATCGGCGCCGAGATGATCGGTCCCGGGGCGCCAGGCTAACGGGGAAGCGCCTGGAGCCGCCATGGGACGGTAACAACTCTTCATTTTGGGGAACGATCACGACGACTCGCTGAAGTCGGGGAGGAGAGCCGGCCGTGTCGCAGACCATCAACTACGATCCGAGGATCATCAAGGCGCACGCCACCAACCTGTACATGGCGGCCGAACGCCTCGTGCGCAACGCCGCGATCCTGGGAGGGGTCATCGGGATCCTGGTTGGGTTCGTGGTCGGCTTCGGCCTTGGCTCGCTCACGGAAAACAACGACATCCGCTTTTTTGCCGCGATCTTCGGAGCGGCCGGTGGGACCATCGGCTTGTCCCTCTTTGCGGCCGAGCTGGCCAAGGGAAGGGCCTTTCAACTGAAGCTGCAGGCCCAGCTCGCCATGTGTCAGGTTCAGATCGAGGAGAACACCCGTCGGTTTTCGCCGGACGGACCGATTGCGGGGGGGCGGGCGATCGCCGCCCTCTCGGACGAGGAGGACGAGTGAGGCGGCGGCCGTCATCCGAGACTATCAGCCAGGTACGGTTCCCTGATCTCGCGGGGTTTCCCTCCCGGGCAAGCAATCTTTTCCGGCTCCCTGGGTAGGATTATGAAGGAAGCGTGAGCCTTGGATGACAAGGAGCCTGGAATTGCCTCGAATCGGGACCCTGGGGATCCTGTTGAGCTTGAGCCTCACCGGTTGTCAGGGGCTGCTCACGTCCGGGACCACCGGCGCGGGCCCCTCCACTTCGGTCGTTGATCCGCAAAACTCGGCTATCCTGAGGGGAAGGGCGACTGGCCCGCAGGGCCTCGTTTCCAACAATTCCGCCAGCATCATCTCCAACAACTCGGCTGGCCTGGTTTCCAACAACTCGGCCTCCGTGATCTCCAACAACGCGGGCAACTTGGCTTCCGGCTACCACGTCGCGGCATGGGCCGAGGATCCCATCGCCAACGCCCTGGTCTACCTGACCGATCCTTCGGATCACTTCTTCGCTCGCCAGGACGGGACGATCCTCACGACGACGACCGATGGCGCCGGCAATTACCTGTTCCCGGCGAAGCTCCCGGTCAACCGGGACACCTTCGTCAACGTCATCCTGTCGGGTAACCGCCGAGAAGTGGGCTATCTGCTGCCAGCCGCTGGAGAGAACAAGCTGAACATCTCGGTGGCCTCTACCTTCGTGACCGAGTTCCTGCGCCAGCACGCCAACCAGGACGGCCGCACCATGAGCGGTTACAACGGCGGGCTCGCGTCCTTGCCCGCGTTGACGCGGCTGACGCAGCAGGGCCTGAATACCGGCCTCATTCCCTTCGATGGTTCGCCCAATGGGACGCTGAACATCGGGAACATCGGGTCGTTGCTCGATATGACGTACTCGTTGGTCGTGGGAAAGAACGTCGGGGGCCTCGGGGACGCCTGGGCCAACCTGCTGGGCTACCGGATCAACGCCGCGACCACCGTTCTGGGGACCGGCAACGGTAACGCGGGCGGCTCCGGCGTCGCCACGGCGGTCGACATCTGGACGCCGATCGGCATCACCGAGGATGCCTCGGGCGACATCTTCGTCTCCGAGTACAAGAACGACGCCATTCGCGAGGTGTTCCCCGACGGGACGACCAGGCTTATCGCCGGGAATGCCAGCTCTCCGCCTGGCTTTTCGGGCGATGGCGGCGACGCGACCAAGGCGCTTATGGACCGACCGCGAGCCCTCGCCTTGGGGCCGGACGGCAACCTCTACGTGGCTGACTCATACAACCACGCGATCCGCGTGGTGGCGCTCAGCCGTACACCCTCACCCTGGGTCAGCCAGGGATGGGGAGTCGGCAATCTCTACACCGTGGCCGGGGGGTCGACCTCCGATAGCGTGGACGGACCAGCAGCCAGTGTGCGGCTCGTGGATACCATGGGCCTGGTGTTCGACAAGGCAGGGAACCTCTTTTTCTCTGAGTCCAAGAACAAGGATGGTGCTCAGGCCTCTAACCATGTGCGGGTCTTGACCCCGCCCAACTCTGGCACGCAGTCTCTGTACGGCGTCTCTTGCCCTGCCGGAAATGTCACCACTCTGGTGGGGCCCGCCAACACGTTCGGCAGCGCGGGTGATGGCGGTCCTGGCGTCAGCGCGCAGCTCTATCGGCCGGATCAACTGGTGATCGATCGGGATGGGAACCTGTTGGTTGCCGACGGGAGCAACAACCGGATCCGCTGCCTGGCTGCGGCCTCCGGGACCTACTACGGTCAAGCCATGACCGGGGGAAACCTCTACACCGTGGCCGGTAACGGAACGGCTGGTAGTGCGGGCGACGGTGGGGCGGCCCTCCAGGCCCAGCTCAACAACCCCTCCGGCCTCGCCGTCGACCCTCTGGGCCGCCTGTACATCGTTTCCAAGAACGACTACCGGGTCCGGGTGGTCGGTACCGACGGGGTGATCAAGACCCTGGCCGGCGGCGGGGTGAGCATATCGGATGGCGACGCGAGGCAAATTTTCCTCAGCGAGCCGCTCAACTGCGCCCTCGAACCCAACGGCAACCTGCTTGTGACCGAGACGCGGGGCAACCGGGCACGGCGCCTCTACCTCCAGTGGGGCTTCTGATGTTCTCCGAGATCAAGGCAAAGCCAGCCACAACGCGAGAAGCAGTCACGACGGGGTACGGCGATTAGCTACGTCTATCTTGCGCGCCTAGGCGAGGTCCATCACGCGCTTCCGCTCGGCGCGATCGTTCTTCGCCCCGGAGGCGGTCTCGCGGAACACCCCCACGACCTCCACCTTGAACTTCGCCGCGAAGGCGATCAGGTCCAAGACCTGTCGCTCGCAGTTCTGGTCGGTGGTGCTCACCCGGGTGTAGGTGGCTTCTGTCTTGAGGTGTCCCGCTTGAGTGCCCCCTCTGGTACGAAGGTGTCTCAGTTGCCCCCCCCTCGTCGGAGGGGTCTGTAACCGAGTCTCCTCGGTCGGGATTTGTAGTGCAATTCAAGAGTAGTCTAATTGGGACAGGAAGAACAGTAAGGGGCGGTTAAGGCTGCCGCTACTCCAAATCGGATGAAGATTTACCGCGCCTCTTCACGGGTATACGGCAAGAGAAGGAACTTTAGAGGCTGAACTTTATTAGGTGTTAGGTCTAGCCAATGTCATGAATATAGCCCGAAATGCGGAATCTTGAATAGTGGCTCTCCCTAATCCATTTGGCAGCGTAAGTAGACTCGCTCGCGCCGACATTCAAAGACACATAAAAGTAAACGCCGAACTACGGTCAAGGAGGTATCCGCTTCACCTCCTTGCCTTAAGAACGCTGCTCGTCGGGAAAACCTTACAGAAGCTACCCGTGTTCTATCTTTCTTCAGTTATTATTCTGCTTTATGTGTACACCCAAAGCAAACACTCTTTCCTGCTGCCAATCACAAATTGGCTCTACTCAAAATATCGTTTCAAGGACAATGCCTTGGATGTCACCGGGTTCCTGCTTACCACGCAGGCAGCTCTGCTTGGATTGGTATTTCCTGTCATACTTGGGCTTGTAACGGTGCTCTCCGGTGACAGGTCCTCTTCGAATAGAGACTCGGAAGCTCAGATATACTATGCGGAATCTCTTGCGTTGGAGATTGGTGCGAGCTGCCTAGCATTGGTTATTGCATTGGTAATGCAGCTTTTCATGATAACCGATCATCTCTTCACTATTCTGAACCTATTTGTAGGAATCAATAGAAACGCAGTTCTAAACCTAATTCATGGTTCTTGGCTGTTGTTCAACGCGAGCGCGCTTTGGTACTTTATCTATACCAGCTTGTTGATGGTTCGTCCGGAAGAGCGCTCTCGAATTACTGTGCGACACTCAGCTAATCAACTGATTCCCGAGCAATTGACAGAGCGAATGATGGATTGGCACTATCAAAGGCTCATTACTGAGCTGGATGATCAGTCCGAACCGATGATCTATTGCGGGATAGGGCTTTCGCGCACGAAGCCTGCCGTTGTTCGCGATTTTTCCTCGCCGTCCCGCCTTGTTGATGTTCATACACGTCTATTGCGCCTTGTGATTACTCGTTGGAAACGTCGCTCAAAACTTAACTCATCATCCAAGCGCCCTTCGATGGTCTTTCCAGCTAGCTTTGGGACAAGAATTCATGGAAACTATCCGTTGTGTGTCGTTGAAGGTGGAGCAAAACTGACCCCGCTGGAGCAACTAATCGTGTACGCAAGCTTTAGATTTCGGCGAACTCCCGAATGAAGAGATCTTTTGACACTTCGAGGGTATTCAGCGAGCTAATAGACAAGGCGATGGCTCGCATTGAGGAACGATCGCAGGCAAGTTTCGACTCTACCCTTTCCGAGATCACCGAGTACCATGCTCTACTCGTTCGAGGATACCGGACGGATTTGCCCGATATACCGGGTGGGAATTTTGCATCTATTTTCGGGTTTTTCAGAACTTTGCACTCGGAATGGGCCGGGGAATACCGCAGGCTAGTCAAGCGATCACTTCGCGATTTCCCGGAAGAGGAGCACTTCGTTACGGCTTTGTGCTACCTTCCGATACAACTTTTCTATGCAATACAAGACGCAAACAGCGATTCGATTGCCCGTGAAATACTTGAGATATATATCCAGCTTGCCTGGGGAATGCAGGACTGGATATCTGGTCGTACTGATTCGGTATTTGATGAATTTGGCAAGCCCCGGCATTTGAAGTGGTTGGGTGGTGCTGAATCAGCCGCCTATCGTCGAATCTTTCAAAATGCATTTATCCCAGCCTGGGAACGATTGCTTAGGCAGCTTCAGGTGTCAGAGGAATCCCTCGTATCATCAATTGGCACTACTCAAAGATGGGAAGGCTATCGCGCTTATCTCCCTTATGCTCAGCACCACTTGAGAATTTCGGCTTGTATGTTGGCGATATTCGCATGGAATAGCGACGGAATTGGAACAGAATATGCGCTAAACATTTTTCATAACTGGCTGTCTAATCTCGACTATTCAGGTGGTCATGGAATTACCCCCGGAAATACCACGGCAACGACTGACGCGCTTAGCCTCGATTTGGACGTAGCTGCAAGGATAGCAAATCCGTTTGAGAGGCTTTACAGTCGTCCAGGCATTCCGGAGGCAGCCTTTTACGCACTGATGAGTAATGCATGGATGGACGTTCGTCTCTTGCTCAGTTGTGTCTTTCTGCGGTGGGCAGCAACAGGCAAGAATAACACCCCGTTCCTTAGAGACTCCGTACAGAAGGCTGTCGGTGGAGCACCGCTTACTGGCTCAGGTAGAACTAATACATTTGTTGTTACGTTTGAAAACATTGTTTTCGGTTTTCTGAGAATATTTCTTCATTTTGAGTTCCTACCTAAAACGAGCTATGGCACATTTCTCGCTGAGGTTTGCAATCGTTCGGATCTGTTCGCAGAAATGCAGCACATAGCCCAACGGGCGTATAAGCCGATGACGGTCTCGGGACCTGTCGAGCTAGAGGTTCAGCTAGCGGCACTTGCAATTTATTTGTTCCACAGCTCGACAGGAATCTCTTTTTTTAAGAACTTGGTCACTTCCTTTTCTTCATCGATGCCGAATGAAGATCCTGATTTCAACATAAAGGCGATCTGGTTGGGGATTGAAGGACTGCTCTCTAACGTAAGAAGCCGAAACAAAGAGCTAGTAGACTCTCTTGAATTCCTGAATCCTGGTCGGAATTTTGACCATGAGAGCGCAGCATTTCTTGAATTCATGGAAAATCTCAAAGACTCGGCGCGTGAGTCTTTCCTAGACTCGCTGCGTAAGACGCGTTTAAGCCCCCCCCCTACTAGGCGCTCTAACACAAAGAGTCGAACAGCGGATATTTGAATCGTTTGTCGAAGTCGATCAGGTTGGCTTGTTTAGGCTCTGCAAGCAAGGCGCTAGCAGTGGCGCAGTGTGGGTGGAAACCGCTGTCGGCGATCTCTCAAAAGAGTACTTCATTGAATCGAAATTGCATGAATCAAATCAGTTGCTTGAGCGCATTGAGTCTGGTATTAAGACCTCAATCAACTCAGAAGCGCTGCGTCAGTTTTTCGGCAAATCAACCAGAAAGGTTTCTTGTAGAAGCCAAGATGAGCTAATTGCTTTCATTGCGCAATTTAAGGGATCGCAGGACATTCTTAGTCCCGTACTCTTGGTTGACTATCAGCTGAACTTCGATTGGATTGACGAGAGAAGGTTCAAGTCCAAGTATCCCGGCGTGGCATTTGAGTACAAGAAAGAAAGTCCATCCGGGACTTATCAATTTACCATTGCCGGTGTTGACGTTCAGCTCTACCCTCGCATTGGTTCAAGAGCCTTTGCATTTTCAAGAGATTCCCTGAGAAGGATTGACTTGGTGCCAGATAGTAGCGGCAGAATCTTGAAACTGTCATTTGAAGAAGGGGAAAACCCCCTGGATAGCGCGATGACGATTGGTTTTTGGGCAAACTTCGTCATCTCGGATGTGCCCATCTTTGAGATCGAATTAAAATATATCAGATAGAGCCGCACAGTTCTTTTTTGTCGTCAAGTGTCGGCAATCTTACGCTAGTAAAGCCTTCTGTAGTTCGTCAACCGCTCTGGAGAATTTCAACGGTCGATATTCGAATCGATCGCGTAGCCCGGTTCCAATTAAACGCCTGTAGCGGTCTTCGATGGTACCGGTTTCGTCCGGATCAAACACCGCAAACGATTGTATGCGAGACTTGCCTGCCGTCCCTAAGGCAAAGAGATATCGAAAAAATGCATCGCTTTCAGGCAGCGAATACCCCATAACATAGATATATCTTGCGCTATTCAGGCTGTCCGCCGCTTCCGACCAAACCTTTGCAAGCATTCCATGGTAATCAGACTTGTTCCATGTAGGTGGAATAAGGACTGAATCCGAGCCCCGGATTTGCTGATTACAGTGCTGAAGCTTTGCCAAACTGTCGCTAATATGCACTCGGTGGTCTTTCCTAACCACTTGGCTGGAGTATGGGGGTTGATAGCTCCTCAAGAACCGATCTATTTCATGGGGAACAATCGAATTACATTCCTGATTCGCACATCTTCCCCAGTTAATAGAGCCGTGCAACTTTAGAAGATTGACGCCATCCGTGTGCAACTTCCCTGGGATCATGTAGTTAATCTTGAGACCAGACCTATGCAGCGCAATATCAAGCGCGATGTCATAGTTGAAGGTAATTATTGATACCCGACGGTTCCTTCGTTCGATTAATTCCAGTACTAAATCTGAGAACTTTTCGTACGAAGAATGAGGTTGGATCTCACCGTTAGTGACGGTAAATTTAACGGTTTCTTCGAGCGTTCGAACGATGAGTCTCCTGATTGAATCCAGCGCAATTTCTATCTCATGTTGTTCTCGGCTAACCAATCGACCAATAATCTTCGACATCTCGATTGCGCCAAATATGGATTCGATATTGTTGAGATCGAGCGAAGATTTTGAGTGTACAATCTGAAGTTCGGCAAGTAATTCAAATACGCCTTGAAAGTGTTTCGTGTCGTTCGACAGCCTGCCTTCGACGAGAAGGTCTTGCGCGATATCGAGAAAATCACTCATCAATGGAGCGCCAGCCTCTCGTGAGGCACCGGCACCAAGAATGAATACGGTATCTGTCGTAGGCAGTGAATTCGGTGAACTGTTTGCCAAGTTAGATTGATCCTATCCCACCGATTCTTTCTTCACCATCTTAATAAATGCCTGGACTTCCTTGAGGAATCCGTCGCGTTCGCTCTCAGGCTTATCCATATAGAGCTTGTGAAGCTTTTGGCGGAACTCAACGGGCTTACGACCAGCCCCCGTCTTCTTCCGTTCGCGCTTGAACTCATCCTTGTGCTCGGCGACGTACTGCCCGATCACCTCGGCGGCTTTACGAACCGGTAGATCCTTGACCTCATTGACGGTCGCCTCAATCACCTGTGGGATCTTTTCCGGATAATCAACCTTTTTGGCGTACTCAATGAAGACCGAAGCAGCCATCCCTTTGTCCAGGTACTGCTTCAGATCACCCGCCCGCCCGAGCTTGAAGAGATAAGAGAGGTAGGTCCGTCCGAATTCCCTCTTTGAGGCGAGGTAGGCTTCCCAGTTCTGGAAGGGCTTACCCTGTTCGTCCACCAACAGCAGGTACCCCCTGGTCTCGTTCATCTCTTTAAGGGCCCCCGCGAGGTCAAGGTACGCCACCGCCAGCTTCTCGTTGCACGAGCGGATTTTCTCGTTGATGGTCGCGTCCAGCGCCCGGGCTTCGCCTTCCTTGATGGTGGCGGCAGGTTCGACTTTTACTTCAACCTTGGCGACCGGCGCGGACTTTGCTCGGGGCATCAGGGGGACCTCATCTTCAGACGGTGTGAAACTCCGATATGGTACGCCGATTCACCGAGTGGTTCAAGCCTCGTAGGTTCGAGCGTGGCACACAGGGCGTGGGAGGCATGGACGGCGCTCTTGAGATAATCTCAAATCAATTGTCAATGCTCCCAACCGGGGATGCGAATCGTTCTAGCATTTTCCCAAGCCAAAGCTCAGCACCATCGAAAAAGAAGTCTTCCTTTTGGATAGAGGGGAAGACTTGTTTGTAATTGCGAATTAGTTCTTGTCTGCTTTGCTCGTCTTGCTTGTAATCAACGACAATAATGTCCTTTGAACCCCCATCACCTGCGAATGCTTCATTAAACAGAAAATGGGTGTAGGTGTCGGTAACAGGGAACGAATATCCAATGAAAATGACCTGTAGTGCTGTCGTGAGTTTTTCAAAAGCTTGCGTCCAGACTTCTCGAAGAATGGGAACTCGCTTAGTCTCAATCTTGTTTAATATAGGCGGGATAATCAGTGGTTCGCGCTCTAAATGGCGTTCAATAAGCTCATAGGGGGAACCGCCAGCGGGGGGCAACCACGTTTCATGGTGGACTATCGAGTCAATTCCGCTTGCGTTACCTGCCCCCAGGCGAAGCCTCCAATTGATTGAGCCGTGAAGCTTTAGCAGCAACGTCTCTGCATCATCACAGTACGTGGGAAGATGCTCAACTATTGTCTCAGACGGCTTGCAAAAGAAACCGTAGCCACCATCTGGATGCCAGTATGGGTAGGACGTATCGTTGCCCCTTGCACTCTTGACCGCCCAAAGTGCCTCATCGAGGAGGTCGTCATAATTGAAGCTAATGCAACTACATCTTTGGTTGACGCAAAACTCAGCAAAGCGACCGATTAGCTCGCGGTCATAGTCCCCTGTTTCGCGAATGCGTTCAATTCGGGATGAGAATTGCCGCTTGATATACGACAACAATAGCTGGAGTTCTTCCTCGGCTCCATGGTGAGCGTCGTATGGCATTCCATCCTGAAGCCTTGTTAGCAATCTCTCGATATTTATCTTGCCATTTCCCTGGAGTCTGCTTTCGAGCTCCATGACTTGACTTGCAAAAGGGAAGTTCTTGAAACTCTCGAATAGTCCATCGGTATCGTAATCGTCCACGAGAAGTGGTGCTCTGGCAGCAAACGCCCGAGTGAAGCCTGCGCCAAGGACAAAAATGCAGAACTGGGGTTCAACGTAGAAGATATCCTTTGAGTTGTCTTCTGTTTCAACGTTCATCGTTAGACCGCCCTCTTCCGAGGTCTACCACCCTTCTTGCCGTTTGCCCTGGCTGCCCCTCTTTTATTACTGTTTGAATAGCACCTGAAGCGCCGCCCTAATTGGCTCGTACTCAACATCAGTGAGAATTCCTATCCGACCCTGGACACGAGATGCATCAAGGGCGGTCACCTGGTACATGAGCGCAGTGCTTTCAGCGGGTAGCCCAGCGACGCCCGAATTCAGAACAGGAAATAACGGACCCTGGATCTTGGTCCGGGTCAGCGGCACCACGACGAGCATCCGATAAGGTATCGGTTGAACAAGCTCTGGGACCGCAACCACGACAACCGGTCGCCGACCGTGCTGCTCGTGTCCTGCGGGTGTTCTATAAGGAAGGTCCGCCCAGAGAATTTGACCAACGGTGAAGCTTGGTGGCATCACAAAGGTTTAACGGCAGCTTCCATAGAGGCGAGCCAGTCGTCCAGTTCCTCTTGGGGGATATCAGCTTCGGCTGCGCGGATCCCGGCGACCATATCCTGCCCGGCGGCTTCGAGCCAAGAGCGGGTCTCTTCGTCCCCCTGCGGGACATCGCTAACGTGGAGAACTGAGACCAGAATTCCGAAGGCTCGGTCTAGCTCATCTTCCGGTAGCTCATCAATAAGCTTCTTGAGGTCGTCTTTGGTCGCCATTCTCACCTCTCGCTCTTGAGCTGGACCCCATCATACTTTACCCCGCGAGGGCTGATAGGAACCTGGCGCTCGGAATCAAGCGGCTTTGGCGGGAGACGGTGGCTTGAATTCTGGCGATTGCTTAAAACTTGCAAATCGTGACCAAGACACCATGCGGGTTTGAGGTCAAATACTACACAATTACTACATCTTGCTCGATTCCAGTCCTCATCCAAAAAGCAAGCGTCCCGCCTGGATATGGGCGGGACGCGACTTCTTTAAAGTGGCCAGGGGCAGAATCGAACTGCCGACACCGGCATTTTCAGTGCCGTGCTCTACCAACTGAGCTACCTGGCCGGATGCGTTGGAAGGGTTCCAGTATAACAAGCGCGCCATGCCTGTCAAGAGAGGTATAGGCCCGGTTGCTGAAACTGGGCCGATCTGCTACCCTGACACGGCCCACCGACGCGGTTTGACGCCCCCGACCTCAGGAGACACGGCCCATGGCTCCCCAGTCCTTCTACGTGACCACGGCCATCGACTACGGGACCGCCCCCCCGCACATCGGCCACGCCTACGAAAAGATCGCGGCCGACGCCGTGGCCCGCTACCATCGGATGCGGGGCGATCGCGTCTTCTTCCTGACAGGCCTCGACGAGCACGGCAACAAGATCGAACGGGCGGCTCAAGCCGCCGGCCTCGATCCGCAGGCCTACGTCGACCGGGTCGCCGAGCAGGCCAAGGAGTCCTGGCAGGCCCTCAACCTCTCCTACGACGGTTTCATCCGCACGACGGATCCCCACCACCGGGAAACCGTTCAGCGGATCTTCCAGCGGCTGGTCGATCAGGACGACATCTACAAGGCCAAGTACGAGGGCTGGTACTGCAAGGGCTGCGAGGAGTTCAAGAACGAGCGTGACCTCGCGGACAACAAGGTCTGCCCCGAGCACCAGCAGCCCGTCGAGTGGCTCAGTGAGGAAAACTACGTCCTCCGGGTCTCCAAGTACCGGGACCGGATCCGGGCCCACATCCAGGACCACCCGGGTTTCCTGCAGCCCGAGACACGCCGCAACGAGATCCTGAACCTGCTCGAGACCTTTCCCGACATCTCGGTCTCGCGCCAGACCGTGCGCTGGGGCATCCCCGTCCCCAACGACCCGTCGCAGGTCATCTACGTGTGGGTCGACGCCCTGTCCAACTACCTCACGGCCATGGGCTACGGCTGGGACCAGGACAACTTCAAGCAATGGTGGCCGGCACAGCTGCAACTCGTCGGCAAGGACATCACCAAGTTCCACTGCATCATCTGGCCGGCGCTGCTCATGGCGCTCGACCTGCCGCTGCCGCAACAGGTCTTCGGGCACGGCTTCGTCAACTTCGCCGGGCTCAAGATCTCCAAGACCATCGGCAACGTGATCGACCCCAAGACGCTCGCCGCCGAGTATGGTGCCGACGCCATCCGCTACTACCTGCTCCGAGCCATCCCATTCGGCCGGGACGGAGACTTCACCTACGACGCCTTCGAGGGCCTGGTCAACGCCGACCTCGCGAACAACCTGGGCAATGCCCTCAACCGGACCCTCACGATCCTCGAGAAGAATTTCGAGGGGCGGGTGAGCCCGCGCTTCGCCGAGATCGAAGGCGGCCTGCCTCGCATGGCGGCCGAGGTGGTCGAGATGGTCGCCGATCGGATGGCCGTGCTCGCCATCGACGAGGCGATCGCCGCCATCTGGTCCCTCCTGGACGCCGTCAACAAGTACATCGACGCGACGGCCCCCTGGTCCCTCGCGAAGAACGGCGAGACCGAGCGGCTGGGCGGCGTCCTTTACGCCGTGCTCGAGGCCTTGCGCATCGCCGCCATCCTGGCGAGTCCCTTCATCCCGACCCTGGCCGGCAAGATCTGGGAGCAGCTGGGAATCACGGCGCCGCTCAGCGCCCAGCGCTGGGAGAATCTGACCTGGGGCGGCCTCGCCGAAGGCACGGTGACCCGCAAGCTGGGCCCCATCTACCCGCGCATCGGGGCCGAGCTCGCCGGGGCCAAGAAGAAGGCCTAGCCGTGCGCCTCGTCGACTCCCATTGCCACCTCGACATGTTGCCCTCGTGGGTGGAGGGGGAAGGGGTCGACGCCGATCGGGAGATCGACCAGATCGTCCAGCGGGCCCACGAGGCGGGAGTCGCGTGGATGCTCAATCCCGGGGTGACCTGGACGGACGCCGCGCGCGTGCTCGAGGTGGCCGGGCGCTACCCGGATGTCTACGCCTCGGTCGGCATCCATCCCCACGAGGCCGATTCCTGGGACGACGGGGCCATGGAGCGGCTGCGCGAGCTGGCGCGATCGCCCAAGGTCGTCGCCATCGGGGAGTGCGGACTCGACTACTACTACGAACACGGCAGCCGTCCCGCTCAGCAGCGCGCCTTCCGCGAGCAAATCCGGCTCGCGAAGGAACTGTCGCTTCCCCTCATCGTCCACACCCGCGACGCCGAGGCCGACACCCTGGACCTGCTGAGAACTGAAGGGGCCCAGAAGGGGGTCCTGCACTGCTTCACCGGCTCGACGGACCTGGCGAGGGCCGCTCTGGACCTCGGGTTCTACATCTCGTTCAGCGGGGTCGTGACCTTCAAGAAGAGCGACGACCTTCGGGCGACGGCCCGCGAGGTGCCGCTTTCCCGGATCCTGATTGAGACGGATGCCCCATACCTGGCCCCACCTCCGCACCGCGGCAAGCGGAACGAGCCGGCCTACGTGGTCCGAATCGCCGAGCAAATGGCCGAGGTGCACGGTGTCCCGGTCGACGAGATCGCCAGGATCTCGACCGAGAATGCCGAGGCGCTGTTCGGCGTGGCGGGCTGATATGAAGCGCCTGTCCGCCAGGGAGAAACAGCGGATCGCGACCCTCCTCGCGAAGTTGCGCGAGGCGTATCCGACGGCCAAGACCGAGCTCGATTACAAGACGCCTTATCAGCTCCTGCTCGCTGTCATGCTGTCAGCTCAGACCACGGACAAACGTGTCAACATGGTGACGCCGGTCCTGTTCGCGAGGTATCCGAGCCCCGAGGCGCTGGCGGCGGCGACCCCCGAGGAGGTGTTGCCGATCATCGGGAGCGTCAACTTCGCGCCCACCAAGGCGCAGAATTTGGTCGCGACGGCGCGCCTCCTGGTCGAGCGGCACGGGGGGCAGGTGCCCGGGACCATGGAAGAGCTGGTGGCGCTGCCCGGGGTGGGGCGCAAGACCGCGAACGTCGTGCTGAGCATCGCCTTCGAGGTGCCGGCGATCGCCGTGGACACCCACGTCTTCCGGGTCGCTCACCGGCTGGGCCTCTCCGAGGGCTCGACCCCCGAAGCGGTCGAGGCCGACCTCATGGACCGCATCCCCCGCGAGGACTGGGCCACGGCCCACCACTGGCTCATCCTGCACGGCCGGTACACCTGCGTCGCCCGCAAGCCCAAGTGCGGAATCTGTCCCCTGCGGCCGGAATGCCCCGCCTTCCAGCGCGGGGATTGCCCCTAGCGCGATTCCCGAGTCCGCCTCCTCGTACCTGGATCACCGCCGAAAACCCGCTTTTTCTCTATGTTGGGGGGTAGAAGTCTGGTATCATGGGGCTCCCTGGCTATCGGGGCGCCATCCCATAAGGAGGACACCCGGCGGATGCAGCTGAAACGTGTATGGGGGCTCGGTGCGGCCCTGATGGCGGCCCTGATGGCGGCCCTGAGCGGATGTTCGCTCTTCACGGGGACGGTGCCCGCTGGCTCGACCCGGCCCAGCCTCAATGCCTACGCGACGCTGCCGGCCCAGAACGCCGTGTCCGTGATCAGCGTCGTCAACAAGACCTACGTCAACACGATTCCGGTGGGCCAGGCCCCGGCCAACATCGTGGTCAACAGCCGCACCGACATCCCCGACTACCTCTACACGACCAACGAGAACGACAACACCGTCTCGTTCGTGCGGCTCGACAACCAGACCCAGGACCAGGCCGTGCAGGTGGGCAGCCATCCCTGGGGGATCGGCCTGACCCCGCTCAAGGGCGGACGCCAGTTCATCTTCACGGCGAACTACGGCGACAAGACCTACTCCTTCATCGAGGTCCAGCGCCGGCAGACGACCACGCGCACCATCTCGGGGGTGACGGGCAACTTCGAGCCCCGGGGCGTCGTCTGTTCGCCCAAGGATCAGACCGCCTACATCATCTCGGACGTGCCGGCGAGCGGCTCGACCGGTTGCCAGATCCTCAAGATCAACGCCGACCAGTCGCAGGGGGGCCTGCTGACCATCCCCGGTTCGGTGCGCCTCTGGAAGGGCGCCATCACGAACGACGGCACCGAGCTCTATTTGACCGATCAGGGTTCCGCGGCCCTGTACAAGGTCAACCTGGGAACCTTCGCCAACGACGGCCAGATCCAGCTCGACAACCCTGGCTACGGGATCGCCCTGCTGCCACCCCAGTCCGGGCCCGAGCAGGTCGCCTACGTCTCGGTCCCGAACGGGACCGGGTCGGGGACCAACCTCAACGGCGTCGTCGACGTGGTCAGCCTGACCGGGACGGGGCAGACCGTCCATCGACCGGCCGTCACGCACGACAACATCACGGCCTATAGGCCCCAGGCGATCGCCTGCAACGCGGCCGGCACCGAGTGCTGGGTCGCCCTGCAGAATTCGCTCGGTTACTTCTCGCTCGACCAGATCAACCACCCGGACGGCACGCCGGCCGCCAACCTGGCGATCGTGCCCTACACCAACAACCCCGGTCAGTCCCCGCCGATCGGGGACATCGCCCTGGGGGCGGGGACCCAGTAGGAGGTTCGTTTTGTCCGCCAAGATCGGCATCGTCAGTCTCGGGTGTTCGAAGAACACGGTCGACACCGAGAACATGCTCGGGTTGCTCGCCAACGACGGCTACCAGATCGTGGCGGACGAGACGGATGCCGACATCCTCCTGGTCAACACCTGCTCGTTCATCGAGGCCTCGCAGCGCGAATCGATCCGGACGATCCTCGAGCTGGGCACCCTCAACAAGAAGCTCATCGTGACCGGTTGCCTCGGCCAACGGGCCAAGGGTGAGATCCTCGACGAGTTGCCCGAGGTCAACGCCGCGATTGGCACTTCGGAGTTCCACCAGATTGTGGACGTGGTCAAGCGCGTCGAGGCGGGCGAACGGTTCGTCGAGGTCCAGGAAAAGGCCAAGGCCCCCGTCGCGACCCTGCTGCCCCGCCTGCTCACCTCGATCGGCCCCTCGTCCTACCTGAAGGTATCGGAGGGCTGCGATCACGCCTGTACCTTCTGCATCATCCCGCAGCTGCGCGGCCGCTACGCCTCCCGCCCCATGGAGCTGATCCTGGAAGAAGCCCGCATGCTCGCGTCGGGCGGAGTCAAGGAGATCGTCCTGATCGCCGAGGACACGACCCGCTACGGCCACGAGGCCGCCGGGAAGTTCATGCTGCCGCAGCTGCTCACGGCCCTGAACGAGATCGAGGATCTGACCTGGATCCGGGTGCTCTATGCCTACCCCAACTACATGTCGAACGAGCTCCTGGAGACGATGGGCCGCCTCCCGAAGGTCGTGCCCTACCTCGACATGCCGCTCCAGCACACCCACCCCGACATGCTCAAGGCCATGCGTCGGCCCCGCCACGAGCCCGTCGATCAGCTGGTCGCCCGCATGCGCGAGAAGCTGCCGAACCTGGTGTTGCGGACGACCTTCATCACGGGCTTCCCAGGGGAGACCGAGGAGCACCACCAGCACATGCTGGACTTCATCCGGACCCACAAGCTCGACCACGTGGGGGCCTTCGCCTACTCTCCCCAGGAAGGAACTCCGGGCTACACGATGACCCCGGTCGTGCCCGACGGGGTCAAGGAGGCGCGCCGCGACGCCGTCATGGCCGCCCAGCAGGAGGTCACCCTCGCGATCCACGAGGGCCTGGTCGGAACGGTCGTCCCCATGCTGATCGAGGGGGTCGATTCCGAGGGCCGCCTCGTCGGGCGGACGCACCGTGACGCCCCCGAGATCGACGGCACGACCTACGCGACCACCACCTTCCCGGCCTTCGCCGGAGACCTCGTGAACGTCCGGATCACGCGCGTCGACCCCTACGACCTCCACGGCGAGGTGGTCTGGGGCGGCGGCTGCGGGGCATGACCCTTCCCAACCTCCTGACCTTGCTGCGGTTGGGGTTGGTTCCGGTCGTCGTCCTGGGCCTCGAGTGGCCCGGGCACACGATCCTCGCGCTCGTGGGTTTCGCGATCGCCTCGGGCACGGACTGGATCGACGGGTACCTCGCCCGCAAGCTGAATCAGGTGACGGCGCTCGGATCCCTGCTCGATCCGCTCGCCGATAAGGTACTGGTGACGGCCGCCCTGCTCGGCATGGTCCACCTGGCCTTGATTCCCGCCTGGTCGGTCACGGTCGTGCTGTCGCGCGAGTTCCTGATCACCGGGTTGCGCACGGCGGCCATCAACAAGGGCATCGTCCTTTCGGCCAGCATGAGCGGCAAGATCAAGACCGTCCTGCAGATGGCCGCCATCATCGCCTTGCTAGTAGGGTGGATGCCTCTCGGGACGGCCCTGTGGTGGGCGGCCGTCGCCGTCACGATCTACTCGGGCGTCGAGTACCTCTGGCAGACGCGGGGGATCTGGGTGTAGGATCGAGGTCGCACGCCTGTTGAGCGGAGGACCTATGGTACGCATGGCGGTAGAGGCCGACACCCACCTGATCATTCTCGATCACCCCTTGGTCCACCACGCCCTCGCCGAGTTGCGGCACCGCGACACGCCGACGGCGCGCTTCCGGACTCGGGCCCGCGAGCTCGCCAAGTACCTCGTGCTGGAGGCGACCCGCGACCTCAAGACCGATCCCATCGACGTGCCGACACCCATGGGCGTCATGGCCCCCGGTCGTACCCTCGGCGATCGCCCGATCGTCATCGCGCCCATCCTGCGGGCGGGGCTCGCCATGGTCGAGCCAGCCATGGAGCTGTTGCCCGAGGCCGAGGTGCGGCACATCGGGCTGTACCGCAACGAGCGCACCCTCGAACCCGTCGAGTACTACGTCAAGCTGCCGGATCAGTATCCGGCCGAGACGACGGTGCTCATCATCGACCCGATGCTCGCGACGGGTGGGTCGGCCGTGTCGACCATCGAGCTGTTCAAGCGGCGCGGGGTCGAGCGGATCAAGTTCCTGTGCCTGATCGCGAGCCCGGAAGGGGTTCGCAACGTCCATGCCCGTTATCCGGACGTGCCCATCCTGACCGTCTCGGTCGACGACTGCCTCAACGAGCGAGGCTACATCGTGCCTGGGCTCGGGGACGCGGGCGATCGCACCTTCGGAACCCTCTAGATGCGCGCCGAGATCCTGAACATCGGCACGGAGCTGCTGATCGGTCAGGTGGTCAACACCAACGCGACTTATCTGGCCCAGGAACTGGCTAAGCTGGGCATCGATCTCTTCTACATCACGGCCGTCGGCGACAACCCGGGTCGTATCCTCGACTCCCTCCGCCTCGCATGGGAGCGATCCGACCTCGTGATCTGCACGGGGGGCCTCGGCCCGACAGCGGATGACCTCACTCACGAGCTCGTCGCGCGCTTCGTGGGAGACACCATGGTACTCGACGCCGAGACCCTGGAACGAATCGAGCGCCTGTTCGCGGCCCGCGGGCGCACCCTCCTGCCTGAAGAACGCAAGCTCGCGACCTTCCCGGCCTCGGCGACCCTCATCCGCAACCCGGCCGGGACGGCCTCGGGGGTCTGCATCGAGCGGGGCGAGAAGCGGATCATGACCTTCCCGGGGGTGCCGCACGAGCTCACGCAGATGTGGGAGACCTGGGCCCGTCCCCGGCTGGAGGCCCTCACGGGCGCGACCATTCGCTCTCGGCTCCTGAAGTTCATCGGGATCGACGAGGCGGATGCTGCCCACCGGGTCGCCGACCTGCTCGACGGCCAGAATCCCACCGTGGCCCCGTACGCCGGGAACGGCGAGGTCCACCTGCGCGTCACGGCCAAGGCAGCGACGGCCGAGGAGGGCGATCGCCTCCTCTCCCCCGTCGCCCAGGAGATCGAACGCCGGCTCACCGACTGGTATTTCGGCTCGGATGAGGACACGCTGCCGGGGGTGATCGGCCGCTGGCTCCGAGAGCGCGGCGAGCGGCTCGCCGTCGCCGAATCCTGCTCGGCGGGCCTGCTCGCGAGCCGGATCACGGACGTGGCTGGGTCGTCCGACTACTTCGTGGGCGGGGTGGTCAGCTATGCCATCAGCGAAAAGGTGCGATTCCTCGGGCTGGAGCGGGACTTCGTCGAGTGCCATGGCCACGTCAGCCCCGAGGTGACCCGGGCGATGGCGGAGGCGATCGCCCGCGTCACCGGCGCCCAGTGGGGCATCGGCGTGACGGGTTACGCCGGCCCCGGCCCCAACACGCCACCCGACGAGGTGGGCCTAGTCTACGTGGCCGTGACGGGGCCGGACGGAACCGACGTGCGGTCCTTCCGATTCGGCCGCCACCCGCGCGACAAGGTCAAGTGGTTTGCGACCCAGCGGGCGCTTGCTTTGCTGTTCAAGCGCCTGCGCCAGGTCGTTCCTGTCTAGAACCCCCAGTTCAACCCGAGGTTGAGACCGGTCGCCCCGGCGACCCCGGTCACGCCGTTGCCCGCCAGGTAGCCGGTCGGCACCTGCCAGGTGCCAAGCCCGAGCAAGACGGCGAAGCGCGGGGCCACGTGGTACTCGATCCCGACTTCGCCGGTGAGCGGCAACTGCGGGGTATTCGTGAAGGCGGCCGGACCAGAATTCCCACCGAGCAGGGTCCACGACAACCCGCCCTTGGCGTAGTAGCCCAGGGGCGAGTTCACGGGCCGCCAGTAGCCGATGACCCCGGCGTTGGGCCCCAGGAAACCGTATGTGTTGCCGGCCGAGGCGCTCCAATCGACCGTTCCCCGCAGGCCGAGGTAGGGCTGCACCTGGATACCGGACCACAGCGGGGTCTGAACCATGAGCCCCAGCGTCTCGTCGAGCATCGTCCCGCCGGTGGATTGTCCGCCCTGGCCCGCGAGCGCCCCCGAGTTGGGCTGGATCCGGGTGTCCGACAAGACGACCAGCCCGTTCGGATAGGAGATGTAACGACCCGAAATCGACGGCACGAACAGGCCGCCGGGACCTCCGCCGCTGGACGGACCGTAGCTTCCGTCGAAATGGATTGGCTCGCGTTCCTGGAAGCGCCACGGGCCCTCCAACTGCCGCTTTTCCTCCTTCTTGACCTCGACGGTCTTCTGGATGAGGGCGCGGATCAGGGGGAAGGTCTGCGAGATGGCCTGGGCGTACTGGTAGCGGGTGAGCTCGTCGCCCCCGCGGAAGGCGCCGTCCGGGAAGCCCACCATGACGTGGTACTTTTGCGAGACGTCGAGCACGTCCTGACCGGCCCACGACCCTGTTTCGAAGTCCTTGAACGTCTTGGCCGGATTCGGCTTGCCCACCGGTCGCACCACGTCCTTGGCTTCAGCCAGCTGCATCAGCCGGTTGATGACGTGGGCCATCTCGTAGCGGGTGACGGTCTTGTCGCCGTCGAACTTGTCTGCCGAGATCCCCGGGATCCCCTCGAACAGCCCGTAGTCGTTCGCGAGCGAAAGCACCTCGTCCCGCTCGGGGCCGGCCGGTACGTCGGCGAACGAGTTCAGGGGATGCTCCGCCGGGCGCCACGACACCTTGGAGAGCGCCTCGAAGTCCCGGATCAGGATCGACAGGCTGTCCGCGAACTGGAAGCGGGTGAAGGGGGTTTCCCCGCGAAAGGTCCCATCGGGATAGCCCTTCATCAGATCGCGCTTGATGGCGACCTCGGCGATGCCTTGCTCGGCCCAGTGGCCGTTCGGAACGTCCTTGAAGGTGTCCGAGGCGAGGCTAGCCCAGGCGGCCGGCTGAAGCGATAGGGCGAGCGGCAGGGCGAGGACGGCAATCCAGGAACGAGAAGTCGGCATGTGGTACTCCCTGACGGCGTTGGCGAACGAACCCATCATAAGGGACGAGCAAGGTCCGCCGAAAGTTCCGATCGGTTGCCCACCCCTGTCGCCTCGGTTAAGATCGAGGCGCCCTTTCGAACAGGAGACCGCGGTGCAAGCCTTTCGCCCCCCCGACGAACTCGCCTTCCTCCTGGCCGACGGTGACTGGGGGCGATCGCCCGACGCCCTCGCGCTGGCGGCCGAGACGTTCGCCGCCTATTGCGCCCTTGGCGGCAACGCGCCCTACCTCGCGACCAAGACCCTGCATGCCCTGTTGCGCCCCGAGGACTCCCGGACCCAGGGCCTCGCCCTGGTCCGTGAGCTGGCCAAGGGACCGGGAGATGCCCACTTCCGCCTCGAGACCCTGGCCATCGAGATCGCGGGCCGCCACCACTCCCTGCGGGTGGTCGTGCTGCCCAGCATCTTCAGCCCCGAGGACTGGGGCTACACCTTCCTCGAAGGTCTCTTGAGGCGCCCGCTCGAAGACTACGACGACAAAGCGCTGGTCGAGGTCGGGGCGGGGTCGGGTTGGATCTCGATTGCCCTCGCGAAATTCTCGACCCTGCGCCGGATCGTGGGGCTCGACCTCAACCCCCGCGCCGTCGTCGTGAGCGAGGTCAACGCCATCCTCAACTCCTACGACGAGGCCGGGCTCCCCCTGTACGACCGGCAGCGTCGCCTGCTGTTCGAGCGGTGCGAGTTCCAGACCTCCAACCTGCTCTCCGAGGTGATCCGGGGCGGCTGGCAGGCTGACTACATCATCGGCTGCATCCCTCAGGTGCTATCCCCCGACGACAACCTCGACTTGAGCGGCCTCTCCGAGTACTCCGACGCCAAGACCCTCGGGGATCTCGGCAACTACTGCGCCCTGCAGGGGGTGTACGAGGACCAGTTCGGGCTGGGACTGATCGCGACGGCTCTCGAGGAAAGCATTCGCTGCCTCAAGCGCGACGGGAGGATCATCCTCAATCTGGCCGGACGTCCGGGAGATGCGGTGATCCGCCGCATGTTCACCCGGCGCGGGTTCGCGCCGCAGGTGATCTGGCGGAGCCGCATCCGGCAGGCCTCTGACACCAACATCGAGCCGCTGGTGGCGCTGGAGCGCCGGACGGGCGTCGAGTTCCAGTTCTTCATGGGCCGCGCCTCGACCGAGCCCATCTCGGCCGCGACGGCCCGCGAGCTGCGCGAGGCGGGCGGCGACCTCTGGCACGACCTGTTGGTCTACGAGGCGCGCATGGTGGACCCGGTCGACCTTCACCAATTCGATCAGGCGTTGGGGCAGCTCGGACTCGGCGATCTCAAGCGCGAGATCGACCTGAGCGAGGCGGGTGTCCAGCCGCTGGCGTTCGCCCATCACCTCGCGAACGCCCTGCGTAGGAGCCCGCGCCTCCCGTACATCCATGAGGCCGGCAGTCCCGCTTTCCGGGACAAGCTCGCGAGCTATCTGGCCCGTCAGTACAAGCTCGGCTACGCACCGGACGACCTGTTTCTCGGCCCGCAACGCGAACAGGTCGTCTTTTCCCTGCTGTCGAGCCTGTGCAATCCGGGCGATCGCCTCCTCGTCACGCGCAACCTGGCGTCCCGCTACCGGGCGGCCGCCCTCAAGGCAGGGGTCCACCTGACCGTCGGCAACGATTCCCTCGACGAGCTCGAGCGGCTGGCCGCGACCCTCCAGCCGCGGGTGATCCTGGCGGCGGTGGGTGATCGCGAGCGCCGCAACGCGGCGGCCCTGCGCCGGATCGTGAGCCGCGGCGATCTCATCCTCGACGAGTCCGATCACCTGCGACTCGAGCCCGATCCGGCGGCCAACGAGGTGCTCGAGGCCCTCGCGCGCGACGGCGGGCTGGGTGCGGCCATCGTGCTCGCGGGCTGGAGCGCCGGGGCCCCTGAGGGCTTCGACGCCACCATCGTCATGAGCCCGGATCGAGAGCTTCACCGCAACCTCATGATCATGGCCGAGACCACCTACTCGCGGGTGTCGTGGGTGGTCGAGACGGCCCTCCACAAGCGGTTGGAGGATGCCCTCGCCTTTCAGATCGTTGGGCAGGGCCTTTCCGAGCCGGCTTCAGAGGTCGATCGGCCCGTGACGCGGCGCCGGTTCAGCGATCGCATCATCCAGGCCAATGACGACCCGGCCTTCGCCGAAGGGGCCGCGGAGGACGAGCGGGTGATCCGGCTCGACTACGGAGAGAACGAGTTGCCCATCCCGGCGCGGCTCGTGCGGGGCCTGCTCAAGGGGGTGTTCGAGATCGAGGCGGCGCCGATCGAGCCGCTCGCCAAGGCGGCAATCTCGGCCTACGTCCTGGAGACCCGGCGGGTGGCGTTCTCGGCTGACGAGCTGGTGCTCGGACAGGGAGTCATCCCCCTCCTCTCGGACGCCATGCGGGTGATCGGCCGCCGATCGAGCCGGCCTCAACCCCGGATCGCCATGGCCGCTGGTTATTATGGGGTCTTTCCGCCCCTCATCCAGCTGGCAGGGGGAGTTTGCGAACGACTGGTCGCCGATCCGAGCCTGGGGTGCAAGATCGACGTGGGGATCCTGGAGCGCCTCCCGTCGCCCCCCGACGCGCTCCTGCTGGTCAACCCGGGGAATCCGTCCGGCGTCTACTACGAACGGTCCGAGCTGCTCGCGATCGCCCGCTACGCCGTGGCCCGCGGGGTCTGGATCCTGAACGATGAGGTGTTCGGAGTGACCGGGGACCCGTCCCACTTCACGTCGCTCGCGAGCCTCGAAGCCGAAGTACCCGGGCTGGAGCGCCACTTGCTCAGTTTCGGGGGCCTTTCCAAGGAGTTCGCGGCAGGTGGGCTGCGGCTGGGCTTCGTGGCGGGCCGGGAAGCGGGGATGCTGCGGGCAATCGCCGAAGTCAACATAGGACCGGTCGATGCCGCCGCCCTGCGCGCCACCGAGACCCTCCTGGGGGTGTATCGGCGTAACGAACAGGGAAGGCTGCTCGACGAGGCCGCCTACCGCTCCGTCGTCCAACACCTGGAGGGTCAGCGTCGCGGGCTCGCCGAACGGTTCGAGCGGCTGCGGCAGGTACTCGCGGCCTCAGGCCTCGAGGTGCCGGCGCCGCGCGAAGGAGGGCTGTTCGCCACGGTCGCCATGGAGGGGTGGGGCGATCGCTATGGCCTCTCCGCCGACGAAGCGGCCGCGGCGCTGCTTTCCGCGGCAGGGTTGCGCGTCAACCCACCCGACTGGCTGGGCTTGCCGGGACACGTGCGGATGGTCTTCGCCCTCGAGGAGCGTCGCTTCCAGGATGCCCTCGGACGGATCGAACGGTTCGGAGCCGGGTGGCCCGAGCGGGTTCGGGAGCCGATCCGCTAGGGAGCGACGAACCAGGGGTATAACCCCGCTCGGACCGGGCAACCGGATCCGGGTGCTCGGCTGGCCGCTTCGATCGGTCGATGGGGGAATCGCCCTTGCGCAAACTCGCTGGTAGGCTTCACACCTGGATTTCTGCCATGGCGATCGGCGCCGTCGCTCTGACGGCCTGCGTGCCCGGCAGCCCGTTCCCCCCCGCTCCGAGCACCGGCGCTGCGTCGCCCGTGTCGAGCTCGACCGGCCAGCCCATCTCGGGGGCGTCCGGCATCGTCTCCAACAGCTCGGCGAGCCTCGCTGGCACCATCACCGGGCCCTCGTGGCTCGTGTCGAACAACGCCGGGGGCCTGGTCTCGAACAATGCGGGCGGCTACCGGATCAGCGCCCTGCAGACGGGTCCCGCGCAGCGGGCCGTGGTTTACCTGACCACTCCGAGCGAGCAATTCTACGCCGGCCCGGATGGCAAGGCCCTCTTCACCGTGACCGACGATCAAGGTAACTACTCGTTCAAGGTGGCTCCCGCCGGGGTGCCGGTCATCGTCACGGTCCTGCTGCCCAACAACCGCCGCCTGGTGGGTTACTTGAATCCGGCCAAGGGGGCCAACACCCTCAACGTCGACGTGGCCACCACGTTAGCGACCGAGTACCTGCGGGATCAGGCCCGCCTGGCGCACAAGGACATGGGCGGTTACGCCAACTTCGCCACGGCCTTCCCGAACATCCTCAACCTGACCGAATCCTTGGTGGCCGGCGGGGCGCTGAGGGTCAAGCAGTCGGCCGTCGACACAACCGGGGTGATCGACTTTGGGGTCAACGTGATCCCGACCATGCGCAACGAGTACGTGCGCTCGTTCGCCTCGTCCAACCAGCCGCTGAGCGACGCCTGGAAGCAGTTGCTCGGCTACCGGCCCCTCCTCATCGAGGACCTCGACGTCGGGATCCCGGTCGGCTACACGACCCTTGCCGTGGCGGCCGGGGCCGGCACCTCGCGCAACGCCCTCTACGCCGCGGCCAACAACCCGTACAACCTCGGAATCTGGGCGCTGACGCCGAACGGAACGGGGTCTTCGACCGCGAGCCTGCTCGTGACCGCCCGCTCCCACGGCGTCTCCTACATCGGGGGGATGGTCGCGAGCGACAGCCTGCTCTTCCTCGGCGTGCCGGGGGCCGGCGAGATCGAGATGTCGACGGCCCTCACGAATCAGAGCTTGCTCATCGACACGGGCACCGGGGCGACCGGTTCGGCCTTCGTTAGCAGCAACTCGGGCTACGACCTCCCGAACTTCTCGGGAACGGCGGACGCCTATGACGTGGATGCCCAAGGGGCCTACCTCTACACGGTCTCGGTCAAGACCAACCAGGTCTTCCGCTATCAGCTCGACCCCTTGGGTAACGCGATCAACGTTGACCTGATCGCGGGCAACCCGTCCAATGCGCCGGCCTTGCCCAGCTTCTTCACGGGGGATGGCGTCGCGACGGGAAGCAAGGTCGCGCTGAACTACCCGACGGCCGTGGCCTTCCACAACGAGGGCGGCCACCCCTACCTCTACTTCGCGGATTGCGACAACCAGCGGATCCGCAAGGCAGACCTCGCGGCTTCGCCTAGCTTCCCGACCTCGACCTTCCTGGGCAGCGGCAACACGGTGTACGGCAACGAGATCAAACCGCCCGGTCCCAACGAGGACGGAAAGGCCGCCGGGTCGACCTTCGCCGACATCGACGATCCGGCGGGCGTTCCGGCCGCACAGGCCTCCTTCGCCTTCCCGCACAAGCTGCTGTTCGATGCGGCGGGCCACCTGTTCATCGCCGATTCGGACCACCGTCGGGTGCGCATGTACGATCCTGCGACCAACCGCGTCTATACGATCGCCGGGACGGACGACCCCAATGCCCTCCCGGTGACGGGAGACAGCCGGCGCTGCGGGCTGGGCGAGGTCTCGAGCATCACGGTGGATGCGAGCGGGAGCCTGATCATCGCGGACGTCCGGTCCAACCTGTTGCACCGGATCCGGCTGCCGTTCGGCCTGTAGGAGCGAGCCCATGAAACCGATCCTCTGCCATCGCTTGCTCGCCCTGAGCGCCGTGCTCGTGTTGAGCGGCTGTCCTGTTCAGCAGGCCATCCTGAGCGGCAACAACCCCGTCACGTCGGCGGCCACCGTGCCCGCCCAGTTCACTGGGCACGTGTCGGTGCCCCAGGCGCTCGTCAGCAACAATGCCGGCGGGCTGGTCTCGAACAACGCCGGGGGCCTCGTCTCCAACAACGCCGGGGGATACCGGGTCAGCGCCCTCTCCGAGATCCCGCTCTCCAACTCGCTCGTCTATCTGCTGACGACTGACGAGCAGTTCTACAACGACCTGAACGGGGCGCGGATCGTGACGACCACGACCGCGAGCGGAGACTACACGTTGCCGACCGTGCTGCCCCTCGGCAAGCAGGTCATCGTCAGCGCGCTCTTGGCCGGCAACCGCCGCATGACCGGATTTACCGTGACCCAGACCGGGGCCAACCAGGTCAACCTCAGCGTCGCTACCACCTACGTCACCGAGTTCCTGCGCGCCTATGCGGCTCGTCAGGGCAAGACCATGGGGGACTACCCCAACGTCCTGCAACAACTTCCCGCCATCGTCGCCGAAACGCAGGCCATGCTGAACAGCGGGCTTTTGCCGTTGCCCGACCTCACGATCGGCAACGCGGCGGCCATGAACAAGGTCTACTTCGCGGCCTTCGCGGCCAACGACCAGCTGTTGAGCAACTTGTGGACCACCCTGCTCGGCACCCGTCTCATCGGCCTTTCGACGGTCGTGGGCAACTACCGGGTCGGATCCGTCCAGGACCCGGGCCCGGCGACCCAGATCGCCCTCAACAACCCGACGGGGGTTGCGGTCGACGGCCAGGGCATGATCTACGTGGCGGCCAACCAGAGCCACGTCATCTGGAAGGTCACCCTGGACGGCCAGGCGACCCCGCTCGGCAAGTTCCGCGGCGACGGCACGATCACGACGCCGGTGCTCGCGACCGACAGCGTGCAGACCTTCGCCAACGTGGCCCTGCCGCTCGTCCAGGACGTGAAGTGCGACCCGGACGGGAACCTCATCGCCTGCTTCCAGATCTCGCCGGGAACCACCCCTCACAACAGCATCCTGGCCTTTTTCTGCAACAAAACGGGCACCTACTTCACCAAGGCCATGACGGCCGGGAACGTGTACCCCCTGGGGCATGACGCCAACAGCGATGACTTGCCCGGTACGCCGGCCGCGACCGACTCGGCCGCCACCCGGTACCGGGACGGCTTCATCGACCAGGCCCGGTTCGACGCCCCCAACGGCCTGTGCGTGGACGACCGCGGCAACGTCTTCGTGGCCGACCGGGTCAACAATGCCATCCGGCGCATCGACCGCACCACGGGGATCGTGTCCACCGTCGGGGGCCGCATCCTCAGTTCGAACGGGACGCCGTATCCCGACTTGCTGGCCACATGGGATGGCGTCTCGAACGTGACTGGTGCGGCCACCCAGTCGGTCATCACCCGACCGTTCGCCGTCGCCTGGCGCCGGACCGGGGTGAACACCGAAGAGCTCTACGTCTGGGAAGGAACCAACCTCAATCCCTCCGATCCGGCTTTCGGGAAGGGGGGCAACGCCATCGTCCGGATCGCCTACAACGGCGCCAATCCGACGGCCGGCACCGCGGCCGTGATCGCCGGGGGCACCGGCATCACCCCGGGCTACTCGGGGGACGGGGGTGCGGCCGCCACGGCGAGCATCTTCCTGGTCGACAAGACCAACTCGAACATCCCGAACGGCGGCATCGCCATCGGCCCCGACCCCAACACCGGCATGGGCCGCTACCTCTACTTCTGCGATTCGATGAACTACCGGATCCGGGTGATCGACCTCGGTGTCAATCCACCGACCATCAACACGGCGGCCGGCGGCGGGACGATTCCAGGGGACACGGAGGCCAAGCTCGCCCAGCTCAAGGACGTCTCGGGCCTGACGGTCGATGCCTCGGGCAGCGTCTACTTCTGCGACGCGGTCAATCAGGTCGTGCGGAAGCTGAACTACCAGTTCGGCCGGCAGTAGCCTGACAAACGAAGCGGCGCCCCCTTCCGGCCGGGAGGGGGCGCCGCTTCGGCAAGGAATCAGTACACGATCAGGATGCGCATGCGGTCGATGACCTTGGACTTCGCGTTGGCGAAGCGCAGTTTGGCCGAGTCGGTCGCGTCGAAGACGAGGCGATCGCCCGCCTCCAACCTCACCGGCTTGATGACGAGCGGGTGCTTGCCCACGCGCGGGTTGTCCTCGTCCGAGTTGAAGGCCCGGACCCAGCGGGCGAAGCCGTCGTTGGTGACCCGATCGGGATCGAAGGAACAGCCCTCGAGCAGGTTGTGGGCCCCGTCGTCGAAGAGGCGCGGGGACATGCGTGGCTCGTAGTTGAGGCCCCGCGTGTCGATCACGACCCCGGTCACCGACGGCTCGGTCGAAACCGCCGCCCCGTGGGGGCTGGACTTGGTCGTGTGCTGTGCCCAGGCGGGGGCGGCCAGGAAGGTACCGGCGAGACCGAGAGCGATGAGCGTCCGAAGCGGCATGGCGAACTCCTTTGAGTGACCGGCTCGGCAGCTATCTCCCGTCCAGCTGCCTCCTTAGCTGTGTTTCGGTCTGCCTCTGGCCCGGCTTGAGGGGCCAGAGGGCGATCTGCTCGAGCACATGGCGCGCCTCGAGGCGATCGCCGCGATCGAGGGCGGCGCGAACCTGCTTGAATCCCTGTTCAGCGGCCAGCGAGCCCCACTCGGCTTCGAGGGATCGTACCTTGGGTAGCCAGTCGGGATCCGTGATCCCGGCAACGCGCTCGAGGGCATCGAAATAGTGCTGGTTGCCGGCCAGCTGATAGGCCTGCTGCACCAGGACGTCGGGATCAGGTGGGGTGGGGGTGGCGATCGCCACGGGAGTGGGAGCCGGCGTGGGAGGGGCTATCGGTTCGGGTGTGGGCGTCGGCGCGGGGGTTGGCGCCCAGGCGGAGGCCGACGGGCGGACCCGGAGGGTGGATCGCAGGTGCTGGGTCGTCCCGGCCATGAACACGGCTTCGAGCGTCCCTTCCCCGGGGCCCGTGACCCGGAAGCGGCCCGGGGCGTCGCCCGGCACGAACACCCCGCCGAAGCGCCACTGGACGGCGTCGGGGCGGAGGGTCGAGGTGGCCTCGCTCACGTAGACGTCGGCCTGGTGGGGGCGCTGGTCGGCCGTGACGGTCGAGTCGGACTCGAGGCCGGATACCCGCAGCTGGCAGTGCAGCTCGTCGTAGCTGCAGCCCGCGAGGAGGAGGGCCAGAAGGGCGGCCCAACGGGTCACGGCTGGCCTCCGGCCGGTGGCGAGAGGGCGGGCTGCCGTTCGGAGATGGCGTGGGCGGCGTCCCAGGCGCTCACGGCCCCGGTCGCGAACCAGCCGATCACGAGGCCCTGCACGATCTCGAAGGCGATCGCCTCGGGGTTGGGGGAGTACCCGGTCGTTGCCGTGATGTAGAGGTGTTCGACCCCGGCGAGCCCCAACCCCACGACCAGGGCTCCCCCCAGATAGGTGTAGCCGCGGGCCTTGTCGCCGAGGTACAGCTGAGACCAGCCGGGCATCGCGAGAGACAGCCCGACCCCGGCGCCGTTCGGCACCTGGGCCGTGACTTCGAGGGGCTTACCGTCCGGGCCGAGCACCGGGGCGGGCCCTTCGGCCGCGAGGCAAGGGGCGGCGTGGAGCAGGGCGACGAAGGCCAAGACGGTCGAGCGGCGCATGCCCCCATGCTAGGACCCTTCGCCCTGGCGTGCAAGCGCCGGTTGCCGGGCCTCGCTTGGCCGAGCCGGCCGCCGTTTGGTATGATCCCCGCATGACCGTTCGCTCGTCACCGGCGCCTGCCGGGCCGTCCCGCCCCCCGGCCTCGCCGCCGTCACGGCGCTGGGGCTGGTGGTTGCTGTTGGTGCTGGCGATCGCCCTCTTCTTCGTGCTCGGCGCGTTCGCGTGCCTCGCCATGCGCCAGGCGGGTCTCCTGCCGCCCGAACCCGGATCCGTCGCCCAGGCGGCCCCCACCCCCACCCCGGCCCTCGGTCGCACCAACATCCTGATCCTGGGGAGCACCTCGACCCCGGAGCGGGCCGACGTCGTGATGGTGGCCTCGCTCGATCCCAAGGGGTCCCGCGTCCACGTCCTTTCGATCCCGCGGAACACCCGGGTGCACGTGCCCGGCCGCAGCGCCCCGGAGCGCCTGCAGGAGGCCATGGCCCTCGGAGGCCCCGAGCTGACCCGCCAAGCCGTGTCCGAGTTCCTGCGGGTCCCCCTCGACCACTGGATGGACGTGCGGCTGGACGGGCTCGTCGCGGCCGTGGACGCCCTGGGCGGGGTCGAGCTCGACGTACCGCACCGGATGTACTACCGGGACCATGCCGGCCACTTCACGATCTCGTTGCATCCCGGCCACCAGCTCCTGAGCGGGGACAAGGCGCAGGAGTTCGTGCGCTTCCGCCGTGACTCGGCCGGCGAGGTCGGCCGGGTCCAGAGGCAACAGGCCTTCCTGCTCGCCGCCTTCGCCCGCGCCGTCGATCCGGCCACCCTGCCCAAGCTGCCCCTCGTCATCGACACCCTCCGGCGCAGCGTGGCCTCCGACATGAGCGCCGGGGACTGGATCCGGTACGCGGCCTGGGCTCAGAAGGTCTCGCCTCGTGCCATCCGGGCCGAGGTGATCCCCGGGGCCGAGTCGCCCCACGGGGCGGCCAACCCGGACTGGGTCGCGAGCGACGATGAGATGCGCCAGCTCGCCACCAGCCTCTTGACCGATCAAGCGGCGGCGATCGCTCACGGGCGCCCGGTCGTGGTCGACGCCAAGACCAAACTGGACACCCGCATCTCGATTCTCAACGGCACGCGCCGGACCCTGCTCGGCAACGAGGCGGCCCGCGTGCTGCGCGAGGCGGGCTGGACGGTCTGGGAGGTGGGTACGGCCGCCCATCACGACGCCTCGGCGACCGTGATCGCGGGACACTCCGAGGATCCGGGGGTGACGGCCGCCATCGCCGGCACCCTGGGGCTGCCCCTGCGGGTCGCCCCCAACGGCCACGACGACGGGGCGGCCGACGTCACGGTGATCCTCGGCGAGGACTTCGCAAGCGCCCTGCGCGACCAGCGGGCGAAAGGTCGTTAGGCTACGGCTTGAACTTGAGGCCGATGGCCCGGTAGATCAGCTTGGCCACCAGGAAGTCCGGACCATGCAAGGCGTCGATGGGGGCCAGCTCGTTGACGTCCATGGCCACCACCTCGCGCGTCGCGAACAGCTCCTGCAGCACGAAGCAGACCTGAGGCCAGCTCAGGCCGCCCGGTTCCGGGGTGCCGGTGGCCGGCATGATGGCCGGATCCAGGCCGTCCACGTCGATGGTCAGGTAGACGTGGCGGGGAAGGCGGGCGATCGCCTCCCGCACCTCCGCCTGCCAAGCGTCGTCCGAGATCGAGCGGCCCCCGCCCCAGACCATGGTCAGGTGGTCTTGCCCCTGCAGCCAGCACCACTCGTCCTCCGAGATGTTGCGGATGCCGATTCCGACGGCATGCCGGATCGGATGGTCCAGCGCGCGCCGCATGGCGCAGGCGTGCGAGTTCGGGTTGTCGTCGTAGGAGTCGCGCAGGTCGGCGTGGGCGTCGATCTGTAGGATCCCCAGATCGGGATGGCGTGCGAGCAAGTGGGGCACTACGGGGGGCATGACCGAGTGATCGCCCCCGATCATGACCGGGAACTTGCCGTCATCGAGCAGCTTCGGCCACCAGCGATCGATCCGCGCCCGCACGGCCGCGAAGTCCGCGAGCGGCGCCGTCGAACCGTCCGGATCGACCGTCGCGATCCCCACCTCGCACGGCGAGTAGCCCAACTCGTGGTCGAAGAGTTCGACCTGCTGGGAGGCCTCGAAGACCGCCTGCGGGGCCCTGGAAGCCCCATGACCGTACGAGACGGCCCCTTCGTAGGGGACTCCGAGCAGCGCGGCCCGGGCCGTGGCATAGTCGCTCTGGGTGGGAGGCAGGCCGTAGTAGGTCGAGGCGAGGTCGGTCGAGGCGGTCATGGCGGTCCTTTCGGGTCAAACGCTCGACAGTGTACCACCCACCCCAACCAGAGCGCGGGGCCGCCGAGGCAGCCCCGCCTCCCTAGCCTTCCTCGCCGAGCTTGTCCTTCAGGGCCTTGCCCGCCGTAAAGCACGGGGTCTTGCGGGCCCCGATCGTGATGGGCTGGCCCGTTCGGGGATTGCGCCCTTCCCGCTCCTCGCGCTCGCGCACGGCGAACGTCCCGAAGCCGATGATCGTCACCCTTTCCTCGTGCTCGAGCGCTTCGCTGATCGAGTCGAGGGCGGCGTTCACGACGGCCTCGGCCGTCTTGCGGGGCGCGTGGGCCCGTTCGGCCACCTGCTGGACCAGTTCGTCCTTGTTCACCTCGCTCACCGCCTTTCTTCCGCGTGGGCTCTGGCTCGCGGTATAGCACGGGCCCAGCGGCCCTGTCACGCTGTAGTCAGGCGATGCGGCCCGTCCTCCGGGCGAGACGCCGTAAGCGAGCGGGTTTCTTGCCGGGGACGGGCCGAGGGTGTAGCATGGAGGGAGCTTTGGGGGGAACCAGCCGCCTTGGACGTCAAACTGATCAACATCGGCTTCGGCAACATCGTCGCGGCCTCCCGGGTGGTTGCCATCGTCAGCCCCGAGAGTGCCCCCATCAAGCGCATCATCCAGGATGCTCGCGACAAGGGCTCGCTCATCGACGCCACCTACGGGCGCCGCACCCGGGCCGTCATCATCACCGACAGCGACCACGTCGTCCTCTCGGCCATCCAGCCCGAGACGGTCGCCCAGCGATTCATGCACCGGGAGGCAGCGGGATCGGCCCATGACTCAGACTGACGCGCCAGACGTCGCCGCGCAACACGCCCGCAAGCGGCGCCAGGGCATGCTCGTCGTCATCTCCGGGCCGTCCGGGGTGGGCAAGGGGACGGTCGTCAAGCAGCTCGCCGAGCGCATGCCCGAGCTGCAGTTCTCGATCTCGGTCACGACCCGCGCCCCGCGCCCCGGCGAGCAGGACGGGGTGCACTACTTCTTCCGCAACGAAGAGCAGTTCCAGCAGATGGTGGCCCAGGGCGACCTCCTGGAATATGCCCAATTCGTCAACGGCCTGTTCTATGGGACCCCGCGGGCCTATGTCGAGGAGCGGATCGCGGCCGGGCAGGACGTTCTGCTCGAGATCGACGTCAAGGGGGCCATCCAGGTCAAGGAGCGCTGGCCGCACGGCGTCTATGTATTCGTGCTGCCCCCCAGCATGGAGGAGCTCGAGGCGCGGCTCACCAAGCGCCAGACCGAGGCCGCCGAGGCGATCCGCCAGCGTTTGTCGGTGGCGGTCGATGAACTCAACTTCCTGCCGCTGTATGATTACCAGGTGGTGAACGACGATCTGACCAAGGCCGTCAACAAGGTGCAGTCCATCATCGTGGCCGAGCGCTGTCGCATCAGCCGGCGCCTGCCACACTGAGTGATAACGAGGAGCGAGCCGACATGCATGCCGAACTGCTGACCGAGACCCAGAACAAGTACGACCTCGTGCTCAAGGTTGCCCGCCGCGCCAAGCAGCTGCGCGACGAGATCCAGCGCGAGGGCACGGTCGAGGTGATCAAGCCGATCCCGCTCGCCATCAACGAGCTGGTCAACGAGCAGAACGCCGAACAGGTCGGCTAGCGACCCATGCCCGTCCTCTTGCTGGGGGTCTCGGGCGGGATAGCGGCCTACAAGGCGGTCGAGCTGGTCTCCTGGCTGCGCAAGCGCGGCTGGGAGGTTCGTCCCGTCATGACCGAGAACGCCACGCGCTTCGTCACCCCCCTCACCTTCCAGACGATGGCGCGATCGCCCGTGCACGTCGACCCCTTCGCGGTCGGCGACACCTGGCAGGTTGAGCACATCGACCTGGTCAAGGGGGTGGACGTGGCGGCCGTGGTGCCCGCGACGGCGAACGTGCTCGCCAAGCTCGCCTTGGGCCTCGCGGACGACCTGTTGACCACGACCATGCTCGCTGTCCGGGCGCCCATCCTGGTCGCGCCGGCCATGAACACGGCCATGTGGGACCACCCCGCCACCCAGGGCCACCTCGCGACCCTGCGGGCGCGCGGGGTCGAGGTGGTCATGCCCCAGGCGGACGGGGAGCTCGCCTGCGGGGACGTGGGGGCCGGCAAGCTCGCCGAGGTCGAGGCGATCGCCCGGGCGATCGAGGCGGTTGCCCGGACCCACCTTTCGCTCGCGGGCCGGCGGATCCTGGTCACGGCGGGCGGGACGCGCGAGGCCATCGATCCCGTGCGGTTCCTGGGCAATCGCTCGAGCGGCAAGATGGGCCACGCCATCGCCGAGGCAGCCCGCGACCGGGGAGCCCACGTGACGCTCGTGACGGCGAGCCCGCTACCCGTGGGGCCCGGTATCGAGCGGGTGCCGGTCACGACGGCCGCCGAGCTGCACCAGGCCGTCTCCGAGCGCTTCGAGCTAGCCGACTGGCTGTTCATGGCGGCCGCCGTCGCGGATTACCGGCCGGTGGCCATGGCTCCCCAGAAGATCAAAAAGGGGGCGAGTTCGATGGTGCTCGAGCTCGAGGCCACGACCGACGTGCTGGCCGATCTCGCCCCCCGCAAGCGGCCCCATCAGCTCGTGGTGGGCTTCGCTGCCGAGACCCAGGACACAGAGGCCTACGCCGTTGGGAAGCTCGCCCGCAAGGGGCTCGATCTGGTCGTGGCGAACGACGTGTCGCGGGCCGACATCGGCTTCGAGGGGGACTACAACGCCGTGACCGTGCTCGGTCCGGGTGGTTTGCGGGTCGAGCTGCCGCGCGCGACCAAGCGCGAGGTGGCGGATCGCCTGCTCGACATTGCATCCGAGCGGGCCCCGAGGCCCTGAAATGACCGGCCCCGAGCCGGGCGAGGCGGGGGCTCCCGCCTACGCCAGCGTCCTGATCGATTCCATCCCGGTGGCGGGCGATCGCCACTACACCTACCGGGTGCCCCCCGAGCTCCGTGATCGCATGCGGCCCGGAGTCGCCGTCACGGTGCCGTTCGGGGCCCGCCAGAAGGCGGGGGGGATCGTCGTGGACTTCCCGGCTCCCCCGCCCCCCGTGCCGGCCCGTGCGATCGGGGCCATTGTCGCCGATTCCCTGCTGCCCCCCCCACTGGAGGCCCTGCTCGCCTGGGTCGCCGACCACTACTGCTGCCCGCTGGGCCAGGTGTACGAATCGGCCTTGCCGCGGGGCATCCTCGATGGCCGGGTCCGCACCAAGACGCAGCTCGGGGTCATGGTGGCCGCCGGGCTCTCGGCTGACCTGTCGCGACGGCAGGCCCAGATCCTCTCCGTCCTCATGGCGGCGGGTGGGGCCATGACCATGCAGGCGCTCTCCGAGGCGGCAGGGACCAACCCGGCGACGCTCAAGCGCATGGCGGCCCTCGGGGCGATCGCCCTCGGCCCCATGACCCTGCGACGGGCCCCCTCCCTGCCCGAGCCGGATCCGGCGACCGTGCCCACCCTGTATCCCGAGCAAGCCGACGCGATCCGGGCCATCACCGAGGCCGAGCCCGGAGAGGCGTTGTTGCTGCATGGCGTGACCGGCTCGGGCAAGACCGAGGTCTATCTGAGGGCGATCGCCGACACGCTGCAGCGGGGGGAGCAGGCCCTCGTCCTGGTGCCCGAGATCGCCCTCACTCCCCAGACGGTGGCGCGTTTCCGCTCCCGCTTCGGGGACCGGATCGCCGTCCTGCACAGCGCCCTTGGGGCTGGCGAGCGACACGACGAATGGCAGCGCTTGCGGAGCGGCGAAGCGCTGGTCGGCATCGGGGCGCGCTCGGCCGTGTTCGCTCCGGTCGAACGCCTCGGCCTGCTCGTGATCGACGAGGAGCACGAGGCCTCCTACAAGCAGGATTCGGCTCCCCGCTATCATGCCCGGACCGTGGCCATGCAGCGGGCGATCCTGGAGGGCGCCCGAATCGTGTTGGGCAGCGCGACGCCGAGCCTGGAAAGCTATCAGGCGGCCCACGAGGGACGGTATCGCCTGCTGCGCCTCGATCGGCGTGCCAACGACCGGCCGCTTCCCCCGGTCACCGTCGTCGACATGCGCGCCGAGCTGGCCGAGGGGCACCGCTCGATCTTCAGCCGAGCTCTGCAGCAGGCCTTGAACGAGACCCTCGCGCAGCGGGAGCAGGCGATCCTGCTCATCAACCGGCGTGGGTACGCCTCATTCGTGCTGTGTCGACAGTGCGGAGAGGCGGTGCGGTGCACTCAGTGCTCGGTGGCCCTCACCTATCATCGGACCGAGGAGGCCTTGCGCTGCCACTACTGCGACCTGCGGGCCCCCCTGCCCACGCGGTGCCCGTCCTGCCGGAGCCCGTACATCAAGAACTTCGGGGCCGGGACCCAGCAGGTGGCCGAGGCCGCTGCCGCCCTCATGCCCGCGGCGCGGATCTTGCGGCTCGATCGCGACACGACGACCCGCAAGGACTCGCACCGGCAGATCCTGGAAGCCTTCGCCCGGGGCGAGGCCGATGTGCTGATCGGGACTCAAATGGTCGCCAAGGGGCTCGATCTGCCCCGGGTGACGCTGGTGGGGGTCATGGCGGCCGATGCCGCGCTCAACTTGCCGGACTTCCGTTCCTCCGAGCGGACTTTTCAGCTGCTCACCCAGGTCGCCGGGCGAGCGGGGAGGGGCGATCGCCCCGGTTCCGTGATCGTCCAGGCCTATGCACCCGAACACCCCAGCGTCGAGCTGGCCCGATCCCACGACTACGAGTCCTTCGCCGCACGGGAACTCCTCGATCGCCGGGAGGTCGGCTACCCCCCGTTCACCCAGTTGGCCCACGTCGTTACGAGCGCCGAGCAGGCCGAGGAGGCGTGGCGCGGGGCCGAGGCGATCGCCCGCTCCTTGCGGGCGGATCCGGCCCTGTCGGTCCTGGGCCCGGCCGAAGCGATGGTCTTCCGGGTTCGCGGCCGCTTCCGGGTGCGGCTCTTGGTCAAGGCCACGGATGGGGCGCTCCTGCGCCGGGCGGTGCGGGCGGCCGTCCAGACCTTGCCCCGGGTGCCGGGCCTGAGGGCGATCCTCGACCTCGACCCGGTCTCGCTGCTGTAACGACGCCGATCCGGATCACCATTTGCGGGTCAAATCCCCCGGTCACAGCTTCTTTGGGGGTGTCGCGGAGCGCTGCATCGGTGATATAGTGTTAAGCAGCGCTGAACATGGGGTCACGAAGCCAACAGGGATGATGCCATTCAAGATCCTCGTCGTGGAAGACGAAGTGACCAACCGCGAGGTCGCGGAGGTCATCCTCAAGAATCAGGGTTACGAGGTGTTGCTGGCGGCCAACGGTCAGGAGGCGATCGCCCTCACCCGCGCCGAGCATCCGGACTTGATCGTCATGGATATCCTCATGCCGGTCCTGGATGGCCTTTCGGCCACCCGTGAGCTCAAGGCCGATCCCGCCACGCGGGAGATCCCGATCCTGGTCGTGACTGCCAAGGCCTCCAACAGCGATCGGACGGCCGCCGAGCAGGCTGGTTGCGACGGCTTCCTCGCGAAACCCTACCGAAACAAGGCCCTCGTGGAGACGGTCCGTCAGTACCTGCCGGAGGCCTCCTCGGCGCGCTGAGGCGCGACTCTCCCTCGAAACTTGCCTTGATCGGCTCGGGACCTAACATGGAGGTGGGGTCCGGGCTCGCAACCTTGCCATGGCAGGCCATTCCGGCCCCGGTCAGTCCCGAGACGGAACAGGAGGGGGCCATGGCCGATCACGACACCCACGACCGATCGCTCTTGCACGAGCTGCTCACGGACGTCCCCGAGCCGCATCCGGCCGACATCGAGGAGTCCGATCCCTTCGCCCACGAGCCGCCCTCCCTCCGGGTCGCCTTCCTGGAAGAGGAGCCCCATGCCGAGGAGGAGCCGGCCCCTCCGGTCCACGACGAGGAGCCGCACGAGCGGGTTCCTCCCCCGATCGATCCGGTGCAGGCCTATTTGCGGGCGATCGGGGCAATCCCCCTGCTCAAGGCGGATGAAGAGCTCAAGGTCGCGCGCGACATGGGCCGCCCCGGCCTCGCCGGCCAGCGAGCCCGGCGGCGCATGATCGAGTCGAACCTGCGATTGGTCGTCAGCATCGCCAAGAAATACATGGGGCGAGGCCTGTCGTTTCTCGACCTGATCCAGGAGGGGAACCTGGGTCTCATTCGGGCCGTCGAGAAGTTCGACTACACGAAAGGCTACAAGTTCTCGACCTACGCCACCTGGTGGATCCGCCAGGCCATCACGCGGGCCCTGGCGGACAAGGCGCGCACCATCCGGATTCCCGTGCACCTGGTCGAGACCATCAATCGCCTGCGGAGCATCTCCCAGCGCCTCACCCAGCGCCTGGGCCGCAAGCCGACGGACGAGGAGGTGGCGCTCGAAGCGAACGTGCCCCTCGAGAAGCTGCAGGAGATCCGGAAGGTCGTGAAGGACACCATCTCGCTCGAGACCCCCATCGGCAAGGAGGAGGACAGCTGCCTGGGCGACTTCATCGTCGACCGGGAGGCGCCGGGGCCGGCCTCGGCCGTGGCGGCTCTCCTGCTTCAGGAGGAGATCCGGGGCATGCTCGGCATGCTCTCCGAGCGCGAGCGCCAGGTCGTCGAGTTGCGCTTCGGTATCGGGGACGGCAACGTCCACACCCTCGAGGAGATCGGGCGTTTGTTCGGCGTCACCCGCGAGCGGGTCCGCCAGATCGAGGGCAAGGCCCTCAGCAAGCTGAAACAGGCCATGTCCGAACGGCGCATGATGGAGTACATCGAGTAAGAGCGCCTAACAAAACTGTTCCTGCGAGCCGACACGTCGGCCAAACCGAGGTAACATGCCTGGTTTTGTTAGGTGCTCTAAGCGGCAGGGCGAGGACCCGGGTGATCGAGGTCGATTGTGACCTCGATCACCTTCGTCGTTTTTCGAGCGAAAAAGGGGTTGACCTCGAACAGAGTTTCGAGTAGGCTAACGCTTACTGGTTTCTCGAACCTTTGTTCCCCCTGCTTCGGTTCACCTGAGTCGAGCGCATCTGTAAAAGGAGACCCCATGGCGAAAGAAGTCGCAGCCGTAGTCCCCCGGGAGTCCGCCTCGGATCGGCGCAAGGCGCTCGATCTGGCGCTGGCCGGCATCGAAAAGCAGTTCGGCAAGGGCTCGATCATGAAGCTCGGGGACGCGGGCCGCATGCGGGTCGGGGTGGTTTCCACGGGGATCCTGCCGCTCGACATCGCCCTCGGGGTGGGTGGGCTTCCCAAGGGCCGCGTCGTCGAGGTCTATGGCCCCGAGTCGGGCGGCAAGACGACCGTCAGCCTGACGGTCATCGCCCAGGTCCAGAAGGCGGGGGGCATCGCGGCCTTCATCGACGCCGAGCACGCCCTCGATCCCCAGTACGCGGCCAAGCTGGGTGTCGACATCGACAACCTCCTGGTCTCCCAGCCCGACACCGGCGAGCAGGCCCTCGAAATCGCCGACGCCCTGGTCAAGAGCTGCGCGGTCGACCTGATCGTCGTCGACTCGGTGGCGGCCCTGGTGCCCAAGGCCGAGATCGAGGGTGAGATGGGCGACAGCCATGTCGGCCTGCAGGCCCGGCTCATGAGCCAGGCCCTGCGCAAGCTCACGGCCACCATCGGCAAGAGCAACACGATCGTCATCTTCATCAACCAGCTGCGTGAGAAGGTCGGGGTCATGTTCGGCAACCCCGAGGTCACGACGGGCGGGCGCGCCCTGCGCTTCTACTCGAGCGTCCGCATCGAGGTGCGCCGGGTGGAGACCCTCAAGAAGGACGGCCTCGAGATCGGCAACCGGGTCAAGGCCAAGGTCGTCAAGAACAAGGTCAGCCCCCCCTTCCGGGTCTGCGAGTTCGACCTCATGTTCGGCGAGGGAGTGAGCCGGGCCGGCTGCGTGCTGGATATGGCCGTCGAGCACGACATCGTCAAGAAGAGCGGCTCGTGGTTCAGCTACGGCGACCACAAGATCGGCCAGGGCCGCGATGGGACCAAGACCTTCCTCGACGAGCACCCCGAGCTCTTGGGCGAGATCGAGCAGCTGGTCCGGACCAAGCTCACCCTCATCAACCAGGAGGTGGCGCCGCCCGAGCCCGTCACGGACATGCCCGAGGATGGGCTGGGCGAGGACGACGAGGTCTAGCCCGACCCCGGCACGGCCGGAGCCGCGAGGCACGAACGGGCCGCCCGAGGGCGGCCCGTTCGCATGGGCCGGCCGCCCACGAGGAGGGACGGTCCTCAGTCCGGGGCGGGCGCCACCAGCTCGAGATCGGAGAGGTGCCATGCCAGTAACCAGCCGGGTGTCCCCGGTGGCCGCGCGGAGAGGTGATGGACGGCGCGCTGCACGCGGGCCCGGGCCTCCAGGGTCCAGGGGCGATCGCCCGCGACCGGCACGGGGGCGCGGATCGGCAGGGCCAGCCAGCGGGGCATCCACCACAGGTCGAGGACGGGGCGATCGCCTTGCCGGATGACCAGCTCGTAGCTCTTCCGGTTTCGGGGCTCCGGGCGCTCGGTCCAGGCGAACTCGGCGAGCTCCTTGTGCAGGCCCCAGATCCGCTCTCCGCCTCTCCGCGCGGCCTCTTGATCGGCCAACAGCCTCAGGGGAAGCAGGCGCCAACCCGGGGATCGAATCAGGACTCCGATCACGAGCTCCGAATAGCACAGGGTCGAGTCGCCCTCATAGCGGGCGGCGGCCAGGATCATGGGAACCCGACCCGCCGGTGATTCGAGTTCCGGGGGCCACCAGGGGGCGAGCTCCTTGGCCGGGGCCCATCCGGTCAAGGCCACCCCGTGCTCGGCGCGCAGGCGCCACGGGGCGCTCGGTACCTCAGGCACGGCGGGTGTCGCGGCGGATCCGGCCGTCCACCACCTCGACGATCCGGTCGGCATGGGCGGCCAGCTGAGGGTTGTGGGTCACGACCACGATGGTCTGGCCGTGGGCACGGTGGTGCTCCCGCAGGAGCCGGTAGATGGCGTCCCCGGTGGCCGTGTCGAGGTTGCCCGTCAGCTCGTCGCCGAGCAGGAGAGCTGGGCCGTGAACGAGGGCCCGGGCGATCGCCACCCGTTGCTGCTCGCCCCCGGAGAGCTCGGCCGGCACGTGATCGAGGCGGTGCCCCAGTTCGACCCGCTCGAGGAGCTCCTGTGCCTTGCGGCGCGCCACGCTGGCCGTGGCCCCGGCGATGAGCAAAGGAGCCATCGCGTTCTCGAGGGCCGTGAGCTCGGGCAGGAGGAAGTGGAACTGGAACACGAAGCCGATCTGCTGGCCGCGCAGGGCCGCCAGCCGCTTGTCGCTGAGCCCCGTGGTGGATTGGCCCAGGATCGAGACGTCACCGCTCGTCGGCCGGTCGAGCCCACCCAGGAGGTACAGGAGGGTGCTCTTGCCGCTGCCGCTCGGCCCGATGATCGCGACGAATTCTCCGCGCTGCACGGTGAGGTCGACGCCTTGCAGGACGTGCAGTCCGGCTCCGTCCTTGCGGAAGGCCTTGGTGACGCTCGTGGCGGAAAGCAGGGGGCCGGCCATGGGCTAGCGGTGGTCGGGGCCGACGACGACCGTGTAGTCGGCCGAGTAGGGAGACGGATCGTCGTTCACCATCCACGGGGCATCGGGCAGCAACTTCGCCAGGGTGGGGTCGAGGACCGGGTTCTCGTTGCGCCCCACGATTCGGGTGATGGGGGTGGATCCGGTCGGCATGATCGAAGTCCGGACGACGACCAGGCCCTTGTCGGTCAAGCGCTCGGCGAGCCTCGAGGCGATCGTCTCTTCCGCAGGGGCGAACAGCACCTCGACGGTCGGATTGGGACCCTTGGAGGCGATGCGGGCGGGGCGATCGCCGTTCAGCTTCTGGTTCATGGCGACGATGCGGGCGTGGTTGGGGATCCAGTAGCCGTTGGCGTCGAAGTCTCCCGGCAGGGTGGCGAAGCGCACGGCGGGGTGATCGTGCAGGAACCCGACCTCGTCGGCGATCTTGCCGAAGGAGAGGTCGCTCTTGGCGACCTGGCTCAGGTCCCGGGTCAGGTCGGGTAGCCGCCACCAGGAGGAAGGGGCCGCCAGCTTGCGCTGCCAGGCATGCAGCAAGAGTTGTTGGCGCATGACCCGGTCGAGGTCCCCCAGCGGGTCATGGCGGTAGCGGGCGAAGCGGACGGCGTCGGGGCCGGACATGTGGTGCCAGCCCGGCTTGAAGTCGATGGTCAGTCCGCCTGCGTGGTCCTGGTAGTGCATGGCTTGTTCGACGAAGAGGTCGAGGCCCCCGGTCCGATCGACCAGTTTGGCGACGGCGGCGGTATCGAGCAGGACGGTGTGGTCGACGGACCGATCGAGGATGGCCTCGATGGCTTCGCGGGTGCGTCCGAGGCCGCCTAGCTGGTAGGCCGCTTCGAGCTTGGCCGTGCCGTAGCCCGGGACCAGGACCTGGGTGTCCCTTGGGATGGAGAGGACCTCGACGAGGCGATCGCCCGGTTTCAGGGTCACCACCATGAGGGTGTCCATGCGGGACTTGCCCTTACCGGTCGACGGTCCGAGGCCGGCCACCAGCAGGGTTTCAGCGTGGCGAAGGTGGGATCCGCTGCCGAACAAGGGGGAAAGGGACCGCCAGGAAAGCCGGCCCAGGAGGCCGGCAGCGGCGCCCAGGGAGGCCATCAGCAGGCAACTGGCAATCAGGAGGGCCTGGCGGCGGCGGCGGTAGAGGGCCTCGCGGCGCGCCATGCCGGAAGAGGGGATACCCATGGGAGAAGGCTTCATCCTCGTCGGTGACGTCGTTCAGCCCGATTGTATCACGGTCCAAGCGGTGCGGGTTTCCGGAGGGTTGCCCGGCGAAGATCCACGAGTCGCGCCCTTCTTGACAACTCAACCGGCCTTTGCTAGATTCTTATAACTCGCGCAAGCGAGACCACCTTCCGCGTTAGCTCAGTTGGTAGAGCGGGTGACTGTCACGAGGCAGCGCCAGTCCGCGAGGGCTGGTGGAAAACTCCGAATATCGGTGAACCCCGGCAGCGGGCAACGCCGAGGCACAGCCCGAAAGGGAAGGCCGTAGAGACTACCAAGGAGCGTCTCTCCGAGACGATGGCATAGTCCAGGCCGCACGTATAACCAACGAAGGTGCGGGGCAACTGTAATCACTAGGTCGCTGGTTCGAGTCCAGCACGCGGAGCTAAAGGTGAAGCGGGTTTCAGCCGAGAGGTTGGAGCCCGCTTCGACGTTCGGGGTGGCGCTGGGGGTGCCGCGAGCCAAGAAGTGCAATGCCGATCCCCAGCCTCAGCGGACATCTCAGGCAATCCAAAGGTTAACGGCTTCTTTAGGTCAGGCACCGGCTTCCCCGGCCGACAAGGCAGATGGTGAGCGACGGAGCCGTTCGGAAGGATGCAACCTCATGGAGAGCACGCCTGCTTTAAGACCCGCCTCTCGTGGACCGTCCGCCCCACCCAGGCCAGGGGGCATGGCGGAACGGGCCGAAGCCTTTGCTGAACGGGCGCTTGCAGCCGGCGAACGGGACGCGCTCGCCCTCAGTCAGGCGGCAAGGGAGGCTTGTCGCAAAATGGGGGCGGGGTTTCAGGGGCTGCGCGAACAAGTTCGCGGCCTCGCTCACGTGGATTTTGACCACGGGGTGCATGCTGGCATTCGTGGCTTCGGTCAGCAGGTCGGGCTGGGAGTCGACCCCCACGGCTTGAAGGAGGATGCCAAGATTCTCGGCGTGACTGAGCACGTCGGAATCGATCGCGGGCTCGATGTCCATGGCACGATAGGCCACTCAGCGGCCGGAGTCGGTCTCTCGGAGCAAGGGGCCACCGGGATGGTGGATACCCTGGGTGCCCACCTCGAAGGGGGGGCTGGCATCACCGGGGTAACGGGAAAGGCGGGCCTATCCAGCCAGGGCATCGTCGTTCCCTTGGGCCTGACGGGGAGCGAGGCACTGGTAGGCCCCAAGGGGGAGGTGAACGTCCACGCCCGTGGCGTGGACGCCGGCATCAACGTTGTCGACGGCAGCGGCGCCCACGCTGGCATCAGTCGCTTTGGCGTCGGCCTGGGCGTTTCCAGCGAGCACGGCGGTACCATCGACGCCCACGTGGGCCGGCACCACGTCAATGATTCGCTTAAACCTTAGGGGCCCGATCACGGCTCCTAGGAGGGGGCGCCCATGAGGCCGTGGTACAATCCAGGGCTGCATGCCCGGCTTCGACCGGATCTCCGAGTGGGGTTGAGAATGAACCGCCAAACTGCTGCCAGGCGCCTGCTTCCGCTCGCCACGCTGATCCTCGCCACGACAGTGGCCGGGTGCGGCAACGGGCAGTTTTCTGGCAAGGTCACTATCGCCAAGCCCGCCAACGTGGTCTTCAGCTGGATTACCCAGTCGGAAAAGCGCAGGCAATGGGACACGAGCATCGTCAAGGAGACGTCGCTCAACAACTTGCCCCCGGGCGTCGGGGCGCGCAACCTCGAGGTGATCGACATGGATGGTCACCAGATGGAGCTCGCCGCCGAGGTGACCGAGTACGAGCCCGGCAGGCGCCTTCGCCTTCACCTCGTGGGCAGCGGCATGGATTTGCGTGCCGGCTACGACCTGACCGAAGCGGCCGGGGTCACCACCGTCGACTACCAGGGCGACTTTCAGGTCACCAACTGGTTCATGAAGCCAATGGCCACCATGATCCAGGACGGATCGGTCAAGAAGATGAACGCCGATCTCGCCCGACTCAAATCGGTCGTCGAGGCGCAACCCCTCTAGCCGTGTCGCCCTCCGTTCGCCCTTCCCACCCGAGTCGTCGAGAAAGATCGGCCCCCACGGGGTAGACTGGCAGCGATCAGGGAGAGGCGCCCACGGGAGCTGGGCGTCGCCGAAGGAGGACCATGGCCACCCGTCCCGAGCTCCATTCCGCCGAGTTCCTTTCGGCCAGCCGCCGCTTCTGGTGGAACCCCGATTTCCTTCAGCTGATGGCCATACGATGGCAGCTCGACGAGGTCCGGACGGCCCTGGACGTGGGGTGCGGGGTCGGCCACTGGACCATGACCCTGGCGACCTTGCTCGATCCTGAGGCGACGGTCGTCGGGGTCGATCGAGAACCGACCTGGGTCGCGATCGCCAACGACGTCGCGGCCCATACCGGCGTGGCGGGCCCTATGCGCTTCGAGGTCGGAGCTGCGGAGGCCCTGCCGTTTTCTGACGACTCCTTCGACCTCGTCACCTGTCAGACGGTCTTGATTCACCTGCCGGACCCGGTGCGGGCCCTCGCCGAGATGCGGCGGGTCCTGAAACCCGGCGGGCTCCTGGCCGTGATCGAGCCCAACAATCGGATTCAACCCCTGGTGTTCAACGAGGCCCAGGTCGACGAGCCGGTCGCAGACACCCTGGCACGGGTGCGCTTCCGCCTGCTCTGCGAGCTGGGCAAGAAGCGCATGGGGCTCGGCGACTTCTCGGCGGGCGATCGCCTCCCCACGTGGCTCTACGAGCTGGGCTTCCGGGAGATCCAGGTCTGCCAGTCGGACAAGGCGGTCCCCCTGGTGCCGCCGTACGCCTCGGTGGAAGAGCAGGCCGTGCTCGGGGAGTTGCTGGAGGCCGGTGAGGCAGGTGATGGGGGCCGGGAAAGGGCCCGCCGCTGGTTTCTAGCGGGTGGCGGCGAACCGGCCGAGTTCGAGGCGCTCTGGGCGCTCCTGCGCGACGTGGATGCCCGGGAGCGAGCGCTCATCCAGGCCGGACGGTTCGCGCGGGCGGGAGGGCGCCTCATGTACCTCGTGAGCGCCCGGAAGTAGCCGTTCGAGACGATTGGGGGGCGGTTGCCCGCCCCCCCCGCGCGAACAGGATGCTGGGCTACCGGCGTCCGCCTCGACCCAGCGTGATTCCACGCCCCCCGACCCGACCGGCCGTGACCCGGCGTCCCCCGGTGAGGAACCGCCGCCCGGTGACGAACCGCCGCTCGGTGAAGACCCGCCGCCGCCGGGTGGTGAAGATCCGCCGCCGCCGGGTGGTGAAGATCCGGCGTCCCGTGAAGCCCGTGCTCCACCAAGAGGGGTAGTACCAGTAAGGGTAGTAGTTGTAGTAGCTTGCGACCGGCCACTGCCTCACCAGCACCCACTGGAAGCCGTTCCACTGGTACTGGGCGATGATGTCGCCTTGCTGGATGGTCAGGCTCTGGCCGACGTACTGCTGGGTCGTGTAGCTCCCCGAGGTTGGCCCCGGGAGCACGTGGTAGTTCGCCACGTCGGACGCCGCGATCTGGGCCGGCAGGCTCGTCGCCACGGTCTTCTGGGGCTGCGTGCCCACCTGGGCCGCGTTCGGCTGGGCGACGCCGCAACCGGCCAAGGCTAGCGTGCCGGCCAGGATCATGAAGGCGCTGAACGGTCTCTTGCTCGACATGAGCAACCTCCTCCTACCTTGTGAACCAAGCAGTGGCTTGGTCTCGGGGTTGACTAGGCCACTCTAGGCCTGCCCTTCCTGGCCAGGTACGGTCGAAGCCACGAGTCAAAGCAGAGGTATTTTGGCGATCGTGCCCAAGGCGGCCATCGAGTGCAGGGGCTCGAACGGCCTGGCGCGTTTGGACGGGCGGGCGGCATAATGGGGCCATGTCAAACCCGTCCGCCGTGCGGGTCGAGGGCCGCGGGGCGATCGCCGTCATCACCCTCGACCGCCCCGAGGTCCGCAACGCCATCGATCGCCCGACCGCCGAGGCCCTGGCCGAAGCCTTTCGCGCCTTCGAGGCCGATCCGGAGCGAGCCGTCGCGGTGCTGACCGGGGCTGGCGGGACCTTCTGCGCCGGGGCCGACCTCAAGGCGATCGCGATCGGCACCCCCAACCGGGTGGAACCCGACGGCGACGGCCCTCTGGGCCCCACCCGCCTGCGCCTCACCAAGCCCGTGATCGCGGCCATTGAGGGCCACGCGGTCGCGGGGGGCCTCGAGCTCGCCCTGTGGGCCGACCTGCGGGTCGCCGCGCGCGACGCCGTGCTCGGGGTCTTCTGCCGCCGCTGGGGGGTGCCCCTGATCGACGGGGGCACGATCCGTTTGCCGAGGTTGGTCGGGATGGGGCACGCCCTCGACCTGATCCTGACGGGGCGCGGGGTGAGCGGCGAAGAAGCCCTCCGGATGGGCCTCGTGAATCGCCTGGTCGAGCCCGGCGAAGCGCTCGAGGCCGCGATCGCCCTGGCCGAGCAGCTCGTCGCCTTCCCGCAGGACTGCCTGCGATCGGATCGCCTGAGCGCCTACGAGCAGTGGGATCTGGGCTTCGACGAGGCACTGCGCAACGAGTGGCGGCACGGGGTCGCTGTCCTGGCCTCGGGCCAGTCCCGCATGGGGGCCGAGCGATTCGCCGGGGGGGCCGGCCGACACGGAGCCTTCGGCCCATGACCGTCGCGCTGGACCGGCACCTGGAGGCGATCGCGACCTTTCTCGAGGAGGCCGTCTACCCCCGCGAGGTGGCCTGGCTGCAGGCCGGGCTGATGGGCTGCGAAGGCGAATGGGAGGCGCTCAGGGACCGCGTCCGGGCCCTCGGGCTCTGGGCTCCTCCGGCGCCCAGGGCATGGGGTGGCATGGGCCTCTCCTTGCTCGAGTTCGCGCGGGTGAGCGAGTGGCTGGGCCACAGTCCATTCGGGCACCTGCTCTTCGGGTGTCAGGCGCCGGATGCGGGCAACATCGAGATCCTGGCGCAGTTCGGAACCCCCGAACAGCAAGAACGCTTTCTCGTGCCCCTGGCGGCCGGACGGATCCGCAGCTGCTTCGCCATGACCGAGCCCGGCACCCCCGGCTCCAACCCGACCGAGCTCGCCTGCCGGGCCCGGAGGGACGGGGACCACTACGTCATCGACGGGCACAAATGGTTCGCCACGGGGGCGGACGGGGCGGCCTTCGCCGTCGTCATGGCCGTCACCGACCCCGAGGCGCCGCGGCACCGCCGCGCGACCCAGATCCTCGTCCCGACGGACACCCCTGGCTTTGAGCTGGTGCGCAACGTGCCGGTCATGGGACACGCCGGCGCGGGCTACTTCACGCACGGCGAGGTGCGCTTCACGGCATGCCGGGTTCCAGTGGCCAACCGGCTCGGGGGCGAGGGGGACGGCTTCGCGATCGCCCAGGAGCGCCTCGGCCCCGGTCGCATCCATCACGCCATGCGCTGGATCGGCATCTGCGAGCGGGCCTTCGACCTCATGGTGCGGCGGGCGCGCGGCCGCGAGATGGGACGCGGCGAGACCCTCGCCGAAAAGCCCTTGATCCAGGTTTGGATCGCCGAGAGCCGGGCCCGCATCGAGGCCGCACGCCTGCTCGTGCTGAAGGCGGCCGAACTGGTGGACGGGGGCGGCTTCGAGGCGGCCCGAGAGGCGATCGCCCTCGTCAAGTTCCACGTCTCCGAGGTCATGCAGGAGGTGGTCGACCGGGCCGTCCAGGTCCACGGCGCCCTGGGCCTCACCGATGACACCGTCCTCGCCTACTTCTACGCCCACGAGCGGGCCGCCAAGATCTACGACGGACCCAACGAGGTCCACAAGATCGCGGCGGCCCGGTCCATCCTCCGGCGCTCGCCATGACCCTGAGTGACGCTTCCATGGCCGCTCTCGCGGCCTTCCTGACTGAACGCCTGGGTCCCAGCACCGAGCCTCTGACGCTGAGGCCTTGTTCCGGCGGTCACTCTAATTTGACGGCGCACGTCCGTTGGGCCAATCAGGACCTGATCCTGCGTCGTCCGCCAGCTGGCGCCCACGTCAAGGGCGGCCACGACATGGGACGCGAGTTTCGGCTGCTGGAACGCTTGGCCCCCGTGTTTCCACTGGCCCCGCGGGCGATCGCCTTTTGCGAAGACCCCGCGGTCCTCGACGCGCCGTTCTTCGTCATGGAGCGGCGCGCGGGAATCATCTGGCGCCGTGACCTGCCGGCTGGCATCCCACCAGGGCCCGAGGCGATGCGGCGACGCGGCGAGCGGTTCCTCGATGGGTTGGTCTCCCTGCACGGCGTGGACGTGCCCGCGTCCGGGCTCTCGGACTTCGGCCGGCCGGAAGGCTACGTGGCCCGTCAGGTGAGCGGGTGGATCCGGCGGTATCAAGAGGCGCGACTCGAAGAGGATCCCCGCATCGAGGCGATCGCCAGCTGGCTCGACCGGCACCAGCCGGCCGATTCGGCTTCTTGTCTGATCCACAACGACTACAAGCTCGACAACGTGGTCTGGGAGGACGGCGGGGATCGCCTCGTTGCCATTCTCGACTGGGAGATGGCCGCCCTGGGCGATCCCTGGATGGACCTAGGCACCACCCTCTGCTACTGGATCGAGGCCGGGGATTCGGCTGACTTGCAGGCCATCCGCTTCGGGCCTACGCACCTGCCGGGTTGCTGGACGCGCGAGGAGCTCGCCCGGGCCTATGCCGAGCGATCGGGCCGGTCCATGCCGGATCTGACCTTCTACTACGCCTTTGGCCTGTTCAAGACGGCCGTGGTCGCTCAGCAGATCCTGACGCGTCTCACCCGGCGCGGGATCGACGACGACCAGTCCCGGCTGATGGCGGCCGGAGTCGCGGCGCTCGGCGCGCAGGCCGCGCGCGTGATCGACTCCGGCCGCCTCTCGCCTACTTCTTGATGGTCAACACCATGCGGCCGCGGAACACCCCGTCGGCATCGAGACCCGGCTGGGTGGCGAAGGCGATCGCCTCGACTCGGTTCACCGCCCCGAAGGCGTCTCCCATCGCGTCGGCCTTGTCTCCCGCCTTGTCCGAGGCGAGGGCCTGCAGCATCGGCCCGACGTCGCCCATGATCGTGCCCACGTCGATGAAGATGACCCCCCCGTTGGGATCCGGCAGGTGGGACAGGACGTTCGTCAAGGCGACGCTGCGGGTCGCGGCGGTCGTTCCGGAGCCGATCTGCTCCATCGCCCCGCTGCCGAGCGCGAGGTAGACCCCGTCCCCCTTGGATCCGAACCCGGCGAGGCCAGGCCCCTTGTCCGTGTGGTAAACGGTCCAGGGCATCCCCCCGTGGGTCTCGGTGGCGAACGAGCCGGCGTGTTTCTTCTTGCCGTTGCTCATGGCCTTCGAAAAGAAGTTCGCCATGTCTTTGAGCCCGGCCTGCGCCTTGGCGACGTCCGCCGGATGCAGGGCGAGGTAGCCGCAATAGGGCAACGGCAGGCCGGAATCCTCGCGGCGCAAGAGGGCGATCGCTCCCTCGCCGTCCATGAGGGCCGTCAGGTCCTTCTCCAGATCGAGGCCCTTGTTTTTCTTGAGCTCAGCAAGTTTGCGATCGGCCTTCTTCTCGGAGTGCAGGCCCGAGACGAAGGCCTCGCGGAACGCCTGCGGGAAGCGAAAGGTGCTGAAGGCCACGGCGTCGGGACCCAGGGCATCCATCCGGGCGCTCGGGACCGGAGTGCTCGAGTCCTTGAGCCAGCTGGCCATGACGCCCTTGAGCTGGGTCGTGTCATAGTGGATGTAGCTGTTGAGCGCGAAGGCGTGGTCGGCGTAGCCCATGTCGATGGCCGCCGAGGAAAGCGGAGCGAACGCCTCCTGCATGGTCCGATCGGCATTCGTGATCGGGCCCTTGTGGTCGACCACCAAGTTGGCGAGGGCCTTGAAGACCGGATGTCCCAGGTAGGCGAACCCGAGCGCCTGGTCGGAATGGTGCCGGAGCAGCATGGCGAAGTCCGCGTTGCTCGATAGACCGGGGGTGTGCGTCTTGGCGCGATGGATCGCGGCCGAGAGCTCCTGGGGGTCGTCCGACGCCAGAAGGACGTCGTCACACAGCGCGAGGGACATCGTGTCGTGGCCCTTGGCCATGGCGTGGGTCAGGGTGGCGACCCCCTCGACCTCGCCGCGCTTCCAGCCCACCTGCCCCTTCTTGGCCGTGGTCACCCGATCCAGGAAGGCCTGGGCCTTGGTGTGATCGGCGACGGAGACGGCAAACAGCACGTCGAAGTCGTCGAGGTCCATCTTGGAGGCCGCTTTGTGGCCCTTGGTCGGCTTGACTTTGGGTTTGGGAGCCGCCTGCTTCATCCGATCGATCGAGAGGGCCATCTCTCCGCCGAGCCACGGGGCCACGTCTCCGGCGAACGTCACCCCGAAGTCCTTCTGGAGATCGGACACCCATGCGCTGCCGATCGCGTCGATCGCGGCGGCCGCAGCCGATCCGCTCGCGTCGGCCGTGATGAAGCGATCGGCGCCGAGGCCCAGTTGGGCGAGCAGATCGGGTCGGGCGAGCCGGGTCGAAACGGTCATGAAGAAGGGGGACTCGGGGGAGAACACGTCGGGCAGCCTTAGCGGGGCCGGATCGGCCAGCGCCGGAAGGGCCGGCGTAAGGCTCATCGCCATCGTTCCAGCCAGGATGAACCGCTTCCAGCCATGGCTGGGCGATCGCCGCTCACGGGTTGCCGACATGGGGTTCTCCTCTCGGGCGGGGTAGGGCTCGCTTGAGTGCTAAGGCCCCCTATACCCCGCCCGTGACCGGCGTCACGCGATCGGCCCCCGAGTCAGGGCATGCCCGGAGGAGGGGTGATGAAGCCGGTGCCGCCGGTCTTCTTGCGGATGCCCGTCACGTTCTTGAGGACCAAGAACAGCTTGGTCTGGATGTCTCGGCTCTTCTGGATCTCCACCTCGAGGGCCTGGCGCTCGGCCTGGAACGATCGCTTGGCTTCGAGCCGCTCCAGCACGGCCAGCACCTCGGGCGGCGGCTCTCCGTCGGGACCCGGATCCATGGCGGGGATCGCCTCGTCCTCGTCGGAGAGGAAGGACGGGGGGGCCCCGATGAGCATGGTCTTGAGCTTCCCCTCCCACTCTCCGCAAAGCTCGCTCTGGTAGGTCCGCTCATCCGACACGATCTTGTAGACGTACTTGGGATCCTTGAACTGCGGGACGGACGCCGGATCCTTCAGATAGGCCATGATGAAGGCGAGGCGCTGCTGGGACTCTTGCGCCCGGACGGCAGGGTCCTGCAGGACGGCCGGGAAGGGCAGGGGAGTGGTCCCTGTGGGGGCGGAGAGCTTTCCCGTCTGGGACGTGAAGCGGTCGGGGCCCGCCGGACGTGGCGCCGGCTTCGCGGGCTCGGGTGGCAACTCGAAGGCCTTGTCCAGGTTTCCCGGCAGGGTGGACTCCAGGGTGTTCTTGACCTTGTTGAAGAGGCTGTTGAGGAAGCCCTTGCCGGATCGATCGTCTGCCATCCCGCCCTCCGCCGATTCGCCCACGGGGCCAGCGTTTGTATACCCGGTCTCATCAAACCCTCGTTAAATGTCCATCAAATCCAGCAAGGGTTCGGGGGGGCCGTGGCATAAGGGGGGAGGCAACGGGTTCACCGGTCGCTGGTATCCACCCAAGCGAGACGTTTACACAGGAGGGCTTCACCATGGTCGCACCGAACGGCAGCAACGGATTCGACAACGCTTCGACCAACGCGACGATCGCCGTCCAGAACGCCTCGCAGCGCGTGGCGGACCTGGTCGGTCAGATGAACGACCTGATCAAGGACCTGTCGGATCCCAAGAAGCAGGCCGAGGCGCAGGCCCGCCTGCAGTTGCTGAACATGCAGATCAGCATGGTCACCAACGTCATGAACTCGATCAAGGACGCGATGAAGGCCTTCTTCCAGCGTTAAGCCTGGCCTTTCGAGGTGCCCGCCTGGCTCTTTGTCGGGCGGGCACTTTTCAATTGGCAAGCGGGCGGGAATAAGAAGCTGGCTCCCACTCCCCGCCGGGCGCGGCCCGGTGACCGAAAGGTTCGTGCATGTCCAATCGCGCAGGGGCGCCCTCGAGCGCCGAGGTGGAAGAGAAGAAGCGCCTCGCCGAAAAGCTCAAGGCCGAGAAGGCCGCCAAGGAAAAGGCGATCCAGGACCTGGAGCAGCAACTCAAGGCGCACAAGCACGAAGTGGCTTCGGCCCTCGCCTACCTCGACAAGCTGGCGAAAGAGCACGAGGGCAAGCTCGCGGAGCTCAAGGCCGCCAATACCCCGGACGCCAAGGCCCAGATCCAGCGGATCGAGGCCAAGCTTGCGCTGTACCGGACCGTGCGCTCGGCCGCCGGCCGCTTCGAAGAGTCGATGGGCACGGGCAACCTCGCGACCTTCGCGACGACCGCCCTGTCGCTACGGATCGCCGAGGGTGAGGCCGTGATTGCCAACGCCAAGCTCGTACTGGGCGACATGACGGGCAGCATCGAGGTGCTGAAGTCGGCCATCGGCCAGCCCGCCAAAGTGGCGCCCAACCAGATGCCCGTCGTCAACCAGATCAAGGCGCGGCTCAAGGCGAGCCCTGCCCTCGGTCAGCAGGTCAACGCCGCCATCCACTTCTACCAAGAGGCGCAGAGCTCGGCCGCCCAGGAGGAGCTCCACCTCAACCAGCTGCGTGGCATGCAGGGCAAGGAGGCCGTGCAGTTCGCCGCGAGCACCATGAAGATCTCCCAGCTCGCGGGCAAGATCAACAACCTGCGCAACCTGTACCAGACCTTCGCGACCGAGCCCGCGATCAAGCCGCTCTTCCCCGAGCCCATCGAGATCGAGATTCCGCGCCTGCCGGCGGGCGTCAAGCCTCAGAAGGGGCCAGCCAAGCCCCTCACCGGGATCCTCATGGACATCCTGGGGCTCAGCAAGGACAAGAGCTCCTAACAAAACCAGGCATGTTACCTCTGTTTGGCCGACGTGTCGGCTCGAAGGAACAGTCTTGTTAGGCGCTCTAAGTAGTTAGCGGCTGTTCTGCTGCCAGAAGGCGTAGAAGCGCTCGAGGTCGTGCCACACGAGGGCGACCAGGGCGACGCTCAGCCACCCGAGCCCGATCCCCACGGCGACCAGCCCCCCTCCCAGTCCCACCCCGAGGCCGAGGGCTAGGGCGACGGAGAGCAGGGTGATGCCGAGCCAGGCCCAGTTGGGCTCCTCGACGGCCTGCGTCTTGCGGATCTGCATGCGGTCCGCGAACCGCTTGCGCAGCGCCTCGTCGTCGTTTTCTTCGACCAGGGTGGTCTGGCGCGCGCCCCGGGCCTGTGGCTGGCGCGGGGGCTGCTGAAGGGATCGTTGTGGGAAGCCAATCGACTCGGGCATGGGACGCTCCTTGGGGTTTTTCTTTTCTTATCGTTAAACTTTGAATAACCTTGCGTCCCCCGCCTCCGAGCCCGCCGGGCGGCTCTGGTATCATGCCGGTATGCAAGAGACTGTCTCGATCCAGGACCCCAAGGTCCCCGAGCTCAAGCGGGCGATCGCTGTCGGCGTATTGACCGACTCCCGCCACCGCGACGAGCTCGACGAGCACCTCCGCGAGCTGGCCCTGCTGGCCGACACGGCGGGGTTCGAGGTCGTGAGCACGGTGGTCCAGGAGCGCAAGGCGATCGATCCGGCGACCTTCATCGGATCGGGCAAGGTCGCCGAGATCGCGGCCCTGACTGAGGAGCTATCGGTCGAGGCCGTGATCTTCGACGACGACCTGTCCCCCTCGCAGGGCCGCAACCTCGAAGAGGCGATTCAAAAGCCGGTCACGGACCGCACCGGCCTCATCCTCGACATCTTCGCCTCCCGGGCCCGCACCCGCGAGGCCAAGACCCAGGTTGAGCTGGCGCGCCTGCAGTACCTCCTGCCTCGACTCACGGGCCTGTGGAGCCACTTCACCCGCCAGCGAGGCGGCGTGGGCATGCGGGGCGAGGGCGAGACCCAGCTCGAGATGGACCGTCGGATGACCAAGACCCGCATCGCCGAGTTGCGGCGCGAGCTCGAGCACATCCGCCGGCAGGCCGAGACCCGGCGTCAGGGCCGCTCGGAGGCCTATCAGGTTTCGCTCGTCGGCTACACGAACGCGGGCAAGTCGACCCTCATGAACGCCCTCACCCAGGCCGGGGTGTTGGCCGAGAACCGGCTGTTCGCGACCTTGGACGCCTCGATGCGGACCCTCGCGCTGCCTTCCGGGGAATCGGTCATCCTGACCGACACGGTCGGGTTCATCCGCAAGCTGCCGCCCAACCTGGTCGCCTCGTTCCGCTCGACCCTCGACGAGATCACGGACGCCGACCTGGTCCTGCACGTCGTGGACGCCTCGCACCCGGCCTTCCAGGACCACATCGAGGCGACCAACCTGGTGCTCGACGAGATCGGGGCCGCCGAGACGCCGACCGTCATGGTCTTCAACAAGATTGACCAGCTCGACGGGTCCGGTGGTCTGGAGCGCCTGCGGCAGCTCTATCCGACCTCGGTCGCCATCGCCGCCCGGGACGGCCTCGGGCTCGATCAGCTTCTCGCGACCATCCAGACCCACTACGAGGCCGGTCGCCGCGAGGTGCGGCTCCGACTGGGGCCCAGCCAGCAGAAGGCGATCTCCCTCCTGCACCAGCGCGGCCGGGTGCAGGACATGACCTACGACGACGACGGCCACACCCTCATGCGGGTGTTGATCTCCCCCAAGGACCTTGGCCAGATCCACGCCGAGGTGGGGCACGACTTGGAGATGGTGCCGGGCGATCGCCCATAACACGCTCTTGGCCTTTTCGAGGGCCCATCATCCCGGCGAAGGCCGGGGAGACGGAAGAAGGCCGCCCGATCTGGGCGGCCTCCTTGACATGGTTAGGAACTACTTGGCCCCGAGGTAGACGTTGTCGAGGTAGGGGGCCTGGAACGACTGGGTCCCCAGGTAGTAGTCGTAGACGAAGCGGAAGCGAACCTTGACGTTGGCCATCTGGTAGGCGCTCAGATCGACCTCCTCGCGGTTCCAGCCGGTCTGACTGCTCGCCTGGTCGTAGACCTGGGTCCAGGTCGACCCACCGTCGGTCGAGGCATCTACCTGGAACTTCCCGGACTGGAAGTAGTACTGCGAGACGAAGTTCGACAGGTCGAACCGCAGGACCGGATGGGCCGTCGTGCTCAGGTTGACCGAGTTGGCGAGCGCCATGGTGTAGGTGCCGGTCTGGGTGACCTTGCCGTCGCTGCCGCCCGGGGTGGCACAGTGAGTGCCGCCGTTGGCCGACAGGGTCGAAGTCTGCCAGTTGGACGAGGCATAGGTATCGGACGAATAGCTGCTCTTGGTCCACGAAGCGGTCCACTTGGAGAAGCCGCTCTCGAAGTCATCCGAGAAGGCCGTTTGGGGCGGGACCGGAGTCGGCGTCGGAGCCACCGTCGGGGTGGGCGTCGGAGCCGGAGTCGCGGTCGGAGCAGGCGTGGGCGTCGCGCTCGGCAGCGGAGTGGGCGACGGAGTGCTGGTCGGCATGGGCGTCGGCGAGGGCGTGGTGCCGTCGTCGATGGTGATGCCGAGGTTGAGGCTGCCCTGGTTCGTCTTGTTGGGCGCGAGCGAGAGCTTCATGCTGAGCGGTGTCGCCTGGCCGGCGGTGACCGCGACGTTGTCCTGGCTCACCGAGCCGATCACGTCGTAGTACTTGTTGAGGGCGTCGATCTTGACCGTGTAGGCGCCGGCGTTGAGCGAATCGATCGTCACGTTCTTGCTCAGGGGCCAGTTCACGTTCTTGTTGATGGGATAGACCAGGCCCGAGCCCGAGACCGTGATCGACAGGGTCGTCAGGTCGGCGATGGTGGCCTGCGTCTGGTAGCCCTGCGAGAAGTTCAGGGTGATGGAACCCGTCTGCTTGTTGAGGGTGAGGGCGACCGGGGCGTTGACCTGGCTGCCCGTGGGGGCCGGGGCGAGCGGATAGGAGCCGCAACCCGCCAGCGCGAGCAAGAGCGTGCTCAGCATCGCCACCTGGACGTTACGCCGCTTCGTCATCGGAAACCTCCCCCGTTCGATCCAACCCATCGTATCGAGGGAGTTGTCCGCGGAGGCGGGACGAACTGTCTTATTGCGCCTTTAAGGTTTGGAAGCTTGGAGGTTAAGTTTGCCAGCTAGAACCGGAACTGCAGGCCAGCCATAACCTGGGTTTCGGGCGATCGCCCCCCCATCGGCATGGATTGTCGGGCCTCGAGGAACAGGGCCGAATTCTCCTTCTCGGCCGTCACGCGGCCCGCCGCGTAGGGCGCCCAGCTCTCGCCCGGTTGCTTGAGGGCCCCGCCCTCGATCGAGCCCCGGACCTGATAGCCCGCCACCGTTTCGCCGACGGCATCCGACTGCCAGCGGCCGTAGACCCGCCCCCCGTCCTGGTTGCCCCGCCACAGGTACTCGGCCCCGAGGCCCAGGGCCGAGTGGTCGAACCGCTTATCGACGGTGGCGCCGGCGGCATGCATGTCGCCGTTCTGGACGTAGTGGGCTTCGGCCGCCAGCGTCGGGGCCTGGTACCCCAAATTGGCTCCGGCCTGCAGACCGGTCGGTCCGCTCTGCACCAGACCGGCCGCCGTGACGACGCCCTGCTCGCCCGCCTTGATCGCCACCTGAGCGCCGGCCCCCACCTGGCCGTTGGACGCCGTCGCGACGACGGCCCCCACGACCTTCGGGGAGGACAGGGTGGCGCCGGCCGTCGCGCCCGAGGCGTTCGCCGTGATCGCCGCGTTGACCTGGGTCGATCCGACCGCGACCGATCCCTGGTGGACCTGAGAGGGGCCGGCCACTGCATCCGGGCCCGCCAGCGATCCCATCGGCAGGGGAGTCGCCGCGGGAACGGCCGCCGGTGCCGGAGCGGGCGTGACCGGAGTGGCCGGTCGGAACAGCGAGGCCAGCCAGGCCATCAGGCTCGCCCAGGCCGCCTGCAGCGCGGTGACCAGCTGGGCGAACGGGGACACGACCGCCGGTTGGGATGGCGTGGGGGCGGGTGGCACCACCGCCTCGCCGCCACCCGCCCTGACGCGGGAAGGGTGGCGTGGGGCGGGGCACAGGGCGTTCGGGCGAGTGGACGTTACCATCGGCGCGACCTCCGCGAACCAAACAAGGAAGGCTCGCCGTCCAGGCTCGCTCATCCCCCGCCCCCTGCCCCCGCCCCGAGGGGTGGGGGTTAGAGGAGGCCCAATTTTCCTATTGGGCATGGTTAGGGGGTGATGGCCGTCAACGGACCGTCAATCGTTTAGGCCGGCACTAAGCGTGGATTAAGGTTGAGGCGCGGCCTGCAGGTGCTCGACGTCCCGCGCCAGCTGGGCGCGCGCCACCTTGCCATTGGCCAGCCGGGGCAACTCTGGAACGAAGAGGAAGCGCCTGGGGTGCTTGTACCGGGCGAGGCGTTCGCCCAGAAAGCGCCGGATAGCCACCTCAGCGAGATCGGGGTCGTGGCGCACCACGAAGGCCCACGGCACCTGGCCCCACTCGGGATCCGGGACGCCGACGACGGCCGCCTCGCGGATCGCGGGATGGGCCTCGAGGGCCGCCTCCACCTCGGCGGGGTAGACGTTCTCCCCCCCCGACACGATCAGGTCCGAGCGCCGGCTGTGGACGACCAGCCGGCCTGCGGCGTCCAGCTCGCCGATGTCCCCGGTCCGGAACCAGTCGGTGGCTCGCCGGCGCGGGTGCCCCAGGTAGCCCTGGAACACGGTTGCCCCCCGGACCTCGATCAGGCCCGCGAGGCCCATGGGGAGCGGGTCGCCTTCCGCGGAGACGATGCGCACCTCGGTGCCAGGCAACGGCGGCGTGGCCGATCCGGGGGCGATCGCCGCGCCCGGCCGAGCGAGGGTCACGTGGGAGCAGGTCTCGGTGAGGCCGTAGGTCGGTAGGGCCTGCGGAAACGAGGCGAGCAGGTCCTCGGAAGCCGCCGCGCCTCCGACCAGCATGGCGCGCAGGCTATCGGGGAGGGGGCGATCGCCCAATCGCTCCTTGATCCGCCGCAGGACGGTCGGCACGACCGAGGTGATGGTGACCCGCCACCTCTCGAACAGGTCGAGAGCCTCTCCGACCTCGAAGCGGTCCTGCATGACGACGGTCGCACCGACATGGGCGCAGCGGTGGAGGATGTTGAGACCGCCCACGTGGAACAGCGGCAACGCGAGGTGCCAGCGGTCCTGCGCCCCGAGCTGCAGCACGGTGGAAGAGGCTTCGGCACTCGCGAGCTGATTGGCCCAGGACAGCATGGCCGCCTTGGGGCGACCGGTGGTTCCAGATGTAAACAAGATGGTCGAGATGCTGGAATAGTCTATTCCATCTGAAAGGTCTTGGACTAAATCTTCATCATGGCATGTGGACAATGTGCAATAAGTGCCTTTGAAACTTCGAGACAAGGCGGTGGATGGAGAATCTGTCAGCAGGAATCTGGCTTCAGCCTGATCGAGTTGCCAAATCAACTCATCGACGGTGAGGCGCGTGTTCAAAGGCAACAAGGTGGCATGGAGACGTGAGACGGCGTGGGCGATCGCCACCCACTCCGGCGAGGTATCCGCCCAGACGGCGACAACGTCGCCGGGCATGACGCCCTTTCGCCGCAAGTATCCGGCCGCCCGCCGGACCCGGTGCTCCAGCTCTTCATAGGTCGTGACCTGGTCGCGCCAGATCAGGGCCGGGCGAGTAGGGCGTTCTCGGGCCATGCGCAGTGTCAGCGGGGTGAAGCGGCCGGCCGCCATCGTCACACTCCCTCCAGTCCCAGGCCCGGGCCCGGGGGGCGCCGGATGCCGCCCGCAAACACCGGGCACCGCGTCGCATCGTCGGATTCCAGCCAATCCAGGGTTCCCAGGCCGTGGACCTCGTCCGGCGCGATGGCACAGGCCAAATGAACGGCCGCCGCGACCCCGATCGCGCGCTCGAGGCTCGTCGTGACGATCGTCCGCATGCCGTGTCGCTGCACCGCTCGGGCCAGGTCCACGCTCCGCGAGAGGCCGCCCAGGGCCGAGGGTTTCAACACGACGGCGTCGATGGCCTCGGTTTCGATCAGGCGGGAGGCCAAGGTCGGATCGATCATGGCCTCGTCCGCCGCGATGGGAACCCCCCGGTGCCGCAAGGCGACGAAGTCGGCCGGATCGGACGAGGTGACGGGTTGTTCGAGCAGGTCGATGCCATGGGGGGCGATCGCCTCCAAGGCTCTTCGCGCCTCCTCGGGACTCCAGCCTCCGTTGGCGTCCAATCGAAGGCGCACGTGTGGGCCCAGCTCGATCCGGATGGCGCGAATCCGTTCCACGTCACGTTCGAGCGGTAAGGCGGCCACTTTCAGCTTGAACGTCCGGTAGCCCGCCCCGTGGGCGTCGACCGCCTCTCGGACGACCTCACCCGGTGTTTGCCCGCTCACCAGGCGCTGCACGGCTACCCGGTCCGCCGCGTCGGGCGAGAGCCAGGTGGCGAGCGATTGCTCGCGGCTCCGAGCCAGGAGGTCGAGCAAGGCTGTTTCGACGCCGGCGTGGAGGGCGGGCCGCCGCTCGCGGTCGACTCCCGATGCCGCGAGCGTGTCCCTCATCGAGTCGAGGCCGTCGGGGGCCGGGAGACCCGTTGCGCGCAGGGATTCGAGGCCACGAGCCGCCTCGTGCTCCCCCTCCGTCCCGAACCACGGCAAGGGTGCCACCTCCCCGTAGCCGAAGCGGCCGGAGGCGTCCCACACCTTCACGGTCCAGCCCAAACGCCGGGTGACGGTCGCGCGGGCGGTGACCAGGGGCTGCTTCAGCTTGACCTCATAGGGCATGAAGTCGAGCCGGAGCTGGGTCACCGCAACACTCCGAGGGAGAGCAGGATCCCGAAGACCAGGAGCAGCTGGCCGGTGCCCGCGAGGCGCTGGTTCAGGGTGCGGCCCGTTTCCGTGTTGACGGCCCGGATGAGCTTGATGGCGAGCGGAACGGAGAGCACTGGCAGCAGCCCGAACCAGGAAAGCTGCCGAGTCGCCACCAAGCCCAAGGGCACAAGGTAAGAGGCCGTGACGAGCAGGGCATACTCCCACCTCGTGAAGCGTTCACCGAAGCGCACGGCGAGGGTTCGCTTGCCGCTCTTGCGGTCGGTTTCGAGGTCGCGCAGGTTGTTGACCACCAGGATGGCGGTGGCCAGCAAGCCGATCGGTACGGAAAGCCAGGCCCCCAGGGGCGTGAGGTTGTGGGCCTGGACGAAATAGGTGCCGAGCACCGCCACGGCCCCGAAGAAGACGAACACGAACACGTCCCCCAGGCCGTTGTAGCCCAGGGGGTAGGGGCCGCCGGTGTAGGCGATGCCTGAGAGGATCGAGAGGACGCCGATCAGCGCGATGGGCCAACCGCCCACGGCCACCAGGTAGAGGCCGACGGCCGCCGCGAGGGTGAAGGCGAGCGCCGTCGCCACCCGCACCTCGCGCGGCGACGCGAGCCCCGCCTGGGTCACCCGCACGGGGCCCAGGCGCTCGGCCGTGTCGGCTCCCTTCACGGCGTCGAAGTAGTCGTTGGCCAGGTTCGTCCCGATCTGGATGAGCCCGGCACCCAGGAGGGCCGCCAGGAACGGCCCCCACGAGAAGGCGTGGTCCGAGAAGGCCAGGGCCGTGCCGACGAGGACCGGGGCGATCGCCGCCGGCAGGGTCTTGGGCCGGCAGGCCATCAGCCAGATCTGGGCGCGGGACGGGGCGATCGCGGCGTTCATGGCTACGGCCGCCGCGGGAAGCGCGAGAAGTCCGGCTCTCGGCGCTCGACGTAGGCGTCACGGCCCTCCTGGGCCTCCTCCGACATGTAGTACAGCAGGGTCGCGTTGCCGGCGAGCTCCTGCACGCCCACCTGCCCGTCGATACCCGCATTGAAGGCGGACTTCAGGCAGCGCAGCGCCATGGGGCTGTGGCGCAGGATCTCCCGGCACCACTTGATCGTCTCGGCCTCGAGGTCGGCGAGAGGCACGACGGTGTTGACGAGGCCCATATCGAGCGCCTGCTGGGCATCGTACTGGCGGCAGAGGAACCAGATCTCGCGGGCCTTCTTCTGGCCGACCACGTCGGCGAGGTAGCTCGCCCCGAACCCCCCGTCGAAGCTGCCCACCCGGGGCCCGGTCTGTCCAAAGCGGGCGTTGTCCGCCGCGATCGTGAGGTCGCAGACCAGGTGCAGGACGTGGCCACCGCCTACGGCGTACCCCGCGACCATCGCGATGACGGGCTTCGGCAAGGAGCGGATCTGCTTCTGTAGATCGAGCACGTTGAGGCGGGGCACCCCGTCGAAGCCGACGTAGCCCTCCTTGCCGCGGATCCGCTGGTCGCCTCCCGAGCAGAAGGCGAGCGGGCCTTCGCCCGTCAGGATCACGACCCCGATCTCCGGGTCCTCGCGGGCATCGTTGAAAGCGGCCGAGAGCTCGAACAGGGTCTGCGGTCGGAAGGCGTTGCGGACCTCGGGCCGGTTGATCGTGATCTTGGCGATGCCTTCCGCCTTCTCGTAGCGGATATCGGTGAAGTCCCGGACCGTCTTCCAGGCCGGCAGCAGGGTTTCAAGCATGGACGGGCTCCTTGTGGGTCAAGAGGGCGGCGATCGCCTCGGGGCGTTCCATGGGAACCGAATGTCCGGTTCCTGGAACGACCACCACCTCGGATCGGGGTAGGGCCTCGGCGAGTTGCCGGGCGATCGCCCGGAACTTCGCGTCCCGTTCCCCGACCACCAGGGTCGTGGGGGTATGCAGCCGGGGAAGGTCCGGCAGGAGGTAAGGTTGGGCCCCCGTGCTCATGGCAATCAGGGCTCCGGCCAGGGCAGCAGGGTCGTGGTGGGAGCGCAGCTCCTGCCATGCCTGCAACCGCTCGGCGGGCATGTCCCGGAAGGAATCAAACAGGGGAAGTCGCGTCCATCGATCCAGGAACGCCGGCAACCCGTCCCTGAGCAACTCATCGGCGAGTTCCCGATCGACCGCGAGCCGTGTTTCCCGCTCTTCCGCCGTCGCAAGGCCCGCCGAGGCGCCGATAAGGACCAGCCGGCGGACCCGTGCGCCCAGGATCTGGGCCAACCGCAGGGCCAGGCGGCCTCCCATCGAATAGCCCACGAGCATGTCCACGTCTCCCAGGCTCTCCAGCCAGGCGGCCAGATCCCGGACGATGGGCTCGAATTCGGCCTGCGGGGGCAACGGGTTCCGACCATGCCCCGGCAGGTCCGGGGCGACGACGTGGAAATCCGCGGCTAAGGAACGGGCGACCGGTTCCCAGGCCCTTCCGAGCCAGGTGAACCCGTGCAGGAGCACGATCAAGGGCTTTCCCGGCTCACCCCAGGCCTCGGCATGCCAGGCGCCGGCGGTGCTCATCGGGTGGCTCCGGCCGGAGCGAGCGCCGTTTCGACCTCGGCCACGATGGCGCGCATGAGGGCCTGGTAATGGGCCGCCTCCTCGTCCCGCCGGGTCGGCACCTCGATCAGGGTCACCCGGGGTTCCGACAGGGCCTGCTGGAGGGCGATCGCCATCTCGCCCCGATCCGCGGCCCGAGCGTAGCCCAGGCCGAACATGGCCGCCGCCTCCTCGAACCCGAGGCCGTGCGGGGTGCCGAAGTAGGGCTCGAACACGTGGGGGAACTGCGAGATCGGCAGGTGCGAGAAGATGCCCCCGCCGTCGTTGTTCAGGGCCAGGATGACGAACGGGGTTCGCACGTGACGCGCCCCCAGCAATCCCCCGAGGTCGTGGATCAGGGCGACGTCGCCCGTGACGAGCAGGGTCGGGGCCTGAAGGCCCGCCGCAATCCCGAAGGCGGTCGAGGGGATTCCGTCGATCCCGTTCACGCCGCGGCTGACGAACACCGAGCGCGCTTCCGAAGCGGGCGACGCGCAGGACTCGGCATAGCGGATCGGCATGCTGCTCGACAGGAAAACCGCGCTACCGGCCGGTATGAGGGCGATCGCCTCGCGCACCGCCTGAGCCTCGGTAGCCTGAACAGCGGGGCTCGCCAGCACCTGGCGGGCAGCCCGTTCGGCCAGCTTGAATCGCGACCTCCACTCGGGCAGGGTTCGAGACGTCCAGGAGGGCGGCAAGGCGCTCAGGAGCGCCGTCGGATCGGCCTGGATCAGCCAGTTGACCAGGGCTTCGGGGTCCCGGCGGCGGAGGTCCCGCTGGATCAGGATGGTCTCGGTCCCCCACTGCGCGAGCGCCTGGTTGAGGGTGGCCGAGGTCGGCAGGCCACCGAAGCGCACGACCAGGTCCGGCGCCAGCTCACGGAAGGCCGGGGAGCACAGGAAGGCCTCGAAGTGGCCGCAGACCCGCCCGTCGGCTCCCGGCTGGAAGCGGTGCCGGGAGGCCACGTCGGCCAGCACCGGAAACCCGGTCGCGGCGGCGAACGCCTCGATCGGCAGGTCCGGGTCGGTCTCGGGTCCGAGCACGATGAGCCCACGCTCGGCCCGGGCCAGGCGATCGACCAGCCGGTCGACGACGGCCGGGTCGAAGGTCGCCCGCGAGGTCGTGACCTCGAAGAGCTCGTGGGCGCAGGTGGCTTCGAGGGCGGCGATCGCCTCGCGATCCTTCTCGAGCGGAGCCAGCGGATCGGCGAAGGGCACGTTGAGGTGAACCGGGGCCGCTTCGGTCCTGGCCAACTGGCAGGCGTGCGAGACCCCAGCGACCAGCCGACGCAGCTCGGCCAGCGATGGCTCGGGGAGCGGAGTTTCGAGGTAGGTCCGGACGTGGTGGCCGAAGAGGTGAACCTGGTCCATGGTCTGGGACGCGCCTGATGCCCGCAGCGTGGCCGGGCGGTCGGCCGTGAGCACGATCAGGGGGACTCCGCTCATCTCGGCCTCGATGATCGCGGGCAGGTAGTTGGCCGCGGCCGTGCCCGAGGTGCAGACCAGGGCGACCGGTGTGCGGGTCGCCTTGGCGAGCCCCAGGGCGAAGAAGGCCGAAGCCCGTTCATCCAGGTGCAGCCACGGGGTGAGGTCCGGGTGCTCGTGGACGGCGATGGTGAGCGGCGTCGAGCGGGATCCCGGGGTCACGCAGACGTGCCGGACCCCCGAACGGCCCAGGGCGTCGATCAGGGTCCTGGCCCACAGGGCGTTGAGGTTCGGGGCGCTCACGGCGATCGCCCTTCGAGAATGGCGAGGAGTGGAGCCGCCTTGCGCTCGGTCTCCTCGTACTCGGCATCGGGATCCGATCCGGCCACGACCCCGGCCCCGGTGAAGGCGATCGCCCCCATCGGGTGCAGGATGGCCGACCGGATGCCCACCGCGAACTCCGCGGCCTCGCTCCCGATCCAGCCCACTGCGCCAGCGTACCAGCCGCGGGGATTCGGTTCCAGGTCGCGGATCGTGGCCAAGGCCTTGGCTTTCGGCACGCCGCAGACCGCCGGGGTGGGATGCAGGGCGGCGAGGATGGCCCCGAGCGAGGCCGAGCCCGACAGCTCGCCTTCGAACGGGGTGTGCAGGTGCTGGAGGTTGGGCAGGCGCAGCACCGACGGCTCGTCGGGACAGGTCGTGGAGCGGCAGAAAGGCCCGAGGGCCTCTTTGACCGCCTCGACGACGAAGGCGTGTTCGCGCCGCTCCTTGTCGTTGGCTAGGAGGTCGCTGGCCAGGAGGTCGTCCTCGGCCGCGTCCCGGCCGCGCGCCGTCGTGCCGGCGAGGCAGTCGGCGTGGAGGCGATCGCCTTCCACGGAGACCAGACGCTCGGGGGTGGCCCCCACGAAGGCGGTGGCGGCGTCGAAGCGGAAGCAGAAGCGATGCCCGCGCACGGCCGCGGGGAACCGCTCGATCAGGGACCAGGGATCCGGCAATCCGGCCTGTTCGAGCCAGATCTCGCGGGCGAGCACGACCTTCTCGTGCCGATCGAGGTTTGCTAGAGCGGTTCGGATCTGCTGGGACCACCGGTCCCGGTGCACGAGGCCTGGAATGCGGTGAGCCGAGAAGGGGCACGGTCGGGCGCCTTCGGCAGCCTCCTTCCAGCGCTCGAGGCGCTCTAGCAGGGCATCGACGTGGGCTTGCCAGGTGTCGATCGGCTCGCCGGGCAACAGGGAGAGGACCAGGGTGGCCGTGGCGCGGGTTTGACCGGCGTCCTGGCGCAGCGTCACCTCGGGCAACACGAAGCGCGCCGGGAGTCCGGCCTTCCATAAGGGGTGGGGAGTCGATTCCGGGTCGAAGGCGATCCCCCCGAAGTACCGGAGGGCACCCTGTTCGACCCCTTCCAGGCAGACGGAGGCCAGGCGATCGCGGCACCGGTCGGGGGCGGCGAGCGCCTCCTCGGCCGAATAGGCGAGAACCTCGTCGGCCACCCCGAAGCCCACCCACGTGCGGCCCGCCGCCAGGTCGACCCAGCCCACCTGGGGAACCGTCGTCGCAGCCCGGGCCAGCGCCAACAGATCGCCCGCGTCGAACTCGAGCTGGTAGGCGACGAGGCGGTCGGCTCCGACCCGAACGATCGGGTGAGACGCTGTGGCCGCCGGGCGGTTCGCTAGGCTCTCGGTCCGCAAGTGAGGCCTCCTCTGGCTGGAATCCATGCCTGGTCGGTCCGATCCCCCCCATCATGCCATACTTCTCAACTTTCAAAAAGATTTGAAATTTGAGAAACCCCGTGCTAGACTCGCCGGAGGCGAGCGGCGGTTGGTCTGATTCGCCGCCGGAAACCGCAGGAGGAAGCCCGTGCTCATCACCCTTTCCGAGCACTCGGAGGCGCCCCGGATCCAGTCCTGGCTGATCCGCGAGGGCGTGGCGAGCCGGTTGCTCGACGGGGGGCGGCTTCTCCTGGTCGACGATCCGTTCATTCCCCATCACCTGCTGCGCCGGGTCGACGCCGATCCGGCGGTGCTCCGGCGCGAGGACACCCATGACCTGCCGCGCCGGGTCTTGCGGAGCGGCATCGAAGAGGCCGAGTGGCCCTTCCCTGGGCGGATCCCGACCCTGATCGCGGGGCCCTGTTCGATCGATTCCTTTGCCGTGGCGGACGAGACGGCTCACCTTCTGTCCAGCCTGCAACTCGGCTGGATGCGCGGCGGCACCCACAAGGCCCGCACCTCACCCTACGCGTTCCAGGGCCATGGGTTTCGGGCAGCCGAATGGTTGCGCGAGGCGTGCGATCGCCACGGCCTGCGAGCCGTCAGCGAGGTGCTGGACACCCCCGACATGGAGGCGATCGCCGAACTGCTCGACCTGGTGCAGGTGGGCGCGCGCCAGATGCACAGCTTCCGCTTCCTGCAGCGGGTGGGCGCGCTGGAGAAGCCCGTGCTGCTCAAGCGCGGTTTGAGCGCCACCCCGGAGGAATGGCTCTGGGCCGCCGAGTACCTGCTGGATGCGGGCGCCCCGTCCGTTGTGTTCTGCGAGCGCGGGATCCGGACCCCGGCGCCCCTCAAGCGCTTCACCCTCGACCTGCAGGCCATCCCGTTCATCCGGGAGATGACCCCCTACCCCATCTTCGTCGATCCGAGCCACGCGGCGGGCACCACGCCCTACGTCGCCCCCCTGTCGCTTGCCGCCCTCGCCGCGGGGGCGCACGGGCTCTTGATCGAATGCCATCCCGATCCCGCCAAGGCGTGCAGCGACGCCTTGCAGGCCCTCGACTTCGACGCCCTCACGGACCTAGCCCGCCGGGCCCAGTGCCTCGGCAAGTTGGAGGTGACCCCATGACGACCACGCTCGCGGGCGCTCGGCGCCCCACCTTTCGGGAAAGCCTGGTGAAGCGGGTCGAGGCCGCGAATGATCGCCTGTTCCGCGCGGCGTCCCACCTGCTCGAGGTGGATGGCAAGGCCATCCGGCCGGGATGCGTGAGGCTGGTGGGCCGCGCTGCCAACCCGGACGCCGAGTTGACAGAGGCGCACGAGCGGTTGGCCGAAGCCGTCGAGCTCCTGCACGTGGGGTCACTCATCCACGACGACATCCTGGACGAGGCCGAGTTGCGGCGCGGGGTGCCGTCCGTGCACATCACCTACGGGTCGAAGGCCGCCGTGCTCGCCGGCGACTACTTGCTGAGCCGATCCTGCGGGCTGATTGCCTCGTTGGGTCACCACGAGCTGAACCGGCGGATGGCCGAGGTGCTCGCCGGACTGTGCGAGGGCGAGTACCTGCAAGACGAGCAACTCTGGGACCTGGACGTGACGCTAGAAGCTTATCTCGAGCGGATGGCGCTGAAGACGTCGGGGCCCTTCGAGCTCGCCTGCGAGGGGGCGGTCATCCTGAGCGGCGGGCCGCGCGAGCTGGTCGAGCATGGGCGGCGGTTCGGCTTCCATCTGGGCCGGTTGTTCCAGATGCTGGACGATCTCCTGGACTGGTCATCGACGGCTCAGGTACTCGGAAAGCCCGTCGGCCAGGATCTGGTGGCCGGATCGCTGACCTTGCCGGCGATCGCCGCCCTCCAGGACCCCGTCGTGGGCCCTCAGCTGCGGACTCAGTTGACCCCTTTCCCAAAAGAGGTTCGCCCGGAGCTCAAGGCTCTGCTGTTCCGCTCCAATGGGTTCCGGAAGGCCCTTCAGTGGGTCCAGGAAGAGGCCGACCGGGCACGCGAGTGCCTAGTAGATACCTTCCCACCGAGCGAAGGCAAGGAAGAGCTCCTGGGCTATCTGGAACGCCTGATCGACCAGGCGAGCCAGCTGGTGCCGTTCGACGACCGGACCGAGTTGGAGCGGGCGGCCCATGCCGTTTGACCTTCCCGCTCAGGACGACAAGCCCGCCTACGTGCGGGCCATGTTCGATCGGATCAGCGGCGCCTACGACCGGGTCAACGATTTGATGACCGCGGGCCGGCACCGAGCCTGGAAGCGCACGATGATCCGGCTGGTCAGGACGCGGCCGGGTGGCCGGTATCTCGACCTGTGCACGGGGACCGGGGACATCGCGTTTCTCTTGGCGATCGCCGCCCAATCCCCCGGGGCCGTGACGGCCGTGGATTTTTCGCCTGGCATGCTCGAACAGGCGATGAAGCGCCCCTGGAACGGGCCCGAGATCGCATGGCGCCAAGGGGATGCCGAGCACCTGCCCTTCGAAGACGCCACCTTCGACGGAGTGACCGTCGGATTCGGCCTGCGCAACGTGCGGGATCTGGACCGGGCGATCGCCGAGATCCGCCGGGTACTCAAGCCGGGAGGCCGCTTCGTGTCGCTCGATCTGGGCAAACCGCGAACCAGGGCGCTCCGGTGGGGGGCTGAAGTCTACGAGTACCGCGTGGTGCCCTTGCTTGGAAGCATGGTTTCGGGCGATCGATCGGCTTACGAGTACCTCCCGCACTCGAACAGCCGCTTTCCCGACCAGCGGGAACTGGCCCGCCGCTTGCAGGCCCAAGGATTCACCGACGTCGAGGTGCGGGACCGGATGCTAGGGGCTGTGGCTCTGGTTTCTGGGACCGCTCAGTAAGTTTCGTTGTGTAAAGAGGCCTGCGCCACCCCCAACGGAGTGGCTCAGGTCTCTCGAATTAGCTGACCTACGACGCGCTGGTGACCGCGGGGCTCTGGGCCGGTTCTGTCGTGGTCTCGGGGTGCCGCCGGAACAGGCGCCAGGCGTTGAACAGGGCGATCGCCGTGCAGCCCGCCCCCAGAAAGAACGGAATCCCGGGCAGGTCGATGGGGGCCGCCGGGCCCGTGAACTTGGCGAACAGGGTGTTGGCGAAGAGCGGGGCAATGACCCCGGTCAGGCTCATGAGGCTCATGAGCGCCCCCTGGACGATTCCCTGCTCGTGGGCCCCGACGTTGCGCGAGATAAGGCCCTGGGTGGCCGGCATGGCGATGCCGCCCAGCCCCCCGAACGCCAGGATGACATACAACATCCAGCCAAACGGCGCCACCCCGTACAGGATCAGCGCCACGGCTTGGATGAAATAGCCCACCGTGATCGCGCGACGCTCGCCCAGCTTGGGCAGGATGAGCCGGATCAGGCCACCCTGGACCACCGCCGACACCAGGCCCACCATGGCGAGGCTCAGTCCGTTTTCCACGGGAGACCAGTGGAACCGGTAGCTCGTGAACAGGACCCAGGTGTTCTGCAGGCTCTGCTGCCCCAGGCTCAGGAAGAAGATCGACCCCACGAAGCCCAGGACGATCGGGTACTGGGCGAGCACCTTGGCCCAGCCCACCGGGTTCGCCTTGGCCCACGAGAAGGGGCGGCGATTTTCGAGCTGGTGCGATTCCGGCACGAACATGATGCCGTAGAGCAGGTTGAGCGTGGTGAGGACCGTCGCCACGTAGAAGGGCACCCGCATCCCGAAGTGGGCGAGTACGCCGCCCAAGGCTGGCCCGATGATGAAGCCCAGCCCGAAAGCCGCCCCGATCATGCCGAAGTTCTTGCCCCGGTCCTCGGGCGCGCTCACGTCCGCGATGTAAGTTCCCCCGACCGAGAAGCTCGCCCCGGCGATGCCCGAAACGATGCGCGCGACGAACAGCCAAGCGAGGCTGGGCGCGAAGGCGAACATGAGGTGGCTGAGCGCCGTGCCGGCCAGGGATAGGAGCAGGATCGGCTTGCGGCCATACTGATCGGACAACGCCCCCTGGATCGGAGCGAAGATGAACGACATGAGCGTGAAGGCCGCCGTGAGCAACCCGAAGTAGGTGCTCGCCCTGGACAGGTCCCCGCCCAGAAAATGGGCCACCAGCTGCGGCAGGATCGGGATGATCAGCCCGAAGCCGACCACATCGATCAAGAGGGTGAAAAAGATGAACAGGACGCCTGCGGTGCGCCCTTTCTGTGGGGGATTGGCGATCATCGGGTCCTCTTAATGGGCGTACAGGTCCTGCCAGCCTTGCAGATCGAGCTCGATCAGGGTGGGCAGGTGCTTCATGCAGTCAAGTGCCAGCTGGTCGCGGCCTTCTCGCTTGAGCATGGCGTCGAGCTTTTCCTTGATCGGGATCAGGTACTTCACGTCGTTGGCCGAGTAGGCGAGCTGTGCCTCGGTCAGGTCATCGGCCCCCCAGTAGCTCGTCTGGACGCTCTTGTCGAGCGCGATGCCCAAGAGGTCCTTCGCGAGGTCCTTGAGGCCGTGGTTACCCGAGAAGGTCCGGGCGATCTTACTCGCGACCTTGGTGCAGTAGACGCTCGTGATCCGCGCCCCCAGGTGCTGCTTGAGCATGGCGAGATCGAAGCGGGCGAAGTGGAAGATCTTGAGCGGCCGCTCGGCCTCGAGCAGCTCGACCAGCCGCGGCATCGTGTAGCTCGTGACCTGCAGGACGCTCGTGAGCCCGTCCTCGTTGCAGAGCTGGATCAGGCAGAGGCGATCGCGGTGGGGGTTGAGCCCCGTCGTCTCGGTGTCAGCGCACAGGAACTGGCTCTTGGAGTAGGCGTCGAACAGATCTTGGGGGAGATCGCCCTTGATGAGGCGGACGTCCAGAGCTTGAGCGGTGGTCACGGTCGTTCCTCTCTCGGTCGGAGCGGGGGACCAAGCCCCCGCTCCATGGATCGCACATTTGTTCGAAGCGGTCAAGCATCCCTAGCACAATCGGGGAGGGTGTCCCCTCCCCGACGGCGTTGAACCCGATGGAGACTAGGCTTCCGAGGCGACGGGCTCCTTCTTCGCCTCTTCCTGGCTGAACACGACCTTGTCGCCGTCCCAGTCGGCGACGATGACGCCGCTCTTGGGCAGGGCCCCCGAGAGGATCTCCTCGGCGAGCGGGTCCTCGATCATCCGCTGGATCGAGCGGCGCAAGGGACGGGCCCCGTAGGTCGGCGAGTAGCCTTCGTCGCTGAGCTTGTCCTTGAGCTTGTCGGTGATGACCAGCTCGAACTCGTTCTCCTTCATCCGCTGCATGACTTCCTTGAACATGACGTCGATGATCTGGCGGATCTCTTCCCTGGTCAGCGGGTGGAAGACGATGATCTCGTCGATGCGGTTCAGGAACTCGGGACGGAACGCCTGCTTGAGCTCGTCCATCACGACGTCCTTCATCTTGCGGTAGCGGTTGTCCTCACCACCCGTCTGGAAGCCGAGGCTCCCGCCCTTCTCGAGGGCGCGCGCCCCGATGTTGGACGTGAGGATGATGATCGTGTTCTTGAAGTCGACGACCCGGCCCTTGGCGTCCGTCAACCGCCCGTCTTCCAGGATCTGGAGCAGGATGTTGAAGGCGTCGGGGTGGGCCTTCTCGATCTCGTCGAACAGGACGACCGAGTAGGGCTTGCGGCGGACGGCCTCCGTCAGCTGACCGCCCTCGTTGTAGCCGACGTAGCCCGGCGGCGAGCCGATCATCTTGCTGACGGCGTGCTTCTCCATGTACTCGGACATGTCGATGCGGATCAGGTTGTCTTCCTGGCCGAAGAAGAAGCCGGCGAGCGCCTTGGCGAGCTCGGTCTTGCCCACGCCCGTCGGGCCCGAGAAGATGAACGAGCCGATGGGGCGCTTGGGATTCTTGAGGCCGACCCGGGCCCGGCGCACGGCCCGCGAGATCATGTGGATGGCGTCCTGCTGGCCGATGACCCGCTCGTGGAGGACCTCCTCCATCTTGAGCAAGCGCTCGGTCTCGCCTTCCGTCATCTTGCTGACCGGGATGCCCGTCCAGGACGAGACGATCTCGGCGATCTCCTCGGCGCCGACCGACGGAGTGGTCGACTGGCCCTTCTCGCTGCGGAAGTCGGTCGCGATCTCGCGGATCTTCTCGCGGATGCCCTGCTCCTGGTCGCGGAGCTGCGAGGCCTTCTCGAACTCCTGAGCCCGGATGGCGGCTTCCTTTTCCTTCGTGTAGTTGCGCAGCTCCTTCTCGAGCTCCTTGGCCGCGGGCGGCAGGCTGCTCGAGCGCAGGCGGACGCGGCTCGCGGCCTCGTCCATCAGGTCGATCGCCTTGTCCGGCAGGAACCGGTCGGAGATGTAGCGGTCGCTGAACTTGGCCGCCGCGATCAGGGCGTCGTCCGTGATCTGCAGGCGGTGGTGCGCCTCGTAGCGCTCCCGCAGCCCGCGCAGGATCTCGATCGTCTCGTCGACCGTCGGCTCGCCGACCATGACGGGCTGGAAGCGGCGCTCGAGGGCGGCGTCGCGCTCGATGTGCTTGCGGTACTCGTCGAGGGTGGTTGCGCCGATGCACTGCAGCTCGCCGCGCGCGAGGGCCGGCTTGAGGATGTTGGCCGCGTCGACCGCGCCCTCGGCGGCACCCGCCCCGATCAGGGTGTGCAGCTCGTCGATCACGAGGATGATGTTCCCGGCCCCCCGGATCTCCTCCATGATCTTCTTGAGGCGCTCCTCGAACTCGCCGCGGTACTTGGTGCCCGCGACCAGGGAGCCGATGTCGAGGGTGACGACCCGCTTCTCCGAGAGGATGTCGGGGACCTCGCTGTTGGAGATCTTGAGGGCGAGGCCTTCGGCGATCGCCGTCTTGCCCACGCCCGGCTCGCCGATCAGCACCGGGTTGTTCTTGGTACGACGGCCCAGGATCTGGATGACCCGCTCGATCTCCTTTTCGCGGCCCACGACCGGGTCGAGCCGGTGCTCTTCGGCCATCTGGGTGAGGTTCGAGCCGAACTCGTCGAGGGTCGGCGTCTTGGAACGGTGCTGGCCGGATCCGGCGCTCGCGGCGCTCTCGCCGAGCATGCGGATCACGTTGGAGCGGACCCGCGAGAGGTCCACGCCCAGGTTCTCCAGGACGCGGACGGCGACGCCCTCGCCCTCGCGGATCAACCCGAGCAAGAGGTGCTCGGTGCCGATGTAGTTGTGGCCGAGCTGGCGGGCCTCGTCCCACGACAGCTCGAGCACGCGCTTGGCGCGCGGGGTGAAGGGGATCTCGACGGCTACGAAGCCGGAGCCGCGGCCGATGATCTTCTCCACCTCGATGCGGGCGTCCTTGAGGCTGACGCCCATGCTCTTGAGCGTCTTGGCGGCGACACCGGTCCCCTCACCAATCAACCCCAAGAGGATCTGCTCGGTGCCCACGAAGTTGTGACCCAGCCGGCGGGCTTCTTCTTGCGCCAGCATGATCACCTTGATGGCTTTTTCGGTAAAACGTTCGAACATCTCGCACCTTCTTGAATCCTGACGGGTGTCGATTTCGGTGGCATCTTACCACAACTGAAATCGAGCGCCAATCCGCTCGGAGCGTGGCGGGACCGGCTGTATCGGCCGGCCGATGCTGGCGGTTCCTGGCCTGGCGAGCTTGCTACTCGCCGAGCTCGTCCTTCAGCTTGGCCTTGATGGCCCGGATCTCTTGCTCGCGACCCTTCTTGAGGTCCTCGAGGTCGCTGATGCGTTGCTTGATGTCGGCAATTTCCGCCTCCTTCTGCGCCTTGAGGGCATCCAGGTCGTTCTGCAACCGGATGATCCGCTCCACCCCCGCCAGGTTGATCCCGAGCTCCTGAGTCAGCTTCTGGATGTACATCAGGCGCTCGATGTCGGCTTCCGAGTAGAGGCGATTCTTGCCTTGCCGCTTGGGACTGACCAGGCCGCGCCGCTCATACAGCCTGAGCGTTTGCGGGTGCATGTTCACCAGTTCGGCCGCCACGCTGATGATGTAGAGTGGCCGGTCCTTCGGTGAATGCTCGAAGCCCATCGGGTCCCTCCTCAGAATTACCAAAGCTATTCCCTGGAAACGCACTTGCCAAACCCATTATAAAGGGCATTGCGTTCGAGGTTAACATAGCATGGCCGGAGGCGCCGGAGAACGGCGACGGCCGGCCTTGAGAGCCGACCGTCGGGATGCTTGGATAGCGCGCTACTTGGTGGAGGGTCTGGCGATCGCCAGCTCTGGCATGCTGAGGCCCTGCGTGACCTCCTCACGGGGATCCCCCACCGTGCCGAAGGCCTTGAAGACCAGGTCCTTGCCCGACGAGCGATCCCGGATCGCGAGCTCCTTGACGGCGATGGAGTCGGTTCCCGCGATGCGAGTGACCATCCCGATTTCGCGGAGGGGATCCAGCTGGAAGCCATCGGCCTTGGCCAGGATCTTGGAGCGCTCATCGGTCGAGGTGGTCTTCCCCAGGGCCTGGAACAACGCGACCAGGTGATTCGATTCCCGATAGGCTTCTTGGTCGTTGGCGAGGGAGCGTCCGGTCAGCTGCCAGTAGCGGCTGGAGTCGTTCTGCCCATTCCGCTCGTCGTTGGGGAACGAGTTGCTGGAATCCCTCTCGAGGAGCTCCATGACCTCGGGGTAGTCGGGGCTTGAGGCGTTGAGCCAGGGAGTGGTCTTCCAGGCGTCGGAGGAGCTCAGGATGCCGAAATCCGTGGGGTTGTCGAGCTCTTCGTAGGCGGCGGCATAGGCCGCCTTCAGCTCGCCCGGAGAGGCCGTCAGAAGGCGCTGCACCCCTTCCGGCTTGATGGCGGCGTCGATGGTCATGCGCGATCGCCAGAACCGATCGAGGAGGTTGGGATCGGTTGCCTTGGCCTTGTCGACCGCGTCCTTTCCGACCAGGTAGCCAGCGGCGGTCAAGAAGCGCTGAACCTTCCCGGAGGTGGTGTTCCCGTCGATGTTGGCCTCGTAGCGAACGTGATACAGCTGACTCGGCAAGCTCTGCGAGCGGCCCGAGGTCTGGATGAACTCTCGGTTGGTGTCGACCCGTCCGCTCCACCACCGGGTGAGGATATCCGAGTGGTTGCGGTCCTGGGCCCCGATCTGGTAGTCGAAGGATCCTCGCGGGCTATCGAGCGTGCCCTTGGTGACCGAGCGGGTCGTGTAGTCCGAGACGAGGGGCACGTGGGCAAAGTTCGCCTCGACTCCGTCGCGGGTGGAGTGGGTCTCCTCATCGAGCTTTGCCTTGACTACTGGACCATTCGGCTGAGCGGCCAGCTCATCCGCGGCCCCCGAATCCAGCCGAAGCAACTTCTCATAGGCCTCTGCTGCTGCCGGGTTGGAAAGGTCGAGAACGTAGGCCTTCACGGCCTTCTCGGAGTCCGAGCGGGAATAGACGGCGTGGGCATCGAACTTCAGCCAGGACATGACCTGCCGATCCAAGAAGCCTTCCGTCGTCTTGGCTACCTGAGACCCCCCGACGTGGGAGTTGACGATCGCGGCATGCTTGGGGGTCGTCGTCAGGCCGGCCTGGACGCCCGCGCTGGTGTTCTCTCCGGTCGTCTCGATCCGACTGACCATGACGTGGACGTACGGTCCATACAACCGCTTGACCCGGACGTTCAGTTCCCCCTGGAGAAAGGCGGATTGGTCCACCGAGGCCGAGACGCCGACGCCATAGCCGAGCGGTAGGGCCGTACCGACGGGGTGGTAGCCCACGCCGACACCGGTCGACACGGTCCCCCGGCCCATCATGACGGCTTCACTGCCCTCGACCAGTTGTTTGGCCTTCTCAGCGGAGAAGGGGAAGTCGACCGTCATGTTCTTGGCGGCCTGCGTGGCCCCAGCGGTGGACTGGGCGTAAGGAGCGAGGACCGAGAGGCCGATCTCGCTGTCCGCCCAGGCACCGACGTGGAAGTCCACCGGTCCAGCCGGTTGCGCGTAGCCAGCCCCGACATGGGGACGTACCGCGCCCTTGGTTTCGGCCCACGTGACCGTCTTGCCCTGAGCCTTCAGCACCGCGGTCGCGTGCGACCGGTTGGGATCCGAGGTGATGAGGCCATCTTCGGGGGAAAGCAGGTGAATCTGGGCTGATAGGCCAATCCCCGCCAGGGAAATCGGGTTGAAGTTGACGCTCTGGCTGTAGTTGCGGTAGAGGAGCGAGTCCTCGACCTGACTGGTGAGGGCCTTCTTTGCTGGGGGCTTGGACGGGACGAACTGGTCCTTACCCAACCCCGGAGACGAGGGATCCGCTGGCGCTGCCGCCGCCGAGGCCTGCGTGGTACTCGACCACGGAGTTTGGGAACGCGCCGCCGAGACCGTGTTCGTCGAGCCCATGGTTCCTCCTTATTTCTTACTCTCTCCTTATCCCTCCCTTTCCCGTTAATCTTGCGTCATTCATCTTGAACGATTCGGATCAGTAGCGAGTCCGAACCGTGAACTGGAGCTTCTCCTCCGCGTTGGCCGCGACTCGGATCGGGAAGTCCACCCGGAAGGCGTCGACCTTCCTGTGGGGGTGCGACTCCTGGGTGATCTCCCAGTCGCCGCCGAGGTGTTCCGTCACGTAGATGGTGACGGGTTCATTCTTGTGATTGCGCAGCGACACCTCGTAGCTGGTCTCGTACAGGTTGGGACCCAGCACGTGGTAGCTCATTTGACGGCGCTCGCCGACCAGGTCGAATGCCTGGCCCATCTTGATCCGCACCTTCTCGTCGCGCGGGGTGTGGTCGATGGCGTCCTCGCCGATGAATTGCAGGTGGTGGTCCGGATCGTACTGGTAGACGCGGATCGTGCCCTTGGGCAGAGGCATGCCCATGTGATTCTTCTGGCTGTTCATCATCTCCAGGTAGACGTCGACCTTCTGGCTGCGCCGTTCGCTGTTCTGATACCAGATCGGGAACCACCCGCCGTCGTACCGGTAGACCTTCTCGGTCGGGATGTCGGCGGCCGACAGCAAGCTGAGTTGCTTCGTCTGATTTTGCTTGAGCGTCGTCAGACGATTCAGCTTGTAGGAGTGGTATTCGAACAGCGCTCGTTCGGCGAACTGCGGGGCGCCGCCGGCCCGGTCCTCGGCTGCATAGCTTCGCGCCGCGGAAGGATACTCGTTTTCGCTGCGGACCCGGTTGACGTCGCCCGCGACCAGGGTGAGCTGGGCGTTGGGGAAGTTGGCGCCGCTCTGGTTGGTGAGGGTGACCCAGCCATTGAGGCTGCTGCGCTTGTCGTCGGCCGACGCGACCACGACGTAGTTGGCGCGCCACGACATGCCGCTCGTCAGGTAGGAGACCTCGGTGCGCTGCGGGCCTTCGTTCCGGTCGTTTTGCAGGAGCCACTTGAGGGTCGGGTGGGCGACCAGGTTGGGCGGCACCTTGGGCAGGACGACGTTGCCCGGCGGGTAGATGTAGATCTTGTCGCCGATCTTGTAAACCGGCCCCTCGGCCGTGCTCAGGAGCGTCGCCTTGGTGACGGCGCTCGGGGTGTGCATCTCGACCTCTTGGCCGACGAACTTTTCGAGGATCCGGGAGGGGGTGAGCAGGTCGTACTCGTAATTCTGCTCCAGGATGTGCAGGTCATTGGGGGCCGAGAGCGAGTGCAGCGAGACCGAGGTCGCATCGATGCTCGAGGCCACGTCTGCGTACTCGAGCTCGCGCATGCCGCTGCCCAGCTGCAGGTTACGCACCTCGCTCACCAGGCCGAGGTTGTCGTTGTAGACCGTGACCGCGAGCTCCTTGAGGTCGGCCTGGGTACTCTGCTCCGCCCCGGCCGGCCAGGACCAGGTCAAGAGGCCCACCGAGAGGGACAGGGTGGTCAGTTTCTTCATCATGGGGTCGTCTCCTATTCCCGGTCGTGGACCGTGAAGGTCAGCTTGGACTCCGAATTGGCTGCCACGGGCACCGTGAACTCGACGTTCGTCGCGTCGATCTTGCGGAACGGGTGGCTGGAGCGCGTGATAGTCCACTCGCCCGACAGCGGCTCGGCGCACACGATGCGCACGGGGGCATCCTTGTGGTTGCGCAGGGTCACCTCGTAGGACGTCTCGTACAACGGACCGAAATCGCGAAAGGCTGTCTGGCGCCGCTCAGCGACCAGGTCGAAGGCCTGCCCCAGCTTGAGGCGCAGCCATTCGTCTCGCGGGGTGTGGTCGATGGCGTCTTCGCCGATGAACTGGAGGTGTCGGTCGGCGTCGGCCTGATAGACCCGGACGGTGCCCTTGGGCAACGGGATGCCCAGGTGGTTGGCATGGCTGTTCTTGAGCGTCAGGTAGACGGTGACCTTGCCCTGGTGGCGTTCCGTGTCGTCCGACCAGACGGAAAGCTCCTCATCTTCGAAGCGATAGACCGTCTCAGAGGGGACGCGGGCGGCCGAAAGCAGGCTCAACTGCTTCGTCTGCCGGTCCAACAAGGTGGTTGGTCGGTTGAGCAGGTAGGAGTGATATTCGAACAGGGCTCGCTCGGCAAATTGAGGCGCTGCCAGTGCCGCCTTCTTGGCGTAGTGAACTTTCTCGCGCTCCTCGTCCTCCTCACGATCCCGCACCCGGTTGACGTCGCCTGCGACCAGCGTCAGGGTCGCCCGCCGATAGGTGGCCCCGCTCTGATTGTCCAGGGTGACCCACCCGTTCACATCGCAGCGGCGGCCATCGGCCGAGGATACCAGGACGTAGTTCGCGTGCCACGACAGACCGCTCGTCAGGTACGAGACCTCGGTCTTCTGCGGGCCGGCGGCGTGATCGTTCTCCAGGAGCCACTTCAGGGTTGGGTGAGCGGCCAGGTTCGCGGGCAGGCGTGGCAAGACAACGTTGCCCGGTGCGGACGGGTAGACCTGGTCTCCGATCTTCAGGACGGTGCCGTCCTGGTTACTGAGGAGCGTCGCCTGGACCAGCGAGTCGCCTTGCTGGAGCTCGATCGGGAGGCCGACGAACTTGTCGAGCAACCGGCTCGGGGTGATCAGGTCGAACTCGTAATTCTGTTCGAGCACGCCGAGGTCGCTGGGCGCCGTCAACGAGCGCAGTGACACCGAGGTGGGGTCGATCCCCGAGGCGACGTCGGCATACTCCAGCTCTCGCCGACCATGCGCGAGTTGGAGGCCCCGCACCTCGCGGATCAGACCGAGGTTGTCGTTGTAGACCGTGACCGCGACCGTTTGCTGGTCGGACACGGTGCTCTGTTCCGCGAGAGCCCCGGATCCGGCTCCCAGGACGAGCAGGACGGCTAGGCCCCCGGCAGGGGCCCACGGGTGGTTCATAGGCGACACCTCCTTGTTCCACCGACGAAGCAAGGGACCCGGAGGTTCCCCCGGGTCCCTTCGAATGGATGGTCGCCTAGCGGCCCAACTGGAAGACGTCGTGGAAGCTGTCGCGGGGCACCGAGAGGCTGCCGAAGTCCGCGACGTAGCGCTCTGCCTGCTCCTTGGCGTTCGGGCTGTCGATCTTGATCAGGGATCGGCAGTAGTAGCCGCGGATCACCCAATCCTCGGGATCCATCCGGGACGCGCGGGCCAGCATCTCGGATCCCTTCCTGGCATTACCGCCCACGGCGCCCGGCGCTTCGAGGATGTATCGACCCAGGGCGTAGTGGGCGCGCGGGTTGTCGCCATCGAGGTCGAGGGCGCGCTCGAAGTGCTTGCGGACCCCCAACCCGTACCGGAGCATCGCCCACAGCCCTTCACGTTGGGCCTTGAGCCCCAGGGCTCCGCCCAGCGTGGTTTCGAGCTCCGAGCGGTACCAGGCGCCCGCCGCGCTGCGCCCCGGATGCCCCTGCAGCTTCTCGCAGAGCTGCTTCGAGCGGTCGTACTGACCATCCATCAGGTAGGCATGAGCCAGCATGACCTGCGCGTCGAAATCATCAGGCTTGGCGGCGAGGCACTTCTTGTAGGAGGAAGCGGCCTCCGTGTAGTTGCCCATGTAGTCTTTGAGCCGACCCATGGCCATGAGGGCGTCGTAGTCGCCGGGATGTTCGGCGATCGCCCGTTCCGCGATCGTCTCCGCCGCGCGGAAGTGCTTGCCGCGGACCTCCTGCTTCCACTTCGAAACGAGGTGGTCGCTACCGGCCGAGGCGATCTGGTAGGTCGAGAGGGGGGCGGCGATCGCTCCGGTCGACAGGCTGAAACCGGCGACGAGGGCACCGACGAGCAGGGTTTTCACGGCGAAGGGTCCTCCTGAGGAACGGGCGTGGGAGACGGGGTTGCTATTCTGTCGGACAGTCGGAAATAGGGCAAGAGGGTTACTTGGCTTCCATCCAGCTGGGTCCGACGGCGAGCTCGACCTTGAGCGGCACGGCGAGCGGATAGGCGCTCTCCATGGTCTGCCGGACGATGGGGCTCACCACCTCGACCTCGGATTCCGGGACCTCGAGCACCAGCTCGTCGTGGACCTGCAAGAGCATCCTGGCCCGGTGCCCGCCAGCGCGCAGCGCCTCGTCCAGCCGGATCATGGCGATCTTGATGATGTCGGCGGCCGTACCCTGGATGGGGGAGTTGATCGAGGTCCGCTCTCCGAAATCCTTCAGGCGCTTCTCCTTGAGCTCCGGAATATACCGCCGGCGCCCCAGCAGCGTGCTCGCGTAGCCCCGGCCGTGGACGAGCGAGACGGCTTCCACCGTGTAGGCCTTGATGCGCGGGTAGTGGGCCCAGAAGGCGTCGATGAAGGCCTTGGCCTCGCCCATCGGGATGCCGAGCACCCGCGAGAGGCTGAAGGCGCCTTGGCCATAGATGGTCGCGAAGTTGACCGTCTTGGCGATGCGGCGCTGGTCCTTGCTGACCTCTTCGAGGGGGATCCGGAAGATCTGCGAGGCCGTCAGGGCGTGGATGTCCTCGTCCTTCTGGAAGGCCTCGATGAAGGCGGGATCCTGGGCGATGTGGGCGAGGATCCTCAGCTCGATCTGCGAGTAGTCGGCCGCCATCATCACCCAGCCGGGCTCCGAGGGGACGAAGGCACGCCGGATCTCGCGGCCCTCCGTGGTCCGGATCGGGATGTTCTGGAGGTTGGGACGCTCGGAGCTGAGCCGTCCGGTCGCGGCGACCATCTGGTTGTAGCAGGTGTGAATCCGCCCGGTGCGGGGGTTGATCAGCTCGGGCAGACTGTCGATGTAGGTGCCCTTGAGCTTCGTCAGCTGCCGGAACTCCAGGATTTTGGCCACGACCTCGTGCTGGCTCGACAGCTCTTCGAGCACGCTCGCGTCCGTCGAGGGCTCCTTCTTGGGGGTGCGCTTGAGGACGGGCAGGCCCAGGGTCTCGAACAGCACGACGGCGAGCTGCTTGGGGCTGTTGATGTTGAAGGAGGTACCGGCGAGGCCGTGGATCTCCTGTTCCAGCTCCTTGAGCCGGTTTCCGAAGACGTGGGACATCTGCTTGAGGTAACCCACGTCCACCTTGACCCCCTGCTGCTCCATGCGGGCCAGCACGTCGATCAAGGGCAGCTCGATCTCGGTGAACAGGTCGATGAGCCCGTCCTCGACGAGCTTGTCGTTGAGGGTCGTGATGAGTTCGAGCGTGACCGCGGCGTCGGCGGCCGCGTAGGGCGCCGCCTTCTCGACGGGCACCTTGTCCATGGTGATCGCCTTGGCCCCGGTGCCGATCAGCTCCGAAATCGGGGTCATGCGGTAGTGCAGGCGGTCCCAGGCCAGTTCCTTGAGCCCGTGGGGCCGCGCCGGATCGAGCAGGTAGTCGACCAGCATCGAATCGAAGCGGACGCCCTTGACGTTGATTCCGTGACAAGACAGGACGTTGATGTCGTACTTGGCGTTGTGGGCGACCTTGGCGATCGCCGGATTCTCGAAGAAACCCTTGAGCGCCGAGATCACCTCATCCCTGGGCAGCTGGACGCCTTCCCGGTGGCCGACGGGCAGGTAGATGCTCTTGGCCTCGGTGGCGGTGGTGGCGCCGTAGGCGAGCGAGATTCCGACCAGGGTCGCGTTCATGGGGTCGAGGCTGTCGGTCTCGGTGTCGAAGGCGACGAGCGCCTGATCCTGGAGTGCGGTGACAAGCTCAGCGAGGGCCTCTTGGGTGGTGACGACGGTCGAGTTGAGGGTGAGCGGCCGCTCATCCGGGGTCACGATCTCGGGAGGGGGCTCGTCGGCTGCCTGGCTCCCGCCCACGAAGTGGCCCAGGATCTTGGGCAGGTCGCGCAGGATCGAATTAAACTCGAGGGCTTGCAGCACCGCCGAGAGCTTCCCGATGTCCGGGATCCGCATCTCGCAGTGCTCCCAGTCGAAATTCTCAAGCGGGACCCGGGTGTCGATGGTGGCGAGGGCGAGGCTCTGGCGTGCGGATTCCACGCCTTCGGCGAGCTTCTCGCGCAGCTTGGGGTTGGGCAGCTTGTCGAGGTTGGCGAGCAGGTTCTCGACGGTCCCGAACTCAAGGAGCAGCTTCTTGGCCGTTTTGTCGCCGATGCCGGCCACCCCTTTGATGTTATCGGAAGAATCCCCCGCAAGGCCCTTGTACTCGATGATCTGGGCCGGGCTGAGCCCTTCGAATTCCTGCGCGACGCGGTCGGCGTCCACCCGGATGAGGTCCGTGCCGGCCTTGGACCACAGCACGTTGATGTGGTCGTCCACGAGCTGGAAGGCGTCGCGATCGCCCGTCACGATCAGAACCTCGAAGTCCTTGGCGGCCGCGGCTTTGGCGATGGTGCCGATCACGTCGTCGGCCTCGTAGCCGTCGAGCTCGTAGATGGGCAGGTCGAAGGCCCTCACCAGCTCCCGCATCCGGTCGATCTGCGGGATCAGATCGTCCGGCATCGGCTTGCGGTGGGCCTTGTAGTCCTCCGAGGCCTCGTGCCGGAAGGTCTTGGCCGCCCGATCGAAGGCGACGGCCATGCAATCGGGTCGGTACTTGGCGATCACGTCCAGGATGGTGCGGGCGAAGCCGTAGACGGCCCAGGTCGGCGTCCCGTCCTTGGTGGAGAGGGCCATGCGCATGAGCGCGAAATGGGCCCGGTAGGCGATCGCGTGGCCGTCGATCAGGACCATGCGCCGGCGCGGGGCCGTCACGGTCGGGGTGGGGGCGACGGCGGGGATGGTGGTCATGGTTCCTCCGACAGGGCGAGTGCCCGCTGATAGGCCGTGCGCTTGGATATACCCAATTCACTGGCAACCAGACGGCTGGCGTCGTTCTTGCTCATGCCTTGCGCCAACAGGGATCTGAGGCGGTCCTCGAACAGGGGCTCCGGCTTCGCGGTGGGGGTGGCTCCGCCGACCACGAGCGTGATCTCGCCGCGCGGGGGCTCCGCGGAAAAGTGGCGCCCAGCCGTTTCGAGCGAGCCACGGAAGACCTCTTCGTGGGTCTTGGTCAGCTCGCGGGCGATCGCCACCGGCCGATCGCCCCCGAAGGCCGCAGACAGGTCGGTCAGGGTGTCGATCAGGCGATGGGGGGCCTCGTAAAAGACGAGGGTGCGGGACTCGGAAGCGAGCTCCCTGAGCAGGCGTCGGCGCGCCTTGCCTTCGCGGGGCAGGAAGCCCTCGAACACCCAGCGGTCGGTCGGGAGCCCCGACACGACGAGCCCCGAAATGGCCGCCACGGGACCCGGGATGGGCACGACGGGGATGCCGGCGGCGATCGCTGCCTGGATCAGGGCCTCGCCCGGATCCGAGATGCCTGGCATGCCGGCGTCCGACACGAGGGCGACGCTTTCGCCTTTGAGCAACCGGCCGACGAGCCGGGGGGTTTCGCGGACGGCGTTGTGCTCGTGGTAAGGGACGGTCGGGGTCGAGAGGCCATGCCGCTGGAAGAGCTTCGCGGTCTGCCGGGTGTCCTCGGCCGCGACGACCGAGACGCCGCGCAGCGTCTCGAGGGCGCGCAGCGTGATGTCCCCGAGGTTTCCGATCGGCGTGCCGCAGACGTAGAGGGTGCCGGCGGGCCCGTGCTCAGCCGAAGCCATGTCCCCATCGTACCATCCCGACCCGTCGCCCTCCGGGGACGCAAGGATCGCCCGCCAGGTTCGATAAGATAACCAAAGGTTAATCGATCCTGAATCTCGTCTGAAGGATTTGGCATGGGCATCCGGTCGTGGGCATTGATCGCGTGGATGGGGCTGACCCTGGCGGGGTGCGGCTCGAGTCCCGATGCGCCCCCGTCTCCCAATGATTCGACGAGCCAAAGCCTCACGGGGACCGGGGCCGATTCCAGTGCGAGTTCGGGGCTCACCGGCAATTCGACGGCAAGTGCCGCTCCGACCCTCCCACCTCTCAACCGCGAGGCCGTGCCCAATCCCTTCCTCCGGTACATCGGGCGCAACGACGTTCGGAGCGGGCTATTCAACCCGCTCGCCTTGGCGACCGATCGGGATCACGTGCTGGTGGCGGACGGCGATCGCCAGGGGCCCCAGGGAGCGTGTGGGGCCGTCCTCGAATTCGATGGGTTGGCGTCGGATGCCTCGGCCCCCCTGGGCTTTCCGTACAGCGACCTGACCGAATCTCCCAGCGTCAAGCGCCTCTCCCCTCATCCGAAGGCCCTCGCGGCCAGTTCCCGCTACGTGTTCGTGTCGGACGACACGGGCCTGTACGGGTACATGCGGGATTCCCGCTTCGTCTTGAACTTCGGGCGCCCCCTGGCCAATCCGTGCGACGGTCTCGCCCTCGCCGGGACGAACCTCTGGGTCGCCCAGGGCGGGCAAGTCTTTCCGGTCCCGGTCCAGACCCTGATCCCCGACCCGGCGACCGTGAGCTTCGCCCTTGCGGCCCGCTCCCTCACGGCGAACGCCTCGGGGTCCGTCTACGCGGCGACGGCGACCGGCGTGGTCCGCGTCCAGGCGAGCCAGATCACCCTGAGCTTCGGTGGCCAGGGTACGGACGGCCGTGGCCCCGGGTTCGAAGCCCCCGTGGCGGCCGCCGGCGACCCGCGCAACGGGGACGTGTACGTCCTCGATCGCCATGCCGTCGTGCGGTTCGATGCCTACGGCCGGTTCCTGACCCGTTTCGGAGCCGGCCTCGTCCAGGAAGGGGCCAGTCTGGCCATCGGGGCGCAGGGCGAGGTCTTCGTGGCCGATCGCGGCTCCCGTCAGGTCCTGCAGTTCGAACCGGGCCACTGATCCCCTGCACCGGGACCCTTTCTTTTTTTCGTGTCACTCGTTAAGATGCTGTCAACAAACTGGCGAGTTTGGCTTGGTTGGCCGTACTGGCGGTGTAAGAGGCCCGCTTTAAGGGAATAAGAAGGGTGGGAGGTGGTGGCGGATGCAGGTTCTGGTCCTGAGTAACACGTACCAACCGCTCTACACGTGCGGGATCGAGAAGGCCATCACGCTCGTCTACCTGGGCAAGGCGGTCTCGGTCAAGGACTCCGACCGCGTCCTGCGGTCGCCGTCGACCACCGTGCGCATTCCCATGGCCATTCGGCTGCTCGTCAAGGCGGTCGTCCACAAGTACTACGAGACCCTGCGGCCCACCCGACAGGCCGTGTTCAAGCGGGACCGGCACCTGTGCCAGTACTGCGGGTCCCGCAACGACCTGACGATCGACCATATCCAGCCACGGAGCCGAGGGGGCCCCGACACCTGGGAGAACCTGGTGACGGCCTGTCAGAAGTGCAACAACCGCAAGGGCGATCGGCGCCCCGAAGAGGCCAACATGGTCCTTGCCTCGGTGCCCAGAGCCCCGCGGACGGTCGAAATCGCCTCGGAGCTGTGGTCCAGGCTGATGGGCTGGTAGTCTGACCCCTCTTCGCCAGAAGGGGGGTCAGTCGTTGAGCCAAGTGGCCACGTCGGGGGCGTGGTAGGTCAGGATGAGGTCGGCGCCAGCCCGCTTGAAGCCGGTCATCGTCTCCATGACGACCCGCCGTTCGTCGATCCAGCCCTTCTGGGCGGCCGCCTTGACCATGGCATACTCGCCCGAGACGTTGTAGCAGGCCACCGGGCGATCGGTCGCCTCCTTCACCCGCCAGATGATGTCCATGTAAGCGAGGGCCGGTTTCACCATGACGATGTCGGCCCCCTCGGCCACGTCCAGGGCCACCTCCTTGAGGGCCTCCCGGGCGTTGGCGGGGTCCATCTGGTAGCTGCGGCGATCGCCGAACTGCGGCGCCGAATCGGCCGCGTCCCGGAACGGGCCGTAGTAGCCCGAGGCGTACTTGGCCGAATAGGCCATGATCGGCACCTGGTCGAAGCCCTCGGCGTCCAGGGCCTGCCGGATCGCTCCCACTCGCCCGTCCATCATGTCGGACGGGGCCACCATGTCGGCCCCCGCCCGGGCGTGGCTCAAGGCCGCCTTGACCAGCAGGTCGAGGGTCGGATCGTTCAGGAGCCGCTCGCCCTCGATCACCCCGCAGTGCCCGTGCGAGGTGTACTCGCACATGCAGACGTCCGTGATCACGAGCAGCTCGGGCACCGCGGCCTTCACGGCCCGGATCGCCTCCTGGACGATCCCGTTCGGATCGTAGGCCCCGGAGCCCACCGGGTCCTTCTCGGGGGGCAGGCCGAACAGGATGATCCCGCCCAGGCTCAGCTCGAGGGCCCTCCGGGCGTCCTTCACCAGCTCGTCGACCGAGGTCTGGAACACCCCCGGCATCGAGGAAACCTCACGCCGGACGCCCGCGCCGGGGACGGCGAAGAGCGGCCAGATCAGATCGGAGGCGGCCACCCGGTGCTCGCGCACCATGCGGCGCATGGCCTCGCTCCCGCGCAGGCGGCGCGGCCGGTGGGTCAACGCGTAGGAACGAATCGCGGTCGGCATGACTATTCGACCGTCACGGACTTCGCCAGGTTCCGGGGCTGGTCGACGTCGCAGCCGCGCAGCCGTGCGATGTGGTAGGCCAACAGCTGGAGGGGCACCACGTTGACCAGGGGCGACAGGGCCTCCGAGACGGCCGGGACGTAGAGGACCCGGTCGACGTACTCGGTGATGTTGACGTCCCCCTCGGTCGCGACCGCGATGACCACCCCGTTGCGGGCCTTCACCTCCTGCAGGTTGGAGAGGACCTTCTCGTAGGTGGCGCCCTGGGTGGCGATCGCCACGGTCGGCATGTTCTCGTCGATCAGGGCGATCGGCCCGTGCTTCATCTCGCCGGCCGCATAGGCCTCCGCGTGGATGTAGCTGATCTCCTTGAGCTTGAGGGCCCCTTCCATGGCGGTCGGGAAGTTGACGCCGCGGCCCAGGAACAGGAAATCCCGGCAGGCCGCGAAGGACTGGGCCACGTCCTGGATCGGATCGGTCCGCTCCAGCACCTGGGAGATGAGGCCCGGGACCGTCTTGAGCTCCTTGAGGACGGCGCCCACCTGGACGTTGGTGAGCTTGCCGCGCACCTGGCCCAGGTGCAGAGCGAGCAGGGTCATGGCCGCCACCATGGCCGTGTAGGCCTTGGTCGAGGCCACCCCGATCTCGGGTCCCGCGTGGATGTAGAGGGTCCCGTCAACCTCGCGGGCGATCGAAGACCCCTTCACGTTGAGGACGCCGAGGGTGGAGGCCCCGCGCCGCTTGGCCTCGCGCAGGGCCGCGAGCGTGTCGGCCGTCTCGCCCGACTGGCTCACGACGATCACGAGGGTCTTGTCGTCGATCACGGGGTTGCGGTAGCGGAACTCGGAGGCGAAGTCGGTCTCGACCGGGATGCGGGCAAACTCTTCGATCAGGTACTTGCCGACATAGCCCGAGTAGAGGGCCGTGCCGCAGGCGACCAGCGAGATCCGGTCGAAGCGGCGGATCTGATCGTCCGAGAGCCCGATCTCGTCGAGGTAGAGCCGACCCTCGCGGTCGTCGAAGCGGCCCCCCAGGGTGTTGGTGAGGGTGGAGGGCTGCTCGTGGATCTCCTTGAGCATGAAGTGCTCGTAGCCGGCCTTCTCGGCCGCGACCAGGTTCCAGTCGATCTTGGTGACGCGGGTCGGCCTGGGGCGCAGGTTGACGTCGTAGACCCGCACGGCCTCGCGGGTGATCTCGGCGAGCTCCTCGTCGTCGAGGTAGACGATGTCGCGCGTGTAGCTCAGGATCGCGGCGGCGTCCGACGCGAGGAAGTTCTCGCCGTCCCCCACGCCCGCGAGCAGGGGCGCCCCGTGCTTGAGGGCCACGATCCGCTCCGGCTCGTCGCGGTGCAGGATGGCCATGGCGAAGGTGCCCACGATCCGGCGATAGGCCTTCTGGGCGGCCACGAGCAGGTCCCCCTGGTAGTACGACTCGACGAGGTGGGCCATCACCTCGGTGTCGGTGTCGGACTGGAAGGTGTGGCCGGCCTCCACGAGCTCGTTCTTGATCTCGAGGTAGTTCTCGATGATCCCGTTGTGGACGACGACCAGCCGGCCCGAGCAATCCGTGTGGGGATGGGCGTTGAAGGTGGTGGGGCGGCCGTGGGTCGCCCAGCGGGTGTGCCCGATCCCGACCGAGCCCGCGGTGGGCTGTTCGCGCAGCTGGGCCTCGAGGTTGCGGAGCTTGCCGACTTCGCGCCTGAGCTGCAACTCGCCGTTGCCGACCACGGCGATGCCGGCGGAATCGTAGCCCCGGTACTCCAGCCTCTTGAGGCCTTCGACCAGGACCTCACTCGCCTCGAGACTTCCCAGGTAGCCGACGATTCCACACATGCGGGGCGATCCCTTCTTTCGGAAAAACCAGTCGCGGTGAAGGCCTTAGAAGGGAGGGCGAGCCATCCAGGCCCGCTTATCCCCCTCACCCTCCCCTCATCCCCCAGGGGAGAGGGTTCAAGGAAGCCCGGAATCCAATCCGGGCATGCTTAGGCGAGGCTACGCACCGCTCGGTGCTGCAAAGCCACCAAATTTTACACGAGGCGCGGAAGGCCGGCAAACGCCGCCCCTGGGAACCCCGCCCGCTGAGCGGGTTCGGGTCGATTCCATAACCTTCCCTTAATCGTCTTTACTTTCTCTTAATTTCGTTGTAATGTAATCTTAGTCGGGCAGGGGGTCGCGACCCGCCCGGACTGAGACGTTTCCGCCAACCCGTTCGGCCCGCCAGGGATCGCTCGATGACGAGCCCGAACTCCCATCAAGGAGACCTCGATGCAGCTACGCACGTTCCCGGTGGTCGATCGGCCGGTCGACGCCAAGCCTGAGCTCACCGTCGTCACGGTGCAAGCAGCTCCGGCTTGGAAAGCCTGGGTCACGTTCTTGAAACCGCAATTCTGGCTCTTACCCATGGTATCGCTGTTGTGCGGGATGGCCGTCCTGGGGCCCCAGACCCTCTCTTCGATGGCCCCCGTCACGCTGGTGCTCGCCCTCGTCCTGGTCGGTCCCCTGCTCACCGGCGTTGGACACGCCATCAACGCCTACTTCGATCGCCATGTCTCGGCGCGCGACTCCGACCGGGTGGTCAGCCTGCGGAGGCTCTCTCCGGATGCCGTGGTCGCGACGATCGGGGTCCTGTCCCTGTTGGCCCTCCTGGTCGGGCACCAGCTCGGGTCCTTCGCCTTCAACGTGACGGCCCTGACCATCGCGATCGACTTCGCCCTGAACGCCCCGCCCCTGCGTTTGCGTCGCCAGGCCTGGTGGAACGGACTGTTCTTTGGTCTGGTGGCCGTCGGGGGGCCCTGGGTGCTCGGCGAGACCCTGGCCGGGTCGATCTCCCAGAACTCGACGGTGCTTGCCTGCATCTTCGGCTTCGGCGCCGTCGGGCTGCAGCTGGCCGGTTCCTTGCACCGCAGCCGGGGCGAGCGCCTCGCAGGCCTGCAGACCCTGGCCGCGACCTTCGGCCCCGAGGTGGGGGCGCTGATCGCTGCTCTGGTCGTCGATACGGCGCTGATGGGGGCCGCCATCGTGTGCTTCGGAGCGCAGGCGACCATTCCGGCAGGTGTCCTGGCGGGAACCCTCCTGCTTCAGCTCATCGTTCAGTTTCTCGCTCCGCGAGTGAATCGGGTGGCCGTCTCGGCGGTCAGCATGGTCCTCTACATGGTGGCCATGGGCGTCGGGGCGAGCTCGCTCTTCAACGCCCTCCCTCAAATGTAGTTACCCATTACCCACTTCCCCGAAGGGCCGCGCGGGCTTTCCCGCGCGGCCCTTCGGCGCGTTGCTCCGGGCCCGACTTTACGAAATGGGGGAGGGTGGGTTAACATATGTATACCAACCGAGCGTTTGGTCTTAACAGAAACGAAACAATCGGGCCGTCGGTTGGGTAGGGCCCGTATGCGAGGTGGGATGCGTTCGACTCCGTCTCAACTGGCCGTCTGGGGGGCCCTGCTGGTCGCGATCGCCGCGCCGCTCGGCCTGCCGTGGGCGCTGAGGCCGCCGGTTCCGCCCCCCGTCGCGCGGGCGATCGGGCCGTTCCGGCCGGTGGTCCGGCCGGCTCCGGCCGCTCCCGTGTTAACTTCCGTGAACGAGGGGCCGGCCTACCCCTACTTCCGGCCGATCCAGGCGATCTCCCGCAAGTACCGGATCGCCCCCGAGCTGATTGCCGGCCTGGTGCGCCTCGAGAGTGGCTTTGATCGCCGCTGCACGAGCCCGGTGGGAGCGGTCGGGCTCATGCAGGTCATGCCGGACACGGCCCGCACCGTGGCTCGTCAATTGGGCTGGCATCACTACGACCTCTACGATCCCGAGACCAACCTCGAGATTGGGACCTACTACCTGGTGACCCTGCTGCGGATGTTCCACGGCAGCCTGCCGACCGCCCTCAGCTACTACAACGCCGGGCGGTTCGGGGTGGTGAGCCGCGGGGTCTACCGCAACCGGCGCTACATCCGGATCGTCATGGACAACTACTGGGATTACGTGCGCTCGGCACCTCCGGTGCAGATGGCGAGTCGGCCATGAGAATGAGGGCGCCCGGCGATCGCCGGGCGCCCGAAGCCTTTTAGAGCTTGAAACCTGACGCTCTAGTTTGCCGGAAACGATGTCGATGGTCGCCGCGGCTTTGGCCGCTTGTTAAAGGTTGCCCCGGAAAATTAAGCCTCCGTCAGATCTCCTTCAAATCGTCGCAAACGGCCAATCCGGACCGTTCGGAAGGATCGTACTAAAGCACGGGACCGATCATTCGCACGGCCCGGGGACATGGAGGAGACGCATGCGCACGAACGTAGCATCTGATGGGCATCACAAGGCAGCCAAGCCAGTAGCTCATAAGGCAGCAGAAGGCGGCCCCAAGCGACCGGTTGCTGAGACCTCCCATCGGAGGGAAGGCCAGGCGCCGGCGCGCCCATCCACGGAGGCGGCGCTTCACAACCATCCGCATGGCCGCCGGAGTGAACTGACCCTGCATGATCTACAGGCGACCGGTAAGCCCGTCGGCACGAGTCGACTCCACCACGCCGGTAACGCCGAGACGACCCCCCTCTCGGACGAGGTCCTGAATGGCGGCGAAGTCGTGCTCAAAGCGACGACCGTTGGCAAGCTCGTCACGCGTGGTGAGGACGTGGCAGACGGTAAGCACAAGAGCTTCGGTGAAAGGGCCGCAGCGGCGTACGAGGCCGCCAAGTCGGGAGCCGAGTTGGCCGAAGCCGGGATGAAGGGCTACGAGGCTGCCGGGGGCTTCGCCAAGGGGACTGGCCGTGCAGCCCGTCACGTTGCCGCCTCCGAGTTCGAGAACATGGTGGCGAAGAAGCTCCGTGCGGGGAAACGCCTCCTCACGAATCCTCGTGCGGTTGGCACTGATATCAAGCGCCATTTTGCTGGTGGTCACAAGGGCCGGATCCTGAACAACCACGAGGTCGCCTCCGCGGTGACCAGGCATGTCGACAGGTTGCTCGATGTGGGAGCCAAGGGGCTCAGACGGACCGGCCTGCGCGTGGGCGAGCGTGTCGGAGCGCGGGGGGCGGCAGTCATTGCCGGGAAGGCGGCTGGCCGCTTCGTCCCGTTCGCGAACGCCGCGATCGCGGCAGCGGACTCCATTCACGCCTACCAGGTCTGGCGGAACCCGAAAGCCAGCGGCTGGAAGAAAGGCATGGCGACTGCCACGGCGGCCTTGTCCTTCGTGGCCGCCTTCAACGTCCCGGTGGTCTCCCAGGTGGCGGCGGGGCTCTCGCTCGCCACCTCTGTCGGTGAGAGCGTCGTCAAGTAGACAGGGAAGAGACGGGGCTGCCTCGTCATGAGACAGCCCCGTCTTGTATCGCAACCCTTGCTTGCGGTGGAGCCCCTCGACCCTCTCCGTCGCCCATGGGCGGAGAGAACTCCTGCCGTCTAAATCCAACGCCCGGGGTTTCCTCGTATATGCCTCGGAACCCTCGCTTGCCATGGCGCAGGCGGGTTGATCGATGGGACGGGCGCCGCGTTGACGAGAACCATCGCCCTTACCTATAGTTAGGAGCCCGTAAACGACAGGGCTGTCGTTTGCGGTTTTTGGAAGGACGCCCGGTTGGCGACTCGACGAGACCCCGACGAACACGATCTTCTAACGCGAATATCCGCCCGGGACCAGGCGGCCCTCGAAGCGCTTTTCGATCGCTTCGCCCCCGCGATGCAAGGGCTCGCGCTCAAGATCCTCGGTTCCGCCGAAGAGGCCGAAGAGATCGTGCTCGATGTCTTCTCGGCCGTATGGCGCACCGCTCCGACCTACGATGCCAAAAGAGGACGGGTCGATGGGTGGCTCTTCATGATGACGCGCAGCCGCGCTTTGGACCGGATCCGCGCGCGCCAGCGCTCAGACCGTCTTCGCGAAGCCGTCACGGAGCAGGCGTCTCTCGAGGCCCCTTATTGCGTGGCCGATCCGGAAGAGGAGGCCCTCGTCTCCGAAAGGCGGGCTGTCGTCCGCACGGCCATGGAGCAACTGACGCAAGGCCAGCGAGAGGTGATCGAGCTCGCGTATTATAAGGGATTGAGCCATTCGGAGATTGCTGACCAAATCGGGGAGCCGCTAGGAACGGTCAAGACGCGGATCCGTTCAGGACTTGTAAAATTGCGGGATTGCCTGACCTCTCTTCTGGAAGGCTTCGCATGATGATCTGCCCCGACTTCAGCGAACTTGCCGCCCTCGAAGCGCTGGGAGCGCTCGATGAGTCCAGCCGGGACGCCTTGCTTCGGCACCTGGCCGAGTGCGAGTCCTGTCGTGCCGATCGGGCGACCTTCGCCGCCACGTGGGGCGTCTTCGGCTATTCGGCGCCGGCGGCTCCCGTGGCCCCCGAACTCAAGCGGCGCTTGTTCGAGCGAATCGGACGCGAAACGTCCGCTCAACCGCCGGTCGTGCAGATGGGACCGCATCGCCGCGGGAGGCGCCCGAAGGCGCCTTCCCGAGTCGATCGTTGGGCGATCGCCTCGATTGCCCTGCTGATAGGCTTCTCTGGGGCCCTCGTTTCGGTGGGTTTCCTGGCCCGCCAAGTGGCCGAGGAGCGTCAGCAGAGCCAGCATCTGGCATCCGAGCTTTCGAACCGGGAGCGACAGGTCGCCTTGCTCCAGGCCCAGGACGTCAGGGTCGCCTCGCTTGCCGGACAACCGCCGGCGCCCGGAGCGACGGCGAAGGTCTTCTGGAGCCCGCGCGAAAGCGCCTGGGTCGTCTCCGTCGCGAAACTACCACCCGCAACGACGGGCAAGACCTACCAGCTGTGGGCCGTCACCTCGTCCCGCAAGATCAGCGTGGGCACCTTCCAGACCGACGCCCACGGAGCGGCGTTGATCGAGGCGAAGCTCCCGCTCTCCGACCGATTGGCGGCGGCGGCCGTATCGCTCGAGCCTGCCGGGGGCGTTCCGCAACCTACCGGAGCCATCGTCCTGCTCGGGACGTTTTAGGCCAACCGGCCGCGCAGCGCCTGGTCGAAATTCCAGCGGCCACGTTGGCAACAACAAGTCCCGACTGGGGATCAAACCCAGCCGGGACCAAGCCTTATGCCGTTGCCTTGCTCCGGAACTTCCGGTTAAGCCATCCTAGTGGTGATTGACCTTGATGGCCGTTTCGCGGGGCATGTCGAACTCGAGGTGCAGGTAGTTCATCATGCGGTCGACCGCCTCGTCGCGCGAGGCCACCGTGAAGCAGTTGTTGAGAATCACGTCGGAATCGTACGAAACGGTCACCCAGTAGCTCTGCATCTCCCCGCTCCTCTCAGCTGTCGTTAACCCACCGTCAACTTCCACATAAGCCTTTTCGCCCGCGGCCCCCGAATCTGACTTGTCTTCAGGTTAAACCTGAGCGAAGTTGCCGTTAATTGTTACGGCCATGTGATCCTTGACGCATGGGAGCCGGATCGCCTCAAGTCGCGCCCGCCGGGGTCGATCATGGCCTTGGGAGCACGACGGAGCGGTCCACGCCTGCAAGGAGGGAGCCATGCTGAATGCACTCGCCAACTGCCAACGGTGCTACAAGCCCTTTCAGGACTGCTACCGGCGGGGCCTCTGCGCGACCTGCTTCGGCGAGAAGGTCTTCGGCAAGAAGATCGAGACGGTCGCCCCTCCCCCCAAGGTCCCCCCGGTGAGCCGAGCGGGGATCAAGACCCCCGACCACCTGCTGCGCTGCGAGCAGCTGGCCGACCGCGCGAGGGCCCACGAAGGCGGCGTGCGCCGGGGCATCAAGAGCTTCTGGTAAGTCCATTTCCGCCGTGCTCGCTTGCTGACTCCCCTGCCCCGATCGGCGACACTCGATCGGGGTCCGAAAGGGGGGAAGTCATGGCCAACAGCGTCAGCGTCGACCAGCTGTTCACCATCCTGGGGGAGGACGATTCCCTGACCATGCTCGCCCTGCAGGACGGGAACTCGCTCGGGGTGCTCTTCACGAGCGTCGATCGAGCCCGGGACTTCGTCTATGCCTACGATCTGGCTCCGGCCGACATCGTCGAGCTGGCCACCACCGAGGAGCTGATCGGGATCGCGGCCTCGTACGACTCGATCGACGTTCACGAGGTGGTGCTGGACCCCTCCCTGGAAGGTGGCCTGCAGGATGAGTTCATCCTGGACCTCGACGAGGTCCTGACCATCGAGCCCCCTCTGGAAGGATGAGATTGGTCGCCAGTCAGCCTGAACGACCGGGTGACTAGCGTTCGACCGTGGCCTCGACCGCGTCGCGCAGGATGGCCTCCATTTGCTGGGCCGCCGCGCGGGCGCGGGCCTCGTCGTGTCGGTCGGCGGCGAGCATGCCGAGGCCCAGGTGGGCGAAGAAGTCGCGCTGGTTGCGGGTCAATAGGGCCCGGTACTCCCGCTCGGCCGCCTCGCTCTCCCCCCGACGCCCCTTCAGCCACGCGAGGTTGTGTCGGGCCTCGGCCCAGTTCGGACGCAGGGCCAGGGCCCGCTCGAAGGCCGCGATCGCTTCCTCGTCCCGATTCAACTCGGAGAGGGCCACCCCGCGCCCGTAATGCCAGACGGCGTGGGTCCCCATCGCCCCTTCGAGGCGCTCGTACTCCCGAAGCGCGGCCTCTGGCTGACCGGCCAGGCTGAGCTGCCCAGCGAGGTTGAGGCGGGCCGCCGAGTCGTCGGGGTGGTGGGCCAGGACGGCTTCGAAGCTGGCGATCGCCTTTTCGGGCTCCTGACGCTGGCTGTAGAGGACGCCGAGCAGGTTCTGGGCCGGGGCGAAGTCGGGAGCGAGGCGGGTGGCCTCGACCAGGGCCTCGATGGCTGGAACGGCCTGGCCCATGCGGAACTGGGCCTCCCCGAGCAGATACCAGCCCACCGGGCTGTCGGGCGCCAGCCGGGTCAGCTCCTGATACTGGCGGGCGGCGAGGGCCGTCTCGCCTTCCTGGTCCAGGAGGCGACCCAGGGCGTGCCTCAGCTTGCCGCTGCCGGGTTGGAGCTGGATGGCCTCCTGGTAGAGGGCGATCGCCGAGCGGGTGTCGCCCTTGAGGGCGCAGGTGGCCGCCATGAGCATGGGGCCGTTGGGATTCTCGGGCATGGCGGCGCGGGCCTGCTTGTAGAAGGCCCAGGCCCCGTCGAGGTCCCCCGCCTGAGCCGCCGCATTGCCTTGCTGGACGAGCCGGGTGAAATCGAGGACCGTCACCTAGCTCGCCCCTTCGAGGGCGTCGAGCCCGCCACGGGCCGCGTTCAGGGGCAGGCCCATCGACATGGTCGCGTAGGCCAGCCGGTACTGACCGGCCCGGGTCTCCAGCTCGGTCGCGATCTGGGCGAGGGCGGCATCCTTGGTCGCTGCAGCCAGCTGCCGGGCCTGAGCGGCCGCCGAGGCGGTCTCGGAGGCCAGGCCCTTGTAGGCCCTGACGGCCGCTTCGCCGCTGAGCGCCGCCGCGTCCTTGGCGCGACCGGCAAGGGCCCCGAGCCCATCGCCCAGGTTCTTGATCTGGTTGACCACGGCCGCGGGGGCGCGCCCGACCGCGCGAACGCCAGCCTTGCCGACCTCGAGCCCCAGGTTGCCGATGGCCTTGGTCGTCTCCCAGGTCATCGCCCCGATGTTCAGGGCGCTTCCCGCCACCCCGTTGCTGGCGAAGGCTTCGCCCGTCACGGCGACCCGCTCGCGCATCCCGTTCGCCAGGCCGCGCAGGCCCTTGTTCGCCCCGGCGATCTTGTCGGTCTGGTTGGCGAGCTCGGAGGCCTGCTTGCTCAGCTCCTGCATCCGCTGGAGGGCCTCGGGACCCTGGAGCTTGGAGGCCTCCTGGAACTGCCGCGCGAGCTCTTCGGCGCGGGCCGAGAGCCCCTCCGCCTCCTGTATCTGGGCGGGCGGAAGCTTCGCCCCGGATTCCCGGACGCTCTTCAGCAGGGACTTCGCGAAGTCCGCCATGCTCTGGCCCATCAGCTGGACGCCCGCGACCACGTCGAGCGAGGCTCTGCCGACCGAAGTCGCCTTGAAGGCGTCGACGGCGGTCGCCAACCGGGAAGCCTTCGCGGCGTCCGAGGTGATCTGGGCCCCCTTGCCCGCGTCGGCCAGGACCTCGGCCCCCTTGCCTGCATCGGCCGTCACCTCGACCGCCTTACTGGCATCGGCGACCACCTCGGCGGCGCGTCCCGTGTCGGCCAGGGCCTCGCCGACCTTTCCCGCGGCGGCGACTCCCTTGGCCGTCGCGTTGACCTCGCCCGCCCCGATCAGGAAGGAGCCCACGTCGACGATGAGCCGCCCCGGCACCTCGCCATACTTGCCGTCGGCGATGCTCTGTTGGTAACCCGCCGTGAGGCCGTTCCAGACGCCTTTGAGGTAGTTGCCCTCCTCGGCGAGGATGTCCGACGGGCCATGGCCGTGAATCACCTCGTTGGCCACGTGCAGCAGGTTGGGCGGGGAGAAGGGGATGTGAGCGGCCAGCGACCAAAGACCCTCAAGAGTCTTGATGGGGTGGGCGATCGCCGTCGCGATCCCGCCCACCATGTCCCCCGCAGCCTTGAGGGCCCCCCCGACCACGTCCCCGGCAAAGTTGAAGAGCCCCCCGATCAGCGGGATGCGGCCCAGGCTCTTGTGGACGAGGGATTCTCCTCCATCCACGAGCCGGTCGAACCAGTTCTTGTGCTCATGCTTGGCCTCGGGCTGCGGACCCGCAGGGCCGGCCGACTGGGACCAGGCCGCGGGCGCGTTGACGGTCAGCATGCGCGGGGTCGGGGCGTCGTCCACGGTCAGGACGCGACCCGTGGGGGCGGGAGTCGGGGGAGGATCGGTGGGAAGCGGGCCCGTGGCCTGGCTGGTTTGGGCGGCCTGGGCCTTCCGCATGACGTCTTCGAGGTTGGTGGCCTGGTAGACGGGCAGATCGCCCGTGGCCTTGGTGCTGATCGTCGTCGTGTCGCCCGCCGGAGCGGGAGGGCTCGGCTGGGGTGCCGGAGACTGGCTCTGGGGCGCCGGGGTGGGCGTCGCCGTCGGCTGGGCCGCCGGCTGCGGGTCGTCGATGTGCAGGGTGTGGCCGGCGATGATCCGGTCGGGGTTGTCGAGGTGGTTTTCTTCGGTTAGCTTCTTGACGGTCGTCTTGTAGCGCTGGGCGATGTCGGAAAGGGTGTCGCCCTGCTTGATCGTGTAATCCATCGAACTGACCCGTCCTTCCCGGCCCGAGGGCGTCGCGAGGGCCCGCGCGACGGGCCCTATTAATTATAGGTTCCCCGTTCCGCGACTTTTTTAGAGGCCTGTTAAATGTTCGCTTTGGTTCCGTTGGTCGGACTCAGATCAGGGCCCGGGTGGTGGCGAGCGAGACCGGGACGCTGGCCAGGCGGTTGAGGTAGAGCAGGGTCGGGCCGTGGTCGGTCAGGTGAACCTCGCTGTAGGAGGCGTTGAAGAGCTCGAAGAACACCCCGCTCGGAAAGGGCAAGCCCAACAGGACGTGAATCATCCGTCGCAGGATGGCTCCGTGGGCCACGATCGCGACCCGGGAGGTCGGATGCTGGGCGCGGACCTTCGCGAGGAATCGCTCCAGCCGGTCGCGCGCCTCGTCTTCCTGCTCGGCGCCCGGCACGACGGCCCAGCTGTTGGTTTCCTTGAAGCGGGCATAGGCCTCGGGGAAGCGCTGGGAGATGGTAGCCCAGCTCATGCCCGAGAAGATCCCGATGTCGATCTCGCGCACGTCGGGATCGAGGTGGAGGGGGAGGCCGGTGGAATGAGCGATCGCCCGCGCCGTGTCCTGCGCCCGCTGCAGATCGCTCGCGTAGAGGGCGCTGAACCCTTCCCCCGCGAGCGCCTCGGCGAGCGCCTCGGCCTGCTCCTGGCCCGTCGGGCTCAAGGGAGAATCAAAGTGGCCCTGGACGACGCCCTGGCGGTTGGCTTCGGATTCACCGTGGCGGATCAACACGAGCTGCATGGCGCCTTTCAGGCTAAGGGGCGGCGCGCGAGACGTCAAGCGGGCGATGGTAGTATGGAGCCCCCTGCCGAAAGGATCCCCCCCATGCCGAACCGCCTGAGCCGGGAAACCAGCCCCTACCTCTTGCAGCACCAGGACAACCCCGTGGATTGGTATCCGTGGGGCCCTGAGGCCCTCGAGCGGGCCCGTCGCGAGGACCGACCGATCCTCCTGTCCATCGGTTACTCGGCCTGCCACTGGTGCCACGTCATGGCCCACGAGAGCTTCGAAGATGAGGCGATCGCCGCCCTCATGAACGAGCGCTTCGTGAACATCAAGGTCGACCGGGAGGAGCGTCCCGACCTCGACCAGCTTTACATGAACGCGGTCCAGGCCCTCACGGGGCACGGGGGCTGGCCGATGACCATGTTCCTCCTTCCCGACGGCCGGCCCTTCTTCGGGGGGACCTACTTCCCGCCCCGGGACGCCTACGGACGGCCCGGGTTTCCGACCGTCCTTAGCCACGTCTCCAAGGCCTTCCACGAACGTCGGGCGGACCTCGAGCAGAACGCGGCGACCCTCACGGCCCATCTGGGACAGGTGCTCAAGGGGGGTGAAGGCCCCGTCACCGAGCGGTTGCTCGATTCGGCGGCCGATCACCTGCTGCGGCAGTTCGATTCCCGCTGGGGCGGATTCGGGGGGGCGCCCAAGTTTCCGCCGGCCATGAGCCTCGAGTTCCTCATGCGCCACTTCTTGCGCCGGCACGACGAGCAGGACCGCCACATCGTCCGCTTCACGCTGCGGAAGATGGCGCAGGGCGGCATGTACGACCAGCTCGGGGGCGGCTTCCACCGGTACTCGGTCGATGGCGAGTGGCTGGTGCCGCACTTCGAGAAGATGCTCTACGACAACGCCCTGCTCTCCCGGCTGTACCTCCTGGCCCACCAGGCCTACGGGGAGGCCGACTTCCGGCGGGTCGCGGAGGAAACCTATGACTGGGTGTTGCGGGACATGACGAGCCCGGAGGGGGCCTTCTACTCGGCCCTGGATGCCGACAGCGAGGGCGAGGAGGGCCGCTACTACGTCTGGTCGGCCGAGGAGATCGACCGGGAGCTGGGCCCAGAGGAGGCTGGCTGGTTCAAGGCGGCCTACGGGGTCACGTCGGAGGGGAATTTCGAAGGCCACAGCGTCCTGTTCCAGCCGCGCCCGTTGGCCGAGTCGATTTCCGAGGTCGAAGAACGGCGCTTCAACGAGGCTCGACGCCGGCTCCTGGCCAGGCGGTACCAGCGGGTCGCGCCGGGTTGCGACGACAAGGTGGTGACGGCCTGGAACGGCCTCATGCTCCGATCCTTCGCCGAGGCCTCCCGCCTCTGGGAGCGGGACGACTATCGCACCGTGGCGATCCGGAACGCCGAGTTCCTGTTGGGGACGATGAGGGAGGGCGATCGCCTCCTGCGAACCGCCCGACGAGGGGTGGCGAAGCTCAACGGTTACCTGGAAGACTACGCCAACGTCATCGACGGCCTGCTCACCCTGTTCGAGGCGACCTTCGAGACCCGCTGGCTGAAGGAGGCCGAGACCCTCGCCGAGACCATGGTCCACGAATTCTGGGACGAAGCCCTTCCCGGCTTCTACGACACGGGCCGGAGTCACGAGACCCTGATCGCCCGGCCGCGGGAACTCTTCGACAACGCGACGCCGGCAGGCAACTCGGTGGCCTGCGATGTGCTCTTGAGGCTCGCGCGCTACCTGGGTCGGACCGACTGGTCCAACCTCGTGGCACAGGCCCTGGGGCAAGTGGCCCAGCTGGTCGGACGCTTTCCCAACGGGTTTGGTCGCCTCCTGGGCGTGATCGACGCTTCACTCGCGCCGAGCCGCGAGGTCGCGATCGTGGGCGCCCTCGACCAATCGGCCACCCAGGCCATGGTACGAGCCGCCTTCGCCGACTATTCCCCGCACCGCCTGGTCGCCGCGGGGACCGACGGCCCGACGAATCCCGTCGTGTTCCTGCGCGATCGACCGGCCCCGGGCCCAGAACCCGTCTCCTACCTGTGCGTGGCCGAGACCTGCAGCCTTCCCATCACTGACCCGCGGGCCCTCGCGGCCGCGATCCGCGAGGGTGAGTCCTGATCGGACGAAGTTTCTCCGGCAATCAGCCCTGGGGTTCGAGCGGCCGATCCGCGACACTGGCGCCATGCGCGTCGTCCATCTGAACTGCGTCAGCTTCTGCCCTCCATCGGCCCGCCTCGTGAACGGGGTCGGAGGGTGGTTCGAGCCCGGCTGCCTGGTCGGCCACTGCCTGCTCATCGAGAGCTCGGAGGGCCTGATCCTGGTCGACGCGGGGCTCGGCCTGCACGACCTGCGCGACCGCACCCGACGCCTGGGGCGATCCTTCCTGCTGTGGACCCGGCCCCAGCTCGATCCCGAACTCACGGCGGTCCGACAGATCGCCCGGTTGGGCTACGACCCGCGAGACGTGCGGCACGTCCTCGTCACCCACCTGGACGTCGACCACGCCGGGGGGCTCGCCGATTTTCCCCGGGCCCGGGTTCATGTCGACGAGCGGGAATTCGACGCCGCCATGGAGCCCCCGACGCCGCATGAGGCCCGGCGCTACCGGCGCAGCCAGTTCAACCACTTCCCGGACTGGGTCCTTCACCTACCCGACGGGGATCGCTGGATGGGGCTGCCCTGCTTCCGCCCGATCCCGGAGCTCGGCGACGACCTCGCCATGGTCTCTCTGGTCGGGCACACCCGGGGGCACTGCGGGGTGGCCGTCCGGACCGAGGCCGGGTGGCTGCTGCACGCGGGCGACGCCTATTACTGTCGCAGCCAGATCACCGGGGGGAGGTCGCCTGTCGCCCTCGAGGTCATGGCCCGCACCTCGCAGGTCGACGGCCGCGCGCGCGAGGCCAACCTGGAACGCCTGGGTGCGCTCGCCAAGACCCCCAGCGTGACCGTGTTCTGCGCCCACGACCCGGTCGAGTGGGGGGCGCTCGCGGGGGTGCCCCCGCCGGGGGCCCGGCAGCCGTCCGAAGGCTAAGCAGGGAAGGCGAGCCGTCCGGGCTCGCTCAACCCCCTCACCCCTGCCCCTCATCCCCGCGGGGAGAGGGTAAGCGGAAGCCCGATTTCCGTATCGGGCATTTCTAGGAGAAGGCCGCCTCGATCAGGTCGACCCCCACCATGGCGCTCTGGTTGCGCAGATCCAGCAAGGGATCGATCTCGACCACGTCCATGGCCCGCAGGAAGCCCGTTTCCGCGATCAGCCGAATGGCCGTCAAGGATTCCCGCACGGTCAGGCCGTGGCGGACCGGGGTTCCGGTGCCCGGCACCTCGTCGGGGTCGATCGCGTCGACGTCGAAGCTCAGGTAGAGGCCCTGGGTATCCCGGGTGACAAGGGCGATCGCCTCGGCCATGACCTCATCGATGCCCCGCCGCATGACCTCGGCCATGGGGAACACGCGCAGGCCGGCCGTCGCCATCAAGGCTTGCTCGTCGGAATCCACATCGCGGGCCCCGATCAGGACGGCGTGCTCGGGTCGCACCTTGGGGAAGAAGCCTCCCAGCTCGGTCAGCTCGGGGGCGCCGAAGCCCAGGCTGGTCGCGAAGGGCATGCCGTGCATGTGGCCGCTCAGGGTGGTCTGGGCCGTGTTGAAGTCGCCGTGGGCGTCGAACCAGATGAGCCCCAGACGCTCGCCCCGATCGGCCAGGGCCGCGGCCGTGCCGGCGATGGTCCCGATCGCGACGCTGTGGTCGCCGCCCAGGAACACCCCGACCTGAGCCCGGGTGACCGCCTCGCGGGCCGCCTCGAAGCCGGCCTGCGCCATGGCGAGCACGGCCGGGAAGTTGCGCAGCCGGTCGGAATGGGCGACGGGGGTGTCCGGGACCGAGACGTCCCCCAAGTCGTGGAGGGAAACGCCGTGGGCTTCCAGACGCTTGATCAGACCCGCGAAGCGTACGGCGCGCGGGGCGAGGCTCGCCCCGCGCCGCGGGGCGCCCAGGTCGAAGGGGATGCCCACGATGGCGGCGTCGGTGAGTGGGGTGGCATCGGCGTGGCGATCGCGTCGACGCGATGTCGATTGGCTGTGCATGGACCTCTCCTTTGAGGGCGATTGCAAATCGGGGATGTCTGGCCGCATCCCCCCTCATCTTACCCGGAGAGTCGGTGCTTGTGCCCATCTGCGCCCGGGGCACGCTGGCGCAGGAGGCCCTGCTCGTATTGGGCCGGCGCGAGTCACCCGGATGCGGTAAACTGGAGGCCATGATCGTGACGCTGCCATCCCTGGATCCCAAGCTCGACCTGTTTGCGGCCATCGAGGACCTCAAGCGCGAACGCCGCGCCGTCGTGCTCGCTCACTACTACCAGGATCCGGACATCCAGGACGTGGCCGACCACCTGGGCGACAGCCTCGCCCTGGCGCAGGCGGCCGCCAAGACGGACGCCGAGGTGATCGCCTTCGCCGGCGTCCACTTCATGGCCGAAACGGCCAAGATCCTGAACCCCGGCAAGGTCGTCGTGCTGCCCGACCTCGCGGCCGGCTGCAGCCTGGCGGATACGTGCCCGGCCCCCGAGCTGCGCGCCCTCAAGGAGCGGTACCCCGACCACGTCGTCGTCTCGTACATCAACTGCACGGCCGAGGTGAAGGCCCTGAGCGACGTCATCGTGACGTCGAGCAACGCCGAGCGCATCGTCCGCTCGATCCCGGACGAGCGGGGCATCATCTTCGCCCCGGACCGCAACCTGGGGCGCTACCTGATTCAAAAGACCGGACGGGACATGGTCCTGTGGCAGGGCAGCTGCATCGTCCACGAGACCTTCTCGGCGCGCCGCCTGCAGGCCCTGCGGCTCGAGCACCCCGGGGCGCTCATCCTGGCCCACCCCGAGTGCGAGGAGCCGGTGCTCGCGATCGCCGACGTGATCGGCTCGACCAACGCCCTGCTGAAGTACGTCGCCGACCACCCGACGGGTACCTACCTGGTGGCGACCGAGCCGGGCATCCTGCACCAGATGGCCAAGGCCGCCCCGCAGGCGACCCTCGTGCCGGCGCCCCCTGCCGAGGGCACCTGTGCCTGCAACGAGTGCCCCCACATGAAACTCAACACCCTGGAGAAGCTGTACCTCAGCCTGCGCGACCTGACGCCGCGGATCGAGCTTCCCGAAGACCTGCGCCTCGCGGCCCTCAAGCCGATCCAGCGCATGCTCGAACTCAGCCGGTAGGGAGCCCCTTCAACCCGCGCTCCTGGGCGATCGCCGCCAGCAGGCCCTGACACGCCTCCTCGACCAGGTCGAAGACCTGGTCGAAGCCCTCGGGCCCACCCAGGTAGGGGTCGGGCACGTCGCGCATCCCCAGGCGGGGGGCGAAATCGAGCATCCGATGGATCTGGGCCGTCGTCTTGGAATTGCGCGCCAGGGAGTTCAGGTCGGCGAAATTCTCGGAATCCATGGCCAGGATGTAGTCGAAGCGCTGCAGATCGACCGCCTGGACCTGCCGCGCCCGCTGCCCGGTCAGGTCGACGCCACGGTCGCGAGCCACCCGCTGCGAGCCGTGGTGGGGCGGGGCGCCGACGTGCCAGGACCCCGTGCCGGCCGAGTCGATCTCGAACTCGGCGTCGAGGCCTGCCCGGGTCACGAGATGACGGAAGATCCCTTCCCCCAACGGCGAGCGGCAGATGTTCCCGAGACAAACGAACAGCACCCGAATCATAGGCCCTCCTGGAGCCCATGATAGCAGGCATGACCGGCCTGGCCCCTTCAGACCATGCGAATCAAGGCGTCCAGGTAGTCCAGCCGTCGGCCTTCCCGGGGGATGGTGAGGGCGCTTTCTGACAGCTCTTCGAGGGTAAGGACCGCCACCTGGGTGCGGCCCGCGATCCAGTCTTGCCAGCGACCGAAGATCCAGTCGAACGGCAGCAGGAAGTACTGGTCGAACCGTGTGAAGGCCGCGATCAGGAAGACGATCGCCCCTCCGGCGCTCAAGAGCGACTCCAGGGCCATCATGTGGGCGGCCGTCAGGTCGGGCAGGCTCAACTCGGCGCCTGTCAGGTTCAGGACGTCGAAGGCGATCATCTTGCCTCCGAACACCCGGGCGCTGCCCGCGTACTGCGGGCTGAACGAGAAGGCTTCCTCGATGAATGGGTGGCGGGGAAACGGCAGGTCTGGCTCGAAGTGCAGGGCCTGGCGCTTGATGGCGGCCACCCCCGAGGACAGGTAGGCCTTATTCTGAGCCTCGATCAGCTCGGTGATCGACTGGGCGCGCCGCGAGTTGGAGGGGGAACCCATGGTGTACCTCCGGTGGCCGGGGCCCGGTCAGGACCCCTCGCTTGCTTTTGTCATAAGTTTTAGCAAAGTCGTGTTGCGTCCGTATGAATGATGCTGAAGCGTCAGAACCCCATGTGGTCGAATCCTGACACCCCGGCCCGGAACTGCTAGACTGACAGGCATGGAGACGACCCTGTACGAGAAACTGGGCGGTGCCGAGGCGATCGAGCGCCTCGTGACGGCCTTTTATCGCCGGGTTGCGGCCGATCCCAAGCTGGCCCCGATCTTTCCGGGCGACTGGCCGAGCACGGCCGAGAAGCAGCGTCTCTTCCTGACGCAGTTTACCGGGGGGCCGCCCCTCTACTCCGAGGTGCACGGCCATCCGCGCCTGCGGGCGCGCCACATGCCCTTTCCCATCACCCCCGACCGGGCCAAGGCGTGGCTCGCCAACATGGGCTCCGCCATGGACGAGGTCGGGCTCGTGGGGGCGGCCCGCGACGAGCTGTGGGAGCGCCTCGTCCTGACGGCCGCCCACATGGTCAACCAGGAGACCGAGAGCCGCCTGCCGGGCGGAGACCTTCCCCTGAAAGCGGCGAGCCCCGGGGAGTGACCCCGGGGCCCTGTCGACTTGGTCGGCGAGGCGCTACACCAGATCGCCCCACAGGAAGCGCATGGCCGCCGGGAATCGGCGCGCCCAGCAGGACTCGCTGTGGGTCCCCTTGGGATCCACGATCCAACGGTAGTCTTGGTTCGGCTGCCAGCCCTTGATCCGCAGCAGGTTGTCGAGCCGCCGGGAGCTATCCACGATGTAGCGGCTGCGCGGGCCCGTGCCGACCTCTCGGCTGCCCGTGTCGACGTACAGCCGAGAGCCTTGAGGCTTCTGCTGGCCGCGGATGTAGTCGAAGACGGCCCCGCGGGCGAAGTGCAGGGAGGGCGAGAAGACGGCCGCGCGACCGAAGACGTGCGGGGCGTGGTGCAGGGCGTAGAGCGAGGTGAGCCCCCCCATCGACGAGCCCGCCACCGCCGTGAAGCGGGCCTCGGGCCGGGTCCGCAGGGCGCGATCGACCTCGGGCTTGACCACCTCGGTCACGAAGCGCATGAAGGCCTCGCCCTCGCCCCGCGCATCGAACCGCTCGTCGGACCAGGGGCTTTGCTCGCTGAGGCGATCGCCCTCCCCGTGGTCGATGCCGACCACGATCATGGGGGGCAACTCGCCGGCGGTGACCAAGAGGTCGAGCGACGCCCCCACCCGCCAGGCCCCGGCGTAGGAACGGTGAGGCTCGAAGAGGTTCTGCCCGTCCCACATGTACATGACCGGATAGCGGTCGCGTGGCGAGGCCTCGTACCCCAGGGGCAGGTGGACGTCGATCCGCCGGCGGCGGTCGAGACCCGGGATGGCGAACTCGCCGAGGGTGAAGAGTCGCCCGTTGGCGGGCACGCGGGCCAAATTGGCAACGTAGGTCATGATGGGAGCCTCATGGTCGGGGGCGGCGTGGGCGATTCAACCGGCCGTTATAGCAGGGGATTATAACGGCCAGTTGACACCCCTCCTTGTGTCGAACGCACCGAATCGCTGCGAAGGTTTGTGAAGGAGGGCAGGGCCGGCGACGATGGCGGCGATCGCCTATGATAGCAAACCAGGGAGGCGGAGCCGATGACAGCCCAAGAACCAGGTCGCATCGTCGTGGTGGGCGGGGGAGCCGCCGGGATGATGGCCGCGATCGCCGCGGCGGGCGCCGGGGCGCCCGTGTTGCTGGTAGAGAAAACCGACCGTTTGGGGTTCAAGATCCAGATCTCCGGCGGGGGGCGTTGCAACGTCACGAATGACCTGGACGATCCCCGTGAGTTGGTCACCATGTACCCGGGAAATGGAAAATTCCTGTTGGATGCCTTCCGGCGCTATTCCAAGCGGGATCTCCTCGACCTCTTGGCGCGACACGGCGTCCGCACCAAGGTCGAACCCCCCTATGGCAAGCTCTTTCCGGTGAGCGACCGGTCCCGCGACGTGATCCGGGCCCTTGAACAGGAGATGGCCCAAACCGGGGTGGTGGTCCGCCTCGAGACGCCCGTCGTCCGGGTCGAGTCGGCCGATGGCCGCGTCACGGGGGTCACGACGGGGTCGGGCGAGTTCCTCGCGGCCGGGGCCGTGATCGTGTGCGTCGGGGGGCAGTCCCTGCCGCGCTCGGGCTCCACCGGGGATGGCTACCGGTTGGCCCGGGAGCTGGGCCACCGCGTGACCGACCTGTTTCCCTCCCTGGTGCCCCTGCGCGTCGGCGGCACCAAGGAGCTCGCGGGCGTGTCCCTGAAGGACGTGGATGGCGGGGTCTGGATCGACGGGAAAGCCAGCGGACGCCGTTTTCGCGGAGACATGCTCTTCACCCACTTCGGCCTGTCAGGCCCCATCATCCTGCAGCTCAGTCGGGCGGCTGCCGAGGGCCTGCATGCCGGAAGTTCCGTCGAGGTCCGGATCGACCTGAAGCCCGACCTGTCGGCCTCCGAGGTCGATGCCCTCTTGCTCGCCCGGATCGAGGAGGCCCCCCGGGCCCAGGTCTCCTCCCTCTTGCGCGAGGACGTGCCCCGCTCGGTGGTGGGTCCCCTCTTGCTGGCCGCGGGCGTGCAGGGCGATCGCCGGGTCTCCGAGCTCTCGCGCGCCGATCGCCAGCGACTCGCCGAGACCATGCGCGCCTGGCGCTTTCCCGTGACGGGCTGGCACAGCTTCGAGGTGGCCGAGGTGACGGCGGGGGGCGTCGACCTCAAGGAGGTGGACCCCCGGACCTTCGAATCCAAGCGCATCGCGGGGCTCTACTGGGCCGGCGAGGTGCTCGACGTGGACGGATACGTCGGGGGCTACAACTTCCAGGCCGCCTGGAGCTCGGGACACGCGGCCGGGATCGCCGCCGCGCGGGCCGTCACGAGCGCCGCGCCGTGAACCCGTAGAGGGGCCGGCCCTCGGCCAGGTAGCGCTGCTCGAACTCGCTGACAGGGCGCTCGAGGGCGATCGCCTCCTCGAGCTCGAAGCCCTGGTGCCGGAAGCGCTCTCGGGAATAGGTGTAGAGCGTCTCGTGGTCGGTCCGGAACTGGAGGAGGCCCCCCGGGGTGAGCCAGCGGTGGTACTTTTCGACCAGCCGAGGGTTGGTGAGCCGGAAGCGCTCCCCCTTGGCCCGGGGCCAGGGGTCGGGAAACAGGATGGTCAGGCGCTCGACCGAGCCCGGCGCGAAGTGGTGGTCGAGCTGGAAGGCGTCCCCCACCAGGAAGCGGAGGTGCGGGGTCCCGAGCCGGTCGGCGAGCTTTTCGGCCCGCACCACCCGGTGGTACTTCTCCTCGACCCCCACGTGGTTGGCGTGGGGATGGACCAGGGCCGAGTAGGCGAGGGAGCGGCCCGAGCCCATGCCGAGCTCGACGAAGAGGGGGCCCGGCCGGCCGAACACGGCCGCCCAGTCCGGTTCAGGGGTGTCCCGGTCGAAGGGGAGGGCGCGGGGATCGCTGAGGGCCCAGGTCTTGGCGAATCGTTTCGTGCGCACGCCTCACGATACCCCGGACCCCGGGGGGCGTAAAGGTCCGGGCCGGCGCGTGGCCGGCCCGGGAGAGGCGTCGGGGAGCTATTCTTGCGTCTTGCCTTTGTCGATCAGGTCCTTCACCTTTTGACCGCCCTTGTGCCCGATCTCCTCGTAGAATTCGCGGCCATGGGTCTCGGATGTCTTCTCGCCGCCCTTGTGCCCGATCTCGGCGTAGAACTCGTGTCCGTGAGTCTCGGCGGTCTTCTCGCCGCCCTTCTTGCCAGCCTCGCGCACGGTCATGTCGTGCTTCTGGCCAACGTCATGTTTCTTCTCGGCCATGCTCAGCCTCCTCCCATCGGATGCCCAGTCGAGAGGATCTCCTCTCTCGGACGGTATGGTAGGGCCTCGGAGGGTGAGCAGCAAGGCGCGTCTGGCTGTCAATGGCTAGAGTGCCCACTTTCCGCCGGCCTTGACGAACTGTTGGCGGGCGAGAAAGGCTTGGATCCCGTTGCGCTGCCAGAATCGCCGCTGCTTGATGCTCGTCCACCGCTTCCAGAAGCGGACGAGCGCCGTCAGGCTCTCGAGGCGCAGGGTCTCGGCGATCGCCCGCCGCCACAGTCGGCGCCCGTCCTCCTGGATCTGCAGAAACGAATCGAAGGCCAGGTTCATGGCCCAGAAGCGCCGGAACGCCTCCTCGTTCGAGCGGTCCGGATTCTCGTGGCAGCGCGATTCGTAGTCGATCAGGATCAGGTGCCCCTCCTGCAGGATCCGATAGGCCCAGAGCTTGTCGGCGCAGGCCCGGTCACTCGTGCTGAACACCCGTTGCTCCCAGGCGTCCCGCTTGAAGGCGGCGTTGGCGAAGCTCAGGCTGTACTGGGGGGCGGCGAGGTAGTCGAGCAGGTCCTGGGCATACCAGGGGTTCTGCGCCGAGACCCGCTCGGGATCGTAATCGGTGCCGGTGCTCGCGGCGACCCGGCTGTTGAGGAAGTGGCGGGTCAGATGGGTGAGCCAGTCGGGATTGCGGGGCATCCAGGTGGCTTCGAGGGTCACCACGACCTCGCCAATCGAGCGCCCGAAGGCCTCGTTCAGCATGGCCCCGAGGGGGGTACCCGGGGCGAACTCGAGGACGCCCACCGGGTAGTGGGCCCGGATGGCGGCGAGGTCCTGGGGGGGATGGGTGACGGCGAGCCAGACGTCGAGGTCGCGCTCGGTCTGGGTGAAGATCCGGGCGACGAGCTGGAACAGCCGGAGATCGGGGCGATCCGCGTGGACGACGACGGTCACGGTCATGGGTCCCCTCCCCTCGCAACGTATCGGCCGAGCAACCGTCATGATCGGCGCGAAGGGAGGGCGGACGTTTGGCCGATTTGGCCACGATGTCATGGCCAGAACGGACGAATCCTTAGCGACCCGCTCAGAGCGGGGCTTTTGACCCGATGAAGCCGTACTGAACCAGGTTGAAGGGAAAGAAGCGGCCTTCGAAGCCCTGTTCGGTCAAGAGGGCCGCGAGTTCCGGCTGGCTCAGGTAGGCGGCCCCCCAGTGCATGAGGGCCTCGCCGCGCTCCAGGAGGGGGCCGAGGAGCCCGTGGCGGTCGAAATCGTGGAGGAAGAGTCGTCCGCTAGGCTTGAGCACCCGGCGGACGGCCGCGAGGGTCACGGCGTGAGGGGTCAACCAGTGGAAGGCGGCCCCGCACACGACCCAGTCGAAGGTCTCTTTCGGAAACGGCAAGCTGTGGGCCGGGCTGTGGACGGACACGATCCGCGGGTGGCGCGGCAGCTGAGCCAGCATGCCCTCCGAGGCGTCGAGCACGGTGACGTGGGCGCGGGTCCGCTCGGCGATGAGCCGCGCGAGGAGCCCGGTACCGCCCGCGAGGTCCAGGATCCGCTCCTGGCCCGTCAGCTCGAGCAGGGAATAGGCCCGCTCGGCATGGCTGAGCATCATCGGCTCGGCGAAGCGGTCGTACCAAGGGGCGATCCGGTCGAACCACCAGGTGATCATGGCGCCATGATAGCGGCTCGGCGGGGGAGGCGCCACGGATTTAACGTTGTGTAAAGGTTTGGCAAGAATCAGGTGATGGCATCCGATAGGAGGGGGGACCCCCACCGCGCTTCACGAACGAGGTGACCATGAGCCTTCCCACCTACCTGCGGCATATCGAAGTGGCGATCGCGTCCGAGTCGGACCCGGCGCGCGCCCTGCAACTGCGAGCTTACATGCGGGCCGTCGAGGCCGTCATGGAGGAAGAGCTTCGCCTCATGCCCCTCGAGATGGCCGGCTAGCCATGACCACGCGGCTGAATAAGCAGAATCTAGCCGGCCGCGGCACCGCTGAGCTGGTGAGGGCCGTGGAAGCGGCGATCGAACGCCCGGCGCAGCCCGCCCCGGAGGTCCGGCGCGACTCCGTGGTGAAGGCCCTGTTCATGCGGGGTCGCGGGGCTGGATCCAAGGCGTGACCGCCCCCCTGGTGTTCATGGGGACCCCGGAGTTCGCGGTCCCCTCCCTGCAGGCCCTCCTGGACGCCGGATACGACGTCAGGGGGGTTTTTACGCAGCCCGACCGTCCCGTCGGTCGCGGCCAGAAGCTGACCGCCCCTCCGGTCAAGGTCCTGGCCCTCGAGGCGGGCCTGCCCGTCTTCCAGCCGACCCGGCTGAGGGGGGACGAAGCGGCGCTCGAGACCCTGCGCCGGCTCTCGCCCGCGGCGATCGTCGTGGTGGCCTACGGCCAGATCCTGCCGGAGAGCGTCCTCTCCCTGCCCAGCCGGGGATGCGTCAACGTCCACGCCTCGCTGCTGCCGCGGTATCGCGGGGCCGCCCCCATCCAGTGGGCGGTCCTGAACGGCGACGAGACCACCGGCGTCACGACCATGCAGATGGAGAAGGGGCTGGACACGGGGCCCATGTTGCTTGAGCGCGAAACGGCGATCGCCCCCGACGAGACGGCCGACGCGCTCGCCCATCGCCTCTCCCGGATCGGCGCTGAGCTGCTCGTCGAGACCCTCCCTCCGTACCTTTCCGGTGACCTCGTCCCGACCCCGCAGGACGACGCGCTCGCGAGCTACGCCCCCATGCTGCGAAAGGAGATGGCCACGCTCGACTGGACCATGCCCGCGCGAACCCTGTTCAATCGCGTCCGTGGCCTCGCCCCATGGCCGGGCACGACCTCGACGTTGGCTGGAGAAGCCTTCAAGGTCCTGAGCTCGCGGCCCGGTCCGGGGGACGAGGCGCCGCGGGCCCCGGGGACCCTGCTCGCGATCGAGGGGGATGGCTGGCACGTGGCGACCGGGGCCGGGACGCTCGTGATCGAGCGGGTGCAGTTTCCGGGCAAGAAGCCGCAAACGGCTGCGGAAGCTGCCCGGGGGCTACGCAGCTTGGCCGTGGGCGCCGTCCTGGGCTCCTAGGCAGAGAGGGCGAACCCGGGATCGGTTCACAAAACTACCAAGCAGATGTTACGAATTGTGTCGATCTGGGTACGAACCCGTCGGGCCTGAAGTCCCCGATGCCTAGGACCCGGTCATCGCTGATTGCGCGATATTGCGCTATGTTGCCAAGTGAACCGGGTGCCAAGTCAACATCGGGACCGGAGTCCCTTCGGTACAAATGTTCGCAAAGAATTTGACAAGAATATTCATAATTCTTATACTTCAATCGAAGGGCTCAGGCCGAGGTTGGCGGCGACCGAGTCGAACCAGGTGGGAGACGGGATCATGCAGCGGATACTGGTCGTCGACGACGATCCCAATTCTCGCAAGATCGTCGAGCTCATGCTGCTCAGCCAGGGCTACGACCTCGACTTCGCCGAGAACGGCCGCGAGGCGCTGACTCGGGCGCAGACGGGCCCGGACTTGATCCTGCTCGACGTGCTGATGCCGATCATGAACGGCCATGAGGCGGTCCGGCGGCTGAAGGCCGATCCGCAGACGGCGGACATCCCGGTCGTGGCCCTCACGGCCCTCGCCTTCGAGAGCGATCGCCGCGAGGCCCTGGCTGCCGGGTGCGACGGGTACCTGTCCAAGCCCTTCACGCGCCGGGAGCTGATCGCGGCGGTCCGGCAGTTCCTGCCGGACTCGGCCCCCAGCCAGGCCCTCGCCTGATTACCTTCCTTGCAGCTCCAGCCGCCGCACCTCGGTGCGGTGCGGCAACTCGTCGAGCAGCTCCTTGAAGGTCGTGCCCAGCACCGGGTGCAGCACGTCGGGGGCGATGTCCGCGAGGGGGATCAGGACGAAGGCCCGGTCGTGCATGCGGATGTGCGGGATCTGCAGCCGCTGCTCGGCGACCAGCTCCTTGCCGTAGATCAGCACGTCGAGGTCGATCGTGCGCGGGCCCCAGCGCATGGTGCGCTGCCGCTGCAGCTGCTTCTCAATGCCCTGCAGGGCGTCCAGGAGGAGCATCGGCGGCAGGCTGGTCTCGATCTCGGCCACCGCGTTGATGAACCAGTGCTGGTCGGGATACTCCAGGGGCTCGGTCTCGTAGAACGGTGAGACCTGCCGCACCTCGATGAGCGGGTGCTTGCCGAGCAGATCGAGCGCGCGTCGCAGGTAGTCGATCCGGTCGCCAACGTTGGAGCCCAGACCGATGTAGGCCGTGGTCATACCGTTATCCTTTCTCTCGCACGATCTCGATGGCGACCGTTCCCGTCAGATCCGGGATCGGAGCCCGCGGCTTCTCGATCCGCACCTCGACCTGACGCGCTCGCGGCAACATGAGCACCCGCTGGGCGATCGCCTCCGCGACCGCCTCGAGCAGCTGGTAGGGCGTGTCCCTCACGACCTCTCGGGCGATGTCGACCAGGGTGACGTAGCTGAGGGTCATGGCGACGTCATCCGATTGTCCGGCGGGCCTCAGGTCGCACCCCACCGCCAGGTCGACCACCAGGGTCTGCCCCAGCTCCCGTTCGGCCGCAAAAACCCCGTGGTGCCCGAAGACCTCGAGTCCCCTCACCAGCACCCTATCCATCGGCCCGTCCCCTGACCCACGCGTCGGCCATGCGGGCGGCCCGGACCGACGGGGCCACGTCGTGGACCCGGATCACGTCGGCCCCGGCCTGGATGGCGAGCGCGGTGACGGCGAGGTTGCCCTCCAGCCGCTCATCGACTGGAACGTCAAGGATCCGCCCGATGAACCCCTTGCGCGAGGAGCCGACCACGACCGGGGCCCCGAGCGCGCGTAGGGTCCCGAGGTTCCTCAAGAGCTCCAGGTTGTGGGCATCCGTCTTGCCGAACCCGATGCCCGGATCGAGCGCAATCTCGCCGATCCCGGCGGCATGGGCCCGATCGAGGGCCTCGCCGAGGGCGTCCCGGACCTCGGCGACCACGTCGCCGTAGCGGGGATCCCGCTGCATGGTCTCGGGGGTGCCCTGCATGTGCATGGCGATCGCCGGCACCCGCAGTCGGGCCACGGTGTCGCGCATGGCCGCCTCGCGCAGGCCGGTCACGTCGTTGACCAGGTGGGCGCCGGTCCGGATGGCCGCTTCGGCGACGCCCGGCTTCGAGGTGTCGATCGAGAGGACGAGGCCCGGCTCGTCGGCGAGCGCCCGGATCACGGGAAGGACGCGCTGCAGCTCGACCTCGAGGGGAACGCCGCGGGAGCCCGGTCTCGTCGACTCGCCGCCCACGTCGATGAGGTCGGCCCCCTCGTCGCGCATCCGGCGGGCATAGGCCAGGCATGTGGCCGGATCGACGTGCTCCCCACCATCGGAGAAGGAGTCGGGAGTCACGTTGAGGATGCCCATGACGAACGTGCGGGTGCCCCAGGCGAAGGGGCGTCCGCCAATCGTCCAAGGCGTGATGCGGGTCGGGGGCCGCAAGGTTTCCAGCAACCGCTACTCGCTTCCCGGTGATCAGGCAAACCCAGATGCGAGGCATAGTATAGCACCCGTGCCAAGCGCGCCGTGAGCTTGGCACCAGGGCTGGACGGGATGGCTGGCCGATCTCGGCTATTTGTGGTGCTGCATCTGGCTGATCTCGGCGGCCAGGGCCACCGCGGTCTGCTGGGCCTGGACCTTCACGAGGCCGGTCTTGCTCACGTCGTTGAAGATGACGACCAGGATGTCGTTGGTATCGAGCGAGGCCATGAAGATCGAGGCCCGCTCCCCTTGCTGGAACATCGCCTGGAACTCGCTCTCGCCGATCAGCCTCGCCACCGCCCGGGTCGAGGCGAAGGCGCCGCTCACCAGGCTCGCGATCGCCTGGGTGTCGACGCTCTGCACGTCACCGTCGGTCGCGATCATCTGGCCGCTTTTCTCGACCAGCATGGCGGCCTGGGCGTCGACGTCCTTGACCAGGTCGCCCAGGAGGCGCTGGATGCGCGAGATCCCCTCCTCGGTGACGACGAAGTTGGTCAGGATGCGGTTGAGTTGCGACACGGGCCACCTCGCGACAGCGGAATCTTCCCCTACTTACCCGGGCGTCAAGCGGGCTTAACCCCGGCCTCCGGGCCGTTCGGCACGGGGGACGGTTCCCAGCCGAACTGCTCCTTGAGGAAGCGCAGGTCGTGCTTGTCGAGCGGGGCGTTCTGGAGCAGGTCCGGGCGCCTCTCGAAGGTGCGGCGCAGGGCCTCTTGGCGCCTCCAGCGGGCGATCGCCCCGTGGTCCCCCGATCGCAGGATCTCGGGCACCTCCCAGCCACGGTATTCGACCGGTCGGGTGTAGTGCGGGTAATCGAGCAACCCGGCGTAGAAGGAGTCGGCGTGGGTCGACTCGGCCTTACCGACCACCCCGGGAATGAGGCGGGCGATCGCGTCGAGCATGACCATGGCCGGCAGCTCCCCGTTGGTCAGGACGTAGTCGCCGATCGAGTATTCATCGGTCACCAGGTGCTCGCGCACCCGTTCGTCGAAGCCCTCGTAGTGGCCGCAGAGGAACACCAGGTGGCGCTCGTCGGCGAGCCGGATGGCGTCCGCCTGGGTGAAGGGCTTGCCCTGCGGGCACATGAGCAGCACCCGGGTGTGCGCGTCTCGCGGCAGCGTCTCCAGCGTGTCGAACACGATGTCCGGCTTGATCACCATCCCGGCACCGCCGCCGAAGGGGCGATCGTCCACCGTGTGGTGCTTGTCGGTGGCCTGGCGCCGCATGTCGTGGAGCTCGATCTGCAGCAAGCCCGCTTCCTGGGCCCGCTTGAGGATGCTCTCGGTAAGCGGACCCTCGAACATGGCCGGGAACAGGGTGAGGACGTCGACCCGCACGGTCAGGGCTCCAAGAGCCCCGGGACGGGCTGGATCCAGACGGTCTTGGCGTCGGCGTCGATCTCGGGGACCAGGGCCTCGACCCACGGGACGAGGAGCTCGGCGCCCGAGTCGGTCCGGATCTCCAGAAGGTCCTGGCCGGCCGAGACGATGGCGCTCACCTGGCCGACGGGGGCTCCCGTGTCCCTGCGACGGGCCACCATGCCGACCACGTCGGCGTAGTAGACCCGTCCAGGGGGCAGGGCCGGGGACTCGCTGCGCGGGATCTGGATCAGGGCGTCGCGCAGGGCATTGGCCGCTTCGGGCGTCTCGAACTCAGCGAAGCGCACGAGCACCGTGTCCGGCCCGCCCAGGCGGGCCGAGGCCACGTGCAGGGTCTGGCGCGCTCCGTCGGGCATCAGGCAGAACACCCGGGAAAGGCGCTTGAAGCGCCCCGGGTCGTCGGTCATGGGGTCGACCTTGACCTCGCCGCGCACCCCGTGCGGCTTGAGGATACGGCCGACCGAAACGAAGCGCTCCGCCTGTTCGGTCATCAAGCCTGCGGGGCGAGCTGCGGGGTGCGGATCTCGACGACGACGCCGTCCTTGACGATCACCTCGGGGGCCGAGAGCTTGAGGTAGAGGTTGTCGCCGACGCCCACGTCCACGTAGTTGTCGACCTGGGCCTGGACGAACTCGGAGTTGATCTCGAGCTGGCTGATCAGGTTGAGCTTCTGGAGCATGTCGTTCTTGGCCGCGAGCAGCTGGTTGCGCTCGTTCTCGATCTGGCCCCTGATCTGCTCGATCTGCTGGGTGACCATCGGGCCCGCCGGCGAGACGCTCTTCTTCTCGAGGTCGGCGATCGCCCGCTTGCCTTGGAACTCCAGCTGCTGGAGGTTCATGTCCACGTTCTGGAGGGCCGCCTGCAACTCGGCCCCGGCTTGCTGCTTGAAGGTCTCGGTGACGATCGCCTTGATGACGACCTGGCGGCGAAGAGCGAGTGTATCGGCCATGAAGCGGATCTCCTTGTGACAACGGTGTTTGCAAAAGCTGCCCGATTCTACCATGCGGGCTCCGGGCGCGCCCGGAAGCTCGCTCGGAGGTCTGGACGGATCGGCGAAATTGATATAAAAACGATATATGATTATAGGATTGGATCTGGGCTCGGCCCGACCCCTGGGCGCGCTGATGCTGGGCATGTTGGTCCTGACCACGGGCAGCCCGCCGGCGTGGGCGGACAACGTCGTCGTGGAGAGCGGCATCTACATCCAGGTGAAGGGCCTGGTCCGGCGTCCCGGGGTATATCGGCTGTTCGTCGGCTCCCGCATCGCGGACGCGATCCAGGCGGCCGGGGGGCTGGCGAAGGGCGCCGACCCGTCGACTCTGCCCCTCGCCTCCGCCATGAGCGATGGCGAGACCCTAATCGTCCCGGCGCACGAGGTGGCCCCGACCCCGGCACCACCCGCCCCTCGCCGGCGGGTCCGGCGGGCGGCGCGGCGATCGCTCAAGGGGGGCCATCCTGTCTACCTCAACACGGCGACCCTCGCCCAGATGATGACCCTGCCGGGGATCGGGGCGGCGATCGCCACGGACATCCTGACCTACCGGCACCAGCACGGGGAGCATTTCCGCACGATCGATGAGTTGCGCGAGGTTCCGGGCATCGGGCAACGCCGGATCGAGCGTCTCCGACCCTTGCTGCGGTTGTGAGCATGGGGACGCTCGTCGTGGCCCTCTTGGCCTGGTCCCTTGGGATCCTGGCCCCTTGGTCGGGGCCATGGTGGGCCTGGGTCGGGCCCCTTCTCGGCGTCGGAGGATTCGCGGCCATCCGGCACCGCCTTTCGGACTGGCACGGAAGGGCGCTGCTCGCCGTCTCCCTCCTCGCCCTGTCGATGCTCTGGACGGCGCTCCTCCAGCCGAGTGAGAAGCCCTCCGATCTCGCCCGTCGAGCCCCGTTGCGCTGGGTCCGGGTACAGGGGCGGGTCGATTCGGATCCGGTGCCGACGAACAAGGGGTGCCGCTTCGAGTTCGTGACCGATCACCTCGTGGCCCCTTACCAGGAGCCCGCCTTAGGGCGGTTGCTGGTCAGGATGCTGGCCACGGCCTCGGTTGGCTACGGGGAGGAGGTCGTGGTCGAAGGGGCCCTCAACATCCCGGCTCCGGCCATGAACCCGGGTGAGTTCTCCTATCGGGACTACCTCGCCCGGCGGGGGATCTTCGCCACCCTGACGGGGACCAGGACGGAGCGGCTGCGACCGGCCACCCTCAGCCCGCTGGGCGTAGCCATCGCCCTGAAGGCAGCCTGCCTCGCGCAGATCGGCCGCTACCTGCCGCCCGATCGGGCGGCCCTCTTCGGGAGCTTACTCCTGGGCAACGGGGTCTCGCCGGTCGATCCGGACGTCGCCGACGAGTTCCGGGATCTGGGCCTGGCTCATGTGTTGGCTGTCTCGGGGGCCCAGGTGCTCATCATCCTGCGGGCCCTGAAGTGGGGCTTCAAGAAGCTGGGTGTCCGTCGCCGCTACGGGGTGCCGGTCGCGCTCGCGTTCGTCTGGTTGTTCGGGGGCATGACCGGGATGCCGCCGTCTATCGTCCGGGCGCTGGTGATGGCGATCGCCTCCATCCTCGCCTGGGGCGCCCGCCGCCAGGCCCTGCGGCTCGTGCCCTTGCTGTGGGCCACGCTCGGGATGCTCGTTGTTTGCCCGATGTGGCTCTTCGACCTCGGGTTCCTGTTCAGCGTGCTCGCGACCTTCGCCCTCCAGCACACGACCCCCATCCTGGCGGCACGCCTGCGCCGGGTTCCGAGCCTGGTGGCCGAGGCGCTGGCCACGTCCGTGGCGGCGACCCTGTGGGTGGTGCCGTTGCAACTGGCCTCGTTCGGTCAGCTCTCAGCCTGGACCCTGCCGGCCAACCTCGTGGCGTGCCTCTTCGTCGAGACCCTGACCGTGGCCGGGGCCGTGCTGGTGCCGGCAGGGGCCGCGATCGGGTGGATACCCTTCGGGTCTGTGCCGGTGAGCTGGGGGTATCAGGCCATGGGGTGGGCCCTCTGGGTATTCCAGTCACTGGTTGCCTTCTTGCACCGATTGCCCGGGGCCAGCCTCTACGTGCGTCCGCTCGATTGGGCTCCCGCGATGGCCCTCTACGGGGCTCTCTTTCTCTTGCTGTGGGGATTGCGGGGCGATCGCCTTCGATATGTGGCTCTCGGCGCGGCGGGGATGGCTGGTATTCTGCTGGTGTCCTGGTGGCCGCGCTCCGAGGGCTTGCGAATCGTCGTGCTGAGCGTCGGTCAGGGCGATGCCATCGCATTCTGCACTCCGCGAGGGCGCTGGTTTCTGATTGATTCGGGCCCCGCCTGGGAGGGTGGAGACGCCGGGGCTCGCACGATCGTGCCCTTTCTGCAGCGGGAGGGCGTGTCGCGATTGGCTGGGTGCATCCTTTCCCACCCACATGCCGATCACGTAGGCGGTTATGTGAGCGTTCTCAAAGCCTTCCCCACGGAAGCCTTCTGGGACGGGGGACAGGACTGGAAGGACCCGAACTACCAGCGCCTGTTCGAGATCCTGCTACAGCAAAGGGTCCGGTGGAGCGTCATGCGGGCGGGAGCCCAGGCGGAGCTCGAACCCGAACTGTGGTTGGATGTCCTGGGTCCACCACCCGAGCCTCTCCATCACACGCATTCGGATTGCAACAACAACTCGCTGGTTGTCCGCCTGCATTACCGGCGCTTCTCGATGCTGTTCGCGGGCGACCTCGAACAGGAGGCCGAGGGCCTGCTCGTGCGCGATCGCCCCGAGTGGCTGCGGGCCGACTTGCTCAAGGCGTCTCATCATGGGTCGCGCTTCGGCTCGACGGCGCCCTTTCTGGAGGCCGTTCACCCCCAGGCGTCGTTCATCTCAGTCGGTCGCCACAACGTCTTTCACCACCCGGCCCGGGAGGCGATCGCCCGACTGCGCCACTACGGACCGGTCTACCGGACTGACGAGGACGGGGGCATCACCATCCGGAGCGACGGAGAGCGGTGGAGCGTCGCGACGACCCTGAGGCCGGGCGAGGCAGGTCCGTGAGAAAAGATTAGCCTATTCTTAACCTTCTGACAGGCAATTCTTTTCATCCTCTTAACGATAGAGCGAGTGTCGCCCCTGTTCCGAAGGAGGAGCCATGGCCCGTCGACTGTCGCTCGGAATCGCTTTAATGCTGCTCGGCGGGCTCTCGGCAGGGTGCGGGGTCGTAGCCAATGGCCTGGCGGTCACCGCCGACCCGGCGGCCGACGCGGCCCGGCACACGCATCCGCTCCAGGCGATCGCCACCGAGAACTTCGCCGAGGTCAACGCGACCCTGTACCGGGGCGGCTTGCCGGCGGACTCCGACATGCAGGCCCTCGCCAAGCTCGGCGTCAAGACCGACGTCGACCTGATGGGTGGTGGCAACGACCCGACCGAGACGGCCGCCGTCGCCCACGAAAAGCAGGTTGCCGCCAAGTTCGGGATCCAGTTCGTCAGCCTCCCCCTGCCCTTCAACGTCCAGGTGCCGACCAGCATGATCGACCAGTGGCTCGGAATCACCAGCACGGCGGCCGACCAGCCCGTCTACGTCCACTGCAGGCACGGGCGGGACCGCACCGGGACCATGGTGGCCCTGTACCGGATCGAGCACGATCACTGGACGAATCAGCAGGCCCTGACCGAGATGGAGTCGTTCGGCTACAACCCCCAGAAGTTTCCGCTGTTCACCCAGCTCGTGCTGAGCTTTCATCCGGCCGCCAGCGTTCAGTAGCGGTCACCCTGCGTGAACGAACGCCCGCCGGACCGGTCCGGCGGGCGTTCGTCCATGCGCGAGGCGGGTTACCAGTCGTAGCTCAGGAGGGTGGGGGATTGGTCCGAGGTCGCCCCCGAGGTGGCGAAGGCCTGCATCCGGGTCATGAAATTCGGAGAATCCTTACGCAATCTTTTCGTTTTCTTAAGAAAGGAGGCTCGGTGACTCTGCAATAACACCCGAGGGACACCCTTTTTCGAGGCGAGGAGATCCAGGCATGTCGACACGTCGGCGCCGTCTTACTGGAATCGTGGGTCTGGCCGCAGGCCTGGCCTTGGCCGGCTGCAGCCACGCCCCCGTCGACCCGGTCAGAGACATCCTCTCATCCGGAAACCGTTGGGGAGTCGAGGCCGAAGCCTCGCCGACCCAGACCTTCACGCCTCCAGCCTCGACATCGGCGCCGCTCAATCCCGTCGTGACCAACAACTCGGCCGCCCTGCACGTCGGGCCCGCGGACAACGTGGCGGCCATCAAGGACGTGATCGCCAACGCCAAGAAGACCCTGTTCATCGAGGTCTTCAACTTCGGCAACGACTCCATGGGCCAGCAGATCGCGCCCCTCGTGATCGACGCGGCCAGGCGCGGGGTCCAGGTCAAGTTTCTCGCCGACTATGTCGGCAGCCGCTTCGCCGGCGCCGACAAGCTCGCCGCGCCCATGGAGGCGGCGGGAGTCGACTTCCGCTACTGGATGCCGCGCTTCATCCACCAGGACGACCAGCACCGGGGCATCAACATCACGCACCGAAAGCTCTATCTCGCCGACGGCTGGCGAGGCCTGACGGGTGGCGTCAACCTCATGGCCCCGTTCGACACGACCACCCACGACATCCTGGTCGACTTCCGCGGAGAGGTGGCCGAGCAGCTGCATCAGGAGTTCCAGCGTGACTGGCGATTGGCCAAGGGGCCGAACCTCCAGTTCGATCCCCTGCCCGCCGGCGTGACCTACGGCGGCGTATCGGCCCAGACCCTGGTCACGAGTCCGCCGGAAGGCCGCTTCGAGGCCCAGCAAGCCATCTACCAGGCGGTCGAGGGGGCGAGGAGCGAGGTTCTGATCGAGCAGCAGTACCTCTGGGATGACGGCCTCATGAGCCGGCTCATCGCAGCCAGCAAGCGCGGGGTCAAGGTCCGCGCGATCGTCCCCGGCAAGTCGGATCCCCACTTCTCCAAGGGCCTCAATACGCTCGGGCTGAACGAGATCCTGCAGAGCGGCGGTGAGGCGCATCTCTACAACGGGGTTCCGCCCACGGCGCACGTCCATACCAAGTACTTCGCGATCGACGACCGCTGGGCCTGCTTCGGCTCGGTCAACGGCGATACCCGCGCCATGATGGACAACCAGGAGCTCGATGTCGCGACGACCGATCAGGGGCTGATCCAGCAGCTCAAGACCCGTCTCTTCGAGACGGATTGGCAGGGCTCGTCGGTCATCTTCCACTTCGATCCCTCGCGCTGGGAATCGGGGCCGTTCCTGAAGTTCTGGGACATCCTCGACTACTACCTGTAGGCTTCACGGCAGGATCACCCGCCAGATCGGCAACGTGACCAGGCTCAGGGCGATCGTCACGAGCAGGCAGTCGATGATGAGGGCATCGTCGAGCTCGAATTGGGTCGCGAGGATCAGGGCGAGGAACATGCAGGGCATCGCCCCTTCCAGGACCGTCACCCGCAGGACATCGGTCGGGAGGGCGATCGCCCGACCCACCCCATACACGACGAGCGGCACGGCGATAAGCCTGACGAACGAGATGGCCCCGACGAGCGGCCACGACTCGCGCAGGCGGTGCAGCTGCAACGACAGCCCGATCGACAGCATGACGAGGGGCGTGGTCAGGCCGCCGATGCGCCCGATCAGGTCCATGGCCCCGTGCGGGATGGCGATCGCCCGACTCGCGAACGCGCCCACCAGGGCCCAGATCGGGGGAAACTTGGCGAGCTTGAGGAGGGCGTCGCGTCCGGATCCCCGGCTTGCGCCCCACGCACTGCCGATCCAGACCCCGAGCAAGTTGGCCCCGGGGGTCGTGCCGAAGAGGTCGTAGAGGATGGCGAGCGTCAGGTGGTGGGCCCCGTAGAAGCCCTCGATCACGGGATAGCCCATGAACGTGATGTTCGCGAAGCCGCAGAGGAGCAGGACGGAGCCTGTTCTGGCAGGCGGGAGGGCGAATGACCGGGCGAGGATCCAGCCGAACAGCAGACCCAGCCCCGCCGTGAGCCAGCCCGCGATCGGCAGAACGGCCATGCCCGGATCCAGCGGGGACCGGTGAAGGGCCGAAAAGACCAGCGCCGGCAAGGTCACGAAGAATACGATCTGATTGAGGTCGCGGGGCAGTTCCTGGCTCACCAGGCCGAATCGACGGAGTCCGATCCCGATCGCCAGCATGGCGACGAGCATCGCGAGGGCCTGGTACATGCGGACTGGGATCCCTTCCGTGTTCGCGAGAATCTTGGGGCGGCCGATCGGCCCCCCGGACAGTATAGCGGCCGACCGAGGGAGCGGACCATGGAGGGCCGCTCGAACCCGGTGTTATACTGCGTCACACCGCGACCCGGCCCGACTCGTCCCTTCCTTCCAGCCCATGCAGGAGGTTGCCATGCCCTCGTCCGATCGCCTCTGGTACAAGGATGCGGTGTTCTACGAGGTATCGGTCCGGACCTTCCAGGATGGCAATGGTGACGGGCTCGGGGACTTCATCGGCTTGACCGAGCGGTTGGACTACCTCAAGGATCTCGGGGTCGATTGCCTGTGGCTCCTGCCGATGTACCCGTCGCCGCTGGGCGACGACGGGTACGACATCTCGGACTACCGGGGGATCCATCCCGATCTGGGCACGCTCGACGACTTCAAGCGGTTCATGCAGGCCGCCAAGGCCCGAGGGCTGCGCGTCATCGCCGACCTGGTGCTCAACCACACCTCGAGCCAGCACCCCTGGTTCCAGGAGGCCCGCAAGGGCTGCGACAACCCCTACCACGACTACTACGTCTGGAGCGACACCGAAGAACGCTACCGGGACGCCCGGATCATCTTCATCGACACCGAGACGTCGAACTGGACCTGGGACGACTGCGCCGAGCAGTACTACTGGCACCGTTTCTTCAGCCACCAGCCGGACCTGAACTTCGAGAATCCGAAGGTCCAGCAGGAGATGCTGGACGTGTTCAAGTTCTGGATGGATATGGGGCTGGACGGTTTCCGGGCCGATGCGATCCCCTATCTATTCGAAGAGGACGGCACCAACTGCGAGAACCTGCCGCAGACGCATGCCTTCATCAAGCGGCTGCGGGCTTACATGGACCAGCATTACCCCGAGGCCATCATGCTCGGCGAGGCCAACCAATGGCCGCAGGACGTGCGGGCCTACTTCGGCGATGGCGACGAGCTGCACATGTCGTTCAACTTTCCGGTCATGCCGCGGCTGTACATGGCGATCGCCCAGGCCGATCGGGGGCCCATCGAGTGGATCATGGACCAGATCCCGCCGATCCCCGAGGGCTGCCAGTGGGCGACCTTCCTGCGGAACCACGACGAGCTGACGCTCGAGATGGTGACGGCCACCGAGCGTGAGTTCATGCTCAAGACGTACGCCCCCGTCACGCGCATGCGCAGCAACCTGGGAATCCGCCGGCGGCTCTTCCCGCTGATGGATGGCGATCGCCGCCGGGTCGAACTCTTGCACAGCCTCTTGCTCACGCTGCCCGGCAGCCCGGTCCTCTACTACGGCGACGAGATCGGCATGGGCGACAACATCTGGCTCCCGGATCGCATGGGGGTGCGCACGCCCATGCAGTGGAGCGACGATCGAAACGCCGGCTTCTCGACCGCGAAGCCCAGCCACCTCTACATGCCGGTCATCACCGACCCCGGTTATCATTACACGGGAGTCAATGTTGACGTGTCCCGGATGTTCCCGGATTCGTTCTTCCACTGGCTAAGAGGGGTGCTGGCTCATCGCAAGCGCTTCAAGGCGTTCGGCAGGGGGGAGCTGACCTGGCTGATGCCCGAGAACCGGGCCATCGTCGCCTACGAGCGGAGCCTGCAGGACGAGCGTCTCGTACTGGTTCACAACCTGTCGAGCGCCGCTCAGGTGGTCGATCTCGACCTGAGTCCCCATGTCGGGAGAAGGGTGCGGGAGGTGCTGGGGGGAAGCGAGTTTCCGGCGACCTCTGAGAGCCCTTATCGACTGACCTTGGCGCCCTATGGGGTTTTCTGGCTGAGCTTGGAGGCGTGAGCCATGAGTCTGACGGTCCGTAAGAGCGGCATCCTGCTTCACCCGACCAGCCTGCCGGGCCGATATGGCATCGGGGACCTAGGCACCGAGGCCTTCGCGTTCGTCGATTGGCTCTCCGAGGCCGGTCAGTCCCTGTGGCAGGTCTTGCCGCTGACTCCCACCAGCATCGGCGACTCCCCCTACTTTTCGCCTTCGGCCTTCGCCGGAAACCCGCTGCTCATCTCTCCCGAGAAGCTCGCGTCTATGGGGTTGATCAACATTGACGAGGTTGACTCGCCTCCCGCGGAGCGGGGCGATCGCGTGGACTACGGGACGGTATCCCCCTTCAAGGCCCGTCTTCTCACGCAAGTGGCCGAACGGTTCGAGCGTCGAGCTTCAGAACAGCACAAGACGGCCTTCGAGACCTTCCGCCAGGACGAAGGGGCCTGGTTATCCGACTACGCTCTGTTCATGGCGATCAAGGAGGAGAACGGCGGCAGGCCCTGGACCGAGTGGCCGACCGATCTGGCCGGCCGAGACCCCGCAGCACTCGCAGCGGCTCGCGATCGCCTGAAATCTGACATCCAGCGCCACGAGCTCGTCCAGTTTCTGTTCTTCACCCAGTGGAAGGAACTCAAGCGGCATGCCAACGAGCGCCGGATCGCCCTGATCGGGGACGCCCCGATCTTCGTCGCGCACGACAGCGCCGACGTGTGGGCCCACCCCGAGCTCTGGCGCCTCGACGACGAGGGCTGTCCCGAGGTGGTGGCGGGAGTGCCCCCCGACTACTTCAGCACGACCGGGCAGCTGTGGGGCAATCCTCACTACGACTGGGCCAAGATGGCCGAGACAGGCTATGCCTGGTGGGTCGCGCGATTGCGCTCCCTCCTGCGCCTGGTCGACTGGATCCGGCTCGACCATTTCAGGGGCTTCGCCGCGTTCTGGGAGATCCCCGCGGGCGAACCCACAGCGGTCAATGGTCGGTGGGTCGCGGGACCGGGGGCCGCCCTCTTCGAGGCCCTGAACCGGGAACTGGGCCAGCTGCCCATCATCGCCGAGGACCTGGGCGTCATCACGCCGGACGTGGTCGCCTTGCGCGACGGCTTCGGCCTGCCCGGCATGAAGATCCTGCAGTTCGCCTTCGACACGAGTGAGGAGAACAACTACTTCCCGCACCTGTTTCCAACCAACTGCGTCGTCTACCCTGGCACCCACGACAACGATACATCGCTCGGCTGGTTCAAGAAGGCCAAGGCGGCGGATCGGGCCCTCATGCTCGAATACATCGGCAAGGAGTCGACCACCGAACCCCACTGGGAGCTGATCCGCCTGGGTCACGCCTCGGTCGCGGGAATGGCCATCGTGGCCATGCAGGACCTGCTCGGCCTGGACAGCGAGGCTCGGATGAACACCCCGGGCACCCTCGGCGGCAACTGGGCCTGGCGGTGCCGCGAGGACGACCTGACGGGCGAGCTCGCCGGCCGGCTGCGGCGCATGACCAAGCTCTACGACCGCTTGAAGTAGCCTGTCGGATTTTCGGTAGCGACCCGGCGCCTTTCGGGTGGCCGGGGCCCCACGGGAACGGCATAACCTTTCTGTCAGGCCGCCGAATCGGTCGCGGCCCCCACGGAAAGGACCCAGACCCCATGAACCGCCTCGCCCACCTCTCTCTCGTCGCCCTCCTCTCGCTGAGCGCCACGGCCTGTGGCCAGATGCCCTCGGCGATCGCCCAACCCGCCCAAAGCGCGGCCCACGCTCAGGCCCAGCGCTCGCTCGGCGTCTTCACCTCGGATGCGAGCGGTTTCGACACCCACACCTACTGGTACGACACGGGTCGGGAAGTCGTCGTGTTCGACGCCCAGTTCACGCCGGAGCTCGCCCAGAAGGCGATCGCCGCCATCCGCGCCGCTACCCGCTCTCCCATCACGTACCTGGTGATCACCCACCCGAATCCGGACAAGTTCAATGGGGCGAGCGCCTTCCAGGCGATCGGAGCAAAGGTGGTGGCGAGCGAGGCCACGGCCCAGGCCATTCCTGGGGTGCACGCTTACAAGAAGAACTACTTCGTCAACGTGGCGAAGATGTTCACCGAGGCCACCTATCCGGCCCAGGCGCACGTGGACATCACCTTCAAGGACCAGCTGAAGCTGCCCTTGCAGGGCGGCGCCGTGGTGACGCTCAGGCGCCTGCAGCACGAGGGCGTCTCGACCACGCAGACGGTGGCCTCGATCCCGGCCCTCAAGGCGCTCGTCGTCGGCGACCTCGTGCACGTCAAGGCGCATGCCTGGCTGGAGGGCGGCATCCAGAACGGCCAGCCGCACCCGGACCTTGCGTCGTGGAAGCTCGCCCTGAACGAGCTGCTCGCCTACAAGGGGGCGACGGTGTACGGCGGGCGCGGCCTCACGGCCCCGGTGGCCGACGCGGTGGCCCAGCAGTCGGTCTACTTGACGAAGATGGAAGGGATCGTGAGGCAGTACCTGGCCGATCACCAGGTCCATGAGGCCGATCTGATGGGGCCACAGGCCGGGGTACACTACCAGGCGATCGCGGCCCTCGCCTCGCAGGCCTTCCCTGACTACGCCCTGCCGTACATGATCTCGTACGGGGTGTACGGGCTCGCGATGGCGATCGCTCAGCCGTAGTCGCTGCGTCGACGCGACTGCTTCGTCGGGGAGACGGGCTCCCAGGCGGGGGCCTCACCAACGGTAATCCCCCGTCCAATTTGGTGGACGGGGGATTGGCGTGTTGTCTACTTCCCGTGGTGCTGACCCGGCTTGAGGTGGCGCTGCCAGGTGCCGTTCTGCGGGTTGTACTCGTCGTAGGTCTTGCGAGCGGGATTCGTCACCGTCATGTTGCCGTTCTTCGTGATGTTCAGGTGGTCCTGGCGGTCGGGAGACGGCGTGTGCGATTCACCGGGCTTGAGCTTGCGCTCCCACTTGCCCGTCTTCGTGTTGTACTCGTCGTAGGTCTTGCGCTCCGCGTTAGTCACCGTCACGTTGCCATTCTTGGTGACATGCAAAAAGTTCTGCCGGTGGAAACCGTGACCCTGAGTCGTCGCCGTCAAACCCTGTCCCATCGCCGTTCCCCCCTCTACTCGACCCACACTGTTAATGGCCTGTTAATTGAGGTATCGCTCGGCCAGCGGGGAAGTTTCTTGTCTTGAGGTTAAGGTTTTCCGAAGTCTGACTCAGTCCTGATGCCCCAGGATCCCGTTAGCTACCGTCCCTTTGAAAAACTTTTGAGATTTCCTCGTACCCGGCTGCTAAGTCGGTCGGGTTCCTGGGGATATAGGCTGGGACCGCCACCGCCTCGACCCATCAGGAGCCGTCCGTTGCCGCCGATCGAATCCACCGTGCCGACCCTGACCCACTTGGGCCGCACCTTCCGACTCGACGAGGCCCTGACGGCCGCACCCCGACCGACCCTCGACGCGCCTTGCTCTCACGTCCGGCAGGTGATCAAGCACGGCCGCGTGTTCGTGGTCTCGCACACGGATGGACAGATCCATCCGGGCTGCACTTGCGGGCAGGGTGTCTACATGGCGGATACGCGCTTCCTGAGCGGCTCGACGTGGCGGCTTGGCAACCATGACCTGGTGCTCCTGGCGTCGGAGGCCGAACACAACTTCTTCAGCCGGGCCGACTACGTGAACCCGGCCCTGGTCGACGAGATGGGCCGCGAGGTGCGCCGCGAGACGATCCACTTGCGGCAGACCAGGCTGGTCGACGGCGGCGTCCACGAACGGCTGGAAATCACCAACTACAACCCCTTCCCGGTCAAGTTGCGCCTCGTCCTCGAGGTGAGGGCGGACTACCAGGACATGTTCGAGGTGAGGGGGTTCGGATCAAGGCGCGCAGCCGGGCGGTTTCTCGAGACGGAGGTCGAGCCAGCGGGATTCGTCTTCGGGTACCAGGGCACGGATGGCGTGCTGCGGGAAACCGAGGTGCGCTTCGTGACCTCCCCCGAGTTCGTGGCGCTGCGCCGCTTTCTCGAGACGCGGGAGACCGGGGCCGAGGTCGCGTTCCGCGTGGAACTGGGGCCCGGAAGGAGCGGGCGGATCGACCTCGGATTGCTGCCCCGAGAGGATGCCGCGGAGCCGGCCCCGTTCCGGTCGCTCGATTGGGAGCTGGATCACCTCGAACGGCGGCAGCAACAGGCGATCGCCTCCTGGACCTCGGTCCACTCCACAAATCCGGCGTTCGACCAGTTCCTGAACCGGGGAATCCTCGATTTGATTGCCCTGACGACCGAGCTAGAAACGGGGCCTTACCTCGTGGCGGGCACGCCCTGGTATGCTTGTCCCTTCGGGCGGGACGGCCTCATCACGGCCTATCAGGCCCTGATGCTCGATCCGTCGCTGGCCGAGGGCACGCTGCGGTACCTGGCGAAGCACCAGGGCACGGAGGAGGATCCGAGCTGCGACGAGGAGCCGGGCAAGATCCTGCACGAGAGCCGGGCGGGCGAGCTGTCCCGTACCGGGGACATGCCCTTCGGCCCGAGTTACTGCACGGTCGACGCGACGCCGCTCTTCCTCGTGCTGCTCTCCGAGCATGCCCGCTGGACCGGGAACCTGGAGCTCGCGCGCGAGTTGTGGCCCCGGGCGATCGCGGCCCTGGACTGGCTCGAGCGGTTCGGGGACGCGGATGGGGATGGCTTCTACGAGTACCGGCTGAAGGGCGATCGCGGCCTGTCCAACCAGGGCTGGAAGGACTCGTGGGACTCGATCATCCATCCGGACGGGACGATTGCTCGGGCGCCGATTGCCCTCGCCGAGGTGCAAGGCTACGCCTACGACGCCAAGGTGCGGATGGCGGAGCTGGCCGAGCGGCTGGGGGATAGGGCGCTCTCCGAGCGGTTGCGGGGGGAGGGCGATCGCCTCAAGCTGGCCTTCAACGAGCAGTTCTGGAACGAGGAGCTGGGTACCTTTGTCGTGGCGCTGGATGGGTCGAAGCACCAGGTGGTCTCGCCCACCTCGAACGCGGGTCACTGCTTGTGGAGCGGCATCGCGGACGAGGACAAGGCGGCGCGTGTGGCGGCCCATGTGCTGTCGACCGAGATGTTCTCCGGGTGGGGCATCCGCACGATGGGGGCGGACAGTCCCAACTACCACCCGATCAGCTACCACAACGGCACCGTGTGGCCGCATGACAATTCGCTCGTCGTGCGGGGGTTGGCCCGTTACGGACACATGGCGGGGGCGGCGGAGGTCCTCCGGGGGCTCTTCGAGGCTTCGGAGCACTTTGCCTATCGAAGGCTGCCCGAGCTGTTTTGCGGGTTTTCGCGGGACGGGCGGCTATCCAAGCCGATCCCTTATCCGGTCGCCTGTTCGCCGCAGGCCTGGGCGGCGGGCACGCCCATTCTGCTGCTGCAGAGCGTGCTGGGGCTCGAGGTCGATGCCTTCGCCTCGACGCTGCGGATCGTGCGGCCGAGGTTGCCTGAATGGGCCGGGCGGGTCGAGATAGGCAACCTGCGCGTGGGGCGGGGATCGGTGGACTTGGTGTTCGAAGGGGACGGGGAATCGACGACTTGCCTCGTGTTGGCTCAGCGAGGTGAAGTGTCAGTCGAGCTCATCTTGAGTTGAGGGTCGTGCGCTGGCAGTTGTCACGGCGCGACTCGGGCGGAGCCCCCGCCCCCTGACCCCCGCCCCAGAGGGGTGGGGGACCTTCCCGGCGCTGGACGCGCGGGAAAAGAGCCCTCGAAAGCGCAAGATAGCCGGCCAGCCGAACTCGCCGCGCGAAGCGCCGGCCACTTCCCCCACCCCTCTGGGGCGGGGGTCAGGGGGCGGGGGCTCCGCCAGGGCCTCACTCAACGACGATCCGCTACTGCGCGCAAGCCGCCGCGATCGCCCGAAACGTCGCCCGAGTTCCGTGCGACAGCTGATCGATCGTGATGAACTCGTTGTCGCCGTGGATCGAGGACAACTGCTCGGGGGTCACCAGGATCGGGCAGTAGCCGTAGCAGTTGATCCCGGCATGGCGCAGGAAACCCGAATCGGTGCTCCCCGTGGAAAGCATCGGGGCGATCTTGGCCTGGGGATATTCCGCCTGTGCGGACCTGGACAGGATGCTGAACAGCCCCGTCCCCATCGGGCTCGCACTCGGCTCCAGGGCGTTGTCGACGTCGAACTTCACCGAGGGGTCGTCCACCACCTGCTTCATCCGGTCGAGCGTCCCCGCCACGGTCTGCCCGGGCAGGATCCGCACGTCCAGCATGGCCGACGCCTCGCCCGGTACCACGTTGACCTTGTCCCCAGCCCGCAGCATGGTCGGGTTGAAGCTCGTGCTGAGCAACGCCCCGACGACGGGCGACTGCTCGACGATCTTGGAGCCGAAGGCACCGAGCACGAACGGCCACTCCAGGTGGCTCAGGATCCAGCGGGCGGCGCCGGACTGACCGAGCGCCATGGCCGGCATCATCTCCCGGGTCTCGGGAGTCAGCTCGAGGTGGCCGGACAGGGTCTGGATGCGGTTCAGGGCACGCAGTAGCCGCACGGTCGACTCGTCCGAGCGATAGACCGACCCGTGTCCCGCCGGCCCCGTCGCCGTCACCTTGACCCACAGGGCCCCGCGTTCGGCCGAGTTGATGCCGACCACCGTCGCCCCGTTCGGGAAGACCACGCCCATGGCCCCCTCGTTGAGCGCCTCGGAGGCGTCGATCGCCTCGCGGTGGTGGGCCAGCATCCACTGGGCGCCTTGCTCGCCGCCCACCTCCTCGTCGGCCACCCCGCAGAAGATGACGTCGCGCTTGAGCGGCACCCCGAGCCGCTTGAGCGTGAAGAAGGCCATCAGCTCCATGAGGCCGATGTCCTTCATGTCGAGGGCCCCCCGGCCCCAGATCTGGCCGTCGACGACCTTGCCCGAGAAGGGCGGCTGCTTCCACCGCGACTCTTCCACCGGGACCACGTCCATGTGGTTCAGCAACAGGAGCGGACGCTCGGCCCCCGACCCCTTGAGCCGCGCCACGACGTTCGCCCGGCCGGGCGCCGATTCGTAAGTCGTCGCCTCGATCCCCTCGGCGCGGATCCAGCCGGCGAGCAGGCTCGCGGCCTGGACCTCGTTGCCGGGCGGGTTCGTCGTGTTGACTTGCAGATAAGTCGATAACTTGCTGGTGACCTCCTGGGTCGGGTCGGGCATACGGCTCGCCCAGTCGGTTTCGGCCGCCATGGCCGGAAGGGTGAGGGAGGCGATCGCCACCCCCGCCAAGCACGCCCGAGCGATCATTCGTCCTGTCCTCCCAAGGCCATGGCCTCGAAGAAGTCGAGGCCCGTGACGGTCGCGGCGGGCATCTCCCGCCTGATGTGCGCGATGGCCTCGTCCATGTAGGCCACCGGCGAGAGCCGCATGCCCTTCTTGAACGGCCGGAAGAAGTCGTCCTGGTGCATCGGTACCACTACCCGCGGGTCGAGGGCTCGGGCCATGCGGGCGAAGACCGTCTGGTCCGATTTCCAGCCCGCGATGCACTGCAAGAGCACGTCGGCACGATGGCCCGCGAGCTGGTCGTCGATCAGGTCCGCGCTGCCGCAATGGTAGAGGGTGCGGCCGTTCCAGTGGATCAGAAAGCCGAACACCGGGCCATTCTTGTAATCCATGAAGCCCAGGGGCATCTCGAAGTGCTCGGGCATGTCCCCGCCCACCCAGACCTGGGTGAACAGCTTGGCATGGACGCTCGGGACCACCTCGATCGTGAAGTCGCCGATTTCGACGCGATCGCCCCCCTGGACCTCCTGCAATTGCGAGTCGGGCAACCCTTCGGCCCGTCCGATGCGGACCGTGTCCCGCGAACCGATGAGCTTCGCGCCGAAGTCTCGGGCGATCGCCGGGCCGTCGAGAAGGTGGTCGTAGTGGCTGTGGCCCATGAGGATGGCGTCGACCCGATCGAAGCGACGCGTCACGGCTCGGCAGTCGGAGCGGGCCGGGCCCGTCATGAGCTTGAACAGGCCGGCGCGGGTCAGGTAGGGATCGATGAGCAGGGTGGTGGTCGGGGTCTTGAGCTCGAAGCCCGCCGTGCCGAGCCACCTCACGGTCAGCTCGTCGCGGGAGGCCGGCTCGTGCTCCCGGAGCATGCGGCACCATGCCGGGGCAGGAGGGCCGAGTCGGACCGGGGCGCTCTTGGGGGCCGGACGGGTGACGGTCAGGAACGCGGCACGCCTAGATGTCGAGAGACACATCGGGCGTGATCTTAGCGTTCTTCAAGACGATCCGGAAGACGGTCTCCCGCCCGTCCGTCATCTCCATCCGGTCGGGCAGCAACGTCCGGTCGTTGATCGCCACCGTCATGTCCTGGCAGCCCTTGAGCAGCTGCGGGCCGGAGATCCGGATCCAGTAGGCGCCGGTGACGTGGGCGGCGTTGAGCACCTTGCCGCGCGGGTCGGCCAGCAAGTCGAGCAGGTTGCCGAGATCCGTCTGGTTGATCGCATAGCCCCGGATCGAGACGACCCGGTCATCCTTCAGGTCCAGGTCGACCGTGATGGCCCCCAGGAGGCCATCCGGGCGAACGTGGACCTTGGGCCCCCCGTCCCAATACAGCTTGGTCCCCTGGCCGGTGCCCTGCCGGATGTCGATCCGGATCCGGCGCGGCGGCTTGCCCTGCACGTCGTAGATGCCCGAGGCCGTCTGGTTGCCGTACTTCTGATAGAAGTCGAGCTCGGTCTTGTAGCCCGGCAAGGTCGCGAAGGTGCTGCGGGCCTGCATGATGAGGGCGCGGACCGGATCCGATCCCTGTTCGCCGGACGGGGTGTAAGGCGTCGCCTCGGGGGTGGGCGTCGCCCGCGGGGCATCGGGCAGGGTTCCGGAGTCTCCTCCGCAGGCCGTCAGGTGGGTCGTGACCAACCCGAGGGTGGCCAGGAGGATGGCAGTGGGAGAGGTCCAACGCATGGGGGCGATTGCTCCTACAGGTTCTGGCTGAAGAAGGCCACGAGGCGCTGCTGGTACTCTTGCGGGGCAACCTGGTCGCTCTGGCCGTGGGGGGCCCCCGGCACGATCCAGATCGACTTGGGGTTGCCCGCCGCGGCGAAGTTCCACTGGCTGTTGATCGGCGGGACGTGACCATCGTTCCCGCCGTGCACGATCTGGAGCGGCGTGGGCGAGACGCCCGCGATCAGGCGCACGGGCTCGGTTGTCGCCATGTCGACGCCGCCCAGCCAGTCCTGGGCGATCGCCAGGGCCGCCCCGGCGATGAGCGGGCAGCCAGGAAGGTGGGTGTCCATGTAGGCGAAGCCCGTCCAGGCCGACTCGACCTTGCCGAACGAGCAATCGTCCCACACGGCCTTGATGTCCCGGGTCTCGGAGGCGGCCCGGATCACGGTCGCGGCCCCCATCGAGTTGCCCATCGCCCCGATGTCCGTGTAGCCCTGCGATTTGAGGTACTGGACGGCCGCGAGCACGTCGAGGTGCTCGTAGTAGTCGAAGGTCGTGACCGTCCCGTCCGAGTCCCCGTTGTTGCGCAGGTCGATGACCAGCTGGTTGAACTGCGGGTGCAGCCAGCCCACCTCGCCGGTCTTGACCCAGCGGGACTTGGTGTCCCACCAGCCATGGGCCAGGATGATCGTCTTCTGGGTGGGGTTGGCCGCAGGGATCCACCACCCGCGGATGGTCAGGCCGTCCTGGGTCTGGAAGGCCACGTTGGTGAAAGGGATGTGCAGGTCGGCCGGGGTCTTGTCGACCCGGCGCTTCGGGAACGGGTGCACCGCCTCCTTGGCCTCGATGGTGCCTCCGATCCGCAGGTAGGCGCCCAGGAGCCAGGCGGCGAGCGGGGAATCGAAGAGGCCGCCGTCCCCGGCGTGGTCGGTGCCGAGCTTCAAGTAAAAGTCCTGGAACTCGTCCGCGGTGAGGTGACCCTTGTGGCCACGGTCGGCCGCGTCGAAGGTCGCGAGGACCTGGTTGGCGCTGTCCGAGGGCGACCCGCCAAAGGCCTGTTGCACGTCCGTGCGGCTGACGGTGTTGCCGCCCGTGGGGTGGAGCTGCTTGAGCTCGTAGGCGATGAGATCCTTGAAGAGCGGCAGGAACTTGAGCGCACCCGCGAGCGACGTGGGCCGCAGGAACTCGTCGCGGGTGATCTTGCTGTCGCCATTCTGGTCGAAGACCTTGAACTGGTCAGGGGAAAGGCCGGTCTCGTCGATGGTGAGCGCTCCGTCCCCGTCGAGATCCGCGCGCTGGAAGGCCTGGGTCAGCATATCGGCCGTGGAGATCGATCGGGCAGCGAGCGGCGAGCTCGCCTGGGGGGCGATCGCCGCGCGCGGGGCGACCCCGCAGGATCCGGCCACGAGGGCCATGGTCAGGGCCGCGGGGAGAGCACGCAGGGATCGCATCGTCGGGATCGGCTCCTTTGTCGCGTTAAGGTTTTATTAATTATAGGGTAAATTTGCAGAACCTGAACACCCCAAAGAAAAAAAGGCGGGGCCCCGTCAGGGGCCCCGCCTCTTGGACCTTGGCCGACTACTTGGTCGCCGGAGCGGGCGAGGCGCCCTTCTTGCCCGGCTTGACCTTGACGACGCGGGTGTGGGGCTTGACCAACTTGCCCGACTTGGTGCGGTAGCCCTTGACCTGCACGCTCTTGGTGGCGGCGGGGGCCATCTCGGTCTTGTGCTTCTTGGCGTCGGCCGGATGGGCGACGGCCAGCACGCCGAGGGCGACGAGGCTGACGATGAGGCGCTTCACTGGGACTCTCCTTTCGGGATCAGAGGCGGGACGCGCCCAGGTCGACCGGGGCGTCGAACTTGACCTTGATGGTGCTGGCCTTGGGCAGGACGATGTTGCCGCCCGGCATCGAGAGGACGACGGCGGTCGCGGCGGCGGCGCCCATCAGGCCGCCGTGCTTCTTGCCGGCCTTCTTGGCCAGGTGGTGGCCGGCGATCGCGCCGCCCACGATGATGGCCGCGTTGCGCAGCTTGTGGGTCTGGGGCTTGACGGCCGAGACAAGCCGGACCTGCACGGGCTCGGTCTTGCCGTCGGACGTGACCAGGTCGTCGAACACCAGGCTCATGGCGCCCTTCTTGCCGAACTTGGCCGCCGACTTGACGCCCTCGACGTGGCCCTCGAGCTTGGCTCCCTTGACGTTCTTGGCCTGGAACCAGCCGGGTTGCAGGCTCACGGTGAACTTGTCTCCGTCTTGGTTCTTGCCCGAGTCGAGGGTCGAGTCGAGCTTGCCCGACACGGTGGTGCCGGCCTTGATCGCCGTGTCGTCGGCCGTGACGGCGAACGCGGCGGGCTGGGCGAGGGTGGTGGCGAAGAGGGCGATCGCCAGGGTGTGCTTCAGGGACATGGGACGTGGCTCCTTGGGTGATGGCTCCGAAACAGCAAGCGATCAAACCGCATTTGCTCGGGCTTGTCCAGTGGAGGCCGATGGCCTTTCAAGACCCCCTAGAGTGCTTCCAGGGCTTGGAGGATGGCCCTGGAGGCCGGTGAATGGCGAATCCCCTTGCGCCAGACGATGTAGAGGGTGTCCGCGAACTGGCACGGGGCCTCGGCTACGATGGCGAGTTTGCCGTCCCGGATCCGGTCGTGCAGGGCAAGCTCGGGCAGGTAGGCGACACCCAGGCCCGCCTCGCAAAGGTGGATGGCCGTTTCGAGCAGCTCGACCTCGGCCGCGATGCGGCGCGGGAAGCGGTGCTCCGGCCAGCCGTCCAGGCTGTCGGGCAGTTCGCGACGAAAGAGGCGCGGCACGATGTAGCCGAGCTCCTGCCAGGGCCTCGTGGGCTGAGGCTTCCCTGCGATCACATAGGGGCTGCTGAGCCCCTCGACCCACTCGAGGTCGGTGCGGGTCGGGTGGCGCAGCAACAGGCCGATGTCCACCTCTCCGGTGGCCACCCAGTGCTCGATGTCGTCCGGGATCATCTCGTAGAGCTGGGGCTTGAGCCGCTGGTAGCGGCTCAGCAGGTCGGTGAGGAGGGGCGGCATCAGGTAGTGGTGCCAGAGGCTGTCGCCCGCGATCCGCACGGGGCCCTGTGGCTCGTCCGATAGGCACTCGGCCATTCGGCGCTCGGCGTTCTCGAGGCTCTGCAGGATGGTCCGCGCCTCTTCGAGCAGGACGGACCCCGCCATCGTGAGGCCGCGGACCCGGTGGTCGCGCTCGACGAGCTTCTGTTTGAGCTCGTGCTCCAGCCCCGTGATGGCCTTGCTGAGGGCCTGCGGGGTGATGTGCAGCTGTTCGGCGGCCTGATGGAAGTTCCGGGTCTGCGCCAGGGTGACGAAGTAGCGAAGCCATTCCGCGTTCATGGGGGCCCTCCTCGTTCCCAGCCTGAGGCAGCGTGGACTGACTGTCAACCTGTCGTTGTCGGAAGGGGAGGAAAGGGTTGATTTTCGAGCGGGCGTCGGGTCGGTTATGGTCGGAAAGTCGTCGTATCGCCTTTTGCGAACGGGAGGGCCAGGGACCATGCTGAAGCACGCCGAGCACGCCATCCGGATCACCCCGCGTCGGCCCGGCCCGGCCCTGCATCGGCTGTCTCCCACTCGGGAAGACATTCTCGGGCCCTACTACCGGCCAGGGTCGCCCTGGCGGACGGACCTGGTCCGACCGGGGATCGAGGGCGAGTTGCTCGTCGTCCAGGGACGGGTCATGGACACGGCGGGCAGGCCGCTCGTCGGCGCCTTGATCGACGTCTGGCAGGCCGATGCGGCCGGGCACTACGACAACGAGCCGGGTCACGAGTCCGACGAGTACCTGCTGCGGGGTCAGATGCGCAGCGACGGGACGGGGCGGTACGCGTTCCGGACGGTCCTGCCTGGCCAGTACGAGATGGAGGACGGCGTGAAGCGCCCGCGCCACATCCACTACAACGTCAGCCATCCGGGCATGCGCCCCTTGACCACGCAGCTCTACTTCGAGGGCGACCCCTACCTCGAGCAGGACCCGTATGGCCATCCCGAGCTGGTCATCCCGCTGGGACCCCTCCCGGGGCAGTCCGCGGGATTCGCGGGGGTATTCGACGTCGTCCTCGAGCGCATGTCGCTCGCGACGCATTGACGGCGTTCTTGTCAGCCGTCTGCCCTGGGCGCTATCGTGAAGGCCATGAGATCGACCAACACCCAACTTCTGTCCCACCTGCAAGAGGGTCTGGAGGCGATCGCCCGCTGGCAGGGCCAGTGGCCCGCCTTTGACCAGGCTCCTGAGCTGCGACTTGATGACAAAACCGTAAGTCGCGTCATCGCGGAATTGACCGAGCGACTCACGGACAATTACCCCTTCTTCCATCCCCAGTACGCCGGCCAGATGCTGAAGCCGCCGCACCCCGTGGCGGCGATCGCCTACGCGATCGCCATGCAGATCAACCCCAACAACCACGCCCTCGACGGCGGCCCGGCCACCGCCCGCTTGGAGCGCGAGGCGGTCGCCGACCTCGCGCGCATGTTCGGCTTCGACCCGCACCTGGGCCACCTGACCAGCAGCGGGACGATCGCCAACCTCGAGGCCCTGTGGGTGGCCAAGTGCCTGCATCCCGGCAAGGCGATCGCCTTCAGCTCCCAGGCCCACTACACCCACGGCCGCATGGCCGAGGTGCTCGGCATCCGTGGGGTCACCCTCCCGGTCGATGCCGCGGGACGGATGGACCTCGCGGCCCTCGAGGAGATCCTCGCCACCGGCTCGATCGGCACGGTCGTGGCCACGCCGGGAACCACGGGGCTCGGGGCGATCGATCCGCTTGACCGGATCATCCCGCTTGCCATGCATCACGGCGCGCGGGTCCACGTCGATGCCGCCTACGGCGGCTACTTCCGCCTTCTCGCCGATCTCGACCCGTCCCCTGTCGCGGCGGAGCCGTTCCGGGCGATCGCCCAGGCCGACAGCGTCGTCGTCGACCCGCACAAGCACGGCCTGCAACCCTACGGGTGCGGCTGCGTGATCTTCCGGGATCCGGCGGTCGGCGCCCTCTACCGCCACGACTCCCCCTACACCTACTTCACCTCGGACGACCTCCACCTAGGCGAGATCAGCCTGGAGTGCTCGCGCGCCGGGGCGGCTGCGGCGGCCCTGTGGGCCACTCTGCGCTGCTTCCCGCTCTCGGCGACCGAAGGAATGGGCCCCATCCTGCAGGCCACGCGTCGGGCTGCCCTCAACTTCGCGGCTCGCCTCACCGAACGCCCGAGCTGGCACCTGGTCACGCCGCCCGAGCTGGACATCGTGACCTACTGGTCAGACGCGGCCGGCCTCTCCGCGAGCGCCATCTCGCGAGAGACCGACCGGATCTTCCAGACCCTCATGACCGACCCGGCGGAACCCCTGTACCTGGCCAAGTTCACGGTGCCGCGGAGCCTGCTCGCCCCGAGCGCGCCCGAGATCGCCTGGGATCAGGAAACGGTCACCGTCCTGCGCTCCTGCCTGATGAAGCCGGAGCAGGCTGCCTGGGGCGATCGGTTGGTGGACCGCCTCGATCGGGCTACATCCCCCACGACAGGCCGGCCTTGAACATCGGGACGGCGGCCTGACGAGGATCCTGCCAGTAGCCGAACCCGGCGGTCACGGCGAGCTTGGGCTGGAAGTGGTACTCGACCTGCAGGTCGAGCTGGTCGAGGGTGGGGGCGTTGCCACTGGTGGCGAGCATGTACCCGCCACGGACGTTGCCGTACAGGCCCCATTCGGGCTGGAACCGCCAGTAGGCCAGTAGGCCTGCGCCGGGCCCACCGTAGACGGCTGAAGGCCCCCCGCTCGCCGCCCCGGCCCGCAGCCCCAGGTACGGTTGCAGGTGAACGGGACCCACCAGCGGGGCCCACGGAGACCAGCCCAACTGCTCGTCGAGTAGGACCCCCGAGGTCTGGTGCACCGAGGTCTCGGACATGAGGAAGGAGCCGGGGTAGCCCACCCAGCGCAGCGACAACCCGCCGAGGCTCGTGCCGGCTCGGCCCTCCAGGTGCCACGGCGTCTCGCCTTGCAGATGGTGCTCCAGCTCGTCCTCGTGGGCCTGCTCCGTGACGGTCTGGACGACCATGGCCCGGATCAGCGGCAGGGTCTGGGCGCTCGCCTGGGCGAACTGGTAACGGGTGAGCTCCTGCTGGGCCCGGAAGGTGTCGTCGGGAAAGCCGATCATGACCCCGTAGTGATTGGCGATCGCCTGGATCTCCGCAAAAGCCGCATCCGAGCGCTGCACGTCCCGGAAGGAGCGAGGGGTAAGATCCGCGCGGGGGCGGATGAGGCCCCTCTGCTCGGCCAGGCGCAGCACGTTGTCGATCGATCGCGCCACCTCGTAGCGGGTGATTGGCTGGTCCCCGTTGAACCGATCCGCCTGGATCGAGGGAATCCCATCGAAGAGGTCGTAGTCGTTCGCCAGAGTTAGGATGGCGTCGCGCTCGTCACCCGGCGGCAGGTCGCCGAAGGTGTAGGTCTCGCTGCGATCGGCCCGCAGGCTGCTCTTGGAGGAGTGCTCCAGCACCCGGATGAGCTCGCGCATGGTCTGGGCGAACTGGCGGCGGGTGAAGGGCAGATCGCCGCGGAACGTGCCGTCGGCGTAACCCCGCATCCAGTCCCCCTTGATGGCCGCCTCGGCCACCCCGTTCTCGGCCCAGTGCCCGTTCGGCACGTCGCCGAAGGTGTCCGACGCCAGGCTCGCACAGGCCGGCGTGGCCCACCCGGCGGTCGCGATCAAGGTGGACACCAGGGTCAAGTGGGACAACGGGCGGAACGACTTCACGGTAGGCCTCTCTTCCGAAAATAAGGCAATCTTATAAAAACGCTTGTGTAACGTCTGAAAGTGTTATAAGTTAACCTCTCGGCCGGATCAATTCGATCGAAGAATCCGGCGGATAAGGTCGCCTTATGGACCGTGGGGCCTCATGACCTTCGAGCAGTTGCGGGTGTTCATCGCCGTGGCCGAGCAGCTCAGCTTCACGCGAGCCGCCGAGCTCCTGTACTTGTCGCAGCCCGCCGTCAGCCAGCACGTGCAGAGCCTCGAGCGCCACATGGGCACTCAGCTGTTCGAGCGTCGCGGTCGGAAGTTCGAGCTGAGCCAGGCCGGCGAGACCCTGCTGGGCTACGCGCATCAGATCCTGCGGCTCGCGGCCGACGCCGAAACCGCCATTCAAGAGCTGCGCGAGACCGTCCATGGGCGGTTGCAGCTGGGGACCACCGAGACGATCGGCAGCTACCTCCTGCCGGAACTCATCGGGCGCTTCTCGCGCGAGCATCCGAACATCCAGGTCTCGCTGCGCATGCGGGGACCGGGCGAGGTCATCTCCTCGGTCGTCAACGGCGATATGGACCTGGCGGTCGTCGAAGAGGCGCCCGGGGCGAAGTACCACGACCAGCTGATCACCCTGCCGTTCCGGACCGGGGAGGTGGTGCTCATCGTCTCGCCCGAGCATCCCTTCGCCTCCCTGGACACCCTCCACCCGTGGGACGTGACCAAGCTTCCGCTCATCGTGCGCCAGGTCTCGGACCGCACCCGGGTGTTCTGGACCGAGAAGCTCGCCGAGGCGGGGGTGCACGGCGATCGCCTCACCATCGCCTTCGAACTCGACAACACCGAGGGGATCAAGCGAGCTGTGATGGCCAACCTGGGCGCCGGCTTCGTCTCCACCTATGCGGTCGAGCGAGAGCTGGAGCTTGGCTTGCTCAAGACGATCAAGATCGCGGGGATCGACTTCACGCGGACGATCTGGGCCATCACCCCGGTCCGTCAGCACCCGCCCAGACGGATCCAGGTGTTCCTCGAGTACCTGCAGCGAGTCGGCATGGCCGCTCCCCAACCGGTGCCATGACCGGGGACGCCATCCGCATCCCGACCACCTACGGCGAGGTCCTGGCCGATCTGGTCCAGTTCGCCGATCTCAGCCGGGAGGACGTCGACTTCCGGCTCGACATGGAGTTCAAGGTCAACGGCTGGAACGTCGTCATGGACGTCGAGACCTACGGCGTCACCCCCCACGTCTTCGACGACCACATGGCGCGGCTGTACCGCGAGAGCGATGGCTTCCTGTTCGAAACCCTGGCGTTCTGGACCAATCCGATCCGCCAGAATTGGACGGAGCAGGCGTTCGAGCGTATTCGCCTGCTGGCCGAGCGGCTCGATCGCCCCGCCTCCGAGCTTGCCGTCCTCATGCTGGGGGACGGCGCCGGCAACGACTCGCTGTACCTGGCCTCGCGCGGCTTGACGCTGGACTACTTCGACTGGCCGGGCAGCAAGACCTACGACTTCTCGCGCCGCCGCTTCGAGCACTACGGCCTGGTCCCCGACCGGATCCGCCTACTCCCGGCCTACGAAGACGCCTTCGCGCGACAGTACGACGTCGTCCTCTCGTTCGAGGTCCTCGAGCACCTGCCGGATCCGCTGCCCACCATCCGGGACATCGCGCGGATGCTCTCCCCGCACGGAGTCGCCCTGATCTCGGAGTCCTTCGGACAGGTCCTGCCGAACGTTCCCACTCACCTGAGCTGCAATGCCCGGTACGACGGCCGCACGCCCTTCCTGTTCCTCAGAGAAGGACTGGGGCTTACCTGGTACAGCCAGTACCACCCGTTCAAGCCGATGGAGTTCCGCAAGGGAGTGCCCGTCTCCTTCTGGTCCCTGCTGCGCGATCGCCAGGTCCGCACCCCCTACCTCCGCAGCTTCCTCCGGCGACCCGGATAACCAAAGCTTCGGCCAAACTTAATCCCCGATCTCGCAAGCACAGGCTATTAACACCCCGATAACAAGGGGGTCTAGGGATTGCCCAAGTTGGGAACGGGAGGCCGCTATGAACCTTGGCTTGAATCGCGTGGCTGAGAACCTCTCGCGCAAGGGGGCCCAGAAGGGCGCGGCGATCGCCTCCGAACAGGCCGACAAGGCCTTCGCCTCGATGGCCCGGCAGAGCGCCAAGGCCGGAGATCGGGTCGCTCTGAGCAACGTGGCCCGCGCCACGAGCCAGGCCGCCAAGACCGCCGAGCAGCTCGCTCCCAAGGCCTTCGACAACGCCGCCGTCAAGATGAATGGCCTGGCCGCCGCCCTCAAGCAAACCGGCAACGCGGCCGACGCCAAGACCCTCAAGGAGTTCGCCGCGCGTCTCAAGAAGGCGGGTGGTTTCGCCGGCCAGGGCAACGGTCCCGCGGCCTTCCGGATGCTCCACGCCAAGAACGAGCTGGGCCTGCGCAATCCCGCCGTCGAAGACGCCCTCAAGCGCGCCAATAAGGCTCAGGAAGTGCTCGCCGCCTTCCCGCCCATCGAGAAGAAGGCTCCCGTCAAGCTTCCCGCGCCCTCGAAGCCCTTTGCCGAGGCGGCCACCAAGATGAACCGCCTGGCCACCGCCCTCAACAAGACCGGCAACGCGGCCGACGCCAAGACCCTCAAGGACTTCGCCGCCCGCCTCAAGAAGGCCGGCCAGTTGCACGCCCAGGGCAATGGCCCCGCGGCCTTCCGGATCCTGCATGCCAAGAACACGCTGGGGATGAACAACCCCGCCGTCAAGGATGCCATTCGCCGCGGCCACACGGCCGAGGACGTGCTCGCTGCCTTCGGCAAGAAGACGAAGCCGGTCGTCGCCGAGCCTCCCGTGTCCAAGCCCTTCGGTGAGGCCGCGAAGAAGATGACCCGCCTCTCGGATGCCCTCGGCCGGACGGGCAACGCGGCCGATGCCAAGACCCTCAAGGAGTTCGGCGCCCGCCTCAAGAAGGCCGGCCAACTGCACGCCAAGGGCAATGGCCCCGCGGCCTTCCGGATCCTGCATGCCAAGAACACGCTGGGGATGAACAGCCCCGCCGTCAAGGACGCCATTCGCCGCGGCCACACGGCCGAGGACGTGCTCGCCGCTTTCGGCAAGAAGACCAGGACCGCGGCCCGTTCGGCCGAGGGCTCGACCGAAGGCGTGACCCTCAAGGGCGCGTCGAAGGTGCGCAAGCCCCGGACGCCGAAGTCGACCGATCGGGTCAAGAAGGCCGTCACGACCAAGCGGACCACCGCTCCTCGGTCGAACCAGCCCGCTCACGAGACCAAGCCGACCCCGTCGACCCACCGGACGACGCGTCCGGCCGCGACCCATCGCAAGCCTGCCCCGGCACCCGCTCCGGCCCCGGCTCCCAAGCCGGCGGTCCGCGGTCATCGGTCGACCAACGGCACCACGCACGTTCGCAAGCCCCATGGCGGCACGAAGCCGGCTCCGGCGCCCGCTCCGATCCCGGCTCCTGGGCCCAAGCCGGCTCCCACTTTCGACGCCTCGGCGTTCGTGAACGTGGTCAACGCGAAGCCGCTCAGCGACTACGTCGACAGCATGCGCGCCGCCGCGGGCCTGCCGGTCGACCACCCGACATTCGACGGCTTCCGCCTGTTGATGTCCACCAACCAGCCCAGCGTCATGGCCATCCTGGCGAAGGCCGGCAGCTGATCGGATCCAATCGTTCAAAGTGAAAGGCGCCCGGGATCACGCGATCCCGGGCGCCCTTTCGAGCAAACCTACTGCTGCTTGCCCTGGAACATGGCGAAGTGAGCGCCCTGCGGGTCGCGCACGACCGAGAAGGTCCCGAAGGGAATCTCGATACCATCCATCAGGATCGTGGCCCCGAGCTCCTGAGCCTTCTTGACCGAAGCCTTGAGGTCGTTGACCGCGATGTTGGTCATCCAGTGGGTCGGCACCTCGGGCATCGGAAGCCCATCGTAAGAGGCCTCCATCAAGTCGCCCTGCATGAAGACCCCGCCCGTCATCCCTTCGGGTCCGGGCTTGGTCGTCCAGCCGATGACCTTGTTGTAGAAGGAGATGGCGCCGTTGATGTCCGAAGTGTGGAGCGAATCCCAGCAGAACTCGCCGTTGCCGGGAATGCGGTTCTGGTCGGGATCGCCGTGCAGGCTGCGCAGCAGCGCGAAGACCCCACCCTGCGGATCCTGGAGGATCGCGAACCGGCCGACGTTCGGAATGTCCATCGCCGGCGCCAGCACCTTGCCGCCCGCCTTCGCGGCCACCTCGGCCGCGGCGTCGACGTCAGGGACCGACACGTAGCCGTAGAAGTGCGAGGGCACTTCCGCGGGAATCTGCATGAAGTTCATGTCGGCGATGCCGCCGATCTGGATGCCATTGGCGGTGATCAACGGGTACTGGTAGTTATCCGGGCCGCCCATCGGCATGTACTGCACGGTCCAGCCGAACAGCTGGGTGTAGAACGATTCGGCTGCCTTGACGTCCCGCGTCGCGAGCTCGTGCCAGACGAACGCTCCGGGCGCGTACGGGGTGGCGGTGGGGGTGGGGGCCACTTGGGTTGCCTCGGCCATGGATGCCTCCTGGTGAGTAGAGGGACGCGATCGCCGGACGGGCTATCGCAACCGGATCATCCTACCAGACCCAAGCTTCCTTTGGGGGCGATCGCCTAGATCAAGCCTTTCCGCTTCAGGAACTCCTTCGCCACGTCCTTGGGATCCCGGTGTTCGCCGTCGACAGCCAGGTTCATGCCTCGCATGTCGTCGACCGAGATCCGGCCTCCCAGCCGCTCGAGGGCCTTTCGCACCTCGGGGTGCCTCGCGGCCACAGCGTGGCGCAGCACGGGAACGGCGTCGTAGGGGGGGAAGTAGTGGCGGTCGTCTTCCAGCTGGACGAGCCCGAACCGGCTGATGAGCCCATCGGTCGAGTTTCCGGCGATCAGGTCCACCTGACCGTCCTTCAGGGCGCGGTAGGTCAGGGCCAGGTCCATCTCCCGGGGGCGAGCGGCGAACTTGAGTCCGTAGGCCGCGCTGAAACCCGGATACCCGTCGGGCCGCGACATGAAGTCCTGGCCAAAGCCCGCCTGCCAGCTCGGAGCGTACCGGGCGGCCTGCGAGATGGTCTTGAGGTGCTTGGAACGAGCCTCGTCCCCCCGCACCAGGATGGCGAACGTGTTGTTGAAGCCCAGCGGGGTCGTCACGTCCACGTGGAAGCGCTCGGCGTAGTCCTTCTTGACGAGCTGGTAGACCTCTTCCGGGTCCTTGATGGGCCGCTCCTTCAGGAGGGCCGTGAGGGCCGTGCCCGTGTACTCGACGTAGGTGTCGATCTCGCCTGAGACCAGCGCCTCGTGGGCGAGGTTGCCGCCCAGGTCAAAGCGGCGCCTCACCGGAAGCTTGGTGGTGGCCTCGATCTCCTGGGCCACGATTTCGCCCAGGATCACCTGCTCGGTGAAGTCCTTGGACCCGACCACGATGGTTTTGGCTGCCTGGCCGCTGGTCAAGGCGTAGGCGGCCCATGACCCGCCTACGAGCAGGGCGATCGCCCCCACAATCCCCCACTTCGTCCCCTTGCGGGCCATCCGACCGGGTGAGAAGAGCCGCTCGAAGCCCCCCAGCCCCAGATCGGCCGCGAGCGCGATGAGGGCGGCCATGAGGGCGCCGACCATGATGAGGGTGTTGTCGTTCATCCGCAGCCCGCGGAAGATATAGCGCCCGAGCCCGCCCGCGTCGATGGCGGCCGCGATGGTGGCCGTCCCGACCGTGATGACCGTGGCGACCCGGATCCCCGCGATGATGATCTCGAGGGCCAGGGGCAGTTCGACCTGAAGCAGCAGCTGGCGATTGGTCATGCCCATCGCGCGGCCCGCCTCGCGGGCCGCCGGGTCGACCTTCACGATGCCCGTGTAGGTGTTGCGGATGATGGGCAGGAGCGCGTAGAGGACCAGGACGGCGATCGCCGTGTTCTGCCCGATCCCGCCCACCAGTCGCCAGTGGAACAGAGTCACGTTGAGCGGGATCAGGAAGCCGAAGAGGGCGAGGCTGGGAATCGTCTGGGCGATGCTCGCACCGCCCAGGATCGGCCCGCTGAGCGCGGGGCGGCGTGTGAGGAGGATCCCGAGCGGTACGCCGATCAGGATGGCGAGCCCGATCGAGATCCCGACGAGCCAGAGGTGCTCGAGGGTGAGGGCGCCGACCTCGGGGCCGTTCGCGACCAGGTAGGACCAGAGGCTCATGGGGCCGTGACCAGGGTCGACGGGTCTTCCAGGCACTGGACGAAGGCGATCGCCTCAGGATCCTCGGAGGTGAGGAAGTCCGCGGGCCGTCCCAGGAAGGCCATGCGCCCGTCCTTCAAGAGCCCGATCCGGGTGGCCAAGATGAAGGCCTCGCGCACGTCGTGGGTGACGAAGACCATCGTCTTGCCGAGCCGCTGCTGCAACTGCTTGAACTCGAGCTGGATCGAGCGGCGCGTGATGGGATCCAGCGCGCTGAAGGGCTCATCCAGCAGCATGATGGGCGGATCGGCCGCGAGGGCCCGGGCGATCCCGACCCGCTGGCGCTGGCCACCCGAGAGCTCATGGGGAAAGCGGTGCGCGAACTCGTTGACCGAGAGGCCCACCAGCTCCAGCATCTCGGCGACCCGGGTCTTGATGCGGTCCTCGGGCCACTTCAAGAGGCGCGGGACCAGGGCCACGTTGGCTTCGATCGTGTAGTGCGGGAAGAGCCCCGCCTCCTGGATGACGTAGCCGATCCGGCGCCTGAGCTGGTAGGGGTCCCAGTCGGTTGTCGCGATGCCGTCGATCCGGACCTGCCCGCTGGTCGGGTCGAGCAGGCGGTTGATGAGCCGCATGGTGGTCGTTTTGCCACACCCGCTGCGGCCCAGGAGGACCAGGGTCTCTCCGGCCCCGATGTTCAACGTGAGGTCGGAGAGCAGGGTGCGTCCGCTCGCCACGCGGTAGGAAACGTGATCGAAGGCGATGACGGGGGACGGGGTGGGGTCAGACATGGGCTCACGGCTAGGCACGGTCCAGCGCTCGGCTGGTTGGGGATCGCCTCACGATTGCACGTCGGCAGCTTGAAGTCAAGTCGATTCGCCCATTCCAGGCCTCGTCCACGCCCTTCACACCGGGTACACCGGATTGCGGCGCTCCGAGAAGACGGCTTGCTTGGTTTGATAAACCGCGTACCGTCGGATCAGCTCGTCGCGCAGGCCATCGAACGGGATCACGGCGTCGATGATGAGCTCCGAGGCCAATCGGAACAGGTCGATGTCCTCGACATACTCCTGGCGCTTGGCCTCGATGAAGGCCGGGCGCTCTTCCTCGCTCAAGGCCGCGATCTGGTTGGCGTAGACAGCGTTCACGGCCGCTTCGGGACCCATGACGGCGATCTGACCGCTCGGCAACGCGAGCGTCGCATCGGTGCCGAAGGCGGGTCCCGCCATCGCGTAGAGCCCGGCCCCGTAGCACTTCCGGACGATGACCGAGATCTTGGGGACGGTCGCCTGCGACACGGCCGCGATCAGCTTGGCTCCGTGACGGATGATGCCGGCCCGCTCGACCTGCGAGCCGATCATGAAGCCGGGCACGTCCGCGAGGAACAGCAACGGGATGTTGAAGGCGTTGCACAGCGCACAGAACCGCGCCCCCTTGTCCGAGGAGTCGTTGAAGAGCGTGCCGCCCTTCACCTTGGGCTGGTTCGCCACGATCCCGACCACCCGGCCGCCCAGCCGGGCGAGCCCCGTGATGAGCTCGGGCGCGAAGAGGGCCTTGATCTCGCAGAAGCTGTCGGCGTCGACGATCGTGGCGATCGCCTCCTGCATGTCGAAAGGCTGGCTCGCGACCGACGGGATAATCTCGGCCAGCGAGCGGCTGGAGGCGGGCGATCGCCCCTCTTCCCGCTCGGGAGCCGCGAGGTAGCTCTGGGGCAGGTAGCCGAGGTAGCGCCGGACCCAGGCGATCGCCGCCTCTTCGTCCGGCGCGAGCACGTCTCCCAGGCCCGAGGCCGTGCAGTGCATGCGGGCCCCGCCCATCTGTTCGAGCGAGACCTTCTCGCCGATCGCCATCTCGGCCATGCGCGGAGAACCCAGGTAGGCGCTCGCGTTGCCCTCGACCATGACGACCACGTCCGCGAAGGCGGGGATGTAGGCGGCGCCGGCCGGTGACGGGCCGAAAAGAACGGCGATCTGCGGGACGACCCCCGAGAGCTTGACCTGGTTGTAGAAGACGTGGCCCCCGTGACGGGGCCCCGGAAAGACCTTGATCTGGTCCGTGATCCGGGCGCCTGCGGAATCCACGAGGTACAGGATCGGGATCTTGAGCTCGAGAGCCATCTCTTGGACGCGCAGGAGCTTCTCGACCGACTTGGCGCCCCATGAGCCGGCCTTGACCGTGGAATCGGCCGCCATGAAGGCCACCGGCCGCCCGTGGATCCTCCCGACCCCCGTGACGACGGCGTCGGCGGGCAACTCGGGATCCAGACACTCGGCCAAGAGACCGTCTTCGAAGTCGAGCGGGCCGTCGAAGAGGAGGCGGAGGCGATCGCGCACGAAGAGCTTCTTCTGTTCCGCGAGGCGGCTGCGGTACTTCTCGCCGCCCCCTTGCAGGATGCGCGCCGTTTCGGAGTCGAGCTTCAGGGCGAGGTCGTCGGCCATGGATGGGCTCCTGTCAGGAGGTCGTCGGGAACGTCGAGTTCGAGCCGCAAGAGGGCGGATCCCAGGGTCTTGCCGAGGTTGTCGCTGCGGATCGAGCGGGCGGCGCCCCCCTGCAAGGCGCCGTTCAGCACGAACTTGAGGGCGAGCAGGTTGGGCAGCTCGTAGCGCTCGACGGGGCCCGTGATGAGCGGGGCGAAGTGCGCGGCGACCCGATCGGCCGTGACGGTTTCGGCGAGCCAATCGTACACGGCGCGGGTCGGGGCGAACAGACCCAAGTCGGCGCGATCGCCCTTGTCCCCGCTGCGGGCGTGGGCAAGGCGGGCGAGCGGAACCCTCGTCGTCACGGCGTCACCTCTTCGACGTGGACCGACACGAACGGCTCGACCAGGTCGCGCCGGATGGTCGTGGGCCAGATGCCGAGCAGCTCTCTGGGAGGGGTGATGCCGCCGTAGCCCCCGATGAAGGGTGGGCCGCTCAGGGCGAGGGGCGGGAACAGGCGGTTGAAGCGGTCTCCGTGCGAGAGCTCGGGAGTGCGGATCGCCATGCGCAGGTAGACCTCGTTGAGCTCGGCGGCGTGCCTCGGGTCCGAAAGCGGCCCGTGCAGGGAATCGTACCCGATGAACTCCGTGACGATCTCGTCGGCCCGGATCTTGGCCTCGGCCAGCTGGACCTTGATGATGTCCGCCGCCGCGCGGGCCTTCTCCAGGGCGTCGGGCCAGGCGTAGCCGAGGATGGCCTGGGCCATGTGACCGTCCGAGTACCCGCCCACGACCTTGAGAGTCTCGGGCGGGGCCGTGCCTGTTGCCCCGGACACGATCACCCGATCGTTGCCGCGATCTTCGAGCGAGACGGTCCCCAGATCGACCGTCACGTCAGGGGTCAGGTAGCGGTGCGGGTTGTGGACCTCGTAGAGCAGTTGCTCGCGTAGCGTGTCGAAGCTCACCCGGCCTCCGGTCCCCGGAGCTTTGGTGATGACGGCCGTTCCGTCCTCGGAGACCTCGGCAAGCGGAAATCCGAGGTGGGCCATGTCCGGGATGCTGCGCCAGTCACCGCCGAAGTTCCCGCCGCTGGCCTGCCCAGAACACTCCAGCAGGTGTCCCACGACAATGCCCTGTGCCAGCCGGTCGTGGTCCTGCCACGACCAGCCGAACTCGTGGATGAGCGGGGCCAGGAACAGGGCCGCGTCCGCCACCCGACCCGTGATCACGATGTCGGCTCCCTGGCCGAGGGCGTCCACGATGGGGCTCGCGCCCAGGTAGGCGTTGGCGAAGACGAGGCGATCGCGCACCGTCTCGATCGAGGCCCCGGTGTCCATGTGGTCGAAGGGGATGCCTTGGGCCATCAGGGATTCGAGGCGATCGCCCAGGGCATCCCCCGTGACGGCCGCGATCCGAGCCGACCAGCCGGTGGCCTTGAACGCGGTGGCGAGCGCCTGCTGGGCGCCCAGGGGATTCAGGCCGCCGGCGTTCAGGATGAACCTGACGCCTCGGGGCTGCGCGAGCGGCCAGAGCTCCCGCAGCATCGGGACGAGGTCCTTGGTGAAGCCGGCCGACGGGTCCTTCTGGCGATCCTTTTGCAGGATGGCGAGTGTGAGTTCGGATAGGTGGTCCGACGCGATGTACTGGACCTCTCCCCGTTCCAGGGTGACTCGGACTGGTTTCCAGGTGTCGCCGTAAAAGCCGAGGCCGCTGCCGATGCGAACCGTCTTCATCGGCCGGTCCAGCGGGGGGCGCGCTTTTCCAGGAAGGCCCGGGCGCCTTCCTGTAGATCGTCGCTCATGAAGACGAGGGCCCGCATGGCGTTCATGGCCTCGAAGGCCTCGTGGCCGCGTGCTTTGGCGACGGCGAAGGCCTCCATGCCGAGTTGCAGAGCGAGGGGGGAGCGGTGGGCGATCGCCTGAGCCATCTTGGTGGCCTCATCCTGAAGCTGGTCATCGGGCACGATCCGGTGCACGAGCCCGAGCCGGTGGGCTTCGGCCGCATCGAAGGTGCGGCCGGTCAGGGCGAGCTCGAGGGCTTGGCGATGGCCGATCGCGTCGATGAGCAATGGGGCGATGTTGAAGGGAAACAGCCCGATGTTGATCTCGGTGGCCCCGAACACCGCGGACTGGCTCGCGAGCACGACGTGGCTCATCGCGACCAGTCCCAGCCCTCCGCCGAGGGCGTGGCCTTGAACGGCGGCGACGAGCGGTTTGCGTAGCTGGTGGGTCGACGCGAACAGCCCAGCGTCGAGCTTGCCTTCGGCGTGCAAATCGGACGAGCTCTTCTCCTTAAGCTTTGAGAACGCCTCGATGTCACCCCCGGCACAGAAGCTCTTCCCCTCGCCACGCAACAAGACGACGCGCACTTCCGAGTCGTGCTCGGCCCGCTTCAGAGAGTCGTGGAGCGCGGAAACCAGGTCCGGGGTCAAGGCGTTGCGCTTCTCCGGACGGCATAGGGTGATCTCGGCGATTCCCCGGGCGGCCTCGTAGGTCAACGAGTTGGAGGTCATCACCGCTCTCCCAGCAACTCGCGGGCGATCAAGAGGCGCCGGATCTCACTCGTGCCTGCGCCGATGGTGCCGAGCCGTGCGTCCCTCCAGAACCGCTGGACTGGGAACTCCTTGATGTACCCGTAGCCCCCATGGATCTGGACGGCTTCGTCGGCCGCCTTGCAGGCCGTCTCGGCCGAAAACAGCAGGGCGGCCGCGGCTTCCTTGCTGATTCGCTTGCCTTGTTGGGCCATGTGAAGGGCCTGATAGGTGACGAGGCGGGATGCGTTGAGGCCCGTGTACATGTCGGCGAGCTTGGCCTGGATGAGCTGGAAGCTCGCGATCGGCTGTCCGAACTGGGTCCTTTCCTTGGCGTACTTGAGGGACAGCTCCAGGCACTCTTCGGTGATGCCGACGGTCATGGCGGCCATGAAGGCCCGTTCGAGGTCGAGCCCGCTCATGACGACCTTGAAGCCCTGGTTGACTTCGCCGAGGACGTTGGCGACGGGCACCTTGACCTGGTTGAAGACGATCTCGCCGGTGGGCGAGCCGCGCATCCCGACCTTGTCGAGTTTGCGCGACACGGTGTAGCCCTCGGTCGGGACCTCGAGCATGAAGGCCGTGATCCCCCGGCTCCCGGCCGCCGGATCGGTCTTGGCGTAGAAGATCAAGAACTGACCGATCGGGGCGTTGGTGATGAACATCTTGCTGCCCTGGATGACGTAGTGGTCGCCTTCCAGGCGGGCGGTGGTCTTGATGCCCATGGCATCCGAGCCAACATCCGGCTCGGTGATCCCCAAAGCCCCGATCCACTCGCCCGAGCACAGCTTGGGTAGGTAGCGCTTCTTCTGCTCCTCGGTACCGTTGCGCAGGAGGTTGTGGGCGCAGAGGTTGAGGTGGGCGCCGTAGGAGAGGGCGATGGCGGGGCTGACGCGGGCGATCGCCTGCCCGATCAGGGCGGCCGCCAGGTAGTCCGAGCCTGACCCGCCGTACTCCTCAGGCACGCCCACGCCGAGGTATCCCTGGTCGGCAAGTCGCTTCCAGACGTCGGCGGGAATCCGATCCTGTTCGTCGAATGCGTCCACCGCCGGTCCGAACTGCTGCCGCGCGTAGATCAGAACGGAGTTGTAGAGGGCGAGGTGCTCGTCAGTTAGAAAGGGATTCAAGTCCATCTCCTATCAAGCAGAGGAGCGACCATAACGCTTGAGTGGTTACAAGGCTGTTCTACCATCAAAAACGCGGCTACATCCCTCTCAGCCCCACAGTTTGATTGGTGTGCGAACTTCGCGGCCAAGGTATACATAGATCCCGTCTGTAACATCAATTCAATCCTACTTGGATTTCTAAAGCCCAAATGGTCATCAGTTTGGATGACGCTAGCAGCAAGCTTCTAATCCCTCTCGCTATCTCCCCCATTCTTCTCTATGTCGCAAGATTGCGTCCTTAAGTAGCCAATGGTGTGCATCTGAGACCGATCCATTCAATGGTGGATCCGAATTCCAACGATTGTTGATTTCATCAACGCCGAGCTCGTCAAACACCTTTATGAGTGCACCGAAGAATGCGTCCCGAAAGGCAAATACATCGCAAACTACGTCAAAGATGTCCTCGCTTGGGGACGGATGATACATGTCCTCCCAGCCAACGGATGCAACCTCATATTCATGGCCAATCCTGATCCGAACATTGCCAGATGCTCGCCGACTAATTCGATACGAGCCCTCTGTCCAATCCAGCCTCAGCACTGGATTTCCTGGCTCGCATTCGAAATAGACCGATTGGCTGGTACCGAGATTGAAAAATGCTACCAGAGCCAGAATCATCTCGGCAGGACCAGCTTCCATGTAGGAAACGGAAAGCCTGCGCTGGTGTGGACCGATCTTAAGGTCAATCTTCATCCAACCTATCGGAATAAGCTTCAAGGTCAGCTCACACGTAGCCTCCACGGCTGAATTGGTAGGCCTTGTCTCCTCGCTACCTCCCGAGTTTGGCATCATAGCTGGGCCCGTTGCCTTGCCACCTCACCGATCCGGCGATCCCTCCTTATTGCTGGCCGCAACATAGTATCAAACCCATGCTCTACGAGATGCGGATTGGATCGTGTAATTGCTCCGATCCAATTCTAACCGTCAATCCAGATTCAAACTGTAATTGCACGGCGGCATCCTGAAAAGTGGCATTCTGATTGAACGGCACAAGAATACGGGTAATGACTTGGCCCTTAAGCACGCTTACTGGCAAGGACCCTCTAAATACCGTGCCAACGTCATCAGGATACACAGACAATCCAGATGAGAATTCAACGGATTCAAGGTCTATCCAGCCCTCATCAGTTTCAATTGTAAGTTCCTCAAAGGTTGGTCCACCATACACGTTCACGATCCTCTTTCCTGGAAGATCTCCCCAGTTCTTGTATTTTTCTCCACCGCTCAGTTTCATTTTCGAACCTCAAATGGCAACCGGCTTGAGAACAGCGCGATCCATGCGTGCAATGGCTCTTGGCGGGATGATGTTGTACGGTTTAAATCCGTCGTCCCGAATCCAGTCTCTCCCTGTCGCACTATGCTGACAAGTTGCTGTTCTCGTTGCTCATTTACGATGACTTGGTCAGGCCACTCTCTTGCCGATCTGCGTAAGTCCTCAATCTATGTTTGCGCTCTGGACCCTGGGTTGATTTCTATCTTTACAGAACAAAGCGGATTACGAGCCAGTAGATATGTCGCATGCCCATTGTCGAGCAGGAATTCTACCCACTCCGGTCCCCTATAACGGCCAGAATAGAATGGGGTTAGAACGCGCAGGATTGTTCGGCCAGCGAGCATCTGTTTCACCTCTTCAAGTGCAATCGATGGCCCGCGAAACCCCGTGGATAGTACGTTGTAGAAGCCGATCCTGCCGCCAAAGTCCTCTGAAACGAAGGAAATCTGTCTTAATTCCTCAGTTACGACCCCTTCATTATCCCAAATCGGTCTTTGTTCAGAGAGTTCCAGGGTAAGTTCTTGAATATTCTCATCAAGGCGTACATCGATGACTCTATTGCCAGGCAGATCCTGCCATCCACGCAGGACTTTCATGGACATTCAAGCGGTTCTCAACTGAACGGCGATGAGGGGGTTGTGGGCCGCCAAGTATATTTGATGGCGGTTGTCCAGTACAAATTCCACCCAGTGATCTTCTCGAAAATAGGGCGCATAAAATGGCACAGTGACCTTGACAATTGTTTGATTAACCAGAATTGTGAGTGCCTGATCAATTCCAATTCCCGGTCCTCTGTAGCCTTTGTCTAACTTCAAGTAAAACCCAATAGTACTGCTGGAATCCTCTGTAACAAAGCAGACCTTTGCAGGATTTTCGTAGAATTCCTCAGACTTCCACGGAGGTTGCCACCTTCTAAGGGTAAGGCAGACTTCTCCTGCTAGCTCGTCGATAGACAGTGATGTGATCAGATGTCCAGGAAGATCGCTCCAGGAGGTTATGGTGTTCAATTGCATCTCCAATTGCGGATCACTCTGGCCGCCGACTACGGAAAGGTAGCAACAATTGGCCTGTCGTAAAATGGCACCGCACCTACGATTGGGTAGCGTTTGTGCAAGGACATTGGGGAGATATGGTAAGTCTTCTCCTTCTTGGGTGTATCTGGAATCGTTCCTGCTTTCCAGTAGGGGTAGAGCCCCAGTCCTTTGGCCTCCCAAATCCGCCTTGGGTTGTCGCCTGGTTCGAAGACGGCAATCTGCTTGACTACGTAGCTCCACTGATAGGTCATGTCCCCCGCTGGGACAATAACAGAATTGATTCTCTCAAAGCCGAATTGATCTGGTAGGAGATGAATGCAGACCAAAACATCCTTCACCTTTACAATGAGAAACTTTGGAAACCGCGCCCCGAACAATGGAACGCTTACCGCTTGCCCGGATGACCAGAGTTCAAAGCTATCCAAGCTGCCGTTGACCTGCTTCACAATGCTGGCCAGTTCATCTGGCGTTGGTGCAATTCTCTTGGCGTTCCGGCCAATCGATTTCCAGGTCTCATCAGTTAGAGCAATAGCGCCTGCATGTTCAGTTCGGATGACGAAAGAATTCCTGTTGTGAATAGCAAGGAAGAGTTGGTCCTTTAGATCTTCATCAAAGAATACTAACGTTACGGCTGCGCCAACAGCTGCGCCACGAACAGCCCACATATAATAGTTTGGGGTGACGCCAGAAGGCCTGAAGTGTCGATAGAACGAGACTCCCTTGATCCTGATTTTCTGACTGCCAGGCTTGTCGAATTCCTTTGGCAAGGGATAGGTCTTGATCTGACTAGGATCTTGGATGCCTGGCGATGGGACAAATTTCGGGGGCGTTGGGTCACTGTCCGGATTGGTGAACCTTGACTGGCGGTAGCCGACGTCGCCGACGCTCACCCCAGAATATCGAGGGTCGTCGTGGTCACCTACAGCAAAGGCGAAACGCTTGGTGGTCTTGTTTCCGGCCCGATCCTTGATGGTCACCTCAATCCATTGGTCGCCAGGATATAGAACCCGATTCTCGTCAAAGGGGACAGGGTAGGTGAGCTCGTCCTTTTCGGAGTCGTAGGTTCCGTTCTTGTCGTCGTACTGGACAGATACCCCGTCCGTCCGGGTCGAAAACGTCCATTTGGCGACGTTTTGGCGTCCGTCGAACTTGGACAGGTTGTCGGTCAGCTTGAGCTTGAATGTTGGGATGATCGAATCCGCGACCTGATTCTCTCCCTTCCCATCCACCGAGATCTCCATGTCAGGCGGCGTGTTGTCGATCGTGATGTCGCCCTGAACGGGCGTCCCGCCAGAACCCTGGCCATCATCCTCAAGCTGGAGCTGGTACTTGTCCTCAGGCAGCTGGGTCCCGTTCTTCAGCTTCCCATCCCAGTGCAGGACGGTGCTGGCGCTGCCCGTGGCGACGAGCCCCTGACCGGCCACCGAGAGCTTCCAGGGGTGGTCGGCCGTGATGGAGACGGTCGAGGTGTGGGTGTCGCTGGGGCCGAGGGGGGAGAAGTAGGGTGGGTCGATGGAGAGCTTCAACGGATTGCCGGCTTTGGCGATAACTCGGATCCGGTAGCTGTCGCAAACGTATATCTTATCCTGGTCGTCGACGATCACGCTAGTAAGAGTGTAGGGGCTCCGGTCACCAAACTGAGCAGCAAGGCCGTCACCATCCTTGTATCCTGCCGATCCATTCCCGGCGATGGTTGAGACGTTTCCAGTGGGGGCGACGAGTCGGACGCGGAGATTGCCCTGGTCGGTTACGACAATCGCCCCCGATTGCAAGACAGCAACGCTCGTAGGATTGTTGAACTTCGCCAAGCTCGCTGGTCCGTCCTGATAGCCAGCCGTGCTGCCGGCAACGGTCGTGACGACCCCCGTTGGGGTCATGCGACGGATTCGATGGTTTCCAGAGTCGGCAATCAGAATATTGCCCGCTCTATCGAAGCACATGTAGTTAGGGTGGTTGAATTGCGCGGCCTTGCCGACTCCGTCTGCACTCCCCAGAGTCCCCCCAGCGATGGTGGAAACGGTATAGTTCTCGAGTACCCGAATGGCGTTATTATCAGTGTCCGCAACGTAAAGGCGACCATTGGATGCCTCCAGGAGCGCTTTGGGATGCGAGAAGCGGGCCCAGCTATAATTGCCATCCTCGTAGCCGCAGGCGTAGTACGGGTCTAGATCTTTCTGGATCGTGCAGTTCGCGGGGTCGAAGTAATCGGGCCCCGTCAGCTTGGCCAATTGACCGCCTACATCGGACCAAATTCTCGAGCCATTGCCGACAAAGTAATCAAGCCGATCGAGACCAGTTGCGGCCCACGCCGCGGATCCGGTCAGGTAAGGGAGAGTGAAGAAATTCAGCCATTGTTGCACGGTTCCCGTGCGAGTGTCGAGAGAACTGATCCCAGCATACCAATAAAAGAAAAATGAAGTCGAGGACTTCGGAAACAAGCAATATGGACCAAAAGCAGAGGCGTTGCTGCCGTCGGTTGAGACGACGTATCGAGTCGGTTGATTGTATTGCTGATCGAGCAACCGGCGGGCCGCCGCAATGGCGCCGGTTCCATGAGCCAGGTTTTCTGCGGGGGTTAGCGTCGGCACCGATGCGGGGGTGAGCTTGCACGCTGCGAGGCCAACGGCCATGAGCCCCAGTGCGGTAAAAAGTGCCAAGCGCTCGCGACAGCGCATCATTTTGTCTCCGTTGATGAAGGAAGCGTTACAAAGCGGATGCTGTGGCTGTAGTAGTCGGCCACCAGGAGATGGCGGTGAGCATCGATCGCCACCGCGCTCGGCAGATCGAACTCGGCCGCCGATCCGTGCCCGTCAGCGAAGCCCTCGAAGCCATCCCCGGCGATTGTCCTGACGGTGCCCCACCTGTCGAGTGAGCGGATGGCATTGTTGTAGGAATCGGCGATCGCCACCGTTCCATCGGTGTCGACCGCGACGCCCGCCGGCAGGTCAAACTCCGCCTTTGCGGCCGGCCCGTCGATGTAGTCTTCGTTGCCATCGCCGGCGATAGTCGTGGCATTGCCCGTCAGGGTCACTCGCCGGATCCGGTTGTTCCAGGTGTCCGCGACAAGGAGCGTCTTCGTGGTCGGGTCGAAGCACAGGCCGAACGGATTGTTGAATTCGGCGACCGCGGCCGCCCCGTCGGCAAAGCCGGTGGTGCCGTTTCCAGACAAGGTTGTGACCCGCCCCGTGGTATCGATCTTCCGGATCCGGTTGTTGGCGGCGTCTGCCACGTAGAGGTTACCATCGCCATCCAGGGTGAGACCTGACGGCAGGTTGAACTTCGCGGCCGTACCAGCACCGTCGGTAAATCCAGCATCCCCACTGCCGGCTGTCGTCGTAACAGTGCCATCGAGAGCGATCTTTCGGATCCGCTGGTTTCCAGTATCGGCCACATAGACGATGCCTTGGTGGTTGACTGCGATACCAGACGGAGCCGTGAACTGAGCGGTCTTGCCAGGCCCGTCCTTGTAGCCAGCATCTCCCGTCCCGGCGATCGTACTGACGATGCCGGAGGTCGAGATCTTGCGAATGGCGTGATTCCAGGTATCGGCGACGAAGACGTTACCCGCGGCATCCAGGGCGATCGCCGACGGATTCTGGAACTCAGCCTGAGCGATGGGCCCATCGACCATTCCGGGGGTGCCATCACCGCCCAGAGTGGTCGCGAGAGCCCCTGGCGTCCCCAAGACGGTCGTTGGGCCCTTGCGCGTGAAACCGCCAGGCGTCGTGATGATGTTGGAAGCCGTCCCTTGGCCGCTGAACACCACGTCGATCAGCCGGACCTTGAGGGTGCCCATCGTGGGGCGTTCATCGGATCCCACTACGATGTCGCTGTACGAGCTGGCATCCGTGGTGCTGATGAGGTTGGCTGCGTTCGACCCGGCGGCCTTGTAGGCCGCGCACCGGGCTCGGTAGGTCGTGTTGCGGAAGAGGTTGGAAAACGTCACCGGGTGGTCGAGGTCGCGGCTTGAAAGGTCAGCCGAGGCGACCGGAGTCTCGCTCACGCCATCCAGCTTCGCGACGGTCACGACCAGGTGGTTGATGCTCGCCTTGGTATAGGGCGTAACCACGGCCAGAGTCCTGAAAGCGCCGCCTACCACCTGCGGGGTCAGGATGAGGGTGGCACCACCTGCCGGTTCTGTTTTGCTGGTAATGGATTGGGCCGGGAGCAGGCCACAAGAGGAGGCCATCAGCATGACGGCCATCAGGGTGCTTGTAATGAGCTGCTTTGAAGCCTTGAACATGGGGCCCTTTTCGCTTGGGGACTACTCGGCGGCGGCGGAAGTGATGGATACGTGGTCGGGATGCGAAATGCCACCGGCGGTCACGACGATCCCCGAGGCCGTGGCCTCGCCATCGAACGGCACGTCGATCAGCTTCACCTTGAGCGGAGCTATTGAGGGGTGGTCGTCGTCCGTCACGACGATCAGGGTCTGGGAACCCGAATCGACCGTGCTGATGAGGTCGCGGGCGTCCGTGGTCGGCGCCTTGAAGGCGAAGCACTTCACCCGGTAGAAGGTGAAGAGGTCGAGGTGGGAGAAGGTGATGGGCTTGTCCAGGTCCGCCCGGGCGATATCCGTCGTGATGGGCCGGCCGGTGTCATCCGTCAGCAAGGTCTCGTTCGAGCCGTTGACCCGGAAGATGGTGACCAGGACATGGTTGATGCTGTCCTTGGTGTAAGGCGTGACCACGGCCTGGGTCGAACGCGATTGGACCGAGTACTGGGGAAGCAGGGTGATGCTTCCCCCTCGGCGCAAAGCCGTCTGGTCACGGGGGACCGCCGGGGTCGAGCCGGCAACCGGCCCGACCGCTCCGCACCCCGCCAGGGTCGTCAGCACAACGGCTGAAACCCCTACCAATACGAGCCTTCTTGCGTTCATCGTTGCCTAGATCAGGTGAGTGTGGCCGATCTCGACCGGCCCATTGGACACGATGCTGCCCGGCGTCACGACGACGCCCGAGGCCGTCGCCTCGCCGTCGAAGACCACGTCCGTCAGCTTGACCGGCAGGGGCAACACAGTCGGGCGATCGTTGTTCGTGACCTTGATGTCCTCGTAGGAGGCCGAATCGATGCTGATCTTGTTGCTCGGATTGGTGCCAGCGGCCTTGTAGGCGAAGCACCGGGCCCGGTAGGTCGTATTGAGGTAGAGGTTCGAGAAGGTGACGGGGCTGGACAGCTCGGATTGCCAGACATCCACCGAGAGCGTGCCACCCTCGCCATCGGAGACGGGCGTTTCGTGGCCGCTGGCGTCGACCGTGTACAGGACGACCTGGATGTGGAAGATGTCGGCCGACGTGTAGTTGTGGACGACCGCCTGGGTCTGGTAACCGCCCGCGACGACGGTCGGGGTGAGCGTCACCGAGGCCAGGCCCTTAGTGGCCGCCTGGGCGACCGGAGTGGACGGGGTCACGGTGTTGGAGGTGGGTAGCTGTCCGCAGCCGGCGATCAGCAGGGTGCCGACCAGGACGGCGCCGCTGGTCCGGAGGACCGAAGCACGGGTTTCTTGCACGGGGGTCTCCTCTTCGAGAGTGGGATCGAAGGCCATGTTAGTGAGACATTAACCTATCCTTTACTTTAATCCTCCTTGCAGGCCCTCGTCAACGAGGAGTCGTTTTCGGGTGAGCGATCCAGGGAGCGTTGCATTGAGGACTTCGGGGCAGGCACGCCTTTTAACTTGAAAAACCTGGCGCGCTGGGTTAAGCTGCTTGCAGCGGAGGGCGCTACGGGTGCCGAAGGTCAGGCTTCATCGAGGGGAGAAGGCTCGTGGACTGTCGATTCACGTCCTGACCAACGATGAGCACCCGCCAGCCCACGTCCACGTCTTCAAGGGGGAACGTCCTGCCGGTCCGTCGTGTCGAATCAAGCTCGGAGGGCCAGGTGATGTGGCGGATCCGGATCTGGAACCGATTCTGTGGGATGTGAGCGGCCCCTCGTTTACGCTCCGAGAGGCTTGGTTGGCCGAACAGCTGGTAAGGCGTCACCGAACGGAGTGTTGGGCTGCCTGGAGGAAGTACAATGGCCACCTCTGAACATGATGAACCGATCGATCCTGAATTCGAGATCCGGTACCGGGAAGCGCTGGCGCGAGGTCAGGAGAGAAAGCGGAACGAACCCTTCGCCACCACTGTGCGGTTTGTTTCGGATCCGTCGTCCTACCTCATCCGTTTGAGCACGGGGGTGGGCTTCGAGATCCCCGCGGCGGCCATCCACGAGCTGGAGGGGGCCACTCCGGAGCAGCTCGGTCAAGTCAGCCTGTTCGGCGAGGGAGAGGGTATCCACTGGGAGGCCCTCGACGTTGACATCAGCATCGGAACCCTTATCAACCGGGCCTTCGGGGAGACGGTGCGGCGCATGGCGGCTCGCAAGGCCGCAGCCACCACGAGCACAGCCAGGGCGAAATCGGCTCGTGAGAACGGCAAGAAGGGTGGTCGGCCCAGGAAGAGGGCTGTTTAGCGCTCATGTGGGTCTGGAATGTCCCAGAGATCCCCCCAGAGCCGTGCCCCGCCGTCGACGCAGATCGTTTCCCCGGTAATCCAGTCCCCGGCCGGGGACAGCAAGAACGTGACAGCGTGGGAAACGTCTTCGACCGTGCCCATACGCTTGAGCGGGGTGGCCTGGATGGCGCGCTTCATCAACTCGGGGGGATAGCGGTCGGTGCCGCTGCTTGCAACAACGCCGGGGGCGATCGCGTTAACCAGGATCCCGTGTTCGGCCCATTCGATCGCGAGCGACTGGGTCAAGTTGACTACCCCCGCCCGCGCGGCCCCGGTGTGGGCCATCCCGGGCATGCCTCGCCACATGTTGGCCACGATCATGACGATTCGGCCGGACTTGGCCGGAAGCATGGCCTTCTCGGCCACCGTCTTGGTCACGATGAAGGTGCCGTTTAGGTTGTTGTCGATGACGGCCTTCCAGCCGTTGACGCTGGTCTGGGTCACGCCCGCCGGAAACTGGCCCCCCGCGTTGTTGATGAGGAAATCGATCTGGCCGAATCGCTCCAACGTGGCCGCGACCAAGCCCTCGACCTGCTCGGGCAACCGGATGTCGCACGGCTGGGCCAAGGTCTCGATGCCGGCCGCTTCGAGCTCCGACCGGGCGGCTTCGAGCTTGTCGGGGGTGCGGCCGGCGATCGCCACCCGCGCCCCCAAGGAGCCGAGCTCTTGGGCGATCGCCAACCCGATTCCCGAGCCACCGCCTGTGATGAGGGCCACCCGTCCCTGGAACAGCCCGGCAGCAAATAGGGAGGCCCGAGTAGCTACTGCCTTAGCAGGATCCATGTGTTTTACGGTTCCAGATCGTTGAAGAGGGTGTGTAGCTGCGGAAGGAGACGGGGGTAGTCTCTGGTCACGGTGTTCCAGAGAATGTCATGCTGGATGTCGAGATAGCCATGGGCAACCCGATGCCGCATCCCGATGATCACACTCCACTGTACCTCGGGATACCGCTGGAGGGTAACCTTGGAGATTCTGGCGGCAGCCTCGCCGACAATCTCGACTGCGCGAACCATGGCGAAGTTCAACATCCGGTCGTGGTCGAGATCCGCTTCGGTATGGCCCTCAGCAAAAGCGAGCGCTTGCTGAGCTGCCTCGATCATGTGCTGAATGCGAGACTGATCGTCATACTGCGTCATATACGGGCTCCGCTTGATCCAGCACCCGTTGCCTGAAGTACCGGCTGATCTCACCAGGGCTGCGTAGGTCAGCCTTGCGGCCGATGATCTCTGATAACTCCTCTTCCTGGGAAATGATGTCGAAGTAGCTAAGTCGGAGGGCAGGATCCCATACGGCTAGAAAGTCAACGTCACTCTCTGGTCCGAAATCGTCCCGGAGGACGGAGCCAAACAGTGACAACTTGACAATTTGATGTCTCTTGCAGAAATTGATCAGCTTTTCTCGGTCTAGTGTCATACGTGCGGGCATCGCGTGCTCCTTTCATCGAGCGTTGAAAGGACCCGGAAAGGCAACGCCAATACCGGCGTACCCCTCAAGTCTAGCACACCCCTTGACGCCACCTGGCTGCCTCGACGGTTCGGCGAAAAGTCACACTCTACGTTGCCAAAACCGTGAGCGCAACCTCCTGCGGAGTAAACTTGTCAGTAGTAACCAGTCCCGCCAGCGTGAACCCGTCCAGGGCCGCGAGGAACTGGTTCTGGGCGACCCGCAGGGCGCCCTGGATGGCGCAGCCGGCCCGGAAGCAGGCGTAGGGGTTCGACGAGGTGCAGTCGTTGATGGCGATCTCGCCCTCAGTCGCCTCGATGATGTGCCGCAACGTGATCGACTCGGCCGGCCGCGCGAGCTCCAGGCCGCCATTCGACCCCCGGTGCGACCTCACCAATCCCGCCTTGACCAGCGTCGGCACCAGCTTGACGAGAAAGGACGTCGGAATCTTCTGGCTCTCGGCGATCCGGGCCGTGTCCGACAGCTGCCCCGCCGGCTGCTTGGCCAGGTGGAGCATCGTCAGGATGCCATATTCGGACGCCTTCGTGAGCTTCATCCGACCCCCTACACGGCCATGACCATGAGGTCCGGCTCGACCGCGCGGAGCATGTTCTCGATCGCCATCATGGTGCCGTAGAGCGAGCTGGGGCAGCTGCCGCAGGCCCCCTGGTACCGGATCTTGAGGACGTTCTCCTCGAGCCCTATGATCTGGATCCCACCCCCGTCCATCGCAAGCCCCGGCCGGATCTGGGTGTCGAGCACCTCGTTGATACGGCGCAGCCGCACTTCGTCCTCGGGGTTCGTCGCGATCGGCTGGGCCTGGGCCGGCGCCGCGCCGTTGCCGGCCGTTTCCTCCATCGAAGCGGCCCGGATCGGCACGGCCACCTGGCGCAACAGATCGGCCCAGTCCGCCTGCCCGTCCTGGGTGATCGTCACCCAGCGGTCCATGTAATAGACGTTCGTCACGTGCGGGATGGCGAACAGCTCGGCCGCAAGCTTGTCCTGCTTGGCCGCCTCGGCGTTGTCGAAGTTGCGGGACACGCCGAAGGTCAGCGGCTCTTTGAGCACGAACTTCTTGGCGTTCGGGTTGGGGGTCGGTTCGATCTCGGCGATCTTCGGCATGGGATGATCCTCTAGGCCTCCGTCTCGGTCGAGACGCTGGCCTCGTTGTGAAACGCGGCGTGCAGGGTGTGCCAGGGCAGTACGGCGCACTTGACCCGCGAGGGCAGGCCGGCGATCCCCGAAAACACCGTGAGGCGCCCCAGGTGATGGGGAGCCGTCGGGTCGAGCTTGCCGGTCGCGAGCTCGCGGAACTCCTGGATCAGGTTTTCGGCTTCGGCCACCGTTTTGCCCTTGACGGTGGTCGTCATCATCGACGCCGACGCCTTGCAAATGGCGCAGCTGTGGCCCTCGAAGCCGATCTTCTCGATGCGATCGCCCTCGACGTCCAACGTCAGCGAGATGTGGTCGCCGCACAGCGGGTTGTGGCCCTCCGCCTTGCGGTTGGCTTCGGGCAGGGGCCCGTAGTTGCGGGGCTTCTTGTTGTGTTCCAGGATGACTTCCTGGTAGAGCTGGTTGCTGGTCGTCATGGTCGTTATCCGAAGAGCTCCTGGACCTTGCGGATGCCTGCCACCAGGGCATCCACCTCGGAAGGCATGTTGTAGAAGGCGAACGAGGCCCGCGCCGTCGCCGGCACGCCGAGCCTCTGCATGACGGGCTGCGCGCAGTGGTGGCCAGCCCGGATGGCGATCCCCTCCTGGTCGAGCACGGTCCCCACGTCGTGCGGATGGACGCCTTCGACCTCGAAGGACAGGACGGCGGCCTTCTCCTTGGCCGTACCCAGGATCCGGACCCCCGGCATGGCGCCGAGGGCGGCCGTGGCCTGCTCCAGCAGGGTATGCTCGTAGGCGGCAATCCGGTCGAGGCCGTGGTCCACCAGGTAGTCGATCGCGGCGCCCAGGGCGATGGTGGCGGCGATCGCCGGCGTCCCCGCCTCGAACTTGTGCGGGATCACGTTGTAGGTCGTCTTCTCGAAGGTGACGCTCAGGATCATGTCCCCGCCGCCCTGGTAGGGCTGCATCTTTTCGAGGTACTGGGCCTTCCCGAACAGGACCCCGATCCCCGTCGGCCCGCACATCTTGTGGCCCGAGAAGACGTAGAAGTCCGCATCCAGGTCCTGCACGTCGACCGGCATGTGAGGTGCCGCCTGGGCCCCGTCGATCAGGACCGGGATGCCGCGCTCGTGGGCCTTCGCGATCATCTCCTTCACCGGATTGATGGTGCCCAGCGCGTTCGAGACGTGGGTGAGGGCCACGAACTTGGTGCGGTCGGTGAGCAGGCGCTCGTACTCGTCCTGCAAGAGCTCACCCGCGTCGTTCATGGGCACGACCTTGAGGACGGTGCCCTTCTCCTCGCATAATAGTTGCCATGGCACGATGTTGGCATGATGCTCTAGCGCGGAGATGACAATCTCATCCCCGGCCTGCAGGAACTTGCGGCCGTAGCCGTGCATGACCAGGTTGATCCCCTCGGTCGCCCCGCGCACGAAGACGATCTCGCGCTCAGAGGGCGCGTTGATGAAGTGCTGGACCTTGGTCCGCACCCCCTCGTACTCCCGGGTCGCGAGCTCGCTCAGGGCGTGGACGCCGCGGTGGATGTTGGCATGCTCCTCGGACTGGTACCGCACCAGTCGGTTGATGACGGATTGCGGCATCTGGGTCGAGGCCGCGTTGTCGAGGTAGACGAGCGGCTTGCCGTGAACCTTCCGATGCAAGATCGGGAAGTCGGAGCGGATGGCTTCCACGTCGAGCGGTCGCGTGGCCTGAATCACCGTCATACGAGCCTCCCCATGATCTCTTCCTTGAGGCGATCGCGCAGCGTGGGCACCGGGATCGCGTCGATCACCTCGGCCGCGAAGGCGTAGGTCAACAGGCTGCGCGCCGCCGACTCCGAGAGCCCCCGGCTCTGCAGGTAGAAGACCTCGTCCGGCTCGAGCTGCCCCACTGTGGCCCCGTGGGCGCACTTCACGTCATCCGCGAAGATCTCAAGCTGGGGCTTGGCGTCGACCCGTGCCCCCTCAGAAAGCAGCAGGTTACGGCTGGACTGCTGCGAATCGGTCTGCTGCGAGCCCTGCCGCACCAGGATCTTGCCGTTGAAAACCGCCCGCGAGCGATCGCCGAGGATGGTCTTGTGAAGCTGCCGGCTCGTCCCGTGGGGAGTCGCGTGGTCGAGGGTCGAGTGGGTGTCGGCGAGCTGCTGATCAGCGAGGAAGGCCAGGCCCTGGAGGGTGCAGTCGATGCCTTCGCCGTCTTGCCGGACCGCGAGATCGTGCCGGGAGAGAGCCGCGCCGAGCGTGATGGCCTGCGAGCCATAGACGGCGTTGCGGCCCAAAGAGACGGCCGTGTGGGCGATGTGATAAGAGCTCCGGCTCTCGTCCTGCAGGGTGACGTGCTGGAGCCGGGCGTCTTCGGCCACCGCGACCTCGGTGACGGCGTCCGTGAAGCAGACGCCGTCGTTCAGGGAGACGTACTGCTGCACGATCGTGGCCGAGCTCAGGGGTTCTGCGACCACGAGGACGCGGGGATACAGGGCCCGGGCCTCCGTGCCTCCGACGGTGACGAAAAGCAGGTGGATCGGGGCCTTGCAGGTCGTGTGCCGGGCGATCGCCACGACGGCCCCCGCCCCCACGAACGCCGTGTTGAGGGCCGCGAACACGGAGGAGTCGAAGCGGGCGTGGCGGCCCAGGTGGGCTTCGACGAGGGCATCCTGGGCGTTCGTCCCCTGGGCGATCGGCCGAACGGTCACGCCCGCTGGCAACCCCTCCAGATCCGACCACTCGGGCGCAAAGACCCCGTTGACGAAGACGATCCGGTGACCGGCGGCTTCGGGCAACGTCCAGCGCTCCAGGTTCGGTGCGTTCAACAAGGTGACGGGGGCGGGGGTGAAGGCGATCGCCTTCATGGGCGCCAGGTTCGTGAACCGCCACTCCTCGTCCCGTGGGGTCGGCAGGCCCATGCGACGGGCCTTCTCGGCCGCTTCCGTTCGCAGGCGCGTGACGACCTCTCCGTGGGCCGGCAGGGTCTCGTGACCCGTCAAAAGCCCCTGGATGAACGGATCGGCGGCCTTGGCGACGGCGACGCCGGTCATACGCCCACTCCCTCGCGGACCCAGTCGTAGCCGCGGCTCTCGAGCTCGAGGGCGAGCTCCTTGCCGCCGGTCTTGAGGATCCGCCCCTCGACCATGACGTGCACGTAGTCGGGCTGGATGTAGTTGAGCAGCCGCTGGTAGTGGGTCACGAGCAGCACGGCGTTGTCGGGCTTCGTGAGCTGGTTGACCCCGTTGGAAACGATGCGCAGGGCATCGATGTCGAGCCCCGAGTCCGTCTCGTCGAGGACGGCCAGGGACGGCTCGAGCACGGCCATCTGCAGGATCTCGTTGCGCTTCTTCTCGCCGCCCGAGAAGCCCTCGTTGACGCTGCGATCGAGGAAGGCCGGGTCCATCTCGACGACCTGGATCTTCTCGCGGATGAAGTCGTCGAACTCGAGGGGATCGAGCTCGTCCTGGCCGTTGGCGGCGGCCTTGGCGTTGTAGGCGAGGCGCAGGAAGGCCGCGTTGCTCACGCCCGGGATCTCGATCGGGTACTGGAAGGCCAGGAACAGCCCCGCGCGGGCCCGCTCCTCGGCGTTCAGCTCGAACAGGTCCTTCCCTTCGAAGCGCACCGAACCGCCCGTCACCTCGTAGGCGGGGTGTCCGGCGAGGACCTTGGAGAAGGTGCTCTTGCCCGAGCCGTTGGGGCCCATGATGGCGTGAATCTCGCCGGCCTTGATGGTCAGGTTCATCCCCTTGAGGATGGGGACCCCGTTGACCGAGGCCGTGAGGTTCTGGACTTCGAGGATGACCCTCGCGTCGGCGGCAATCATCCGACACTCCCTTCGAGCTTGAGCTCCAGCAGCTTGGTCGCTTCCACGGCGAACTCCATGGGCAGCTGGGTGAACACGTCCTTGCAGAATCCGTTGATGATCATCGAGATGGCCTCTTCCGAGCCGATCCCGCGCTGGGCGAAGTAGAACATCTGCTCTTCGCCGATCTTCGAGGTCGAGGCCTCGTGCTCGACTTTGGCCGTCGGGTTGCCGACCTCGAGATAGGGGAAGGTGTTGGCCTGGCAGTGGGGGCCGATCAGCATCGAGTCGCACTGCGAGTAGTTGCGGGCGCCCTCGGCCTTGGGCCCGATCTTGACCTGGCCGCGGTAGCTATTGTTGGACTTCCCGGCCGAGATGCCCTTCGAGATGATGGTGCTGCGGGTGTTGCGGCCGATGTGGACCATCTTGGTGCCCGTGTCGGCCTGCTGGTGGTGGTTGGTGAGGGCGACCGAGTAGAATTCGCCGACCGAGTTGTCGCCCAACAGCACGCAGCTCGGATACTTCCAGGTGATGGCCGACCCGGTCTCGACCTGAGTCCAGGAGATCTTGCTGTTCTTGCCCTTGCAGAGCCCGCGCTTGGTCACGAAGTTGAAGATGCCGCCCACGCCGTTCTCGTCGCCCGCATACCAGTTCTGGACGGTCGAGTACTTGATGTCCGCATCGTCGAGCGCAACCAGCTCGACGACGGCCGCGTGCAGCTGGTTGGTGTCGAACTTGGGGGCCGTACAGCCCTCGAGGTAGCTGACGGAGGATGCCTCTTCGGCCACGATGAGCGTCCGCTCGAACTGGCCCGACTCCTCGTTGTTGATCCGGAAGTAGGTCGAGAGCTCCATCGGGCAGGTGACGCCCTTGGGGATGAAACAGAAGGACCCGTCGGTGAACACGGCCGAGTTGAGGGCCGCGTAGAAGTTGTCGGAGTAGGGGACGACCGAGCCCAGGTACTTCTTGACGAGCTCCGGGTGCTTCTGGATGGCCTCCGAGATCGAGCAGAAGATGACGCCGGCCTCGGCGAGCTTCTCCTTGAAGGTGGTGGCGACCGAGACGCTGTCGAACACGACGTCGACCGCGACGTTGGCGAGCTGCTTCTGCTCCGAGAGCGGGATGCCGAGCTTTTCGAAGGTCCGGATCAGCTCGGGGTCGACCTCGTCCATGCTGGCGAGCTTCTTCTTGGGCTTGGGGGCCGAGTAGTAGACGATGTCCTGGAAATCGATCGTCGGATAGGACACGTTGGCCCAGCTCGGCTCGGTCATGGTCAGCCAGTGGCGATAGGCCTTGAGCCGGAACTCGAGCATCCACTCGGGCTCGTGCTTCTTCTGCGAGATCAGGCGGACGACGTCCTCGCTGAGCCCCTTGGGGATGGTGTCCGACTCGATGTCGGTCACGAACCCGTGCTTGTAGGGCTGGCTGACGACCGCCTGGATCGATGAACTCATGCGACAGGCTCCCTGTTACCGAAGTGTTCAGATAAATCAGACCTTTTTTATCTGATTTCCGTTCTCCAGGTTACGGGAGGAAAACGCGCCTGTCAACAGGCCGAGACGCCGGACAAGCTGGGGTTATCGAAGCGGGGCGAGCTCTCAGATGCTCAGCGGGGCCATCTCTTCCAGGCTCGCCTGGATCTTGGCGGCCTGGGCGGCGATCTCGAGGAGCGGCATCTTGTTGAAGGGCGGCTCCTTGAGCAAGGTCCGATCGACCGGGAACAGCGTGATGCCGATCGGCAACTTGGCCTGCTGGCAGCTCACGGCCACGTCCGCGAGGTGTAGGATCTTGGCCAGCCGCTGGTTGGCGTCGGCGTCGCGCGGGGCGTGGTGCTTCTTGATCGGGCCGATGATGGCGGGAGCGGCCTTCCACTCTTCGAGGACGGCCCCCCCGACGTAGGAGTGGTTGTAGCCGTGGACCTGATCCTCGGCATTTTCGATGACCTGAGTCTTGAGCAGGGGAAGCTCGAGTGCCTTGGCGAGCTCGTTGTAGTCGTACTCGGTCAGGATGCAACGTCCTACGTCGTGCAGCAGCCCGGCCGTGTAGGCCTGCGGCAAGCTGGGGTACCCCGTCTCCTGAGCGAGGAGGTGGCTGCAGATGGCCGTCAGCTGCGAATGGTTCCAGTAGGGGCCTTTGAGGATTTCGAGGACCTTCGGCTCCAGGGACACGGCGTTGGCCTGGGCTTCCTCGGCGAGCTCGGCCACGACATCGCGCATCGGCTTCTGCCCCAGGAGCTTGAGCGCTGCCTCGAAGTCCTCGGCGGTGTGGTTCGAGTTGGCCACCGACGCGTTGATGACCCGCTGCAGGTACTGCTTGTCGATGCTCAAGAGCTCTTCGACTGCCTCGAGGTCAGGGCGGGGCCCGTCCAGCATCTGGGCCGCTTGCTTGAGGAAAGGCGCAACGGGGAACGGGATGGTCTTGACCTTGACCGCTAAGAGCTCTTTCAGCGGAATGGGCACAGAACGAGGGACCTCCGAATCACTGGGTAGTTACCTATTGTTACATCATACATCGGATCAATCGGTTTGGAGATTGAGTCCACGACGATCCATGCCCACAGAGCGGCGATCTTAGGCCTTGCGACGGGGCGTTGGCAGGTCATGTCGCCGCGGGCTTGGCCGAGCCTTCGATCTTGGCGAAGAGATCGGCCGCTTGCTGCGCGAGCTCCGTGAGTCGCTCCTTGGGAAAGGGCAGCTCGGCCAGGATGGCCTTGTCGACCGGAAACAGCGAGATGCCCAGAGGCAGCTTGGTCTGCTGGCAGTTCACGGCGGCGTCCGCCAGGTGGACGATCTTGACGAGCCGCTTGTTGATGACGGCCTCCCGCGGGGCGTGGTGGAGCCGGACGGGCTCGAGCAGGGCGGGTGGCATGCCCCACCGCTCGAGCACCTTGGCCCCGAAGTAGGAGTGGTTGAAGCCCAGGCTGCGGTCCTCGGCCGTGAAGGTCGCGACCGCCTTGGCCTGCGTGAGCTTGATCGACTCCGAGATCTCCTCGTAGGCGAAGGCGTTGAGCACGGCCTTGCCGAGGTCGTGGTAGAGCCCCGCCGTGTAGGCCTGGGAGAGGTTGGGGTACCCCAGCTCCTGCGCGAGGAGCTGGCAGCAGATGGCCACCAGCTGCGAGTGGGTCCAGAGCCGCCCCTGCATGATCTCGAAGGTGGCCGGATCGAGGGTGTTGCTCTTGGACTCGGACTGGCTGGTCGCTGCGATGAAGCTCTTGACCGTCTTGAGTCCCATCAGCCGGATCGCCTGGTGGACGTTCTGGACGTTGCGCTGGGCCTGCTGGGTCGTCGTCGCGACCAGCTGGTTGGCGAGCGAGCGGTCGTTGGAGATGAGGGCCGCGACCTTGTCGACGTCGACGTGCGGATCGTCGAGCATGGCCATCGCCTCGTTCATGATGGGCGTGAAGTTGAACTGCGGCAGGGCGTCCACCTTCGCCATCAGGAAGTCTTCGAGTCGGTTGGACATCGGTCGCTCCGTTCTCGCGGGGGTGCGTCGGTTATACCCCGACGGGGGCCGGGGTATCAGCGCCCGCGATCGCCCGCCGGACGACCTCCTGCACCGTCGCGACGACCGAGTCGATCGCGATGACGTCGCTCTGGCCGTCGGCCCGGTACTTGATCTCGACCTTGCCCTCACCGATCAGCTTGCCGACCGTCACGCGCACGGGGAAGCCGATCAGGTCGGCGTCCTTGAACTTGACCCCCGCCCGCTCCTCGCGGTCGTCGATCACGACCTCGACGCCCGCCTTGAGGGCCTCCTGATAGATCCGCTCGGCGACGGCCACGGTCGCCTCGTCCTTGACGTTCACCGGCACGATGACGAGGTGGTAGGGGGCGATCGCCACCGGCCACTTGATGCCGTCCGCGTCGTGCAGGGCCTCGACGGCAGCCTGGGCCGTGCGGGTCACGCCGATGCCGTAGCAGCCCATGACGAAGGGCTTGTCCGTGCCGTCGTGGTCGGTGAAGGTCGCCCCCATCGCGGCCGAGTACTTGGTGCCGAGCTTGAAGGTGTTGCCGACCTCGATGCCCTTGGCCGCGGCCAGGTGACCCCGCCCGCACCGGCGGCAGACGTCTCCCGCCTGGGCGAGCCGCAGATCGGCCCACTCGGGCACGGGGTAGTCGCGGCCCCAGTTGGCGTTGACGAAGTGCATGTCGGCCTCGTTGGGCCCGATCACGAAGTTCTTGAGGTCGCGCACCGAGGGATCGGCCAGGATCACGTCGACCTTGAGGCCCTTGGGGCCCACGAAACCGGCCGGCGCCCCGGCGCGCTCCAGGATCTCGGCGTCGTTCGCCATGCGCAGCTCGTGGGCACCCAGCGCGTTCTTGAGCTTGACCTCGTTGATCGTCAGGTCGCCGCGGATGAGGGCCGCCGCGTAGCGGATGGTCTCGCCGGGCCCTTCGAGCCGGTAGACGAGGGTCTTGACGATCCGCCCGGCGTCGATCTTCAGGAAGGCCGCCAGTTGTTCGATCGTGCGGGTATCGGGCGTCGGCACCTTTTCGAGCGACTTTTCGGCCTCGCCGTGGCTCGCGTGGATCACGTCCTGGGCCTCGGCGCGCTCGACGTTGGCCGCGTAGTCGCAGGCGTCGCAGAACAAGAGGTCGTTCTCGCCGCCGGCCGTGTCGACGACCACCATGAACTCGTGGGCGGCCGACCCGCCGATCGCCCCCACGTCCGACTCGACCATGCGGGTGTGCAGCCCGCAGCGCTCGAAGATCCGGGTGTAGGTCCGGCACATGACCTTGTAGGTCTCTTCGAGGCTCGCCGTGTCGACGTGGAAGGAGTAGGCGTCCTTCATGATGAACTCACGGCCGCGCAACAAGCCGAACCGCGGCCGGATCTCGTCGCGGAACTTGGCCTGGATCTGGTAGAGGTTCATGGGCAGCTGGCGGTAGCTCTTGAGCTCGTCGCGGGCGATCGCCGTCACGACCTCTTCGTGGGTGGGGCCCAGGAGCTCGTCGCGTTCGTGCCGGTTCTTAAGGCGGAACATCTCCTTGCCGTAGACCTGCCAGCGGCCCGACTCCTGCCAGAGCTCGGCGGGGCAGAGGATGGGCATGCGCAACTCGAGGGCGCCCGAGCGGTCCATCTCTTCGCGGACGATCTGCTCGACCTTGCGGGTCACCCGCCACATGAGCGGATAGAGGTCGTAGACGCCCGGCGTGACGCGCCGCATGAAGCCCGCCCGCAGCAAGAGCTGGTGGCTGACGATCTCGGCCTCGGTGGGGACCTCGCGCAGGGTGGGGGCGAGCATCTGGGACATTCTCATGGGACGGGGCTTCCTCTCGGGCTGGGTTGCGGCGAGGTCCCATTATACCGAAAGCCGGCCCGCCGCGGGGACTTCCCCAACAACGGCGTTCCTGTGGCATCATAGGGGTATGAGGACACCCTGGTTCGCCCCGGCTTTGGCCTGGGCCCTCTTAACCCCACCCGCCCTCGCCGTGCCGAGCGATCCGGCCATGGAGCCGGTGCGCCTCGCGGCCGCGCACGCCGCGACGGCCTTCGATCGCACGGTGGCCACCCTGGCGGACATCCTGCAGGCGGAGCCACCGCACGCCGGCGCGTCCCTGACGGTGCGCTTCACGCCCCAGTCCCGCCCTCTGGTCGTGCGCCCCCTCTACGGGCCAGGGGCGATCGCCCTCGATCCCGTCACCCGCCGCGCCCTGTACCGGGCGGGTCGGGTCGTCCACTACTACCCGACCCCGCAACCCCACTTCCTCGTCGCGGTCGAGACCGGCGCCCCCCGGCGCCGGGCCGTGGGCGTGGAGGTCCCTCTGACGGACGTGACGGTCGCCTTGGGACCGCTTTCCCTGCCGCATGGTGGCCGCCTGGACCTGCTCGATCGAGACGGTGACCTGCTCTGGCACCCCGAGCGGCCTCTCTCGGCAGGGGAGCAGGCCCAGGCCGATCAGCTCGCAGGGCACGGGGCACGCCTGGTCACGCTGCCGCGCGAGACCCTGGTCTACGCCCCCATCCTGGCGACCGGCGTCGGCGTGCTCGCCGTCCTGCCCTTCCAAGCCGCTCCGACGGCGACCCCAGCGGCCGTGGCCCAGGCCCCGGCGGCGACCCGGACTATGGCCGTCGCACCGAGCCAGGTAGAGCGGGCTCGGCCGCGCGAGTCGGCCCGCCCCCAGCTCGTGGCGCCCCCCACGGCGCGGTTCGCCCTGCCCTGGCCGCTCTCCAGGACGGCGATCGGGGCGATCGCTGGGGCAGGAGGCCTGCTCCTTTTCGCCCTGATTCTCTGGTGGCGCGGCCGCTGGTCGGGCGATCCGGAGGGCGGCGAACCCGATCCGCTCGAGGTGCTGGTGAGCGCCGATCCGGCTCCCCCGTCCCGCTTAAAGGACCTGCCGGCCCTGCGGGCGGCCGTCGAAACGGCCGAGCATGCCATCGAGCGGGCCCGCGGGATCGCGGCGCCACAGCGGTTGCAGGAGGCGGCGCCGCTGGCACAGGACCTCTGCGAACAGGCGGGCGGATTGCGTGAGCGGCTCAGTCAGGCGAGCCAGCAGGCGGGAGGTGTCCCCACCGAGGCCACGGCCTGGCGCGATGCGGCGGACCGGGTCACCCAGCTCGCCCTGGACCTGGCGCTCGCGGCTACCCAGCCCGATCGGCTGGAAGCGGTGCTCAAGGTGGTCGGCCAGTTGAGAGAGCTCGCCTTGGCGCTCGCGCAGCGTGGCGAGACCCTGAGCGCCGGGGCCAACTCGCTGCCTTACCTGCTCGAACTCGCGACCGCGCTGCACGGCCGGTGCGAGCGGATGGAAAACCTGCTTTCCCCGGATCAGCCGGAAGACCCCCTCGATTGGCAGCTCAAGGTTGCCCAGGACGCCCTCGCCCGGTCGAGCGAGCTGCTCGCCGAGCTGGAGGGGCCGGCGGAGCCCGCCCTGACGGTCGCGCATGATGGCTGAGGCGATCGCCGGCTCGCAGCTCGTGATCGGCCTGGGGACGGCGTGTGCCGCCTCGGCGGCCGGCTTCGGCCTGTACCTGAGCGGCTTCTTCCCGGGTACCAAGCCGTTCTGGCTCAAGCAGCTCAAGAGCGACGACCGGGATACCCGCCTCACGACGGCCCTGCGGTTGGGTCAAGCCGACAGTCCGACGGCGCTGCAATGCCTCGTCGACGGGACGAAGCACCAAGACCTGGGAGTCCGTCGCCTTTCCTTGCGGGGCCTCTTGCAGAAGGGGGATCCCATCGCGCTCCCGGCACTGGACTCCGCCCTGATCGACCGGGATCCGGGTATCCGACGGCTGGTGGTCGAGGGGCTGCGCAACTTCAAGGACGACCGGGCGCTCGAGATGGTCGCCCCGATGCTCAAGGACCCCGACGAGGGGGTCGTGTTCGCCGCGGCCGAGACCCTGGGAGCCCTGAAGAATCCGAAGGCCGTGCAATACCTGGCCCCCGGTCTCGGAGGCGACGAGTCCCTCGCCCATGCCTCGTCCCAGGCCCTGATCGACATTGGTCCCGCGGCCTTCGACGAGCTGTACCGCTACATCCCCGAGATGCTGCCGCAGGCGCGCGAGCGCGCCATCCGTGTCTTCGCCCAGCTGAACCCCGCGGACATGCACGAGCCGCTCATGACCATCCTCAAGACCACGCGCGAGGACTTCGTCGTCCGGGCGGCCATCGTGGCGCTGATCGAGCACGGGGGGCCGGAAACGACCAAGATCCTGATCGAATATGTCAGCAACGACCGCAATCCCGGGCGACCCTTCGCCCTGCGCGCCCTCAAGAAGTCCACCGATCCGGCCATCAAGAGCCTGCTCGTGAGACTGCTTTCGGACAGCGACGTGGGGATTCGTCGCGCGGCGGCCGACGCCTTACGGACCAACGATGACCCGGGACTGATCGACTTCCTGCTCAAGGGGTTGACCGACCAGGACTCCGAGGTGGCGATCGCCATGTGCGAGGCCCTCGGCCGCCTACGAGACTCTCGCATCCTCCCGGCCGTGTTCCGGGCCCTGTGGCCAGGGGACTACGACAAGGTCGTCGGGATGGTCAAGGAGTCGTGCCGGTGTCCGCTCGAGCAGATCGCGTCGGTCGAGGATTTTTACCCGGTGATCCGGCGCATCTCGGCCAAAGAGGCCCGGGGCAGCTCCGAGCAGGTCGTGCGCCACTACCTGGAGTCGGTCGTGATCCTGCTCGAGCCCGACATGGTGGCGGGCTGGAGCGAGCTCACGACGACCGTCCTGGTCTTCCGGCACCAGGACTTCACGCCCGAGTACGTCAAGGAGCGCCTGCACCCCTACGCCCTGTCGGCCCTGCGCGTCCTGCATAACCAGAAGGCGCTCGACCGCTGGAAGGCCGGCACGGCCTCCGCCGAGGAAGACTAGGTCAGACGACGAGTCATCCGGCGGTGCAGGATATCGGCATCGAGGAAGACTTCCCCCTCCGGCACGAATCCGAGCCTCTCGTAGAGGCTCATGGCCGTTAGCTGGCTGTCCAGCACGGCCTCGGAGAACCCTTCGCGGCGCGCGTACTCGAGCAGAAGGTTGACGAGCTGGCTGGCGAGGCCCTGGCCCCGGCATTCCGGCAGGGTCGCCACGCGCCCGATCTTGACGCGGGTCGCGTCCAGCGTGACGAGCCGGGCGGTGGCCACCGCTCGGCCCTCTTGGCGGGCGATCGCATGCCAGGCGATCCCGTCGTAGTCGTCCACCTCGAGGTCGGGGGGCACCCCCTGCTCCTCGACGAACACCTTGAAGCGCACCGCGAGGGCATCCTTGAGCTGGGGATCGGTGCCTGAGAAGAGGTCGAGGGTCAGGGGCGGCATGTCACTTGAGCTTCTGCTCGAGGGAGCTCACGGCCTTGCCCACCGGCGAGTCCTGCAGGGCGGTGGCCAGCATGGTCAGGTTGTTGGAGAAGATCAGGGCCCCCACCGCGATGAGCAGCACCCCGCTACCGATCTCGATCCGGCGCATGTGGCGCTTGAGGCGATTGAACACGTTGAAGAAGGTGTTGACCAGGAGGCCCGTGAGGAAGAAGGGGACCGCGAGACCGGCCGAGTAGGTGATGAGCAGACCGATGCCCCGGCCCACGGTCTCTTGCTGAGCGGCCAGGGCGAGGATCCCGGCCAGGATCGGGCCGATGCACGGGGTCCAGCCAAAGGCGAAGGCGAGCCCGACCACGACCGACCCCAGGAATCCCGCCGGTTTCGCCGCGACCTGGATGCGCTTCTCCATGTAAAGCGCCTTGATCTTGAAGACCCCCAGGGTGTGCAGCCCGAACAGGATGATGATCGCCCCGGCGACCTTGCTCAGCAGCGCGAGTCGGTCGTTCAGGAACTGCCCGAAGACCGTCGCCGTGGCCCCCAAGAGGACGAAGACGATCGAGAAGCCGAGGATGAACCCGAGCGAATTGACGAGCACCCGCGAGCGGGTCGACGCGTCCGCCTGCATCTGGTCGGTCGAGACCCCCGAGATGTAGGACAGGTAGCCCGGAACGAGGGGAAGGACGCAAGGCGACAGGAACGAGAGCAACCCCGCCCCGAAGGCCAGCGGCAGCGACAGCGTTTCATTCATGGTGGAACCAGGGTACCGGAAGGCCGGGTGAGCGTCAATTTCGAGCGCGAATGTACCCTTTGGCCAGGTTCTTGCCTTGCTCTTCGGCGAGCGCGCGCAACTTCAGCCAGATCTCGGCCGTCGCCCGGGCATCGCCCAACGCCCGGTGGCGCTCGTGGGAGGGAATGCGCACCCCGAAGTGTCGCACGAGGGAATCGAGCGAGTGGCGCCCGAGGCGCGGCAGGACCATGCGCGAGAGGCGGACCGTGTCGACGTGGGCGTGGGGCAGCGGCTCGCGGGTCGCGCGCAGGGTCTCGGCGTCGAGGAACCCGCGATCGAAGGAAGCGTTGTGGGAGATGAGCGTCGCCTCGCCGCAGAAGGCCAGGAACTGGGGCAGGATGGCCTCGAAGAGGGGCTGGCCGATCACCATCGAGTCGGAGATCCCGTGGATCCGCTGCACGTCGTAGGGGATGAGCCGGTCCGGGTCGACCAGGGTCGCGAACTCGCCCACGACCGTCGACCCTTCCAGGGCCACGGCCCCGATCTCGACGATCCGGTCCCCTCGGGCGGGGGACATGCCGGTGGTTTCGAGGTCGACCACGACCCAACGATCGGGAGATGAGGCAGGCATGCGGTCATCATACCGGAAGAGCGGGCGTCCGGCATGGTAGGATGGCCAACGCTCGCTCGTGCCGTCCTCCGAGGTCGCCGTGGATCCCTGGAACCTGCTCGCTACCACCCTCGAAGCCTGGGGAATCCCGTGCTCGGACGAGAGCTTGGTGGCCATGCGTCACTTTTACGCCCTCCTCCTCGAGGGCAACAAGACGGCCAACCTGACCCGGATCACTGGCGAGGAGGAGGCCGTCGTCAAGCACTTCCTGGATTCGCTGTCGGTCTTGCGGGTGGTCCCGGAGGCGGATCGATCGGTGCCACGGCGGATCCTGGACGTGGGCGCCGGCGCCGGTTTTCCGGGAATCCCCCTCCTGCTCGCGAATCCGACCTGGACCGGGACCATGCTCGAGGCGACCGGCAAGAAGGTGGCCTTCATGGCCCAGGCCATGGAGACCCTCGGGGTGGGCGGGACGGCCCTCCACGCCCGCGCTGAGGATCTTGGCAAGGACGCCGCCCACCGGGAGGGATACGACCTCGTGGTGGCGCGGGCCGTGGCCGAGTTGAACGTCCTCGCCGAGCTTTGCCTGCCCTTCGCGCGGATCGGGGGGCGGATGGTGGCCATGAAGGCCGCGAGCGCCCCGGCCGAGGTCGCGGCGGCCAAAAAGGCGATCGCCACCCTCGGCGGCCGCCTCGATCGGATCGACACCTTCGCCCTGCCGGAGGGGTACGGCGAGCGATCGCTGATCGTCGTCGAAAAGGTGGCCCCGACGCCCTCCGGCTACCCCCGCCGGGTGGGCCAACCGGCCGCCAAGCCTTTATGTTAAACACTATCAACTTGCTGACATGGGGTGATATTTTTTTTCGACCCAGGGGTATAGGAGGCTCAGGACGGCCCCGCTACTGGAATGGGCGACGTACGACGATGGGAGAACGTGCGTAATGAAGAACTTCTCGGTGGTTCAAGAGCACTTTCGCAAGCTGCGGTGTGCCCATTGCAATGAAGCCTTCACGCCGGAAGGGGTCAAGCTCCTGCGGGAGGAGAAGGACTACTGGGTCGTTCGCGTCCACTGCACGGCCTGCAACCAGCCGGCGGGCGTCGCCATCGTCGGGGTCGAGTACGAGGCCTCCGAGGCGGCCGCCACGACCGAGCCGGCGCGCGAAGCGGCGGCCGCGGGCCATGCCCAGGCCCACCGGGTGCGGGGGATCTTCTCCTCGCGCCGCGAAGAGGAGAAGTTCTCCGGGCTGCCCCCCATCAACAGCGACGAAGTCCTGGATGCTCACCGCTTCTTCACCAACCTCGGCAGCGATTGGATGGCCATGCTGCCCAAGAAGTCCCGGTAGACGGGCTTCCGTCCAAGCTTCGACGCCCGGCCGATCGGCCGGGCGTCTTCGCTCTTCATTGGCCTTCCTCATCCGGTTCCACCCCGATCAGGAAGACCGCCTGATCGAGCACGGACGGCTGAATGGCCCCCGTCTCGGCGTCCCGATCGAGGCCGCCGATGTAGGGCAGGCGCTGCAGGTCCTCCTTGCGGGCGCGGGGGCAGTGTACCCGGCGGCGATCGCCCTCGATGACGAGGCTGTTCAGGGCAAGGACGATCGAGCGGGAGAGCCCGTCGAGGGCGATCTGGACGTAGCGGGCCTCGAGCACGTCGGTGTCGACGATCAGGTCCTCGATGGTCCCCACGTACTCGTCCAGGAGGTCATAGACCGGCCAGCCCCGCGCATCGACGCTGCCCGCCTTGACCCGGTACCCCTCGAGATCCAGCAACCCCGCCAGTCCCATCGCTCCGCCCCTCGCTCTCGCACGTCGTCGCCCGAAAAAATACGCCGCCCACCCGGGCGGCGCAAGGAACGGCGGGCCGAGAAGGGCGCTAGACCCATTCCCAGTCGAGCCGGTTGCGAGCGCGCCCGCAGCTTTCACGCCGCAGCGTACTTCCCGTACGTGAGGCGTGAAAGCGAGGACGCAAGCCGCAACAAGGCCGACTGGGAATGGGTCTACTGGGTTGCGCCCGAGCGCTGGCGCATGGCCTGAGACTCGTCGGCCTGCATGGTCCAGGCGCGGCTCGCCGCGACCCGTCCCAGGTTGTTGCGCATCTTGCGGCCGATGTCGGGCTGACCCTTGGTCAGGCGGTTGTAGTCCTCGAACGAGAAGTTGAGGAGCTTGGCCTCGGTCACGGCGATGACGTCGGCCGTGCGGGTGGGTTGCTTGTAAACGAGGGCCATCTCGCCGAAGACCTGGCCGCTGCCCAGGCGGGCCACCGGCATGGGCTGGCCGTCCTTGGGGATCACGACCTCGCAGAAGCCGTTGGTGACCAGGTAGAACGACTCGGACGGATCCCCCATCCGGACGATGGGCTGGTTGGGTTGGGCGATGACGGGGACGGCGATCGCCTCCAGGGCCGCGAACTCGTCGGCCGTCAGCCCCGAGAAGATCGAGGCCTTCTTCATGGCGTCGTGGTTGCTGGTCTGGGGCACGGCGGGCTTGTTGCCCTGGGCCTCCGAGATCGTCTTGGGATTACCCGCCGGCTGGGACGGCAAGGTGCTCCAGACCCGGTTGGCGACGATCTTGCCCAGGTTGGCCCGGAACTTCTTGCCCAGCTCGGGGTGTGAATTGGCGAGCCCTTCGTACTCCTGGTAACCGAACCGCAAGAGCACGGTGTCGGCCACGGCCGCCACGTCGGCCTGCCGGATCGGCTGGGCGTAGAGCAGCGGCATTTCGCCGACGAGTTGACCGGGCCCGAGCTGCGCGAGCGGCATCGGAGGGGCGTTCTTGCCTTGTGGCAACAGGATCTCGACCTGGCCCGCCGCCACGATGAAGAAGCAATCGGCCTTGTCGCCCGTCTTGATCACGATGTCGCCTGGTTTGTAGGCGTGCTTGGACGAGATGCGGAAGAAGTCGGTCATCTCCTCCGGCGTGAGGCCCTGCAGGGCGGGTAGCTTGGAGAGGCGGTCGAAGTTGACGTTGGACATCCGAAGGGGTCCCTTTCAGGCGGCATCAGAGCGCCGGTCGCCAGCCACATCATACCGCCCGCACGGGCTTCCGAAACGATCGGAAGGTGACCGGGCGCACCGAGCGAACCGGCCGATTCCAGTAACCTCGATCACGTTTTCCGCCTCGCTGAAAGCGCCATGCGACTCAATCCCGTGCCGGCCGTGCTCGCGGCCACCCTGTTCCTGGGGGCCGTCACCCCTGCCCTCGCCCGGCCGCACCACGCGAGCGCGTCCGGGGCCCTGATCTCGCGCGTCGCCTGGGAGCGGCATCACCTGGTCATTGCGGCCGATCGCCAGCTTCAGGTCCGCTTGTTGAAGCTTTCCAAGCCTAGCCGGGTTGCGATCGACATCCTGGACGCCGAGCTCGCCGATCCGTCCCTCGCTGAATCGCAGTCCATCGACGAGGGGGCCTTCAAGCAGCTGCGGGTGGCTCCGCATCCCGACGAGCGCTTCGTACGCTTCGTGATCGACTGCGACGGGGGCGCCGACTTCCGACTGGAACCCCTCGAGCACGGGTCCGCCATCGCCTTCGTGCCGGACGAGCCGACAAAGTTGGCCTCCCACGAGCGCTTCGGTCCCCCGAGGCCCGAACGGTACGGCCCCGATCCGGCGGAGCCCTATGGCCCGCCGAGCCTGCCCCTGGTCTATGGCCCTCCGGTGCCTGAGGGCTTCGTTCCGAGCCAGCCCGACGTGGTGGAGGCGCCACCTGAGGTGACGACGGCCTTGCGCTGGGACGGACATCCGCAGACGCTGGCTGGCCTGGAGCTGGTCAGGAAGCAAGGACACATCACGCTCAAGCTGGTGGGCGATCGCCCCCTCTCCTATGAGCTGCACCAGGACTGGGAACCCTCGCGCCTCGTCGTCCGCGTGCCGAAGGGCTCCTACCCGCACGATCTGCCGTCCGTCGTGCCCGGGGTGACGAGCCTCGCGGCGGCCCACGTCGGATCCGACTGGGTGCTCACCATGGCCCTCCCGCAGGCCCTGTACGCTGTGACGGCGCGGCGCCGGGACCATGGGCGCGAGCTCGCGATTAGTCTCGATCACCCGGTTATCCGGAGCGATCGCCCCACGATCGTGGTCGACGCCGGGCACGGGGGAAACGATCCGGGAGCCCTCGGCGCCTCCGGGGCGCGGGAGAGCACCTTTACCCTCGGGCTCGCCGAGGTCGTGCGGAGCGCCCTCGTCAAGTCCAGGCGGGTCAACGTCGTCATGACCCGCAGCAGCGACGAATCGGTCGATCTGGCCGCCCGGGCGCACCTGCTGGACATGCTGAAGCCCGCCCTGTTCGTCAGCCTGCACGGCAACTCGTGCCCCGACCCGTCGATCGGGGGCCTCGAGACCTTCTACCGGAACCCTGGCAGCGCCCCGTTCGCCCGCTTCCTGCAGCGGCGCCTCGTGCAGGGCATGCACCGTCCGGATCGTGGCATCCGGCAGGCCCGCCTGTTCGTCCTGCGCCATCCGACCGTGCCCTCGATCCTGATCGAGTCGGCCTACCTGTCCAATCCGTCCGAGGAGCGGCTCATGACGAGCCCCACCTTCCAGAAGGAGATGGGGCAGGCGATCGCCCAGGGCGTGCTCGGATACCTGGATCGGACCCCGGTCGCGGATGCCGGGCTAAGCCGGGAGGGCGGGACCGAGTAGCGGGGCCTCCATGAGGACCTCCAGCTCGGCCTGCACCGCCCACAACCGCTCGAACGATGCCCCCGGCAAGCTGAGGGAGAGGGGCAACGAGCTCCAGGCCGGATGGGCCTTGAGGAGCCGATGGCGGGGATCCGCCTCGTCCACGAGCAGCCGCCATTCCCGCTGAAACGGTTCGGCGATCGCGAGCTCGACGATCGATCCGGCGAGATCCTCGAGCCAGTCGGCCGGAAGGGCTCGGCGCTCGCGGGCCCAGGCGCCCAGGCGAGACAGATCGAGCCGCACCCCCAGGAACGGGATCTGGAGATCGGTCAGCAACCGGCTCAGCTCGGACGACTCCGTGAGCAGCTGCGACCGATCCCCCGGATCGCCCTGCGACAGGGCCAGCAAGACCCCGAGTTGCTCGGCCCGCGTGGCGAGGCGATCCAGGGATCGCTTGAACTGGTCGAGGGCCCGGGTCCGCGAGGTGGGGCGACCGGGCACGCCCGGCAACCAGGCTTCTTCGAAGGCCCACCCCGGATCGAGCGAGGCCCGCGGGACCCCGAGCCGGGCGCAGAATTCGAGCGAGGCCTCGAGCCGGGCGACCGATCGCCGCCGATAGTCCTCGTCGGAGGCCGCCGGGTTGAGCGGGGGGCGGTCCGGATCGTCCGGGAATCCCTGATGCACCGTCAGCTGGAAGCAGCCGGAGGCCAGGAGCGGCATGGGGAGGGAGGAGGGGGCGATCGCCCCGGCCAGGCTGACCCGCTCGACCTGCGCGACCCGCCAGAGCTCGAGCACGTCGCCCCAGTCGCGCGGGTCTGCGACCGATCGAGGGGAGAGAAAGACGGACATGCGGGACCTCCTGCCGCCATGGTCCGCCCCGGGCCCGATCCCCGTCAACCGGGCGAGCGCTCGGTCAAAACTTAACAACCGCTTAACTTGCTCTTGGGTCAGGAGGCGGCCGGTCGGCCGGATAACCCCCTGGAGGCCGGGGACTCTCGGCCGGAGGGGGTCATGGGACGCACGCCACATCCAACCTGGATCGCCATCACCGCCTGCTGGTTGAGCCTGTGGCTCCTGGCGGGCTGCGGCCTGGGCACACCTGCTTCCATTTCCGCCAACCGCGCGCAACAGAGCCAGACCCTCCGGCTCAAGGCCCGCTCGGGCCACGCCATCGTCAAACTCCGGGCGGGCTCGAGCGATCAGGCCGTCAAGAGCCTGTCGCGTTTCGTCGAAGGGGCGATCCCCAGCCTCGGCATCAGCGTGCTGAACGTGGGCACGGCGGGTGCGGCTTCCCAGCTGGCGGCCTTGACGACGGCCGGGGCCGTCGAGTACTCCGAGCCCGATTACATTGCGGCCACCCTGGTCAAGACCAACGACCCGGGCCTCGCCAGGCAGTGGGGCCACGACGCGATCCACCTCTACCAGGCCTGGGACGTGACCATGGGCGACCCCAACGTGGTCGTGGCCGTGGTCGACACCGGGGTCGATCTCGAACACCCGGACCTGCGCGATCGCCTCGTGCCGGGCATCAGCTTCGTCGCGGGCACCTCGGCCCCGCGCGACGACAACGGGCACGGCACCCACGTGGCCGGCATCATCGCGGCCGCGGCCAACAACGGGGTGGGCGGAGCCGGAGTGGCCCCCAAGTGCCGGATCATGCCCGTCAAGGTCCTCAACGACAAGGGCGAGGGCAACACGAGCGACATCGTGGCCGGCATCGTCTACGCGGCCGACCATGGGGCGCGGGTTATCAACCTGAGCCTGGGGGGCACCGGCGGCGGCAAGGCGCTCGAGGCGGCGATCGCCTACGCCCAGCGCAAGGGCTGCGTCGTGGTGGCGGCCATGGGCAACGACGGCAACAACTCCGAGGACTACCCGGCGAGCTACCCGGGGGTGATCGCTGTGGGCGCGACTGACCAGGACGATCAGCTCGCGAACTTCTCGAACTACGGGCGCTGGGTCAGCGTCGTGGCGCCTGGCGCTGACATCTACTCGACCATGCCGACCTACCACGTCACCCTCGACGATGTCGATCCGGGAGCCGACCGGTCCTACGGTCTGTTGAGCGGCACGTCGATGGCGACGCCCTACGTGGCCGGTCTCGCGGCCCTCATGGTGACGGTCAATCCCCGCCTGACGCCGGGCAGCGTCAAGACGGCCCTGCAGAACAGCGCCGACAAGGTGGGCGGGGCCCTCGGGTTCAACATCCAGACCGGATACGGCCGCATCGACGCCCCGCAGGCGTTGCGGGCCGTCATGTAACACCCATGCCCTTGATCCGCTCGGACCCGCGTGGTAGAGTCACGATCGCGGGGTAGAGCAGTCCGGTAGCTCGTCGGGCTCATAACCCGAAGGTCACAGGTTCAAATCCTGTCCCCGCAACTCCCTCGGCGCCGCGATGCGGCGCCGAAGCCGTTTTCGGGCCGTTCGGCGAGGGTGCATTCACCCGGGCCGGGGGCTATAATGAAAAGGCTGTGACCACCCCTCAAGCCCCTCAGCAACCCGCCCGCCGGCTGTCGCTCCTGACCCTGGTCAGCCGATTGATCCTGGCGATCACTTGCCTGATGGGTGGCGTGCTGACCGTGGTCGGGGTCTCGGCCTACCAGGCCCGGCATCTCCTCCTCGAGCGCGGCGTGAGGCTCGCCGAGGCGGCCGCGAGCCAGGCCATGGGGGTTCCCGTCAGGGTGGGGCGGGTGTCAGGGCCCTGGTTGACTGGCTTCGACCTCTACGACGTGCGGGTCTACGGCTCGGCGCGACCCGGGGCGCCCCTCGTGGCGATCGCCCCCCGTGTGCACGCCTCCTACTCCCTGCTCGAGATCCTCAAGCTCGGCAAGAAGCCCATCGCGATCGACGTCTACGCCCCTCACCTGGCCCTCTCGCGGGATGCCAAGGGGCGATTGGACTTCCAGCCGCAGGTGGCGCCGGCCTCCTCGAGCGCCCCGACCTCCCTGCCCAACCTGCCGCGCTTCCACGTCACCCTGCACGGCGGCGAGGCCGTCTGGCACGACCAGGCCATGCCCGGGGTCCACGAGTTCCGGACCGTCGTCTCCGACCTGTCCGGGGCGGCCGACCTGGTCAACAAGACCCTGTACTTCCGAGGCGGCGGCCATGAGGGGCTGGCGGGTCTCTCGCTCGAGGGTTCCTTGCACCTCGAGCGCCTGAGCGGTCGGGTCCGCGCCCTCGCGACGGAGGTTCCGGTCGCTCGGTGGGTCAACTACCTCGCGGCGAGCCCCTTCTACGCGGCGACCGGTGGCACGGCCCGGGTCGAGACCGAGGTGTCCTGGAACCCTCCGGCCGGCCCCGACGTCAAGGTGCGCGGCGCCGTGCTGGTCCATGGCGGGCAACTGGTAGCGCAGGGGGTCCTCAAGCCGATCCAGAGCGTCGAGGCCCGCGCGACCTTCGACAACCGGCTGGTTGACATCCCGGACATCCACGGCACCCTGTGCGGCAACGCCTTCAGCGGCAAGGGTCAGGTGCTGGGGATCGACCGGCCCCACCAGACCCTCGCCTTCACGGGCGGCGCCCAGCACGTCGACCTGGCGACCCTGGTCCCCCTTGTGCCTCAGCTGGCCCTCTACAAGCCTTCGGGCGAGGGGTTCGCGACGGCCGTCGTATCCGGCTCGCCCGAGCATCCCGTCGTCGACGCCAAGGCCCAGGTGCCGGTCGGGCACGTGCTCGATCAGACGGCCACGGCCATCACCGGAGACGTGCACTACGAGGGCAACCAGGTGCAGATCCGGGGCTGGAAGGCGGCGCTAAACGGGGGAACGGTCACGGGCGACACCGGCTTCAGCCTGGACCAGGACCCGCGTCTGACGACGACCGCCCACGTCGACGGGGTCGACCTGCCGGCCACCCTCGCGGCCTACCTCAAGGACCCGGTGCCGGTCTCGGGCCGTCTCACGGGCGACGTGTCGGTTTCGGGTACGGCGATGGCTCCCGTGGCCACTGGCACGGTCGAGGTCCTGGCCCCCCGATTGGGCGGCGAGTCGCTCGGGACGGTGCGGGCGGCGATCGCCTACGACCACCACGAGCTGCGCCTGGTCTCCGGGAAGGTCTCCGGGCCGACCGGATCGGCGACCGTGACGGGACAGGCGTCGGACGCCGGCGATTTCATCGGCCAGGTCGCGGTCGACGCGCTGGACCTCCGCCTCGCCTCGAGACTGGGCGCGGGGGTCCCGCTCACGGGCATGGCGAGCGGCAGCGGGAACGTCGCTGGAAACTGGTGGCACCTCGATCGGGTCCTCGGAGCGGGGCGGGCCGCACTCGGGCGCTCGGCGATCGCCGATCAGCCCGTCGACGGGGCTGAGGCCCGCTGGACGCTCGCCGGTTCTCACCTGCGCCTCGCGGACGTGGCCGTCACCATGGCGAGCGGCTCGGTCCGAGGCCAGGCTGGGGTCGACCTGGTGGGCGGGCCTAAGCACTCCCCATCCGTGACGGCCGAATTCGCCTGCGATCGCCTCGACCTCGGCCAGGTACCTCCGCTCGCGGCCGTGACCCAGGCCCAGATCGGCGCGGTGAAAGGGATCCTCTCGGCGACGGGCAGCCTGCAGGCCGATGCGTCCGGGCTGCGCGTGCAAGCGGAGACGGTGGGCGATCGCCTGGAGGCCGAACGGATCGGGTCGATCCGGCACTTCAGCGGGCCCGTCTATCTGGGCCCGCATCGGGTCACGTTCCCGGAGTTCGCCATCGAGATGGGGACCAAGAGCCACGCGGCCTTGCAGGGGTCGATCGGCTTCGACGGGCCGACCCCGAGTACGGCCGTCTCGCTCAGCATGCACGACGCCTCGGCCAAGGAGGTGCTCGCCGCCGTCAACTGGCAGCAACTGTTGAGCGGAACCTGGATCGGGCGCAAGCTCGCTCCCTCGCCGGTTCAGGGGCCCAAGGAGGCGATCGCGGCCCTTCCGGACCCCATCGCGCCCGATGCCAGCGGCTCCTTGAACCTCAAGGCGCTCGTGGACCACTGGAGCCGGCACCACCTCGAACCGATCCAGGCGGCGCTGGCCTACCTGGGCTCGAAGCAGCCTCCCTGGCAATCCGTTTCTGGCCGCATGAACCTCGACCTCGCCTTCGAGGGGTCCGGTAGCGACCCCGAGGTGCGCGTTCGGCTGGGCCTCGTGGACGGGGTCGCCTACGGGCATCGCCTACGTAATGCCCACATGCTGACCGTCTATCGGGATCACCACCTGCACGTGCCGGTCCTCGACGTGATCGAGGACGCTCCCAACGGGATTTCGCTGCAGGCGCGGGGCGTGCTGGGGACGGACGGTGTGCTCGCCGTCTATGCCCAGAACCTCGATCTATCCGCCATCAATCCCTTTCTGGTGCCCCAGGACCTGGCGCTCGGTGGGCGGGCCTCGTGCACCCTGCTCGCCAAGGGCGATCCCTCGGATCCGCGGCTCGAGATCTCGGCGGAGGCGCTCGACGGCTCGGTGGGTCCGGGCAGCGCTCCCGACAACCGCTTCGCCTTTAGCCAGGCGAACGCGCGGGCCACGTACTACCGGGGCCGCCTCACCATCGACGATGGACGCGTCACCACGGAGGGCAAGGAGGCGCACCTGAACGGAAGCTTCCCGGTGGTCGCCAGTCCCGAGAACAACGCGATAGACGTGGCCATGGACCTGCAAGGGGAAAGCCTCGGGCTCATCTCGGCCCTGACCCACGGCGAGATTCTCTGGAAGGGTGGGCCCGGCGAAGTCACCATCAAGCTCGGAGGAACGGTGGATGCCCCGGAGCTGTCAGGTCATGTCCGGCTCGACGGAGTGACCCTGCAAGAGCGCAACCTCAAAGGGGATATCAAGGACATCCGGGCGCTCGCGACGATCAGGACCGATGCGATCATGATCCAGCGGGCGACAGCCAAGTACGGGGGCGACACCCTGGTGGGCGTGGGCCAGGTGACCCTCAAGCGCTTTCAGCCCGATCAGCTGCGTCTGAACCTGATCGCTCAGAACGGCGCCCTGATCGAGCTGACCAACGGCCTGTTCAAGGGCATCGTGCAGGCCTCGCTCGACATCACGGGGCCGCCCACCCACCCGGTGATCGGGGGGACGGTCATCGCCAAGCACGGTCAGATCGACCTGGCGGCGCTGGCCCCGGCGGGAGGCACCACGGCGGCGGCCCAGGCCCCGCCCATGCTCCCCGTCGACCTGAACGACCTCGTGATTCACCTCGACCCGCGCGATCGGATCACCTTCCTGGGCCCTAAGGACTTCGTCACCGGCCTGGCCGGTACCCGTCAGATCGAGGCCCAGCTGGACGGCGACATGACCGTGAACGGGCTTTTGGCCGACCCGGTCATTCGTGGGACGGTGAACGTTCGCAGCGGCACGCTGACGGTCTTGAACGACGAGTTCAGCATCGTGTCGGGCAGCCTGGAGTTCCTCGGAACGGGGGTCAATTCGAACCAATCCGATACCTTCGCGGACATCCTGCCCCTCGAAACCTCGACCGCCAACCAGTCCTATCTGGGCAACACCCGGGTCAACCTGGTGGCCAGCGGACAGGTCTACGACTACGACAAGAACGACTTCCCGGACCAGCGCGGCACTGACAGCGGCGCCGGCGGCCAGCTCGACGTCAAGGTGACCGTGTCCGGCACCCTGCAGTCGATGGAGCGCCGCTACGAGTGCACGAACATCCCCTCCTTGACTCAGGACCGGATCGAGAAGGTGTTGGGTAAGGAGGCGCTGATCACCGAGCTGTTCAACAACTCGTCGAACGCGACCCGGCAGTCCCTGGTCACCCACGAGGTGGCGGGCTTCCTGTCGACGGCGAGCCGGCGGCTCCTCGATCCCTGGACGGCGTCGGTGCGTGACTTTCTGCCGCTGTCGAGCCTCGGGTTCGAGTTCGTCTCCCCGGACCAGCTCAATCAGCAGTCCAACCAGGTGCTCTTGGGCCTGCGGCCCAGTTTCTACACGGAGACACGCCCCCTGTTCAGCGGGGTATCCGTTTCGGCGCGGTACACCTTCGACAACGTCCGCAACATCTACCAGGTGGGGCTCAGCTACCCCTTCAGCGAGCGGCTCAGCCTGCAAGCGGGCATCGACAATCGGGGAGGTCTGCCGGGCAGCACGGTGGCCCCGACCTTCTCGAACCTGGGGGACGTGAACCCCAGCCTGACCCTCACGACCCGCTACCACTTCTGACCCGGGTCGGCGTTCGGCAAGAGGTCCCCCCGCCTTTCCGGCGCAGGCCGGAATGATCGCGATATTGGTCTGGCTGTGGGCCCCGGCCAGCGCCGGGGAGACGGATGGAGGTTAAACCAAGCAGGCATACGGCTTTGGGCCACCTTAAGGGGTCTTTAGCGAATCCTTGTCAAGGTTAAGGGCCGATGCTAGAATCGAGGTTAAGAAAGTCGCGGAAGTTGGTAAAATAGCAGACAGACAAGGTTTGCGCCACCCCCAACGCCGCCGTGTAAGGAGTCGAAATGGCCGAAAAGATTCTGCTTGTCGACGACGAAGAAATGATCGTTGAATCCATCGAGTTCGCCCTGGCCCAAGAAGGCTACGAGGTGGTCAAAGCTCACGATGGGCAGGAAGCTCTCCAACAAGTCCAGCTGTCCAAGCCGAATCTGATCGTCCTGGACCTCATGCTGCCCAAGCTGAGCGGTCTCGAGGTCTGCCGCCTCCTGCGCCGCGAGCAGAACGACATCCCCATCATCATGCTGACGGCCAAGGGCGAGGAGATCGACCGGGTCATCGGCCTCGAAGTCGGGGCCGACGATTACCTGATCAAGCCCTTCAGCCTGCGTGAGCTGGTGGCCCGCATCAAGGCCCTCCTGCGTCGCAGCAAACCCACCGACGTCGAGAACAAGAGCAAGGTCTACCAGCACGGCGACCTGATGATCAACCTCTCCGAGCACCGAGTCATGGTGGGCGATCGCGAGGTCGAGCTCTCTCCCAAGGAGTTCAAGATCCTGGCCATGCTCATGGGGGCTCCGGGGCGCGTCTTCTCGCGCGAAGAGCTGCTCGAGCAGGTATGGGGCCTCGACTTCTACGGCGACACCAAGACGGTCGACGTGCACATCCGGTGGCTGCGGGAAAAGATCGAGGAAGACCCCTCGAACCCCAAGTTCATCCAGACGGTCCGCGGCTTCGGCTACCGCCTTGGCGCCTAGCCTTCCCCTCGACCTGACCCGGCAGGGAGCGCATGCTGGATTCCGAGCGCGATAACCTGCCGGTCTGGTCCGGCCAGGCGGACTGGCACGAGATCTACACGATCGCGGTCTCGGACCCCCAGCAGCACGTAGCGCTGTGGCTGCGCTACGTGCTGTGCGCCCCGGCCGAGGGGGATCCCTGGGTCGAGCTATGGGGCCTCGCCTTCAACGGGGCGGGCTCCGGCCGGCACATCACCATCCGGGAAGCGATGCCCTACGACGACGCTCGCCTTGAAGGCGAGCCGTTCGCGTTTCAGGTCGGTCGCTCGGTCCTCACCAACCATGGGGCCCGCGGCCGCATCGAGGACCACGAGCAGCGCATCGGCTGGGTCCTCGACTGGCAGCCGTGCGAGGCCCCCTTTCGCCACTTCCCCAACAAGGGCTACTACGACGGCGCCTTCCCGCCCACCAAGCTGCTCGCGCCGAATCCGGATCTGCGGGTGAGCGGCGAGGTCCTCTTGAACAAACGTCGGGTGCTGCTCACGGACGCTCCGGCCGTCCAGTATCACCAGTGGGGGGCCAAGTTCGCCCTCGAAGGGGGCTGGGCGCACTGCGAGAGCTTCGTCGAGGATCCCGACGTGCGCTTCGAGGCCGTCGCCGTCACCCCGCGCAAGGTCGGTCCCCTCGAGCCGCGCATGACCCTGTTCCGCTTCGTGGTGGATGAGACGGAGTACGTGGTCAACGGCCTCCTGCAGATGCTCACGGCCAAGAGCCGCTACGACGCGGGGGGTTGGTTCTTCGACGTGACCCTGGGCGATCGCCGCTTCGAGGGCACGATCGAGGCCCCCTACGGCCGCGTGGTCGGCCTGGTCTACCACGACCCGGACGGCGAGCCCATCTACTGCTACCACACCGAGATCGCCGACATGACCCTGCGGGTTTATGGCAAGGAGCGCGGCAAGTGGCAGCTGGAGCGGGAGCTCACCTCGGACGGCTCGTGCGGCCTCGAGGTCCTGTCGCGCACACCCGATCCGGACATCCCCCTCGTGATCGAGGACCCGGTCGAAGTGGGGCGCTGAGACGTCCGTCCCCCGTCTTCCCGGCGAAAGCCGGGATCCAGGAGCGGCCAGGATCGCACAGAGCTACTGACTGGCCTGGACCCCGATTTCCATCGGGGAGACGGACGGGATGGCTACGAGAGGAGCCCTGGCAAGTCGATCCCGAGGGCCTTGGCGAGGTTCAACTCGGCCGTCAGCTCGTCGTAGGTCGCTTGGATGTAGCCCGCCTGGGCCTGGGACAGGGCCGTGGTCGCGTCCAGCACCTCGGTCCCCGTCCCGGCCCCTTCCGAGTACCGGATCCGGGAGAGGTCGAACCCGGCCTGGGCCGTCTTCAAGCCTTGCTCGGCCGCGAGGATGCGCTCGCGTGCCTCCTCGCGGTCGGCGATCGCCTTCTGCACCTCGAGCCTGAGCCCGTCCTGCAGGGCCGAGAGGTTGGCCTCGTCCGCCTCGATGCTCTTCTCGCCCTGTCGGACCTGCGCGTCGGTCTTGCCGCCGTCGAATACGGTCCAGCTCAAGGAGCCCATCAAGATGTAGGCCGGCATCTGGGTTCCGTTGCCGGCAACGATCCCCTGGGCGGCCACCACGGGGAGGCTCTCGCGCGACGTGATCTCGGTCGTCAGGCGATCGAGATCACGCTGCCGGGTCGCCATCCGCACTTCGGGCCTCCGGGACAGGCCGCGCATGATGGCGGCGTCATCCGCCGTCACGATGGGCAGGCTCGGCGCCGGATCGAGCGGCTGATTGCCCAGCGGCTGATGGATGGCCGTGCCGAGCGAGAGCCGGGCGAGTCGCACGGCGTTCCGGGCCTGGATGACCCGCTGCTCGGTGTTGGCGAGCGCCGTTTGGGCCTGCAGGGTGTCGAAGTGGGCCCCGGCCCCCGTCTTCTCGCGCAGGAGGGCGTCCTTGAGGTGCTCGTGTCCCTGTTGCTCGGAGAGCAGGACGGCTCTGAGCAGGCTCTCGGCGCGCAACACGCCCAGGTAGGCGATCGCCGCGTTGTAGGCAACCTGCTGGCGGCTCTGACGCGCCCCTTCCGAGGCGAGCTCCTTGCCGATCTCGGCCGCCCGGGCCCCGAGTTGCACCCGGCCCCCTTCGTAGAGGACCTGGCTGACCGTCAGATTCTCGGCGAGCAGGTTCGGGGACATGCCCGGCGCGAAGGCGTTGAGCAGGCCCTGGATACCGGGATCGAGGATACCCAGGTGGATCGGCAGAACGCTGACCGAGACGGTCGGCTTGGTGCGCGTGCCGGCCTCGTCGATCCGGGCTTGAGCCCCCTGGATCTTGGCCTCGGCGGCCTGTACCGAGCCACTGGTCGCGACGGCGTCGCGAACGGCGTCCTTGAGGGTGAGACGCTGGCCCTGGGCCAGGGCCGGCATCCCGGCGCTCAAGGAGAGGCTCGCCGCCGTAAGGATGGCGGGAAGCGTCTTCACTTCGTCACCTCCGCGGGGTGGTAGCTGATCCCCAGCATGGCCACGTCGGCGTCCTCGGCGTAGTTCGTCGCCCGCCAGTAGTCGTGCCGGTAGGTCAGGTCGAACCGGATGGTCGGAATCAGGTCGAAACCGAGCCCCAGCTTGAGCTTCGCTCCGTTCAGCCCCGAGAGGCCCGTAATCGAGGCCGGACCGTTGTTGAAGGTCACGTTCGGGGCCGTGTAGACTCCCAGGTCCCCGAAGGCGACCAGCCGGGGCGCGATCCGCTTGGCTCCCTGGAGCCCGAGGCCGATCGCCTGCCGGGTCTGGTCGGCGTCGAGCGGCGTCCCGGTCACCGCGGCCCCGTTGCTGCCGGCCGTCACCTGGCGCCACAGTCCGGCGACATAGGGGGCGACCTCGACCTCGCCGGCCTTCAAGGCGTAGCCCAGTTCGAGGGTCCCCTCGATGGTCTCGGGCGTCAGCACACTGGCGTTGGGGTTGCTCGGCGTGAGGCTGGGTACGCGCACCGCGGCGCGGCTACGCTCGGCATCGAGGGTCCAGAGCCAGTTGTCGAGCCGCGCGCTCCAGTCGAGCCCGAGCTCGTTATCGACGGCGCCGGCCACCGAGTTCGCGAAGTAGCCGTAGGTCTGCCACCGCCAATCGTAGCGGACGGCGAACGAGTTGTTGAGCAGGTCGGCCGGGGCCTGAGCCCGGGTTTCGGCCGTCTCGGTCTCGGAAGGCACTGCTACGGCCGGCGACTTCGCGAGCTGGATCGGCTGCGTGGTCTCGGCGACCGGGATCTCGACCGGCTGATAACCCGGCGATTCCGCGAGCAGGAGCGATCCTCCCTTGGGATCGAGCTCGAGGGTGAACTCGCCGCGCTCGTTGCTGAAGGCCGAGGTCATGCCGTTTTCCTGATGGACGTAGACGTGGGCCAGGGCGTGGCCGTTGGCATCCTGCACGTGGCCCGAGAGGGTGGCGTTGGCGGCGAAGGCGGGGGGAGCGACGGCGATCGCCAGCAACGCGAGGGGAAGGGTGCGGTGAAGGGACATGGGAAATCTCCTAGCGGCCGGCCGAAGCGGTGGAGGGAGCGACGACGAAGGGGGCTTGCTGGCTGAGCGTGGCCTTGATGAGGTACCGGCTGCCCGATTCGTTCTGGATGAGCAGGACGACGTTGCCGCCCGAGTCCGGCGTGGGCGGCGGCGTCATGGGGGGCAGGACGGCCTGCATGGTGTTGGGGGCCTGGCCGTTCGTCAGGGGAGCGGTCTTGCCACCCAGCACGACCTGCGGGTTGGTCGCCGACTGGATGTCGGCCGGGAGATCGGTCTTGGTGAACACGAAGGAGACGATGGTCGTGGAGCCCACGGCGACCGACTGCTGCTTGACGGTGATGGTCGGGCCCGTGAGGGGGGTGTTGGACGTGAGCTGCGACTGGGAGGTGCAGCCCGCGAGGGCGATCGCCAGCGCGCCGGCGACGAGGAAGCGAGTAGTCATGGCAAAACGAGCCTTTCGTTTGAACGGCGAGGAGGAGTGAACGAGGACGAACGCTAGTCGGCGATCACGGGGGGCCCGCCATGGCCGCCCCCGGTGCTCTTGTTCTTGACCATCAGGAGGGCCGGGATCGCGCCCAGGCACATGACCAGCCCGGCGACCCAGAAGGCGTCCTGGAAGGCCAGCACGGCCGCCTGTTTGCCGGCGGCCATGCCGAGCAGGGCGCCGGCCTGCATCTGGGCGATCTGAGGACTGGAGCCGTGCTGGACGAACAGGCCCATGAGGCCGCGCACGGCCGTGCCGACCAGCCCGTTGCGGGCGGCGTCCTGGCCCAGGATGGCCGTGTGGAAGACCTGCCGCTGGGTGAGCATGGTCGACAAGAGAGCGATTCCGAACGAACCGCCAACCGTGCGCATGACGTTGAACAGGCCGGAGGCTTGCCCGATCTTGTGCAGAGGGACGGCGCCGAGCGAGGTCTGGTTCATCGAAGGGAAGGCGAGCCCCATCCCGACCCCGCGTAGGATGGTCCACCAGTAGATGGCCGCGACCGGCGTGTCCGGGGTCATGCCGGCCTGCAGGAACAGCGAGTAGCCCATGATGCACATCCCGGAGATCATGAGGACGCGCGGATCGACCTTGTTGGCGAGGGCGCCCGCGACCGGCATCATGATGCCCACGGCAAGCCCCTGCGGGAACATGATGAGCCCCGTCTGGATGGCGTCGTAGCCCATCAGGTTCTGGAGGAACAAGGGCAAAAGGAAGACGCCGCCGAACAACCCGATGCCCATGACGATCGAGGTGATGGTGCCGGCCGTGTAGGTCGTGTACTTGAACAGCGTCAGGTCCACGACCGGCTCGCGCCGCCAGAACTCGACCACGAGGAACAGCCCGAACGTCACGGCCGCGACGGCGAACAGCCCGAGGATGTAGGGCGAATCCCAGCCCTTGGAGTTGCCCTGGCTGACGGCCAGCAAGCAGGTCGACAGGAAGGTCGCCATCAGGGCGAATCCGGCCCCGTCGAACTTGACGAGCTTGAGCTTGCTCTCGCGGATGATGGTGAAGGCCATGAAGGTCGCGAACAGCCCGGGCACCAGGTTGACGTAGAAGATCCAGCGCCAGTTGAGGTAATCGACCAGGTAGCCGCCCAGGGTGGGGCCGATCATGGGGGCGAACATGGCCCCGATGCCGACCACGGCCATGGACATGCCCCGCTTCTCGGGCGGGAAGGCCTCGAACAGGATGGCCTGGGAGACGGGCTGGATGGCGCCCCCGACGATCCCCTGCAGGACCCGGAAGAAGATCAGGCTGCCGGTGCTCCACGCCGCCCCGCACAGCATCGAGATGATGGTGAACAGGAAGACGGCGAGCACGTAGAGGCGCTTGCGCCCGAAGCGATCGCCCAGAAAGCCCGTGGTGGGCATCATGACGGCCGACGAGAGCATGTAGCCGGTGGACACCCATTCGATGTCTTCGACGTTCGAGCCGAAGGCCGCCATGATGTGGGGCAGGGCGACGTTCACGATGCTGTTGTCCATGATCACGATGAACATGCCGAGCAGCATGGGCACCGCGACCCACCACATGTAGTTCTGGTCGGTGATGAGCCCCGCGAAGGCCCGCCGGTTGTCGGGTTGCGTCAAGGTCGCCATGGCGGCCCCCTCCTCGTGCTACTTGCCGCGGGCGTCGATGTCGATGTCGGCCGACATGCCGGGTTTGAGCTGGTGGTTGGGGTCTTCGACCGTCACCTTGACGGGGATCCGCTGGACGACCTTCGTGAAGTTGCCGGCCGCGTTGTTCTGGGGCAGTAGCGAGAAGCTGCCGCCGGTGGCCGAGCCGACCAGGGCGACCCGACCGTGGAAGGTCTGCTTGGGATAGGCGTCGATGCGGACTTCGACCTCGGCGCCCGGCTGCACCCGGCGGATGTTCGTCTCCTCGATGAAGGCGTTGATCCAGACGTCGTTGGTCTGAGAGATCGAGAAGATCCCCTGACCCGGGCTCACCTGCTCGCCGACGTTGGCCGAGCGGCGGGCGACCGTGCCGTCGACCGGACTGGTGATGACGGTATGGTCGAGCTGCAGGTGGGCCGTGTTGACGGCGGCCTGGGCCATCGCGATCTGGGCCTGGGTGGTCTGGACCCCGCCCTGCTTGATCGAGACGCTCTGAGTGTTGGCGTTGGCGAGCCGGACGGCTTCTCGGGCTGAGCGGACCTGGTTGGTCGCGGCCGTCACGGCCGAATTGGCTGCGGTCGCCGCCGTGCGGGCGCCCTCGAGCGCCTGCTTGGAGGTGCCGCCCGCCTCGAACAGGTGGGTCACCCGGACCAGATCGGAGTGGGCGCGGTCGGCGTTGGCGCGCGCCGAGTCGAGCGAGGCCTCGGCCGCGTGCATGGCCGATTCGGCCTGGACGATGCCGGTCGAGGTCTGAGCCGACTGCAGGCTCACCCCGATGTGCGAGCTTGCCAGGCCGGTGCGGGCGACGGCGAGGGCCGCTTCGGCCTGGGCGAGGGCGGCCTTGAAGTCGGCGTCGTCGAGCCGGGCCACGACCTGGCCCGCCTTGACGGTCTGCCCTTCGTCGACGAGCAGCTGGGCGATGTGGCCCGGCACCCGCGAGCTGATGGCCACGAGGTTGCCCGCGACCTGGGCGTCGTCGGTCGAGACGTAGGCCTGGCTGTGCTGGACCCACTTGACCCCGTAGATCCCGCCTCCCACGAGGGCAAGGCCCAGCACGATCAGGAGCGGCACGGGAGGCTTGCGCTTGGCCGGGGTGGGGGGTTCGAGCGCCGGGGTCATCCGGGGCCCGACGGCCTGCTCGGCGGGAGCCGGCGCGGGCGTGCCGTTGGACTTCTCTACTTGTTGCATGGAAAGGCATCCTCTCGCTGGGTGGGGTGGGAGGCGCGGAAGGCTGCGGCGATCGCCCCCACCCCTGCGTCCACCTGGGCGCGGGTGGGGAGGTCGAGCGTCCCGATGATCGATTCAAGCTGGCGCAGCACCCCAGTCTTGAGCCGATCGAGCAGCTCCGCGCCACTCTCGGTCAAGGAGACGTTGACGACCCGACGGTCGTCCGGGGAAGGGAAGCGCTGCACGTAGCCGAGCTTGGCCAGCCGGTCGACGACCCCGGTGCTGGCCCCGTGCGTGACGGCCAGGCTATCGGTCAACCGACTCATCGTGCAGACCTCTTTGTCGTGCAGCGCCTTGAGGGCCATGAGGTGGGTGAATGTGAGGTCGACGGCCTCCAGTTCGATCCGCATGATTGACCTGACCCCGTAGAAGAGGTCGAACAGGTCGGAATAGAGCGGATCGGTCTTGCTAGGTTCGACGCGGGTCGATTCCATAAAGGGAGCCTCCGAAATACTTCATTCTCTGAAATATTCTACCTCTCAAATAGCATTGGTGTAAAAGGTTGACAAGTTAAGATTGGTGTCGACTCACGAACGCCCCCTCTTCCCAAGCAAGGCCTCGGTCGGCTATCATTGGTTTTAAGCAAAACTTAACTCGACCTTAAGGAGATGGCGATGCGGCAGCGGCGGGCATGGGGTCGGCGTTCCTGGGTGGCGGCGATCGCCCTGTCCCTGCTGGTGGGTTGTGGGGTGGCGCCCACCGCGCGCCCGTCCACGGCCTCCTCGTTCGAGGGGCGGGGGATCCTCGACGTCGTCAAAGGGATGGTCCTGCGGGATTCCAGGGCCGGCTTTGACGCCTACGACACCGGCCACAAGGGCTACCTGACCCCTTCCGAGGTTCCGTTCCTCTCGGCCGAGACGTTCAAAGCAATGGATCGCAATCACGACGGCCGGATCGACTGGAGCGAAGGGGCGCCGAGCGGTGACCAGCTCGACCAGGCCGTGGGCCTGACCAAGGAGGTCCTGTCCCACTGGTTCCAGAAGCTCGACCACAACCAGGACGGAGCCTTGACGACGGCCGAGCTGTCTGATGACGGGAGCGTGCCCAGCGAGATCGTGGCCGCGGCGCATCCGACCTTGACCTTCGCCGAGTTCGTCGCGGCCGTCGACGCGGCGGGCCAGAAGGCCGTCCGGCAGCGGGCGACGATCCAATCCTTCCCGGCCGATCCGGCTCACCCGCCGGTGGTCATGGTGCCTGGCTTCTTCCTGCCGACGGCCATCTGGGTCTCTTTGGGGCACCGGCTGCACGACCTCGGCTGGACGACCCAGATCACGATCCCGCACTGGCCGAGCTTCGGGGACATCCGCAACGTGTCGGCTGCGACGGCCTTCCAGGTCCAGCAGTTGCAGCAGCGCACCGGGGCCACCCGGTTCGAGTTCATCGGGCACTCGATGGGCGGGCTGGTTCTCCGGTACTTCATCAAGCACATGGGCGGAGACAAGCTGGGGGCGCACTACGTCTCGTTCGGCACCCCGCAGCACGGCACGGTGATCGGCCACATCTTCCCGGTCACCTCGGCGGTCCAGATGGAGCCAGGCAGCGACTTCCTCACCGAGCTGAACACCGGCACCGAGACCCCCGGGAACTTCCCCTACACCTCGATCCGGACCAACACGGACGAGATCGTCCTGTCATCCGACAGCCCGATCCTCAAGGGGGCGGCCAATTACCTGTTGCCGCTCAGGGAGCACCTGGAGCTGGTCTTCGATCCCCAGGCCCAGCAGATCGCGCTGGACGCTCTGGCGAAGTAGCGTTCAGGAATTGGCGGCGCGCTCGCGCGCGGCCTTGAGTGCGGCCGGGCTGATCAGGTTCTCGTCGCGACCCATGGACTGGGTGCGCGCCTCGACCTGTTTGAGGCCGATCTCGCGGACCTGCTGCAGCTGGTAGAGGGCCGCTTCGCGCTCGGCGCGCTCGCGGTTGCCCGTGACGAGGGTGTCGCCGACCATCGCGAGGGCGACCATGCGGCTCGCCGTCTGGGACCAGTGCCAGGCGAAGGGGTCGTGGGCCGCCAGGCTCTGGGCCTTGGCGATGAACTCGTCCTTGGTGACGGTGCGAGGGTCGATCTGGCCCGACTCGACCAGCTTGTCGTAGTAGTCGACCGTCTTGCGCTGGAAGTAGACGGACTGCCCGAGGTTGACGCTGCGCAGCTGGGCCGGGAGCGCGTCGACGGACGGCGCGGCGATCGCCCGCGCGGCCTCCAACGGTCCTTTCAGAATGGCTTCCAGCATGACACGCCTCCGGGGCCAAGGGCCCACGGTCCTTATCCAGAGGCCGTGTCAAGGCCTTGTCAAAAGGCCTTGAAGTTTAGTGTGACCTGAAACCCAGCTTTACTTCGATAACCCGGCTTAACCCGCTGGCTAAGGCTCGATGATCACCTTGGCGATCTTGTGGAACTGGTCGTAGAGGTTTTCCACGTCCTCATTGCGCATGCGGATGCAGCCTTTGGACTTGTCGTCGCCGATCGAGTCCGGGTCGGTGGTGCCGTGGATGCCGATGCCCGTGCGCCCCTTGACGGCGAGGCCCATCCAGCGCGTCCCCAGGGGGTTGTTTTGCAGGCCGCCCGGTGTGATCGATCCGTCAGGGGCCTTGTAGTCAGGCTGCTTGGCCCGCGACACAATGGGGAAGGCGCCAACCGGCGTGCTGCTGTTGGCACCCAACCCCACCTGGTAGGACTGAATCAGCATCGAATCCCGGTAGATGTCCATCCGGTGCAGCTTCTTGGAGACGTGGATCTCGACGCCCGATGGATCGCTGGCCAAATCGGCCGGCGTCCCTCCAGGGGCCGCCGCCTGGCCCCCACCGGATGGGGAGCCGCCGTCACCCGGGGAGTTGCTTTGCTGCTTTAGTGATCCACCAGCTTGTTGATCGCCTGCTGGATTGCCTTGTTGCTTCGCTGATGGAGACCCGCCGCCTCCGGGAGCCTGGGCTGGCGCTCCGCCGCCTCCGGCTCCAGGGGCGCCTTTGGGACTTCCCCCCGGAGACCCGCCGGCGTGAGGTCCCGCGACGCCCTTGGCCTGGGATCCCCCGCCAGCGGCCGGCGGTTTCTGGCCCGGTTCGCCGGCGGCGATCGCCTCCGGCGGCACGGACCAAGAGGCCGGCAGCAGGTGCAAGAACTTCAACCCTAAGCTGAGGATGGGGATGTCCGAGAGGCGCATCGGCTTCGGCAGGACGGGCTCCTGATTGGCCTTGCCCTGGACCGAAGCGACGAGCGGGTCTTCGGCCTTCATTCCGCGGGCCTTGTGCTTGGCCGCCTTGACGGGTGGCTTGTCAGGCGGGTTCTCACCGCACGGGGGCATGGGGTTCAAGAAGGCCGCCAGCGCGAGGGGCCAGGCGAGCTCGCGGTAGCGGTGGAGGTCGAAGCGGCGTCGCTTTGGCCTGGCCGGCTTGGGCGCCTCTTCCGGTTCGGGCTCCAGCTCCGACTCGTCGGGCAGCAGGGCTTGAAGGCGTTCGAGCAGGCGGGAAGCGGAGGACAGGCGATCGCCCACCTTGGCCTTGGTCAGGTCCTCGAGGATCTCCTCGAAATCGGGCGAAAGGTCGGCGTAGCCCTTCCAGAGGTACATCCGGTTGTCGGGATCGTAGAGATCGGCCAGCTCCTGGCCGGTCGCGAGGTGGATGAAGGTCATCCCCAAGGCATACAAGTCCGACTGGGGCACGGCCTTGCGCGAGAGCAGCTCGGGGGCCTGGTAATCCTCGTCTCCCCCTGATCCGAGGCCCGTCGATCCGCCGGGGGCCAGACGGTCCCAGCCCCATCCCACCAGGGTGGCACCGAGTTTGAGGTCGAGCCGGACGTGCGACGGGCAGATGGCCCGGTGCAAGATCTTGGCCTGGTGGATCGCCTGCAGGGCTTCGGCGAGCTGGACTCCGATGCGGATCAAGGCAGGTTCGGCGATGGGCTTCAGCTCACTGCTGGCCCGGCCCGAGACCGGATCGAGCACCACCCCCGGGAGACCCTCGGTCAGCCCCTCGTGAACCCGCTGAACCCCCGGGGACTCGACCCGAGAGAGGGCCTCGACCTCCTGCATGAATGCCTTGCGAGCCTTGGCGTCGGCGAGGGCCATCAGCCGGACTTCGACCGGCTGGCCCCCGGCGGTCTCGAAGGCCTGGAAGGAGAACACCTCGGGTCCGGGCTGGCGGATCCCGGTGATCTCGAAGCGGCCGAGGTATTTGCCGCCAGGCAGCGGCAACCCGCAACTCGGGCACCCCTTTGCCCCGGCGGGAAGGTCGGCGTCGCAGTAGATATTCGGACAGGACATCCCCGTCCTCCTCGTTCGTCTGCCCCTGTTATTCCCCATCGGTCGGAAGTTACGCGCCCCGCAGGTCCCACGGCGGATCGCTCGACAGGCCCCGGGTGTGTGTGCGACAGTGGCGGCCTGGATTACGTCCCGTCCTCGCGAGGTCTTGCCCGTGCCAACATCGTCTCTCGAGCACTCGAAGCCTTTCGTCCCCTGGTGGCAGGGGGTCACGCCCTACCACGCCCTGGTCTTCCTGGGCTGCTGGCTTGGCGGGGTGTTCGACGGGATGGATTCGACCCTCATGTCCGTCGTCCTGCCGGTGGCCGTGGGCCAGCTCACGGGCTCGACCGACAAGCTGGTCATCAGCCACATCGGGTCGATGGTGGGGGCCGTCTTCCTGCTTGGCTGGATGCTGGGCGGGATCCTCTTCGGGATGGTGGGCGATCGCCTCGGCCGCGTTCGCTCCATGGTCCTGTCGATCCTGATCTACGCCCTGTTCACGGGCCTCGCCGGCTTCGCCCACTCCTGGGAGCACCTGGCCGTCTGCCGATTCCTGACCGGCCTCGGGATCGGCGGCGAACTAGTCAGCATCGCGACCTTCGTGGCCGAGGTATGGCCCGAGCGGACCCGAGCGATCGCCATCGGCTTCCTGATCACCTCCTACCAGGCGGGCGTGTTCATCGCGGGCAGCCTCAACTTATTCCTGCACGACTGGCGGCAGGTCTTCTTCGCAGGCACCATGCCGGCCCTCTTGGTGGTCGTCTTGCGGCTCTTGCTCCGGGAATCGGATCGCTGGGTGGCCGACCGCTCGAGGCAGGCCCACGCGCCATCAGCCGGACGGCTCGCTGTCCTTTTCCAGCCGGTCCACCGCTGGAGCCTGGTGGTCGGCGGGGTGACCTTCGGAGGGCTCCTGATCGGGTACTGGGCCTCGCTGTCCTGGATCCCGACGTGGATCCAGGGGCTGCTCGGAACGGCCGGCACGGGCAACGAGCGGGCGATCGCGACCATGTACCAGGGCCTGGCGGCCATCCTGGGCTGCGTCGCGGCGGGGTTCATGGCCGAGGCCTGGGGCCGCCGCTGGACGATCCTGCTCTCGTGCCTCGGCTGCTTCGCCGCGTCGGCCGTCCTGTTCCTGAGCAACCCGGTCTTCTCGACGGCCGTCTACTGGGAGTCGGCCGGCCTGGGCTTCTTCATCGGCCTCGCCCAGGCCGCCATCTATCTCTACCTGCCCGAGTTGTTCCCGACCCGCGTCCGGGCTACGGGCACGGGGTTCTGCCTCAACATCGGGCGGCTCGCGACGGCGATCGCCGTCCTGTTCGTGGGAGGGCTGGTCGCCTGGCTGGGTGGCTACGCCCGTGCCGCTTTCGCCTTCAGCGTTCCCTACCTGATCGCGGCCGCCGCCATGGTCGTGGCCGTGGAGACCAGGGGGCAGGCCCTTCCTGACTAGCTACTTCGGCACGTCCATGGCCGGGCTCTGGTCGAAGAAGCCTGCGGGGACCAGCTTGAACCCGGTGTGGTAGGCCGGCATCATCGGCCAGTCTTCGGTCCGGGGGGGATGGGTCACCCCGAACGTGTACCACATGACGATGTCCTGGTTGGTGATCGAGGCGTTCTCCTTTGTCCAAAGGGACAGGCCGTGGTCGGACGTCGACTGGTTCGGGTAGGGCCCCGCCGAGTAGAGCTGGTCGGGTCGGTAGCGGGTGATCCAGAGGTCGTGGTCGAGGAAGGCCGCTCGCTTGCGCGGCAGCGACCCGCTCACGGCATAGGGCGTGGCCGTCTCGGTGGGCATCAGCATGTAGCCGGTCGTCTGTCCCCACGCGTTGCGGACCGACGGGTTGAATACTCGCCAGCGCCTGGCCGTGGTGGGGTTGAGGTCTCGCTGGGCGGTGCGCTCGTGGGTGAGCAGGGTCTCGCTCATCTGCCAGCCCGTCCCGCTCGGATTGGCCGCCCCGCGGGGAATGGAGGCGCAGTTCATTTCGGACACCGAGTTGCGGGCACCGTCGATGTCGAAGTCCAGCCGGAAGTTGAAGAAGTGCTCGTGGTTGGGCGCCGAGATGTGGGGCTCGAGCAGGTGGGTCGTGCAACCCGGGCAGGTCTCGACCTCCTCTTTGTCTTGATCGGTGCCCTTGGCGAGCAGGATGCCGGTCAGGGCCGTGTCCACCTCGATCGCCCCGTCCTGGCCGAAGATCCAGCTGATCAGGTAGTCGTAGTTTCCGATCGCGGCCGTCGAGGTGATCACGAGCTGGCGAGCACGCCGCACCGAGTTGGTGCCCGTCTCGAAGTCGTAGTGCTTCCAGAGCACGCCCCCGTCCCGCTCGTACAGGCCGACGGCGCGGGGCAGGGTGTAGGGCTTGCCGGTCGAGTCGGCGAACACGGCGTCGAAGAGCTGCCCGGTGGCGGGAATGTCCTGGCCCAGGTCGAGCGGGCTCGACAGCTTGCCGAACCCGTACTCGCCCACGTCGAAGGCGCTGCGCCACGACCAGTTGGGGTCGGGGTCGCCGTAGGGCACGATCATCTCGCCCAGGGCGACCCGATTCAGGATGGGCCGCCAGCGGTCATGGTCATGGTAGGCGATGTTGTAGAGCACGAGGCCTTCGCGGGGGTGGAAGGCGAAGCGGAAGCGCCACTTCTGCCACTCCACCTGTTGCCCGGTGACGGTCGCGCCCGTGCCGGCCGGCATGACGATGCTCATGCTGGCGGGTGCCGGGCGCAGGGGGGCAAGCGAGGCCTCGTCGAAGTCGTGGCCCTTGGCCGCGACCGGGATCAGGCCGGTGTCGCTCAGCTCGACCACCTTCTGGTCGGTGAGGTCGATCAAGGCGAGGACCCCCTCGATGGGGCGGCCGTAGTAGCTGACATTCGTGCCCTTCAGGAAGGACAGGCCGCGCATGAGCCGATGGCCGCTCACCTTGGGGTTGGCCTTGCCGACATAGGGGCCCGAGGCCCACCCGTCGATCGCGACCTGCTTGAAGTCGGTGATGCCCCGCCGGCGCATGGCCGCCTGCCAGCGGGCGTCGGCCCGCACCAGGTTGGTGGCCTGGTCGTACTCCTCCATCATGATCATCGGATTGACGCCGCTCACCAGCTTCCAGGACAGGATCTTGCCGGTCGTAAGATCGGCGACGGCCTCGTAGGTCCGGTTCTTCGCCCGGTCGAGGATCGTGGCGAAGGTCTTGCGGTCGAGCGGAGTCCCGGCCTCGAAGGAGGCGAGCTCATCCTTGGTGGGTTCCTTGAGGTCGAGCAGCGGAAAGAGGCCGTCCTTGGGGAAGGCGGGGTGGGCCCGCATGATGGCGGCGGCCGCCTGGAGCTCGTCGGGGCTCAGCGGATCGAGGGGATGAGGGGGAGCGGCCGCAAAGGCAGGCATCTTGGGCGCCAGGGCCAAGAAGACGCTGAGCAGCGCGACCGATCCGAGGGAGTGACGCCTCATCCAAAGCCCCTTTCAGAAAACGCAACAACGTGGGTGAACGCCATCCTAACGCTTCCCGGTCCGGTTGTCAGGGGTAACGGCGAGGGGTTGGGGGTCAAACGATCGAGACGGTCACGATGCCGGCCACGAGCAGGGCCACGCCGCCCCATTGCGGAGGGGCCATTCGCTCCTTGAGCACGGGGATGGCGTAGAGCAGGGTGACGAGCGGGTAGATGGTCGACATCGGCGCGACGACCGAGGCGACGCCGGTCTCGAAGGCCCGGAACAGGGCGAGGTCACCCAGGGCGAAGAGGCCCGTGGGCACCAGGCCCAGGGCGAGGTCGCGGGGTGAGCCCCACGAGGCGCCCCGGTTGCTGATGAGGGCGTAGGGTCCGAGCACGAGCAGGGCGCCGATGGCGTTCCAGACGAAGAAGGTATAGGTGTCGGCCCCCGGAGCGTTGAACGCCGCCTTGATGATCGCGCTGAAGATGCCCCAACCCGCGAAGACGAGGCCCGAGTAGAGGAGCCAGCGGCGATCGCTCGACGAGGCGCTATCCCCGGGATCGGCCGCCTGCATGGCGAGCAGCACCCCGCTCACGATGACCATGACGATGCCCAGGTACTGGTGCCAGCGCATATGCTCGCCCAGGAACATGAGGGCCAGGATCACGGTGAGCGCCGGGTATCCGGCCGTGATGGAGCCCACCAGCGACACCTTCCCGCACTCGAGGGCCTTGTAGTAGAAGAGCCAGGCAAACCCGTTGATCAGGTTTCCGCCGAGCGCGAGGGCGATGAAGCCCGCCGCCATGGGCGTCACCAGGGGCGCGTGGCCCAGGGTGAAGAAGGCACCCCAGTTGATGACCAGCTTGACGGCCAGAAACAGCATGATGAAGGCCGCCACCGAGAGATTGGCCATGAACTGCTTGGTGAGGGCCTGGGCGAGGCCGTAGAACAGCACCGCGGCGGCAAGGAAGGGGATCCAGGTCGTGTCGGGATGCATGGGCGAGGCTCCTGCGTCGGGGGGATCTAGTGGCTTGTACCCAGGCTTGCCTTTCCGCTCGGTCCCCTCCTATGATGGTCGAACGTCGCCCGATTCCCCAGACCATGCCCAGGAGGTCCCGCATGTCCGTGACCCGTTCCGGTCTGCAAGCGCCCCGCATGTGGCTCGGCGGTGAGCCCATCCCGGCCCTCAGCGGGCAGACGTTCGAGGTGATCAACCCGGCCACCGAAGAGGCGATCGCCGAGGTCCCCCGGGCCGGGGCCCTGGACGCCTCAGCCGCCCTCGACGTGGCCTCCGAAGCCCTCCGCGACTGGCGGGGCATGCCCGGTATCGAGCGAGCGGGCCTCTTGCACGGCTTTGCTGCGGCCTTCCGGTCCCACAAGGAGCGCCTCGCGACCCTCATCACCCAGGAGATGGGCCGGCCTCTGGTCGAGACCCTCGACGAGGTCGAGTGGTGCGCGGCCATCTACGACTTCTACGCCGAGTTGGGCCGCGGGAACCAGGGCCACACGGTTTCGCCGGGCCAGCGCGGGCAGACCAACTACGTGGTCAAGGAGCCCTTCGGGGTGGTCGTCGCCATCACCCCCTGGAACTACCCGCTGCTCCTGATGACCTGGAAGACGGCCCCGGCCCTCGCCGCGGGCAACACGGTCGTCGTGAAGCCATCCGAGCTGAGCCCGCTGTCCTCGCTCGCCGTGGGCGAGATCGCCGCCGGCCTCCTGCCGCCCGGTACCCTCAACATCGTGACGGGGTTCGGCCACGAGGTGGGCAGCGCGCTCGTCGAGCACGCCCGCACCGACCTCATCACCTTCACCGGCAGCACGCAGACCGGCAAGCGCATCGCCGTGGCCGCGGCCGAGCGCCTCAAGAAGGTTCACCTGGAGCTGGGGGGCAGCGATCCCCTCATCGTCTGCGACGACGTCGACCTCGACGTGGCGGCCCGCGCGGCGGCCTGGTCGGCCTTCCTCAACAACGGTCAGGTCTGCACCAGCTCCAAGCGCCTGCTCGTCTTTGATCACGTCTACGAGGCCTTCGTCGACAAGCTCGTCGAGCACACCCGTCGGCTGCGGCTCGGCAACCCGATGGGCCCCGACGTGGACCTTGGGCCCATGGTGAGCGCCTCCCAGCGCGATCGCCTCGAGGCCCAGGTCGCCCAGGCCGCCTCCGAGGGCGTGCGCTTCCGGACGGGCGCGGCGCGGCCGTCGCATCTTTCCAGGGGCTGGTTCTACGAGCCCACCGTGGCCATCAACGTGGGCCGCGACAGCGTCCTCATGAAGGACGAGGTCTTCGGTCCGGTGCGCCCCGTCGTGCGGGTCGAGGACCTCGACGACGCCATTCGCACGGCCAATCAGACCCCCTATGGCCTCGGCGCCAGCCTCTTCACGACCCGTCTCGACCGGGCGATGGAGGCGAGCGAGCGGATCCGGTCGGGGACCTTTTGGATCAACGACCCGCTCACCGACAACCATGCCGCCCCCTTCGGCGGCATGAAGGCGAGCGGCCTGGGCCGCGAGCTGGGCCTGGAGGGCCTCGACGAGTTCCGCCAGTCCAAGCACGTCCACCTCAACCACCGGGTCGAGCAGAAGAGCTACTGGTTCCCCTACAACTGGGAGACCGGTCGCAACAAGAATTCGTAGGAGGACCCGATGACAGCCGTCTCCACCCATGACACGACGGGCATCCGCCTGGTCACCGAGGTTCCCGGACCCGCCTCGCAGGCGCTGCTCGCCCGGCGCTCGGCCGCGGTGCCCGGCGGAGTCGCCCACGCCACCCCGCTCGCCATCCGGCGCGGGCAGGGGGCCCTTGTCGAGGACGTGGACGGCAACTGGTTCATCGACTTCGCGGGCGGGATCGGGGTCATGAACGTCGGGTACGGGGATCCCGAGATCGAGCGGGCGATCGCCGAGCAGTCCCGGGCCTTCACCCACAGCTGCTTCCAGGTGGTGAGCCACGAGCCGTACATCGCCCTCGCCGAGGAGCTGAACCGCCGCACCCCCGGTACCCACACCAAGAAGACCCTCCTGCTCAACAGCGGGGCCGAAGCGGTCGAGAACGCCGTCAAGATCGCCCGGGCCGCGACGGGCCGACCGGCCATCATCGCCTTCGAGCACGGCTTCCACGGGCGCACCATGCTGACCATGACCCTCACGAGCAAGGTGGCGTACAAGCAGGGATTCGGCCCCTTCGCCCCCGAGGTCTACCGTGCCCCGTATCCCTTCTGCTTCCGCTGTCCGTGGAACCGGGAGGTGGCCTCGTGCGGCGTGCCCTGCGGGGATCACCTGGAGGCCATGTTCAAGACCCACGTCGACCCCAAGTCGGTCGCGGCCGTGATCGTCGAGCCGGTGCTGGGCGAGGGGGGCTTCACCGCCCCGCCCCGCGACTTCTTCCACAAGCTGCGCGCCCTCTGCGATCGCCACGGCATCCTGCTCATCGCCGACGAGATCCAGTCGGGGATGGCGCGCACGGGGCGGCTGTACGCCTGCGAGCACGTCGACCTGGTGCCGGATCTCATCTTGACGGCCAAGTCCGTGGCGGGGGGACTGCCCCTTTCGGCCGTCACGGGCCGCGCCGAGGTCATGGACGCCGCGGCCCCCGGCGGGCTCGGTTCGACCTTCGGAGGCAACGCCGTGGCCTGCGCGGCGGCGCTCGCGAGCCTGCGTCGGATCGACGAACTGGGCCTCTGCGAGCGGGCCCTAGCGATCGGGGAGACTGTCCGGACGCGCTTCGAGCGGCTGCAGCAGGAGGTGCCGGCGATCGCCGACATCCGCGGGCTGGGCGCCATGGTCGGCATCGAGTTCATGCGATCGCCCGGTGAGCCGGCGCAGGCCGAGGTCGCCGCCCTGCAGCGCGAGGCGTACCAGCACGGGGTCCTGACCGTCACGGCGGGCACTCACGCCAACGTCCTGCGGACCCTGATGCCGCTCGTCATCACGGATGCCCAGCTTGCCGAGGGCCTTTCGGTCCTGGAGGCGGCCATCCGGAAGGTGTTTGCCGCTTGATTCGTTGTTCCACCCCCCACCTATCGAGGAGACAGGCATGAACGTACTCGTACTGGGCGGCTGCGGTGCCATGGGCACCGCGACCACGCGCGACCTCGCCGAGACCAGCGACTTCGACCAGATCACGGTTGCGGACGTCAACCTGGAGGCGGCGCGCGCCCTGTGCGACAGCCTGGGAGGCGGGCGCGTGCAGCCCCTGGCCGTCGACGTGACGGACAAGGCGGCGCTCATCGAGCTCTTCGGTCGCTACACGGTCGTCATCAACTGCACGAGCTACAAGTTCGGCCTGCCGATCACCGAGGCAGCGATCGAGGCCCGCAAGCCGCTCCTGGACCTGGGGGGCCTCTACAACACGCCCAAGCAGCTCGCCATGACCGACAAGGCTGAGGCCGCCGGGGTTACGATCGTGCTGGGGTGCGGAGCGACGCCCGGCGTGACCAACCTCATGGCCAAGCGTGGGGCGACCCACATGGACCAGGTCGATGAGATCCACATCGCCTTCGCGACGTACCGGGCGATCGCCCCCTCGCCGGGCCTGCTCGACACGGTGCTGGATGAGTTCAGCCCGAGCACGACCCGCTTCTTTTACGAGGACGGGTCGTTCCACGAGGTGCCGCCGTTCGAGGGCGAGAAGGTGGTGCGGTTCGCCGAGCCCGTGGGCGAGGCCACGACCTACTTCGTGCCCCACTCGGAGACCCATACCCTGCCGCGGTTCATTCCCGGGGTGAAGCGGGTGGACGTGCGGGGCTGCTGGCGGCCCGAGACGATGGCGGCCCTGCGCCTCTTCAACGAGCTGAACCTGCTCGACATCCAGCCCATGGAGGGTCAGGTGGCGCCCAAGGCCTTCCTGCGGGAGTTCTTCCTGCAACGCAGCCCCAAGGCCGACGAGAAGGAGTGGGCCTTCCTGCTCAACGTCGAGGTGGTTGGCCGCAAGGGCAACGCGACCGTGAAGGCGACCTACAACCTCTCCCACCCGCCCAAGAGCGTCTGGGGGACGAGCTGCACGGCCCGTATCACGGGCATCCCGGCCTCGATCGGGGCCCAGCTGATCGCCAAGGGCGGCGCCGTGCGCCACGGGGTCATTTCGTGCGAAGCGGCCTTCGAGCCGCTGGGGTTCTTCGCCGAGCTCGAGAAGCGCGGGATCTACGTCCACGAGGAGGTCGTGGCCCGGCAGACCCTGGGGGCGGTCGAGTCGGCTCCGAGCCTGGTCACCGTTTAGGCGCAGCCATGGCGGAGCCCCCGCCCCCTAACCCCCGCCCCATGGGGGTGGGGGAGGATCGCCGGGCGCTTCGCGTGGCGAAGACGGAACCCTTTCCCGCGCGTTCGGCGGCGGGAAAGTCCCCCACCCCTTTGGGGCGGGGGTCAGGGGGCGGGGGCTCCGCCATGGCCGCAGGCCGTTCCTAAAGGGCGTTGGTCGGCACATCCGGTGAGAAGTGGCGGTGCGTCGGGGTCTCGGCCTCGACGGCCGGCAAGTTGAGCGGGGATTCGATGCCGAGCGCAAGCACCTCGTTGTCGCCCGGCATGGTCACGACCTTGACGACCACCTCCCCGCGCAGGAACTTGATCGGCACCAGGCCCGCGATCGGGTCCTCCTCGATCGCCGTGCCGTAGATCTGACGGGCCTTGGGGAGGCGATCGCCCACGTGAAGCCCCTCACTGGTCCGGTACCCCTTCGCCAGCACCCCCACCTGGTAGACGTGCCCGTCCAGGAAGGTGACCGTCAGGTCGGCCACGTCGTCCGTGCCGGGCGTGATTCCGTACTGCCAGATCCCGACCCGGTGGGCCGTGCCGTCGGGGGCGTTCCAGAAGACCTCGCGGGGACGGCGCTGCGGGTGGCCGAGGCGCGTCACCACCTCGGAGGAGGCCTCGCCGACATGGATCCCGGCGAGCGTCACGGCGGTCGCGGGGAAGGGGGTCTGCCGGACGAGGGCGATCGCGGCCCCCAGGGCGATCGCGGCCGCCCACAGGCTCACGATGGCGCGGCGCCAGCGTCGCGCGGGCCGGATCAGGCGGGTTCCACAGTGGGCGCAGAACGGGTGGCCAAACGCGCCGGGCTGTCGGCAGCGCGGGCAGAGCAGCACGAGGCGCTCGTCCTGAACCGACGGCGGTGTCGGGGGCTCTGGCCCGATCCGGGAGGGCTCCACGCCGGCCTCCTTCCTGATGGGTGAGCGATCCGCATCATAACCCCTGGCGACCACCGCCCCTACAGGCGGACGGGCCTTCCTATCGGCGCGGCTCCGTGGACCTGGTTTCGGACGGCAGCCAGGTGATCCGCGGAGTGGGCGCCGCCGCGGGCCTCTGCACCCCGATCTGGACCAGGTCCTTGCGGGTCGTGCGGCTGAAAAGCCAGTCGACCAGGACCCGCGCCTTGCGGTCCCTCCCCGGCAACAACCAGAAGTGGACCGCCCGCCAGAGCCACCAGGCGAGACGCCCGCGCACCGGGCGGCCGTTCAGACTGGCTACCCCTTCCCGGCCCCCGATGGACACGAAGGTGCCGTGAGGGTGGTAGACATAAGACTTGAGCGGGTTTCCGTCGATGGTAGCCAGGATGTTGCACGCGAGCCGCCGCGCCTGCCGGACGGCGTGCTGGGCCGTGGGCGGGTAGACCGAGCCGTCTGGCGCCGGGATCTTCGCGGCGTCCCCGACCGCCCAGATACCTGGCAGCCCGGGGACCTGCAGGGTCGCGTCGGCCTGGATCCAGCCCTTCGCGGTTTTGGGCACGGCGAGTTCCTTCAGGAAAGGCCCCGGGGCCAGCCCGATCGTCCAGACGAGCGTGTGCGACGGGATGAGCGTCCCGTCCGAGAGCTCGACGGCCTCCGGGCTTGCGGCCCGCACCGAGACGCCCGTGCGGACCTCGACGCCGCGCCGGGCGAGCCGCTCGCGGGCATAGGCCCCCAGGTCGGGCCCCACCTCCGAGAGGATCTGGGGCAGGAGCTCCACCAGGACGAGCCGCAGGTCCGAGCGAGACAGCTTGGGGTAGGCTGCCAGGGCCCCGACGAGGAAGGCCTCCATCTCTCCCAGGCACTCGACCCCCGTCGAACCGCCCCCCACGACCACGAAGGTCAAGAGGGTCCGACGCAGCGCGGGCTCCTCGCAGAACTCGGCCGCCTCCAGGCAATCCACCAGCTGGTTGTGCAGGATGATGGCGTCTTCGGCCGTCTTGAACGGGAAGGCGACGGAGACGATCGCCGGAAAGGCCGCCAGGTTCGCCGTGGCCCCCACGGCGAGCACCAGCTGGTCGTAGGGCAGGACTTCACGGATCTCGCGGCGTTCGGCCACGAGCTCGCGACGCGTGAGGTCGACCGAGGAGACGGTCGCCTCGAGGACCTCGACCCGCGAGAACAGGGTGCGCAGGGGTACCACGACGTGGCGCGGCTCGACCCCCACCGAGAGGACCTCGGGCATCAGGGGGTAGTAGAGGAAGAAGTTCGACTGATTGAGCAGGGTGACGGTGAGGTCGCGCCGACGGCGCATGGCCTTCTCGAGGGCGATCGCCGTGTAGATGCCCCCGAACCCTCCCCCGACGACGACGATCCGATGCAAGCCGTGGCGCATGACGTGGCCCTCCGTCCGGAGATCCCCTTCCGCTGCGCGTAGTATAGCGGGGCCTCCGCCCGCGCCAAAGGGCTGGCCCCTGGGCAAAACCGGACGAGGGCGGGATAATGGCCCCAGCCATTCAACCTAGTGAGGACGCCCATGAGCTCACCCACCCACTTCGACGCCATCATCCTCGGAGCCGGCAGCGCCGGGTTCGCCGCGGCCCGGTTGCTCGGGTCCCACGGCCGCAAGGTCGCCATGGTCGACAAGGGCCCATGGGGAGGGCTCTGCATCCTCAGGGGCTGCATGCCGACCAAGACCATGCTGCGCACGAGCGACGTCGTCCAGCTGATCCGCAACTCTCACGAGCTCGGGATCGAGGTGGGGGCCCCGCGCGTCGACTTCCCGGCCGTCATGGCCCGCAAGGACCGGCTCGTGAAGGGGTTCCAGGACTACCGCCTGGAAGGCCTGCAGCGGGCCCCGAACGCGACCATGATCGAAGGGGCCGCCCGCTTCGTGGGGCCCCACTCCATCGAGGTCGCCGGTCAGCGCTACACGGCCGATCGTTTCCTCATCTCGACCGGGTCGACCCCGTCCGTCCCGCCCGTGCCGGGCCTCCGCGAGGTCGGCTACATCACGAGCGACGAGGCCATGCGCCTCACGGCCTTGCCCGAGAGCATGGCCGTGTGGGGCGGAGGCGTGATCGCGCTCGAGCTCGGCCAGTTCTACGCCCGCCTGGGCGTCAAGGTGACCCTCATCCTGCGCAGCAAGACCGTCCTTTCCCGCGAGGACGCCGACGTCCAGCAAACCATGGAGGCCTGCCTCGTCGAGGACGGCCTCACGATCGTCAAGCAGACCCGTGTCGAACGGGTCGAACGGCATGGCGACGCGAAGCGCCTCGTCGGCTACTCGGGCGATCAGCCCTTCTCGCTCGACGTGGCCGAGATCCTGGTCGCGACCGGGCGCAAACCGCTGATCGAGCCCCTCGACCTCGAAGCGGCCGGGGTCGCGGCCCCGGGCGGGGCGATCGCCGTCGACGCCACCATGCGCACCAGCAACCCAGCCATCTACGCGGCGGGGGACTGCCTGGGCGACTACTTCCTGGTCCACGTGGCCATCCAGCAGGCGGAGGTGGCGGCCCACAACATGCTGGGGCGATCGCCCACGCGCGAGGCCGACTACCGCCTCCTGGCGAGCGCCATCTTCACCGACCCGCAGTTCGCCCGGGTGGGCCTCTCCGAGCGGGAGGCCGCCGAGATGGGCCAGGAGGTCCTGGTGGGGCGATACGACTTCGCCGACCTCGGCAAGGCCGAGTGCATGGGCAAGGGAGCCATGCGCGGCTTCGTCAAGATCCTGGCCGATCCGGCCACGGGCGAGATCCTGGGGGCGCAGGTGCTGGGCCCCGAGGGCTCGGATCTCATCCACGAACTCATCGTCGCCATGGAGTTTCGGTGCACGGTCGAACGGTTCCTGACCATTCCCCACCTGCACCCGACGCTGGCCGAGATCCTGACCTATCCGGCCGAGGAGATCGCCGAGGCCCGCGCCGAACGGGGATTGGCCGTGCTGGAGGCCTTCGGGGGCTAGCCGATCCGCTGAGTGGCGAGCAGGTGCCCTTCGCGGGTCTCCGGGGTGTCGAAGCCCGCGGCGAGCGCCCGGCGATAGGCCTGCTCGGCCTGGGGGTAGTGCCCTTGCTGCAGGCTGAGCCACCCCGAGAGGGCGAGGGCCTCGCCGAACTCGGGCGCCACGTCGAGGGCCTCGGCGAGGGCCTCTTCGGCCCGGCGTAGCTCGCCCTTGACGGCCCACTCGCGGGCCAGGTTGACGGCCGACACGGCATCCCCCGGGCAGGCGCGGCGCGACCGCTCGAAGCTCGCGATCGCCCCGTCCGGGTCCCCGATGGCCGAGAGCAGCACGCCCAGGTTGTTGTGGGCCTGCACGCAGTCGGGCTCCTGGCGGATCAGCTCCTGGTACTCCTGGATGGCGCCGGCGGCGTCCCCCTGCGCGGCCAGCAGGGTGGCGAGGTTGTAGCGGGCGAGCACGTGGCGCGGATCCTGTTCGAGCACCAGCCGGTATTCTTGGATGGCCCGGTTCTCTTCCCCGGCGGACTCGAGCACGGTTGCGAAGGCGCAGCGGATCCGCAGCGACTGGGGTTCCGAGCGCGAGGCCGCCTCCAGGGAGCGGGCGGCCTCCGCGAAGCGGCCGCTCGCGACCGAGGCATGGGCCATGATGAGGTGAAGCTCGGCCATGTCGGGGGCCTGGTAGAGGCCCTGCCGGCAGGCCCGCACCACCCCGTCGTAATCCTGGGCGGCCAGGGCGTAGAAGGCCTCGATCTTGGCCGTCTTGACGTTCATAGACCGCCCCGGATGGCCGAGCGCAGGTCGGCGAGAAAGTCGCTCCACCCCAGGTAGCCAGGATCCACATCGAGCACGCCGTCCGGTCCGCGCCGCAGGTACAGGGCCTTGAGCAGCACCTGAGCGAGCTCGCTCGACATGGTGAGCGAGAGCTCGTCCAGCCTAGGCATGTGGCGCAGGGCCTGGACGTACCGCCCTCGCCCGGCCACGGACAGGGTGTCCAGCCACTGCTGGAAGGCCGCGCTGGTTCGCTGCGGCGGGTAGGGCGGATCCTCGCAGACCAGGATCATGCCGGTCATGGCCTCCACGATCATGAGGGCGAGGGCCGGCCGATCGTCCGGCATCAGGAAGGGGTAGTAGGACGGGGTGGTGATGAGGCCTCTGGAGCCGAGCGGTTTGCCTTCGGCGGCCGCGCAGGCCGGATCGAGCAGGCGCCAGTTCCCGAAGTCGTCGATCATGACGTTGTCGGGCTTGAGGTCGCCGTGAAAGGGCAGGCGACCATCCTGCTGCCGGATGGCGAGGGCCTCCCCGATGGCGAGGAAAAATTCGATCGGGACGGGATCCCGGCGCTGGATGCGGGCCCGCAGCGTCTCCCCGGCGATCTCCTCGTAGACGACGAAGGCCCGATCGGCCAGCATGCCGGTTTCGATCACCCGCGGGAACAGGGGATCGTCGAGGCCGCGCAGCATGAGCCCCTCGCGCTCGATGACCTGTGACGGGGTCGGGCTGCCGGGCCCGATGCCTCCCGTATGGAAGGCGATGGGCTGCGCGAAGCACAGCGCGACCGTTCCGCCCCCGTAGGGGTTAGGGCTGGTGCTCTTGGCGAGCTTGAGGGCGGCCGTGTCGCCGAAGCCGGTCTCGACCCGGAAGACCTTGGAGAACCCGCCCTCGCCCAGCTCCCCCACGATCGTGTAGCCCTCGAGGTGGTCCCCTACCGCGAGGCGCTGCACGGTCGACGGGCGCGAGGCGCTCACGGCGTGGCCTCCTGGACGGTCCCATCGTGGTAGAAGCGGCGGGTCCTCGTGTCGGCGAGGGCCGCGAAGGCGAGGTCCGGTGGACGGCACAGGTCGACGAGGACGAGCTGGTTGTCCCCGAGCACCAGCTCGTTCCAGGCGTGGGCGCTGGGGCAGGTGATCCCGGCGAAGCCGCGCACCAAGAGAGGCCTCAAGTCGGCCTCCTCGGCGAGGACCTGGAAGAGCAGGGCACGGTGCCGGGCGAGCCCCCCGCCCAAGAGCCGTGGCACGTCTCCGATCAGCACGGTCTCGCCGCGTCGGTGGGCACAGGCGAGGGCGACGCGGGCCTCGATGCGCATGACCGGGCCCCCCATCCGGTCGAACACGAAGCGCACGAGCTCGGCGGCCCGCTGAAAGGGAGGCAACGGGGCCAGTTCGCGGGCGAACGCCAGGTGGCGGCGCAGGGCGGCATCGCTCAAGCGATCGACGACCAGCACCTCGCGGCGCGGCGCGGTGGGCCAGCCCGACGAATCGAGCGCGGCATCGCGGCCCCCGTCGGCGAAGCCGTCCCAGATCCACCCTTCGAGCCGGTTGTCGCGCGCGAAGGTCCAGCGCTGGGCGATCGCCTCCTCCGAAGGGGCCACCGCCGGAGACTCGCCCTCCCCCAGGAGGCGATCCCGGTTGTGGGGGATGAGCTCGGCGGGGGCCAGCTGCTTGACGCCCACCCCGGGTTTCTCGACGACCAGGTCCTCGTCCACGGCCTCCTGGATGAACCAGCCGTCCTCGAGGGTCCCGTTGGACCGGGGCACCCGCACGGGCATGCCGGGCGGGAAGAGCTGAGGGTTCTCCTCGAGGGCCTCGGCGAGCGACTTGCGCATCTTGAGCAGGCCGTGCTCGGACTCGCGCTCGAGGTTCAGGATGGCTCCCGCCTCCTGCGAGGCGACGGTCCATTCGGGTCCCCACTCGCCGTTGGACTTGCGCATGCGCACACTGGCGCCCGCGGGGACGTCGAGGGCCATGGGCTTGGCGGCCGCGTCGACGGCTTCGCGCTCGCCCCCCCACAGGTCGCGGTTGAAGGGGATGAACTGCTCGGCCGTCACCTGCTTGCGACCCACCCCTGGCCGCTCGACCAAGAGCCGGCCGTCCTGATGCCCGCGGGTGATCCAGCCCTCGTCGAGGGCCCCCGACGAGCGCGGCACCTTGACGAGGGTGTTGGGCGGCACGAGGAAGAGGTTCTGGAGGAGCAGATCCTCGACGCCAATCAGCTTGCTGAGGGCGCCGTGCCGGGATTCCTTGGCGACGAGGGCCTGCCCGGAAGGCGAGCGGGCCTTGAGGACCCAATCCCCCTCGACGTCGCCGTTGGAGCGCTGGATGGCGACGGCGACTCCGCGCGGCAGCTCCAGGCTCTTGTTCAGGGTTTGTCGGATCGATGGCTCGGACCCCGGCTGGGCGGGCGCTGCCAGCGGCTCGGCCGCCAGGGCCCGCCCTTTGAGCTGGTCGGTCGCCTCGCGGCCGAAGACCGAGTAGTAACGGCCCTGCAGCACGTCGGCCCGGTAGCCGTCGTACATGAGGTGGGACAGCCGGGCCCAGAAGGCTTCGTCGTCTCGCAGGACCTCGCGCGGGGTGTCGCCCTCGACCATGGCCCCGTAGCCCATCCGTCCGAGCAGGATCGGCTGGGCCGGGATGGGCAGGGGATGTCGTAACGGCGGCTGGGGCATCGGGCCTCGGTAGCTCGGGAGCGAGGGACCAGGAACTGTATACCGCAACGGCCCACCCGTAAACGCACGGGGCCCCACGACAAAGGCCCGGGGATCGCTCCCCGGGCCGACGATTCGAGAGGGTGTTATCGGTCGAGCGCGACGGTGGGCCCGGCCTTGTCCTCGTGGACCGCCACGATGGTGTCGCCATGGGCCTGGGCCTCGCTGCGGCTCAGGAGCTGACCGCCCTCGCCGACCACGATCGATCCCTGCTGGAGACCCCAGTTCAGGGCGTCCGTCGAGATGTAGCCCTCGCGCTTGATACCGGTGTAATCTCGCAGCACGTCCGCGAAGGCGCCGCGGTCTTCGAGCTTGACCCAGCCATCGCCGCGGCCATCAGCCCGATCCAGGCCGTTGGTCACGATCCGCGACAGCTGCGCGGCGGTTCCGGGATGGTACTGGTCCCGCAGGCTGATCGCCAGGTGATTGCTCGGATCATTGAGGGCGGCCTTGAGGCCGGGGCTCGCCACGTACGTGTCGCCGAACCGGCGCTCCACGCCCTTGGTCACCTTGAGGCCGTCCCGCTTGTCGGTGGCGTAGGGATTCTTGCCGTTGGCCTCGTAGATCGAGTTGACCATGTTGTTGACTTGATTGGGGGAAAGACCCAAGGCCATGCGACACCTCCTCCGCACGTCGAGCGACTCCTGGCCGGCGATGCCGGATGAGAACGTTATGGGGGAGTTAACCTGAAAACTTCTTAAGGGAAGGTTATGCTGGCTCTAAGATTCAGCTAAGCCCTGGAGCCGGGCGAGCATCGCCGGGTCGGGGGTGACGAACAGGGTCTTCTCCCGCTCGTACAGGACCAGCCCGGGTCGAGCCCCAGCCGGCTTCTTGAGGTGGCGGCGCTGGGTGTAGAGCACCGGGACCTGGCCGCTGTCGCGGGCCTGGCTGTAGTAGGCGGCCACCATGGCTGCCTCGTGGCGGGTCCGCTCGGGCAGGTCGCGCTGGCCCGGCGCCAGGCGCACGAGCACGTGCGACCCCGGGATGTCCCGGGTGTGGAACCACCAATCATCCGCCCGGGCGAGCTTCATGGTGACCCGGTCGTTCTGCCGGTTGTTCTTGCCCACCAGGATCTCGAGCCCGTCGCTCGAGCGCAGGCTCAAGGGCTGGGTTTCGGGTGGCGGCTTGGTCGAGCGGCCCTTGGCGGGGGCCTCCGGGGTGATCTCGGCGCGGATCTCGGCCAGCTCCGCCAGGGTGTCGCACAGGGCGATCGCCCCCTGGATCCCCTCCCAGTAGGCGAGTTCGGAGCGCGCCTCGGCCAGGAAGCGCTCGCTCACCTCTCGCGCGGCCCGCGCCTTGCGGTATCGCCTAAAGAGGCGCTGGGCGTTCGCCATGGCCGTCTCGCGAGGATCGAGCGGGATCGCGACCTCCGGGGAGTCGGCCAGGAAGTGGTTGGGGACCCGCAGGCAATCGGATCCGGGGGGCAACTGGTAGCCGTAGGCCTGGATCAGCTCCCCCCACTGACGCCAGGTTTCAGCCTCCTGAGCTGCTTCCAGGGCCTCCGTCAGTGAGGCGACCTTGTGGCGCAAGCGGGAGAGCCGCTCGGTGGCGATCGCCCGCAGACCGGCCCGCTGCCCTTCCAGGCGTTCGGCCGTCTCCAGGCGGCCGTAGTAGGCGTCCAGCAGGGGGCAGACGGGGGCCAGGCCGGCACCCCCGAGCGACAGCACGCTGTAGTCCCAGGGCCTTCCCGGGGTGAGGCGCGGATCGAACTCGCCGCGGGCGATCGCGCCCATGGCCCGCTGCCAGGTGGTGGCGAGCCGGGAGAGCTGATCGGCGTCGAGCCCGTCAGCCGGAGATCTCGGGTCGAGACCCGCCGCCTCGAGCAGCTGGCCGATGGCGTGGCGGCTCAGCGAGTGCACCCCGGAAAGCAGGACCGAATCGAGAGTTCCCCCCTTGGCGAGCACCTCGAACAGCTGCGCGTCGGTCAAGGTCCGGGGATCGTGCTTGCCTTTCGCGATCGGTGGCGGATCGTAGGGCAGGCCCGGCATGATCTGGCGCTCGCGGCTCACCTCGGGGGTGACGATCCGGAGGGCGCCGAGCACGGTGCCCCAGGGGCGGTCGAGCAGGATGAAGTTGGAGTGCTTGCCGGTGATCTCGGCGATCAGGGCCCGCTCGATGGGGTCCCCGAGCTCGTCGCGCCCCGTCGTCACGAGCTGCACGACCCGTTCGAGCTCGAGCTGTTCGATCCGCAGGAGGCGGCTCCCCTCGAGGTGCTTGCGCAGCAGCATGCCGAACATGGGCGGCTGGGGCGGGTTCTCGGATTTCCGATCGGTGAGGTGCAGGCGCGCGAACGAGCCGCGGGCCGAGAAAAACAGCCTGCCGTTGCGACCGTCTCCCCGCAGCTGCCAGGCCATCTCGTGCGGGGTCGGCAGGTGGATGCGGTCGATCCGGGCGCCTGTCCAGGTGCGCTGCAGCTCCGCCACGACGGCGGCGAGGGTGATGCTGTCCAGGATCTGCATGGGCTCGATTATACCGGGTTTGATCGATCGGACGGGCGAGCCGGCTTGTGGCCATGATCCGCTAATCCGGACCGTGACCCTCGCGTTAGTCGACTGAAACGCTTAATCGTCCGCCTTTCTGGCCTGGGATAATCTGAGTCCCTTACGGATCGCTGGTCAAGGCATTGCTGTCGCGGTAGGATGGTCATCCCACGCCGGATATGCGGAGGAACTACGTGTCACGTCTCTTGGTCGCAGGGTTGGCCCTGACTACGGCGATCGCCCCCCAGATCCCAGTGCAGGCCGCCCCGCTCGTTCCCGTGCAAGAGGCCAGGCTTCCGAACGGGCTGCAGGTCCTCATGGTCGAGCGTCATCGGGTTCCCGCGTTCTCGTTGCAGATGTGGTACCGGGTGGGCTCCCGCAACGAGAGCCCCGGCTTGACCGGGCTGTCCCATCTCCTCGAGCACCTTCACTACCTGGGAACCCGGCTGCATCCTACCGGGGAGTACGATCGCCTCGTCGAGTCCAACGGCGGTGCCGACAACGCCTCGACCACCTCCGATTTCACCGACTACTACCTCGACATGGCGAGCCAGAACCTGGAGACGGCGATCGCCCTCGAAGCCGACGCCATGGCCCACCTGACCGTCCCTCCGGCCCGCTTCGCCTCGGAGCTCCAGGTTGTGCGCGAAGAGCGGCGCATGCGCCTCGAGAACAGCCCGGCCGGGCTGATGGGCGAGCAGATCGGGGCCCTGGCCTACTGCGCCCACTCTTACCGCTGGCCCGTACTCGGCTGGAAGAGCGACCTCGACCACGTGACCCGCACCGACGCCCTTGCCTACTACCGCACCTACTACCATCCCCGCCAGGCCACGCTGGTCCTGGTCGGGGACTTCGATCCCCAGCGGGCCATGACCCTCATCCGCCGGTACTTCGGACCGATCCCGGAGGGGACCGTACCGCCCGAGGTGCGTACGGTCGAGCCGATCCAGCTGGGGGAGCGGCGGGCTGAGCTGGTTCGGGACGTGGAAACCCCGGCCGTCATGGCCGCCTTCCACATGCCGCCCGTCGACGACCCGGATACGTATGCCCTGGTCGTCATGGCCGAGTTGCTCGCCAAGGGCGAAAGCTCGCGACTGTACAAGCGGCTGGTCGATCGCGAGGCGATCGCCCAGTCTATCGACGCCTCCGCCAACGAGCAGCGGGATCCGGGCCTGTTCACCGTGAGCGCCGTGCCCACTCCCGGGCACACGACCGCCCAGCTGGAAGCAGCCCTCTACGCCGAACTCGACCGCTTGAAGACGGAGCCCGTGAACGACACCGAGCTAACCAAGGCCCGTCACCTGATCGAGGCGGACTACCTGCTTGGCCTGCAGCACGCCAGCGGCCTCGCGAGCGAGCTCGGGACCTACGCCGTTCTCAAGGACTATCGCGTGTTCACCAGCTACCTGGATCGGATCCGGGCCGTCACGGCGGCCGATGTTCAGCGGGTCGCCCGTCAGACCTTTCGGAAGGAGAACCGATCGGTCGTGACCCTCGTCCCCCGCAAGGAGGCGACCCCATGACGGCCCTTTGGCGCGCTTTCCTGGCGTTGGCCCTCATCCTGCCGGTCTCCAGTCCGCCCGCCATGGCCTCTGAGCTGGCGTTGCCTCATCCGCAGCACCTGCGGCTCTCGAACGGTCTCGAGGTCTTGCTCGTCGAGCGTCATGACCTGCCTCTCGTCACGGCCGACCTGGTGTTCCGGACGGGAGCCGTGGACGAACCGACCGATCAGCCCGGGCTCGCGGACATGACGGTCGACCTCTTGCGCCGGGGCTCGACCAGTCAGGGGGCGGCGGCGATCGCCGACGAGCTCGATGCCCTCGGGGCGAGTTTCGACGTGAACGCGGGCCCCGAGCGCACGGACTTCACACTCACCATGCTGAAGGCCGACCTCGATCCGGTCACGGGCTTGCTCGGAGACGTGCTGACCCATCCGGCCTTCGACGCGAGCGAGTTCGCCAAGCTGCAGGAGATGGCTATTGCCGGGACTCGGGGCGCGGTCGATGATCCGGCCCACATGCAGCAGGTCGCCGTGGCACGGGCCCTGTACGGCGACACGGCTTACGGCCGGGCGGCGGCCTTTCGCCTGAGCGAGCTGACGGCCCTGCGTCTCGCGGACGTGAAGGCCTTCTATCGCGACCATTTCCAGGTCGATCGGGCGTTTCTTGTGCTGGTGGGCGACCTGACGCCCTCGGACGTCGAGCGGCATCTGGGGCCAGCGCTAGCGAAGTGGCAAACGCCCGCGAGTCCCCCGAGGATCTCCCAGCCCATTGTGCCGACCGGCTGGCACGGGGCGCAGCTCGTCGGCATGGATCTCACCCAGGCCAACGTGACGGTGGCGTTTCCGGCGATCGCCCGGACCGATTCGGACTATTACGCCCTCCTGGTCACCACTCAGATCCTGGGGGGAGGCTACCTGAGCCGGCTCTACAAGGAGGTCCGCGAGGAGCGCGGCCTCGCCTACTCGGTTGACGCGACGAACGCCTTGCGCCCCAAGACCGGGGCAACGCTGATCACCCTGCAGACCCGTCTGGAATCGATCTCCGAGGCCCTCAAGGTGGTCCTCGATCAGGTGGACGACCTGCGCGCTCATCCGGTGAGTCCTGGCGAGCTCGCAGCCATCAAGCGGTACTACGCGGGCAGGCTGCCGCGCGACCTTGAATCCAACCAGGATCTCGCCGACGAGGTTTCCGAGATGACCTTCTACCGGCTCGGGGACGACTACCTGGACCATTTCCTCGCACGGATCCAGGCCGTCACCTCCGCCGACGTGCAGCGCGTCGCCCGGCGCTACTTCGCTCCCGAGCACCGGATCGTGAGCGTCGTGGGGCCCGAGACCGTGAAACCGGCCATCATTCCCTATGGCCCCCTGCGCGAACTCACGCGCGCCGAGCTGATTCGCTAGCCAACCGGGCTCAGGAGGCTTCTCGAGGACTGTCGGGCCGCTACAGGTCGACCGTCCGCTTCCGATGTATGATCGAGAACCCATGCGACAGGAGGTTGGAGTGAACGAGCTCCGCATGCCCGACCAGTCCCCGGACTCGCTGCTGGCACCCTTGACCGATTCCCAACGGTTGAACTCGTTGGAATGCCGTGCCTCGCTCCTGGCCGCCATTACGGCCGATGCCGTGACCCGCGGGGAGGCGACGCGCGACGAGCTCGCGGCCCTCATCGCGGCCAACCAGCACGATCACCAGGCCATGAGGACATGGATCCTCTCGGCCGAAGCTCGTTCCGAGGCAATCGAGCAAGCCCTGGAGCACCAGGCGCAGCGCACGGAAGATGGCGCCCGACGGCTTTCCCTTCACTCGGATCGTCTAGATGAGCTGAAGGTCGTCCAAGACGCACAGCAGGAGGCCGCCGGTCGGCGGTGGCGGAAGCTGAGTGATGTTCAATCGGCATTGGAAGTAACCCTTCATTCGCTCGATGACCGGATGGGGGAACTCCAAGGCGACCTGGAATTCAGGCTGACCAGCACCCACGCTCAGGTTGACGACCTCGTGGATCAGGTCCGGGCGTTGGCGGTGCACCTGGGCGACTCGTCGCAAGAAATCTCGCACGGGATTGTTACATTGGACGCCGATCTCGGGCGGATGGAGCTCACGCTGGCCGAGCTGGCCGAGGCGGGCGATGCCGCATGTCGACGAGGCGAGGAGGCCGATCGCCGTCTGGGCGATCGCTTGACCCGGCTCGACAGGGTGGTCGCGGAGATTCGGGGCAAGCAGGCGGACATGGAGACGAACCGCGATCGCCTCTCCGAAGGGCTCTCGACGCTGGCCAAGCAGCTGACCTTTCAAGGCCAGCTCTTCAAGAGCGCCATGCGCCAGGCCGAAGCGGAGCACGAGTCACGGTTGGCAGAGGCCGAGCGCCGGCACCGGGTCGCTCTGGAACAGGTGATGGCCGAGCTTGCCGAGTTGAAGCGGCGAGACGCCCTGCGCAGCGACGAGCAGCGCCGTCTCCGGGCCGAAATCGAGAAAGTTCAAGGGGAGCAATCCCGCCTGTCGTCTCGCATCCAGTCGATCCTACACACCCTGTCCCGCTCGTTCCGACCGGCCTCCTGGGGGGCATAAACAGAAGTGGCGAAGTGCAGCGGCTGGTCGGCTGGAAGGAATTTTCCACCTGAAGCCAAGCCGGCCGAATCTCACGGGGCCGTGTGACTAAATTTTTGGAAAATTCCTGGAAGCCGACCAGCCGCGGAACGTAGCCACACTCCACTCCGACCGATCAATGTCCCTTTGGCGCGCGCGGCGCGGCCTGGGCCTCGGTTAACTGTTCCGCGAGCGTCCAAGGCATTTCCTCATAGACATCGGTGAACATCGACTCCAGGCTGGGTGCCGCCTCGCGCTCGGCCGCATCGGCCGCCTCTTGCACCTCGAGCCGGGTTTCTTCCTCGATCCGGTCCTTCCAGGCTTCGTCCCAGCAGCCCAGCCCGATCATCCGCCGGCGCAGCACGGTGAGCGGGTCCTTTTCACGCCAGGCCTCGACCTCGGCCGCGTCGCGGTACTGACTGGGGTCGTCCGACGTCGAGTGGGGCCCCATCCGATAGGTGACGCACTCGATGAGCGTCGGCCCACCACCCGACCGGGCCTTGGCGACCGCCTTGGCCGTCGCCTCGAAGGTCTCGATCAGGTCGTTGCCATCCACCCGCACCCCGTCAAACCCGTACGCCAGCGCCTTCTCGGCAAAGGTCGGGGTCGCCGACTGCACGGCCGTGGGCGTCGAGATGGCCCAACCGTTGTTCTGGCAGACGAAGATGGTCGGCGTCCGGTAGACGCCCGCGAAGTTCATGGCGACGTGGAAGTCGCCCTGGCTCGTCGTCCCGTCGCCGAAGTAGGCCATCGTCACGATCGGGTCGTGGCGCAGCTTGGCGGCCCAGGCGGCCCCCACGGCCTGCGGAATCTGGTTGCCCAATGGAGCCGACGAGCAAACGAAGTTGACCTCCCGGAAGGAGTACTCCGGGGGCAGGTTGCGCCCGATCACGTTGTCGGCCCCGTTCGCGAAGATGTGGTCGAAGAGGGCCTTGACCGTAACCCCGCGCAGCAAGGGAATCGGGTGCTCACGGTAGGTCGGGAACACCCAGTCAGCTGCTTCTAGGGCGTAGGCCGTGCCGAGGATCGCCGCCTCCTGGCCGAGACAGCCGAGCCACGAGTGGATGCGGCCCTGACGCTGCAGGTTGGTCGCACGCTCGTGGATGTGGCGCATGGTGACCATGAGCCGGTAGAGCCGGCGGAGCTCGTCAGGCGTCAAACTGGTCGCATGAGACGCCACGGTGGCGACCTCTTGGGGCATCTGGACCCTCCTCTTCGTCGAGCGGGGCGGCTCCCCATTGTAGCATCCGAGCCTGCTCGACGAGCGCCCTGTGGCCTCACGAGAGGCGGTGAATACCCACGCGCCTTGCTGTTCAGGCCGGGGACTGGTTACATGAAACAGCCGCGACCCCCGTTGACGCCCAACTTCGAAGAGGAAGCCATGCGCCCCGAACTCGCCCTTCCCCTGTTCAATCACGTCCTCAAGGACTTCGTCGGTAACGGTACGCTGGACTATGAGCGCACCATCCGGACCGGCGAGTTATTGAGCCTGCAGGACCACGAGACGGCCCTCGTCAACCACGACGGCACCACCTTCGTCATCTCCCACCAGTGTCAGGAGCTCAAGCTCAAGCTCATCGCCCACGAACTGAGCCACACCATCGACCTCCTCGACCGGCGCGAGCTGGCGGCCACCATCACGACGCTCGATCGGGTGCGCATCGTCTTCCAATGCCTGACTGCCGAGCTGGAGATCCTGGAGACGCTCTCGCCGCGCAGCTACCAGACCATCCGGGAGACCCTGGGCCACGGCAGCGGGCAGGAGTCTCCGGGCTTCAACCAGCTGCTCAACGCCGGTCCCTTGCTCTGGTCCAGGCTGGAGGCCATTCTCCAGGCGGCGGGAGCGACCCTCGAGGGCGTCTACGACCATCCCGAGCAGCATCCCGACCTGTTCGCCCTGTGCGAGAGCTTCACCACCCTCGACGCCAACTACCAGAAGTGGCTCTACCACCACTTCATGCTGGTCAAGCGGATCATCGGGGTGGCCCGCGACGTGCCGTCGCTCGCCCAGAACGCCACCACCCAGCTCGCTGCCAGCATGATGCGGCCCATGTTCGATCCCCTCTGGAGGATGCGCTGCGCCATGACCCGTGAATGGGTCGAGACCCGTCCCGCCACCCCGGGGCACGGGGTGTGATGGAGACCTGGCGGGCCGAGTTCCCCATCCTGGAATCCGGCATCTACCTGCTCAACAACGCCTTGGGCGCCCCGCCGCGCGGGATCCGGGCCATGCTCGACCGCTATGCCGACGAGATGCTGCGGCTGGGCGAGCATGGCTGGCAGGTCTGGTACCCCTGGGTACTGGAGGCGGCCGACCGGGTGGGGCGGCTGGTCGGGGCCCCGCCGGGGACCACCGTGCTCGATTCGAGCGTGACCACCCTCCTGCATCGTGTGGCGAGCGCCCTGGACTTCCGGGGCGATCGCCCCCGCGTCGTCACGAGCGCCCTCGACTTCCCCTCCGTCGGTTACGCCTGGCAAGGCTGGACCCGGCACGGGGCCGAGCTCGTCGTGGTCCCCTCGGAAGACGGGATCCGCGTCAGCCCCGAGCGGCTCGCGGAGGCGATCGACGAGCGAACGGGCGCCGTTTCGGTCAGCCTCGCGACCTACTGCTCCGGAGCCCTGCTCGATCTCACGCCCGTGATCCGGAAGGCCCGCTCCGTGGGGGCGATCGTGATCGTCGATGCCTTCCAGGCCTTCGGGGTAGTCCCCATCGACGTCGTCGCCCAGGACATCGACGTGCTGATCAGCGGGACCCGGAAATTTGCCCTGGGGGCCGGAGAATCGGCGTTTCTGTCCGTCCGTCGCGAGCTGCTCGATCGCCTGGAGCCGCTCTTCGTCGGCTGGTTCGCCCACCGTGACCCGTTCGCCTTCCAGCGGGAGCTGGAATACGCGCCGGACGCCCGCCGTTTCTCGATGGGCACCCCCCTCGTGCTTCCCCACTACGTGGCCTCCGTCGGGTGGGGCATCCTCGAATCAGTAGGCCTGGAGGCCATTCGCGCCCGCTCGCTCGAGTTGACCGGCCGGATCATGGACTGGGCCGACGAGCTGCGCCTCGAGGTCGCGACGCCGCGAGCCCCCGAGGCGCGCGGCGGGGTCGTCTGCTTGAAATTCGACGGGGCGGAAGCCGTCACCAAGCGGTTGAACCAGCTCGGCATCGGCTGTTCCTATCGCCCCGCGAGCGGCCTCCGGCTGGGCCCGCACTTTTTCAACACCCTGGACGAGATCGATCGGGCCATGGGCGCGATCGCCGAGCAGCGCAAGGAGATAGCCTGTTGAACTCCCATCCGATCACCCGAGCCCAGCTCGTTCCGCGTTACATCGAGCAGCTGATCCCGTACAAACCGGGCAAGCCTATTGAAGAGGTGCAGCGGGAGCTGGGGCTCGAGCGGGTCTACAAGCTCGCCTCGAACGAGAACCCCCTGGGTCCTTCACCCCGCGCCCTGGAAGCCATCCAGGCGAGCCTGGGCCACATCCACTACTACCCCGACTCGAGCGGGTACCGCCTGCGCACGGCGCTCGCCGCGCGCTACCGGGTCAAGCCCGAGAACGTGATCCTCGGGGGTGGCTCGGAGGGGCTCATGTCCACGATCGTGCGGACCTTTCTGCACGGTGACGACGAGGTCCTCACCTCCGAGGGCACGTTCATCGGGTTCATGGTCCTTGCGCGGGCCCAGGGCGTGCCGATCGTGACGGTGCCCCTGCAGCACTACGCCTACGACCTCGAGGCCATGGCCGCCGCGGTGACCCCGTGGACCAAGGTCATCTACCTGGCCAACCCGAACAACCCGACGGGAACCATCTTCAACCGGACGGCCTTCGAGCGCTTCCTAGAAGCCGTCCCGCCGCACGTCCTTATCATCCTGGACGAGGCCTACTACGAGTTCGTGGGCGACCACTACGACTACCCAGATTCCCAACTCTACCGGGCCGACAACGTCATCACGCTCCGGACCTTCTCCAAGGCCTATGGCCTCGCCGGGGTGCGCATCGGCTACGGCCTCGCCCACGAACGGCTCATCTCGCAGCTCATGAAGGTCAAGCTGCCCTTCGAACCGAGCGCGATCGCCATGGAGGCCGGCCTCGCCGCCCTGGAGGACCACGAGTTCCTGGACCGGACGCTCGAAATTAACCGCGAGGGCCTTCCGATCTTCTACGACACCTTCGAGCGACTGCGCGTCCGGTTCGTGCCCAGCCACGCGAACTTCGTCATGCTCGACCTGGGCACGGAGGACGAGGTCATGCGGGTGTACGACCAGCTGTTGCAAAAGGGTATCGTCATCCGCCCCCTGAAGGGCTTCGGCCTGCCGCACTGCGTGCGCGTGAGCGTCGGGTTGCCCGAGGAGAACGCGGCCTTCCTGGAGGCCTTTTCCTCGCTCGTTTGAGCGACGGGTGATACCCTCTGGACAAGCATCTGTTATCCCAACGTGGCGGCCCCGGGCGATTCGCCCGGGGCCGCTGATTGTTGGATTCGGGCTCGCTTACTGGAGCGTGAACGGCACCCACTTGGTCTGGCCGTAGTAGTTGCTGCCGCCGAAGTTCCCGCCGTTCGAGAACTTGACCAGGTAGTAGTGGAGGCCGGCGGGTTCGGCCGTGCCACCAGGATTCGCCCCTGATCCGGCGTTGCCGTTCCACTGGACGCCGCCCGCCTGCGAGCTCCAGGCCGACGACCAAATGGAGGCGCTCGCCGCATTGGCGACAAGCACCTGGTACTGGGTGGTCGAGGTCGAGACCTCGGGATTCGCCGAGAAGCCGAAGGTGCTCGTCCCGCGGGTGAAAGTCCCGCTCGGAGCCGGCGACGGGTTGAACGGCCAGTACACGTCGAAGTTGAAGGTCAGCGTCCCACCCTGCGCCAGGGTCTGCGGGTCCGTGACGAAGACTCCGTCCGTATTGACGCTGGCGCTGGTCACGACCTGGCCGCCATCGTCGTAGAAGACCTGATACTGACCCGGCGTGATGGCCGAGTTGGTCGGGAAGGTGTAGTTGCCGTTGCTGTCGGTCAGGACGGTGATGCCCGTCTTGTTCCAGTTCTGACCGTCGAACTTCTTGAGCCCGAGGGTGAGCTGCTGGCCCGTATTCCCGCCGTTGAAGTTGACCTTGCCCGTGATGGGGCCCGGGGTCGCGCTCGGAGTGATACCGGGGATCAGCGTGCCCACGGGACAGCCGGCGATCGCCACCAGGGCGATGCTGCTGGCCGCCAGGAAGGCGAGCCTGAAGTGAAGCTTCATATCGTGAATCTCCTCGTGGGTTCGAGAGGGAGCCGGCCTTGGGGTAAGGCAGTCTAGCGCTTGCCTGGTACCCTTGCAAGGGGCAAGAAAAGGGCATGGCCCCGTGTTGCCACGGGGCCAGCGCACCAGAAGGGCTTAGAAGGCCGCGAACGTCCAGTTGGTCTGACCGTTCGCGGTGCCCAAGGCGCCCGGGGTGGTCGCCGTGAGGTTCCAACCATTGGTCGGGGTACCCGAAGCGGTCGCGACCGGGGTCTGAGCCGTGGGCCAGATGGTCGGGACGGCGTTCGCTTCCCAGGTGGTGCCGGCGGGCAACTTGATCCACTCGACGAAGTCGACCAGGTTGCTCGAAGCCGTGGCGGTCGTCGAGTTGTAGAGCGACAGGCTGCCGCCCGCGCCGTACTGGACCGTGCCCGAGGCGAACGACGAGCTCGCCGCGCCCGTCGCCGGGCTCGCACCGCTCAGCGAGACCTGGAGGGTCGAACCGGCGGGCAGGCTGCCGTAGGGCTGGTTGTTGTTGTTGGGGTCGAGGATGCTCGCCGTCGCCGAGGTCGTGCTGCCGACGGTCGGGAAGAACACGAGCTGGTAGGTCGAGAGGCTGATCGGCAGACCACCGATGTTCTTGATGTAGACCTGGTGGTTGCTGAAGTTGGTCGTGCCCGAGACCGTGTAGAAGGCGATCTTGGTGAACGCGAGCTTACCGGGGGCCGGGGTGGCCGTGGGAGCCGGGGTGGGCGACGAGCCGACGCCGGGCACGCCCGGGCAGCCGGCGATCGCCGCGACGCTCGCGACACCCGCCATCGACAGGGCGATCTTGGTGGAAAGCTTCATGGGTGGATTCTTCTCCTTGCTGTTTCTGGTCAACGGTCGGGGCCGCCCGGACGACGTCGGAGGGGGGTGGGTCAGCTCCCTGGTTCAACGTGAGGCCTGGGATTGGGTTAAGGTTATCCGGATCTTAGCCAATTGTGATCCATCGCGCAAGCAAGGGTCTGTGACCCGGGAACGCCCAGCCGCTCCACATCGCCCCTTCTGGCGGGTTTCGGGCACGTGGAAGGGCCCGTGCTATAATCGCCGTTGCTGATGGAACACCTCGAGAACCTGCCCTCGTACCGCTATCCGGTCGAGAACCTCATCAAGGAGCTGTCGGAGCCGCCCGCCCCCGGGGCCTGCGGGGCCGCCTCCTGGCTCTGCGCCATCGCGGCGGCCCTGGTCGCCAAGTGCGCCCGCCTCACCCTCGGTCGCGAGGGCTTCGAGCCGGTCACCGAGGAGATGCAACGGGTGATTGCCCGGGCAACCACCCTCGGCGAGCAGTGCGAGGAGCTGATCGACCAGGATCCGACGGCCATGAACCGCCTGACGGCCGCGGCCGCCCTGCCCCAGGGCTCGGTCGACGAGCAGGAAATTCGGCGGGCCTGCGTCCTGAGCGCCCTCAAGAACGCGGCGCAGGTCCCGCTCCTGGTGGCCCAGAACGGCGTCGAAGTGCTGGGCCTCGCCGAGACCGTCGCCCGCTACGGGGCGCCGGGGGCGGGACCCGAGGCGACCCTCGCGGTGCGCACGGCCGCGGCCGCCATCGACGGGGCGCTGCTCGCCTCCCTGGCCAAATTGCCGAACATCGACGACGAGGCCTTCGACGCCGAGGTGCGCGAGAAGGCCGGCCAGCTGCGCGCGCAGGCGCGGGTCATCGAATCCGAGTTGAGCGAGAAGGTCTGGAACGAGCTGGGCTAAACCAGGAGGGCGCGCCATCCAGGCGCGCTGTTCCCCCTCACCCTGCCCTCTTCCCCCAGGGGAGAGGGTTAGAGGAGGCCCGGGATCCGCCCGGGCATGGTTACGACATCCCGCCGAGCTTGCCGAAGTCGCTGGGCTTGACCTCGTCCAGGAACTTGCGGAAGGCCTCGGCGTCCTCTTCCTCCTGGCTGGGGTTGATGGGCACCGAGCTGGTAGCCATGACGGGCTCGGCCACGAAGATGGGGACGTCGACCCGCATGGCCAGGGCGATCGCGTCGCTCGGCCGGGCGTCGAGGACCTTCACCTCGCCGCCCACTTCGACGTCGATCTCGGCGAAGAAGGTGCTGTCCCGCATGTCGCTGACCCGGATGCCCGTGATCTTGCCGTTGAGCAGCTTCACGGCGTTCAGCAAGAGGTCGTGGGTCATGGGGCGGGGGGGCTGGATCTTCTCGAGACCCATCAGGATGGCGTTGGCCTCGGCCTCGCCGACCCAGATCAAGAGGGCGCGGCGCTCGTCGGCGTCCTTGAGCACGACGATGGGGCTGCGAGTCTTCGGCTCCAGGATCACGCCGGATACGCTCATCTCGACCATCGATCGGCCCCCTTCTTGCGCCATCGGGGAATTATGGCGCGCCAAGGCAGCCGAGTCAACCATTTCCGGCTGAATCGCCTGGGCGACGGACGATCGGCAGACCCCTATCCCGCGGCCTGCTGGAGGGCCTGAGCCAGGGTCGTTTGCCACACGACCTTGAGGGGCACGCCCTGCTTCTTGGCGGCCGACACGCAGTCCTTGTACTCGGGCATCAGGTTCGTGATGGTGCCCATCTGGCGGGCCACCTTGACCCGGATGGGGCCGTAGGCCGTCTTGACGGACATGATCTCGCGATCGAGCATGCGGCGCTCGGCCTGGTAGGTCCGCACCCCGATCGAGGGGGTCTCGGCGAAGATCAGGTCGGCGATCGCCTCCTGCTTCTCGGGCGACACGAGGGCCGTGAGCTTGATGCCGGGCCGCCCCTTCTTCATGACGATCGGCGTCAGGAAGACGTCGACGGCACCCGCCGCGAACAACCGGTCCACGACGTACTCGTAGAACTGCGGGTTGGCGTCGTCGATGTTCGTCTCGACCACCCCGATCGACTCGCGCGACTCGGTCCGCTGGCTGTCGACCGCGCTCGTGAGCACCCGGCACAGAGGCGCCTGGCGACCCGAGCCGACGCCCCAGCCCTGGCTGGCGAGGCGCATGGTCGGCATCCGGCCGAAGTCGCGGCACAGGGTCGTGAGGGCGGCCGCGGCGAGTGGCGTGAGCTGCTCGCCCGGTTCTCCGTTGTCGTAGACCGGAACGCCGGATAAGAGCTCGATCACGGCCGGGGCCGGCACCGGCATGAGGCCGTCGGGCGTTTTGACCGTGCCGCTGCCGATCGGCAGGGATGAGCAGCTGACCTGGTGGACCTCGAGCTGGTCGAGGGCGCTCACCAGGGCCGTGATGGTCGCGATCGCCGCCAAGGACCCGGCCTCGTCCATGATCACCCGTTCGGGCGGCAAATCCCGCAGCTTGCCCTGGGCGACGGCGAGCCGGTGGAAGACCCGCAGCACCCGCTCCTGGATCCCCTTGGGAAGCCGGCTCTTGAGGATCAGGGACGCGACCTCGCGCATCTCGCGGCGGATGGCGTCGTCCTTGGCCTTCACCCCGACCCGGGTGGCCCCGATCCCCCGTTCCATGGCCTTGGTGACGGTCAGGCTGATGCGGCCCTCGGCGAGCCGGTTGAGGTCGGCCCGGATTTGCTCGGGATCGGCGCCGGCGTCGATCAGGGCGCCCAAGAGCATTTGTTCGGTGGCTCCGTGGAAGCAATCGAAGTACGCCATGCGCATGGCCGGGTAGTCTCCTCTGGGGAAAGGGGGGATGTCCCAGGGATACCATAACACCGGAGGTCAGGGCTGTGACGGATGCCCTTCCCGGGCGATCATGGCCGCCATGACGGCCGCCCCGAACCCGTTGTCGATGTTGACGACGGCCACCCCCGCCACGCAGGAGTTGAGCATGGAAAGCAGGGGGGCGAGCCCGCCGAAGCTGGCCCCGTAGCCGACGCTCGTCGGCACGGCGATCACCGGGCGGCTCATGAGGCCCCCGACGACGCTCGGGAGCGCCCCTTCCATCCCGGCCACGACGATCAGCACCCGGGCGGCCGAGAGGACCTCCCGCTGGCGCCAGAGGCGGTGGATTCCGGCGACCCCGACGTCGTACACCCGCGTCACGGCGAGGCCGTGCCACTCGGCTACGATCGCGGCCTCTTCGGCGACCGGTAGGTCAGCCGTTCCCGCCGCGACCACGGCGACCGGCCCCGAAGCCGCCTCCGGCTTGGTGCCGCCGGTCAGGACGCGCGCCACGTCGTGATAGCACAGGTCGGGCACGTTGATCCGGACGAACTCGGCGGCCTCGGGGGAGACCCGCGTGACGAGGACCCGGTCGTGGACGGCCAGGAGACGGTTGGCGATCGCCGCGATCTGTCCCGGGGTCTTGCCCTGGCCGAGCACGACCTCGGGAAAGCCCGTGCGCAACTCCCGGTGGTGGTCGACCTTGGCGAACCCCTCGTCCGCGAAGGGCAGCTCGCGGAGGGCCGTCATCGCCTCCTCGACGCCGACGCGCCCTCCCCGGACGCCTTCGAGCAGCGCTTCCAAATCCTGCGGGCGCATCAGCGACTCAGGGCCTCATTGAGGCTGCCCGTCCGGTAGCCTTCGAGGTCGAGGGTGACGTAGTGGTAGCCGAGGGTCTTGAGGCCGGCGACCAGGGATGCTCGGTCGCGCACGGCCCGCTCGAGGTCCTCGGGACGGACTTCGACCCGGGCGACCTCCCCGTGGTGACGCAGCCGCGCCCCCGAAAAGCCGGCCTGAGCGAGCACCAGCTCGGCCCGGCCGACCTGGTCGAGCACCTCGAGGGTGACGGGAGTCCCGTATGGGATCCGGCTCGACAGGCAGGCCGCCGCCGGCTTGTCCCACACCTCGAGGCCGAGGTGCCGGGCGATCGCCCGCACGTCCTCCTTGCCCAATCCGGCGTCGAGGAAGGGGCTCGCAACCTCATGTTCCTGGGCGGCGGTGAGTCCGGGTCGGTAGTCGCCCAGGTCGTCCGAGTTCGTGCCATTCAGGATGGCGGCGTACCCCTCGGAGCGGGCGAAATCCGTCAGGTCCCGGTAGAGGGTCGACTTGCAGTGGTAGCAGCGGTCGGCGTTGTTGGCCGCGTAGGCAGGATTCGCGAGCTCGCGGGTGGTGATGAGCCGGTGGGGCAGGCCGTGGCGTTCGGCGAAGGCGATCGCCCGCTCCTTTTCAACCGGGGCAAGGGAGGCCGAGGTCGAGGTGACGGCGAGCATCCGGTCGCCCAGCACGCGGTGGGCGACCACGGCGACGAGGGCCGAATCCACCCCGCCCGAGTAGGCGACGAGGGCCGAGGGGTGGCGGGCGATCGCCGCCTCGAGAGCCTCGATCTGCCCGTCCACGGCCGTCATGCCGCCTCCTTGGTCTTGAGATAGCGCTCGAACACGAGGTACGCGTAGAAAAGCCCGCCGCCCAAGAAGAGCAGCATCGAATCGCTCACCACGATGGCCACGATCCGGTTGAGCCAGCCGAGGTGGAACATGGTGATGGCCAGGCACCGCACCGACAGGGCGCCCGAGGCGATCAGGAAGCTCACCACCACGCCCTGCAAGAGCTCGCTGCCCAGCAGGCGCCGGACCCGTGCGGCGATCAGCAGGCCGACGCTGAAGGCCGAGAAGGCGAAGAAGAAGGTGGTGAGATTGAGCAGGAGGGCGGCTGAGCGCCATCCCCCCACGTTGACGAAGGTCTCCACCCGGCCATTATACTCTAGCCGCCTCCGACGAGCACGACGGCATTGTTGACGGCCCGTTCGACGCCGTCCGAGGGGTGGTTGACCAGGCGGCCGCGCACGACCATGGCCGTCGAACCGCCACCGTCCAGGTTGATGGCCTCGCGGGAGCCGAGCTCCCGCATGGTGCGGGCGAGCTCGTAGAGGGTCATGCCGATGCTGTGCTTCTGGCGCCCGTCGACGGCGACCAGCACGGCCTGGGTGCCCCCCAGGTACCCGATCGCCGTGCGGGGGGCCCGCCCGCGGGCGATCTCGGCCCCGAACCGCTCCTGGCGAGCCGTCACCTTGACCTGGCCCTGGTCGACCAGGGTGGGGCCGCCGCCGATGGCGTACTTGACCCCTTCCCACTCGTTGGAGAGCTGCGAGTAGACGATCACCCGCGAGCCGACGTGGACGTGCTGGAGCATCTCGGCGACGGCGCGGCCCTGCGCCGACGCGACGAAGCCGTCCTTGGGGATCACGCTGTTGCCGGTGCAGATGGACAGGATGGTCCCGTCCTCGGCGATCGCGAACTCACGCCGGCTGGGATCCGGCACGCTGCGGGTCCGATCGCCCCAGTGCGGGGTGTAGAGGATCAGCTGGTTGTGCGCGGTGGGGCGGTTGACGGCGTTGGCCAGGAAGGTCTGGCTGTCCCCGACCCGCAGGGCCGCGTGCAGCCGGGCGTTGTTGATGAAGCAGGATCCGTCGTAGCGCACGCCGAAGACCGAGCGGTTGAAGAAGCTGGAGCTGACGATCTGGCCGTCGAGCATGAGCAGGCCGATGGGGGCTCCCCCGCGCGGCGAGAAGAAGGAACCGTTGACGGCCGCCCAGGCCTTGACCCGGCGGGCGATGGACGAGACCGGCTCGGTCGAGAAGCCGCGCCGGCGGGTCGCGAGCTCGGGACGCAGGGAGAAGCGCCGCAGGTCGGCATACACGGCGTTGATGAACACGGGGCCGGCCGGGGTCCAGCGGTGCAGCCGGACGAACCGCAGGCCGGTCGCCAGGTCAGTGACGGCCGAGCGGGTGATCTCGTAGGGGATCAGGAAGGAGAAGCGGTCGTCCTGGACCTTGGGGGCGATCGCGTAGGGGAAGCGCCAGCGGGCGACGATCCGGACGTAGCGGGCCTTCTGGTCGATCGTGACGCTCGCGATCGGCCCGGATGGCAGCACCTTGCTCACGTGGTTGCGCACGGAGTTGGTGACGGCGATGTCCCACCGGGCGCCGTCGACGAGGGGAACCTTGCGCACGACGTGCGGGTGGTGCAGGCGCACGGTGAAGGTCACGCCCCGATCCGAGGCCACCGTCTTCCAGGTCTCGGCTCGGACCGGGGCCGCCAGGAGGAGCCACAGGGTGGCCCAGGTGATGATTCGGTGAAGCCTGCTCACTGACCCAGTTTGACACAAGGGGGCAGAGAGCACTATACCCGCCGCCTGCCTTCCCTATCGGCAGGCGAGGGCGCGTCTTGAGCGGTTCTTAGGCGATCGCTGCCGCGGCAGGCAAGGCGGCGAGCAGCATGCGGGCCCCTTCAGCCGTGCAGGCGGCGAAGACGACCTCGGGCGACACCCCCAGGCGTCGGGCCAGCTCGGTCCCGACGGCGCGGCCCTCGGCCTGCCGGCGGTGGTACCGCAGGGCCGGGACGGCTTCGTCGGGGGCGAAGCGCCGGGTGGCTTCCTCGAAGTCGATCCCGAGGTGGCCGGAAAGCTCCTCGTAGAGCTCCTGGTAGGTGATGTCCAGGTCCGGGACGACGAAGGTCAGGATCTTGCGCATGGGGCCCTCTCGGCTTAAGGCGGGGCATAAGGTTAATGTCTCATTAACCTTATGCCCGATTGACCGAGAAAACTTGCGTGAACTCCCTCTCTCCAACCTTCGTCTTGAATTCCCCCCTGCTGAGCAAGGGGGGGATCAAAGCAGGAAGTCGAACCACTTCAGCACGGTGGCGAAGAGGCGGTGGTACCACGGGAGCTGGTCCAGCTGCGGGATGGTGACGGGGCGCGAGGCGGCCCAGTCGGGCTGGACCACCCGCTTCTCGAAGTCGGCGATCGCCCCCGGATCCGCAATCAGGCTGTTGAGCTCGTAGTTGTCGTGGAAGCTGCGGGCATCGGCATTGGCCGACCCGATCGAGAGCAGGCTGTCATCCACCAAGAGAGCCTTCATGTGGGATCCGCGCCGCTCCACATGGTCGTTCGCCAGATCCCCACCGTAGAACCGCACCTGGATGCCCGCCGTGAGCAGCCGCTTGGCCACGTCGTCGTGCAGGGTCCGGAACCAGCCCGGCACCCCGCCCTCGGAGACATCCGGCAGCATGACCTTGATGTCCAGGTTCGGCTTGGCCCGCTTGGCGTCGATCAGCTCCTGGATCAGGGTCTCATCCGAAAAGTAGGGATAGATGGCGACGATCTGGCGCTGAGCGGCCTGGATGGCCTTGGCATGGACAGCCCGGATCTCGTAGTCATGCGCTTCAGGGTCGGTCACGACGGTCTGCACGCGGGCCGAGCCTCCCAGGGCCGGGTGGGAGACCGCCGGGGTCGCGAGCGGCGAGCCACCGGCCTTTTCCCAGTCGTCGCCGAAGGCCTGCACGATTCGCGCCGTTTCGTCCCCCGTGACCTGGTAGGCGAGGTCGTGCCAGGCTGGCTCGGGCGAGCCCTTCGGGGACCAGGTGGGGTTCAGGTACTCGTCGGCGATGTTGCGGCCGCCCGAGATGAAGCTGATGTTGTCCGAGATGTAGAGCTTGCGGTGGGTGATCGGCACGCCCAGCGCCTTGAGGGAGACGTAATGGGGGTTGAAGATCTGGACCTCGACCCCATAGCTCCGCAACAGGTCGATGATCGCTTGGCCACTCTTTCCGGTGGGCTGATCCTGGACCCCCATGGAGTCGATGAGGACCTTGGCGTCGAAGGGTTGGCCCAGCCGTTCAGCCTGTTGCTTGCGCTCGCCGAGGGCCTTCGCGATCTCGAGGCCAGCCGTGTCATCGTGCCAGATGAAGGTCTCGATGTAGAAGCTGTGCCGGGCCTGGTGGATCGCGTCCAGCAACGCCTGCTTGGTCTCGCCGGGCGACAGCAACAACTTTACCCGGTTGTGGGTCGTCGGCCTGGTCAGCACCACCTGATCGGCCGAAGGAGGCCGGGCGATCGGGCTGCTGACGCCCGTTCCGGCGAACGACCGGAACCGCGGACGAGATTGGTTGTGCTGGATCGAAATGCCGGCCATGCCCCCACTCCCACCTTTCCGGTTCTATGGCCCGGAACCCGGCGGGGGCTTCTTATGCGGGTGTTAAGATTGTGGTAATTAATGGGGCAGGGGACGCCCTCAGGGGCTCGCGCTCTCGGTCGCCACCACCGGCGCGATCACGTTGATCTCGTCGATGGTCCACTCCGGGGGCAGCCCGTAGCTCAGCAGGGGCTCGCCGTCGCCATCCGTCGGATGGTTCAGGAAGTTCACCCCGTAGGCGTCGCCAGCCCACCCGAACACCCCGCGCACGTCGGGGACGGTCAGGTTGGGGAAGAGCTTCTTGGCGCGCGCGCCAGGATCGCCCACCTTGAGCCCGGAACCCAGCGCGTAGAGGTTGGAGTGGGTGCTCACCAGGACCACCCGCTTGCCCTCGATCCCGACGAGCAAGGACTTCTCCGCCCACTGCAGGATGTGGCGCTCACTGTCGATCGGGATTGTCTCGTCCGGCACGCCGAGGATGGCCTCGACGTCGATCTCCGAGGCTCCCAGCTTGACGGGCCCGATCCCGACGCCCGGCACGATCAGGTGTCTGGCGTCGATCTTGGGGGGGGCACTGTGGGCCCAGGTCGGCGCGGCGAGCCAGCTCGCCGCCAACGCGAGCGCGAGCGATCGGATCAGCCAGGGCCGTTTCATCCGGGGAACCGTCCTTTCGGTGCGGGGCTGAAGCATTCTAACAAGCGTTGGCGGGTCGTGAAAAGGCTTGCTTCCTAACGGGACAGCTCAGCGAGAAGACGATCGTAAGCCTCGACGAGCGATCCCGCCCGCCCCAGGGCGAACCGGCGCAGGATGGCGTGAATCGGAAAGAACTGCGTGCCGAGGCGCGGAAACCGCAGGCTGTTGCGGTGCGCTTCGGGGCGCACGACCCATTGGCCGCCCACGTTCTGCAGGATGAGGTGGCCCAGGTAGGCGCCCCAGCTCGCGGCGATCGCCGCGAGCTCCTCTTCGGACGGCGGACGATCTTGCCAGCCGTCCGCGATCACGAGGTCGAGGGTCTCCAGGTCGTCCTCGGTCTCACTCAGCGGGGTCTCGAACGAGCTCTCGATCTCGGACTTCGCCTCTTCGGCCAGGTCGGTCAGCGAGGAGCAGGCCGCTCGCCACTCCGATCCCTCGCTCGAACCTTCCCCGTAGCGGCGGGCCGCTTCCTCATCGGACAGGTAGAGCGGCAGGAGGGCGTGGGCGTCGATCGAAGGGTTAGGTTGCGGCATGGGAGGCTCCGTCGCGTTGAGGGGAAGGCAGGACTCGCCACACGGCCTCCTCGACCTGGCTGACCGACAGGTCCTTCAGGCAGGTGAGCGCCTCGCAGGTGGTCTTGCGCTTGTCGAACAGGCAAGGGCGGCAGGCTAGGCCGTCGACGTGGATGGCCTGGTGGACGGTGCCCGTGGGCAGCAGCTTCGCCGGGTCCGTGGGGCCGAACAGGGCCACCGTGGGGGTGCCAACCGCGACCCCGAGGTGCATGGGGGCCGAGTCGACCGAGACGAGGACGGTGCTCTGGGCGACGAGGGCCGCGAGCTGGCCCAGCCCCCGGGTCTGGCCATAGGCCATGATGGGGGAGAAGGTGAGGGCAGCCTGGATGGCGGCGATCGCCTCCGCGTCGTCCGGCCCGCCGGCGAGCACGACCTTGGCCCCGGCCTGCTGGAGGCGCGCCGCGAGCTCGGCCCAGCGCGCGGGATCCCAGCTCTTGATGAACCCCTTGAGGACCGAGAGGCGGCTGCTACCCGGATGCAGGACGACGACCGGATCCCCCGGCTCCACGCCCTGCTCGGCCAGGAAGGCTTTCGCCCACTCGCGGTCCGTTTGACTGAGCGCGACCTGAGGCAGGCGGAAGGGGATGGGAATCCAGGAGCGGACGAGGTCGTAATACATCTCGCCGGCGTACTGTTGGGAATCGAGCCTGGCCCGCTCGGTCAGGGTCCAGGAGAGCCGGTTGGCGTCGTAGCCTGCCCGGTAGCGGGCCCCCGAGAGCAAGAGCAGAAGGGGCATGATGGGCGATCGCCCCGACCCGATCGCCAGATCGATCGGCTGTTCGCGCAGGGTCCCGAGGGTGCCGAGCAGGTCGAAGGGCGTCACCCGCCCCTTGATGTCCAGCGTCACGACCTGGTCGATGGCCGGGTTGAAGGCACCGATGCCCTGGCAGCGCGGCTCGACGAGAGCCGTCAGGTGGGCGTGGGGGTAGGTCTCGCGGAGGCTCTGGATGACCGGGAAGAACAGGATCTCGTCCCCGATCCCCCCGAAGTTGACGACCAGGATATTGCGGATGGAGGCGTCGAGCGGGATGCGGCTCATGCGGCCCCCCGCTCCCGGTGCGGTAGGTGGAGGATGACGGCCAGCGTCAGCCAGAACAGGATCTGGACGCTCGGCCGGTAGAACACGGTGTCGACCAGGCCGTGCACCGAGAGCCCGAGCAGGGAGGCGATGGCGGCGATCGCCCACGCCCGTTGCTCGTTCCTGGCGAAGTGGTAACAGGCCCGGCTGACCATCGTGATCAGCAGCCAAAGGAAGGCCAACAGCCCAAACACGCCCTTCTCCGCGGCTTCTTCGAGGAAGATGTTGTAGGCGCCGAGCGCCTCGAAGCCGCTCACCATGTAGAGGGCGTACACCCGCCGGAAGGCGTCGTTGCCGAGCCCGATCCCCGCCCACCAGGAGTCGCGGATCATGTGCTTGACCGCGATCCAGACGTTCATCCGGAAGGAGTTCGACGAATGGGTGCGGGTGGCCGTGATCGACAGGACCCGCTCCTGCAGCGCTGGCGAGTGTTTGAAGGCGAAGGCGATCGCCCCCAGTCCCAGGACGACCAGCACGCCGAGCAAGCCCATCATCCAGGGCTTGCGGCGGATGGTCGGCCAGAAGGTGACGAGCCCCATTCCCACGAACACGACCCCTTCGGCGGCGAGCCCCAGGTAGGCCCCGCGCGAGTAGGTGAAGTAGAGGGCCAGGGGCGCCGTGAGGAGCGTTCCCAGGGAAATGAGCTTCAGGAGCCAGTTCCGCCAGGTCAACGCGGCCGCCGCCGCGAAGGGGATGACGGGGATCAGGTAGCCGGCGAGCAGGTTGGGGTTCTTGAGCGAGCCATAGACCCGCGTGATCTTATTCTCGGCGTCGGGGTCGTCCCAAAGGGCGAGGGGCGCCACGTGGATCTTCCATTGGTAGATGCCGTACAGCGATTCGAGGCCCGCCGCCACGAAAAGGGCGAGGAACAGCGGCACCCAGGCCCGCTCACCTCGCCTGAGGGCGCCCCGGAAGGCGAAGAAGCTCATCCAGAAGACGAGCATCTTGGCGAGCCCCTTGACGCTGAGCAGGAGGTTCGGCGAGAAGCCGACGGCCATGACCGAGACGGCCAGGAAGGCCAGGAACGGCCAATCCAGCGCGTCGGCGGCGTGGTCGAAGGGCGGGTCCACCAGGAACTGGAAGGTGCAGGCCGCGAACGATACCAGCACGAGCAGGGCGTTCATGCCGGTCCCGACGTAGGGCGAGGCCAACAAGAGCAGGACGAGCGACGCGATGGACAGGAACGGGGCGAGCCGGGCCGCCCACGAGGTGCCCCGATACGGGGCGGAGGCGTCGGCGATCGCCTGGCGGGCCCGCGAGGCCATGGTGGCGAGCCCGCTGCGCTGGAGGGCCTCCTGCCAGGCGCCTTGCGCGGATACCAGGCCGAGGGCGGCCCAGAGCCGGATCATGGCGCCATCGGGAAACTGGCTGAGCGGGCCCGTCAGGGCACGGCGCTCGAAGTTCGCGGACATGCTAGAGCTTGGGCTGGTCGACCAGGCGGACGTCGACGATCGAGCCGCGCAGGCGGTACTTGAAGCCCTCGATGTCGATGGGCACGCCGACCTTGATCTTGTTGCCGCCGAGCACGATGGCGTCGTCGGTGAGCTGCGCCTTTTCCCTCAGGGTCAAGAGGACGTCCTTGCTGTAGGGCTCGGAGGGGTCGGGGTAGGCGCGCACGCCGCCCGGGGCGGGCATGGTGATGGTCCGCGGCGTGACCTTGACCTGGCGGATGGTGAGGGCCGCGTAGGGCTGGTTGCGGATGGTGATGAAGGTCTTGTCGCCGACCTTGAAGATGGCCGGGTCAGTAATCCCGCCCCGGATGAACAGGTCGAACTCGGCCGTGCCCTCTCCCCGCAGCTGCTTGTTGACGCCTGCGTGGCCCGAGCGTGCGAGCCCCACCCCGAGCAGGAACAAGGCGGCGACCAGGACGACGGTCAGGTCGATGAGGTTGAAGCGGCCGAACACCCGGCCCTGCTGATCGATCACGGGGAACCCTCACTGGTAGGCAACGCCCGCCCGGGCGGCTGCAACTGAACGAGGGCTTCATTCTGCCGGGTTTGAGAGGGAACCGCAAGGGGCCGAATGGCCCAGGAGGCTAGGACCGGGACGATCGCCCCAGTTCCTGGATGCGTGCGACCAGGGACGTGGTCGATCGCCCCTCGACGAAGGGCAATACCCGCACCTCGCCCCCCAGGCGCCTCACCAGGGGCGTCTCGGGAATCCGGTCCGGATCGTAGTCGCCTCCCTTGACGTAGAGGTCGGGCCGGACGGCCTCGATGGCCCGATCGGCGGTCCGTTCACCGAAGACGACGACGGCGTCGACGCAGGCCAGGGCGTCCAGGAGCTCGGCCCGTTCGTCTTCCGGGAGGATGGGGCGCTCGGGGCCCTTGAGGGCCCGGACGGAGGTGTCCGAGTTGAGGCCGACGACGAGGCGATCGCCCAGCTGCCGTGCCGCCTTCAGGTACCGGACGTGTCCGACGTGCAGGAGGTCGAAGCAGCCGTTGGTGAAGACGATCCGCTCACCGGCCCCTTTCCAGGCCCGGATTCGCTCGCCGATCGTCTCGGAGGTGAAGGCCGTCATGACTGGGCCATGAGGGGCTGGGCGCCCTGCTTCTGGAAGGTCTCTTCGAGCTCGACGACCGTCGTGGTGGCCGTACCGAAGCGCCGGATCACGATCGAGGCGGCCAGGTTGGCGAGCAGGGTCGCCTGGGTGGGAGTCGCGCCGCTCGCAAGGGCGAGGGTCAGGGTCCCCACGACCGTGTCACCGGCGCCCGTCACGTCGAAGACCTCGGTGCGGTTGAAGGCCGGGATGATCCGCATGTCCTCCCCGCTCTCGAACAGGGCGATCCCGTTGGAGCCCCGCGTGATCAGGGCAAATTCGACTCCCGTCTCGGCGAGCAGCACCTCTCCCGCCTTCCGCAGCGATTCATCGTCCGTGATGGGGAAGCCGACGAACGCCTCGGCCTCGGGTTGGTTGGGCGTGACGGCCGTCGCCCCCCGGAACTTGCGCAGGTCGCACTGGGCGTCCACGATCACCCGTTTGTCGTGCTGCAGGCAGAGCGCCATGGTCCGGGCGATCAGGCGGTCGGTGATGAGCCCGTTGCCGTACTCGGAGACGAGGACGATGTCGACCTCGGGAATCCGCTCCTCGAGCGCCTTGAGCACCCTAGCCTCGACCTCGGGGCCTGCGGGTTCGCGGCTTTCGCGATCGATCCGCACGATCTGCTGGGTGACGGTTTGCAGGGACCCTGCCGTGATGCGGGTCTTCGTTGTCGTCGGGCGATCGGGGTCGATGACCAGGCCCGAGGTATCGATGCCGCGGTTCTGCAGGGCTTTGGTGAGGGCCTCGCCTGACGGATCGTAGCCGATGAGCCCGATGGCCTTGACTTGGGCGCCCAAGGAGGCCATGTTGGCCGCCGCGTTGGCGGCTCCGCCCGGCACGACGTTGGTTTCGCGGTGATAGAGGATGAGGACCGGGGCCTCGCGCGAGATGCGGCCGACCTCGCCAAACAGGAACTCGTCCGCGATCAGGTCCCCGACCACCAACACGCGCGCTTCCGAGAAGCCGCGCGTCAGGCGCGCCAGGGCGGCACTATCCAGCATGAACACGGTCTCCTAGCGGGAAACTAATCTTCGACGCCCACCGCCGTCTGCCATTGCCCACTGGCCTTGGCCCGGAGATAGGCCTCGATGAAGCCATCGAGCAGGTCCCCGTCCATCATGGCGTTGACCTGACCTACCTCATACCCGGTTCGGTGGTCCTTGACCATCTGGTAGGGCTGAAAGACGTAGGATCGGATCTGGTTGCCCCAGGCAGCCTCGCTGTAGCCGCCCTTGATCTCGGCGAGCTTCTTGGCCTGCTCCGCGAGCATGCGCTCGTAGAGCTTCGCCTTGAGGATGCGCATGGCCGTTTCCCGGTTCTGGTGCTGGCTGCGCTCGTTTTGGCAGGCGACCACGAGACCCGACGGCAGGTGGGTGATGCGGACGGCCGTCTCGACCTTGTTGACGTTCTGCCCGCCGGCCCCACCCGACCGGAAGGTGTCGATCTTGAGGTCGACCGGGTTGATCTCGACCTCGGTCGCCTGATCGGCCAGCTCGGGCGTCACCTCGACCGAGGCGAAGGACGTCTGACGCTTGGCGTTGGCGTTGAAGGGCGAGATGCGGACCAGCCGATGCACCCCTTTTTCAGCCGACATGCGGCCGTAGGCGTAGGGGCCCGTCATGATCAAGGTCGCGCTCTTGATCCCGGCCTCTTCCCCCTCGGACATGTCGACCAGTTCGGTCTTGTAGCCCTTGGAGTCCGCCCAGCGGGTGTACATGCGCAGGAGCATCTGGGCCCAGTCTTGCGCGTCCGTGCCGCCCGCGCCGGCGTTGATCGAGACGATCGCCGGGGCCTGGTCGTACTCGCCGCCGAGGAGCTGCTCCATCTCCCAGTCGCCGAGGGTCTGCCTGAGCTTCCCGAGCCCGTCCACGATCTCGGACAGGACGGAGGTGTCCTCCTCCTGGATGCCCATGTCGATCAGGACGTCGAGATCCGAGTGCAGGCGCTCCCAGAGCTCCAGCCGGTCGACCTGGGTGCGCAGCAGGTTGAGCTGCTGCATGGTCGCCTGCGCCTGGGCGCCGTCGTTCCAGAAATCCGGATTGGAGGCGGCCGCTTCGAGGCCCGCCATCCGACTCTTCAGTCGGTCCGGGTCAAAGATGCCTCCTCGCCTCGGCGATTCTCGCCTCGAGCTCGGTCAGGTCGGCGCGGCAGTCTTGCAGCGTCAAGCGGGCTACTCCTTTTCAATGCCCGACAGGAAGTCGGGCCTCCTCAATCCCCCCACCCCTCGGGGCGGGGGTCAGGGGGCGGGGGATCAGCGAGCCTGGATGGCGAGCCTTCCTCGTTGTTCACGCATTGGTCGATTCTTCGGCGGTGGGATCGAAGGGTTCGATGCCCTCGGGGCCTTGCAGGACCATGTTGTGGATGGCCATGGGTGGGGGCGGCACGTCGTAGACCACCTGGGCGTGGAAGACCTGGCGGACGACGTCGTGCTGGATCGCACCCAGGAGATTCTGGAAGAGCTCGTAGGCCTCGCGCTTGTACTCCTGCAACGGGTCCTTCTGGCCGTAGGCGCGCAGGCCGATGGCGTCGCGCAGGGCGTCGATGTCGTGCAGGTGCTCGATCCACTTGGCGTCGAAGATGCGCAGCAACAGGAAGCGCTCGATCTGCCGCAGCATCTCGGGCTGCATGGTGGCTTCCTTGGCCTCGTAGGCGGCGATCGCCGACTCGGTCAGGTGCGCCCGGATCGCCTCCGGGCTGACCATGCCCGCGATCTCGTCCCTGGGCAGCGTGCCCAGGAGCGGGATGTAGTCGGCCACGGCCGTCATGAGGCCCTGGATGTCCCACTCGTCGCGCTGCACCTGCGGGTTGGTGAACTGCTCGGCCAGGTCGGAAATCACCCGCTTGATCATCCCGAGCACGTTGGCCCGCATGTCGGCCCCTTCCAGGACCTTGCGGCGCTCGCCGTAGATGATCTCGCGCTGCTTGTTCATGACGTCGTCGTACTCGAGGACCTGCTTGCGGATGTTGAAGTGGTAGACCTCCACCTTCCGCTGGGCGCCCTCGATGGCCCGGGTGACCAGGCCGTGCTCGATCGCCTCTTCTTCAGGGACGTTGAGCCGGTCCATCATGGCCGAGATCCGGTCCCCGCCGAACAGCCGCATGAGGTCGTCCTCGAGCGACAGGTAGAAGCGCGTCGAGCCCGGGTCGCCCTGACGACCCGAGCGGCCGCGCAGCTGGTTGTCGATGCGCCGGCTCTCGTGGCGCTCGGTGCCGATGATGTGCAGCCCGCCCGCCTCGATGACGTAGCCCTTCTCCTCGGCGCAGACCTTGACGGCCTCGGCCCGGCAGGCCTCGACCTCTTCGGCGGGAGCCTCGAAAAGGTCCTCGTGGCCGCGCTGGGCCAGGAGGTCGGCGGCGAGCCCCTCGGGGTTGCCCCCCAGGATGATGTCGGTCCCGCGGCCCGCCATGTTGGTGGCGATCGTGATGGCCCCCTTGCGACCGGCCTGGGCCACGATCTTGGCCTCTTGCTCGTGGTACTTGGCGTTGAGGACGCTGTGCGGCAACCCGCGCTGCTTGAGGATGCCCGACAGGAACTCGCTCTTCTCGATCGAGACGGTGCCCACCAGGCAGGGGCGACCCTTCTTGTGGTACTCCTCGATCTCGTCGGCGACGGCGTTGAACTTGGCGCGGACCGTCTTGTAGACGACGTCCGAGAGGTCCTTGCGCTGCACCGCCTTGTTGGTCGGGATGACCGAGACCTCGAGGTTGTAGATCTTGCCGAACTCGGCCTCTTCGGTCGCCGCGGTGCCCGTCATGCCGGCGAGCTTGTTGTACATGCGGAAGTAGTTCTGGAAGGTGATGGTCGCGAGCGTCTGCGTCTCGTCCTGGATGGGCACGTCCTCCTTGGCCTCGATGGCCTGGTGCAGCCCGTCCGAGTACCGACGCCCGACCATGAGGCGGCCCGTGAACTCGTCGACGATCACGACCTCGTCCTCGCCGGATTCCGGGTTGGTCCGCACGACGTACTCGCGGTCGCGCAGGTAGATCTCCTTGGCCTTGAGGGCGTTGACGAGCTGGTGAGCGAGCTCGGGGTTGGCCGCATCGTAGAGGTCGCGCACCCCGATGAGCTTTTCGGCGTGGGTGATGCCGTCCTCGGTCAGGATGACGTTCTTGGCCTTTTCGTCGAGGGTATAGTCGGCCTCGCGCTTGAGCTTGGGCACGACGCGGGCGAGCTTTTCGTAGAGGTCGGCGGACTGTTCGAGCTGGCCCGAGATGATGAGCGGGGTGCGGGCCTCGTCGATCAGGATCGAGTCGACCTCGTCGACGATTGCGTAGTGGAGCGGGCGCTGTACGCACTCTTCGAGGCTGCTCGCCATGTTGTCGCGCAGGTAGTCGAAGCCCAACTCGTTGTTGGTCGCGTAGGTGATGTCGGCCGCGTAGGCCATGCGCCGCTGGTGGGGGTAGAGGTGGTGCTGGATGAGCCCGACCTCGAGGCCCAGGAAGCGGTAGATCTGGCCCATCCACTCGCTGTCGCGCTTGACCAGGTAGTCGTTGACCGACACGACGTGCACGCCCTTGCCAGGCAGGGCATTGAGATAGGCAGGCAGGGTGGCGACGAGGGTCTTGCCTTCACCCGTGCGCATCTCGGCGATCTGCCCCCGGTGCATGAAGATGCCGCCGATCATCTGCACGTCGAAGTGGCGCATGCCGAGCACCCGCCGGCCCGCCTCGCGGACGGTGGCGAAGGCCTCGGGCAACAGGCTGTCGAGCGTGGCCCCCTTGGCCAGCCGCTCGCGAAACTCAGCCGTCTTGCCGCGCAGCTGGTCGTCGGCGAGGGCCTGGAACTCGGGCTCGAGCGAGTTGATCTTGTGCAGGATGGGTCGGATGGACCTGATCTTGCGCTCGTTCGCGTCGCCGATCAGTTTGCCGAGGAGCTTCATCATGGGGGGCGTCAAACCTCTATCTGTCTCCGGGTGCTTAGGGCCCGAGCGCAGGTGAATTCAAACCATCATGCGAGTATATCACACCTCAAGGATCGCCCGTTGACCCGGGTTCCGCCCGGATGCTAGACTTGAGGGATACCTGATCGGCTTTCGAAGCCGGGCCGTCCAGCCGAGCGGCCCACCCGGTCCGATGGTGTCCCTGCGAGGATACCGGGGCCGTCATTCCGGAGAGAAGATTCCAATGAAAGCGAACATCCACCCCGACTACAAGGAAGTCAACGTCACCTGCGTCTGCGGCAACACCTTCAAGACCGGGTCGACCAAGCGCGAGATCCGGACCGAGATCTGCTCGGCGTGCCACCCCTTCTTCACCGGCACGCAAAAGATCGTCGACACCGAGGGCCGTGTCGAGCGCTTCATGAAGAAGTACAACCTCACGGCCGGCGGCGCCAAGAAGTAAGCCGCAAGCCGAGGCCACTTCGGGACGGAGTCACCTCCGTCCCTTTTCATTCGAGGACCCATGCCGACCTTGAACGCCGATCCGTCCCTGTTTTACCCGATGACCGTCGAGCAGGTGATGAACCAGGAACCGATCCCGGTCTTGGACCATGGCTACGTGCGCTATATTGCGCAACTGGGGGATGACCTGACCCCCCTCGAGGCGGCCCGGATGAGCACCGGCAATCCCACGGGGGTCGATCCCGCCAAGGACGCCTCGACCCGTGACTTCCTCTGGCGCAACGCCCACGCAACGCCCTTCGAGATGGCCGTCCTGCAGGTCGAAGTCCAGGTGCCGATCTTCGTCGCCCGTGAGTGGCACCGGCACCGGACGATGTCCTACAACGAATTCTCCGGGCGCTATGCCGAGATGCCGGCCCTCTACTATCAACCGGACCTCGAGCGGGTGCAGGGCCAGTCCCAGACCAACAAACAGGCTTCCGGCACCGAGCTGGATCCCGGGATCAAGCAGCGCTTTTTGTCGTCGCTCGCGGAGGACCAGGAGGCGATTCGCTCCCACTACGAGGGCTACCTGGAGGACGGGATCGCGCGGGAGCTCGCCCGGATCAACCTGCCGCTGTCCCAGTACACCCGCTTCCGGGCCCAGGCCAACCTGCGCAACTGGTTCCACTTCCTGGAGTTGCGCATGGCCCCCAACGCCCAGTACGAGATCCGGGTGTACGCGCAGGCGATCGCCCGCCTCATCCAGCACCTGTGGCCGGCGACCTGGGCCGTGTTCGAGGAGCACACCCTGCACAGCGCGCGGTTGAGCCGCACCGAGCGTGACCTGCTCCGTTCGTTGCTGCAAGAGGCCCTGGGAGCCGAGGATGAGTCCGCGCTGGCCGCCACCCTGTCGGATCGGATCGGAACGGCCCTGCCTGCGGGTCGCAAGCGGGAATTGCTGGCCAAGCTCGGCCTGTAGACCAAGGAGGACCTTCATGTTCGGGATGCAGATCCCCGGCTTCATGCTCAAGCAGATGTACCGGAAGGGCAGCCTCGAGAACCTCGAGGCGGCCTTCCAGTTCGAGGTGCACAACCACCTCATGCCGGCCATGATCGTGGCCGTGCGCGAGGTGACGGTTGCCGGCATGACCTACGAGCTCGCCGACGTCGAGTTCAGCGATGGGGCGAATACCCGTGGGGCCGCCAGCGTCAGCGAGGATAGCCCGGTCGATTTCGGCAAGGGCACGACCATCCAGGTGCGGGTCAATGGCTACCGGGTGAACCCCGGCGAGCACCAGCTTCGGCTCAAGGTCAAGACCGAGGAGTTCGGCTCGATCGCCATCGAGGTCTCGGACACTTTGAGCGCCTAGGCGCTCCGTCTCCCCGGGAAGACGTGCGGGTTTTTGCGGTATAAGTCGGAGAAGGTTGTTCGGTTGGGTGTCCTGAGGGCGGGCGTGTGAGCGATCGGAAAGTACAGCCTCACGAGCTCAAGCCAGGCATGGTGCTGGGTGAGCCCATCTGCCACCCGTTCACGCGCCAGGTCATCTGGACCAGCGGCACCACCCTCACCGAGCAGCACATCGAGCTCCTGAAAAAGATGGAGCTGCGGGCGATCATGGTGATCGACCTGCAGCACAAGCCGGCCGGACTCTCGCTTGACGGGCCGACCCGGCCCTCCCCCCCGGCGGCGCCGCGCCCCGAGGCGACCCGATCGATCCCCAAGGCCGAAGCGCCCCCGGCGCCGAAGGCCTCTCCCCAGGCCCCAGCGGCCCCGCTACGCTTCACGCGCCCTGCGGCCGCGCACGGGGCATCGGCGGCCGGTACCGCGCGGCCGGCTCGCCCGGCCGTGGGAACCCCGCAGCAACAACCCTCGGCCCAGGGTGTCCAGTTCAAGCCCCAGGTCATCCGCAACGAGGTGCTCGAGCGCAACGTCCAGACGATCAAGCACATCCAGGATCAGGTCCGGCAGTCGACCCGCCTGGACATTCAATCGGTCGATCTGTCCGTCCAGCAGACCATCCAGCGGATCGTCACCAACAAAGAGCTGCTCAACAGCCTGATCGACCTGCGCGTCTACGACGAGTACACCTACGCCCACTCGTCCAACGTCATGAGCCTCGCCCTGGTCGTCGGCACGGCGATGGGCTATTCGGCGGAACGCCTCAGAATCCTGGGGATCGGCGCCTTGCTGCACGACATCGGCAAGTCCTTGATCCCGGAAGCCATCCTGCACAAGCCCGCCAAGCTGACCGAGGAAGAGTTCAACATCATGGCCACCCACCCGGCGAACGGCATCATGCTGCTCTCCGGCTACTCGTGGGCGTCGACGGACATCAAGAACATCGTCTTCCAGCACCACGAGAAGTTCGACGGCTCGGGCTACCCCATGAAGCTCTCGGGCCAGGCCATCTCCGAGATGGCCCGCATCGTGTCGGTCGTGGACGTCTACGACGCCTTGATCTCGAACCGGCCCTACAAGAAGGGCCTGCCTCCCAACGTCGTCTATCAGGCCATCTACAACGGCGCGGGCAACCACTTCGACCCGCGCATCGTCCAGGCCTTCACCAAGTTCATCGTCCCCTACCCGGTGAACTCGCTCGTCGAGCTCAACACGGGCCAGATCGCCCGGATCGTGCGGGTCTCGCGCCAGAACCTGATGCGGCCCGTGATCGAGCTCGAGGGCACCGTGATCGACCTCATGCGCGACGAACGCTTCTCGATCGCGACCATGCACATCCCGACTCCGGCGTAACGTGCGCGATCGCCCCCGCTTCTTCCTCTCATCCGACCACTTCCAGGGCGATCGCATCACCCTGCCGGCCGACGTGGCCCACCAGGTGAGCCGAGTGCTGCGCCTCGGACCAGGGGACGAGGTGGTCGTGCTCGATGGGCTCGGATCCCTTTGCGTCGTCTCCCTGTTGGAAATGGGACCGAAGGGGGGCGAGGGCCGGATCCTGACCCGGGAGGAGGTGCGCACCGAGCCACCGGTGCCCGTCACCCTGGTCCAGAGCCTGCCGAAGGGCGATCGCTTCGAGTGGATCGTGCAGAAGGCGACCGAGCTGGGCGTGGCGCGGATCGTACCCGTCGTGACCGAGCGGACGGTCATGCAAGCGAAGGGCGATAGGCTTGCCGAAAAGCTGAAACGCTGGCAGGCCATCGCTCGAGAGGCCGCCGAGCAGAGCGAGCGGGGCCGGTTGCCCGAGCTTCTCCCGCCGGTCGACCTGATGGAATGGCTCTCTCGGCCAGCCACCGCCGGAATTCAGCGGCTCGCTTGCCTGGAGCGGTCGGATGTCAGGCCCCTCCTGGCTCACCGCGAGGTGCTGCGAAAGGCAGCCGGAATCGAGCTCGTGATCGGACCGGAGGGCGGCTTTTCGCCCGGGGAAGCGGACCAGCTCGCGAGGACGGCGCACCCCGTGTCTCTGGGGCCTCGCATCTTGCGGACCGAGACGGCCGCCGTGGCGGCCGTGGCGATCGCCATCGCCATGACTGAACAGGCGCCGGCTTGAGCCGGCGCCTGTCCGAGAGGTGGACGATCAGGCGAGCAGGCGAGCGACGCTCTGGGGCGACGAGTTGGCCTGAGCGAGCATGGCCAGCGATGAATTGCCGAGGATGCCCGAGGTCGCGAGCTTGATCGACTCGTTGGCCATGTCCAGGTCGCTGATGCGGCTGTTGGCGGCCGAGACGTTCTCGGACTGCGTCGCCTGGTTCTGCTGGATGAACCCGAAGTTGTTCTCCTGAGCGCCGATCTGGGCCCGGTTGGTGCTGACCGTGTTGATGGCGTTCTGGACGTTGGTCAGGGTCGTCTGGGCCTGGGCCTGGGTCCCGACCTGGATGCTGGCCGTGTTGACGTTGAGGGTCGAGGCCGCCTGGGAGCTGATCGACACCGACACCCCCTGGCCGGCGTTGGCCCCGATCTGGATGTTGGCGTTCTGCAGGGTCCCGTCGTTGGTCTTCTTGCCGTTGAACTGGGTCTGGGTCGCGTTGGTATCGACCTGCGCCGACAGCTGGTTGAGCTCGGTCTGGATGGCGCCGCGATCGCTCGCCGTGAGCGTATCGTTGCCCGCCTGCACGGCCAGCTGGTTCATCTGCTGCAGGACACTGCTCGTTTGGCTCATCGACCCTTCGGCGGTCTTAAGCATGTTGAGGCCGTCGGCGGTGTCGTTGTTCGCCTGGTCCAGCCCGCCGATCTGACCCTGCATCTTCTCGCTGATGGCGAGCCCCGCCGCGTCGTCAGCGGCCGAGTTGATGCGCTTGCCGGATGCCAACCTCTTGAGGCTCTGATCCTTCTGATCGTCGTTGCGGTTGCTTTGCCGCCATGCTTCCTGAGCCGGCAGATTGGTATTGATCCTTAGTGACATAGGGGCCTCCCTCCGTGTGAGCTTCTAGTGAAGTATTCCACCATCTCGAAGGCAGACTTGCCAGCTCACGGAGATTTAATTGAAATCGAATCGGGCTCAAACGGCCTGATCGCAGTGTTAAGGGCCTTCAGCTCCCCCGGTAGGTCGAATAGCCGTAGGGGCTGAGCAACAAGGGCACGTGGTAATGGGCCTGGTCCTGGATCTCGAACAGGACCGGAATCTCCGGGTAGAAGCCGTGGATTCCCTGCGACCGAAAGTACGGGCCGGTGGCGAAGGTGATCCGGTAGGTTCCGGGCGCCAGGTGGTATCCCGGGGGCAGCCAATCGCGGATTCGCCCGTCGGAGTCCGTGCGATCCTCGGCGAGGATTCTCCACTGCCCGTCTTGCTCGACCTCCAGGCGGGCCTCCACGTCGGCCGCCGGGCAACCGCGCGCCGTGTCGAGGACGTGGGAGGTGATGGGGCTGGTCATGCGAGCAGTTTCTCCAGGCGCAGGTGCGTGATGCGTTGCTGTTCGCGGGCGGCGATCGCCAGCTCCGCTTCAGGACCGTTGGGGAGCCTCTGGTTGAGCGCCTCGAGCATCTCGGAAGCGCTCTTGCCAGTGGCACAGACGATGAAGATGTAGCCGAAGCGGGCCTCGTAGTCGGCATTGCCCTTGGCCAGCGCCTCGAGGATCGCTTCCGACGCCGAGGCCGTGCCCGATTGTTCACCTGACGCCCAGGCCTGGGTGTTGGCGAAGCGGGCCTTGAGCGAGCTCAGATCCCCGATCCGGGGGTGGTGGGCGAAGGCCTCGAGCCAGTCTTCGCGGCCGAGGGTGGCGAAGTGGCGATCGCCCGCCTCCCGCAACGCCGCCGGGCTCTCGAACGGGCGCCCTTGAACCATTTCGTCAACCCACCGCCTAGCTCCGCAGCAACGTTCGAAGGCCTCTCGGGCTTCAGACTCCGGAAGGCCGTTCAGATCGTCGAGGGTCATGCCCGAACCCCGAAGAGGCGAAGCCGACTGATCCCGCCGTCCGGAAAGATGTTCAGGCGCACGTGGGTGAAGGGGCCCGCACCCGTGAGCTCGGACGAGAAGTCGTGCTGATGGCTCGCCTTCAACTTCGTCCGGGGCAGCAACTCCTGCCACGATAGGCTGCGGCTTGCGAGGAAGTCGTCCGGCACGTCGCCGAGCGAGCATCCTTCGATCGAGCAGCTTTCCGGATAGTTGCCCTTGAAGTGGTTGGTGTCCACCTCGACCCGGCGAACGTGGCCCGGGGCGCCGAGGCGGATGATCACCCAGTCGTTCCCAGGGCCGCGCTTGCGCTTGGTCTCCCAGCCATCGCCCATGTTGGCCGCGCGCCCAGGCATGATCAGGTTGTTGCGGTGGCTGAAGAACATGTCGTTGGCGAGCAGGGAGACCCCCCCGTTCTCGACGGCGGCCAGATCGGCCAGGCCATCGACCTCCTGCACCTTCGACCAATCCGGGACCACCTCGCCGTGCACCCGGAAGCGAGCCACCCCGCCGTCCGGAAAGATGTTGAGCCGCAGGTGGGTCCAGCGCTGGTCATTCTCGATGGCGAAGAGGTTCTGGGAACCGCCCTCGAGCCGCGAGATGGGCAGCAGGCAGGTCCAGTCGGCCTTTTGGAGGTCCTCCGCCGACGGGTCTCCGTCGAGGCAGACCGCGTCGACCGAGGCGTGCTCGGGGTAGTTGCCGAGGAAGTGGTTGGTGTCGATGTCGAAGCCACGGATCCGGCCAGGCAGACCCAGGCGGATCAGGCAGGAATCGTGCCCCGGGACCCGCTTGCGGCGGCTCTCCCAGCCATCCATCCACTTGCCGTTCTCGGTGTACTTGTCGGGAATGAAGACGCCGCGGCCGGGTTGCAGGAGGTTCTCCTTGCCGGCGAAGAATTCGTCGCTAGCCCAGAGGGCCTGGCCGCCCACACGGACGGAGGCGAGGTCGATGAGGTCGGTGAAGTTGGTCATGAGGGGATTATAACCGAGCGCTGGGTCGGGGAGTAGGCGTGCGCCAGAGAAGCCGTCCGCAGGCCGGCCGAATCAGGCTCCCGGCCTCGGCGATGCGCTCTCCGCGCAGGTAGGTGGCCTCGACCCGGCCGAAGAGGCGGCGGCCGGCGTAAGGGGTGAGGGGGTGGCGGTGCTGGATGTCCTCCGGGGCGATCTCGAAGGACGCTTCCGGATCCCAGACGACCAGGTCGGCGTCGTAGTCGGGGGCGATCGCCCCCTTCGTGTCGCCGAACCCGGCGAACCGGGCCGTGCGGTCACAGAGCCACCTCGCCAGATCGGTCGGATCGAAGCCGCGGGCCCTGGCCGCCGTCCACACGACGCTCAGGCTGAACTGCAACGAGGCAATCCCGCCCCAGGCCCGCATGAAGTCGCCTTCTTCCATCAGCTTGAGGCCGGGGGTGCAGGGCGAGTGGTCGCAGGCAACGAAGTCGATCACGCCCTCCCTGAGGCCCTGCCAAAGCCGTTCCCGATTCGCGGCCTCGCGGATCGGCGGGGCGCACTTGAAGTGGGTGGCCCCGTCCGGGATCTCCTCGGCCGCAAAGGTCAGGTAGTGGGGGCAGGTCTCGACCGTGATGGGCACACCGGCGGCCTTGGCGGCCGCCAGGTCTTCCAGGGCATCGGCTGCTGAGAGGTGGACGATGTGGACCTGACCCCCAAACTCGCGGGCGAGCCGGATCACGAGCCGGATGGCTTCCACCTCCCACTCGGGTGGGCGGGAAGCCAGGTAGGTGGCGTAGCGGCGGGGATCGCCTTCCTCGGGGGCGGGGTGGACGGGCAACTCGGCGTGGACGAGCAGCGGGATGCCCCGCTCGGCCAGGATCGGCATGGCGACCCGGAGATCGGCTTCGGAGGCTTCCGGGAAGTCGTCGATCCCGGATGGGCAGAGGAACGCCTTGAAACCGGCCACACCGCGCTCGATCATGGGGGCGAGTTCGGCCGCGTTGCCTGGGATCACCCCGCCCCAGAAGGCGACATCGACGTGAGTCTTGCCTTGGGCGGCGATCGCCTTGGCCTCCAGGGCCGCGAGCGAGGTCGTGACGGGCGAGCTATTGAGGGGCATGTCGACCAGCGAGGTGATGCCGCCCACGGCGGCCGCCCGGGTGGCCGTGTCGAAACCTTCCCATTCGGTCCGGCCCGGCTCGTTGACGTGGACATGGGAGTCGAACACTCCCGGCATGATGACCCGATCGCCCCAATCGTGGATAGGCCGGTCGGTCGGAGGCGCATTGCCCTTCAAGACGGCCCCGATCCGACCGTCCTGGAGGGCGATCGCCCCTGAACGCTCGCCTTCGGGCAAGAACATGCGGCGGCTCAGCAGGATGATGGGCTCAGGGGTCATGGGGTCTCCGCGAATCCGCTCGGCACCGGAAAACGGACGAGCGGCAGGCGCTCCGAGTATAGCCTCCGGCCCCGCTCCCGGCAACGACGCCAGGTTGATCAACGTGGATCGACCCCTTATAATGAAGGACCACCCGCTTATCCAGACGTCATAAGCGTCTGCGCCTTTTTCCCAGCTGCGAGCCCTGAGTTCAGAGAGGAACCCCATGGCCACCACGATGACCAAGAGCCCCTATTCGGCGACGAACGTCTACGGTCTGACCGACGAGCAGCTGCAGCTGCAGGAGATGGTGCGCGAGTTCGCCCAGCGCGAGATCGCCCCGATCGCCGCCGAGATCGACGAGCACGAGCGCTTCCCCAAGGAGACCTTCGACAAGCTCGCCGAGTTGGGGCTCATGGGCATCCCGGTCCCCTCCGAGTACGGCGGCGCCGGGTCCGACACGATGAGCTATGCGATCGCCGTCGAGGAGATCGCCAAGGTATGCGGCTCGACGGGCCTGTCCTTCGCCGCCCACGTCTCCCTGGGCTCGATGCCTCTCGTCTACTTCGGCACTGAGGAGCAGAAGAAAACCTGGCTGCCGTTCGTGGCGAGCGGTCAGTTCATGGGCTCCTGGGCCCTCACCGAGCCGCAGGCCGGTTCGGATGCGAGCCGTCAGCAGACGACGGCCGTCCGTGAGGGCGACCAATACGTCCTCAACGGGGCCAAGAACTTCATCACCAACTCGCCCTACGCCAGATTCGTCATCGTCATGGCCATGACCGACAAATCGAAGGGCAACAAGGGCATCTCGAGCTTCATCGTGCCGACCGACACCTCGGGCTTCTCGGTGGACAAGCATGAGAAGAAGATGGGCATGCGTGGCTCGCCCACGACGGCCCTCAGCTTCCGCAACTGCCGGATCCCGGCCAGCTACCTGATCGGGGATGAGGGCACGGGCTTTACCCAAGCCATGAAGACCCTCGACGGCGGCCGGATCTCGATCGCGGCCCTGGCCCTCGGCATCGCGACCGGGGCCTACGAGGTGGCCCTCAAGTACGCCAAGGAGCGCGAGGCGTTCGGTCAGACCATCGGCAAGTTCCAGGCGGTGGGCCAGATGCTCGCCGATGCAGCCACCGAGCTGCATGCCGCCCGCCTGATGGTCTATCATGCCGCCCGCATGAAGGACGCGGGCCTGCCCCATACGGTGGCAGGAGCCCAGGCCAAGCTCTACGCGTCGGAGGTCTCCAACCGGGTGACCAACAACGCCGTGCAGATCCTGGGTGGCTATGGCTACACGCGCGACTTCCCGGTCGAGCGGATGATGCGCGATTCCAAGCTGTGCGAGATCGGCGAGGGGACTTCGCAGATCCAGCGCCTGGTTATCGCGCGGAACCTCGGACTGTAGATTTCAACCACCTTTCGCTGCGGGCCCCTTGGGGGCCCGTCTCCCCGACGAACGTCGGGGTCCAGGAGCGGCCAGTAGCCAATTGCGCTGCTGGCCGCTCCTGGATCCCGGCTTTCGCCGGGAAGACGGGATGTGGCGAGGTAGGCGTCAGTTTTAGAACAAACTTAACAGCGGTTTTACCGATTGCGGCGCCAGGACCTCGATAAGGGCGGTGGATGGGTTTGGAAACACAGAGTCCTTAGGGGGTTGCCATGAGCATCGATGGAGTTCGCTGGATCACCTGCACGCCCGCTAATCCGCAGGGCGTTTCGCCGAGCAAGACCACCTCGCCGGCCCCCGCTGCTCAGGCCTCGCCCAGCGCGACCAAGGACAGCGTGGCGCTCGCCGCCGTCTACACGGTCAAGCAGACCGACAGCCTGTGGAACATCGCCAAGAACCTGACCGGCGATCCCACCAAGTGGACCCAGCTGTACGACCTCAACAGCGACCACATCTACGATCCCAACCTGATCTTCCCGGGCACCCAGCTGCAGGTTCCGCCTTCCTGGCTGAAGGCCGCCAAGCCGACCAAGACCGAGAAGCCTGGAACCGCGGGCAAGCCCGAAAAGCCGGTCGAGCAGACCAAGCCCGCCGCGAAGCCCCAGACGCCCGCCCCGGCTTCCCAGAAGCCCTCGCTCACGGTCGTTCCGGGCCTGCTGCATTCCGATCTTCCTGGCAGCCAGAAGCCGCAGACCGCCGCGCCCCAGGCGCCTGCGTCTCAGGCTCAGGCCCAGCCCCAGTACCCGACGGTCGGCGAGTACGTGAAGAAGCGGTTCAACGACGACGTCGACTCGACCCTGACCGGCCTGCACGGGGCCGGGGAGCTCGCCTTCCCTCCGCTGCTGCTCGGCGAGATCGCAGCCATCAAGGCCAAGCACGAGAAGAAGGCCATCGACCGGATCTGGGACCTCCCGATGGATCCCCAGGGCAACTGGAAGAAGCAAGCGTCGCGCATCTCCGACCAGGAGTCGGCCGCAGCCAACGCCGAGATCCGCAAGCTCCCGGGCGTCCGGGCCATCGCGGCCGCCGGCGACGCGATCGGCGACGGGGTTAACTGGACGGGCCGCCAGATCAAGGCCGCGGGCACCGCCGTGGTCGACGGCGTCGAGACGGCCGGCGTCGCGGTCGGCCAGGGCGTCGAGTGGACCGGGCGCCAGATCGAGAACGGCACCAAGGCCGCTCGTCACGGCGTCGGCGGGATGTTCGTCAGCATCGGGAAGTGGATCTCGGGCAACTAGCCTACAAGCGCTTCAGCCAGCCGAACGGACCCGGGCCCCGCGCCCGGGACCGCTCGGCTTAACCGAAGTTTCATGCCAATTTAGGCAAGTTCCGGGCCCATGGTCCGGATATCCCCCTCACAGGTGTTAATCAGGTGTTAGGCGCCTGAGGCCACCGGGTTGGAGGGAAGGCCATGAGCTTCGAGATTCGTCGGTTCGGTGTCGCAGCCCCGGTCGCGCAGACCCCGTCGCCCGCGACCGCGCCGAGCTCGGGCGAGAGCCCCGACGCCGCCATGAACCCGGATCGGGTCACGATCTCGACCCAGGCCGCCGAACAGCAGTACCCGACGGTCGGCGAGTATGTGAAGAAGCGCTTCTACGACGGTGCCGACTCGGCCCTCGACGGCCTGCACGGCGCAGCCGAGCTGCTCATGCCCCCGCTGCTCATCGGCGAGATCGCCGGCATCAAGGTCAGCCACAAGAAGGCGGCGCTCGATCAGATCTGGAACCTGCCGATGGACCCCCAGGGCCACTGGCGGGTCGAGGCCCGGCAGATCGACGCCCAGGAGTCGGCCAAGGCTCGGGCCGAGATCCGCCAGCTTCCTATCGTGCACGCCGTGGTGGGGGCTCACCACTCGGTGCGGAGCGCGATCAAGTGGGTGTCCGACGAGGTGGACGGCGGGTTGACCGCGGCCGGTCACGCCCTCTCGAAGGCCGGCAACGCCGTGCTCGACGGGTTCGTGTCGACCGGGGTCGCGGTCGGGAAGGGCCTGCAGTCGGCGGGGATCGCCATCCAGAACGAATCCCGAGCGGCGGGCAAGGCCGTCCGCAACGCGGCGCACACCGTCGAGGCGGGCGTGTCGCAGGCCTATGATTCGGCCGCGGCCGGCGTGCACTGGATCGGCGTCCAGGCGGTCGAAGTGCCCAAGGCGGCCGCGCGCGGGGTGGTGGAAGGCATCGGCTCGGTAGGGCAGGACATGGTCGACTTCTCGAAGCGGACGGAGCCCATGCTGGCTCCCGCCCAGCCCGAAGCCAACTCCTAGCCGATCCCCACCTGGAACTCGGTTTCGAGACGCGGACCGCCGGCCGGCGGTCCGCGTCGTTATTGGCCTTCCAGGCAATCTTTGGTTATTCTTAACGCAAAAATAAGAAGGAAAAGCCGCCGAACAGGGGAAAAAGATCATGGGTGTTCGGGAGGAGTTAACCTATGGATATCAACAGCTGGGGACAATCATTCCTGGCCCGCATCAAGGCCCTTCCGGGCCAGGCGGGTGACCTGGCTGGCGATCTTCCCAACACCCTCAAGGACGGCGCCCAGGCGGTGCTCGCGAACCAGGAAGTGGCCGACGGCATGCGGACCGTGGGGCGCGGAGTCGGCGAGCTGGTCGGCTGGCGGTCGGGCGACCAGGTCAATCTGAGCGACGGCGCCAAGGGCGTCACCCCCGGCGCCCCGAACGGTACTCCCGAGGCTCCCAAGGACCCGATCGGCGACGCCGTCCACACCGGCGCCGACACCCCGGGCAAGGTGAATCCCACCCCGGTCGACCCCAAGCCCGCGCCTGCCCCCCAGGATCCGGTTGGCAAGGCCATCCGCGACGCGGCGGACAAGACCCCCAAGGTGGGCGACGTTCCCAACCCCATGCACAAGCCGGCCCCGGCCGCCTCGTCGACCCGAGCCACTCGGGGGGCCGCGCGCACCACGACGACTACCGTCGAGATCCGTGACGTCAAGACAACCATCCGAGTCAGCGAGGCCACCAGCGCCGCCAAGGTGACCCGGGCGAGCCGCGCCGCGCGTTCCACCCGCCTGGTGCCCTCGACCGAGGGGATCAAGGGGCCCGTCAAGATCGCGGACGCCCCCAAGATCTTCCAGCAGACCTCGGCCAAGATGAACCGCCTGGCCGACGCCCTCGAGAAGACCCAGAATCCCGAGCAGGCCCAGGTCCTGCGCCAGTTCGCCCAGCGCGTCGACACCGCGGCCGCCCTGCACGCCGAGGGCAACACCCCGGCCGCCTTCCGGATGCTGCATGCTTCCAACAAGCTGGGCCTCCGGAACCCCGCCGTGCAGGACGCCATCCGCCAGGGCAATAAGGCCGAAGAGGTCATGGCCGCCTTCGGCAAGAAGACGGCCGGAGCCGCCAAGGCGAGCAAGGCGACTGCGGCCGCTTCAGCGGCCCGAGCGGGCCGTTTGACCCGCTCGGTCGACGGAGTGAAGGGCTCGCTCAAGATAGCGGGCACCCCGCAGTTCGAGGCAACCGCCGCCAAGATGAACCGCTTGGCCAGCGCCCTCGAAAAGACGGGCAACCCCGAACCGGCTCAGGTGCTCCGCCAGTTCGCCGATCGCGTCCAGACCGCGGGCGTCCTGCACGCTGAAGGCAATGGCCCCGCCGCCTTCCGGATGCTGCACGCCTCCAACAAGCTGGGCCTGCGGAACCCAGCCGTGCAGGACGCTCTCAAGCAGGGCAACAAGGCCGAAGAGGTGCTGGCTGCTTTTGGCAAGAAGACGGCCGGAGCCGCCAAGGCGACCCGGACGGCCAAGGCCGCGACCGGGGCGGCGCGGGGCGGGCGGGGCGCCGTCGCGGCCGAGCGGGCTGCCCAGGCGAGCAAGACGATCACCCGGGCCGGTCGGGCGTCGCGCTCGGCCAGCATCGTCATCGACCAGTCCGAAGAGACGATCACGACCGTCACCCGGTCGACCCGGGCGGCCGGCCGGGTGGCCAGCGGGGCGCGAGCCGCACGAGCCTCGAAGGCCGTTTCGGCGGCGGCCAGCGGGACCGAGAAGGCCGGCGTAACGCTGGCCAGGTCCGCGCGCGGGGCGCGGGCGGCGAAGAACGTGGCCGAGACCTCGGGACGCGTGGCACGCGGGGCTAGGGCGGCAGCGAACGCCAGCAAGGAAGTCGCGGCCGGCGGAAAGGCCCTGGAAGGGGCCGCCGCGGATGGTCACGCGGTCGGCGTCATGGCGGGCGATGCCGGTGAGGCGGCCCACGGCGCCGAAGAGGTCGTCAAGGACGGCAAGGCCGTCGGGACCATGGCCGGCGAGGCAGGCAACGCCGCGAAGGCGGCCGAGTCGGCCGGCGGCATCAAGGGCTTCTTCAGCAACATCGGGAGCAAGATCAAGGGCTTCTTCGGCAACTTCGGCAAGGGTGGCAGCTCGGGCGGCTGGGCGACCATCAAGGAAGGCTTCGGCAAGATGCTGCCGGGCCTGGGCAAGGCCCTCAAGTCGAGCGCCATCTTCTCGGCCGTGTTCGCCGTCGCCGAGAACACCTTCAAGGTCTTCAAGGGCGAGATCACCTGGCAGCATGCCCTCGGTTGCGTGCTGGGCGACACCCTGGGCGGGGCCATCGGCGGCGTCTTCTCGGCGATCGCCAGCGGCGGGGCGATCGCTGCCCTCGGCGCCCTGGGTCTCGCGGGCCTGCCGCTCACCCTTGCCGCCGGCGCGATCGGCATCGGGGCCTTCATGCTCTTCGACCACGGCTTCCGGAACAGCTCGATCTACGACACCATCTCCCACCTGTTCACCTAGAGATGCCCGGGCCGGATCCCGGGCCTCCGCTATCCCCCACCCCTCGGGGCGGGGGAACAGCGAGCCGGACGCGAGCGTTCCATGCATAGTCGCCAAGCCGGTTTCCCGCTCGTCGGGGTGACAAAGCGCTGGCCCCCGGGTATAGATCCGGGGGCCTACCCCTTGGTAGCTTTGTTCGAGACGAGAGATGGCCAACGACCAACCCCAAAAAAAGCCCGGCTTCTTCGGGCAGCTGCTGGCCTCGATGGGCCTCGCCAAGCCCGAGCCCCAGGCGGCGGCCCCCGCCAAGCCGACGGGCACACGCTCACCGACCGGTCCCGTCAAGGCCAAGCCCGGGACCGGCGAACAGTTCACCCGGACTCCGCAGAACGAGGGGTCGGGCCAGCTCAAAGAGTCCAAGGCCAACACCCAGCCGCTCAGCCCCGAGGAAAAGGCCAAGCAGTCGGAGGAGCGTCGCTACCTCATCTCGGCCTACGAGTCCACCCCGACCCTGATCCCCGAGTTCCAGAATCCCCAGTACATGTACAAGATGATCTCCAATGAGCGGGATTACACCCAGGAGGTCCTCAACGGCCTGCTCAACGAGCGCAAGCAGCTCTTGCTCGAGCACGGGGGCGACCTGCCCCCTCACCTCGAAGAGCACCTCCAGCAGCTCGACATCCGCGCGCAGGAGCTTCGCAACGACCTCACGCGCTTCTTTCTCTTGATCAAGCGGGTCGCCGGCATCCAGAAGAGCGGCACGGGGGGGACGGACTTCCTCGATCCCCTGCGAGGCTAGACCGTCTCCCCTCACCCTCGTCGAGGCGGGCCCACGGGCCCGCTTTGCTGTTGTGGCCGGGGGGTCCGGACGCTATAGTGACGGCCAGCGGCGCAGCGAGAAAGGAGGGGCACCGTGCGACGGATCAGCCTTCGAAGCTTGCTGGAACTGCCCCTGGTCTGTTCCCGGCAGATCCACCTGGGAGACGTGAACGATGCCCACTTCGACCTGGCCGAGCAGCGGCTGGTCAAGCTCTCGATCGAGTGGGTCTCGGATGATCGCCAGGTGTTCGGGCCCGACCTCGACCTGCCATACGGTCAGATCGCCGTCTTCGAACCTCACCAAATCGTCGTGGCCTTCGAGGTGGGCGAGACGGCGGGCCTCGACTTCGACCCCATGGAGGTCGAGGGCCTGGTCAGCGGGAAGACCGACCTGCTCGACCACGATCTCGTGACGGCGGGGGGCGATCGCCTCGGCCGCCTGGCCGACGTCTACGTCGCCGAGGAGGACGGGGCCGTGCTGGGCTACGAGGTCGAGATGGTGGCCGGGCCGAATCGGATCTTCGCCCCCAGCACCGACATGGAGTTCCGGGACGGGGCGATCGTCGTGCCCACCCGGATCAAGGCCATCACCCTCGCTGGACCCGACGCCCAGGCCGTCGAAGAGGCCCAGGAAGAAGAGGACTACGTTTTCGAGACCGAGGAGGTCGGGGCCCGGATCCAGGAGCCCGACCTGGCGGAGGAGCCGGGGGACTCGGGCGAGTTTCCGGCCGGTCATCGGGCGGCCGACCCGGGCTGGCCTCACGAGAACGTGCGTCTCGGCTGAGGCGTTCGGGATGGCGGCCCTTTCCGGAACCGGAAAGGGCCGCTTGCCATGAGGGCCGGCCCGCCTTATGATCGCGGTTCGAATCCGGTCGTGCCCCCATTTCGACGAGGGAGAAGCATCCATGTCCACCTCCGCAGCCCTGGCCCGCATGAACGAGGCCCTCACCCGGCGTCACTTCGTCAAGGTGATCGCCGGTCTCGAGAACCGCAACGTTGCCCACGTCAAGCAGATCGTCGCCGCGGCCCAATCGGCCGAGGCCCATGCCGTCGACATCGCGGCCGATCCGGACATGGTCCGGGCCGTCAAGGCCATCACCCACCTCGCCGTGTTCGTCTCGGCCACCGAGCCCGCCGCGCTCGTGGCGGCCGCGCAGGCCGGGGCCGACGTGCTCGAGCTCGGCAACTTCGACGCCCTCTACGCCCGTGGGGTCGAGCCCACGGCCGACGAGATCCTGAGCTGGACCCGCGAGGTCAAGGCGGCGGTGGGCGATCGCCTCCCGCTCTGCGTCACGATCTCGGGTCGCCTGCCCCTCGCGACCCAGCTCGACCTCGCGACCAGCCTGCAAGCGGCGGGCGCCGACCTGATCCAGGCCGAGGGCGTGCTCATGAACGCCGGGGAAGGGACCCACGGGGCGATCGCGAGCATCACGGCCGCCCTGGCGAATGCGGCCGAGATCCGGAAGGTCGTGGAGCTGCCCATCTTCGTGGCGGGCGGGATCACCCCGGCCAACGCGGCCTTCGCCATCGCGGCGGGCGCCAATGGGGTCGGGATCGGCCGCGCCGTCTCGTCCGAGTCCTCGGTCGAGGAGATGACGCGCGTCGCTCGGGCCACCGTCCGGGCCCTCGAGGGGGTGCATGCTCCCGGCGCCGGGCTCGCGACCGTCTAGGGTTCACTCGTTCGCAGGGCCCCGGCGATGCCGGGGCCCTGTTTCATGGCGCCGCGGGCGAGGTACGAGACGCTTGCTGGAGGGCTTCGACCGCATGGCCACCCCACGACCCCGCCGCAAGGGATCGCGCAACAGGAAGCGCAAGCGCGACGAGCGGGCCCGCCGGATCCGCCAGACCCTGATTGGCGGCGGCATCGTCATGGCCCTGTTCACGGTCACGGGCCTGGTGGCCCTGCACGAATTCCAGATGGAGCAGGAAGAGCGGGCCAAGGCGCAACGCCTCGCGCAGCACCCGGCGTCCGAATCACCTCACCCCGCCGCCTCCGACCAGGAGGACGCGGCCCATCGCGGATCGCATGGCAAGCATGGGGCAAAGCCCAAGTCCCTGCACTTGAATACCCTACACCTGGGTGCCCCGCAGCAGCTTGTGCTCAAGATGCTGGGCGTTCCCGACCAGACCATGGGCGACACCCGTTTCCGCTACGACTCGCTCGGCCTGGAGATCAGCTACCGACCGACCCCTCACGGACTGGTGCTGGATGCGCTCAACTTTTTGACCCCGGAAGCCCCCACCGAGGCCATGCCCGGTGGGCTCCAACTGCCGGGCCTCGCGGTCGGCGGATCCCCCCAGGTCCTCAAGAATCTGTTTCCGCACGGCCACGTCGTGCTACACCGGGGCCGGGGGACCTACACGGTCTATGACCCGGTCCGTCACCTGGCGGTGGACTTCACGCCCGACCGGATCCTGGCTGTCCGCATGGCGAACGGGGTTCCGGCCCAATACGCGGCCGAGCGCAGCGGCGCGCACTCGTTCACCGTCGGGTTCGATCAGGCCTTCGATTCCCACTCCCTCATGCCGGTCCCCCTGACCGACGACCTCATCTCGACCCGCATCCGCGCCGGAAACTCGGCCAAGGGCCAGACCCATGTCGTCGAGCTGCACCTCAAGGTGGACAACTGGGACCCGGACGAGCTGCGCACGGCCATCAAGCGCCGGGTGTCCCTGCAAATGGCGGCGGGCGATCGCGCCATCGCCATCACGGCCTATGGCAAGAACGGGTCCAAGCTCGTCTCGTGCGACTGGTATGCCCCCGGGACGGACGCCGGGGTCGAGCGCTTCGGGGCGGTCGACTCGACCGACAACATCTCGTATCGCTGGTATTGAGCGGTCACCAAGGTTCCAGGCATGGTATGATGGTCGGTCACGATCGACCCGCCATCCCAGTCTGGAGGCCGTTTTGGAGCCCACCTTGGAACAACCGCCGACCCCGCCGACCGACCTCAGCGAGCACGAGCAGGTCCGCCGCCAGAAGCTGGCCGAGATCCGCCAGCGGGGGATCGATCCCTACCCGGCCCGCTTCGACCGCGCCGATCGGGCGGGCGATCTGCAGACCCGCTACAGCGAGCTGGCGGCCGGCGCCGAGACGACCGACGTCGTCCGGGTCGCGGGCCGCCTCATGGCGCGCCGGGAGGCGGGCAAGCTCAACTTCCTCGACATCCAGGACGAGTCGGGCAAGCTGCAGCTGTTTGTTTCCCTGGGGACGATAGGCGAAGAGGCCTTCGAGCGCCTAAGTCTGCTCGATCTGGGCGACTTCGTAGGGGCCGAGGGCACCATCCGGCGCACCAAGCGCGGCGAGCTCTCGGTGGCAGTCCAGACCTGGACGCTCCTCAGCAAGAGCCTACGTCCCTTGCCGGACAAGTGGCACGGCCTCACGGACGTCGAGGCCCGCTACCGCCAGCGTTACCTCGACCTCATCACCAACGAGCAGTCGCGCGAGACCTTCCGGCGCCGTTCGGCCATCATCAAGGCCGTGCGGGCCTACCTCGACGAGCGCGGTTTCATGGAGGTCGACACCCCCATGCTGCACGCCATTCCCGGCGGCGCGGCGGCACGGCCCTTCAACACCCACCACAACGCCCTCGACATGGACCTGCACCTGCGGATCTCCCCCGAGCTGTATCTCAAGCGGCTGGTGGTGGGTGGCTTCGAGAAGGTCTACGAGCTCAACCGTAGCTTCCGCAACGAGGGGATCTCGACCCGGCACAACCCGGAATTCTCGATGATCGAGGTCTATCAGGCCTACGCCGACTACGAGGAGATGATGCGGCTGACCGAGGGCCTTGTCTCGTCGGTCGCCCAGACCGTGACGGGCTCGATGACCATTCCCTACGGCGATCGCACCATCGACCTCACCCCGCCCTGGCCGCGCCTGACCATGGAGCAGGCGATCGAACGGAAGATCGATCGGTCGATTGCCGATCTCGACGTGCCCGGCCTGGTCGAGCTGGCCAAGCAACACGAGGTCCCACTGCCCAAGGAGCTGACGCGGGGGCGGCTCGTCAACGAGATCTTCGAGGCACTGGTCTGTGAAGACCTGTTCGATCCGACCTTCATCATCGACATGCCCCTCGAAATCTCGCCCTTGGCGAAGCGGCACCGGGCCAATCCGGTCCTGACGGAGCGGTTTGAGGCCTTCGTGGCGGGCCGTGAGCTGGCCAATGCCTTTTCCGAGCTCAACGATCCCCTCGATCAGCGCGAGCGCTTCGAGGCTCAGCTGCGCGAGCGCGAGGCCGGCAACGACGAGGCCCACCTGGTCGACGAGGACTTCCTCACGGCCCTGGAGCACGGCCTGCCGCCCACGGGCGGGTTGGGCATCGGGATCGATCGGCTCATCATGCTGCTGACCAACTCGGCCTCGATCCGCGACGTCCTGTTCTTCCCGCACATGCGGCCGCGGGACTGAGCGACGCGGTGGCGGCCGCGGGCCTGCGCATGGCGATCGCCCTCACCCGGCGTCGAGCTGGACTCTTGCTGCATCCGCCGGGGGCGAGCCCGTACCTGGCGCTCTGGCTTGCCCTGTCCGGCCTCGAGGCCGGTCTCACCACCCCGGACACGGTGGCCGAGATCCGGGCCGTGCGGATGCTCTTCACGGATGGCTGGGAAACCTTCGCGAGCGCCTGGCGCAGCCTGCCGAGTCCGAGCACGCCGGCCCTGGTCGTCAGCGCCTTGCTGGTCGGCGTGGCCCTTTTTTCCCTGGGGGGCTGGATCAACGCCTTCGCTAGCCTGGTACGGGGAGAAGAGCCAGACGGGCACACCTGGAACGAGGGGATCCTGCGCTCGGGCCGGGCGACGGTATTCGCCATGCTGGCGGCCGTGACGGCCGTCGTGCTCTTGCTCGTGACCCTGATCGGGGCGGCGGTCCTACGCATGGCGGTATCTGGACAGATCGGGAACCTGTCGGCCCTTCTGGGACCGGCCGCTCACTGGCTCCCGGCCAACCCGACCCTGGTGCTGGCGGGGCTCGCCGCCCTGTTGATGGCACTCGCGATCGCCGTGGCCGTGAGCGCCGTCTCGCAACTCGGCCTCATGGCCGTCGTCGCTATCCTGGAGTCCCGGGCTCCCATCTGGCAGGTTCCGGCCCTGGCGGCGCGGCGCTTCGGATCGGGGGCCCGGTGGCACTTCGCCAGTCGTTGGGTCGCCATTCTGGCCGGGTGGTATGGTCTGAAGCTCGCCCTGCTGCAGCTGATCATCCCGTTCCGTCCGGTCGACGGGTTGGTCAGCCGGGGCTTTGCGGTCGTGGGCGCCGTGTTGAACGGCGCCCTGACGGTAGGGGATGGGGCGATCGCCCTTCTGATCCTCGTGATCGCGGTGCAGGTTGGCGTGGAGCAACTTCAGCAATAAAGTGACTTGAGCGAGGCGATCGCCTCGTCTTCCCGATGTTCATCGGGAAGACGACAGTCAGAGGCCTACCGGCAAACAGGTAGGAATGGGTCAGGCGATCGCCCCCGCCCGCTTGCGGACGAAGGCCATGATGAGCTCGAAGACTCGCTCCCTGTCCCGGTCCATCATCATCTCGTGGCCCGAGCGGTCGAACCAGACCAGCTCCTTGTCCTGCGAACCGACCCGGTCGTAGATGATCTGGCTCGAGAGGGGGGAGGCCGTCTTGTCGTGTTGCGAGTGCATGAGCAAGAGCGGCGAGGTGACGCGGGCTAGGTCCTGCTCGATGCGGCGGTTGAGCTCGTAGAATTCGCCGAAGGTCTTGGTCGGGAAGTAGGGGTAGTTCTGAGCCGTGTACCCGACATCCTTCGGGGCCTTGGGCATCGGCCAGAACTTGATCAACGGGGCGATGAACGGAGTGAGGCCCGCGAGCGGGTCGGCGAACCGCAGGCAGGGCGCGACCCCGACCACACCGGCCAGGTCCCGGGCCCGCTCCATCGACAGCCACAGGCTGAGGATGCCCCCCAGCGAGAGGCCCACCACGATGGCCTGATCGACCTCGGTCAACAGGTCGTCGAGGCCCTTGTTCACGTCGTCGAACCAGTCCCGGGCGGTGACGCCGATCAGGTCCTCGGGCCTGGTCCAGTGGCCACGCAGACAGGGCATGCGGTGAGGCAGTTCGGCCTGGTCGAGGTGCGGCAGGATCCCTTCGACCGTGGCCCGGTAACCCGTGAAGCCGTGGACGACCAGTACACCGAGGGGCTGTTTCATGGGGGCCTCCTTACACGTCGCGGCGGCCTTCGAAGGCCTTGACCAGGGTCAGTTCGTCGGCATACTCGAGGTCACCGCCCACGGGCAGCCCGAAGGCGATGCGGGTGATCCGCGGCCCGAGCGGCTTGAGCAGACGGCTGAGATAGAGGGTCGTGACCTCGCCCTCGATCGAGGGGTTGATGGCCAGGATCACCTCCTGGACCTCGCCCGTCGAGAGGCGGGCGACGAGCTCCTTGATCTTGAGCTGGTCGGGACCGATGCCGTCCATCGGCGAGATGAGGCCCTGCAGGACGTGATAGCGCCCGCGGTACTCCTTGGTCCGCTCGACGGCCACGAGGTCCTTGGGCTCGGCGACCACGCAGACGGTCGTCACGTCGCGCGAGGCCTGCGAACAGAGCTCGCAGGGGTCCTGGACGCTCAGGTTCGAGCAGACCGAGCAGAGCTGGATCTGGCTCTTGGCGTCGAGCAGGCTCTGAGCCAGGCGCTTGACGTCTCCATCCGGCTGCTTGAGCAGGTGGAAGGCGAGCCGCTGCGCGCTCTTGGGACCGATCCCCGGCAGCTTCTGGAGCTCTTCGATGAGCTGGGCCAGGGGTTTCGAGTAGAGCATGGACCGAGCGTTCTAGGGGTTCAGCGTCCGAACCCGGGCAGGTTGAGGCCGCCGGTGAGGGCGCCCATCTGGCCCTCGGCGAGCGCGCCCGCCTTGGCCTGGGCGTCGCGAACGGCCGCGAGCACCAGGTCTTCGAGGGTCTCGACGTCCTCGGGATCGACCGCTTCGGGCTTGATCCGGACGGCCGTGATCTCCTTGTGGCCGTTGGCAACGACCGTGACGGCGCCGCCGCCCGCCGTACCCTCGACCGTCTGGTTGCCAAGGGACTCCTGGGCCTTGAGCAGGTCCTCCTGCATCTTCTGGGCCTGCTTCATCATCTTCTGGAAGTCCATGCCCCCCCCCATGCCACCGCCCATTCCGCGCATCCGGTCCCCCTTTGCAAGTACACGTGGAAACGATCCATGTTACCACGGCCACCGGTCTCGACCGCGGCACGGAACCCTGCGGGCGGGGGTGTCGTCAAGGGAGAGGACCGTCCCCCGACCGCATGGAGAGCCCGCCATGATCGGCACCCTCGCGATCGCCCCCCCCGCCGCCGGCCGGTTGTGGCCGCCCGCCTCGTCCGGTAACATGGGTCCTTCGGATCGACCCATGAAAGGACGTGCCGTGGCCAACCCGACGGACGAGCAAGGGCTGCTGCGCCGGGCCCGCACCGGCGACAAGGCGGCCTTCGAGCGCCTGATCGCCCCGCACCTCGATCGCTTCTACGCCATCGCCTATCAGTTGATGGGCAACCGGGACGACGCCTCGGACGTGGTTCAGGAGGCCATGATCAAAGCCTACCGCTCGCTGGCGACCTACCGCAGCGAGGCGGGCTTCGCAACCTGGACGGCCCGTATCGTCCGCAACTGCGCCCTCGACGAGCTCAAGCGGGCCGTGCGCAAGCACGAGGAGGCGACCGAGATCCTGCCCGAGGCGATGGGGCCCAGCCTCGACCAGCCCACCGAGGCGCGGGAGCTGCAGGCCATCATGACCGAGGCCATCGAAACCCTGTCCGACAAGCTGCGCGATCCCCTCGTGCTCTACGACATCGAGGGGTACAGCTACGACGAGATCGCTTCCCTGCTCGAGATCAACCTGGGCACCGTCAAGAGCCGGCTCAACCGGGCGCGCGAAACCCTGAGGCAACGCCTCAGCAGCCAGATGGCGCGGTTGGCGGGGTACCTGTCTGGCGATCGCCAGGGGCCATAGGGGGACGACGATGAACTGCGACCAAGTGCAAACCCACCTGTCCGACTTCTTGGATGCCTCGGACGACACGGTGCCCCGCGCCGAGGTCGATCGCCACCTCGCGGGCTGCGCCGCATGCAGCGCCCAGCTCAAGGAGCTGCAACTGCTGGTGACCCTCCTGCGCGATCGCAAGGCCCCTCCGGCCCCCCCCGAGCTGATGGGCCGCATCCGCGAACGGCTCGCCCAAGAGCCGGCGCCCGCCGTCGAGGCGCCCCGGGGCCTGGGGCGGCTCATCAGCTGGCCGAGCCTCGCGGCCGGGGCCGTGGCGGCGGGGCTGTGCATCTGGGTGGGGTTTTCGGTGCTCAAGAGCGAGACGCCCCTACCCACCATCCAGACGGCGGCCGTGACGGTCGCGAGCCCCGCGGCCGTCAACATCGGCTTTGACGCCGAGAAGGACGTGGACGGGGTCACCTACACGATCGACCTACCCAAGGGCCTCCAGTTCCTCGACGCCAACAACCAGCCTGTCGATTCCCGGACCATCTCGTGGCAGGGCCAGCTCAAGCGCGGCAAGACGGTCGTGCCCATCACGGTGCGCGGGGTCCAGCCCGGGCGCTACGAGATCCTCGCCACCATCCGCAAGAACGAGTTCGCCCAGACCACCAAGATCGTCCTGCCCGTGGTGGGCAGGCAAGGAGAGGGATAGACCCATGCTGCCCGTGCTCGTGATCGCCGCGGCCCTCGCCGTGGAAGGCCCCAGCGGGGACGATCGATTGCCCATCAAGGGCGTCTCGGTCGACCAGACCATGCCGGAGAACGTCACGCACATCGAGGCGCCGCCTCTGAGGGGCTACCGGACCATGTCGCTCAAGGCGGCCCCGACGGCCACGCCGAGCATCCAACCAAAGGCCCGGCACCGCTGATGTCCGACTGCCTGTTCTGCAAGATCGTCGAGGGGGCCATCCCCGCCGGGATCGTCTACCAGGACGACCACGCGATCGCCTTCAAGGACATCAACCCCCAGGCGCCCGTCCACGTCCTCGTGATCCCGCGTCGGCACGTCCCGTCCCTGGCCGAGCTGTCGGGAGACGCCTGTCACCACCTCCTGTCCGCCGTCAACGAGGTGGCCCGGCAACAGGGGGTCGCCCAGAGCGGCTACCGGGTCGTCACCAACGTCGGCAAGGATGCGCAACAGTCCGTCGCGCACCTGCACTGGCACGTGCTCGGCGGCCGCGAGCTCGGATGGCCTCCGGGTTGAGGCTTGCCAGATCGGGGATCGCTGAATAGAATGGGAGGTCTGGGGTCTCTGGTCAGGCAATCGAACCGTCCAGGTTATCCCGCAAGTCCACCGAAGAGGGGGGGGATAACAGTGGCAGAAGTTCGCCTCGGGGAAAACGAGTCGATCGAGAGCGCCCTCAAGCGGTTCAAGAAGAAGATCCAGAAGGCCGGAATTCTTTCCGAGATCAAGCGGCGGGAACGCTACGAGAAGCCGAGCGTGCGTCGCAAGCGCAAGTCGGAAGCGGCTCGCAAGCGTCGGTCCTAGACGGCCCGCTCGATACCCGGCTCTTCGGCACGAAGCCCAGAAGCGGGCTTCGTGCCGATGTCATTCTGGTATCATGCTTGGGGTGCCGACAGGCTCTCGGGACGGGGAGGGGCGAGTTGATGGCGGTGGCATGGCGACGGAACTGAGAATCCCTCTCAAGGACCCCCACAGCGCGTTGCTGCTCACGGGCCACAACGAGGAAAACCTGCGCGTACTCGAGCAGGCCCTGGGCATCCAGGCCACCATGCGCGGTGACGAGCTGATCCTGGTCGGCGGGGCCGACTCGGTCGAGTTGGGCCGTCGGCTGTTCGCCGAACTCGAAAACCGCCAGGAGGCCTCCTCGCTGCCCGCCTCCGAGGTCACCTACGCCCTCGAACAGATCCGGGCCAACCCGGACGCGGCCCTGGGCTCGCTCTACAGCGAGACCATCACGACCACCCAGCGCGGCAAGCCCGTGCGGGCCAAGACCCTCCACCAGCGCGCCTACGTGCAGGCCATCCGGGAGAACACCCTCACCTTCGGCCTGGGGCCCGCGGGGACCGGCAAGAGCTTCCTCGCCGTCGCCATGGCCGTGGCGGCCTTGCGCGAAAAGCGGGTGAGCCGGCTCATCCTGACCCGGCCGGCCGTCGAGGCGGGCGAGAGCCTGGGCTTCCTGCCCGGAGACTTCCAGGCCAAGGTCGATCCCTACTTCCGTCCCCTCTACGACGCCCTCTACGAGATGCTCGACGTCGAGCGCTTCCAGAAAGCCCTGGAGCGCGGGACGGTCGAGATCGCGCCGCTCGCCTATATGCGGGGTCGGACCCTCAACGACGCCTTCATCATCCTCGACGAGGCCCAGAACACCACGCCCGAGCAGATGAAGATGTTCCTCACCCGCCTGGGCTTCGGATCCAAGGTCGTGGTCACGGGCGACGCCAGCCAGACCGACCTGCCGCGAGGCAAGACCTCGGGGCTCGTGCACATCGAGCGCCTGTTGACGGGGATCCCGGACATCTCCTTCGTCCACTTCACCCAAGCCGACGTGGTGCGGCACGACCTGGTGCGCCGGATCGTGTCCGCCTACGAGGCCTACGAGGCAACGCCGCTGCATGATTCAGCCCACGCTCGCAAGGCTTAAGGCCGGCGCACTCGAGCGGATCCCGGATTCGCTGCGCGCCGCCTTCGAACGGGTCGAGACCCACCAGGCGCTCGCCGGTTGGGGCACGGGTACGGCGCTCGTCGTCCTTCTCCTCTTGATCCACTCGGCCTGGCTGCCCAATGGCTCCTCGCATCCGGCCGCCTACTTGCCCGCCTGCGGGGTGGCGATCGCCGTCGCCGCCGTGGTCAACCTCTACACGGTCTACCTCAAGCTGTTCGAGCCGCAGCTCGTGCGCGAGGCCCGACGCCTGTACGTCCTGGCCCTCGTCACGGTCCTGGGCTTCACGTCGGTCTGGGTCCTGCAGCTGCTCAAGGCCCCCGCCTACCTGTCGCCCTTGCCGTGCGTGGGCATCCTGCTGGCCGTGTTCCTCAACTCGCGGGTCGCCCTCTTCACGGCCTTCCTGATGGCCCTCACGGCCGGGGCGAGCCTGGGAGCCGGGGCGCCATCGGCCCTCGAAGGAGCCGGGGCCATCCTCGTGCAGGTGGGAGGGGCGATCGCCGCGATCTTCGCCGTGCACCGGATCCGCGCCCGCATGGACCTGGCGCGCGCCGGGCTCTTCGCGAGCCTGGTAAACGTCGTCCTGATCGGGGCGCTCGCGGCCCTTTCGGGCGGGTCGCCCATGCTGTGGGGCCAGAAGGCCATGTGGGGGGCGATCGGCGGGGTCGGCTCCGCCGTGCTCGCGGTCGGCATCCTGCCCTACTTCGAGGCCCTGTTCGGGATCATGACCCCGTTCAAGCTGCTCGAGCTTGCCAATCCCACCCAGCCGCTGTTGCGCCACGTCCTCACCAAGGCGCCCGGCACCTATCACCACTCGATCATGGTCGGCAACCTCGCCGAGGCGGCCGCCGAGGCGATCGGGGCCGATGCCCTGCTCGTCCGGGTCGGGGCCTACTACCACGACATCGGCAAGACCAAGCGCCCCATCTTCTTCATCGAGAACCAGCTCGGGATCGACAACGCCCACGACAAGCTCCACCCGAGGCTCTCGGCCCGGGTGATCATCGCCCACGTCGAGGAGGGGATGGAGCTCGCCCGCCAGCACCGCCTTCCCCAGGACATCTCGGACTTCATCGCGACCCACCACGGCAAGAGCCTGGTCAGCTACTTCATGCACCAGGCCGAGCAGCTGGAGGGCCCCGAGGCGGTGAGCGAGGAAGGGTTCCGCTACCCGGGGCCCCGCCCCTGGACCAAAGAACAGGGGATCGTCATGCTGGCCGACGTGATCGAGGCGACGATGCGGACCCTCAAGAGCCCCTCCGTCGAGCAGATCGAGGCGACCGTGCGCCGCATCGTCAACAAGCGCCTGCAGGAGGGGGAGCTCTCCGAGACGCCCTTGACCATGGCCGAGCTCGAGGTGTGCGCCCAGGTTTTCATTCGCATCACGCAGGGCCTCTACCACCAGCGCATCGAGTACCCGGACCAGCTGCTCAACGACCTCAACACCAAGCGCCCGCCCGAAGGGAAGAAGGTTGGAAGTCCAGCTCGATAACCGCCAGGATCGCCCGCTGGATCTCGACCGCTGGCACCAGGATCTCACCCGCATGATGATGGCCGCCGGCCTGCCCGAACGGGCGGAGCTGTCCGTGACCTTCGGCGACGACCGCCTGCTGCACGACCTCAACCGCGAGCACCGCGGGATCGATCGCCCGACGGACGTCCTCTCCTTTCCGCTGCTGGAGCCCGACGACGAGCCTCCTCCCGAGCCGCTTCCCTACGCCCTGGGCGACGTGATCGTCTCGATCGAGACGGCCGAGCGTCAGGCCCGGGCGTATGGGCACTCGACCGAGCGGGAAATAGGGTTCTTGTTGGCCCATGGGCTCTTGCACCTCTTGGGCTACGACCATGAGACGGCGGACGAGGAGCGGGAGATGCGGATGCGTCAGCGGGAGCTGCTCGAAGCGATCGGATTGGGCTTGGAGGGGCCGGAGGCTTGAGGTTCAAGGCCCACAGCCTGTTCGCGAGCGTCCGGTACGCCAGCGCCGGTATCTACTTCATGTTGCGCACCCAGCGCAACATGCGGGTCCACACCGTCTCGGGGTTCCTGGCCTTCGGGCTCGCCATCTGGCTGCGGCTGCCCCGGTTGGAGCTGGCCGCGATCGCCATCGTCTGTTCGCTCGTCGTGATCTGCGAGATGTTCAACACGGCCATCGAGAACGTGGTCGACCTGGCGACCCATCGCCGCCACCCCCTGGCCAAGGCCGCCAAGGATGTGGCCGCCGCCGCCGTGCTGGCTTCAGCCCTGAACGCCGTCCTGGTGGGAGTCTTGCTCTTGGGCCCGCCCCTGTGGCGGCTTGCCATAGTGGCCTCCGGCGGCCACTGAGCACGTCGACCTAAAGAAATACCCCCCCTGGATGGGGGGGCTGGTGGGGGTAAGTCAATCGCCGCGGGCGACTCCACTCTTTGAGCTACTGTTGCGGAACTCCGGTCATCGGCTGCCCCGTCATGGCGGCTTCGACCTCTTCGAACGTCAAACGTCCATCGTGATGGGTATCGGCCTTTTCGAAGAACAGCACGGCCTGCCGCTCCTTTTCGCCAGGCTTCCAGCCATCGACCGGTTGGCCTAGGTTCGCGTTCATCAGCTCATCGAACGTGATGACGCCGTCGTGGTTGGCGTCGATCTCATCGAAGAGGCGGTGCAGGTCCCGGTCCGTCATGCCCGACGACGGCGCCTTACCCTTGTGGGATGCGATCGTGGTGTCGGCGATTTGGGGGGGCACGGCGGTCGGCGTGACACGGCGATTGCCGTGCATGAGGCCCTCGGAAACCCGAAGGCCGTTGATTTTGGGGGTCACGGAGGTCGGCGTGACGCCGCATCCCGTCAGGCAGCCGAGGATCACAAGGGTCGACACCAGAAGCTTCGCGGTCATTTTCTTCTCCTTCATTTTGTCCGGGTGAACCGGTGAGCACATTGGTCTTGTAGGGGGCCCCACTCTCAAACGACTCCCAAGGCATCTCCCAAATTCCCGAGGGTATACATGCGCCATGCGAATCGACGAAAGCCGACGCGAAGAGGCCAGGGATTGGCTGGTTACCGGCCAAGAAGCCCGCTTCGACGAGTGGATGACCTCCTTTTCCGTCACTGAGCGGCATGCTGACCCTGACCTGCTGTTGCTGGAGGGGGAATGGTATCGTCACGAGCGCCGCTACCCCGAAGCAACCTTCTGCCTTGAGAAGGCGGCCGATCTCTTCGCGACGCATGACGACTCTCAGGGGTGCTTCGCGGTGTTCGTGGACCTGATGGGGGTTGCCTGGGATCGCCAGGATCTCGATGCGTTCGCCCGCTGGAGCCGCCGTGCCGAGGTCTTGCTGTCCCACGCGACCCTCCTCGATCAGGCTGAGTACTTCAACAACCTGGCGTGCCACGAGCTCGCCCTAGGGCGGTCCACCGAAGCGGAATCTCTATGGAGGCGCGTCCTGAACCTTCCCCGCTTCGGCTCGCTCCACATCGCCTCGATTCAGCAATTTGCGACCCTCAACCTCGGAGTGGTCGCGATGGAGCGGACCGAGGTCGACGAGGCGGCCCGGCGATTCCGCCAGGTGCTCACGCTGGCCGAGCGTCATCCGCTGCGACCTAGCGCTCGCTTTGGAGCCATGCTCTACCTGGCTCGTCTCTCCTACATTCGGGGGGACTTCTCGGGCGCGCGAGAGGGCCTTGCCACCCTCCCCGAGGCTCCCGATTCCTACCGGAGTGCCGAAGCCGCCCTCCTGGAAGCCGATCTGGAGCTCGCCGAAGACCATCTCAGCCTCGCTGAGGCGGCCTTGCAGCGCGCGATTGCCCACTTCGACTCCCTGAACGTCGAGACCGCCGACCTGGGCCTGGCCCTGGGGATGCTGGGGTTCGTCCGGGGCCGCCAGGGCGCACGGGGGCAGGCACTGGATCTGCACGAGCGGGCGATCTCTCACACCAAGGGGTGGCCCCAGTACCTCGCCGCCGTGCACCTCTACCGCGCAGAGATCAGCGAGGTCCCGAACGTCGAACTCGAGCTCGCATGGAAACTCGCTCGCCAAGCAGGATCTCGGTACTACTCCGCGTGGGCCGGCTTCAAGCTGGGCGGAGGTCACGCCGACGAGGCCACGGCCTTGGTCGAGCAGGTCGGTTGCTACGGGATACGCCGCCTTCCCTGGATGCATGGGGTTTCGAAAGCTGAGATCGAGGAAACATCCCCCGCGCTCTTCCTTTCTGCATTGGGAGAGCTCGAGGTGCGGCTGAACGGCGATCGCCTCGCGAACTGGTCTCGCCGCAAGGCTCCCGTTCTCCTGATGGCACTCGCGTTCGCCCGTGACGGTCGTGCGCGAGAGGATCTCGCCGAACTGCTCTTTCCGGATCACGGTCCCGCCGAAGCAGAGCATCAGCTGGACAACCTATCTTCTGTCCTCCGCAAGCTCCTCGAGCCTACCCTGGGTCGCAAGGCCGCCTCACGCTTCATCGAGGTGAAGGACCGGCGGTATCGACTCGTGGAAGGAAGCTGGACGGCTGATTTCGAGGAGTTTGGGCGCGAGATCGCAAAGGCCGAGCGCGCCCGACGCGAGGGGGATCGTGCCGAATGGGAGGCGATCGCCGCTCGTGCGCTCAGCCTCTATCGAGGCGATCTGCTGTCTGATCCGTTCTACGAGCCCTGGTTCGAGGCAGAGCGCCAATACTACCGGCAGCTCTTCCTTCGCGTCGGGCTCGCCTTGGCGGATGATCTGGTCGCCTCTGGACGCGAGGCGGAGGCCCAGGACCTCTGGGAACGCTTGCTCGTCGTGGATTCGACATGCCTGGAAGCCCATGGCGGATTGATCCGTCTGTTCGAAGCGCACGGCCGGCAATCGCTGGCGGAAGCGCAGCGATCGCGACAGAATCTCGCCTTCAAGACCCTGGGGCTAGTCTAGACGCAAGTCCATTGAATTAACAGCCGACAAACGCCGTATGAAGATGCGAGTTCTTTCGGTGGTGCTTGCGGGCCTGGTGATCGCGGGATGCGGGATCCCCAGCCCCCTGCGGGCAGGAGTCGGGGCAAGGATCGGCGCGGCGAGTTTGGAGGCCGGCCTGGATCTGACAGGAGCCGAATCGTTGGCCTGGAAATTCCTCGCCACCCACCCGACCGGGATTCCCAGCGTTCTCGTCTCTATCGAGGGCCAAGGGCTCGATCCCTCTGGTCGCCTGATGACGCCGGATGGCTCATGGTCCTTCGTATTCAGGCACGGAAGCCAGCTCGGTCCGGGCGTGATCGTTCATGCCGACAGCACGGTGCAGTCGTTCTCGGTTTCCACGCATGGGCGGACTGATCGGGTCGTAACGTCCTGGGCGGATCCGGCGGCTCTCCTCCACGGGACGATGGGCGATCGCGACTCGCAAGGCCCTTTCAACCTCCAGTTCGAGGCAGACCCCGAGGGTCTGAGCACGATCGCGATCATTCGCGCCTCGAGCGGCGCCCAAGTGTGTCTGGACGCGAAGAGCGGTCAGGCCTACCGCCCCGTGCGGACCGACGTCGCACAACACATCGAGGCCGCCTTGACCCGCTTCTTCAACGCGATCTGGGACCAGGACCTTGCGGTTGACGGTCGGCTCGAAATTCCTATCGCGGAGGTTGTCGCCCAGGGCTGGTTATCGCAAGGCGCCGCCTTACGCCTCGATCGCAACGCGAACGGCCAGCTCGACCGCGCCGAATTCGTCGCTCAGGCCAAGTCATCCGGCCCCATCTACCAGATCCACTCCCTCGCGGCCAACGTCTTCGACTACACCCCCCACGACCCGGCCGGCTTGGGGAGAAACCAGCGAACGATCGATGTCCCCTTGGGCGCCAAATACGAACCGGGCAAGCCTCTGCAGCCGCAGCACGTCACCATCACCATTCCACCCGACGCCTTCGACGCTGCCGACGCCGATGGAGATGGCTTCCTTTCTCGCTCTGAGGCGATCATCCCGATCGTGGAAGCCCTCGTAGACGCGTTCAAGCAATCGCGTGAGCTACGCCAATCCGGAGCAGGCCTCTTCGGGGAGCAAGCGCTTCCCTGGGCTCACTGAGCATCACGGCCTCTTAGAGGGTCGGGTGATTGGCCTCGACCCAGAGGGGCAGCGTGATCCGGAAGGTCGCGCCCTTGCCCGGTTCGCTCTCGACCGAGATCTGTCCCCCGTGCAGGGCCAGGAGATCCCGGCTGATCGAGAGCCCGAGACCCGTCCCGCCGTAGCGCCGGACGTTCTCGAACTGGGTGAACCGCTGGAACAACCGGGCCTGCGCCTCGGCCGAGATCCCGATGCCCGTGTCCCGCACCCAGATCTCGACCTCGTGGTCGAGCCGGCGGGCCCCGAGGGTGATGGACCCCGTCGGATCCGTGAACTTGATCGCGTTGCCCAGGAGGTTGACGAGCACCTGCAGGATCCGCATCGGATCGACCCAGACCGGCGGCAGATCGGGCGGGAGGGGCTCGACCTGGACGGTCAGGCCCTTGCGGCGGGCGAGAGGCTCGATCTGGTCTTGGGCGTGCATGACGAGTTCCGTCACGGCCGTCGGCTGCCGATCGAGCCGGAGTCGGCCGGCCTCGAGCTTGGACAGGTCGAGCAGGTTGTTGATGAGCAGGAGCAAGTCCCGCCCGCTCTGGATCATCTTGTGCAGGACGTCCTCCTGCTCCGGGGTGAGGGGGCCGTAGGTTCCTTCCTCGAGGAACTCGCCGTAGCCCAGGAGGGCCGTGAGCGGGGTCCGGATCTCGTGGCTGACCAGGTTCAGGAGGTCGCCTTTCTGCTGGTTGAGGCGGACCTGCTCGGCGTGGGCCTTCTGGAGGTCCTCGTGCTGCCGGTGCAGGTCCTCATTGAGGTGCATGATGTCCTTGTTGAGCCGTTCGAGCATGAGGGCGTAGCTGCGGTAACAGGCGGCCTCTCGCCGTTGCTCGTCCGCCTTGCGGCCATACTCGGCGATGAACTCGGCGCTCGCGGCGGCCAGGATCTGGTTGGCGCGGGCGATCGCCTCGCGCTCCGGCAGCTTGGCGCAGCGCCGCATGGCCTCGGCGTGGACCTCGAGCAGGACCTCGGGTCCGCAGCCGGCCATCAGCAGGGTCCGGCCCAGGTGGTGGGCCCGATCGCGGTCGTTGTCGTCCGGCTCGGCCACGTAGTGGCACAGGGCGGAGGTGTAGTCGGAAATGGCTGGCTTGATCGCTTCCGGGACCTTCGCCAGCGCAGCGTCGGCCATGGCGGCCCTCCTCCCGGTCGGGGCGATGGCCGGATCCTAGCACGGGCATGAAGAAAGATGAAGCGGGTCCGATCGCGCCCGACCGCGGGATCTCGGCCGCCGGCGAGGCCGCGATTCTTGGTATAATCGGAGGTCGGCCCAGCACTCGGGAGAAGCCATGCCTACCAAGTACATCTTCGTCACCGGCGGCGTCGTTTCCAGCATCGGCAAGGGAATCGTCGCCTCGAGCCTGGGCCGGCTGCTCACCAATCGCGGGTACTCGGTCCGCATCCTCAAGCTCGACCCCTACATCAACATCGATCCGGGCACCATGAGCCCCTATCAACACGGCGAGGTGTTCGTCACCGAGGACGGCGCCGAGACCGACCTCGACCTGGGCCACTACGAGCGCTTCACCGACACCGACCTGGGCCGCGAGAATTCCGTCACCTCGGGGGCCATCTACTGGTCGGTCATCTCCAAGGAGCGGCGCGGCGATTACCTGTCAGGCACGGTGCAGGTCATCCCCCACATCACCAACGAGATCAAGGAGCGGATCCACCTGGTCGGCTCCAAGGCCGACGTGGCGATCGTCGAGATCGGCGGCACGGTGGGCGACATCGAGGGCCTGCCCTTCCTGGAGGCCATCCGCCAGTTCAAGAAGGATGCCGGCCGCGACCACGTCCTCTACGTCCACGTCACTCTGGTTCCCTCCCTCAAGGCCGCGGGCGAGCTCAAGACCAAGCCGACCCAGCACAGCGTCAAGGAGCTGCGCAGCCTGGGCATCCAGCCGGACGTCCTGGTGTGCCGGACCGAGCGCAACCTGCCGGGCCACGTCCGCGAAAAACTCGCCCTCTTCTGCGACATCGACAAGGAAGCCGTCATCCAGAGCCGGGACGCCCGCCACATCTACGAGGTACCGGCCATGCTCGAGCGGGAGGGTCTCGCCCACCAGGTCCTCTCCCGGCTTGGCCTTCCGGCAGACGGCCCGAGCGACTCGGCCGCCTGGGACCAGTACGTCGAGCGCCTGCGCCGGCCCGTGCGGACCCTCAAGGTCGGGATCGTGGGCAAGTACGTCAAGCTGGCCGATGCCTACCTCTCGGTCATCGAGAGCCTGCGGATCGCCGGGGCCCAGGAAGAGACCGAGATCGAGATCAAGTGGATCCACGCCGACTCCGAGATCGAGGCGGAAGGGGCCCAGCGCTACCTCGCCGACGTGGATGGCCTGCTGGTGCCCGGCGGCTTCGGCCTGCGCGGCATCGAGGGCAAGATCGAGGCCATCCGGTTCGCCCGCGAGCACCGCAAGCCGTTTCTCGGCCTGTGCCTCGGGATGCAGACGGCCGTCATCGAGTTCGCCCGCCACGTGGCTGGCCTGGGCGGGGCCAACTCGGCCGAGTTCGATCCTGGCAGCCCCTACCCCGTCATCGACCTCTTGCCCGAGCAGAAGGACGTGAATGGCATGGGCGGCACCATGCGCCTGGGCGCCTATCCCTGCCGCCTCGTGCCTGGCACCAAGGCCAACCAGGCCTATGGCACCGACATGATCTCCGAGCGCCACCGGCACCGGTACGAGGTCAACAACGCCCTGCTGCCGCGCCTGGTCGACAAGGGCCTGGTCGTGAGCGGCACCAGCCCGGATGGGCGGCTGGTCGAGATCGTCGAACTCGCCAACCACCCGTGGTTCGTGGCCTGCCAGTTCCACCCCGAGTTCAAGAGCCGGCCGGGCAAACCCCACCCCCTGTTCCTGGGGTTCGTGCGGGCCATGCTCGGGGTTTCGTCGTCGCTCGTCGCTACCGAGGTCGTCTAGATGCCAAACCGCGTCCCGTCCGGGATCGATTCCGCCGCCCTACTCGACGAGGCGCGGGACGCCATGCGTCGTGCCTACGTCCCCTACTCCCACTTCCCGGTGGGGGCCGCGCTCCTGGCCGAAGACGGCCGGGTGTTCACCGGCTGCAACGTCGAGAACGCCTCGTACGGCCTGACCCTGTGCGCCGAACGGGTCGCGATCGGCAAGGCGGTCTCGGAAGGGGCCCAACGCTTCGTGGCCGTCGCCATCGTCGCCGAGCGGGTAGCGCCGTGCTCGCCGTGCGGGGCCTGCCGGCAGGTGCTCGCCGAGTTCGGTCCCGAGCTGGTCGTGATCCTCGATCAGGGCACGGTCCCCTGGCAGATCCCCATCTCGGACCTGCTGCCCCACGGCTTCTCCGCTGCCTGCCTCGAGGACGCGTAGAGTGCCTCGTAAAACTGTTCCTTCTAGCCGACACGTCGGCCAAACAGAGGTAACATGCCTGGTGTTGCGAGGTGCTCTAAAGTGAGTAGGCCGGGGTTCCGCTCCGGGTTCGTCGCGATCGTCGGGCGCCCGAATGCGGGCAAGTCGACCTTTCTGAACAAGGTGGTCGGCCAGAAGGTCGCCATCGTCTCGTCCAAGGCCCAGACGACCCGCCACCGGATCCGGGGGATCCACTCGGAAAAGGGCGGCCAGGCCGTCTTCGTCGATACCCCGGGGGTGCACAAACCCCTGCACCTCCTGGGCGAGCAGCTGGTCAAGACGGCCGTCGAGTCCCTCGAAGGGGTCGACCTGGTCCTGTTCATGGTCGATGGCCGCACGAGCGCCGGGCGTGGCGACAAGTACGTCGCCGACCTCCTGAAGCAGGTCGACAAGCCTGTCATGCTCGTCATGAACAAGCTCGACTCGGGGAAGGCCGACCCCGAGGTCGTGCAGAGCTACCGGGACCTCGGGGAGTACGGCGAGCCGTTCATCGTTTCCGCCCTCTACGGCAAGGGCATCAAGCCGCTCATGACCGAGATCATGAAGCGGCTGCCCGAAGGGGCTGCCTTCTACGACGAGGAGACGGTCACCGACCAGACCGAGCGCGACCTCGCCGGGGAGCTCGTGCGCGAGGCCGTGCTGCGCCTGACCCAGGAGGAGATCCCCCACTCGGTCGCCGTGCGGGTCGACGAGTTCAAGGACCGCGAGGATGGCACCGCCTTCATCCAGGCGACGCTGTTCGTCGAGCGGGACAGCCAGAAGGGCATCCTGATCGGCGAGAAGGGGCAGAAGCTCAAAGAGATCGGCCAGACCGCCCGGGAGGCCATCGAAAAGACCCTGGGACGCAAGGCGTACCTGGAGCTGTGGGTGAAGGTTCTGCCGAACTGGCGGAAACAGATGAAGACCCTCAAGCAACTCGGGTATGCGGTGGAGTAGGATGCCCACCTACACCACGACGGCGATCACCCTCCAGCACTACCCCCTCGGCGAGCACGATCGGCTCCTCGAGCTGTTCACGCGCGAGCACGGGCTCAAGCGGATCGTCGCCAAGGGGGCCCGTCGCGCCAAGAGCAAGCTGGGGGCTCGTACCGAGCCCTTGATCCACGCGACCTGGTTCCTCGGCAAGGGCCGGAACCTCGACGTGGTGGCCCAGTGCGAGACCGTGCACGCCCACCGTGGGCTGCGCGCCGACCTGGACCGCCTCATGGCCGGCCTGTACCTGGCCGAATTGACGGGGCACTCGGTCATCGAGGCCCAGCCCCATCCGGACCTGTTCGACCTGTTCGCGGCCTCGTTGCTCGCACTCGAGGTGGCCGAGTCCCCCGAGCTGGTGACGGCCTGGTACGAGCTCGCCGTGCTCAACGAGCTGGGCTACGCGCCGGAGCTCGGCGTCTGCGCCCAGTGCGCCGGGGATCTCGACTCGGGGGCATGCGGCTTTTCAGGGGAAATCGGGGGCTGCCTGTGCGAGTCCTGCCAGGCCGTTTTGGGGGCCCCGATCCTCTCTAGGCGGGCGCTCGACCTCTTGCGTCGGCTCTCCGACGTCGAACTGACCCGCCTCCTGCCCCATGCCCTCGCTCCTGCGCTCGTGGGCCAGGCCCGCGCGGCGATCGCCTCCCTCCTGGAGGCCCACGCCGGCCGGCCGTTCAAAACCCTGGCCGTCGGGCTCGGGGGGGGGCTCGCGTGAAGCGCGACTGGGCGACGACCTGCTACCAGCTCGCGAGCCTGCTGTTGGCGATCGCCCTCGGCTACGTCGGCCTGCTCGCGGCCTCCTACCTGCAGGACGTGCTCACGATCGTGGTCAGCGCCATGCTGGTCGCCTACCTCCTGCAGATGGCGGTCGATCCCCTTTCCCGCCGCATGCCGCGGCTCTTGGCCATCGGGGTGGTGGTCGTCGCCTTCGTCGTCGTAGCGGTTCTCGGCCTCTCGTGGGGGGGCCCGCCCCTGGTGGCCCAGATCCAGATGCTGATCGGCCACCTGCCGGTCGACATGGAGAACCTCCAGAGCCAGCTCAACCACCTGAACGAGCGCCTCGCCTCGCGGCACATCGTGGTCGACCTGCGGGTCAACACCTGGATCATCCCCCGCCTGGAAGGGATCGGGCAGAACGTCGCGACCAACCTTCCGGGTATTCTGATGGGCTCCTTCTCGAGCTTCTTCCAGGTCGCCATGATCCTGGTCTGCGCCTTCTACTTCCTCAAGGACGGCACGCGCATGTGGCGCTCGTTGATGGACCTGATGCCCGATCGGGCGGCCCTGCAGGCCGATTACCTGCGGGTCGAGCTCGATCAGAGCCTGGGTCGCTACCTGCGCGGCCAGCTGATTAACGCCGGGCTCGTCATGGTGACGGCCTCGACCGTGTTCTCCCTGCTCGGGATGACCTACGGGATCGTCGCCGGGCTCATTTGGGGCTCGTGCGAGATCATCCCCTACTTCGGACTCTACCTGGGCCTGGGCACCTCGCTCCTGCTGGCGGGCATGCAGGGAGGGGCCGTGTTCGGCAAGGTCCTGGTCGCGGGTCTGCTCATCTGGTGGACCAAGGACAACATCGTCGCCCCCCGCGTCATGAGCCACACGACCGGGTTGCATCCCATCCTGATCGTGGTGGCCGTCCTGACGGGCGGCAAGCTCGCGGGCTTCCTGGGAATCCTGCTCGCGATTCCGGTGACGGCCGTGGTGGTCACGACCGTGCGATTTTGGCTGTTGCAACAGCGCGAACCCCCGGAGTTCATGGAACGATCCCATCCAGATTCGGTGCAGACGGAGGTGTGAGGGATGGCCGGGCGAGGCGGGGATTTCTGGCGGCACGGCAGCAACCTGACGGTGGCGATCGCCATCCTCGCCTTCGCCGCCGAGGCGGCCTGGCAGCGGCACGTGGTGCTGGCTCTGGCCGTGCTGCTCGGGCTCGCCCTCATCCCGCCCATCGAGTACGTCTCGCATCGCTTCGGCCTGCACGCCAAGCCGTCCCGCTATCCCTGGCTCGCCCGGATCCAGGCCCGCATCCACTACGACCACCACCGCGACCCCAACCGCCTGGAATGGCTGTTCGCCCCACTGTGGCTGCTCGGGCCGCTGGCGACCGGCTATGGCCTGCTCTACTGGCTACTGTCTGGGGACGGCCCCTGGGCCCGGGCGATGGTGCTGGGGAACCTGATCGGGTTCCTCTGGTACGAGTGGGTCCACTACCGGGCGCACACGCCTAGCCAGCCGCGGACCTCCTACGGTCGGTGGATCAAGAAGATCCACCTGTGGCACCACTTCCTCAACGAGGACTACTGGTTCGGCGTGACGAGTCCGGTCGTCGACATGCTGGTCGGCACCTTCCCCAACCCCGAAACCGTGCCGCGCAGCGCCACGGTGCGTGACCTCTTCCCGGACGCCGCCGTCTGACCGTCAGTGGGCCCGCCAGACGGCAATCCCCCCGTCGAAGGGCGGGATGCCCGGACCCAGCGGGGTTTCCAGCGCCGTGGCGAGCTGTTCCTTGCTGACCGTGATGGGGCCGGGGGCCATCGGGTCGTTGAGCTGGAAGCGCCTTCCGTCGAAGCCCGTCACCAGGGTGAAGTGACCGCCGTCGAACGGCTCGGCCAGCTGGTCGACGTAGGCCGGACTCGGGTTGACGTTGGCCACCACCATCCGGCCTGGCATCTGCAGCTCGGCCCGGATCCCCTCGACGCCGCTCCGCACGACCTCGCTGTCGAGGCCGTAGGCCCGTGCCGCCGCGGCGAACTGCGAGGGGTAGGTCCAGCTGAGCGGGTCACGCTTGCCGGTCATGGCGTAGCGCACTGATTCGATCAGCTCTTCGGGGTCGCTCGCCAGGCGCCGGGGCACCTTGCCAAATGCCTTGATGGCCATGGCCAGGCTGGTGGGGCCGCAGTTCGCGTTGTCGGGAAGGGCGGGCTGCGGGTGGTAGCGCGGATGGACGTATTGGGTGATGAAGAAGCTCTCCGGCGCCGGGACGTAGCTCGCCGTCGCCGTCGGTTGATAGGACCCACAGCCCAACAGTACGGCTCCCAGGAGCCCCCAACCCAGTTTCCAGTGTCCCGCCATTCGCTCTATCCTTGTCCTGGAGCCATCCAGGGCTCTTATTCCTCGGGAGATTGGCTTTACAACTGGATCGAGCCTTGACTTTTGTAACGGGGCGAAGGGCGGGGCGAGGAGACGCCTCGTTGACACGCTACCTGAACTTATGTTAAGCTGAAGGCTGTCTTGTCATCATGCTGACTGTGCCGGATCCCGGGAGTTGGCAGGCATGCCGCTTTCCCCCCATCACGCTAGGAAGGAAGATCCGCATGGCAACGGAGCCAACGCCGCGATCGAGCCGTTCTCGCAAGCGCCCCCCGCAGCCCAAGGCCGGGTTCCCCGTGCCCGAGACACCTCCCGCGCCCTACAACGCCGACGCGTTCGGGCGGATCAACCGGGGGGACCGGGGGGATTCCGACCAGGTGAGCTGGCGATCGCACCGCGACCGCTGATCGGCACGTCGCCTTGACCCGTGGCCAGACCTGCCGTCATCGTCCCGTCGTGAGTTCTTGGGGCCTGCGGCAGGATGACCCCCCCTGCCTTGTCAACGGCTATGCGTAGCGTACGGGCCGTAACGAACGAATGGCCTGCGCCGCGTCGCTCGCCCCGAACACGAAGCTGCCGGCAATCAATACGTCCGCCCCGGCCTCGAGCACGAGGGGGGCGGTTCTGGCGTTGATCCCCCCGTCGACCGCCAGGCGCACGTCCCGCCCCGAGCGGTCGATCATGGCCCGGATGGCCCGGATCTTCGGCAGGACGGCCGGAATGAAGGATTGCCCGCCAAACCCAGGATTGACCGACATGACGAGCACCTGGTCGACCTCGTCGAGGACGTAACGCAAGGCCTCTTCAGGGGTCGAAGGGTTCAAGGACACGCCCGGACGGGCGCCCAGGGCACGAATGGCCTGCAGGGTGCGGTGCAGGTGGGGGCACGCCTCGGCGTGCACCGTGAGCCAGTCGGCCCCGGCCTCGCGGTAGGCCGCGAGGTGCGGCTCGGGCGGGGCGATCATGAGGTGCACGTCGAAGGGCAGGTTCGTGTGAGGCCGCAGGCCCGCGATCACCGGAGGCCCGAAGGTCAGGTTCGGCACGAAGTGGCCGTCCATGACGTCCAGGTGCAGCCAGTCGGCGCCGGCTTCCTCCATCCGCCGGACCTCCTCGCCCAGCCGAGCGAAGTCGGCCGACAGCAGCGACGGGGCGATCAGAATCTCGGTCATGCCGTCGTCTCCAAGGCCTTCAGGGCTTCGGCCGCCGCCATCTGCTCGGCTTGGCGCTTCGAGGTGCCGCGCCCCTGGCCCAGGGTGCGGCCATCCACGTCGACGGCCACGTGAAAGACGTAACGGTGCTGGGGGCCCTCGCCCCCGACCACGCGGTAGGTGGGCAAGATTCCCCAGCGCTCCTGGGTGATCTCCTGCAACTGCGCCTTGGCGTTCTCGGCCCCCGGCGCGCTGGCCGTCGCGACGAGGTCTTCTTCCCACCAGGTGCGGATCAGGGCCGTCACGGCCGGGAGGCCGTGGGCGAGGTAGGTGGCGGCGAGCGTGGCCTCGAGCGACGAGGCGAGGGTGCCGACCTTGTCGGCTCCACCCGACCGGCGCTCGGCCGCTCCCAGGCGCAGAAAGGCGCCGAGGTCGTGTCGGCGCGCGATCTGGGCCAGGGTCACGTCCGAGACCAGCCGCCCCCGGACCTTGGTCATGGTCCCTTCCGGCATCTCGGGAAAGCGGGTGAAGACCCACTCGGAGATGGCGATCTTGAGGACGGCATCGCCCAGGAACTCCAGGCGTTCGTAGTTGGTGGGGGAATCAGCCGACGAGTGGGTCAGGGCCTCCTGAAACAGGACCTCATGGCCGGCCGGAAGGCCCAGGACCTTCAACCATTCGTCGACCGGACGGCTCACCGGAACCGACGAAGGATCAGGCTCGCGTTGTGCCCCCCGAAGCCCATGTTGTTCGACATGACGACCTCGACCTCGGCCCGGCGGGCCTGGTTGGGGACGTAGTCGAGGTCGCACTCGGGGTCGGCATTCTCGAGGTTGATGGTCGGGGGCAGGATGCCTTCCTCGAGGGCCTTGACACAGGCGATCGCCTCCACCGCCCCGGCCGCGCCCAACAGGTGGCCGACCATGCTCTTGGTCGACGAGACGGGCGGGACCTTGTCCCCGAACACGCCCCGGTAGGCGGCCGTTTCGTACTTGTCGTTCGCCCCGGTCGAGGTGCCGTGGGCGTTGATGTAGCTCACGTCCGAGGGCGTGAGCCCGGCGTCCTTGAGGGCGAGGCGCATGGCGCGCTGGGCCCCTTCCCCTTCCGGGGCCGGCATGGTGATGTGGTGGGCGTCGTTGGTCATGCCGTAGCCGACCACCTCGGCGAGAATGCGGGCCCCGCGGGCCTGCGCGTGCTCGAGGGTCTCGAGCACCACGACCCCGGCGCCCTCGCCCATGACGAAGCCATTGCGGGCCGCGTCGAAGGGGCGGCTCGCGCGGGTCGGATCCCCGGACTCGTGGCCAGGCGAGAGGGCCTTGGCCGAGGAGAAGCCGGCCACGCCGAGGCCCGTGATGACGGCCTCGGTCCCGCCCGCGAGCATGACGTCGACCTCCCCGTGCTGCAGGAGGCGGAAGGCGTCGCCGATGGCGTGGGCGCCCGTCGAGCAGGCCGAGACCTGGCAGAGGTTGGGCCCCTTGACCCCCAAGTGGATGGCGACGTTGCCCGCCGCCATGTTGACGATCACGGTCGGGATCAGGAACGGGCTGACCCGCGAGGCCCCCCGCTCGTGCAGCTTGATGACCTCTTCCTGGATGACGTCGAGGCCGCCCATGCCCGAGCCGATGAAGACGCCCACCCGTTCGGGGTCGACATGGTCGATCGACAACCCCGCGTCCCGCCAGGCCTGCTTGGAGGCCGCGATCGCGAACTGGGCGAAGCGGGCCGTCCGTTTGGCTTCCTTCTTCTCCATGTAGGCGGTCGGATCGAAGTCGGGGACCTCGCCCGCGAACTTCACGGGCATCTCGGAGGCGTCGAACAGGGTGATGGGGCCGATCCCGCTCTTGCCCGCCTTGAGGCCCTCCCAGGTGGTCTCGAGGGTCGGACCCAGGGGTGACAGGGCTCCGAGGCCCGTAACAACGACGCGGTGTTTCATGGAAACGGTGGAACTCCAGCCTAGCAAGTGACTTCGTGGGGGCGATCCGGCGTCATGATAGCGTGGCGGCCCAAGGGCCGCCACACGGCAACAGCGGGACTTACGCCCCGCCGTCTCTGGGCCTACGCCGGCTGGTGCTGCTTGATGTAGTCGAGGGCGGTGCGGACGGTCGTGAGCTTCTCGGCCTCTTCGTCCGGGATCTCGACCTCGAACTCCTCTTCGAGGGCCATGACGAGCTCGACCGTGTCGAGCGAGTCGGCCCCGAGGTCCTCGGTGAACGACGAATCCATCTGGACCTCGTCGGCGTTGACGCCGAGCTGGTCGACGATGACCTTCTTGACCTTCTCGAAGAGCGCTTGTTCGTTCATGGGTGGTTATCCTTCCGGTGACAGGGGGGGTTACATGTGCATGCCGCCGTCGACGTGGATCACCTGGCCGGTGATGTAACTGCCGGCGGAGGCGAGGAACGCGACGAGGGCGGCGACCTCGTCGGGGGCCCCGAAGCGACCCAGGGGGAGCGCCTCGAGGTAGGCCTTGCGGACCTCGTCGGAGAGGCCCTCGGTCATCTCGGACTCGATGAAGCCCGGGGCGATCGCGTTGACGAGCACGTTGCGGCTGGCGAGCTCCTTGGCCAGCGACTTGGTGAAGCCGATCATGCCGGCCTTGCTGGCCGCGTAGTTGGTCTGCCCGGCGTTGCCCATGACGCCGACCACGCTCGAGATGTTGACGATGCGGCCCGCGCGCTGCTTCATCATGGGCTTGGCGATCGCCTTGGACATCAGGAAGACGCTCTTGAGGTTGGTATCGAGGACCGTGTCCCAGTCCGTCTCGGACATGCGGATGAGCAGGCCGTCGCGGGTGATCCCGGCGTTGTTGACCAGCACGTCGACCCGCGATCCCCAGGAGATCACCTCGGAAACCAGCCGCTCGACGTCTTCGGCGACCGATACGTTGGCCTGGAAGCTCCGGGCCGTCCCGCCCGCAGCCGCAATCTCGGCGACGGCCTCGTCGGCCGCCTGGGAGTTGGAGACGTAGTTGAGGGCGACCTTGGCGCCCGCCTGGGCGAGGGCCTTGGCGCAGGCGCGGCCGATGCCGCGCGATCCGCCGGTGACGAGAGCGACTTGTCCGGAAAGAGGGCTCATGGGGGTCCTGAAACGGGCCGGGCGCGCCGACCGGGGAGGGGGCTCAAAATCCTAGCGATCTTACCACGCAGGCGGGTATTGTGCGGCGCTACACAGGCACCTCGGCCGAAAGGGCCGACAGCGCCTTCTGCATGGCCTCCGGATCCTCGGTCGCGAGGGTCGGCGCCTTGCGATCGAGCTTCTTGACGAGGCCCGAGAGGACCTTGCCCGCCCCCATCTCGACGAAGGTGACCTCACCTCGGGAGAGGGCCCAGCGCATGGCGTCCGACCAGAGCACGGGCGAGGCCAGCTGCCTAGAGAGCTTGTCGGCGAAGGCCGACGCCTCGGTGGTGGCCGTCGCGTCGACATTCGTGATGACGGGCACGTTGGCGTCCTGCCACGGAGCGGCCGCGAGGGCCGCCGTCAACTCGGCCGAGGCCACCGTCATGAGCGGGGAGTGGAAGGCGCCCGCCACGGCCAGCGGCACGACCCGCTTGGCGCCGCGCTCGGCGGCGAGGCGGCCGGCCTCGGCGACCGCCTCGGGGCTCCCCGAGACGACGAGCTGGTCCGGAGAGTTGTAGTTGGCCACCACGACCGTGCCCGCGACCTCGGCGCAGATGCCTTCCAGGTTCGCCGCCTCGAGGCCCAAGATGGCCGCCATGGTGCCGGCCTCGGCCCGGGCCATGAGCTCGCCGCGCAGGCGCACCAGGCGCAGGGTCGTGGCGAAGTCCAGGGCGCCGGCGGCGCAGACGGCCGAATACTCGCCGAGCGAGTGTCCCGCGACGAAGTGGGGTTCCGGGCCCCCTGCGGCCTGCCAAGCTCTCAGGGCCGCCAGCGACGTGACGAACAGGGCCACCTGGGCATTCTGGGTCTCCCGGAGCGTGTCCTCGGACCCCTCCCAGCACAGCTCCCGGATCTTCAGACCGAGCACGTCCTCGGCTTCCCGGAAGGTGTCCATGGCGGCCGGGTAGGCCTCGGCGATCGCCCGGCCCATGCCGATCGACTGGGAGCCCTGTCCGGGGAAGAGGTAAACGCGGGTCATGACGCCTCCTGACGGGAAGGAAAGGGACGATCGCAGGTCCAGCGGACGAGGGCGCTCGCCCAGGTCAGGCCCGCGCCGAAGCCGACCATACAGACGAGGTCCCCTGGCCGGATCCGGCCGGATTCGACCGCCTCGGCGAGGGCGAGGGGCACGGTGCCGGCGCTGGTGTTGGCCACGCGATCGATGTTCACGACCATGCGGTCCATCGGCAGGCCGAGCCGTTTCGCGGCCGCCTCCATGATCCGCAGGTTCGCCTGATGCATGATGATGTGGTCGACCGATTCGAGCGGGACGCCGGCCAGCTCGACCACCTTGAGGATGCTCTTCGGCACCACCTCGACGGCGAACTTGTACGTCTCCCGCCCGTTCATGTGGATGGTGTGGGTGCGCGCCTCGACGGTCTCGACCTGCGGGTAGACCTTGGACCCCACCGGGATCTGGATGTGGGCGGCCCCAGAGCCATCGGCCCCCAGGTAAGAGGCCAGAACGCCTTGGGCTTCGCCGCTGCGCAAGACGACCGCCCCTGCCCCGTCGCCGAAGAGTACGGCCGTGCCCCGATCCTGCCAGTTGATGAACTTGCTGAGCAGGTCCCCGCCGATCACGAGGGCCGTCCGGTACATGCCGGTCTGCAGGAACTGCGTACCCGTGATCAGGCCGTAAACGAAGCCGCTGCAGGCGGCCTCCATGTCGAAGCAGGCGGCCCGATTGGCCCCGATCGCGTGCTGGACCAGCGCGGCCGTGCAGGGCATGGCCATGTCGGGGGTCGAGGTGGCGACCAGGATCAGGTCGATCTCGGAGGGGTCGATCCCGGCGTGGGCGATCGCCTGCCGCGCCGCCGGGATTGCGAGGTCGCTCAGCCCTTGTTCGGGCCGCGCGATCCGGCGCTCCTTGATGCCGGTGCGCTCCTGGATCCAGGCGTCCGAGGTGTCGAGGATGGCCTCGAACTCGGCGTTGGTCATGATCCGTTCGGGCAGGTGGTAGCCGCATCCGATCACGGAGACGGGTTGGAGGGTGGTGGTCATGGCTCGCTTTCTACGGCGGGGGTCATGGGCCGGGCCATGAGGTGTAGGGTGCGGCCCAAGATGGCCGTCTTGGCCACCCGGATGGCGTTGACGATGGCGGGGGCCTTGCTCGAGCCGTGGCTGATCACGCAGATGCCGTTCACTCCGAGCAGCAGGGCTCCCCCGTACTCGGCATAGTCCAGCCGCCGGCGGAAGCGCCGGAAGGTCGGGCGCAGGAGGGCCGCCCCGATCTTGGCCCAGAGGCCGCCACGATCGATCTCTTCGCGCAAGAGGCCCGTGAACAGTTCGCCGAGGCCCTCGGCGAACTTGAGCATGACGTTGCCGACGAACCCGTCGCACACGGCCACGTCGACCGCGCCTCGGGGCAGGTCGCGCCCCTCGACGTTCCCGACGAAGCGAATCCCCGGGGTCTCGACGAGAAGCTCATGGGCCGCCAGGGCGAGCTCGTCGCCCTTGCCCGGCTCCTCGCCGATGTTGACGAGCCCGACGCGGGGCTCGGCGATGCCCAGGACGGCGCGGGCATAGGCGTCGCCCATCTGGGCGAACTGCTGGAGGTAGCTCGCTCGGCTGTCCACGTTGGCCCCCACGTCCAGGAGGACGACCGGTCCCTTGAGGGTGGGAAGCACGACGGCGATCGCCGGCCGCTCGATCCCCGGGATGCGTCCCAGGCGCAGCAAAGCGGCCGCCATGGCGGCCCCGGTCGAGCCCGCCGCAACGACGCCCTGGCAGTCCCCGGCCTTGACCTGGTCCATGGCGACGACGATCGAGGCGTCCTTCTTCTTGCGGACGGCCGAGGCGGCCTCGTCCATGGCGACGACCTCGCCGGCATGGACGACCGCGAGGCGCGCGGGACGACCCCCCAGCGCCGCGAGCTCGGTCTGCAGGCGCGCCTCGTCCCCGACCAGGGTCAGGGAGAGGTCCGGATCGGCTGCGAGGGCCTGGAGGGCGCCGCGCACGATCTCGGTGGGGGCGTGGTCCCCCCCCATGGCGTCGAGCGCGATGTGGACCGGGGGCATTTCGCCGGTGTTACTGAGCGACCTGCAGGATCGGCTTACCGTTGTAGTAGCCGCAGGTCCGGCAGACGGTGTGCTGCAGCTTGGGAGCCCGGCAGTTGGTGCAGGTGGTCAGGTTGGGGGCTTTCGCCTTCCAGTGCGAGCGGCGGTGCCACTGCTTGGAGTTCGACGTCTTCTTTTTGGGTTGTGCCATGACGCGTTAAGGCTCCTTTGACGGGGGGGAGTGCAACAGGTGCTCGAGGGTCCGCCAGCGCGGATCGATCGGCCGGTGCTCGGCCAGGTACTCGGGCTCGCAACCGCACAGGCTGCGGCTGGGCAGGTTGAGCAGCAGGTTCTGCCGCAAGAGGTCGCTCAGGTCGAGCTCACCGGTCGGCTGGACGTGCTCGGAGACCTCGGCGGCCGTCTCCGGCTCGTCGGTGATCTCGAGGGTCTCGTCGAGGTCGAAGCTCACGTCGGTGGGCGCGGGGCCCAGGCACCGGACGCATTCGAGCTCGACGCCCGCCGAGAGGTGCCCGGTGAGCCGCAGCAGGCGATCGTCCATCGACCGGGAGATCGTGACGAGACCGGCCAACGGGCGGGTCAGCCGGCCGAGATCGGCCGGGAACTCGACCCGCTCCGCGAAGTCGACGGTCGTGTCGCTCTCGGGGCTTTCCAAGAGAGAGGCCACGGACAGACGCACGGGGCCCCTCCTTTCCGGTTCAGACGTGGATCATGGGCCGAGACGGCCCGTCAGCACGGGACTCCTGAGCCGGATCAGTTTACCACAGCGGGGCCTCTTGTCAAAGCAGGATGCGGAGGACAGCCCCTTAACCCTTGCTCCGCTCCTTGAGCGCCCGCTCGATGTCCCGTTTGGCGGACTTGGCGGCGATCGTCTCGCGCTTGTCGTAGAGCTGCTTACCCTTGGCGAGCCCCAGCTCGACCTTGGCCCAGTCCCCGTGCCAGTAGAGCTTGAGCGGGATCAGGGTGAGCCCTTGCTCCTTGGTCTTGCCGATGAGCCGGGAGATCTCCATGCGCTTGAGCAGGAGCTTGCGCGGGCGCATGGGGTCCACGTTGTAGCGGTTGCCGTGGGTATAGGGCGAGACGTGCATGTGGTGGAGCCAGACCTCGCCGTCGTCGATCCGGGCGAAGCTGTCCGAGAGGTTGGCGCGGCCCATCCGCAGGCTCTTGACCTCGGTGCCCGTCAGGGCGATGCCCGTCTCGAAGCGTTCGAGGATGTGGTACTCGTGGAAGGCGCGCCGATTCTCGGCGATCGTCGGGGAGCGTTTGGCGGCGGTAGCCATGGGAGTCCTGCCGGTTGAAGGGGGTGGGAGCGGACCTTGCGAAACCCTCGGCAATGGGGCATGATCGTAGGCCATTATCGAGTCTCCCGGGGGCGCTGGCAAGCGCCACTGGCGAGCGAGTCGGGAGAGGCCGCGCATGATCCGTCCGGTCCGCTTCATGGACCTGCCCGCCCTGCGGACCATCTTCGAAGGCTCCTTCACCGAGGAGTTCGAGCGCCGCGGGGTCGACATGACGGGCCAGTTCGTCCGCTGGCAGCAGATGTACCCCCTGGTCCGGGCCCTCTCCCTGTTCCCCAACCCCTACCAGTACACGATGAACCTGCTCGTCGCCGAGGTGGACGGGGCGATCGCGGGCTTCGTCCAGACCTCGCCGGGCAACCACCAGCGCAGCCGCTGGCACATCGACTACCTGGCCGTCGCCCCAGAGCGACGCCACCACGGCATCGCGGGGCGGCTGGTCGACCACGTCTGCGACCAGTACGGCTCGCGCGGGGTCCACGCCTTCACGATCGAGGTCGACACCCGCAACCTCAAGGCCCTCGGCCTGTTTGCCAAGAAGGGGTTCCGGCAGTACGCGACCCTCTCCTACTACCAGCTCTCGCCCGAGGCCCTGCGGGCCCACGATCCGGCCGAGCCACCCCTTGGCCTGCGCCAGTACCGCCCCAAGGATGCGGCGGCCCTGCTCGAGCTGCACAACGCCTGCACCCCGGCCTCGGTGCGTCTGGTCGATTCGCGCTCGGTCGGCGACTTCGAGCTGGGGTTCATCGAGCACAACCTGTCCCGCTGGCGCCGCAAGCTGGGCCTGTCCGAGGACCTTCGCTACGTCGTCGAGAACGACCAGCGCCAAATTGTCGGTTACCTGCGCGTCCTGGGCCATCTGCGCCCGATGCCGCTCAGCCTGCGCCTCATGGTCCATCCCGGCTACGAGCACCTCTTGGACTCGCTGTTGCAGTTCGGGCTGGGCAAGCTGCGCGGGTTTCCCGAGAACATCGTGCTGGCGTGGGCGCCCGACTACCAGGCGGAAAAAGGCAAGGCCTTGGAAGCGGCGGGTTTCACCCTGCTGACCGCGGACCACCTGCTCGTGCGGGATAGTCTGTTGACCATTCGCATGCCGCTCAACACGGCCGTGCAAAAGGTCGACGAGGCAGCCTTCAAGCCGGCCTACTGCGAACCAAGAAGCTAATGGTGGAGGAAGGCTTCTAGCCCTCGTTTCGCCCCTGTTCTCGACTACCAGAGCCGCATCGGCGCCCAGTGCAAGAGGAGCGTCACGAGGGGGGTCAGCAGGTTGGCTAGCCACGACCGGGCGAACGCCTGCTGGATGGCCGGGATCTGCTGGAGCAGGGGAAAGTTGGCGACCAGCACCATCGGGACGACCAAGAGCACGACCCCGGTCAACAGGCCGAACAGCGCCCCCCCCACCCGGTCCGCGATCACGAGGGGGGTGATCCGCACGGCCCACCGCAGGCCGATGCCGACCAGGTTGAGGCCCGTGAAGGCGACGAACCACACGAGCGCCGGCCTCACCAGGAAGGCGAGCGGAAACGAACCGGGCAGCCACGGATCGACCAGGGGGGCCGCGAGGGCCGGGTACTGCCAGGCGCAGTAGCTCGCGATCACGACGGCGATCGCCCCCACGCTCGTGCGGATGAGCCCGGTCGTGAGTCCCCGCAGCACGTTGTAGGCGAGGATCAGAAGCCCAAAGACGTCGAGCGGCGAAGCCGTCATGGTGTCAGCCCTTCCGAAGCCGGCCGGTCCGCGCCGCGCTGAACCCGGTGGACAGGGTGCCCCCCAGCCGGTAGCATGAACGCGCCGATCCTCAAGACGGCGGCGTTCGAGTCCCCCAAGGATACCCCGATGCCCCCCTTCAAGCAACTGATTGCCCGGGCTGGCACCCTACTCAGGACCCAGCCGATCCTGTGGTCTCCCCCCCTCGGGGTCGCCCTCATGTCCAGCCTGACCATCCCGGCGGGGGCCGCTGTGGCCGTCATGGCCGTCGTGACGGCGCTCATCGGGTTGGCCGTCACGGCCGGGTGGTACGCCCTGATCGAGCGGGCCGACGCCAACCAGCGTCCCTCGTGGGACGACTTCTTCATCGCGATCGGCCGCCACTTCGTCACTCTCTTGCTCGGCACGGCCGTGTTCGCCGTCCTGGTGGGCCTCATCGGGGTCCCCTCCCTGCTCGCCGGCGCCGCCTGGGCTGGCTCGGCTGCCCTCCTCAAGCTGCAGAACCAGCTCCCCATCCTGCTCGAGCAGGCCCAGACCCATCCCGAGGTCCTGCAGAATCTCGATCCGACCCTGGCCAACGCCGTCGTCCGCCTCACGGTCGGGATCGCCGTCGGCCTGACCTGGTATGCCCTCGTGAGCGTCGCCCTCCTGTTCTGGAAGCAGGCCGTCGTCATCGGCAACCTCTCGTGGTGGCCCGCGTGGCGCCAGAGTCTCAGCCTGCTCAGGAGCCACTTCCGGCTCGTCATGGGCCTTTTGACCCTGCAGACCATCGCCTACCTGGCCGCGGCCTTCGTGAGTGCCCTGCCGACGCCGATCGGCATCCTGGGTTGGTTTCTGATGATCGGGGTGCACGTCATGGCGACCGTGACCTACACCCTCGTTTACTCGCAGGCCGTGCCGCCCGTCAGAACGGCAGACGCAGATTCCCCCTCACCGACAGGTTTCGCCAGCTAGGCCCCACGCGGGCTTCGAGGCTGAACGGCGGGAGCCCGAACGAAAGCTCGGCCGTCCCGCACCATCCCCCCTTGACCGGAACGATGGCCGACAGGTGGGTGGCGAGGCTGAACCGAGGCCAGCTGAGCCCCCATGACACGTCCAGGGCCGGCCCGAACCCGCCGAAGGGGCTGCCCTTGAGCGAACACTCGAGACCCAGACTCCAGCCGGTGCCGGGGGCGCCGAGCGTGCCCATCCAGCTGGGGCGGAGCAGGGTCACGTGCCCGAGCAGGTAGGGTTGCAGCCAGGTGAGCCAGGTTGGAACCGGCGGGGGGCTGGGTGCTGCGGGGCGCAGCGACAGGGCCGGCACCGAGCGAGGAAACGCGTAGCCCTCGGCCCGGGCCTGATCGACTGGTAAGAGCACCAGGGCGATCGCCCCCCACGCGATCGCCCCGATGGCCCGGCCCATGGTCTCCTCCGCTCAGTCGATCGCCTTCCGCCAGTAGCTGCTAGCCCGATCCTCGACGATCTCGTACACCCCGGCCGGCACGCTCAGGGTGGCATGCTCGGGGTGCTGGACCCGGGTATCGGTCGGCGCCACCAGGTAGAGGCGGTTTTCGCGCCGGAAGACCTCGCACCCGACGGGATCGTGTCGGCCGATCAGGCGCTCCCACTCGCTGCCGCCGTCCTCGTCGGTCCAGACGTCGGCGACGAACTGCCTGAAGCCCTCGACAGCCCGCTGCCAGAGGGGGGCCTTCTTGGGGCGTTCCACCTCGACGGCGTCCGCCGGCAGGCGTTTGCGAGGCAACAGAACGAAGTCCCCCTGCTGTAGACCGCCGCGTCCCAGCCATTCCAGGCAGTGATCCGGGTCGCTGGGGGCCCAGGATCCCATGGGGAGGCGCTGGCAGTAGGTCGTGCCGTTCTCCTGGAACACCAGGTACCGATAGAGCTGCTTGATGGCCCCCTCGCCGCGCCGGTAGCGGGCCGCGACCTCGATCAGGAGGGCCTCTTGGCCCGCGACGCGGCGCTCCTCGCTCAGACTGAGGCCCTGGGAAGCGAGGGTGACGTGACCCGTGGCCTGATCGATCTCGACCCGCGGGGTGATGACCCGCCGCAGCGTCGCCTCCTGGAAGTTCGGGACGTTCAGCACCTGGACGGTGACCCGCTCGGAGACGGGAGGGGGCAGGGTGACCTGGGCGATCGCCTCCGGCACGGGGGTGGTCGTGGGGGTCAACTCGATGGCCATGCGGCCCTCCTCTCGGATCGACCAGGAGGGACGGCGTCGCGGGGGCCCCTCCGGAACCGGGCTGGGCGGCGAAACTGGGCAACCATGCGGGGATTGGGCTGGGTCTGGCCCCATCCTAGGGGCGCCCGAGACGGGATGTCAAGAAATGTAACGACGGTCGGATGGCCTTCGTTCGGGCAATCATCCCTTGACGGGAGGTGCTTGCTTCCCTACAATACTGGATCGCAGCTGGGCCTCGGCCCGGATCCTGCACCCGGAGGGTAACCGAATGGTGAGGAGGCTGCCTCGAAAGCAGTTACCCCGCAAGGGGCTGTGGGTTCGAATCCCATGCCCTCCGCCTATTAAGAGCATCGGCGCTCCGGATCCGGAGCACCGATGCTCTTTGCGGTGAAAGGATGGCAGGTTTGGCGGTAAGATGCTCGCAGGAGGGCGGAGCGATGAGCCTGCAGATCGACATCGACCAGAACCGGATCGCGGATTTTTGCCACCGCTGGTCGGTTGCTACTCTGGCTCTGTTCGGCTCGGTGCTGCGGGATGACTTCGACCCCGAGCGCTCAGACGTCGACGTCCTGGTCGAATTCGAAGCAGGCGCTCGCATCGGCTTGATCGAGTTTGCTCGCATGGGATTCGAACTCGAGGAGATGTTCGGCCGCCGCGTGGATCTGGTGTCCAAGAACGGCCTAAAGCCGCGCCTTCGTCGGGAGGTGCTCGGCACCGCCCAGGTCGTCTATGCCGCGGCGTGACGATGCCGTCCTCGCCGAACTGCTCGAAGCCGCCGGGAAAATTGAGCGTTTCATCGCGAACTCCGATCGAGCGAACTTCGATGCCAACGAGATGTTGCAGGGGGCAGTCCTATACTGGCTGGCAGTCGTCGGAGAGGCCTGCAATCGCCTGACAGCCGATTTCCGCAAGCGGCATCCGGAGGTTCCCTGGCGTGAGGTGACGGCCATGCGGAACATCCTGATCCACCAATACGGGTCTGTGGACCTGAACATCGTGTGGGACGCGGCTACGTTCAACGCTCCGCAGCTTGCCGTGCAGGTCGAGCGGATTTTAGCGGAAGAGTTTCCATCCGTTGATCGTTAGTCCAAGACGGTGTCTGCGACGGCCGCCGGCGACTCTGTCGCGTTCTATCGTTGGCGGGCGCTTCAGCAATGTCGGCTAGCCGCTCGCGGTCAGGCCGCCGCATACAGGACATGGGCCGACTCAAGGATGCTTTCTCGAACTCCGGGCTTGATGGAGGCCGGGGTTACGCGGTCGACGGGCCGTCCAAACACATCAGCCGGCTCCTCCTGAAGGGTCAGCAGCCCGCTCAAACCGACCTTCTTGTCGATGTAGAAGCTTGACCAAGGCGTCTATATCGCTACGGCCGGGGTAGAAGTCGCTCCTCAGCACCGAACCGCCCCTACGGGGAGAGCCCCTCGGAGCATCCGTGACGCGAATGATCTCGGCACACCGATCGCAAGCAAGTCTCTCTTTCGACCGGCTATAAAGACCTTGTTAGTAAGGTGTTAAATGAGGGGGCGACGGGATGACTACCATTTCCAAGCAACCGGCCCCGATCCCGTTCGTCTCCGGTAACGTCGCCAAGCTCTTCGTCGCCGACAACGACACCTACCAGGAGGCCCTGCGTCTCATCCGGTCGGCCACGACCAGCATCCAGTTCGAGTCCTTCACCTTCAACGCCGAAATGGGCCGGGGCATCGCGCAGGCCCTGATCGACGCCCGCAGGCGGGGCGTCAACGTCCACGTCGTGCTCGACCACAAGTCCATGCACATGCACGGGCAAGGGGAGCTCGCCAAGTGGATGCTGCGAAACGGGGTCGACGTTCACCGCTACTCGGAGAAGCACCTTCGTGACCCGCTGGTCGCCATCGACCACGCCAAGAACCTCGTTGTCGACGGTAAGACGGCCCTGGTCGGCGGCACCAACTTCGACCGGAATATCAACTACGACCTCAACTACCGCCTTCAGGGCCCGGCCGTTCGCCAGGCGCAGGCGAAGTTCGAGGAGAGCTGGAAAAACTCGAAGCGCTTCGGCAGGCTCATCGTCCCGGCAAGCCTCCCTCAGGTGCGGCCGGTACCCAGGGCCTCGGCGGCTCCTGTGCCCGGCGGGAACACCGACGTCTACATCAGCGAGACGGCTCCGCGCGCGGGCAAGGCCACCAAGCAGACCTTCAACCACATCGTCGACCAGATCAAAGCGGCGAACGAGAGCATCGACGTGCTCATGTACAACATGTCCGACGTCAACGAGATCCGCGCCCTACAGGATGCCCACGCCAACGGCCGGCGGGTCCGGGTCGTCCTCAACGAGAATCACGCCTACAACCTCAAGGCGGCCAAGGAGTTGCAGGATTCGGGCATCGAGGTGCGCTGGTTCAAGAAACCCCTCGGCATCGACGAGATGCACGCCAAGGTCGCCATCTTCGATGGCAAGACGGTGCTCGGCGGATCGACCAACTGGGTCCACTCGAGCAGCGTCGACAACCATGAGCTCGGCGTATGGCTCAAGGGGCCTGTTTCAGGCCAGGTGGACAGCCTCTACGACCAGATCTGGCGGACCAGCACCAAGGACATCCCCAAATTCTCGATGGCCGATCAGGTCAAGGCCGGCCTCATGAAGGCCGTCTCTCGCTTCCTCTAGAGCGGTCGGCATCAGGGTAGAGCAGGAAGGGTTTGATAGCCCGCATGCTTGACCCACGCCAGTATGTCTGCCCGGGTGACTGTATCGAAGGCTTGGGCCAGTGCTTGATCCAAGCCTTCCTTGG